>Ga0208300_100009_pt1 | contig 413275 bp, 347 predicted proteins | sample 23_taG_FD_184096 | JGI IMG/M metagenome (GOLD analysis project Ga0208300, IMG submission 184096) | Marine viral communities from Cariaco Basin, Caribbean Sea - 23_WHOI_OMZ (SPAdes) (version 2) | ecosystem: Environmental > Aquatic > Marine > Oceanic | place: Caribbean Sea: Cariaco Basin...
GTTGTATGTTGGTATGTTAAATGCCTCTGCCAAGTGGACGATGCCGATTCGTAATTGGGGACAGACGATGATGCAGCTGTCTATCTATTTCCCTGGTCGATTAGATTCGGTGATGCGTCTTTAATTTGGTTGACACAGAGTTTTGAACGCCCTCCTTAATAACTATGATATAAAGTGAAGAATATTCCCATTACTATCTATAACTCATGCTATTCAGATGACTAAATTTATCACAACCTTCTTGATCACCTAAATCGCAAACTTTTCCATAATACTCTTTAGCTTTTTCATAGTTTTGACGGGTACCTTTACCTTCTTCATACATTGTTCCAAGAATATAATACATTGAGCCAATATCACTATCACCAAAAAGTTCAGGAAGTCCCTTATCCCTTAAAACTTTATCCTGTTCTAAATATTCATTTGCCATGTTAAAAGCTCTAGAGTAATCTTGGGGAGCACCATCACCTTCATATAACATTTTTACAACTTGGATAGCTGCTGAGCCATCACCTATCTTATCCAAACCATATTCAAATATTTTAGCATCTCTCTTTCCAAAATTTTTTTCATGAAATTCTGGATCTATTAAATACTTTTCATCAGTTTGAGCAGCCTTTTCAAACCACAAAAATGCCTCATATCTATCTTCTTCTACCCCCCTCCCTAGTAAGTAATTATAAGCAGTACTAACCTGTGCTCTCTTATAATCTTGTTGCGCTGCTTTTTCATACCACTTGAACGCCTCAAATTCATTTTCAGAATAATTCATAGCCATTGATTCTTGAGCATCTGCACTTCCATTAATTGCTGCTTTTTGAGTCCAATAAAGACCTTTCTCTTGTGCGTCATTATTATCAGTTATATTTTCACCGGCAAAGGTATATAGCTTGCCAAGCTTTGATTGAGCTTCAACATTACCTAGCATAGCTGCCTTTTCATACCACTTAGCAGCTTCTTTAATATTATTATCGGTAGTTGATAAACCTGTCTGACCCCACTCATACATATCAGCCACTAGCAACTGTGCTTTTACATCACCATTTTCAGCACGCTTTAAGTATTTCTTAAATTCATATTCCTCTTTCAATTGACCAGTAGTTTCAATTGGATTACAGCCCACAAGAATCACGGTTAAAAATAATAGAATAAGATACCTTGTATTCACTTTATGTTTCTCAATAAAAATTATGGGAATAGGACTTTATTATAATAATAAGCCAATAAACGATTATCAAAATTTTTGTTAAGTATATTTCTGGATTATCTAAATTGTTCTATTCTACAAGTTCGTTTTTATCTTGTCATAGCTATCATTTCTTAATTAATATTATTAACAAATATTTGATGTACTTTAAAACCCTTGATAATGTTCGGTGATCGTTAATTTTTTGAGCTGGCTTGTCTCTATTGTTTTGGTCGCTCTGGGAATTGCGATTTGTTTTTCCTTGTTCGGTGTTCGGTATGATTTTATTCAGGAGTAACTCGCTAATTTTTCTTTCTTCTGGTAATTAAACTTAATATTAGAATACAAAATTACTGGCTTTAGTGACTCAAATCTATACTGTTATTTGATCGTTAAATTGACCACCTCCATATGCTCTCTTATCACTTGCTTGTATATCTTTTAGAAGAGATCTACATAAAATATGCTAAAACGCTCTAAATTACCTCAGGAATCGTTATTAATCTTTTATAGTACAAACTGCATACCAGAGGTTGTCATTGAGGCTTGTACGCGATTTTACGGCCATATAATACCTATAAAACTCTGTATGCATGTCTAGTTACTAGTTATTCTTATTAGATTAATGAATTCTGCTGTAATTGGTAACCTTTCTAGAATCCATTAAACTATTGCCTGAAACTTTTTCATTATCCGGCCAGCATTTCTTCAAGCTAGAACCTATAGCTGCTGTTCTGAAATCAAAATACTGGCAGGATTTTAACTTACAGCTAAACATACGTTTCCAGTCTTGCCAGTCTTCATTTGCATAACCCTAGCATTTTTATTTATTTTCCCTCTTTTTCTGACACTGCTTCCGGTGTCGATTTCAGCGTCTTTGCTAATAGGTCCATTGATAGGTTCTATATTGATAGGTTTGGGTGACACTGTGTCACTACCCTAGTGACAATCTGTCACTACTAGCATTGGTGAATTGGTATTTCTTTCAAGCTTTTCTCAACTCTTAAGTAAGAACGGCTGTTCTAATGCTTCTAAGTAAGTAGTAGGCAGTTAGATTCGTAGGCAGGCTTGTTACTGTCTTGACGTTCAAATTTAATCTAGCGATCAATAATTACGCCTGTGAATTCTAGCGATAATTGAGCTGCTACTATCAAGCTGTCACAATTGCTATTTTCACCGCTGAATATGTAAATTTTTATAACTTTACCTTTCTGTTGTTTATCCACCAATCGTGGTTGTTCAATAACGCCTCTTTTGGCTAAGTGGTCAATAGTCTTAACTGTATCGTGGTGCGAACACACCATTTCAGTAATTTCTTGACTGCTCATGGAAGAATTGTTGCTTGGTACATTCCGTAAAAGCGTGGTATTACTCTCCCCCTTCGTTAACTGCTTAGTATTGTATTGCTGAAATTGTATTGCTGAAGATTAAGATAATGCTGCTAAATAAGTTGGTTTTACAATAGCTTTGCTTTTTTTGGTTTTTTCACCCTATCAATATAATCTGTGTTTATATTTGTGTTTATATTTGGTATAGGTTGTTCATTTTTGAACAATCCATTGTGCAATTTTGAAAATTGCATTTTTCATTTTTGCAAAATGGCTCACCACAAGGGTTTGAGCCTATTTTTTCGCTTAGATCAGGCTTATTTGCTGCATCGTCTTCTAGTTTCTTTACTGCAAATTCAGGCATTGAGTACCACTTAGTACGGTCGTACCTATTTTTGTAGCTAAGGCTGATTACATCATAACCGTATGTGACCAGTTAAAAGAATATTTCCAACATTCGTAACAGACTCAACTCAAAAAGAAAAAACCTGCCAGCCGGCAGGTTTTTGTTGTTTCTTATAATTAGACTTATAGTGTCTCGATACCACTTACTTCATTCAGCTTATTAAGCAAGTTATTCACTTTGATAGAAGTATCAATAAACTGGTTATGATAGAAATCATTCACTGACTACTCAAGAGGGCTTTTTTTCTAATTGTCATGGCCTTAATGAGTTCCTCCCTACTCATTCCATTACCATTGTCTACAATTGAAACTTTCACAGCTAGGTCAGCCTCAAAGATGATCTCAACCTTGCTTACTCCCGCGGTGATATTCTTATCAATGACGTATGCCAATGCAGTATCTAATTTATATCCATTATCTCTTTAAACTACATAAGATGCAGCGTTTGGTGGACTGTGGATCATGAATGATATTCTTTTCACCTTCCCTGAGCGACGTGCTATCAATATACCTAATTTCACTAGCGCCTCTTCCTAACGAACTGCATATTATTAATGAGCCTAGTTTAGGTCTATATCGTTATTTTGCCCCTATGAAGCGTATTGATAATACGACAGATAGTGTCGCATTTAAGTTCATGGATGTATATTTAGTTATAAAAAAGCCCCTATACCATATATTAGTATAAGAGCTATGAGCATGAAATCTTCACAAAACTATTTTTAAACTATAAGTTGCTAGTTATCAATGTTTTATTTGCCATTTAATACAAGCGTAAACTAAGAATGATTTATGAGCATATGAATGGCTTAAAAATCCCTACTTAATTCCTTAAATTTAGGATCGTATCTATAACAAAATGGTCCACTTTCATAATCATACGCATCTCTATAGGCACTTATATTCCCTTTAAAACAAAATTTGTTTGAATTCACATTAAAATCAAACTCGAGATTATCACCTTTACTATTAACTTTTACCAAATTACCTCTACTATCGCTAGCTTTTAAAAAGCTATGCATCATTGGAGAAACCATTTTAGTTTTGGTGTCCATCAACACTATCCTATACCCCGTATCTGGATCGCTTGATTGAAAAATATAAAGTATTTTATCTTTATCAAAATTAGGCTTACGTGTCTTTAAAACTTGAGCATAGGTTTTTAGTCGCTTATCAGTGCAGAAATCTTCATCATCATAATCAAAACCACAATTATCTACAGTGACGCCATATTTCTTTACTTTTGCATTTGCATTAGTCACTAATAAGGGAATAACCAGAGTGCTTGCCAAAATCAAACCAAATCTTTTCATATTAATCTCTTTTAATTTTTAGGCACCATCGATGCCAGACAGATACAATTGAAAGATATCCTAAAAGAATACTAAATTAATTTCAACAGATAATGCCAAGTACCATATGAACATAAAAAGCGACATATATTATTGCCAATATAAAGCTTTAGGCTACACTATTAGCTGAACCTGTCATACATTACTATCTTGTTTATTTATACAAAACCGAATAATCAGTTCATCATATTTTCGAGCACTTAACATGCAAGTTATAAAAACCACAGAAAATAACTATCACACGCCAGCCCTCGTAACAAAAGAGGAGTGGAAGCAGATTTTATCTAATAACGAGCTTATGAGGCGCAATTATACTGACTCATTAATTGCTTTTTATTTAGAGGATGGACATGAGTCAACCTGCAAAAACTTGAGTGAAAAGTACAACAAACATCACAACTTCTTTAATGCCAGCATTTCTCAATTTGCAAAGCATGTCCAAATGCATCTTAATAGATTTAAAATTCAAGACAAGGATGGCAACTCTATCTACTGGCGTATAGTTATGGTGGGTAAATATAATGAGCAAAACCTATTTGTATGGACCCTTCGAGATGAACTTGTAGAAGCGATGGAAGAGCTAAATTTTGTTGAATCAAATATTGATGATATGGAAATTACTTTGAATAACAATCAAGCTAGATACACATGGATACCAGCATTTAAGGCCATTTCAGAATGGCTAGTTGACTATGAACATAAGCAAGAAGCACTTGTTGAGGTGTTAAAACAGCTTGGTGTGGCCAACTCATTAAGTGACCGAGATACTGAGGGTGGTAAGCTATATCCCTTAGAAAATATTGACCCTTTCACTTTCTTTTCTAATTTAACCAAATATGGTGAAAGTAAAAGACTACAACTCATTAGAGACTTAATTACTACTCAAAACCTACAAGCACCTCTACCAATGGATGTAGAAGGTTTACCAGCAGCTCTGCCCCAAAACGTATCATTGTTCCCCTATGCTTATAATAGAACAGAGGACATGATTCCCTCGCTATGGCGTCTATTCCATCAAGCCATGGCTAATGATATAAAGCCAGATACTTTTGATAGTGTCTTAGATATTCCGCGAGTTGGATTCGCTAAATTGACTCAGAACCTTTTCTATATAAACCCTTCTAAATACTTACAAGTAGATAGCATCACCAAACCTTGGCTAACCTCAAGGGGAGTGCAGCTTCCTGACGAAAACTATCTAAGCTATCAGTCTTTTTTGAGTGAAGTTAAAGATAAATTTGACATCCCTTTTTACCAAATATCTGATGAAGCATGGGTTGAAAGCCAAGAGTTGAAAGGTAATGTTGACACAGAAGATGTTAACCAAAGAGAATACGATATACCCTTTTCTACAGAACCAAAAATCCCTCTAAACCGCATCCTATATGGTCCACCTGGTACCGGTAAAACCTACACAACTACTGAACTTGCCGTAGAATGTGTAGAACCAGAGTGGTATGAAAAACTGCTTTTAGATGACTTGCCAGAATACCAAAAACGTAAATTAATCAAACAAAAATATGATGACCTGATCAGTAAAGAGCGAATTGCGTTTACCACCTTTCATCAAAGCTTTGCCTATGAAGATTTCGTCGAAGGTATTAGACCTACTGTAACTAAAGAGACAGATGACCAATCAAACATTAGTTATGAAGTAACTCCAGGAATATTTAAAAAATTATGCAGCTTAGCTAGTCCGAATGCTAAAGAACAAACTGGTTCAACTCAATCTGTAGATATTGAGGGTAAGAATATATGGAAACTATCTCTAGGCAACACCTTAGAGTACGAGGGTGAAGAAGTATATAACGACTGTCTTAAAAACAATTACGTTCTACTGGGTTGGGGCGATGATATAGATTTCACAGGCTGTGATATTCGAAAAGAAATCATATCTAAGGTTGAAAAAGCCCGTAATATCTCCTTAGCAGACGACCCCTATAACTACCTTATCACCGCGGTTAATACCTTCAAAAACATTATAAAAGAAGGTGACTTAATCATTATATCAGATGGTAACCATAAGTTCCGTGCCATCGCTGAGGTGACAGGCGACTATAAGTTCTTGGAAAACCAAGTCAGCACCGGTTATCAACAGTCGAGACCGGTTAAGTGGTTACGAATTTATGATAACAGTCTTCCAAAAGAAAAGCTGTTTGAGAAATCTTTATCTCAAATGTCTCTATACAACCTTAAAGATGGCACCATTAATAGAGATAAATTAAAAGAGCTACTAACCGTAGAATCAAATACAGACAGCTTAGAGAAACCCCACCTACTCATCATTGATGAAATCAACCGAGGTAATGTTTCACGTATCTTTGGCGAGCTAATTACGCTTTTAGAGCCTGACAAACGCAAAGGCGGTAGTGATGCACGTGAGGTGACACTTCCCTATTCTAAAGACAAGTTTTCAGTTCCCTCTAATCTCTATGTACTAGGCACAATGAATACGGCTGATAAGTCTTTAGCCCAGATCGACTTTGCTTTGCGTCGACGCTTTGAATTTATTGAGCTTTTGCCAAATCCTAATCTTCTAGCAGATATTGAGATATTTGGTATTAATGTTTCCGACTTGCTGACAATAATGAACCAACGTATTGAAGTCTTGCTAAACCGTGAGCACACCATAGGTCATGCTTACTTTTGGTCCCTAAAAGACCTAGACTCAGATGATGCTCTTGAGATAGAACTGGCCAATATATTTGAAAATCGCATTATTCCGCTACTGCAAGAATACTTTTTCTCTGACTGGGAGCGTATTGGGTGGGTCTTAAATGATCCTGCTAAAAAACCTGAACATAGATTTATTAAGGTAGGAAACTTACAACCCAATGTCGCAGAGCTCTTTCATAGTAGTGTGACAGCTCAGGTTATGGATAGACGTTATCGTATAAATAAAAATGCCTTTAGTCTACCTGAAGCCTATACTGGCATTGTATTCGTTGATACTCATACTCAGGCTGACTAATGATTAATATCATTCAAGTTAGAGAGTATGCGCGGCTTACTACAGATACTTCAGCCACTTCGAATCTAGACTTAGGAATCATTAGTAGTGACACCTTTAGTTGGCTGGCAAGTCTAAGTGAACAGCCAGGATCCGGACGCTTTATAACTTTTGAGAAGCCTGATTGTCTCAAGCTACATTCATATGTGGGTTATCTGCAAAGTCCTACTGGCGAGGGGATCGAAGTACTTCCTAAAACTAGCATTTCTACCAAACAGGATACTAAAAAAAGCCGCGCGATATTATGTAAGATGCTTTATTCAGCACTGCATTTACCTTATAAAGAAGCACACTCAGCAACGCTTAATCGAATGGATTTACCTATACATGAGTGGATATTCAACCAATTCCTAAATCATTTAAATAAGCTTGTTGCTTCAGGCTTAAGGTTTGACTATTTACGCATAGAAGAAGAAAGTCGATATATTCGAGGACAATTGAATATGGCCGTACAGCTGCGTCAACCTGCTGGACGGGACCATTTATTTCATATCAGTCACGATATTTATAAGCCGAACCGCCTTGAAAACCGTCTTATTAAATCAGCCTTAGACTACATACAAGCCAATTGTCGTAGCCATGTTAATTGGCGACTGGCTAATGAGCTATCTCATATTCTAGCGCCTATTACTCCACTTGCCCGCCCGCTAAGTCTTCTGCCTAAGTGGGAAACCAATAAAACCCTTCAAAACTATCAAGCAATCAAACCCTGGTGCGCACTAATTTTAGAAAAGATGAATCCAAACTTTCAAAAAGGCAAACACCAAGGTATTTCTTTACTATTTCCTATGGAGCGTATATTTGAGGAACACGTGGCCGCGTGTTTAGACAAACGAATAGCACCACCCCTACAGCTAAAAACTCAGGCGGCTAGTCGTTATCTGATTGAGGCAAAGGACGAGGACGACATTTCCGACAGCGATAAAAACCGCTTTATGCTAAAGCCTGACCTATTAATTAACCATTTGGGCCAGCCACGTTATGTGATGGATACCAAGTGGAAGATCATCAACTCATCAAATAGTCAGAATAACTTCGATATAAGCCAAAGTGATATTTATCAAATGTTTGCTTATGGACATAAGTATCTAGCTGGAAAAGGCGATTTGGTGCTTATTTATCCCAAGCATGACAACTTTAAAAAAGCCCTACCCTGTTTCAATTTAGATCAGAATTTGCGACTTTGGGTTGTGCCATTTTGCATGGAGAAAGATGAACTTATAATTACCCAGTATAATGAGAAGCTAATTGGTTTGTTACTCAGTCAGCAAACATAAAAGAGCCAGTGACAGGTAATCACTGGTTCTTACTATTTATTATATTTTTTTAGATAATTAACCAAGCGAGCAAATTATGGGCCCAGCTTTTATTGTAATTGTTCTAAGTATAATTTTTAGTTTGCTTCGAGATTTTTGGAAGTCGAGAAAATGAATAAAAGGCACTTCAAATTTAGGTTAACTAAATGTCTATTAGACGTAACTAAAACCATGCAGTATTTCAAAAAACTTAACAACCATATTTTTTTACGTCTAGTAACAGTGGCTCAATCCCTTTCTGCTTATCTCCTCATTATATCATTTTAGTGGGAACAAACTAAACTAGCTTGGTTAGCGAGTACTGTGCCAGGATAGACAACACTCCATTCTACATTTTCATCATAACCCGCATAATCTACAGGTTTATCACCACTATAAGTGTATGCTGATAACAGTTGAACTTTTTGGGGAGTACTGTTGCAGTCAAATCTCAAAAAAGCCATTTCTTGGTCGATTGTTATGGAGGGGGCTATAGCATTAGGTTGAGCATAAATATTTTTAATAAATACTGTTTTATACTTTCCTGAACTTGAAATGCTATCTATATCAATATAGTAATTCATTCTAGGAGTGTCGGCGATTAAAATCCAATTTACTGCGCTTGCTGTTACAGACATTAAACCTGATATTAATAAGACTGCTAACTTTTTCATACCACCCACCCCCTAATACAATTTTTCCGATTATAGCTTAAATAATTTAAGTCACTTGTCGCAAAATAAGGTCATTTATTGAGTGTGATTTCTTGAGTAGGAAGTAAACTCATCAATCAATATCTTGTTGCCATTGATCTTTCTGTTTTCTAAATAACTCTATATTGACGATAATATCAGCAATTGATTTTAATACCACCCTTTTTAGCCTGTTTAGGGTATACCTGCTATGTACCTCTAAGAAGTTGAATAAGTCGTATCGAAGTTTAGGTAAATATAATATATAGTATAGACAATAAGTACAAATGCCCCATTTTTAATACAATATCATCGTAGAATAATATGTTTTACCTTGCTTGTACCATTATTCATGCTAAAGTGAATTGAGGACACACCATAGACTAATAAACTTAATAAGAGAGAGATATGAGCCGTAAAATTAAAGTTGTTCTTGCCCTTGCTTTTTCACTAGCATCTTTTAATTCATTTGCTGGTTGTATTGGCTATTCAGGCCCTAATGGTCCTTGCTCTACAGGTCCTGGTGGCGGTCTCTACACTGGACCAGGTGGTGGCGCATATAATGGACCAGGCGGTGGTGCATATAATGGACCAGGCGGTGGTGCATACAATGGACCAGGCGGTGGTGCATACAATGGACCAGGTGGTGGTGCATACACTGGACCAGGTGGTGGTGCATACACTGGACCAGGCGGTGGTGCATATAATGGACCAGGCGGTGGTGCATATAATGGACCAGGTGGTGGTTGTTATTCAGGCCCAGGTTTCAACAATCCTGATCCATGGAATAGACCGAACCCTAATTGCAAATAAAGTCTAATATCTATTCAGTAAAAGCAGTCGATATACAAATCTGCGACTGCTTTTTTAGCCTAGTCATATACTATGCGTAAATCAAACCAATAAAACAGACCAATACTGGCTTTTTTTCGATACTTTTTGTTCGATACTTTTTTCTCTAAGCGTTATCTGTATGACTTTGACGCAAGTCGCTTGTTGTTTTTATTCAGTCAAGATAACAGACAAGGGCTGTCGGTTTTTCCGTCACCACCTTTCTGCTACTGGCTTTTATATTAAGTGACAACTGATTTGGTAGCCATTTATCTACCTATATGGATATATCCTCAATTTGAGGTTATACCTCACCTTTTAATACTCTCCAAACAACTGCACTTTCATTGAGTCACTGTTGTGTCTTTCTCGCTGCTCTAGTGTTAACTGCAGATGTACACTCTAAGCGCGCCAAAGTTTCAGTTGCTTCACGTAATCTCAGTGCCACATCTCCACATTGATTAACTTCTTGCCGTAGCTGTCATTGACCACCACACCTTTTGAGCCTTTGTTACGTGTCATACTTCACTAACTTATTATTTATTACTAAAAACCATGTTGGTTAAGAACTCTATAAGCATCACATCCTTCCTGATTACCATTATCACAAGCCTTTCCAAACCACTCTTTAGCCTTGCGATAATCCTGACGAACGCCGTAGCCTTGTTCATACATAACTCCAACGTTAAGTTGAGCTCTAATATTTCCTTGATTAGCGGCTTTCGTATACCACTCAAAAGCTTTTTGATAATCCTGACGAACGCCTTGGCCTTCAGCATAACTAGCCTCAGGGTTGAACTGAGCAGCCTCACCAGCATTCACTGCATCAGTAACTTCACCTGTACTAGAGCCAATAGCTACCCCTGCTAAGGTTGTGATATTACTTATGGTGTTCTTTTGTTCAGCGGTCAATTCACTTGGGTTATCTACTTTGTACACATACTTAGACAGTAAGGTGGCAGTGACCTCCCCTGAGCTTGCAGATATGCCACCTGTTAAGGCATCGTTACCTGTGGCAGCACTGACTGCTGCACCTAATAGGGCATGAGCGAGTAGATGCTGCGGGCTGTTAACCCCTGCAAGCTCTGTATTTTGTGTAAACACCCCATTCTTAACACAACATCCTCGTCTACTAATTAATATATTTTCGTACTGCAACGCTTATAATTCTTCTAATATAAAAAAACTGCGTTGCCTTAATAAAGACAACGCAGTTTCACAATACTTGGCGTTTTATCACTTAAAAATCAGCGTGATTTATTTCTGGCTTTTTAAGTACTCTAACATAGTATCGGCATCTGATACTTCAAATGGATCAGTTGAGCAGTTGTCATCGAAACCTGGCTCCATAAATACTTGTTTGATTTCTTTATTATCGACATACATCGAATAACGCCATGAACGCATACCAAAGCCTAGGTTGCTCTTATCAACCAACATACCCATTTTACGAGTGAACTCACCGTTACCATCAGGCAGCAAGAAAACATTTTCACGGCCTTGCTTCAAGCCCCACTGGTACATAACAAACGCATCGTTTACTGATACACAAACAACCTCATCTACACCTAACGCTTTGAACTCATTGTAAAGCTCTTCGTAGCGCGGTAAGTGACTGGTCGAACAGGTTGGTGTAAAAGCACCCGGCAAGGAGAACACAACTACTTTTTTATTGGCAAATAACTCATCTGTGGTTAAGTCATACCATTTAAATGGATTTTCTCCACCGATAGATTCGTCACGGACACGAGTTTTGAAGGTTACATCAGGTACATGGGTAATCATTCTTATCTCCAATTTAGGTTTTGTGTTTTTGTTGTCGAATTACTGCGGTTATATATTAACAGTTTTAACAGTCTGGGTTCAAATCTTTAGGGCATACCTTATTTATCAGGCTATAATACCCTCTGTGTTTTTCTCACAAGTATCGCCTTCACAGTTTTGAACCTTAACCTCTTTTTTGATATAGACTGATATTATGCCTAAGCCAGACTTATCTCGCCTTGATATACCAGACGCGGACAATAGCGACTTTGATACCCAAGACATAAAAAGCGAGATGCTCATCGATCCGATTGACGATGAATTAGAAAATACCGTGCTTAGGCTCAGTGATTATTTAGCAGCCGTTGAGCTGGTGGTTAAAGAAACGTTTCGCCACAGCGTTTGGGTCAAAGCTGAGATTCGTAATTTATCCAGCAAAGGTGGACACTATTACTTTGAGTTGGCTGAAAAAGATGACGAGGGCAAAGTTATTGCCAGTTGCCGCGGTAACTTATGGCGCTTTAAAGCGGCCAGAGTGCTGACCAAGTTCGAGCGCGCCACCGGCATGAAGCTTGACAGAGATGTCACTGTTTTACTCAATGTGAGCGCCACCTTCCATCCTTTATATGGCTTTTCGCTAGCCATTAATGATATAGATCCCAGCTACACTTTAGGCGATTTGGCGCGTCAATATGCCGCCATGCTTGAGCAGTTAAGCGCTGAAGGACTCTTGAATTTAAATAAGCAAGTCCCGCCGCCATTTGATATCGAGCATGTGCTGGTTATCGCCCCTGAAAAGGCCGCCGGTCTGGGTGATTTTCAAGCTGATGCCAATAGGCTTGAGGGCACAGGTGCCTGTCACTTTCACTATCATCACGCCACTTTCCAAGGCAATCATGCCCCCAAAGAGATCCGCCATGCCATTACCAAAGGCATGCTTGTCTTCAAAAAACAGTACGAGCGACTGCCCGATGTCATGGTCATTATCCGTGGTGGTGGCGCCGTTGGTGACTTAGCCTACCTTAATGATTATGAATTGGCCGCTTTGGTTGCTGAGCAGCCCATTCCCGTCTGGGTCGGTATCGGTCACGAGCGTGACAATGTCATCTTGGATGAGGTAGCGCACACCAGCTTTGATACCCCGTCTAAAGTCATTGCCGGTATCACCAATCACCTTGCCAGCCTAATGCAGCGCACCCAAGACTATGCCGATGCCATTCAACACATCAGCCAGCAGCAGCTTAATCAAGCGGCAATAGCCACCGAACGTCAGTTTAACACCATTCAAAATTCAAGCAGCTATAACCTGCAGCGCTGGCAACACTTAAGCGACTCGCATTTTAATAGCATCAAGCAGCATGCCAAGTTTGAGCTTCGTGAAGCAAGTATGACGGCTAAAACCAATATGCAGCGTATCCAGCAGCTAAGCTATAGCCATTTATCTCGTGCCAATGCGTCAATGGACAGCCTGTATCAAGCCCTCAAAAATAGCAGTTATAAACGACTCGATGATGCTGAAAGGCAAGTACGTTATTACCAACAAGTGGTCTTAATTCAGAACCCAGCCCGCTTACTTGACCAAGGCTATGCGTTTGTCCAAAACTTGGATAATAAATACCTAAGCTCGGTAGCTACTGTTGAAAAAGGTGACTTTTTGAAGATTGCTATGAGTGACGGTGAGCTCAAAGCGGTGGTCTATGAGGTTACCACACTTCCAAATGTTGAATCTGACCAAAGCTAATTGATGCTTATTGACTCTTTTGCTCTTATCTTAATGCTTAATATATTGTAAATCTATCAACCCCTATAAGGACTTTATTATGGCCACACGTACCCGCAAAAAAACCACGCCAAAAACATTTAAAGAAGCCTATCAAATTCTAAAGATTAATGCCGAAGAGCTGCAAAACTCAAATGAGCCCGATATTGATAATCTGATGAATACCGTAGAGCAATCTATCGCCGCTTATAAAGTATGCCAAGCACGCATTGAAGCGGTACAGCAAGCACTTGATGCAGCCTTTGATGAAGATGGGACAACCGCTGATTTGCAAAAAAATGCAGACCCTGCTTTAAAGCCGGATGCAAAGACAAACTCAGCTCAAGAGGTACAGACTCAAGTTTCTGAGGAGGATGCTGAATAAGGGGCAACGATATTGGATGATCAGTCGTTTTAAAAGCGTCATCGACATGACCAAGTTTTATTATCTATTTGTCTTTTGAGTACCCCACTGCCCATGAATATTTTAATTGCCCCTGACTCATTCAAAGAAAGCTTAGACGCCATTGGTGTGTGCCGTGCTATTCAAGAAGGGTTTAGCCAAGTTTATCCTGAAGCCAATTACACCCTATTGCCTTTAGCCGATGGCGGCGAAGGCACCTCTGAAGTATTGTCTTATGTACTCGATGGACAGTGGCGAGAGATTGACGTGCATGATCCGTTAATGCGCGCCATTACCGCCAAATACTTGCTCACCGCTGATGCCACTGCCGTTATCGAGATCGCTGAAGCTTGCGGACTGCATTTATTGGCGGATCATGAGCGAAATCCACTCATCGCCAGCAGTTATGGCGTGGGAGAAATGATCCTCGATGCCATTAACCAAGGGGCAAAGCAGATCTTAATTGGACTTGGCGGCAGTGCGACCAATGATGCTGGCACAGGTATGCTACAGGCTTTGGGCGTTAAGATCTTAGATGCGTCTGGCAAGCTGTTGCCGCCAGGGGGTGCCAGCCTTATTCATACTCACAGTATTGACCGTACCGCGCTACATGTATTGTCTGATATCAAGATCACTGTCGCCTGCGATGTGACCAGCCCGCTATGTGGCTCTACGGGTGCCAGTCATGTCTTTGCACCACAAAAAGGCGCTACCCCTGAGCAAGTGCTAAGCTTAGATCAAGCTTTATCGCATTTTGCTGATGTGTGTCAAACCCAGAGCATCTGCGCCGATAGCTGCCGTGTCTCTGCAGGCGCAGGTGCAGCAGGTGGACTTGGCTTTGGGCTAATGGCTTTTTGTGCCGCTGAATTAAAATCCGGCTTTGATACCATTGCTGATGCGGTGGCCCTAGACAAGCACTTGACCACAGCAAACTTAGCCATTACCGGTGAGGGCAAGCTTGACTCACAGACTGCTATGGGTAAGGTGGCCAGTGGCGTGGCCAGACAAGCTCGAGCACATAATGTACCGGTAATGGCAATTTGTGGTAGTGTGGATCGTCATTATTCGTTACACTCAAAGCCGAGTGCCAGCGTTTGTGCTGACTCTAATGCCAAAGCATTTGCCATGTCACCTTTTGATGTGGTTGTGCCCAGTATTCAAAAACTAGACAGCTTAGATAAAGTCATGGCTGAAGCGTATTCTAATGTGGCACATACCGCTTATCAGTTAGCGGTTACTTTAAAAATTGGCCAACAGCTCAACCTATAGTTTGGTTAACTTTAATGAGAGTTTAATGAGCTTTTAATCAACTTTGCCATTGTGTCATATCGCGCCAGCATGACCGCATCAAGCCACTCATGGAAGAGAGGATTGTTCGATGAAAAAACACCCGTTACCGTCTTATCACAAGCTGGTTACCGCTTTAGCGTTATCCAGCTTATTAAGTTTCGGATTTGGCTCAACTGCGGCGGCTGACACCCAAGCGCTACAGATCTTTGAAACCAAAACCTTAAAAGCCCTTCCCCCCTCTAGCCAGACAACTGCTCTTAAACCCACGAGCACCACGGCAAGCTTAGATGACACTGCTATATTTTCACCCGATGCCATTCACCACCCGCTATGGGCAAAAAATGGCATGGTGGCATCTCAAGAAGCACTGGCTTCAGAGATTGGCTTGCAAATCCTCAAAGATGGCGGCAATGCAGTAGATGCCGCCGTGGCTGTCGGCTTTGCATTGGCAGTCACCTTACCGCGCGCAGGCAATATCGGTGGTGGTGGCTTTATGATGATTTATGATGCCAAAACCGGTAAAACTGTGGCTCTGGATTATCGTGAAAAGGCGCCGATTAAGGCATACAAGGACATGTATCTGGGCGCAGATGGAGAAGTAGACGCTGAGCTGTCTCGCTATCATGGTTTGGCTGTTGGCGTACCAGGTACCGTGGCAGGCCTGGTCACAGCACTTGAGCAATTTGGCAGTATGCCGCTAAGTAAAGTCATGGCACCCGCCATTGACTTAGCTGAGAATGGCATTGAGGTGACACCTGGCCTGGCTGATTCATTGAACGCCTTAGAGGACAGACTAAAAAAATGGCCCAGTACGGCTAAAATATTCTTTAAGCCCGACGGCAGTGCTTATGACGTCGGCGAGCGTTTGTATCAGCCACAGCTTGCCGCCTCGCTTAAGCTCATTGCCAAACAAGGTGCCGATGGATTTTATAAAAGCAAAACAGCACAGCAAATCGTCAAAGCAGTTAATGAAGCAGGCGGTATCATGAGCCTACAAGACTTTGCTAATTACAAAGCGGTGATGCGTGAGCCTGTACGTGGTACCTACCGCGGCTATGAGATTGCCTCTATGCCGCCACCATCATCGGGGGGTGCCCACATTGTGCAGATTCTTAATATCTTGGAGGGTTATCCGCTTAAGGACTATGGGCAAAACAGTGCCCAGACCATTCATTTAATGTCTGAGGCGATGCAATTGGCCTATGCAGATCGTGCAGAGTATTTGGGTGATTCAGACTTTATCGATGTTCCCCTATCTGGTATTACTTCTAAGGCTTATGCTCAGAAGCTTCGAGCAAAGATTAATCCCAATAAAGCCACCCCTGCCAGCCAAGTTAAGCCGGACAACCCTGTCCCTTACGAAAGCGATGAGACCACGCACTTCTCTATTGTCGATAAATATGGCAATGCGGTGGCCAATACCTATACCCTAAACTTCTCTTATGGCACCGGCCTAGTCGCTGAAGGCACAGGGATCTTATTAAATAACGAAATGGATGACTTCTCGGCCAAACCTGGTACCGCAAATGCTTATGGCTTATTGGGTAATGACGCCAATGCTGTTGCTGCCAGCAAGCGTCCTCTGTCCTCTATGAGCCCGACAATTGTCTTTAAAGACAATCAGCCTTACATAGTGACTGGCAGTCCAGGTGGTAGCCGTATTATCACCACAGTGACTCAGATAATCTCCAACGTCATTGACCATGACATGAACATTGCGGACGCCACTCATGCTCCGCGTATCCATGATCAGTGGATGCCGGATGAAATTCGTATTGAAAAAGCGCTTAATGTGGACACCATCCGCAAGCTTGAATCCATGGGCCATAAGATATCTCCAAAAGAGACCATGGGCTCTACTCAATCCATCATGGTAACCCCAAAAGGCAAATATGGGGCCACTGATCCAAGACAGGTAGATGCTGCAGTAGTGGGCTACTAATCAGCCACTAATTAAACGATTATTTACTTAACCGCCACTTGATCGACAAAAACGCCGTAGCCTGACTGCGGCATTTTATCGACTGGAATAAACTGTAGCGCGCCGCCATTGATACAGTAGCGCAGACCTGTTTTATCTTTTGGGCCATCATTGAAGACATGACCCAGATGTGAGTCAGCCACGCGCGAACGTACTTCAGTGCGCACCATATTAAAGGCCATGTCCTTATGTTCAGTAACTACTTCAGGGGCAATCGGCTGCCAAAAGCTTGGCCACCCACAGCCTGAGTCATACTTATGAGTGGATAAGAACAAGGGCTCACCGCTCACCACATCCACATAGATACCTGGCGCAAATAAATGATCGTATTCATGACTAAAAGCGCGCTCCGTACCTGCCTTTTGGGTAATGTCATACTGCGCCTTAGTTAGGGTGTTTTTTAACGCATCTTTATCAAAATTTGCATAACGCTTGGGGTTAAGTGCTTCAGCAACTGTATTGGCCGCCGCCAACTTGACTGTTTTATTGGTTGACTGTAGCTTATCGTCCGCTAGACTTAAATCAATATGACAATAGCCATTGGGGTTTTTAGCCAAGTAATCTTGATGATATTCTTCTGCCAATGAGAAGTTTTGTAAGGGCTGGTGCTCAACCACAATTGGCTTAGTATATTTAGATTTAATAGAAGCTAACGCCTTGTCAACTGCTGCTTTATCGGACGCATCAGTATAATAAATACCGGTACGATATTGCACACCACGGTCGTTGCCTTGTTTGTTCAGACTGGTCGGGTCAATTACCCTTAGATAGTACTTTAAAACCGTTTCCAAATCGATTTTATCAGCGTCATAGACTACTTTGACTGTCTCAGCATGACCAGACCCAGCGATCACTTGCTCGTAGCTTGGGTCAGTCACTTTTGGGTTGCCATTGGCATAGCCAGAGATGGCATCTACGACCCCAACAACTCGCTCCATATAGGCCTCTAGCCCCCAAAAACAGCCTCCTGCCAAATAAATGGTCTTGGTATTAATCGGCGTGCCAGCTGAGTTGTAATACACCCCGTTTTTATTATTAGGACTACCAGACTTAGCGCTTGCCGTACTATCAGCGCCCGTTTGAGTGGGCTTGGCTTTGCTATTTTTAAGCGCTGCAAAATCATTGTCTGCGTTTTCAGCTAACGCATACGCCTGCTCTTTGCTCAAGTTACCTTTAATCAGGCGCACCAGATTACCGCGCTTATCCAAAATAGCCCAGCTTGGATACACTTGCACGCCCAGCTGTTTAATTAAGCTGCCCGAGCTGTCCGCTAATACCGGTAATTTAGGATAATCTGCCTGCACGCCTGCATACCACTGAGTAAAGTCTGCCGCTTGTTTTTCATTCAGATGGCCAGGGCTTGCCACTGTGACCACATTGAGTCCGTCAAAGGCGTTATCTTTACGCCAGCTTTCGGTCTCCTCAAGCGTCCCTAAACAAAGCGGACACCAACTTGCCCAAAACTTCACCAAAGTTGGCTTATTAGGATCCAAGACCTCAGCCCCATTACGCCCAAGGCCTTGGGTTAGCTGTGGCAAAGCCTTTAGTTGGTTAAGCACGTCGCTTGGCAGCATATCACGGCTGTCAGTAACCCCTGTGTTCGAAGATTCTGCTGTGGGTTTGGGCGTGTTATCTTGAGATACTTTGCCGCAGGCAGGCAATAAGGTGCCACTGGCGACTATAAAGCCGGTTAGAATGACAAGGCGCTTTAATTGCGGGCGCTTGTCAGCGGGTGTTTGAGTGGCTGAGTGTGACATGGGCATAGGACCTTTTTATTTGCTTAGGCTATTTTACCTAAGCTATTTATAGTGATAACCTGTAGGCTATGTCATTATAATGGCGGCTGTTGATGTAGATTGCAAAGGCTGATTTGTGCAAAATACAAGCCTGCAATATAACTACCACATAAGAGGTCAGCCTCTGGCCACCATAAAGCGTTCCACATACGCATCGGCAGGATGCGCCTTTAATTGCTGCGGTGTGCCTGTTTGTACCAAACGTCCCCCATTTAAGATACTAATACGACTACCTAGCCTAATCGCCTCATCAATGTCATGGGTGATAAATACGATAGTTTTATTAAGCTTATGCTGCAGCTCAAGCAATTGGTCTTGCAATTGACCACGAATTAACGGGTCAAGTGCTGAGAAGGCTTCATCCATTAAGATAATGGGCGTATCTACCGCTAGGGCGCGCGCCAAGCCCACTCGCTGCTGCATACCGCCTGATAGCTCATCAGGATAGCTCGTCTCTATGCCCTCTAATCCCACCTCATGCAACCAATGACGTGCTATCTCATGACGCTTGGACTTGGTCATTTTTCGTACCCGCAGTCCATACGCCACATTTTGAATCACAGTCATGTGCGGCACTAAGCCAAAATGCTGAAACACCATGCTGACATTGTTCTGACGAAACTGCTGTAATGGCTTATCGCTTAGGCTTAACACATTAATCACTTTCGGCTGATCAGAGATATGCTCAGCACCTTCTAAATAATCAGCGCTCCCCACACTGTGCTGAGTGTCTATCCAGATTTTGCCGTCAGTTGGGTCAATAAGCCGATTAATATGACGAATTAAAGTGGACTTACCGGAGCCTGATAGCCCCATAATACAGTGCAGCTCGCCCGCCTCTATACTCAAATTAATATCATATAAACCTACCGAATATCCGGTCTGCTCACGCACTTCACTGCTGCTCATGCCCTGCTTTAACAGGCTAAGCACTTGCTTAGCCTCATTTGGCGTGGCATCAAAAACTTTACTGACGTTTTGTAATTGAATGTGGCTCATGGCGGTCATCTTTTGCTAAATAAATAAAAAGTAAATAGGGCGAACAAAGTGGGTTAAGGCGACAGCTTATGACTGTGGTTTGAGTGCCGAAGCTCATCACGTGCACGCCGTCCTTGCCCAAAGGCTTGAGTGATACGATCAATAATAATCGCCATAATCACAATGGCGGTGCCTGCCTGCAAACCTTGACCGATATTTAGCGTCTGAATCGATTGCAGCACATCCTCCCCAAGCCCTGGCGCCCCAATCATAGAGGCCAGTACCACCATCGACAGCGACATCATGACCGCCTGATTGATACCGGCCATAATACTGGGTAGTGCTTGTGGCAATTTGATCCAAATTAGCAGCTGTTTGTGATTGCTACCAAAAGAGCGGCCGGCCTCTATCATCTCATGTGGCACTTGCTTAATACCCAGCATGGTCAAACGAATCAGTGGCGGTAAGGCATAAATAATGGTGGCAAATAAGGCGGGTACTTTACCAATACCAAATAGCATGAGCACTGGAATTAAATACACAAAGCTTGGCATGGTCTGCATCACATCGAGCACCGGAGTGACTACTTTTCTTAAGCTGCTACTGCCGGCCATTAAGATACCCATGGGAATACCCACGACCATAGTCACAATTACCGACACAATCAGCAGCGCCATGGTCTGCACCAAAGCAGGCCACAGTCCAAACGCACCAATTAAGAACAAACCAAGCGCACAAGTCACCGCAAACCAAATCTTTCGGGTTGCCAGCCAGCCCAACAGCGCCACTAAGCCAATAATCAGCCACGGCGGCGTCAGATGCATAAGCTTTTCTATCGGCAGTAACAAATAGGTCAAGGTGCCGTGGCTAATTGACCGAAATACAGTGCCAAAGTTTTGTACCACATAGCTAAGTGAGTTATTTAATTGATTTTCAAATGACCACTCAGGAAACCCGCTAAAAGCTGCTGCACTAGTATTGATAGGGTTAGCACCCATATTAGTACCCTTGTCAGCTGTAGAGTCATCTAAAGATACGTTAAGCGCTGTGGCTAACTTTTGTGCTGCTTCAGGTGTCACCCATTGCTGCCATAGCTTAGGGTTTTGTTGTAAAAACAGACGGGCTTGCGCCTCCCCACTGCGCTTATTCTCACTCATCTGCAAAATAGCGCCGTTTAGGGTATCAGGGGCGAACTGCACTTTTTTAAAGGCAGTGGCCAGCTGTGGATAGGTATTTATAAAAGGGGCGGAGACCGCAATCCCTAGATTCGATACCGGAAAACCTGACACACAGTCGGTCTGACTCTCTGCATCAAGCAGCTTATCCCAACACAGCTCATCGTGTTTGGCAAAAGCAAGTTCAGCAAAGTCATATTTGGCCATAAGACCGGTTGGCTGCCAGTAATAAAACAACAAAGGCCTGCGCTGCTCAAAGGCTGAGGCTATCGCAGCATCTAGCGCCGCACCGGTGCCTGGATGGACATTATTAAATTTTACGCCCTCACTGTTGGGTGTGGTCAAGCCGGTGTTTTTTAGCAAATGCGTATTAAATATCTCACAAGTCCACCCCGTGGGACAATTTAAAAATCGCGCATTGGTAGGGTCTTCAGGATCGGTGAATAGATGGGCATATTTAGGTAAATCTTGATAACTTGTTAGCCCAGGATTGTCTTCAAGGACGTATTTGGGCACATACCAACCTTGAGTAGCACCGCCCTGTAAGGTATCCCCAATGACGGCGGCCTTATTTGCGGCAATCGCCTCCTCCATAATAGGCGAGCGCCCCACCCACTGCTCGCCAATCACTTGTATGTCATCTTGTGCCAATGCCGTCTCTAACGCAGGGCCTGCACCCGGCACCAGATCGGTATCACAGCCATAGCCATCTTCTGCGATGATTTGTAGCACAGAGGAGATAAATTGGCCACTCTCCCAAGTTAAGGAGCCAAACTTCACCGGCTTGCCATCGCCTGCACCACAAGCGGCCATAACCGGCGCAGACCACATAGACAGACACAGTAGCAGCAAGCCCATCAGGGAGTAATGTTTGATAGAGCGAGGGTGACGCAAGTTAAGTGGGCGCAAGGGAGTACCTATTTTATTATGGGAATCAAAATTGTTTTATATTATTGTGAAAAATATCTATATTGTTTATACCGTAATCTGTTAAAAATTACCAATACAGAGTGTAGCGTTACACTTGACGATCACTAAACAACGCCTGCCCCACAGCATGCCCCTCAAGCCAGCATTGTGTCCTACTCAAAATCGACCTTACCACGTAGCGCCTTGGTTCTGCCGCGCTGCACTTTACTGTCGGTACGTTTGCGTTTGGCACTGCGGCTAGGCTTGGTCGGTGTTCGAGTTTTGCTAACCTCAGTACCCTTTTTTATAAAGTCTTTTAAGCGCTCAATAGCATCAAGTTTATTGCGCTCTTGGGTGCGGTGCTGCTGCGCTTTTATAATAAGCACGCCCTCTTTGCTAATGCGGCTGTCTTTGCTATCAAGCAGCCGCTGCTTGACAGCATCACTCAGACTTGAGGCAACAATATCAAAGCGCAGATGAATGGCAGAGGACACCTTATTCACATTTTGGCCACCCGCGCCTTGCGCCCGCATTGGGTGAAGCTCGACTTCTTTGTCGGTTAAATGAATATGTTTATTGATAACAATCATAATTTCCTTTTATCTCTTTGTTTTAGTTAGGTTTTGGTGTTGATCACAGCTACCAAAAACAAAGGCCCCTCTATGATAGAAGGGCCTTTTATGAGACTAATATAGACTTGGTAAATTGGGTGTGGTTATTGTCTTGAGTCTCTTAGGTCAATTCACAACCTTTACTTAGACAAAAAGTCCAACCCTTTTCTAAATAAGTCGCTATAAGGCGGCAACATGATGTTTAGCGCATTGAATTTTGATTGCACAAACACCGGCTTCATGTGACTTAGACGCTCAAAACCTGCTTGACCATGATAAGCACCCATGCCTGAATGACCCACACCACCAAAGGGCAGCTCATGCTGTGCCACGTGCATAATCACTTCATTAATGGCCACACCGCCCGATACGGTATAATTACGCACATACTCAATATCTGAATTGTCCTCGCCAAAGATATATAATGCCAAAGGTCTGGGACGGCTATTGATAAACTCTACCGCATCACGCACCCCATTGACATGCACTAGCGGAACAATCGGTGCAAACAGCTCATTTTGCATAACCTCACTGTCAGGGGCTGGATTAAGTACCGCTACCGGCGGCATAAACTGGGTATCTGCATTGGCCGCGATGTCGGTTAACGGGACCAGTTGCTCATGTGGCAATTTCTCAAGATAGCCTTGCACCCGCTTAAACTGACTGGCATTAATAATACGTGTATAGTCAGCATTGTTGGCAATATCTGGATAATGGTTAATCATCCACTCTTTAGCAAGCTTCACAAACTTGCTGTGCAGATTTGAATGAATAAGCACATAATCCGGCGCAATACAGGTTTGGCCAGCATTAAGCGTCTTACCCATCATAATACGATTAACCACTGTCTCTAAATTGGCATCTTCTAGTACCACAACTGGAGATTTGCCGCCAAGCTCTAAAGTTACTGGGGTCAAATTCGGCGCTGCTGCCGCCATAACCTGCTTACCCACATTGGTCGACCCAGTATAGAGCAGATGATCAAATGGCAAGCCACTAAAGGCCACTGCCAAATCTAACTCACCGACGGCCACAGACACCACATCAGACGGAAAATATTCAGCCACCGCTTCGGCAAAGGTTTCGGCAAATAACGGAGCCGATTCACTCATTTTTATCATAATACGGTTGCCTGCAGTCAGCGCATCAATCATTGGGCCGACAGCTAAAAACAGCGGGTAATTCCAAGGCACCATAATACCCACCAACCCTAAAGGCTGCGGCTGAAGCTCATTATGGGCAGGGCGGTAAAAGGTAGAAATAGACACGCGGCGGGTCTTCATCCAAGACTTGCCATGTTTTTTGGCATGCGCGATGCCTTGTAAGCTTGGAAAAATTTCTGCAAACTGAGTTTCATCTTGACTACGATTGCCAAAATCTTGGCTAATCACTTCGGCAAAACGCTTTTTGTTTTCGGTAAGCATCGCCGACAAACTATTTAATAAAGCCTCTCTATCTGACCAGTCGTTAATGGGCTTTTTTCGAGTCAGCTCACGCATATGCTCAAATTGAGCGTTCAATTGCTCAGTGGTCCTAACTATACTTTGACTCATTCAAATATCCTTTTGATGGTTATGAGTAAATTTATGCAGCATAACGCGATAATCCAAGAGTGAACAACCCGTTATGATCCGGCCAATAACACCAAGCTTTAGCTAAACATAGGTTAACTTAAACTAATGACTAAAAAAGATAGCATAAATAAGAGTCGTATTCTGCTTTAAATCATTCATATAACGTAATAAATTATTAATGTGGCTCACCAGGCAAAATCCGAGCAAAGGCTCTTTGAAGCACATTGGGCTTCGCATTTTTCTGCTTAGCGGCCTTAAAGTCTGGGAAAATGCGATAGCCCAAAGACTGAATACCTAAGTTAAATTTGGGCACTAAAGAATAGGTGGCTGATGCAAAACGGCCCATGTTGCTTGAGATGCTGACCGGCTTTTCGATAATGGCCTTGGCCACCAAGTTTGCCGCTTCTTGCGGGCTTAGCGCGGGCATGTAGTTGTACATCTTAGTCGGTGCAATCATAGGCGTACGCACCAGAGGCATATAAATAGAAGTCAGATGGATTTTTTTGCCTTTTACTTCAGCAGCCACACAGCGGCTGAACGCATCAAGGGCAGCTTTTGATGCCACATAGGCCGAAAAACGAGGCGTATTGGCCAGTACCCCAATCGATGAGATATTAATAATCTGACCCTTTTTGCGCTTCATCATACCTGGGATAAACTCTAACACCAACTTAACGGCACCAAAATAGTTGATGCTCATGGTGCGCTCAAAGTCATGAAAGCGATCGAGTGACTCATTAACAGAGCGGCGGATTGAGCGGCCTGCATTATTGACTAAGATATCTACATGCTTATGCTCTTTTAAAATCTGTTGGGCTGTCTCTACAATGGCGTCCATGTCCGTTAAGTCACAGCTATAAATGCTGGCCTTACCGGCAAAGGCTGTAATTTTGGCCTGTACTGCTTCAAGCTTATCGACAGATCGGGCAATTAAAATCACATGCGCGCCCGCCTCTGCTAGCAAGTAAGCGGTGCTCTCGCCAATACCACTAGAGCCTCCAGTGATTACGATGTTTTTGTTTTTTACAGCTTTACGTAAGGCAGATTTTTTCATTGAACAAAGTCCTTTTAAGGCATCGATTGCATGGAATCGATACAACAAAGTAGAAGAATTAGGAAGACAACAGGTTTACAAATAATACAGAGCAAATTCAAACAAAGGTCATAAAATGAAAGTTTTGGTCGCTCATACGACACTTAAAAAAAGCAATCAATATAGCAGTGTTCAGCTATGGCGAGCTCGATGACCCCATGATATGCTATAACCTCCAAATAAAACAATAGCTGATTATGATTTCTACTCACAACCAAACCCAAAGCGACGCTATAGGCGACGCCAAAGCGCCAAGCGCTTTTAAATTACGTACCTTAATTGATGCCGATTATGAGCAGACGCACGCTGCTATGCTGAGCCATACTTTAAAGCGTATCGAACAAAAACGCCAAGGCATTATCACCCCCGATGAGCTGTGGATTGTCGAGCACAAGGATGTTTATACCCTCGGTCAAGCCGGCAAAGAAGAGCACATATTACAGCGCGGTGATACACCCATTATCCATACCGATCGTGGTGGCCAAGTCACCTGGCATGGCAAAGGGCAATTGGTCATTTATTGGCTGATTGACTTAAATAATGCCGGCTGGTCGGTGCGAGACTTGGTATCACATGCAGAGCAAAGCATTGAAGATGTGTTAAATACGGTATTAAGCCGTCAGCCAGCCGCTACAGAGTTTTATGCCAAAGCCCGTAAAGATGCGCCCGGTGTTTATATTTATAACAAAGATGAGCTGATGCTCGGTAAGATTGCCTCATTGGGCTTTAAGATTAAGCACGGCTTTAGCTACCACGGCATTGCCCTAAACCTCACTTGTGATCTGGGTGCCTTTAATGCCATTAACCCTTGTGGTTATGCCGGCATGCAAATGCTTAGATTGGCTGATTTTGTGGCGTTAAATAGCATTGACACCTCCCCATATCATGGCTTTGAGGTGCTGCCAGACGCCGTCACTGAGCTTGAGGTGACCAAGCTGCTGCTGACGAATATTATCCAGCGTGATATGGGTGCCATTTCTTTGCGCAGCGCTGCTCCTTAATCCTACGCTACTTTTGAGAGCCTGTTATGAATACAGATTTCCCCGCCCCTAATTTACAAGCATCCCATCTGAGCCTAACGGATGCACCAAAGCTCACCGCCGATCCTAACACCTTGATACTCAATGACTTACTCACCAATGATACGCCGTGGCAGATTCACAATTGCAAAATTATTGACAAAAGCATCAGTCAAGATGAGAAGTTGCCATTTTTATATCATTATGATGCGCTAAGCGATGATATTAAGTCCGCTCATCCCCTAACTGCCGAGCTATTAAAACAGTTTCAAACCCCCATGTTTGCCGCAGACGCGGCCAAACTTATAGGCATCAGTGAGGACTTGGTAAAAACCCCTTGGCAAGTGAAAGTCACCGGCACCTTAGTGATGTTTTGTGATCGGTTGCAAATTGCACTGCGCCTAAAATTCACCAACACGGCTAAAGATCGTGATCCTATTTATACCCAAAATAAGGCCGAGGCCCTACAAGCCTCTATGCAAGATTGGCACTTTTATGGCGATGTGTTTGTACTTAATAAAAGCACTCAGCCTTTGGTAGTCACAGCAGAGGATGAGTGGATGGCGCTTGAGCGCTTAGAGGGCTATCAGGTACTACCGGCTCAATATGCGCTGACAATATTGGCATTACTTGAGGATCAAAAACCACAACTTACCCAATTACAAGAGGCCATTGAGCTCCGCTTGGTCTAATATTTTTTGAGTTAAATCATAATTTTAATTTATACTTAATCAATATTTTTTGCTTTAACCAAATCTGTGTTTATAGGTTACAATACCTATTGAGTAATTCAATACCTAAGATAAAAAGGATGTTATATGCAATACCGCTCTAAGACCTCAACTTCAGGCCGCAATATGGCTGGTGCCCGTGCATTATGGCGTGCCACAGGTATGACTGATGGTGACTTTGATAAGCCAATTATCGCCATTGCCAACTCCTTCACCCAGTTTGTTCCAGGTCACGTCCATCTAAAAGACATGGGCCAACTGGTTGCCCGTGAAATTGAGCGTGTGGGCGGGGTTGCCAAAGAATTTAACACCATCGCGGTCGATGATGGCATTGCCATGGGTCACAGCGGTATGCTGTACTCCTTGCCAAGCCGTGACTTAATCGCAGATTCTGTAGAGTATATGGTCAATGCCCACTGCGCAGATGCGTTAGTATGTATCTCAAACTGCGACAAAATCACCCCAGGTATGTTAATGGCAGCCATGCGCCTAAACATCCCAGTTATCTTTGTCTCGGGTGGCCCTATGGAGGCCGGCAAGGTATTGGCTGAAGATCTAGCGCCCAGTCATAATCTTGATGCCCCCGTCAATGAAGATGGCAAAAAAATCCGTAAGCTTGATCTTGTGGATGCCATGATTGACGCCGCTGATGACAACGTAAGCGATGCTGACGTGTTAGAGATTGAGCGCTCCGCTTGCCCAACGTGCGGCTCATGCTCAGGCATGTTCACTGCCAACTCAATGAACTGCTTAACCGAAGCTTTAGGTTTATCTTTGCCCGGTAACGGTTCATTGCTAGCCACTCATGCCAAGCGTGAAGCCCTGTTCTTAGAAGCCGGTCGCCGTATTGTTGATTTAGCAAAACGCCGCTATGAGCAGGACGATGAGTCAACCCTGCCACGCTCTATTGCCACCAAAGAAGCCTTTGAAAATGCCATGAGCCTTGATATCGCCATGGGCGGCTCAACCAATACCATTTTGCATTTATTGGCCGCTGCGCATGAAGCAGAAGTTGACTTTAAAATGGCCGATATCGACCAGTTAAGTCGCCGCGTGCCTTGCTTATCAAAAGTGGCGCCTGCTACCCAAAAATACCATATGGAAGATGTGCACCGTGCCGGCGGGGTATTGGCAATTTTGGCCGAGCTAAATCGTGCCGGTCTATTGCACACAAACTTGCCAACCGTTCACGCCAAGACCTTGCAAGAAGCGCTTGAGATGTGGGATGTGATGAATACTGATCATCCCAATCATGAAGCGGCACGTGATTTGTATATCGCAGCACCAGGCGGCGTACGTACCACCCAAGCTTTCTCACAAAATAAAGCCTGGTCCAATCTGGATCTAAACCGTGAGTCTGGCTGTATCCGCTCTGCCGAGCATGCTTATTCTAAAGACGGCGGTCTGGCCGTATTGTTCGGCAATATCGCTGAGCGTGGCTGCGTGGTAAAAACTGCTGGCGTTGATGACAGCATCCTAACCTTTACTGGCCGTGCCCGTGTGTTTGAGTCACAAGATGACGCCGTAGAGGCCATCTTGGCGGACAAAGTCGTGGCCGGTGATATTGTCATTATCCGTTATGAAGGCCCGAAAGGTGGCCCGGGCATGCAAGAGATGCTCTACCCGACTTCTTACTTAAAATCAAAAGGCTTGGGTAAAGAGTGTGCGCTATTAACCGATGGCCGCTTCTCTGGGGGCACCTCGGGTCTATCAATCGGCCATGCCAGCCCGGAAGCTGCCGAAGGTGGCGCTATTGGTCTAGTAAATGAGGGTGATACCATCCACATCGACATTCCAAATCGCAGTATTAACCTGGAGGTCTCTGACAGTGAGCTTGCCCGCCGCCGTGAAGAGATGGAAGCACGTGGTAGCAAAGCTTGGAAACCTGAAAGTCGCGAGCGCCATGTCAGTCAAGCCCTACGTGCCTACGCCGCCATGACCACCAGCGCGGATACCGGTGCGGTACGTGATGTGAGTCAAGTTGAACGTTAATACGCTGTAAAATGAATAAAAACTCAAAAAAAAGCCAGCCGATGCTGGCTTTTTTTGTACAGTGTTAGATCACGTTAGGCCACAGCTTATTTTAGGCCAGACGCTAATGGTCTATAGCATCTAATCCCAGCCGCATCCAACGAATGGCCTGCTCTTGATGGTCAGTTAATGCACTCCATAGCGCATCTTCGCTGAGGATAGAGTGCACATTATCTGCACACTCAACAGCGACGTTGTTTTCATAATCTCTTCGCCACTGCTCACTTTGGTAATACGTTTGCAATTCAGACAATAAGGCACTGGCTTCTCGCCATTTCTCCTGAGCTTCATGTATCTGCTGATGCAAATCATGCCAATGCTCATATTTTTTCTGTAGTGCTTGTGCATCATAATTTTCCATCACATTACCCTTTTTTTAGTATAAAAATCAATAAAACTACGTTGGTTTATGCTTAATGACACTATCGACTCTCATAATCCTTATAGACAATAACACCGGCAGAGGTTATCTTACAATCCTATAAATAAAGAGAAGTTGAGATATTATGAAACTTGCCGAAGCCTTACTTATTCGCAGTGACTTACAAAAAAAACTGGCTCAGCTTAACGCCAGAATTGCCAATAATGTCAAAGTACAAGAAGGAGACACTCCCAATGAAGCACCTGAAGAGTTGCTTGTCGAGGCCAATCAAGTCATAAGCGAGCTTTCCAATTTAATAGAGCGCATTCATCGCACTAATGCCATTGCCACCACGGAACAAGGTCAGTCCATGCTAAGCCTATTGGCACAGCGCGATATGCTGCAGATGCGTCACAAGTTGCTTGTCGAGGCCATAGCAGCCGCCAGTAATGAGGTGGACCGCTATAGCCCGCGCGAAATCAAATGGCGGGTTATGATTTCAGTATCCGCACTTCAAAAACAAGCAGATGACTTAGCAATGAAGCTGCGTAACTTAAATCTAATCATTCAAGCCAGCAATTGGCAAATCGACTTAGTACAAGAGTAAGGCATAATAACCGCTATTTTATCCGCTTTATTTGTTACAATACTTTTGAGGCCGACTGGGCGAGTGACAGACCCCTTATCTCCACAGCAGGGGGTTGAAAATATACTGCAGTGGCAGACTATGCGTTGTGGGCAGACGTTTTTTTTACCTCTTATGCCCCGCACTTGTCACTTAGCATAAGTCACTATTTAAAGCTCACTACCCGTCACTGACAGTCGGCTTCTTTCGATAAATATTACCTAAAAACAATGTTTAATGCCGGGCAGATACGCCATTATTAATCTCTGTTACTGACCAATACTAAGCCCTACTATTGACAGTGTTTTTTCTTCTTAACTCAAATTATCGATACTCTGATGCTTGAAAACTACAATCAGTTTCTTCTAGTGTGTGGCATCGCCTTTTTGTTTGGTGCCCTATCCCCTGTTTTTTTAAAACGTCTGCCCTTATCTTTGCCGATGCTACAGGTAAGCTTTGGCTTACTCATGGGTTATTTTTGGTCTGCGCTCCCCTTTTTAAATCCTATCGCCAATGGTGAGGTGGTCGAAAAGGTATGTGAGCTTGTGGTACTGGTATCCTTAGTTGGTGCCGGTATAAAGATTGATACCCCGCTTAGCTATAAGCATTGGCGGCCCACCTTTCGGCTATTGCTCATCACCATGCCTTTATGTATCGCGGCAATGGCAGCGCTTGGCTATTATATTTTTGGCTTGAGCTTGGCGGCAGCTATCTTACTAGGTGCTATTTTAGCGCCGACAGACCCGGTATTGGCCTCTAGCATTCAAGTAGGCCCGCCTAATTCTGGCAATGAGGACACCCCGCGCTTTACCCTTACCTCTGAGGCAGGACTCAATGATGGTCTGGCCTTTCCTTTTGTCTATCTGGCAATAAAAATTGCGGAGTATTACGGTAAGGCAAATGAGCTGTCCTTGTCTCTTTTAGTCGACTGGCTTAGTGTAGATGTGCTCTGGAAAGTCGGTGCTGGTGTCGCCGTTGGTGTCTTGGTTGGTAAGCTGCTTAGCAAGCTGGTTTTCTCAAAAAGCAATAAAGACACCGTTATGTCGCAAGGCTATGTGGTCATTGCGATGACGTTATTGGCTTATGGTGTGGCAGAATTTGTGCATGCCTACGGCTTTATCTCTGTGTTTATTGCCGCTTTCACCTTCCGTCACAGCGAGCACACTCATGATTACCATACCGCATTACATGACTTCTCTGAGCAATCAGAGGGGCTGCTTATGTCCTTGGTATTGGTGGTATTTGGGATGGCATTGGGTCAAGGTTTAAGCTCAGATGTAAGCTTAAGCTGGCAAGTATATGCCACAAGCTTACTGTTCTTATTCGTGGTAAGACCGGCTGCTGGGTGGATAGGACTGGCTGGGCTTAATTTGCCCAATAAGGAGCGTTTTGTCATCTCAAGCTTAGGCATCCGCGGTATCGGATCTTTTTATTACTTAGCCTATGCTCTAAATCAAGACGTCTTTGCACTCGATGATGCCACAGACTTATGGATTATCTGTAGCATCGTCATTATTGTCTCTATATTTTTGCACGGTATAGTGGCACCCAGACTTATTGATGACGCTAAACCTAGCAGCACCAATAAACCTGCTTAACGGCAAAGGCATCTCGCCAAGCGGCCCACCTCTAGCAGATCTTGTAAAATCGCCAAGTAAATTAAACCTGACTGGTTTTATTTTCAGGTTTAATTTACGAATCTACGCTTAATCAATTGACTTGCTAAAGTGCGCCAAAATAGCCTCAATTAAAGCGAACTGACGAATGTCAGTGGTCATAGTAACGTCATAATTGTGCACATAGGCCACCGCCAGCTGTTTTTGGGTATCACACCAAGCCATAGAGCCGTTGTAACCCATATGACCGAAAGCATACTGCAGATTCTCAGCAGGCTGACAGCGGCTAAATATACGGTGATACCCTAGGCGCCAATGCATGCTTTGAGGATGAGTGGCCGGCATAATCGCATCACTGCCTGCCACATGAACACTCGATAACTCATCAAACACCGACTCATCAATCAACCGTTTGCCTTGCCAAATCCCTTTATTGGCAAGCATGGCGTACATCTTAGCCAAGGCGTCGGCTGAAGCCACATTATTGGCCGCCGGTATTTTTGCCATCAAAGATTCAGGGGTATGATAATTAAATTCAGAGCGGCCGGCAGGCACCAACGCATACTTGAAGTCTTGCATCTTAACGCCACTCATATCAAAGTATAAATTGGCAATCTGCAAGGTTTTAAGCGGTGCATCAGACTGCTTTTGACCCAGTAGCTGCTGCCAGCAGCTGTAGCTTGGCAAGCTTTGATAAGCGGCCAAGGTAGCCTCTGAATCAGAGCGCAGCTTGGGTTTAGCACTTCTTTTTTTGACAGCTTTGTCAGCCTCATCTTCATTGATAGCGTCAGCTTCTACTAAGCCCATCACCGTATCAAAGTCGTCAAAGTTGCTAGCCACCGTGCCCACCTCACCAATCTTATCGGCCGGCACCCCAAAATACATACTGTCACTGATACCTAAGGGCTCAGTCAAATACTGCTGTAAGGCTTCATTTAGAGACAAGTTAGTGGCTTTCTCGATTAAGCCCCCTATCACCCATCCCGAGACTAAAGCACTATACGCACTTTCGGCCTGCTCATTAAAGGTGGCTTGGGGCGGCATCTGCTCAACACGCTGCAGCATCAGTTGCCAATCTGTCAGCTCTGGGGCAAAGTCAGTGATGGCTTGAATATTAAACAGTCCTGAGCGGTGAGTCAGCACTTGTCTCAAGGTAATTTGTTGCTTGCCATTGGCGGCAAATTCAGGCCAGTACTGGCTAATGGGCTGATCATAAGCCAAAATCTTATTAGAAACTAAGATATGGACTAAAGTTACCAATACGCCTTTCCCAGTCGAAAAATTCAGCCCCAATCTGTCTTTGTTCCAGCTTAAACGCGGGGTCGCTTGTCCCACAGAAGCCTGGGCCACAAGCTGCCCTTTATGATAGACCACCACAGCGCCGCCAACAGGGGCATCTTCAAGCTGTAGCTGGGTCATGATTTGGGTCAGTTGGTTTTGCAAGTTATCCATAAAGTCACTCAATGTATCGGCAAATAACGTGGTAAAGGTAAAAGCATTAAGCTTATTAGCGCTCTTAATCAATCAGCGAGGTACCAATAAGCGCATACGCACCTCTTCTTCTAGCCCCGTTAGCCCATGTTCTTTGCCTTGCTGCATGGCAGTGTCCATCTTGCGACCTCTTAACCAGCCCGCTCGCAGCGCCATACAAGCCCCGACACGATTGCCTGAGCCGCAGTGTATTAAGGTTTTTTTGCCATGATGGGTGCGCAGGGCTTTATCAAATTCTAATAAATTGACTTGTTTTAAGTCCTCTGCGCCAGCAATGGGCAAGTGAGTATAGTTGATGCCCTGAGCCTCTACCGCCGCTCGCTCATCAAAGCTTAGCTCAGACTCAGGTTGTAGGTTTATGATATGCTCAATACCCGCTTCAGCCGCTTTTACTACCTGTTCAGCAGACAGCTTGCCTGATACCACAGTCTGAGCATTGGGGAATTTGGCATTTTCTAATACTGGGGCTAAAGCAGCTTCAAGTGATATCTCAGCAGACTCACTGACACCTTCATCCTTAGTATCAGCAGATAAATTTTCGGACGTTGCCTCATCTTTTGACATATTAAATCCTTAAAAACACAACAAATTCAGCTAAGGAGTCCCTCCCTAGCTGACTAAACAGCTTCTTTTATACCAGCCGCTGTGCCCTTATTACCAATAAAACGTCTGGTATAAACATCAGCGTACCTGTCATCTTACAGTTTCTTGATAACACCGGTTAAATGGGGTCTTTTATTTTTAGCATTGTATAGATTAAATACAACCTGCTCTGAGTCTTTTAGGTTGTCTGCATTGTCGCCAATAAGCTCAACTTCTGATGGCAAGAAGATAGGCAGCTTAAAGGTAACATCCACGCGATAAGCTTCTGGCAGATCCATAAAGCTTAAGCATTTAGCTTTTGACCACATCCCATGTGCAATGGCTTTCGGAAAGCCAAAAGCTTTCGCAGTCACAGCATGCAAATGAATTAAGTTAAAATCCCCTGAAACCATAGCATAACGGCGACCGATATCTTCTGGCACGGCAAAGATACTGTGAATATCGTTTTGCTGAGCCTCAAGCGTTTCGCTCACAACCTTTGGTTTTTTGGTCGGACTACCGCCCTTGGTCTTTTGGCGGGATAGATAAGTAGAGGTGCCTTCCCAAACCAGCTCATCTGCGCTGTGAACTTGGGTAACAAAGTCAAACTGCTTGCCTTTGTCATGATCACGTAAATTGGCAAAGCTCACTTCCATAGTGACCACTTCGGTATCAGCAATGCGGCGATATTGAGTCACTGAGTTGGTGACGTGTACTAGCCCTAGCATAGCAAATGGGAAGGCTTCATCAACCATCATGTTCATCTGCAAGGTTTGAGATAAAACCGCAAAGTAAGTGGGCGGTACTTGACCATTGTCGGCAAAGCCACAAATGCGGCGGTAATCTTGTAGATTTGACTGATCAATGATTAACTCACCGACCTTGTAGCTGGCTTCTGGTAGAGCTTGTTGTTCTTCCTTATGGCTCTTTCCTATGACCGGTAATAATGATTTTAGTATTTTGGTATAGGTTTTACTGGCTTCAGGCAAGCTCTTGAATTCACGGGCTGTCATATAAAATCCTTGTTAAAATGTCATCTCAACTTTGTAAAATAGCCATCACTTCGATGGCTATTTTACAATACAGCGGCAGGTTTGGGTAAATTACTGCTATTTAGTTACGGCTTAGCACCTAGCATGACTGGGTTCATGTCAAATAGCAATAAAATTTATAGGCAATTAAGCGCCCAATAGACTTTGACCACAGACACGTACGATGTTGCCATTTACGCCGCCTGAAGCAGGTGCTGCCAACCAAGCAGTGGTTTCTGCCACATCAATGGGTAGACCACCTTGACTCATAGAGTTCATACGACGGCCCGCTTCACGGATAGTCAAGGGAATGGCGGCTGTCATTTGGGTTTCGATAAAGCCAGGTGCGACTGCATTAATAGTGATGCCTCTACCTTCAGCTTTTAGCTTCTTAGCGGTGGCTTGAACCAAGCCGATTACGCCCGCTTTCGAGGTGGCATAGTTAGTTTGACCTAGGTTACCGGCGATACCTGAGATTGATGATACACAGACGATACGTGCATTTTCATTCAATACATCATTATCAAATAGGTAATCGTTAATCATGGCGATACTTTGCAAATTGATGTTGATAACCATATCCCACTGCTTGTCATCCATCTTAGCCAGTGTCTTATCACGGGTTATCCCTGCGTTATGAATAATGGCATCTAGACCATTACGTTTGGCTGCAGCTTCTGCAATCTTCTCGCCAGCATCATCAGCTGTGATATCTAGAGCGAGAGTTGAGCCACCAATTTCGCCAGCCACTTTTTGTAAATCGGCTTGCTGCTGCGGCACATCTAAACAAATAACATGTGCACCATCACGCGCCAATACGCGTGACATAGACTCACCAATACCACGGCTTGCACCGGTCACAAGTACCGTCTTGCCAGCCAGTGGCTTAGACCAATCTACATCGACCACACTGCCTGCACCCACACGAACCACTTGACCTGAAACATAAGCAGAGCGTGCCGACATAAAGAAGCGTAGCGTTGAGTCTAAATTCGCCTCTTCACCTTCACTCACATAAATAAGCTGCGCGGTAATACCGTTTTTGAACTCTTTACCGACAGACTTTACAAAGCCTTCTAGGGCGCGCTGTGATAATGTTTTGCCAATACGGTCGCACTCTTCTGGTGGACGACCAATAATGATCACACGGCCTGATTTTTCAACTTGACGTGCCACAGGATGGAAAAAGTCATACATCTCTTTTAAGTCAGGGGCATGAGCAATGTTACTGGCATCAAAAACCAATACTTTATATTTTTCAGTGTGCCCTTCGCTGTCTTTGGCTTCTACGCCTGCGCCTGACAAAACGTCTTTGTGTGCATCATCGCCAGCAACGTACACGTCAGCATGTAGTGAATTTAACACTTGGGCGATGGCATCACTTAGACGGCTATCGTCTCCTGAGGCTGAGCCAAATAATACGCTACCACGGACGACTTTTTCACCCGGCTCAAAACGATCTAGTTTAGTCGGTAAAGGCAGTCCTAAATTTTTAGCCACTTTTTTTCCTAGCGGTGACTGTACAAACTCTCCATAGCGATCTGACATAATATCTCCTAATTTATAATATGGTGGATGAAACAATAGAATGCTTTAGCAATTCAGGGTCATGATAATGAGTGATATTTTCAGATTTAATAAGGGTTATTACACAGAAAACTGCGACTGATCAGTTCATATTTACTACTAAATCGTGCACAGCTCACCCACCTCACGACGCCTTAAAACTTACTAACTACTACCGCTGATTATCAGTGCAACCCTTAATATCAAAGAGATACGGCCCTCATGTAAATGCAGGGTATCTAAGTTTTATCTTAGCAACATTCGCTTCACACTGGTAACGAGTTGCCCACTAACAGAAACGATATAAGATTGCCTATTATTAATGATGTGATAAAATAAAACCTAATGTTATGAGTGCACTTAACAACGATAACATTATATTATTATAGACCAACACGCCATACAATGCTTTAGTAACAATGTTAAAATTATCTCTACTTGCCTAACAAGTATATTGCTGTAATCTAAACAACAATTTGAATAACAATGAACTGGGATTATATACGATTATAGCAAGCACCTAAAGCAAACAGGCCCTGCAAATGACCGTCTTTGACTCTCATTGGGTGGCTTTTAAATAAAACTTTTGGAATATAAGGACGTTAAATGAGTAATTCTAATCAATCAAATAAATCTGCTGACAAATCCTCTGCGGTGACATCCACTGTAGTGAACAAAGCGGGTGAGTCATTACTAAACGATACTAACAATGCCGCCCCGACCAAAGACTCAAACACCACATCAGACTTCTCAAAATTACAGCAAGAAGTCGTCTCCACCTCAAAAACTGAGGCAGATACCGTCATCAGCGAAGATCGCGCTGCCAAACAAAAGATTATTGCCGAAGCCAAAGCACAAGCACAACAAGAAGATAATCTGTCTCAAATCGATGAGCCTGCGCAAGAAGCCACACAGGTTAAAGACAATAAAGCTGACGACGCTCAAACTCAAAAAGAGTCTAATCAAACTGAATCTAAACAAGCGCAAGAACAAGCCACCAAATCTACTGCTGAAGCGCCCAAGCAAGAAGCTTCAGACAACACCAATCAAACCCAAAAACAGTCTGGTGATAAGCCCGCTAACCAATCACCTGCTGATAAGTCAAAAACCAACAAGGAAAGCTCAATGTCAGACAATTCAAAAACCTCGAATCTTCCTCGCCGCGTCGCTATTTTAGGCGGTAACCGTATTCCATTTGCACGCTCTAATGGTCCCTATGCTGACGCCAGCAACATTGACATGTTAAGCGCCGCTTTAAACGGTCTGGTTGAGCGTTATGAATTACAAGGTGAGCGTGTTGGTGAAGTCGTGGCCGGTGCGGTATTAAAACTAAGCCGTGACTTAAACCTAACCCGTGAGTCAGCGCTTAATACCGCTCTTGACCCACAAACACCTGCCTATGATGTCTCTCAAGCCTGTGGCACTGGTTTACAAGCCACTTTTGCTGCCAGCAATAAAATTGCTCTAGGCATTATCGATTCGGCCATTACCGGTGGTGTGGACACCACTTCAGATGCCCCTATTGCTGTGGGTGATGGTCTACGCAAAGCCTTAATCAAACTGGGCGCCGCTCGCAATAACAAACAGCGCCTAAGCGCCCTAACCAGCATCAATCCAAAAGAGCTTATCGATGCGCCGCAAAATGGTGAGCCACGTACCGGTCTATCTATGGGTGATCACCAGGCCATTACCGCTTTAGAATGGAACATCAGCCGTGAAGCACAAGATGAGTTGGCAGTAAAAAGCCATCAAAACCTAGCCCGTGCCTATGAAGAGGGCTTCTTTGATGACCTAATTACCCCATACAAGGGCTTAACCCGTGATAACAACTTACGTCCAGACTCTTCACTAGAAAAATTAGCGACGCTAAAACCTGTATTTGGTAAACGTAACGCTAACCCAACCATGACAGCAGCCAACTCTACCCCTCTAACCGATGGTGCTTCTTGTGTCCTACTGGGTACAGATGAGTGGGCTGAAGCTCATGGCCTAAAACCACTGGCTTATATTGTCCATCAAGAAACTGCTGCTGTTGATTTTATTGGTAAAAATGGCCCTAAAGAAGGTCTGTTAATGGCACCTGCTTACGCTGTACCTCGTATGCTTGCACGCGCTGGCCTAACTTTACAAGACTTTGACTTCTATGAAATCCATGAAGCCTTCGCCTCACAAGTACTGTCGACTCTAGCCGCCTGGGAAGATGAGACTTTCTGTAAGGAGCGTTTGGGTCTTGATGCCCCACTAGGGTCTATTGACCGCAGTAAACTAAACGTTAATGGCTCATCACTGGCTGCAGGCCATCCATTTGCAGCAACCGGTGGTCGTATCCTAGCCACTGCTGCTAAGTTACTGGATCAAAAAGGATCAGGCCGTGCACTGATTTCAATCTGTGCAGCAGGTGGTCAAGGTGTCACTTGTATTTTAGAAAAATAAGCCCTTAGCTATTTTAATAAAGATAAAATAAGTTAAGCACAGCTAAAAAAAGAGCCTCGGTGATGAATCGAGGCTCTTTTTTTATGCGGTTATAACCAGGCTAACGCTGCCAATAATTGATCATAAGCCATTTTATCGTTGACGTTTTGCTGACACGCTATTTTCACATCTTCAATCACAGTCATTAACGCTTGGATGGACTCAAGCTTAAGCTCAGTAATAGATTGATATTGCGCCAATGCCAAATCTTGCTGCAAGGTGGGCACCCCTAAGCATTGACGGCTAAAGTCCATCAGCATAAATTCTGATAGTTTAATAAAGTCATCCAAAGACAGCTGCTTTTGCCAATAATCACTGGCCGCTATGGCGCTGCGCTTGCCGGCTCTGAGGGCCAGCCAAACCTTAACCCAAGTACCACGCTGCTGGTACCAAGCACTGCTTAGCATCTCTAAGGCAGCCAGCGGCGCGCCATTAGACAGCTTCAATGCTTGGGCCACTTGCTCAGATAAAGGCGCCGCATTATCCGATTGAGCGGGGTTTTGAGTGTGTTGTGAGACATGATTCTCTAAATAAGCAAAAACCTGTTCATGCGCTATAGGATCCATCGCCACTTGCTGCACCCGGCTTCTGATGGTGGGCAATAATTTGGTAGGCATATCACTAATCAGCAGCAAATGAATGCCCTCACGCGGCTCCTCTAAGGTTTTAAGCAGCGCATTGGCTGCAGCCACTGTCATCTTATCGGCATAATCAATAACGCAAACCCGGCGTCCACTACTGCCCTGGCTAATAAAAGGCTGCAGCTCTCGAATGTCATCAATCTTTATAGACGGCTTTACCAAAGCTTTAGCCGCCTCATTCTCAGACGCTTTTTTGGTATTGGATTTACCGCCTTTGGTTGCGGTTGCGGCCTCCACCTCTAAACTTGGCAAACTGCTGATGGGCAACACCTGCAAATCAGGATGCGTCCCAGAGGCGAGCCATTGACAGCTTTGACACTGACCACATGCGCCTTGCTGCGAGCTTGGCTGCTCACGATTATCACAAAGTAGCCAAGCCACAAAGCGCCATACAAAAGCACGTTTACCAATACCCTGCATCCCAGCAAATAACAAGCCATGCGGTAGACGCTCATAGCGTGCTATCAAGTTGTCCCAAGCAGTTTGCTGCCAAGGTAATACTGGGGCAAAATAGACCGGCTGCTCAGTGCTCATGATTTATAGATTTCCTAATAAAGAATGGGTGGAAGTTGATAAATATAGACTCAAACCTATCTAACCCTCTACTTACTGTAGCTCGCTAATCGGCAATGCGTTAAGACGGTCTAAATCCTCTTGCAGATCTACTCCTGGCGGCAGCTGAACCGAGGCAGCTTCGATGGCAATTTTGCCTCCATTTTCAAGCACCCGCAGCTGCTCTAAGCTCTCTAAATTCTCCAAGATGCCCGGCGACCAGCGCACAAAGTCTTGCAGTAGTTTTACACGATACGCATAGATACCTAGATGACGGTAAGCCTGCTTAGGCACTGTCAGCGGTGGCTGATGCGATCCCTCAGGCTGCTGCACCATCGCCATCGCATGGTCTCTATCACAAGGGATAGGCGCACGACTAAAGTATAGGGCATGCTTTAAGTTATCAGTCACCACTTTGACGACCGAAGGACGCATGAATTCTTGGTAATCTAAGATAAGCTCATATAAGGTGGCCATCACGCAATCGGGTTTATTTACTAACAAGTCTTTGACCTGCTCTAATAGCTGTGGCGGCACCAAAGGCTCATCACCTTGCATATTGACCACGATATCCTCTGCGTCCCAGCCTTTTTTTTGTGCCACCTCACTGAGTCTATCGGTACCTGAGGCATGATGGGCATCGGTCATCACTACCTCATAACCAGCTTGCTGGCATACTGCTGCAATGCGCTCATCATCAGTGGCAATACACAAGTCATCCGCAAAGGTAGCTTGACTGGCTTTTTGTGCCACCCAAAGAATCATAGGTTTACCATGAATCTCTAATAGCGGCTTACCGGGCAAACGGGTGCTCTTAAAGCGGGCTGGAATTACAATATGTACTTTTGGCTTTGGGAGGGCTAAGTCAGATACTAAGGTCATAAACGCTCTCTTTATTATTTAATGCAAGCAGATTATTTAGTGCAAGCAGTGACCGCTAAACATACCGCACTGCACATTATTGGCTTTAATTATCCATAAAATCATATCAGCTGAATATACTTAGGCCCGCAGTCTAACTGTTAATACCCAGCGAGGCCAGCTGACTCATTAAAGTGCGATAACAAGGCTGGGATAAGACCGCTTGTACCGGTAACACCCAGATAGACAACTGCTGCAACTCAGGGCTAGAGGCCACCAAAGGCGCAATTTTTACCGCATCTTTTGAAGTAATAACTACCGGATACTCAGTCAAACTGGCCAAATCTTGAGCAGTAAACTGATGATGGTCGGGCATGGGTTTTTCAATCACCTCATAGCCTAGTGCGCTTAGGGTATTAAAAAACCGCTGTGGATAACCAATCCCGCTCACAGCATATACTTGATTAACAGTAGCAGGATTGATAGCCGCTTGATGGGCTAATAATGGGGTAAGCTTACCCGGCTGCAAATGCATGGTGAGCTTGGGCTCCGCTGAGGGTGCGCTATCGGCGTTAAACTTAGTGGGCGACTGATGATAAATCACCGTACCTTGTCTGAGTCGGCGAATCGGCTCACGCAAAAACCCAGTAGGCAACAGCTGTTTATTACCAAAGCCACGTGCACAATCTACCACAATCCACTCAAGATCACGCTGCAGCTTATAGTGCTGTAAGCCATCATCAGCGATGATAAGTTCGGTGGCAGGCTGATATTGCATGATACTGGCAATGGCCTGCTGACGATTGGGGCATACCGCAACCACTGCTTGAGTCTCACGTACAATTAAGCAGGGCTCATCGCCCACGTCACTAGGCTTACTGTCTACGGTGACGACCTGCGGCATCGCTGACTCATCTCCACCATAGCCACGGCTTATCACTGCGACAATGATACCTTGCTGTTGTAGATAATTGACCAGTGCGATGATCAGCGGCGTTTTACCACTACCGCCCACTGTAATGTTTCCCACCACCAACACTGGGACAGGCGCTTTATAAGAGGACAATACCCCTGTTTTATACAGCTTACGTCTAAGATAAGTTACTGCCCCATATAGACCACTGAACGGCCATAATAACCACAGCCACCAAGCCTGCTTTTGCCATGCATTAACCAGCCCAAGCTCAAGATTTGAGGCGCTGTTCTCTGCGCGACTCTCAGCTTGCGCCTTAGCTGCATGCGTCGTTTGGTTGGCATTATTTTTTGATGGCAGTGTGGTCATAATGAAGGCTACAAAAGTAGAAAAGAGAAGATGCCTAAGCGAGTATTAACAAGACATACGCTTCATAACACGGCCCATTTTAAACAGGGTAGCTTACGAAGTGTGTACTTTACTGCTTAGGCTATTTTAGATGTTAATCCATATGTTAGGTTATCACTGTATTTATAACCTCAGTGGTTTTTATTAAACTCACTCTCTGCAAAATCTCTATCATACATGTGCGCATAGTGCCCCGACAAGGCCATCAAAGACTCATGTGTGCCTGATTCAATAATGCGCCCACCTTCCATCACTACAATTTTGTCAGCGGACTCAATGGTGGTTAAACGGTGCGCAATAACCAAGGTGGTTCTATCTTGCATCACGTTATCCAATGCCTGCTGAATATAGTACTCAGACTCGTTGTCCAAAGCACTGGTGGCCTCATCTAATATCAGTACCGGTGCATCTTTTAGTAAGGCGCGTGCAATCGATAAACGCTGACGCTGACCGCCAGATAACTGTAGGCCTTCGGCACCAATATTACTGTCATATCCTTGCGGCAATGCCATGATAAAGTCATGCGCAAAAGCAGCTTTGGCTGCCGTTACCACTTGCTCATCAGTCTTGGTCGATAAGTCGCCATAAGCAATGTTATGGCGCACTGTATCATTAAATAGGACCACTTGTTGATTGACCATACCCACCTGAGCCCGTAGCGCCGTTAGTGAGATCTGATTTAGAGGTAGACCGTCTAAATAGATGGTGCCTTCAGTGGGGTCTAAAGTACGTGTTAATAAGTTGACCAAGGTGGTTTTACCGGCGCCACTTTTGCCGACGAAGGCGACTGTCTCACCAGCGTTAACTGTCAGATTAAAGTCTTTTAAAGCCTGGGTACCATCAGGATACTGCATAGAGACATGCTCAAAGCGAATCTCGCCTTTGGCCTTATCTAAATGCTCTCCTGTATCCTGCTCTTCAGGCTCATCTAAAAGCGCAAAGATAGATTCACCAGCGGCAATACCACGCTGTAGTTTTTCATTGACATCCGTCAGATTACGTACTGGCTTACTAAGTAGACCGGCGGCGGTCAAATAGGCAATAAACTCACCTGCCGTGGTATTGGAGATGACATCAGGACGCAGCGCCAGCCAAATCACAACGGCCAAAGCAGAAGCCATTAACAGCTGTACTGCAGGGGTATTAATGCTATTGGTCACCACAATTTTCATGCCCTGCTTCAGGTTTTTTAGCGAGGCTCTTTCAAAGCGGCCTTGCTCGTAGCTTTGACCGCCATAGTTTTTGACCACCTGATAGCCTGTGATAACCTCATTGGTAATGTGGCTGACATCCCCCATGGTCTGCTGAATACCTTTTGACAGCTTAAGATAGCGCTTAGACGCCTTTTGTACCAATAACAAAATCGGTGGTAGCACCACAAATAAGATTAAGCTTAATCGCCAGTTGGAGTACAACAAATAGCCCAATAAAGAGACCACCGTTAAGCCATCACGCAGCATGGTCTTTAACGAGTCGGTACTGGCAGATGTCACCTGCTCGACATCAAAGATAAGCTTGGAGGAGATGGTGCCTGAGGGATTGGCTAAAAAGAAAGCGTTTGGTAGCCGCAGCAGCTTATCGAACACTTCAACACGCAGTTTATAGACGAGGTTTCGTGAGATTAAAGCTGAGAAATAGTTGCCCAAAAAAGAGCCTAATCCCCGCACAAAAAATAGCAACACAATCAAAAAGGGAAACAAGTTGCGCTGCGACTGATTGCCGTGGTTAATGGCATCTGTGATGTACTGAATTAACTTAGCAATACCCACCTCAGTGGCGGAGTTGATTGCAAAGCCTACTATGGTTAAGGCAATCGCCCACCAATAAGGCTTAATATATTGCATTAAACGCAAATAAGTTTGAGTACGGGTTTTTGTTTCTGGGTTGCCAGAGACAGGCTTTGGCGGGTGACTCTGGCCAGAAGAAGTTGACGACGCCTGATTAGCCGATGGATTAGTCATCATATGCCTTATTATCAATTATAATTTAAAGCGCTAGCAAAACTGCTGACAGCTTTAAGCTAACTATATTATATGGCTCGCCTTTGACTGGCTTGAATAATAACAGTAAAGCTGTCCTTCAAGCTTTTGGACTATGTCTTAAAGTGCTGTAGCAGTGACTCAAGCTCTTCGTGACTTTGGAAGAATATCTCCATACTGCCCTTGCCACCTTTTTTCTGCTTTAATTTTACGGTAGCCCCCAGATAATCTGATAACTGCTGACTGAGCTTCTCCACTTCTGCATCTGCTTCAAGTGTGGCAGGCTTACTGCTTTTTTCAGGGTTTAAAATAGACTTTACAAGTTTTTCTGCATCACGGACAGTCATAGAAGACTCTATGATCCTCTCAGCGATAATCGGCTGCTGCTCAGAGGACAGTGATAAAAGTGCGCGCGCATGCCCCATATCTAAGTGGCCTTCGCTTAAATGCGTTTTGACCTCTTCATGCAAGTGATTAAGACGCAGTAAGTTTGATACCGTGGTTCTCGCCTTTCCGACCACGTCAGCAATCATGGCATGGCTCATACCAAACTCGGTATGAAAGCGCTGTAAGGCAGCAGCCTGTTCTATCACAGACAAGTCTTCACGTTGAATATTTTCGATAAGCGCCAGCGCAATGGCCAGCTCATCAGACAAGGCGCGTTCAATAGCAGGGATGGTCGGCTGTCCTGCCATTTTTGCGGCCCGCCAGCGGCGCTCACCAGCGATGATCTCATGGGTGATACTGTCTGAGACTTTCTCTTCTGTGGCCAAAAGCGGGCGAATGACGATTGGCTGCATCACGCCATGCTGTTTGACAGAAGATGCCAGCTCGCTAAGCGCTGTCTCACTCATATCACGTCTGGGCTGATATTTACCAGCCTGTAGACGCTCCACCGCCATCTGCACCAAAGTCATCTCTTCTTCGGCATCACTGGGCAGCACCTCAGATTTTGGGCTAACCGCCGCAGCTTTTGGTCCCGCTATTTTCTTTTTTGGTGCCGCTTTTTTGGCACCATCAGCCCCTAAGCTTGCCACTGATTTTTCAGCAGAAGGGGCTGTCTGAGCTAAGGCTTCTTTGGCCTCGCGCTCAACTTGTCTATCGTCACGTAAGGCGGCAGCTGTGATTGCTTTTTCTTTTTTAATAGACCCGAGTAGAGCATCTAACCCTCGGTTTGCAGCTAATCCACGCTTTTTTGCCATGTTGGTTATCCTCTACTACCTGCTTACCTGATCTATGAAGTTATTTGTTGGCTGCTGTATCATTTAAGCCGTTTTATCACAAATAACCAAAAATCTGAGATGATTAATGATATTAAACCCCGTCACTTAAGGGGGGTTCATTTTAATGAATTGTACGCAGCTTGCAAGGGCAATCCTCACTTATTGCCGTGTTTGCCCTATTTATTTTACCCACCTGTACCAAATACTGGCGTATAAAAACTACTCAGGCGTTATTTGCAATTGACGCGATTGCTTAATAACTTCTGTGGCAAGCTTGCGATAAGCCTGTGCCCCTTTTGAGCTTTTTTCATAATCTAGTACTGGCATACCATGAGCCGGCGCTTCGGCCAAACGTACGTTTCTTGGAATAATGGTTTTGAACATTAAATCGCCAAAATGTGCTTCAAGCTCAGCCGATACATCATTGGCCAAGGTATTACGTGAATCAAATAAGGTTCTCAGCACGCCACGGATATGCAGCTGCGGATTAAGCTCTTTGAGTCTATCAATGGTCTGTGACAAGTCAGCCAAGCCCTCTAGTGCATAGTACTCACACTGCATAGGAATGATAACCCCTTGAGTGGCTACCATGGCATTAATGGTGAGCAAGTTTAAACTTGGCGCACAGTCAATAATCACATAATCATAGCCTCGTAGCGATGTCATGGCTTGACTGAGCAGTAAGTGACTGTCGCTTTTGCCCATCAAAGTGATATCAATACCTGACAGATCACGGTTTGAGCCAACCACATCAAAGCCGGCAGGGCTTGGGTATACCGCCTCAGTTAACTCAACCCCATCAAGCAGCACATCGGCAATGGTCAACTCAAGCGCCCGCTTCTCAAGACCAGTACCTGATGTGGCATTGCCTTGCGGATCTAAATCAATAAGCAATACTTTTTTGCGGCGGCCTGCCAAGCTTGACGCTAGGTTTACGGCTGTGGTGGTCTTTCCCACCCCGCCTTTTTGGTTTGCAATTGCCAGAATTTCCATAGGGTTACTCGTGTTACCTCAATAAAAGCAGGTTGGTTTAAATGTTAGGATAAAAACGATAGATTAAAAATTTTACTTAAGATGTTGCAAGCAAGCGCTATAAATACAGGCGCCAATACTTAGGTCACAATCTTATGTAACTCAGTTAAATGCCGTGTCTCATGCAAATAAGGCACACTCAAAGCGATATTATCGATTTGCCATTGATCTTGAAGCACCTGAAGCTCTTGTGGCTCAGGTATCAAGCCCTTCATGGCTTGTAGCCAACCGCCTTGTGCTAATCTTGGCGCCGCCGCTTCTACAAAATCTGTCAAACTGGCAAAGGCTCGAGAGGTCACCACAGCAAATTTATCCCCTTCATCAGGATTAAAGTTCTCAATGCGGCTGGCCACAGGTGTGACATTCGTCACTTGCAGCTCGCTTATCGACTGACGGATGAAGCGAATCTTTTTTTGATTGCTATCAAGTACAGTAATGGGTCGCTCAGGCTCACAAATGGCCACAATAACGCCCGGCAAGCCGGCACCGGTACCAATATCTAACAGCTTACCTGGCTTTAGATGCGGTAAAATGGCTAAGCAGTCAATGACATGCTTAATCAATGCCTCTTTTGGCTGCTTGATTGCGGTCAAATTATACGCTTTATTCCAAAATAATAGCTTGTCTAAATATAGCAATAATTTGCGGCGTTGTTCAGCGCTAATGTCTATTTTTAATTGAGTAATCGCCTCTAATAACAGCGTATCAAGCTCATCGTATTGATTAAATATCACTTTAAATTCAGCGGTGTTCATCATCTTATCAGTACCATACTGTATTATAATACAGGCAAACCCTGGGTTTAATTAAAGCCAAACAGCCTAGCGGGGCATTATAACACGTTCATGATTTTTTTAGATGTTATCCCCAATTTATCCTACGAGATACTCAGCAATATTTCACTTTTTGTTTTACTATTTGATTTGAGCCAATTATGTCTACCCCTAAGTCGCCGAGTGCTACTACCAAAAAAATGTCTGATAAAAAAAATAGCCCATCAAGCTTAAACTGTCATTCCGGCGCTGCTCGCTTTGATAAATCAGGCAATCGTACCAACAAATCTAAGCCAACTGAGCGAACAGTAGCGCAGATTAAGCATCACTGCAAAGTGGCCGCTAACAAACTCAAAAAGCACACTGACCCCTCACAGCTACCGACATCTACCCAAGTAGCAAATAAGCTTGAGCTAGGCTTCGGTCAAGCGCGGGCCGTTCATGCCCTACAGACTGCCTTTGATATCTGCGCCAATGGCTACCATGTGTTTGCGGTGGGTGAAAATGGCCTGGGTAAACGTACCTTTATTACTCAGTATCTCATAAACCAAGGTCATAACTGTCAAAAATATACAGACCCTTTAGACTGGATTTATACTTATAACTTTATCGAGCCTACTAAGCCTTGTGCCTTGGCGCTAAAAGCTGGGCATGCACGCGTCGTCGAGCAAGCGTTACTCACCATTTGGCAGACACTTAGCCAAGCGCTTGCCGATCAGTGGCAACAAGCGCAACACAACGCCCAAAGCGCTCATTGTAGTGTCTTAGCCGCGTCGCTGCAACAAAGCGCAGATAAGCTATTAACCTCTTTATTCACACAGCACGTTGATGCGCTGCTAGATCAGTATGCTGATAACACAGCGCTTGCCGAGCCTTTTATGCGCTATCTGGCTCAGGTTAAGCAAGATATGATCCAAAATGCGGTGGCCATCGCTTGCAGTCAAATTGCCAACCAAGCCCACAGCCATGACAGTCGCTTTTATGTAGGGCCATTACAGCGCTTACCGGAGCGCTACAGCCTGACGATTATGGTTAGCCCAAGCTTAGCATCAACGCCATCGCTGACCAAGCCTTTAGTGCAGCACACACCGGATGGGGCACCAATTGTATTTGAGCCTTATCCCAAGTTATCGAATTTGCTTGGATATATAGATCAAGCCCGCCATCATGGCAGCGATGTGAGCAGCCATCGCTTGATTCAGCCAGGTGCGCTGCACAGAGCAAATGGGGGCTATCTGCTTATTGAGGCGGCAAATCTGGCCAATCATCCAGAGGCCTGGCAGGCCCTTAAGCTTGCGTTACAAACTGGCCGCTTAGATTTGGCCCATTACCGTCAAAGCGATCATATTGGTGGGTGGTCGCTTATCCCCGACCCCATAGCCTTGAATGTCAAAGTTATTTTGTTGGGCGATTCAGAGTTATATGATCAGTATGCTGAGCAAGATACTGAGTTTAATGCACTATTTAAGGTGCGCGCGGACTTTCATGAAGAAATCAGACGCACCGCCGACAATGAGCACGCCATGAGTGGCAAAATGGCTGATATTGTTAATAAATATCAGCTCAAGCATTTTGACAATAAGGCGCAAGCTGTCGTGCTTGAGTATTTAAGTTTGCAATGTGAGGATCAAAACAAGCTAAGCTTACACACCGATAGCTTAATTCAAGTGTTGCTAGAAGCCAATCGTCATGCCGAACTTGCTCAATTAGCTTTGGTGGGTGCCGCTCAGGTCAAGCAGGCGCTACAAGACATCAGCTATCGCTCAAGTTATCTAAAAGAGCTGTATTTGCAAGAAATTACCGATGGCCAGCAGCTCATTAATACCTCAGGCACGGCTGTGGGACAAATCAATGCGCTGACCATTATTGACTATGCCGACAGCGAATTTGGTATGCCTGCACTGCTAACTGCTGTGGTGCAACACAGTGTCGGCTCATCCGGCGATATTTTAGACATTGAGCGTGATGTGGAGCTTGGCGGCAGTCTTCATGCTAAGGGCATGCTGATTATGAACAGCTATTTGCGCGCGCTATTTAGCCCTTATCACCCACTAAATTTCACCGCTTCACTGGCCTTTGAGCAAAGCTATGCTCATATTGATGGAGACAGCGCCACTTTGGCTGAAGCCTGTGCACTACTGTCTGCGCTGGCAGACATCCCCATCTCTCAGGCTTTAGGCATCACCGGCTCAATGAACCAATTAGGCCGAGTACAAGCGGTCGGTGGTATCAATGCTAAGGTTGCCGGCTTCTTCGATGCCTGCCTGCACCAAGGTTTAACCGGCAATCAAGGCGTTATTCTACCGCATGCCAATATCTCTCAGCTGATGCTACGTGATGATATCATTGCTGCCGTAAACGCCAAAAAATTTCATATCTATGGGGTAAAAAGCTTGAGTGACGCACTGACCATCTTAGCCGACATGCCGGTGGATACTTTAAATAAAAAGGGCCGTTATCACAAATCAAGCTTATTTGGCAAAATCATTAAAAACTTAAAAAAATGGGAAGAGCAGCTCAATCCGCCTGAGGAGATGGAAGATGAGTCAAATTCTGGAGAACAAAAACCAACCAAGCCCAATAAAACCCAGTAACCAGTATAAGCCCTACTACCTGCTGCTAAAATGTGCTATTTTTTGATAGGTGGTATGTGTTTTATTAACCAATCTATAATTGATGATGACCTTTGTGAGCATAAGATATGAGCCTAAGTAAGGACACCTCCAATGATAAAAGCGGTGCGACAGAAGCCAAGTCTGCCAATAACAGTACCGCTACCACAGCCCGACAATGGGAGTTACTGAACCTATTAGAACGTGGGAGCTGGCGGGGCACCCATCATTTACATGAGCAGCTGCGCTTGGCCAACTTCGATGTCAGTCTACGCACTGTACAGCGTGATCTTAACGCGTTATCCAAACGCTTTCCTATCGAAAAAAACAACGCCAACCCTCAAGGCTGGCGCTGGAAGGAAGATGCGCCTGTACAAAGCTTACCGCACATGAACTTATCGCAGGCTGTGGCGTTCAATATGGTTGAAGCCAATTTAGCCCAGCTGTTACCACCGGCCATATTAGATGAGCTTTTCCCTTGGTTTGACTTGGCGCGCCGTCAGCTTAAAGACAGCAAGATTACCCACAATTGGCTAGATAGAGTCCGCATTGAGCCCGCCACTCAGCCCCTCATTGCCCCTGAGATTTGCCGTGAATCCAAAGACTCTATTTATCAAGCCATTTTTTATGAGCGTCAAATCAGTGCGCACTATACCCGCCGTGATAAAGATACCGCCGGTGAGTATCATCTCAACCCCATTGCCATTGTACAGCGCGGTGTGGTGATTTATCTGCTTGCCACTAAGGTCGATGACCCTGATGAGGTGATACGCACCTTTGCTCTACACCGCTTTACTGAAGTTAAGGTAGAAGATACTCAAGCCGTCATTCCTGCCAACTTTGACCTAACCACCTATCTTGACTCAGGCGGTATGGGCTTTGCGCACTACTTATTTAGAGAGCTGCCCAATCACGGTAAAAACACTCAGATAAAACTGGTCTTCAATGGCAAAGCCGGCACCAGCCTGACTGAAAGTCGCCTCAGTGAAGATCAAAGAGTGGTCGATGATGAGCAAAGCAATACGCAGACCATCACGGCCACTGTGAACTTGACCTCTCAGCTGGTATGGTGGCTGCGCGGCTTTGGCAAACGACTGATTGCTATTGAACCTGAGATATTGGCTCAAGCGGTTTATCAAGATGAAGCTGCTCAATAGCGGATAGACTCAAAAGCTAGCAAAAACCAACAAAGTGCGATAATCTTATTTATGACACTGCCTTTAAATGGTCTAATTTTTTTTAATTGCCTTAATTCAATCAGGAGTTTCACTTGGCCTTTAGTACTTCAAGCTCAGCTGCCGCATTAGATACCAATAGCCGCACTCCCTCACACCTGCTAAGTGAGCTGCCAATAAAGGGCTCAACCTTGCTGTTTGGACTTAACTTTAAATACACTCAGGTGGTCAAAAAAGGGTTTATCAACCGCATTAAGGGCAATAAACAAACCTTAGATTTGGATTTGTCTTGTCTATTGTTCGATGAGCGGCTGCACTTGGTCGATACTGTCTGGTTCAAACAGCTGCGCGATAACTCCAGCGCCATACGTCACCAAGGTGATAGCCTAAACGGTAAGGACAGAGGCTCAGCCGCTGAGCTTGACCGCAATGTTGATATGGAAACTATAGAATTAAGACTGCCTCGCCTGCCTGATGAGGTGCATCACGTGGCGCTGTTGTTGTCTTCTTATTATGGCTATCCACTCAATCAAGTGGAGCGTGGCAATATCTACATCAGTGACGATGAGGGCAATGAGATATATACCACTGACCTAACCTTACTTAGTGGTGACAGTGCTGCTTTGTGTGTGGCAGTGTTGAGCCGAGAGCTGGGTGAATGGCGCTACACCCAGCAAGAGCTACCGCTAACTGAGTGCGCCATGCCAAAAATGACTGAGCAAGTGCGCCGTGAGTTAGCGCGTATTTACGGTTAAATTAACCCTCAAAAAAGCAGGCCTAGATATGATGTCTAGGCCTGCTTTTTTTGGTCGCTGCGATACTGGTTAGACACTAAGTCTTGATATATTACAAATGCTCACCGCAATGCGGGCAGTAGTTTTTCTTATCAAGCTCTGCCATTTTGTGCTCGTATTCTTTTTCACGCAGTAGCTGTAATATCACCTCTTCCGCCTGATCTTTACTCAGTCCCAGCTCACGCCTGGTCTGGTCTATTTTAAACCTATCTTTTATTAGGTTCATGCTCTCATCTTCTAACAACAGCTCACGAAATCTTTGTTCCAATTGATCGCGTCGCTGCTCAAGCTCACTGGCCAAGCCTGAGGCTAAAATACCCGCGGGCAAGGCGGCCAAACCCACCCCTAAGATGGTAATCACTGCCCCCAAAAACTTACCCACTGTGGTCACCGGAATAACATCACCATAACCCACTGTCGTTAAGGTCACTACCGCCCACCACATAGACTTGGGAATAGACTCAAATACTTCAGGCTGTGCTTGGTTTTCGACGACATAAATACCACTAGCTGCCGTGACAATCATAATCAGCAAAATAAAAACAACCGCTTTAAACGACTCTTTTTCTTTGTGTAGCACAATCAATAAGATGCGCATAGCCGCAAAGTAACGGGTTAATTTAAGCAATCTAAACAGTCTTAATACCCGTAAGAAGCGCAAATCTACGGTGACAAAATAATTTAAAAATGCTGGCGCAATAGACACAAAATCAATAATTGCGCCCGGGCTCTTTATCCAGTTCCAGCGGCGACGCCAATGAGACAGCGTAGGATCAGCATCTTTATCGCGCTCGACAATGGCCCAAAGCCGCATTAAATACTCTACACTGAAAATGACCAAAGAAAAGTTTTCAAAGGCAGTAAACAAAGCTTGATTGGGAAAATACCACGCATCAACTGACTCAGCGATAACGGCTGAGACGTTAAGTAAAATCAGCACTATTAAGAACCGATCAAAGAAACGGCTCAATGACGTCTGATAGGATTCATTTTCAATAATGTTATAAACTCGTTCTCTAAACTGCAGGTATAGCGGATTGGTAAACATAGCAAACTTCAGTGAGTGAGGGTCAAAAGCAAGACAAAAATGCGTTCTTCAGCCGATATTATAAAGGAGCGCCTGTCGATATACTAACACCCTTTACCAAAGTCAAAAAAAAGCCTTTGATGGGACAACCCATCAAAGGCAATTGTTGTGACTTATTGTTTAGCAATACGCTGTGACTATAGCAAAATACGTCTTGGGTCTGCCAACAGCTTAGCAATGTAGCGGGTAAATACAGCGGCATCTGCACCATTAATAACGCGGTGATCATACGACAAAGACAGCGGCAGCATTAAGCGTGGCTCAAAGTTTTGTGTTTTCTCATTCCAGCGAGGCTGCATGGTCGCTTCAGAAACCCCTAAGATGCCCACTTGTGGCCAGTTGACCAGCGGCGTAAAGTAAGTACCGCCTAGGTTACCTTGACTTGAGATGGTAAAGCTTGCGCCTTGTAAGTCTTTGGCACCCAACTTCTTATCACGCGCTTTGGCAGCCAGCTCACCAATTTCGATGGCGATCTGTTTAATGCCTTTGTCTTGAGCGTCTTTAATGACCGGCACAATCAAACCATCATCTGTCGCAACCGCAATACCCATATTCACCGTTTTTCTAATATGAATTTGAGTATTATCATCACTTAGGTGACTGTTGAACTTAGGATGCTGCATCAATGCGTAGGCGGTGGCTTTGACGATGAAAGCTAGGATTGTTAAGCCAATGCCTTGCGCCTTAAATTCACCTTTTAACTCACCACGCAGTTTCTCAGTCTCAGTAATATCAGATAAGTCAAACTGAGTCACCTGCGGCAAATAAGTGTTGTAATTTAGCTGCGGAATAGACACTTTTTGCAGGCGACTTAAGTCTTGGGTCTCAATCTCACCCCAGATATCTGTCTTACTCATGTCTGGTAAACTTGGCAGACCTGAGCTGACTACAGCACCAGTAGATGCAGCGGCAGAGCCCGTTTGCATATGGGCTTTTACGTAATCAAACACATCTTCTTTTAAGATGCGTGCATTAAGCGCTGTGCCCTCTACTTGAGTGATATCTACGCCTAGCTGACGCGCAAGCTTACGCACCGCAGGTCCTGCATAGATATCGGTAAGCTTGGCATTGACTTGCTGCTCACTAAGCTTCGCTGGTGCCTGACTTTGATTTTGCGCTGTTGGTTTTGGTGCGGCTTGCTTGGCGCTCTCAGGCTTATCTTGTGCTTGAGGCAGCGCTTTATTCGACTCGCTTTCTGACTTAGCCGGCGCGGCGCTTGCAGCAGCTTCTGGCGTACCTGCTGCCTTAATGACAATAAAATCTTGACCGTTGGCTACTTTATCACCAGCGGCCACCAAAATCTTCTCGACAACGCCGGATACTGGCGATGGTACTTCAACAGAGGCTTTGTCTGATTCTACCAATAATAAAGACTGCTCAGCTTCTACGCTATCACCGACGCTGACCATAATCTCAGCAATCTCAGCTTCATCCACACCCAGGTCTGGTAGCGGATAGGTCTGAGAAGTGGCAGCAGCCGGCTTATCTGCTGCTTGTGTTTGAGTTTGAGCTTCAGGCTGTGACGCTTCTTGTGGTGCTTGCTCAGGCTCAGCTTCAGCTTCTGGCTCAGCTTTAGGCTGTGAGTCTGTCTGTGCAGCGTCTGCTTCAATCTCAATAAGTACTGAGCCTTCGCTAACCGTATCACCAAGTGACACCACAATCTTAGTCACAGTACCACTGGCTGAGCTGGGCACTTCTACCGCAGCTTTGTCTGACTCTAATAAGACAATATTATCATTTTCTGTAATGACATCGCCGACCGAGACCATAATCTCGCTTACTTCGGCACTATCCACACCTAGATCGGGGGCTTTAATTTCCATATCTGTTCTCCAGCATTTATATAATTAGACAATGAGCGCTCATTGGATAAGCTCAAGCGATGACTGATCATATCAAGCCAGTTTGCTTTGGCTTTATCCAATGAGGCTTAACGAGAAACTAAGGCTTGCTACTCTTTGACATCATCGTCATTTAACAAAGCAGCATCGGCTTGATCCTCTGCACGCCCTTCATCTCGAATCTCATCATCGTCTTCTTCTACCAAATCTGGTACTGGATTTGGATTTACGTTGTCTGGCGCTGGAGCATCTGGGAAGTGGTCAAACTGTGGCTGTGGCTGCCAAGCAGGTGCTTGATCGGCGTCAATACCTAAGCTGGTAATGGCGTCTTTTACCAAGCGCATCTCAACTTCCCCTTCATCGGCCAAACGCTTCAAGGTAGCCACAACAATGTGCTCAGCATTGACGTGGAAGAAGTTACGTAACTGGGCACGGCTATCAGAGCGGCCATAACCATCGGTACCTAATGTAGCATAAGGACGGTTGTCTGGTAACCAAGCACGGATCTGCTCAGAGTAGTTGCGCATGTAATCAGTTGCGGCAACCACCACACCTTCATGCTGGGCCAATTGTTCTGTAACCCAAGGCACCTTCTCTTCTTCCATAGGATGCAAGCGGTTGTAATCGTCACATGCCATACCTTCACGGGCCAACTCGTTAAAGCTGGTCACGCTCCATACGTTAGCGCTTACATTGAACTCTTCATATAAGATACGTGCCGCTTTTTGTACTTCACGTAAGATAGTACCTGAGCCAAGTAATTGGACATGCGCGCTGGCATGTAGCTGGCTGTTATCTTCTAACAGATACATACCACGTTTGATGCCTTCTTCTGCGCCCTCTGGCATCGCAGGTTGATCGTAGTTTTCATTCATTAAGGTAATGTAGTAGTACACACGCTCACCTTCACCATACATGCGGCGTAGACCATCATGCATAATGACCGCCAGCTCATAACCGTAGCATGGATCATAGCTGACACAGTTAGGTACGGTGCTAAATAGGATGTGCGAGTGACCATCTTGGTGTTGTAGACCTTCACCGTTTAGCGTAGTACGGCCTGCAGTACCGCCCAATAAGAAGCCTTGTGCCTGACAATCCCCTGCTGCCCAAGCTAAGTCGCCCACGCGCTGGAAGCCAAACATTGAGTAGTAAATGTATAACGGAATCATCGGCAAGGCGTTGACCGAGTAACTGGTGGCCAAAGCAATCCAAGCACTCATAGCGCCTGCTTCGTTAATACCTTCTTCTAGCATGTGGCCATCTTTGGCTTCTTTATAGCCCATTAACGCTTCGCTGTCCTCTGGGGTATAAGTCTGACCGGCTGAAGAATAAATACCTAATTGACGGAACATCCCCTCTAGGCCAAAGGTACGAGCCTCATCAGGCACAATAGGTACCACACGATCTTGAATATTTTTGTCTTTTAGCATTGCTGATAACAGACGTACGAACACCATAGTGGTCGACTGCTCTTTACCATTACTGCCTTTTAGCACTCTATCAAAGATAGATAAATCAGGAATATCTAACGGAATATGACCACTGCGGCGGTTAGGCAAATGACCACCTAATGACTCACGGCGACCTTTTAGGTACTTCATTTCAGGTGAGTTTTCATCAGGACGATAAAACGGCAGATGCTCTAAATCTTCATCTTTAAAAGGCAGATCAAAGCGGTCACGGAAGTATTTTAGGGCTTCTTTATCAAGTTTTTTGATTTGGTGCGCCTTGTTGACCGCTTGGGCTTGGGTAGATAGACCATATCCTTTAACGGTCTTAACCAAGACTACGGTAGGCTGACCTTTGGTCTTCATTGCTTCACTAAACGCGGCGTAGACTTTGATAGGATCATGGCCACCACGGTTTAGATGGCGGATGTCGTCATCAGTTAATTGATCAGCCATCTCTGCAAGCTCTGGGTACTTACCAAAGAACTCTTTGCGAGTAAAGGCACCATCACGGGCTTCATACAGCTGATACTCACCATCAACCGCTTCTTCCATACGTTTTTTAAGTACGCCAGTGTGGTCTTTATCCAACAAGCTGTCCCAGCGGCCACCCCAGATAACTTTAATCACACGCCAGCCGGCACCACGGAATACAGACTCAAGCTCTTGGATAATCTTACCGTTACCACGAACTGGGCCATCTAGACGCTGTAAGTTACAGTTAACCACCCAAATTAGGTTGTCTAGCTTTTCACGACCTGCAAGCGAGATAGCGCCTAAGCTTTCTGGCTCATCCGTCTCGCCATCGCCCAAGAATGCCCAGATTTTACGGTCTTCTTTTTCTAATAAGCCACGGTTCATCATGTAGTTGTGCACGTGGGCATGATAAATAGACATGATAGGGCCTAGACCCATAGAAACCGTTGGGAACTGCCAGTAGTCAGGCATTAAGTATGGATGTGGATAGCTTGAGAGACCTTTACCCCCCACTTCGCGTCGGAAGTTCTCCAACTGCTCTTCAGTCAAACGACCTTCTAAGAAAGAGCGGGCATAGATACCTGGTGCTGAGTGACCTTGATAATAGATCATATCACCGCCGAAGTGATCGCTGGCGGCACGGAAGAAATGGTTAAAGCCAGTTTCATACAAAGTCGCACTAGACGCAAAAGTGGCTAAGTGCCCACCCAAATCATCATCGTTTTGGTTGGCACGCATGACCATCGCTAGGGCGTTATAACGAATTAAAGCGCGGATTTTGCGCTCAATACCCAAATCACCTGGGTAAGTTGGCTCATCTTCTACCGGAATGGTGTTCACATAAGCGGTATCTAGGCGGTTAAATGGTAGGCCTTCTTGCACCGCCATATTGTATAGCGCTTTTAATAAAAAGCGTGCCCGCTCTTTATCACTGTGCTTAATAACTGACTCAAATGCATCAAGCCACTCTTGGGTTTCGGTGTGGTCAGCATCGTTATAATAATTCATGACTATTGTCCCTGGTTTTTAATTTGAAAGCATAGCTCATTCACTTGACTACACTTCGTTAAATAATAGCAATTATCGTGTTCTTATGAGTAAACACTTGTAGCACCCCTAAGTATAACGCTATTGATGGCTGTTACCTATCCCTTATAAGAAATGGCTTTGGCAATGGTATTTAGATACTAAATGTTCACAATACGAAAATTCATACAATTGCAGTACAATTAAATTATATATGTAAATAAAATAAGTAAAAATACTTTATTCGTTAACATTTCTCGCTTTAATACAATGATTGTAATAAAATTATAGCAAGGGTACTTGAAACCCGTATCTATCCCTTGCTGAAAAGCAAAATAGTCAATGTCGTGAGCATATCAAAAAGTGACCTAAAAATAAGTTGGTGCCACTATCACGCCAGCTAGCACGTTATGGATAACCTACAGCGTCATTTTTACAGCGTAGAGGTTATTTATAAGCTGATTGGATTAGTTGATTTTTAGTCTGTAGCCTTGGTCCTAGCAGACCAGCTTCAAGTACAGACGCTTGTTAGTTAAACAATTTAGCAAGTATCATAAAGGAGTTCATCTTGACCCCAGTTAATTCAAGAACAGTTTCATTCTTTGCCCGCCCTGCCGCTTTTCATCCGCTAGATTATTCATCATATTATGTATCTTATAAGCGCTTTATAAAGTTTATGCTATCAAGCAGCTTGTGTTTTTTGGTGATGACTCCCGCTCAAGCAAGCCCTAGAGATCCCTTAAAAATGAGCCTGACTGCAAGCAAGGTTGTGGTGGACAAACAAGGTAAAGCCCATTATATTCCGGTAAATACAGCCAAAGTTGGCACAGTCATTCAATACAAAGCCACCTTTAGCAATACGCTACACACAGCGATCCAAAACACCACAGTCACCCTGCCTATCCCCACCAATACCGAGTTTACCGGAGAGGTATATCCACCCAGCGCTCAGGCCTCAGTTGATTATTACAACTATCGAGATTTACCCCTAATGCGCATGGTTGATGGTCAATTGGTAGAGGTTCCTAAGTCAGAATATAAGTCTTTGCGCTGGGATATCAAGTACATTCCGCCACGCAAAGCGGTCAATGTGGCCTTTAATACCATCGTGCATTAAAGCGCCTTCAACGCTGCAAAAAAAAGGCAGATAGCCGCTATGGGTTATCTGCCTTTTTTGTGGCTAGATTTTACAGTTAGGCTTCTTGTAGCGCTGCAGGATCAACATCTAGGCGATGCTCAAGCTTTAAGTAATCCTCAGATTGCATCTCAAGCAAGCGTGAGCGTGTTCTTTCAATTTCAAAAGCCAGCTTCTCACCTTGATACAACTCTAAGATACTTTGTTCAGCTCGAATCAATAACTTAACACGGCGATCATAAAACTCATCTACCAAGTAGATAAAACGGCGGGTTGGATCACGCAGCACGTCGTTTAAGGCGGGCACGTCATCGACCAAGACTGTGGTAAAGTGATTGGCAATTTCAATAAAATCATTGGCCGATCTAGGCTCCATACACAGCTGTCTAAAGTCGCAATACAAGACGGTTTTGGTACGGGCATTGATTTTAATCTGACGACCATTAATCTCAATAGGCTCTTTAGATATTTTTTGATTGTTGGCCAAAGAGGTAAAGCGGTTAGCCAGCCAGTGACTGTTTTCTTTGGTCAATGGGTACTTATAAAGCTCAGCTTGCTGTAATAAGCGCAAACGATAATCAATGCCTGAGTCGATATTCATTACTGTGGTGTGTTTTTCAAGCTCAGCAATGGCCGGCATAAAGCGGTCACGGTGCAGCCCATCTTTATAAAGGCCCGTTGGCTCAATATTTGAGGTTGCCACCAGCGTGATACCGCGCTTAAATAGCATGGTGAATAAGTCGCCAAGTATCATAGCATCTGATACGTTTGACACAAAAAACTCATCAAAACAAATCAGTACCGCTTCACTATGGATAATATCAGCCACTTTTTCGAGGGGATCACTGCGGCCTTGTAGCTTATTAAGCTCTTTGTGTACTCGTAGCATGAAGTGATGAAAATGCATGCGCATTTTACGCTCAATGGGTACGGACTCGAAGAACATATCCATCATCCAAGTCTTACCTCGGCCAACCCCACCCCACATATACAAGCCTTTAGGCGGCACAGGCTGTGATTTAAAAAAGCCAAACAGCCCCTTTTTTTCTTGTGAATTTTCTAATAACTGATGATAAACCCCATCAAGATAGGTCATGGCCTCTTGCTGAATAGGGTCGTGGTTAAACTCATCCGTGGCAATGGCTGCCTCATACCTTTGTAAGGGGGTTTTATTCATAGTGTCATAACCAGTTGTGTTAAAGGGTTGTCAATTAGGCGACGTGTTATCGTCAGTTATAGCGCGTGCTGCTCTAGTAGAGATCTAATTTCAGTCAGTCGACCATGAAAGAAGTGACCTGCCCCTTCTACCACATAGCTGGCAATTTGCTTATCATCGGCGAACTGCTGCATCAGATGTGGCTTGATGACGTTATCAGCATCTCCGTAAATCTCGAGGGTCTTTTGAGTCGGCAACAGCACATCAGAGGCGTCGTTATTCTCTACAGAGGGCGCCATTAATACCACTTTCACCAGCTCCATATCGCTTAAGCCCCAAATATGTGGGGTGACCATCAGCTGCTCAGCGACGCGGGCGGTAATATAGCCCCCAAAAGAAAAGCCGCCAAGCCATAGCTTGCGCGCAGGGGTCTGTAGGCTAATCCACTGTAGTACTGCCATGGCATCTTCAATCTCACCTTTGGCATAATCGTGCTCACCAGTGGACTTACCGGCGCCGCGAAAGTTAAAACGAACCACATGCATACCAGCATCGCGAGCAAAGTTGAACATAGTGGTCACCACCTTATTGGTCATGGTACCACCGAATAAAGGGTTGGGATGACATAATAACGCCACACCCTTGGTGTTAGCATCTTCTGGGTTCTCATGTTGCCACAGTGCTTCTACTTCAAGCACACCAACTGGGCCATCAATCAATAATTTTTGTGATTTTGTCTTCATAATTTTATCTTGTAATTATCAAAGTGTGATATTTTTTCATAATGTTAGTGTAGATCCTTGCCGTAGCCAATATAGCGCTTCAGCATAAATGTCGCTTCAGCCACGCTACAACCTACTAAAATCAAAGCCTCTATATTAGCAAAAATTGGCTTCAAAGTGGGTAAGGCTGTGTTAATGTCCTGCTTATTTAAGGCTTATGGGCCGCTTGTGAGCCTATTAGTTATCATCTATAGCCCAAGTTTTACGCCCACTTGCAATACTTAGGCAACAAGCTCTACATATTTGATGCATAGCTATGTAATTAGGCAAGTGTGATGTCTTATACTATCGTCAGGGCCCTGCTCATTCAAAAAGTGGTGCGGCTTTAATTCATTGAAAATGGCTGATAGATTAAAAATTAATCAATATCCCCTATTCACTTTCTAGCATTTATAGTTTTTTCGCTAAATATTTGAGGTTTTTATGACAACATTGGCTTGGAAGAAAATAACCAAATTAACCACCTTAGGTGTACTCGCCTCAGCTGCCATAGGCCTTAGTGCCTGTCAGTCCACCCCGACAGCGCCGGTCATTCAACGCGCTGATTCAACCTTTGAGACGACAGGTGTGGGCAGCACTAAAGTACAAGCGCAGGAAAATGCCTTAGCCAGCGCCAAAAAAACCTGTGGCATGCGCCAAGCCATCATCGTAAAAGATGAATTAAAGTACAACGGTGTTTTTGATGAAAAAACAGGCCGCATGATTGACCAAGTCGGCTCAATTGCCGGTGTGGTACTCGGAACAGGCAAACCCAACTTATCACGCAGTGATGATTTTGAGTATAACATTAGCTTCCGTTGTCAGTAGCGTAGATCGGTGTCACTCAAACTGGTGGGCTGACGGCTACATAGCTAACATCAGCTCGCCATTAACGTCTGGGGTCAAAGGCATCTCGCAATGCTTCACCAATAAAGATCAATAAAGACAGCACCACAGTCAGGCTAAAAAACGCCGACAATGCCAGCCAAGGCGCATCTAAGTTATTTTTACCTTGGTTCATCAGCTCCCCCAATGACGGTGAGCCTGGCGGTAGACCATAACCTAAGAAATCCAGTGAGGTTAAGGCCACGATATTAGCAGTCAAAATAAAGGGCAACTGCGATAAGCTTGAAGCCAGTGCATTGGGCAGGATATGGCGCCGCATAATTTGCCAATCTGATACCCCTAAATTATGCGCTGCACGCACATAATCAAAATTACGCGCCCGCAAAAACTCTGCCCGTACCAGTCCCACCAAGCTCATCCAGCCAAACAGTAGCATAAGCCCAAACAGTACCCAGACACTGGGACTAAATAAGCTTACCAAAATAATAATCATAAACAGCTGCGGCAAGCCTGCCCATACTTCCATGAAGCGCTGACCTATCAAATCTGGCCAGCCCCCAAAATAGCCTTGGATGGCGCCCACCACGATACCGATAACAGATCCGGCCAAGGTTAATGCCAACCCAAATAATAACGAAATACGCATGCCGTACAAGATACGCGCCAATACATCTCGGCCGGTGTCATCAGTGCCAAGCCAATTACTGGTATTGGGCGGTGCCGGATACGGCATGGCAATCTCCACGCTTGGCGTCTGATCGGCAAATTCAATAGGCGGCATAATCATAAAACCGTTTTGCTCAATCATGTGCTTAACCGCAGGATCTTTATAATCTGCCTCGGTTTCAAACACTCCGCCAAAAGTAGTTTCAGGATAAGCTTTAACAATAGGCACATACAACTCGCCGCCGTATTTGACCAGCAAAGGTTTATCATTGGCCACGACATTTGCCCCCATACACACAGCAAACAGTATGCAAAACAGGGCCAGCGCCAAGACGCCGAGTCTATTTTTTTTGAAGCGGTTAAGGCGTGCTTGCCAAATAGGGTTTAGCCGGTTTTTTGAAGCAGTCTGTGCCATTTTAACGTCCCTCAAAGTCAATGCGAGGGTCAATCAGATGGTAGCTGATATCACTGATGAGCTGTAACACCAATCCCACTAAAGTAAAGATAAACAAGGTACCAAAGATTACCGGATAATCACGCTGCACAATGGCTTCAAAGCCAAGCAAGCCCAGACCATCGAGTTTAAAGATAATCTCTATTAGGAAGTTGCCGGTAAAAAAAATACCAACAATCGCAGCCGGAATACCGGCAATGATAATAAGCATGGCATTACGAAACACGTGCCCGTAGAGCACTTGATGGCCGGTTAAACCTTTGGCCCTTGCGGTTAATACATACTGCTTGGAGAGCTCTTCCATAAAGCTAAACTTGGTCAAGTAGGTTAAGCCGGCAAATCCACCGACTGTGCTGGCCGCTAAAGGTAATGCCAAATGCCAAAAATAGTCTTTGATTTTTCCAAGGGCACTTAATTGATCGAAATTCTCTGATACCAAGCCTTGCAGAGGAAATAGTTGCCAATAGCTACCGCCTGCAAATAACACCAGTAGAATAACCCCGAATACAAATACCGGAATAGCATGCCCCACTGCCAGCATAAGGGCGGTCAGCTTATCGAGCCCTGACCCATTGTGCATGGCTTTATAGATACCCAAAGGAATGGCGATAAGATAAATGAGCAAGGTACTCCACAGCCCTAAAGATATCGACACTGGCAGCTTTTCAATGATCAGCTCTGTGACCGGCTTACCTTTAAAAAACGACTCACCAAAGTCAAGCTGGGCATAGCTTTTTAGCATCAGCCAAAAGCGCTCAGTCGCTGGTTTATCAAAGCCATATTGAGCTTTTATTGCCTCAACCATCTCCTGCGACAGCCCTCGAGAGCCGCGGTAGCTGTTGTCCGACATAACTACGCCGCCCATAGCCGCCCCTGGTGCTTCAGCGTGGATTTTTGACTGTTCAATTTGAGCAATTTGCTGCTCAACCGGTCCCCCTGGCGCCGCCTGAACCAACACAAAATTGGTCAACAAAATCAAAAACAAAGTGGGGATAATAAGCAATATACGTTTTAATATATAACGACCCATAATGCCAATCCTTAGTTTTTGCGGGGGCAAGTTGACCAAATATGACAGTCAATGAACTGAATAAGCGACTTAGAACTCATCCTTAAGTGCTCTTAGCGCAGCAAATACCGTAAGCGGCTTAGTATCTGCCAAAGTGACCTGATTTTGTACACCATCAATGACTGATAGCTCTTGGGTACGCAAAAACACATTGACCTGCTTTTCATGCGCTAATGTGACAGGTAGTGATGACTGACCTAGGGCCGTCATGCTCTCAACTTCAGTCAAACACTGCTGCATAGCCGCGTTATCAGGTTCGATGCTTAGGCCAAATTTTAAGTTGGCAGCCGTGTATTCGTGCGCCGGATAAAACAAAGTGTTATCAGGCAGCTTGTTAAAGCGCTTAAAGCTGTCATGCAGCTGCTCAATAGTACCGGTGAAGACTCGGCCACAGCCGGCGCTAAACAAAGTATCGCCACAAAATACTTGCTTATGACCCTCTTTATCCAGCACATACGCCAAATGCGACTCCGTATGGCCTGGTACTGCCCACACTTGTGCGGTATAACCCCATGCGCTGACCGAGCTGCCCTCTTTGACGACTTGATCCGGCTTAACCCCATGCTCAGCGCTTGCCACCACATGCGTCATTGGATATAGCTCACGCAATTCAGCGACCCCGCCCACGTGGTCATGATGATGATGCGTGATCCAAATTGCAGTCAGCTCAAGGCCATACTGCTCCAAATAATCCGCTACCGGCTGAGCTTGACCGGGATCAATCACAATGGCTTGTTTATTCGTGTCGTTTACCAGTGCCCATATGTAATTATCGGTAAAGGCTGGAATTGGCGTGATAATTAAGCTCATGTGGCTTCCTATTGGTCTATTATTAAATGGATTTTATCAGCGTTTTTTTAGCGTTATAAAGACGTGGCATCAGCGTTTTAAGTACTTAGCAATGGTCGCATCGGCGGATTTATCAACCCACCAATAATCAACCCCCACCGCATTGTCAGGCAACTGTTTATGGTGACGATACTTATCCCAGTACACGACACGGGTTTGGGTCGAGCCATACATAGGCACCATATAATAGCCTGCCCGAAGCACCCTATCTAGCACCTTAGTGTAGAGCACAATCTGCTCTCTATTATCGGCTAGGATTATTTTAGAGATAAGATCATCAATGGCCTCGTTTTTTATACCACTATAGTTCTGATTGCCCTGTTCATCAGCTGCCTCACTGCCCCACATATAACTTTGTTCTGCCCCCGGAGACAAGCTTTGCGGGTAGCCGGCGATAATCATATCGTAATCAAAACGGCGCAGACGCTCAAGATACTGTGGCGCATCCACTTGACGGATTGAGGCATCAATACCCAGCTTTTTTAAATTGCGCACATAAGGCAACAATACTCGGCTAATCTTATCATCAGCAATGAGTATCTCAAGCTTGGCTGGCTGCCCATCCGGCTGATAAAGTTTCATATCTTGATAATAAAAACCTGCCTGTAGCAGCTTTTGGCGCGCACTTAATAAGGCTTGGCGGTTATAGCCTTTGCCATCTGACTTAGGCAGCTGCCACTCTTTGAGTACCTCGTTCCGCTGAATGGGCTCAAGTTTTGCTAATAAAGGCGTCAGCACTGCTTTTTCTTGCTCAGTCGGTACGCCAGTGGCCGCAAGTTCTGAACCATAAAAGTAGCTGTCTAGACGCTCATACTGATTATAAAATAAAGTGTTATTCATCAGCTCAAAGTCAAAGGCGTCCGTAAGCGCCTGCCGCACCCTAATGTCTTGAAATAGTTTATGACGCAGGTTCATCACTAAAGCCTGCATCATCACTGGATTTTTACTGGCGATAGATTCTTTTTTGATCATGCCTGCTTTGACGGCGGGGAAGGTATAGGCTGTGGCCCATTTTCTGGCTGAGCTTTCTTGACGGAAATGATATTGACCCACTTTAAAGCCCTCAAGCGCCACTTCATCACTGCCGTAATACACGTACTTGATAAACTCAAAGTTATAGCGGCCTTTATTGGCCATCACTTGCTGTCCCCAATAATTGGGGTCTCGCTGATAAGTGACACTGCGTCCTTGCTCTACCTTAGCAAGCTTATAAGGCCCACTACCCATTAATGGCGTTAAGCTTAACTGCTCAAAATGCTTATCAACAGCAGCCTTTTGAAAGATAGGAAACTGACCAACTGTCAATAAAATCTCTTTATTATCGGCAGACTTAAAATAAAACTTTACTCGATGTGTATCGAGCGCCTCCACTTTATCTACCCCAGATAAATAACTGCGCACCTGCATTAAGCCCTTAGTTAATAGGGCATCGAAGGTGGCTTGCACATCTTTTGAGGTCACGGGAGTACCATCCCAGAATCGAGCTTTGGGATTGATGTGATAAATTACCCAGCTGGTGTCATAAGGATCGTAAGTAATTTTGTCCGCCAGCTGCGGATACATGACAAACGCCTCATTTAAGGAGCCGGTGAGTAAAGTGTCATACATATAATCGGTACCGGCCATAGCGATGCCAGTAGTCATCCAAGGGTTGGCACTATTAAAAGTGCCTATTGCAGCTTGTGATAGCGTCCCTCCCTTAGGTGCACTTGGATTGGCATAGGGCATGGCCGGGGCTTTGCTATAACGTGCCTCGCTATTGTGCCCTATGGCGGTGACGGTGATGGGCTTAGCCTCTAAAGCATGAGGTAGGCCCAAGCTGAGCGCGGCAGTTAATACCGCCACAACTTGCCATGATTTACGCTTTAGATGCTCAGAGAACTGTGTCATCACCCTCTCCGCATAAGGTTGGTGCAAGCTGCTAATCTAAGCGTGCTTGTTGGCAAAAGCCACCATAAAGTCACACAGCGCTTGTACTGACTCAAGGCTCACTGCATTATAGATGCTGGCACGCATACCGCCCACATCACGGTGACCTTTTAAATTTAACAGCCCAGCTTGCTCCGCTTCGGCCAAAAATTTGGCATCTAAGCTGCTGTCTTTTAGGGTAAAAGGCACATTCATAATTGAGCGATACTTAGGCTCTACTGGATTGTGATAAAAGCGGCTGTCATCAATGGTTTTATATAACAGCTGCGCTTTTTGGCGGTTGATTTTTGCAATGGCCTCTAAGCCGCCCTGCGCCTCTAACCACTCAAATACCAATCCGGCCAAATACCAAGAATATGTCGCTGGCGTGTTGAGCATAGAGTCTTTATCCGCTTGGCTGGCGTAATCTAACAAAGCGGGACACCAAGCGCTGGCTTTGCCAATTAAGTCGTCACGGATGATGACAATAACCAGACCGGCAGGACCGATGTTTTTTTGAGCACCGGCATAAATCATACCAAACTTAGAAACATCAATAGGTTCAGACAAGATGCAAGAAGACATATCGGCAATAATAGGCGCCTCTACCTCTGGCGTCTCAAAAATTTGTACGCCATGGATGGTCTCATTAGCACAGTAATGAAAATACTGAGCGCCTTCAGTTAACTGCCAATCACTACGATCTGGCACAGTGGCAAAGTTTGAATCTTTGCTAGAGGCCACTTCATTGATCTCGCCTAGACCAAGCTCTGCATAACGCTTGGCTTCTTTAATGGCTTTACCAGACCAAGCGCCTGTGGTGAGATAATCAGCGTTGCCTGGCTTATCGCCATCAGACAATAAGTTTAGCGGAATGGCGGAAAACTGCAGCGTTGCCCCACCCTGCAAAAACAGCACTTTGTAATTGTCAGGAATATTCATCAAGCGGCGCAAGCTCTGCTCAGCAGCTTCTGCCACCTTAATATAGTCGCCACTTCTGTGACTCATCTCCATAATAGACACACCTTTGCCTTGCCAATCTAGCATCTCAGCTTGGGCTTTTTGCAGCACTTCGGTCGGCAATGAAGCAGGACCGGCACAAAAGTTATGTAAACGATGTAAAGTATGGGCTGCATCTACTTGGGCAGAGGTTGTCTGGTTCATAATATTCCTACTAAAAACAAAGATGTGATGGGTGATAAAACGCTTATAAGACTAAGCTTGTAAGTATAATACAATTATCAGTGCTAAAAACACAGTTAACTGGCCGATTATATTTAAGAGGCGTCATCTCTTTGGTTAAGCAATTGCCACAGCTGTCTTTTTTTATCACTATCAGCCAGCATTTGTGACAATGAGGGCACGTCAACTGAGCAAGGATGGGTAATGGCGTCAGGCATGCGTGTCAGACACCCAACTTTAGCATGATTGTTTTTGGCCAAGCAAAATACAAAGCCTGCCACACTAGCATTGGCCGACTCCTTATCACTGATACCCGTACAAATTGGGAACTTTAGCCCTTGCGGAGTTAATGATAATGCGATCAGCAAGCTTTGCCACAGCTGACGTACCGACTCATTTTCAAAAGCAGCAGTGTCAACAAGCAGTACCCAATCTCGATAATAAGCCCCCATAATCTCAAAAGGCGCTACCTGTTGCAGAGCATCTGTCAAAGCCGCTTTGGCTACCGTTGGCGGCGCTTGATGTACGTCAAGCTTCTCCTTGAGTGCTTGAATAGGATCCTTTATCGAGCGACCTTTTATCAAAGAATGTTTCGGCGATGTCCTCTCTACAGAGGCATCATTATCAGATACAGGCGCCGTAGCGGTTGCGTCGCTCTGATCGGCAGTATCTAAGCTATCTTTTGGTTGTAAGGACTGGGGCTGAGAACGGCTATAGCTTTGAGCGTCGCTTTGTTGCTGAGCGCTATTTTTTGATGCTTCACTGCCCTGTTGCTGAGTAGTGCCCAGCAATGGCTGTTCATCTAGCGCATGACTCAGCGCCTCATAGTCCACACTTAGTGTAGCACGGTCACGCTGCACCCAAATATCTAGGCCCATAAGACCCAGAATCTGCCTTTGCTGTGCCATTATTGGCGACACCGGTGCAGGCGCTCTTATCCCAGCCATAGTATTTAAAGCAGGATGAGAGGATGTTTGAGAGGAAGCGGTTGTCGCAAAAGTCATAGCATTTCAAAATCTTGAGGTAATCGCTAAAAAAAAGGGGTACTTATTTATGATTTAGCAGTTTAACAAAAATCAGGGGACATCTCGATGTTATTTTAGCCGCTTAATAAACCGCTCACTTAAAATCTTAGAGGGCAAAGCCAAATCAACAGACAAACAAAAACCCGATACCCAATCACATATACGCCTTTGCGTCATACAATTGGATATCAGGTTATTTATAGCACTTATTATAGCACTTAGTTTAAATAAACTAAGCCAAACAATTACTTAGCAGCAGTGTCTGCTTCCGATCCCTGCTCTTCACCCCAGATTTTTGGATATTTGTAGCCTGGGAAAGATTTATGTGCATAAGCTTTGAAGCTGTCTGAGTTATAAGCGTCGGTTACATCTTGCACCCATTTTGCGTCTTTATCTGCTGTCTTAACGGCTGACCAGTTGATATAAGCAAAGCTTTTTTCTTGATATAAGGCCTCAGTTAATTTGATGCCCGAATCGGTTGCATAGTTGCCGTTAATCACAGCAAAATCAACTTCATCACGTGCACGTGGCAACTGAGCGGCTTCAAGCTCAATGATATCAATATTCATTGGGTTGGTGGCGATATCAGATTTTGAAGCAGTTAGTGGATCTACATTGTCTTTTAGTGTAATCCAGCCCAAATCATTCATCATTACCAACGCACGAGCGAAGTTACTCGGATCGTTTGGCGCAGAAACCTTCATGCCATCATAGGCTTGGTCAAGTGAGGTTTTTTTGCCGCTGTAGATACCTAAAGGTGCGGTAGGTACTTGGAATACTTCGGTTAAATCCAAGTTATTTTCAGCTTTAAAGGTATCTAAGTAAGGCTTGTGCTGGAAGATGTTGATATCTAAGTCGCCTTCAGCCAAAGCCAAGTTAGGACGCACATAGTCAGTAAAAGTCGTCAGCTTAACGGTATAACCTTTGGCTTCTAATTCACCTTTTACTTGATCACGAACCATATCAGCGAAGTCACCTTCGGTGGTACCGATAACGATGGTCTTTTTGTCTTCAGCAGCAGGTGCCTCTCCAGCTTTTGCTGTTTCTTCATTGGCGTTGTTGCTACAGCCCACCAATACCAGTCCTGAAATACCAGCGACGGTAGCGGCGGCCACAATTTTTTTGCGAATATCAACTAATGTCATTGAGCGTCCCTTATTAACATTGAAAAATTACTATTTAAAATAAAATAGGCGAAAAATCAGCTTAGTAAAATATGTTACTACAGTTTGCATAAATGTTACTGCAGGTTATAGCGCCATTGTACCTGATTAATTGGTTTTGCTTCATGAAAGTTTTGTCAGTACTTATGAGATAAATTCATTAAGCAAACTTTTTTTATTCAACTGGTACGCCATTTAGTAATCCGCATTTTATTGCTACTTTGATTAGCGCTTATCAAGCTTAGCGGCCAACCAGTTACCGATACCTTGAATACCTACCACCATAAGTGACAGTACAATCACGATAAAGATCATAACCTCAGTTTGATAGCGGTAATAACCATAGCGAATCGCCAAGTCACCTAGACCGCCACCACCAATCATACCAGCCGCGGCTGAATAGGACAGTAAACTGATACATAAAATGGTCACAGATAATACCAAGCCTGAGCGGGCCTCGGTCAATAATACCTTGATGATGGTCATGGGGCTGGCGCCCATTGAGTCCGTCGCCTCTACAATACCACGGGGTACTTCACGCAAGTTTTGCTCTACCAAACGGGCAAAATAAAACGAGCCTGCCAGTGCCAATACCAGCGAGGCGGCCACAGGACCGATACTGGTACCAATTAATGACTTAGTAAACGGACTCATCGCAATCATTAAGATCACGAAAGGAAAGGCGCGCATAAAGTTGGTAATACCGCCCAGTAGTGCATAGAGGCTTTTATTTTGCAGCAGCTGTTTATCACTGGTTAGGAATAAAAACACCCCAAACAGACCACCGATAATAATAGCCGCTGTGGTAGAGATACCCATCATGACTAAGGTATCTATCGCAGCTTGCCCAATCTCGCTACGTAACTCCCATAGTCGGGCGGTGGCATCATTGAACGTCATTGCTAGCATTGTCTAGTCCTCCTGAACCAATCCGCGGCCCACTTCAGTGTTGGCGATAATTTGACCATCGATAATATCCGCCACTTCCAATAAGTGGCCCTCATGCAACAAAGCGGCTCGATTACATATACGGCGAATCACGCTCATCTCATGGGTCACAATCACAATGGTCACCCCAAGCTTCTCATTAACCTCTTGTAAAGTGGCCAATAATGCACGAGTGGTGGAAGGATCTAACGCACTGGTTGGCTCATCTGCCAATAATACTTTAGGGTTTGGGGCAATAGCACGGGCAATACCCACACGCTGCTTTTGACCACCGGAGAGCTGGGCAGGATAGTGATTGGCTCTATCGGTTAGATTGACAATCTCAAGACACTCCATCACCCGCTGATAGATATTATTTTTGGCGTAGCCGGATACTTTAAGATTAAAAGCGACGTTTTCAAAAACAGTTCGGTTAGACATCAGATTAAACTGCTGAAAAATCATACCCACATTATGACGGGCTACTCGCAGCTGCTTTGGATTCATATCCGTCAGTACATCACCATCGATAGTTACCGTGCCACCATCAGGCCGCTCTAGCAAGTTCATTAAGCGTAATAAGGTGGATTTACCTGCCCCGGAATACCCCATTAACCCAAATATCTCTCCCTGCTTTACAGTTAAAGATATGGGCTCGACAGCAGTAAACCACTGAGTTTGGCCATCTTTTTGTGTCTGGAATTTTTTATACACTTGATTTAGAACAATCATATCGCTCATGGCAGTCATCTTGAATTACGAGTTTACAGCTAAAGAAGTCACACTGGAGTTGAGTGAAATATACAGTATGAGACGCACTGTTATGAAAATTACAAAGCGCAGTAATATAGCATATTGAGCTATTTATGGCATCCAATTATGCAAAATAAACTCATGCAGTAGCGGAATATGGTAATTCTATATCGCCTACTTTTATTGAATAAGCACCTTGTCAAATGATATCCGTTGCTTAAAATCTGTAGTTTGCAAATTAGCGCCGAAAAATAGACAGTAATAAGCTGAGCACAACACTCACCACAATCATGGTCACAATCGGAAAGTAAATACGGGTATTGCCCGACTCATAGCGAATATCGCCAGGTAACTTGCCAAACCAAGATAAGGCATTCGGAAATAAGGTCAATACGATACCAATGATGACTATTATTAACCCTATCGCCATAAATACTTTGCCCATCTCACCATACCTCACGTTGATAATAAATAATAATATGTTAGATACTGTGTTAAATACTGCTGACATGACTTTATCATGATAATTACTAAATTATTGAGTCTCTTAGGTCTCAATACTCTGAGTATCTGAGTAAATGCCGTATGATTGATATAAAAAACCCCCGACTCACTGCTAAAAAGACCTGGGTTTTAGCCCTTATTGGTAATTAAGCGCAACAAACCTGCCCCAACCTGTTAGATTTTGATAAAATGACTGCGCTTGTTGCAGCCTTAGCCTTCAACAACCTCCCATAACACACTGATTGATCAGCATCCATAATGATCAACATACACAATATAAAGCAAACAAGGGTTTTTTATGAATATTTTAATTATTGGTTCTGGTGGTCGTGAGCATGCACTGGCCTGGCAATGTGCAAAAGATGCCGATGTCACCACAGTCTATGTGGCCAATGGCAATGCTGGTACAGCCCTTGAATCAAAATGTGAAAATATTGACCTTGACACCACAGACCATCAAGCGGTGATTTCTTTTTGTGGTCAACATAGCATTGAGCTTATTATTGTCGGCCCAGAAGCGCCTTTGGTCGCCGGCCTAGTAGATGACTGCCGTAACGCAGGCATTGCCACTTGGGGACCTACTCAATACTGTGCCCAGCTTGAGGGCTCAAAAACTTTTGCCAAAGAGTTTATGCTAGCGCATAACATCCCTACGGCCAAATATGCGGCGTTTACAGATATTGAAGCCGCCAAAGCTTATGTTATCGACAATGGCGCACCTATCGTGGTCAAAGCCGATGGTCTTGCCGCCGGTAAAGGGGTAATTGTCGCTGAAACCATTGAACAAGCTCATGACGCCATTGAAGACATGCTGGGTGATAACAAGTTTGGTGATGCCGGTAGCCGCGTGGTTATAGAGCAGTTCTTGCAAGGCGAAGAAGCCAGCTTTATTTGTATGATTGATGGCGAAAATATCCTACCTATGGCCACCAGTCAAGACCACAAACGTGTGGGCGAAGGTGATACGGGCCCGAACACCGGCGGTATGGGTGCGTACTCACCTGCTCCTGTGGTCACAGATGAGGTGCATCAAAAGGTCATAAGCCAAGTGATCGAGCCTGTGGTGCACGCTATGAAAGCTGCCGGTCACCCTTACACTGGGTTTTTGTACGCTGGTCTTATGATTGATGACAACAATGACCCTTACGTGATTGAATTTAACTGCCGCTTTGGTGACCCAGAAACTCAGCCCATCTTAATGCGGCTAAAAAGCTCATTAGTCAAACTGGTTCAGCAAGGCGTTGAGGGTAAGCTACCTGCGACTGCTGAATGGGACAGCCGCGCCGCTTTAGGCATTGTACTGGCCTCAAAAGGTTATCCTGAATCCTCATCAAAAGATGATGTGATTACGGGTCTGCCTGCTTTGAACGAAGATAACAGCGTTAAAGTCTTCCACGCCGGCACCAAGCAAAACGGCGAACATGTGGTGACCAATGGAGGGCGTGTACTATGTGTGACGGCGCTAGGCGATACTATTAGCGAGGCGCAACAAGCCGCTTTAGCGACCATAGCGACTATCGAATTTGAAGGGGCGCATTATCGCCGCGATATCGGATATAGAGCCATTAACCGCTAATCAATCTTAGATAAAAAGTAGTCACGAATAGGCTAACGCTGTGACTCAGATAACACTTAGGGCCACTGACTTTGGGATTGTAATTGTAACCAAAACTGAAAGGTCAGTGCGCCAATAAGTTAACAATGTTACTCTATGTCAAAGAGACCGTGGATTGTATTTGGTGCTTAAAACACCCATGATAATAAATACTGCCCATTCATGGTCTTACTAGAACCCCCCATCCTAATTACTTATATTGCCCTCTCATTGGTACACGCCACGAGATGGCTTTAGTTTCCAATATGGTTAAAACATGGCAAATTCATCATCCTCGATACCACCACAGCCTGAGTTACAAGCCACTACCCAAAATGAGCTAAGTGAGCTTAAAACCTCTCGCTTAGACCGTCGTCTATCTATGGCCAAAACCTCGTTAAATCTAGGCAGACGCTGGGCGGGTAATAGCTTTAGTGGGCTGTTTTTAAGTAAAGAAGAAAAAGCCTCGCGCAACCAAGCCTTTATGAAAGAGCAAGCCGCTTATCTGGCAGATGAGCTTGGCAAGCTTAAAGGCTCTGTGGTGAAGATTGGCCAAATGCTTGCCTTATATGGAGAGCATTTTTTACATCCTGAGATTACCGAAGCCCTACATCGTCTCAATGACAGTACAGCAAGCTTGTCTTGGCCGGTGGTGGAGCGTGCATTAATCGAGCAGTTGGGTCAGCAGCGTCTTAATGAGCTCGACATTAGCCGCACCCCTATTGGTACCGCCTCATTGGCACAAGTACACCGTGCCACTATCAAGGCCACTGGCAAACAGGTGGTGCTCAAAGTCCAGTACCCAGGTGTGGCCGATGCCATTGATTCAGACTTAAGCTTATTTAAGCATTTGCTAAAAGTTACCAATGCTGTGCCACAGACTAAAGCATTAGATGAGTGGTTTAATGAAATCAGTGACCTACTAAAAGTTGAGGTGGACTATCTGGCTGAAGCCCAGACCACCATCCGCTTCTACACACGCTTAAAGCAAGATGAGCGCTATGTGGTGCCAGAGGTGATTGAGGCCTATTCTACTGCCCGCGTATTGTGCTTAAGTTTTGAGGAGGGGGTGCCGGTCACCAATGCTAATTTAAAAGCTCTGCCGCAAGCCCGCCGTGACGCGCTAGGTAAAGCTGCCATTGACATTATGCTCAATGAAATCTTTGTTTGGGGCGAGATGCAAACCGACCCAAACTTTGGCAATTATCTGATTCGCTCAGAGCCTGCTGATAAGCCTGATGGCAAAGACAAACTGATTTTATTGGACTTCGGCGCCATGCGTCAGTTCGATGAGCATCTGCTTAAGATTGCCCGTAACTTAATGCTGGCAGGCTTTAATTATGATAAATCGCAAATGATGCAGGCCATGCAGGGCTATGAGTTCTTTGATGGTATGAGTGCTGAGGTTAAAGCCAATATGGCTGATGTATTCTTATTGGCCACCGAGCCTTTTAGAGCGCCTAACCTGCAGCAGACGACCATTCCCTCACTCGTTGATGCCCAAGGCTATTATCATTGGGCCAAAAGCAACTTACATAAGCGGTTAATGGAAAGCTCAGGCAATGCCATGCAGTCTCGTGAATTTAGCTTACCTCCCAAAGAGTTTATGTTTATTAGTCGCAAATTTATCGGTGCTTACACCTTTTTAACGGTATTAGATGCACGCACCAATACTTATGATACCTTGAGTAAGTTTGTGCCAATTAACATGATTGCCAGTGGTACTCCTAACGCTTAGTCGTCTTATATGAGTTTAAATCGCTCATTCAAAAAGCGGCCAAATCACAAGATTTGGCCGCTTTTTTGTCAGTTTTTATCCGCTTTATCAAAAGCAACCTATCATTTAAGCCACTCACTGTTCCAATTATCAAAGCGGGTCACATAGGCTTTAGGCTTTGTCATTTGTAACTCCCAGCAAGTCTCACCACGAGCCAAATACTTAATTTCAAAGTGAGTACGTCTACTGTCCACAGGCACCAGCGTGCGCTCAGTAGGCAGCTGCCAAGTTTGTAGCGACTGCTGGTAAGCGTTATCAATATACTCGGGTATATTACTCGCTAAGATGATCTGACCTTGAGGCACCAATCTAGACAACAAAAACTCAAAAAATGGCATGTTCAACCACTGCTGATTCGGGTTTTTAGGCTCTGGATTGGGATAAAGCAGATAAATAACCGATACACTCTGGGCGGGTAGCGCAGACACACAATACGGAATGGCATCGGCATGCACCGGCAGTAAGTTATCAAGCAGTGCCACCTCTTTACTCACTGAGCTTGCCAGCGTCTTAAAGGCACTAAATTTATTTTGAGTACGCTCAATGGCAATGAGATCATGATCACCGTGCTGCTTGGCATATAAGCAGGCATGCATCCCCTTACCTGCCCCAATCTCCACCACCAAAGGGCGCGCTAATAGTGCTTGGTGCTCTTTTTCATTGAGGTTATGGCATGCATTTAAGCGCTGTGTGACAAAGATAGGCACCTCAAAGTCTCTAGGTGCCTTAAGCTTTTCGGGCTTAAACTGGCGCGCTTTATGGTGACTAACAGTTGGCTCACTTTGCAGTGCAAGGTGATCGGGTGCTGGGCTTGGTATAACCGAATCGGATAAATTAGAGCTTGGCATAATTTTGGTAAACACTTAAGTGAATAATAAAAATAAGGACATTTAAGTCGGCTTAATATAAGGCCTTGGCATCTCGTGCTATAATTTCCTCATCAAGCAGTTGAAACCCACTGGCTATTATAACACTGTACCACCTGCCTTTATTAGGATAAGACGTTACTTATGAGTAAGCCTACCCCAACCGCCCAAGCGGTCTCTCGCCCAAAAAGCTACCCTTGCCCTCAGTGTCAGAAGTTGACCGTTTGGCAAGACAACCCTTATAAGCCTTTTTGTAGCGACCGCTGCAAGCTCATTGATCTGGGCGCTTGGGCCAATGAGGATTATAAATTACCCGCTCAAGATTCGCCCTTCTCTCAAGATTTAGAATAAATTTTGTATTATCATGGTTAAGTCAGCTCAAGACTTGCTGCCCCATTATGTATGGCCCCTTACTTTCACTCAGTTCATTGCCTCAGGCTTTGCCTTAGGTTTATTTTAAGGATTTATTATGTCAGTGTCTGCCGCCCACTCTTATATCATGCCCACTTATAGCCCTCAGCCCATCAGCTTTAGCCGAGGAGAAGGCAGCTGGCTATATACCGCTGACAACACCCCTTATTTAGATGCGTTAACCGGTATTGCTGTTTGTGGCCTAGGTCACTGCCACCCTCAAGTAACCGAAGCCATCCAGCAGCAAGCCGCCACTTTGGTGCATACCAGCAATTTATTCCAGATTGAGTGGCAAGAAAAAGCCGCCGAAGCCTTATGTACCGCAGCAGGCATGGACAGCGTGTTCTTCGCCAACAGTGGTGCTGAGGCCAATGAAGCTGCCCTAAAGATGGCACGTCTGTATGGCCATAACAAAGGCTATACTCACCCAAAAGTCATTGTCATGGAGCGCTCATTCCATGGCCGTACTTTACTTAGCGTTTCGGCCACAGCCAATCCAAAGGCCCGTGAAGGTTTCTTTACCTTAGATGATGACTTTATCCGGGTACCTTTTGGAGACATTGAGGCCATCAAAAAGGCCGCTACAGAGCATCAACAAATCACCGCAGTATTACTCGAGCCCATCCAAGGTGAGGGCGGCCTTAATACTGCCAAAGACGGCTTTAGCTACCTAGAACAAGTACAGGCGGTGTGTGATCAAAACGACTGGCTGTTTATGCTAGATGAAGTACAGACTGGTAATGGCCGTACTGGGCAATACTTTGCGCATCAGCACAGCAGTGCCAAACCTGATGTATTAACTACGGCCAAAGGTTTGGGCAATGGCTTTCCTATTGGCGCCTGTATGGTACGTGGCCGAGCGCGTGATTTGTTCCAAGTTGGCAGTCATGGCTCAACCTATGGTGGCACGCCTTTAGGCAGCCGTGTGGTACATACTGTTTATACGCTATTAAGCCAAACTGACATCATGCAAAACGCAGTTATCGAAGGCGATTATATTCAAAATAATTTGACCGATGAGCTCAAGTCATTGGGCGTCAGTACCCGCGGTTATGGGATGATGATAGGTGTGGTACTGCCTGAAGCGACCGACTGCAGCACCTTGGTCGATGAGGCACGCCGTACTGAGCAACTGATTATCAATGTTACTGGCAGCCACGTTGTGCGCTTACTTCCGCCTTTAAATTTAGCCCGTAGTGAAAGTGACCAGCTTATTGAACGATTATCACGCTTGATTAAAAACAAGCTGGCTTAACTGTCACATAAATGCTTAGGCTATTTTGAACACATGAGTTTTGGTAATAAAAAATGGCGCTGTGCTTTTTATAGCACAGCGCCATTTTTGTCACTGCTTAAAAATTAGATAGCTGTTTAAGGGTAAGCTTTAACAGGCTTTGGGTATCAACAAGCTGCTGGCCGGCATCCGTCTCACGTGCCGCTTTAATCGCTTGTTGAGCCTCTTTATCACGGTAACCCAGGCTTATAAGTGCTGACTCTACCTCAGCGAGTATCACCCCTTCACTATTGGCCGCGATGCTAATCTGCTGCTCCACTTCGGTCAACAAACTCATGTCGCTTTGGATATGATCGAACTTGCCTTTTAATTCAATCAGCAAGCGCTGCGCCGTTTTTTTACCGATGCCAGGCACTCGGGTTAACGCCGCATCATTTTCGGTATCTATACAGTGCTTAAGCTCAGTGGCCGAAAAAGTCGACATCATGGCCAGCGCCATCTTCGCACCTACCCCATTAACGCGAATGAGCTGACGAAACACATCGCGCTCAGTAGGATGCAAAAATCCATACAGCAACTGTGCATCTTCTCGCACATGCAAATGGGTCCATAACGATGCCATAGCCTCCAGTTGCAATTGACAAAAATCAGGTAAAGGCAGCTCGACCTCATAGCCCACCCCTGAAGCGGTCATTAAGCAAGCCACAGGAGCAGATAAATGACACACACGTCCTTCAATTAGTCCAATCATAGCACTCTATATTATTATAAAATTTAAGATAACCGCCATTATAACAAAGTTAACCAAGCCTTGAGCCAAATTTGGGAGCATAAAAAAAGCCCTGAGAATATCAGAGCTTTTTTTGACAGTTATTTTTTATTCTTTAAAAGTCAACTCACTGATTAGTGGCTTACTTATTAGTACTGTTGATCTTCAGCAACGGCTTCAGCTACGTTTGGATCTGCTTGAAGGTCTACTTGATCAGTAGTTTTGTTAGCAATATTGTCTGCGCCTTCAGCAACAGCAGTGGCACCGTCCGCAACAGCAGTAGCAGTCGCTTCAGTGGCCGCGTTAGCACCTTCTGCTATCGCTTCACCTGCATTCACAGCAGCGCCTGTGGCTACCGCGCCAGCAGTCTTAGCGTTGTCAACAGCATCATCGCCTGCGCTTTCAGCAGCAGTCTCAACAGCGCCAGCATCTGCAGCTTCTTCTGTCTTTTTGCTACAACCTGTGATTGTAAATGCGCCAGCTACTAATGTTGCCACTAAAAGGTTACGGTATAACATGTGAACTCCTCACAAATGTGATATTAGATATTTTGCAGCATTCTAATGACAATGACCACAAAATACAAGTAGTAATTCGAAAACTTGAATTAAGATAAACTAAATTGGCTTAGGATTAGCAGAGCCATAACTTGAGCTTAATTCATTAATTATTCAGCATGGATTGGGCATTATAGTGACCAATCAAATATAAGGCAGCCCTAAAACCACCTTATCAATTATATGATATGCTGTCTACTGAAGTTTATTTCAAGCCCCAAATGCACGCCGTTATACCCTATTATTGTAAGCCTAAGCCTAGCCTTGATAATAGGGTATTAGAGGCTATTTAGGTAATTTGTAAACCTATTTACTGTGGTTGGCTTCTAGCGCAGCCACTGCTGGCAAGGTTTTACCTTCAACAAATTCTAAAAATGCACCACCGCCGGTTGACATATAGCTCACACCATCTTCTACATTAAATTTATGGATGGCTGCTAATGTATCACCGCCACCTGCAATAGAAAATCCAGCACTGTCTTTAACCGCCTCTGACAACAAGCGAGTACCTTCACTAAACGCTTCTACTTCAAATACGCCCACAGGGCCATTCCACAAGATAGTAGCCGCATTTTTTACCGCTTCAAAAATATGCTCAGCACCTTCTGAGGCGATGTCTAAAATCATCTCATCTTCGCCCACTTGCTCAATACTTCTGTGAATAGGGGTTGCTGATTCTAACGAATTTAAGAAGTCATCAAAGTTAATTTGATTTTTGTCAGCCACTACAATATTTTTTGGCAATAAAATGTCAGTTTGCTGCATAATTTGTTTGGCGGTATCTATCATTTCAGCTTCATATAATGACGCACCTACTGAGTGACCTTGGGCAGCAATAAAGGTATTGGCAATACCGCCGCCAACAATAATTTGATCACAAATCTTGGCAAGGCTGATAAGCACATCTAGTTTGGTAGAGACCTTCGAGCCACCAACGATGGCCACTAGCGGCTTTTTAGGTTTGTGCAAAGCTTTGTCTAACGCATCTAATTCAGCGGCCAATAATGGACCGGCACACACCACTTTACCTGCTTTAGCAGCGGCCTGAATCACACCTTCTGTAGACGCTTGTGCTCTATGCGCAGTACCAAAAGCGTCCATGACAAACACATCACACAGATCGGCATAATGCTGTGACAAAGAGTCACTGTTCTTCTTCTCGCCCACATTAAAGCGGACATTCTCTAATAACACCACGTCACCTGGTGCCACAGTCACCTCTTGTTCAGTATAGGTCTTATCCAAACGCACAGGTTGATTTAGATGCTCGCTTAAATAATCAGCGACTGGCTGCAATGAGTATTTTTCTTCATAGTCACCTTCAGTAGGACGGCCTAGATGCGAGCAAACCAATACAGCAGCCCCTTTTTCAAGCGCCAGTTTGATGGTTGGAAGACTAGATTGTAGACGGGCATCATTGGAGATTTTGCCATTTTGAACTGGCACGTTTAAATCTTCACGGATCAATACGGTTTTGCCTGATAAATCTTGGTTTTCCATTCTAGCGAAGTTCATGTCATTACCCTGTGTCAATATAAAGAAAAAGCTGTGCGCTTACACAGCTTTAAAAGATTAGGTTGATATAAATTTGTGGCAATTTTAGCATATTTTGTTATAAATTTTGGCCCAAGTTGCAGCAAAATCTATTGTCTGATTATTACAAGGCGTATGCTGCAATCTCAACGCTTGAAACAGGCGCTTTTAAAGACTTATTAGACAATAAGTGCTACTATAATAAGTATAAATAATAAATCATAAATCTACCCTAATTTAAGGAGAGCACCCATGAGTAGAGACTTTACTAAGGCAAAAGAGCGCTTATTAGAGCTGCAACAAGAATATCAAAACCGCATCGATAAGATTGAAGACCACATTCACAATCCGCAAGATGACTTAAACAGCCACTGGGATGACCAAGCCATCTCTATGCGTGAAAACGAAATGCGCAAAACCTTATTGGTAGAGGCTCAGCAAAGCTTAACTTACGTCAATAACGCCCTAAGCCGTATCGACAATGGCATTTATGGTGAATGTACGGTTTGTGGCGAAGATATCGAGGACAAAAGACTTGAGGCTGTGCCCTATGCTACGCTTTGTATGCAACACGCCTCTTAGGCTTACAGTTTCCATAATAAACCAAGTAATACAAAAAAAGATTGCCCTACTAAGTAGAGCAATCTTTTTTTGTAAAGCAGCCAGTGATCATCATCAACCACCGCGGCTAATTGGCTTTATAGATATCACTGTATTAAATAGTACGACGTGAGGCTAAGTTGGTTAAGATGGTTTCGGCATCATTCCAGCGGGTATTTGAGTTATCTGCCCCTAATATTACGATAATGGCCGGCTTGTTATTCACTCGAGTTTCCATCACCACACACTGACCCGCTTCATTAATAAAACCGGTCTTTGAGATGCCAATAGGATAGGTGCCGCTACGTACTAACTTACTGGTGTTGTTAGCAGGGTACGTACGGTTACCCGCTGAGTAGTTAGCCACATAGAAGTCATAGTTTTTGGTGGTGGAGAAGCGGCGAATCACTTCATATTGACCAGCAGCTTGAACCATTTTCGCTAAGTCTACCGGAGAGGCAACGTTACGCTTGTCTAGTCCAGTGGGGTCACCAAAAAAAGCACTGGTCATGCCAAGTGAGCGTGCTTTGGCATTCATAGCACGCATAAAGGCATCATAGCCACCTGGATAGTTACGTGCCAAAGATTTTGCTGCTGGGTTTTCTGATTTCATCAAGGCCATTAACAAAAGCTCAGCACGGTTCATGCGGTCGCCTGATTTTAAGCGTGAGCTGGCACGCTTAGGGCCCACAAAATCTTCTGGATCAAGTTTAATCTCTTCACGCATATCAAGGCCGGCATCTAACACCACCATAGCCGTCATGATTTTGGTAATAGAGGCGATGGGACGTGCCACATCGGCATTTTTTTGATAAAGAGGCTTGCCTGTTTCTACATCGAGCACGATAACACCGCGCGAGCCGGTCGAAATAGGCAGTGAATCGTAGTAGCTTGTGCTGTTGGTGGCAAAGTTATTGCTTGAGTAAGAAGGACTGGTGGTACTGTTGTATGAGGAGGTATTCGGGTTTGAGTACATGATATTGCGGGCTTCAGAGAGGCCGCCTGCGTTACCCCACTGAACTTGCGCATTGCCTGTCTTACCTGGCTCAACTATTGTCAGTGCAGCATTTGATGCTGAGCTTAAAGTACCCAGACCCAATGCGATGCAGACAAAGATAAAAGATTTGTTGAAAGATTTATTTATGCTCATAAGTCATCCCACTTGAGTCGTAAAATTATAGTGTAAAAGCTTTAGCTAGGTATTAACGCAGATTAGTATGAGGCGCCACTGGTTCAGCCAGCACCTTTAATAAAAATCAGTACAAAATGATACTCAACCTAACAAGATTGAACTTCTAATATCACAACCAGTACCACAAATTTTTATACAAAATTAGCCATATTATGTTTTAAACTTAACGATATTTACAAACTTGAATATCATTTCATAAATTTAAACACCATACTAATACTAAATATAGCCTGTGTGTTAATTATCTTAACATCATTGGTTAATGTCGTTAAGCACTAATTCCCAAGTTAGGCCTGGGATTAAGGTATGTTGTCAATTCAAAACATTCCTTTTACGCTACAGTAACATAAAAATACTGGTATCATAGCTTTATAAGTTTTTTTAGGATGTATATATGATTAAAGTTTTGGTGGTTGATGATCATGACCTCGTAAGAATGGGGATTAGTAGAATGCTCGCTGACGACCCCGAGATTGAAGTAATAGGTGAGGCTGATAGTGGCGAAGCTGCGATTAGAATGGTTAAGGCGCTATCCCCAGATGTGGTACTCTTAGATGTAAACATGCCTAATATTGGCGGTGTAGAAACCACAAAACGCTTGCGTCAATTTGATGAAAAGGTAAAAATATTAGCGGTCAGTAGTGTCTCCTCACAGCCCTACCCTTCTATGTTATTAAAGGCGGGGGTTAATGGCTACATTACCAAAGGTACACCACTTGATGAGATGATTAAAGCCATTAAAAAAGTGTATCAAGGCAGCAAGTACTTTAGCAGTGATGTCGCTGAGCAGTTGGCCGATATGCTACTGACAGACAATGAAGAATCCCCTTTTGATAGATTAAGCGAGCGCGAAAAACAAGTGGCAATGATGGTAGTCAACTGTCAAAGCCCGCAGCAAATAGCCGATCAGCTTTTTGTGAGCGTAAAAACTGTTAACACTTATCGCTACCGAATTTTTGAAAAAGTCGGTGTCGACAGTGATGTAAAACTCACTCATTTAGCAATGCGTCATGGACTGATTACCCCTTAACGCTGCCATGTGGCTATTTTGGCTAAAAATCTATAAAAACCTCAATATAATCAAAAGCCGCTAATCTATTAGCGGCTTTTTTTATAGTTTCTGGTGGTGATCTAAGCTAGTAAGCGGCTTAATAATCATTGGTGATGGAGATACCATTTAATTTATCATCAAACTTAATACCAAGTGGTCTGTCTTGCGACAGCAATAAATTAACCGCTTGCTGCTGCCAGTCTTGACCATCATGAGGCAACACCACATCAGGTTTGACCCCAACACCATCGATAAGCTCACCTTTGGCACTGCGATACTCGGCCACAGTCAGCTTTAACGCCCCGCCGGCCTCTAAAGGCACCACCTCTTGTACCGTGCCCTTACCAAAGCTTTGCTCACCGACTATCTTAGCGCGTTTATTGCTTTTAAAGCTGCTTGCCAATACTTCAGCTGCAGACGCAGAATAGCGATTTTGCAATACCACCACCGGCAGGTCCGCCAAATAAGGGGTACCATTAGACTTAATCAATTGACTGTGATTGGTTCTATTGCGTACCTGAATCAGCCCAGCGTCGCTCATAAATAAGCTCACAATGTCAATGGCTGATGACAGTACGCCACCTGGATTATTACGCACATCAAGTACGACGCCTGTTATCGGTACACCCGTCTGCTTTAAGGCTTTAATCAACTGATCTTTTGAGCCATTTTGAAACACAGGCAGGCGAATAACGGCAATACTGTCTTGCACGGTGACCCCAAGCTCATTGTCTGAAGCCAAATTGCGCTGCAATAACATATTGCGTCTTGGCCCCTGCTGTCCGGACACCGTTATCTGCACTTGCGAGCCGGCAATGCCTGATAGCAGCTGCTGAATGTCTTGTTCACTCATATCTGAGGTGAGATCTGCATTTTTTATGCGTAAAAGCTTATCACCGATAGCAATACCAGCTTCTTTGGCAGACGACTGCGCCTCAACTTTAGTGATTACCCAGTTTTTTATGGCCGCATCGTATTTAACAGACAACCCCACCTGACCAATTTCACCATCCGTAAAGCTGCGCAAATGCTCATAATTCTCAGGCGTGAGGTACTCCGCATGCTTATCAAGTCGCTCTAGCATGCCGCTGATGGCTTGTTGAAATAAGGTTTCGTCATTCACCGGATGCACATAATCGTGGCGGATAACATCGATAACTTCTACAAAGGTTTGAATAACTTGTGGCGAAATGGCATTTAAAGGCACATGCTCTACCCCCAAGCGATGTTGCTCGTTGTCATCCATTTCTTCATCAAATTCGACGTCATCAAGTACGGGCTGCGCATCGATATCATCATCACTGACACCATCACTGATGTCCTCTGGATGAGCGACGGCATCTATGTCATCGCACTCTTGCCCACAAAGCGCTTGAGTTTGCTGTGCGCTTTGAGCCAAATTACCTAATTTAACCGCCGCTTCTGTACCTGATTTGGCAGGCGTTGACAATGATGAGCGGTTACTTGATGTGGCAATATCATTGTCAGAGCCTACACCGACAGTAGCACAGCCGCTCAAAGCCAGTGCTGTGGCCAACACTGAGCTATAAATTACAGCTTTTATCGCTAATACACCCTGATGTGGGGTCCGGGCTCGACACTCAGAAGGCTCAACGCTCATCATATACTCTACGGTTGGTTAAAATAAAAGCTTATTTGGCTTCTAACAAGTTAATACCAGTCATTTCAGTCGGCACGCTTAGTTCCATTAGACCTAAAAGGGTTGGCGCAATGTCACTCAATTTGCCGCCTTCACGTACGCTTACCTTTTTGTCACCCACATAGATTAAAGGCACATGCTCGGTGGTATGCTGGGTGTGTACCTGCCCGCTTTCATAATCTTGCATCTGTTCACAGTTGCCATGATCGGCTGTAATGAGTAGATGTCCCCCCGCCTTAATGGTCGCTTCGGCTACTTCGCCTACAGCCACATCGAGCGCTTCGACGGCTTTAACTGCTGCCTCAAAATTACCCGTATGGCCGACCATATCGCCATTGGCATAGTTAACCACCAGCACATCATATTTACCCGATTCGATGGCTTCTACTAAGTTTTTGGTCACTTCAGGCGCGCTCATTTCAGGCTTTAAGTCATAGGTTTCTACATCAGGTGATGGGATCAAAATACGCGACTCACCGGTGTACTCATCTTCTCGGCCGCCACTAAAGAAGAAAGTGACGTGTGCAAACTTCTCAGTTTCTGCAATTCTAAGCTGAGTTTTATTATTGTCTTGTAGATACTCACCCAAGGTATTGTGTAGCGTAGTGGGCGCATAAGCCACAGAAGTCTTAGGATTAGCAGCCAGCTCATCAGAGTAATGCGTCATCATCACAAATGCTGATAAGTTCGGCTGTTTTTGTCGCGCAAAGCCTGCAAACTCATGATCAGGTAATACAAAGGCCTGTGTCAGCTCACGTACTCTATCAGCACGGAAGTTCATAAAGATAACCGCATCATTATCATCGATAGTTATTGGTGTTTCGCCATGCTCAATCACATTGGTGGGGCTAACAAACTCGTCCGTTTCTCTTGACTTGTAAGCGGCCTGTACCGCACCATCAGCCCGTGTCGCCATACGCTCAGACACACCCAGCGTTAATAAGTCATAAGCCTTTTGTACTCTATCCCAGCGATTATCACGATCCATGGCAAAGTAGCGGCCGATGATACTGGCAATTTGTACATTGCTTTCATAATACCCGTTTAAATTGGCTAAGAATTCTTTTAGGCGCTTGATGTATTTATCAGCAGATTTTGGTGGTGTATCACGGCCATCTAAGAAACAGTGTACATACACCCCTTTTGCGCCGTGAACCACAGCGGCATGACACATGGCTTCAATATGATCTTGATGCGCATGCACACCGCCATCTGACAATAGACCCATGATATGTACATTGCCGCCAGCGTCTGTCGCCGCTTTTACCGCATCTACTAAAGCGGGGTTTTTATAGAAGTCACGGTTTTTGATATCGCGCGAAATGCGAGTAGAATCTTGGTATAGCACACGACCAGCACCCAGATTCATATGACCCACTTCCGAGTTACCAAATTGACCCTCTGGTAGGCCAACATCTTCACCTGAGCCTGAGACTAATCCATGCGGATAAGCCTTATTGATACGGTCTAAGTTTGGTGTATTGGCAGCAGCGACTGCATTGTCCTGCTCATCCTCACGATACCCAAAGCCATCTAAAATCATCAGAACGTGTGGAATTTTTTTATTGTTATCTGCTGCTACCATTTAGTTTTTCTCCAGTTATATTACAGTTATTTTTAAATAACTATTGGCAAGGACTATCGGCAGGTTATATCTAACCTGATCCTGCCAGTCTATAAAATTGACAAAATTTTGATCAAACTTGAACGCCCATATTCTACCACATAAGCGGCATTAACTATAATGCCAGATTGTGAACGCTTATTATTTAAAGGCTTGAGGCTCACTTATGATCATTTAGCTTAAGCTAGGTGCTGCTAAAATTTTTTATGAGATTTTTTATAAATTTTGGGTTAACTTTAAGGTTAATTGTCTTTAAGCTATTACCTTTGTTAACAAAGTTACCCCCGTTTTTATTTGCAACTCGTATCTTTTTTGGTTAGAATCTTTAGACTCTGAAGTGTTCGCCAGTGGATGTTATTCCCTGAGCCGATAATGCACTAAATGGATGTGCTATCTATTGTCTTATTGTGTATGCCTGCACTGCTTGCAGTGACTCAGGAAACCTTAAGAGGCAATGACGCATCCGCCCTGAACTTCACGGTTCATGGGTCCCCATCTTACAGCGGCACTTCGGTCCTCATTAAAAAAAGCCCTTTATGCTCAGTGCATAAAGGGCTTTTTCGTGACTAGAGGTGGAGGACTTAGCCAACAATTCTAGTCGTCATTGGCAGGCTTGTTTAGCTTTTTAACATCTTTTATCACAGGCTTAGCTGAGCCATCGACCGTGGTATTTCTTTTGTAGACATTACCAAAAGGATTGGCGCCTTTAGGACCTGATTGACCACCGAAAGGGTTTGGACCGCCAAATGGATTGCCACCAGCACCGCCCATACCGCCAAATGGATTTTGTCCACCCATTTGTTTGGCCATCATTTCCATCATTTTTTGTTGGTTATTCATCACATAGTTATTGGCCATGTCTTTTAATTTCTTCTGGACTGGTGGTAGTATCACCAATAATGCCAATAAGTCAGATAACAACCCAGGTATCAGCAATAAAATACCGCCGACAGCCATGGCTACCGTCTTAATAATGGTGTTCTCTGGTGGACGCATTGCAGGGTTCATCATGCCACCTGCCTTCATTTGCTGCGCCATAGGATTAAGGGTCGTCATACCTCGACGAATTAGGCTTATGCCAATCACAGCAGCGATGATAAACCAGATAAACACCCACCAGCCGCTAATGAACTGGGCAACCAGATACCACAGTAGCATTTCAATGATAAACCATACGATGGCTAAGCCAACTAACTGACCCATAATGTGTCGTCCTTTTTAAGTTGCTAATAATCTAAGTAATAAAAATTTTAAATGGCGAAAACAATCAAAATATAAATTTTGTATAGTGGTTAAGTATATGGGGATGGCTTGCTATACTATCAAATATGAAGCTTGTTTTGTTGCGCTTTAGCACAAAAAATCTCAAATAAAGTCAACAAGATGAGCGAAGAATAATTTTTATTTTTTGAGGATTAAAAATAATAATATGGCGATAATCATAGGTATTGACCCCGGCTCAAGAATGACCGGATATGGCATTATCCATCAAAAAGGCGATACCCTACGCTATCTTGATGCAGGCACCATTCGCACCGATACTAAGGAGATGCCAGAGCGCTTAAAGCGAATATTCCAAGGCCTGACCCGCATCACTCAGTACCATTTAAAATACTCAGATGAGCCCATCCACGCCGCAGTTGAACAGGTATTTATGGCCGAAAACCCCGACTCTGCCCTAAAACTTGGCCAAGCACGTGGCGCCGCTATTGCCGCCTTGGTCGCCTTGGATTTGGAGGTATCAGAATACACCGCACGTCAGATTAAGCAGTCGGTATGTGGCTATGGCGCCGCTGATAAGGTACAAGTACAGGAGATGGTGTGCCGTATACTAAAACTTGATGTGACCCCTCAACAAGATGCAGCAGATGGTCTTGCTTGTGCGATTTGTCATGCTCACTCAAGCCACTCTATGAATAAGCTACTGATGAATAGTACACTACGTGGCCGCGGCACCTCTAAGAAGAAGGGCCGCTGGCGTTTAACTGAAGAGGATTTAGCAAGCTTGAAATAGCACATTTAAGGCGTATCAGCAATGCCGTAAGGCGTATCAGCAATGGCGCTCTCCACCACGGCATCTAACACATAAACAAACTGCTTGCCCTTAACATTGACAGGATCCACCACAAAGCGCTTGAGACGCAGCACTGTGTTTACGGTGCTGTCATGGGTATAGCCCTCGATATCACCCACAAATAGCGACCATGGCCCCTCCCCGCTCTTGATACCTTTATCATCGTAGATAACTGGACGTACTTTTAAGCAAGTTTTGGTGCTGCCATCAGGACAGGGCGGCTTATGGTGATCCACACGCCAAAATACAATATCAGGGTGTTGTTTATAGCGCGCTTCTGCCGTTTGAGCACCTTGCCATACTAAGCTGTAGCCATTGGCTGTGGTCTGAGTCAATAATGGCGCAGCATCTTTTTTATAACTCAACTGACTGCTGCCCTGCATGAGCTGAGCCAGTAACCGCTCAGCATCATTAATCTTGGGCTCACACATCATCTCAGTGCTTGCAACCGTTGTGACCACCAGCACATTGCTATTGAGTGAGTAGCTGCCGCCCATGCGGTTACAACCAACGCCAAAACTAACCCAGCTATCGCCTGGCGACTGACCAAAGTCCAAGGCGACCTGTTGTTTAATATCATCAAGCACAGTAACAGGATGACCGCTGCCATCTTTCACACTAATTAGCTGCCAATGATAATAAGACAGATCGGTGTGCTTAAGGGTAGCGACTGCTGTGGTATCTGGCATCACAACTGCTGTGTCCTTGCTATCTTGACCAGCCAGAAGCGTGCCTTGACAGCTGGTTAAAAGTAACGTACTGCTCAGTAACCCCAAGCTTAGCGCTGATGTTTTTAACATAGTCTATCCCTTGGATATCGCGACCCTTGAACCAATTATTTTTTTAGCCCAAAGCGCTCATTCATATTTTTGTAAAAACGGGCAATGCCATCACCATGAGCGGTGGGATCGAACTTTAACAATCGGCCAAAGTCTAATCCTATATATAACACAATATCTGCATAACTTAGCTGGTTGCCCACCAGATAATCATGCTCGGTTAAGATATTGTCAAAATAAGGCAAGCTTTTTTCTGCGCGCGCAATAGACTTAGCAGCGAACTCAGGAACTTGATCGACTCGATGTGCTTTTGAGGGATGACTGTGCTGAAAAGCCAACATGAAGTTATATAGCACTTCAAATTCAGCAGCTCGGCGAATTGAACATACTTGCGCCCGCTGCACCACGTCATTACCCATCACTGAACGCTCACCGTATACCCTATCCATATACTCACAAATGGCCTGTGAATCATTTAGCACAGTGCCATCTTCTAGTACCAGTACCGGTAGCAGTTTAAGCGGGTTTATCTTGGCAAACTCTTCAGTCAGATGCTCGCCTTTGGCCATATCAATATCAATCACTTCGATATCATCAATGTCATCGATATCAATGCCTTTGGCTTGTAATAAAAGTACCACTTTGCGTGGATTTGGCGCTTTACGGGTTAAATATAATTTTTTCATCTCAAACTCCTTTTGAGTGGGGTTACTGCTTAGCTAAGGTGACTAAATCTTTGTTAATCATACCAAATTATAGCCAAAACACCATCACCATATTTATTATGCTGCTGAATTTATTTACTAAAAATTTGGCTAAAAAAAAGCCCCCACGGCTTAACGTCATGAGGGCTACAAAACTTGTTACATACTTGTATCGACGTTTAAGTGCTTCTATTCACGCTCAGAGGCTCTTTTTAGCACTATAGACGAACTGCTTATTTGTTTGGCTGCGGCGTCGTACGTAAGTAAGGCTTAATTTCAGTAAAGCCTTTTGGATAGTCTTTTTCTGAGATATCTTGGGTTTTAATGCTTGGTGGGATGATAACGTCATCGCCATCTTTCCAGTCTACAGGCGTGGCCACATTATACGCATCGGTTAACTGTAGCGCGTCAATGGCACGTAAAATCTCATCAAAGTTACGGCCCACACTGGCAGGATAAGTTAATACAAGACGTACTTTCTTTTTGGGATCAATAATAAACACACTACGTACTGTGTGAGTGGTTGCTGCATTTGGATGAATCATGTCGTATAGCTCAGCAACTTTTTTATCTTCATCGCCAATAATTGGGAAGTTCAATGCGGTGCCTTGAGTCTCACCGATGTCGCTGGCCCACGCTTTATGATCTTCTACATTGTCTACAGAGATACAGATAGGCTTAACACCACGCTTTTGAAACTCACCATTTAACGCAGCAGCACGGCCTAATTCAGTGGTGCATACTGGCGTAAAGTCAGCAGGATGGGAGAAGAAAACCACCCAGTTATCACCTGCCCAATCATAAAAGTTAATATCACCATCAGTAGTGGGTGCATTGAAGTTTGGTGCATCATCGCCTAGACGTAAATGTGCCATAATCTAAATCCTTATTTATTGTTGGTTGGTTTGCTTCTGCGCCGCAGCGGGCTGTGCCACTGGACTACTGTGTTTATAGTAGCAAAACAAACCCGCTAAGACTATGATAGATTGTAAAGCCAATATCGATATCGATATCCCATAATTGCAATAAGCCGCTTCTGCTAATCTTTAGTCTTGACCTCCTCCCCTCGCTAAACCGAGGAGATTGCGACAGCTAGACGATAAAAAAACCCGCCAGCGCACTGACGGGTAATCTTAATCCGTATTCAAACCAATTTTTAGCTGTTTATTAAGCCAAGCTCTTCATGCTCAATACCGCCTCTACTTAGTGATTTGATTATTTTTCAATCCACTGACGGATTTTTTCACGCTCACTTGGTGTCGCTTGTAACCACAGCTGCATAAAGTTATCTAGCGTATCAGTATTTTGCTGACTGCTGCTAACGGGCGTGCTTATAGGCGCGATAGCTGCCGAGTTTGAACTGGCTTGAGTGGTAGATGAGCTGTTAACAGCAGCAATGGCTTTTTGGTTTTCAACCTGCGCTGAATCACCACCACCAAAAATACTGCTTAAACCTGAAAACAGTCCATTTTGTTGTACTTGAGCTTTCGACTCAGCCAAGACAGTTGAGCCTTTCATAACCGCTAATGTAGGCGCTTTAGCGTATTTTTTGGCCTCTTCATATTCTTCTGGCTGACCTGGCATGGCCAAACGATAGGTCTGATTGTCTTGCAAATCAGCGGTTACTGTTATATTAGCTGAGCGTAAGTAATCATGATCATCACCGCGCAAGTTATCATACAGACGTTCGTATTTGGCAGTAATGACATGCTTACCTGGCTGCAACACAAAGGTCTGCTGTAGTGGCTGAAATATGCTCGTATTGTACTGCTGACCGTTTAATACGGCTACCTTAATATTATCGTCCACTTTTAAAGTCACATCAGCATGAGCCAATGTCATTGACCCTATACCTAAAGCGGCCAGTGCAACTAGCGGTTTAACAAAAGCATTACTTCGACAGTCATTCATAAAAAGGCCTTAAAGTTTATAATTTAATAATAGAGGCAATAAGAGAGTCAAGACGGATACGGGGCAATGTTACGCCTTGGCTTTAATGGATGATTTTAACGGCAGCTTAGCCATTATGAAAGCTTTTATTGTACTAAGCTGTCAATAACCAGTCTAGGCTTAAAAATTAAAAGTCATATTGTCGCGGTAAGCGCTGTTTTCTTCAGACTTAGATAAAAAATCTTCTTGTGCTTCTTGATGAATATCCTCAAGCTCAGCCATTAAGGTATGCTCATCAATCATAGTAATCGCTTGGCTAATCACAGATTTTGAGACATAAGCACGGTTTAGATTAGAAAATAGCGGTTGAATTACGTTGAGCACATCGAGCATACCACCGATACGGTGTGGTCCCTCTTCTAATAAATGCTCTGTAATACGTGAATCAAACTGCCAGCCCCGTCTGCGCATAATTGACTCAAGCATGGCCTTCCTATCTGCTATATCGTGACCTTCAGGCACTCTAAAGGCTGGAGACTGAATGAGACGGGTCAATAAATCAGGCAACTCAAAAGGCAGCTCGGTCGCGGGGGTTTTGGCCGCAAAAATAAGCTGACCACGTCCCTCTCGACTACGATTAATCAAGTGAAAGATGGCCTCTTGCCACTCACGGCTGTCTTTAATTGCCTCCAAATCATCAATGGCAACCAAATCAAAGCTCTCTAATGAAGCTAATACCGCCACATCAGTATGTAGCAGCTCTTTTAAAGACAGACAGATTGCCGACTTATCCATCTCCATATAAGACTCACAAATGGCCGACAATAAATGGGTTTTACCAGTAGCAGCACTGCCAAAGATATACATCTGCCCGATCAAACCCACATGCATCTGACGCACAGCATCTATTAAAGTCGACCAACCCGGGCCAGCAAAATCACTTAGGCTAGCATCTTTCCTTACTTCTAGATTTAAACTTAATTGATTTGTCATCAGGCTAGTATCTCGGCTCGATATCACTTTATAACGCTTATTTATACCACAATTTTCTTAACAATAATATGGCATTAGTTGCCAATAAGCCAGTGAAGCGTAACAAACCGCTGATACACGCAGCGGCTTGGGATAAAAAACAGCTTGTTAAGTGAGCTTGAGTGCTCTAAATGGACTTATTTAAACAGCTTATACTGTTTACGACCTTTGTAAAAATCAGTCTGTTTATACGCCTCATAACCATGATGGAATAACACATTTAAGATGGCAGAGACTGGCAATGCAATCAGCATACCCACAAAGCCCATTAAACTTGCACCTGCCAATACCGCAAAAATCACCCAAAGCGGTGACAGGCCAATTTTATCACCTAACAGCAGCGGCTGTAATACATAACCCTCTACCGCTTGCCCCACCATAAAGGCGCCCGCAATTAGGCCAAGATGCACCCAATCCATCCCAAACTGGAATAAGCCGGCGATGATAGCGGCGATAAAGCCAAGCCCAAAACCTAAATAAGGCACAAAGCTTGCGATACCAGCCACCATACCGATAATCAGACCCAAATCCAGTCCTATCAGCTGCAGCTGTACAGCATAGACCACACCCAGCAAAATCATCACCAGCAGTTGACCCTTAATAAAGGCCATTAACGCATTATCACAATCATGCGCGATTTCAATAATTTTAGGGGCACTGGCTTTTGGTAAGGCTTTTTTCCAAGTCTGTAAGCGCTGATTCCAGTTAAATAAGAAATAAAAGGTCAAAATAGGCACTAAGACCACCAAACCGGTGCTATTAATCACTGCCAGACCTGAATTTAATACCTGCATAAAAAAGGACTGCGCATCCGCCACATTATAGTTCTTATTTAGGTAATCAAGCGCAGTCTCAGAGACAATATGACTCTCTAACGGCGGCAAATGAAATTGACTGTTGTTATTCACCCACACTCGAATATCACTGTTATACCACTCCACAACACGTGGTAAATACTCCCAAGCAGACTGAAGCTGTTCCCACAAAGTCGGCAGCAACCACCATAACAACGCACCAAAGCCCACAATAATCGCTGTATACACGAAAATAATCGCCAGCCAGCGTGGCATAAAGCGCGCCATACGTGTCACGACAGGGTTAAACAAATAAGCAAGAATAAACGCACATAAAAACGGCACAATTACCGGAATGAGCAAATACAATAACCCCAAACCAATAACCATTGCCACGACTATAAATAATCGCCTAAAAAACGGATCTACTCTTGCAACCTGCATAATTTTTCTTCTCTTAATCAAGGGGCAGCCTAGGGATAACCAACTGGTTAACGCATAACACGTGCAAAAGTATAATCACCCCCTACCTGCCGCAACTATTCACGATAAACTTGACTCTATGGCCCAGATACAATGTTAAATTAACTGTATATTAATCTTAAAGCGAGTAATGATTAACTAGATTTTGGTCATTTTTTGTTTTTAATCACAATTAGGGGCTGTTAAATTTTGCCAGCCTTGCGTTTTTGCGTATAATGCCACCAGGTAATTGGTATTTGTCAAAATGCGCTGAGCAGATTGGTTAAACTGGTTATCCTACCTTCATATTTTTTTTATTCATACATTCGCTTATTAAGGTCTGCTGCTACCATGAGCCATCCAAATTCTAATGCATCTGCTAACTCATCCACTCAAGATAAGCCCACTTCACTGAGCTACAAAGACGCTGGTGTAGATATTGATGCAGGTGATGCCCTTGTACAACGCATTAAATCTGTTGCCAAGTCAACCACTCGCCCAGAAGTTGTCGGCGGTTTGGGTGGTTTTGGCGCACTGTGCCGTATCCCTACAGGCTATAAGTCACCTTTATTGGTGTCAGGCACAGATGGTGTGGGCACCAAGCTTAAGCTTGCCCTGCAATTAAATCGTCATGACACCATAGGTATCGACTTGGTGGCCATGTGTGTTAATGACCTATTGGTATGCGGTGCTGAGCCTTTATTCTTCTTAGACTACTATGCCACAGGTAAGCTTGACGTGGACACTGCCGCGTCTGTGGTAGGCGGTATTGGTGAAGGCTGCAAACAGTCAAACTGTGCACTCATCGGTGGCGAGACGGCTGAAATGCCAGGCATGTATCAAGACGAAGATTACGACTTGGCCGGTTTTTGTGTTGGCGTGGTAGAAGAGTCTGAGGTAATCACAGGAGATAACGTAGCAGCGGGCGATGTGATGATCGGTATTGCTTCAAGCGGTGCGCACTCAAATGGCTACTCACTCATTCGTAAAGTCATTGAAGTCAGCGGTGTGGATATCGAAAACACCGATGAGACTTTAGACGGTAAGCCACTGGCTGACGCTCTGATGGCACCTACCAAAATCTATGTAAAATCTATCCAAGCACTACAAAAAGCACTGGGTAATAGTAAACTACATGCGATGTCACATATCACTGGTGGCGGCTTTACAGAGAACTTGCCTCGCGTACTGCCAGAGGCATTAGCCGCAAAAATCGATACTCAAAGCTGGCAGATGCCTGAGCTATTTAACTGGCTACAACAACATGGCAATATCGAGCAATCTGAGATGTACCGCACCTTTAACTGCGGCGTAGGCTTCGTGGTCGTCGTACCTGCAGATGTGGCCAATCAAGCCGTTGATATTTTAAATGACGCTGGCGAGAAAGCCTTCATCTTTGGTGACATCATCGAGCGTACAGATGATGCTGTGGTTTACGCCTAATATGTCGGTATCTACTGTATCTACCAACCCCTTAAAAGTCGCCGTCTTAGTCTCAGGCAGTGGCAGCAATCTGCAAGTCCTGATTGATGCCATGCAGGCCGGTAGTTTGCCCATCGAGATTGTCGGTGTCATTAGTAATGTCAAAGACGCTTATGCAGTGACCCGTGCACAGCAAGCGGGGATCGCCACAGCGGTATTCTCACACATTACTGAAGGTGAGAATGCCGGCAAGCGCATGGGTATTAAAACTTTTGAGCGTCATGCCAGCGCCCAGCTTAACGATTGGCAGCCAGACTTAGTGGTACTGGCAGGCTTTATGCGTGTGTTAAGCGATGACTTCATTAGTAGCTCGCCTGCTCCTATGATTAATCTACACCCCTCTTTACTACCTAAGTATAAGGGTTTAGATACCCATCAGCGGGTCTTACAATCAAGCGATGTCCATCATGGATGCAGCGTTCATGTGGTAACGGCTGAATTGGATGCGGGTCAAGTATTGACTCAAGCCATGCTGGCTGTGGATCACAGTGAGTCAGCTCAAGCGCTACAAGCCCGCGTACAAAAGCTTGAGCATCAAGTCTTGCCTTGGACCATATTACTGATTGCCCATGGGGTGTTAGACATTAAGGCCATCAATGAGCAAACAGCAGCAACCGCTTATTTGCCTGAACTGCCCTTAAAGCTTTGGCTAGACAGCTAACTTGCCGCTTCAATATAACAACAAAGCCCAAATCTATAGATTTGGGCTTTGTTATGTCTGCCTATATAAAACTTGGTATGTTAAAGCAGTGCGTTTAAAGTTTGGCACCCATCAGTCGGATACCCAAACCAATAAAAACCACCCCACTTATCTTATTGAGTACGGTTTCGATACGGGGGTTTTGGCGCAACTGCTCACTAAATCTTGCGGCCAACAGTGCTAAGCTGATACACCAAGCTAAACTTGTGGCGGCAAAGCTTAGCCCCAATAGTGAAAAAGACAACATAGCAGACCCATAGTTGGCATCGATAAACTGCGGAAAAAAAGCCAAAAAGAACAGCGCCACCTTGGGATTAAACACATTGGTGAGCACGCCCTGCTTGTAGATTTGCCAACCATTGACACTGTCCCTACTTCGGCTAGGTATATCCTCTGCTAACTGCTCAGCGACTTGTGCACGCTTTTTGGGCCATAATAATCGGATACCCAGATAACACAAGTATAAAGCACCGATATATTTGACCATATTAAATGCCATTGGGTGGCGTGACAGCAGCACAGACAGTCCCAAAGCTGCCAATAAGGTATGTACCAAGATACCTGAGGTAATACCCAAGGCTGAAAAGACGCCGGCCTTAGACCCCTGTGAAATACTGCGCATGATGATGTATAAACTGTCCGCACCTGGCGTCAAGTTAAGCAGTAAGCCTGCCGCCAAAAACCCCCAATAATTCTCAATCCCAAACATTATTACATCCTTTTAGCTTAGTATCACAAAGTACGGGCTCATCCGTGAGCCTAGAGCATGAGCTCAAGCAGTGTTTACCTTGAAGTCATGCGCCAAAACTTAGAGGGTTTGAATGGCCGTTAAAATCTGCTTTTTTAACATCAAATACTCTTGGCTGTCCAAAAATCCGTCATGCTTAGGAATAGCAAATTGCTCGGTTAACTGAGCCGGCGTGCCTTTTAACACATACAGATGATCAGACAAATAGATCGCCTCATCAATATCATGGGTAATGATGAGACAGGTTAACGCTAAGCGTTTTTGTAGCTGACTAAACCAGTGATACATCTCATCTTTGGTCACAAAATCTAAGGCTGAAAATGGCTCATCGAGTAGCATAATTGGGTTATCACTTAAATAAGTGCGCAAGAGTGCTGCACGCTGACGCTGACCACCCGATAAGGTCTGTGGATACTGATCTCCCAAACCTTCTAAGCCAAAACGTGCCAACTGCGGTGTCACAATCTGCTTTATCTTGTCTTTGCTATAGCCCCTCAAGGTCAAAGGCAAAGCAATGTTATCAAACACCGTCTTAAACGGCAGCAGCAAATCTTTTTGTAGCATATAGCCGACTGTACCCGCCTGCCCTGTGGTATCCACCCCATTAATAAACACCTTGCCCAAGCTTGGGGTCAATAGGCCAGCTGCGATGTTAAACAAAGTGGTCTTACCCACACCGCTGGCACCGACAATACTCACCACATCATTCTTAGCCACTGACATCGTTAAATTGTCAAAAATGGGCTTATCGCCAAAGCTGTGGCTAATACCTTCTAATACCAAGACTTTATCCATAATACGTCACTCACAGCAGCTTAAGCGCTAAGCCATACAAACCCAAAGTTATAAATAGTCGTTACTGACACCTGCCTGTGGTGGCAGAGGCTTATCAATAAGGCCTTGTTTATACACCCAGTCATAGAACCTATCCCAGCGATCATAATCAAACTTACCCCAGTCGCCCTCGTCATCTAGATACTGTTTTGAGATGTATTTTTGACTGGCAAGCGCAAGCTCTTTATTAGTCTCAGGCGCATATTTTATTAAGATATTCGCGCTCTCTTCTGGATTTTTAGCCGCATAAATATAGCCTTTTTTCATGGCCGCTAGCGTCTTTTTAACCAGTTGTGGATTGCTGTTAAGTAGCTTATTGTTGGTAATTACCACAGGCGCATAATAATCAAAGATAGGCTCATAATCTCTTAAGAAGAAAAAGTTAGTGTCCACACCTTTTAACTTGGCATGAACCCCATCCCAGCCATAATAAGCCAAGATATAGTCAAACTGATTCATACGAAGTGCCACAGTGGCATCGGTTGCTTCACCAGGAATTTTTACCAAATCGTTACCCACAATATGCGACACGGTGGCATCATCAATCGGGTCTTCCCAAGTAGAATAGCGTTTACCATTTAAGTCCTTTGGAGACTTGGCACCCAACGACTTCAAAGACAATAAACCTGCTGGGTTATGCTGTAGTATTGCCGCTACTGCGGTAATGGGTACACCTTTTTCCAAACGACTGACCATATTGGGCTGAAAATAAATCCCAAAATCGGCTCTGTCATTGGCCACCAAAGTTGAAGCACTGTCTTCGCTCGGCTGTACGATTTGGACCTCAAGACCTTGTTCTTTAAAATACCCCTTGTCTTGTGCCACATACAGACCCGTATGGTTGGTATTGGGCACCCAGTCTAATGAGATAACCACTTGAGTTAGCGCATCTGTTGTGTCTGAAGCTGCCTTTGTAGATGTCTCTTTTGGCTGGCAGGCCATTAAACTTAGCGCCATAATTGCCATTAACATCAGCCCTATCACTGAGTAACTTCGACTTTGCTTATAACCGTTTATGCTTAAAATAGACACTATAAATCCTCTTTAAGTAGCTTTACCAGTAAGCTTTGAATTGTTTTTAAAAGTCATTTTTATTAAAAAACATTATAAAAAATTGTGTCTTAGAACCCGTCTTTCTAACCACTTAACCAGTGCAATCAATAAAATGGTTAGAAAACTAATCAAAAAAATAACCGCAAACATGCTATCTAAATCATACGACTTACGCACTCGGGTCATATAAACACCCAGCCCATGATAGCCACCCAGCCATTCTGCAATCACCGCTGAGATGAGGGCATAAGATAACGCCACTTTTAGGCCGGTAAAAAAAGAGCCCATGGCAGAAGGAATTTTTAAATGACGATATAGCTGATACGTTGACGCTTTCATCGATTTAAACAAATTTAAGTGCTCACGGCTCACCGATTGATAGCCATCAATTAAAGCAATGGTTATGGGAAAAAATACCGCTAAAATGACCAACACCACTTTAGGGGTAATGCCGTAGCCAAGCCAAATAATAAGCAAAGGCGCAATGGCAATAGTGGGAATGGTCTGATTGAGCAAAATCACCGGATAGACCAAATCCCTGATAGTTTTTGATAAATCCATGCAGATAGAGAGTACAAAACTTACAATCAGACCAATGGTGGTACCAATAATGGCTGTGGCCAACGTATATTTAGCATGTTCCATCAATAACCCAAAGTCCTCAATAAAGGCTTGAACAATTTGTAAGGGTGAGGGCAGCAGATAATCTGGAATAACCTCAAACTGTACGCACAGTTGCCACACCAACAATATCAAAATCACTAACACGTGGCTTTTGATAAGAGTCAATGCTTGCTTGCCCACTAGTAATATTTTTTGGTTGAGTGTCATTATCTGGGTTCTCAAGAAAAACTTGCTTAAAATCAAGGCAAAAAAAATGGCATGTCATTGCGATTAGAATTCTAGCAAAATAATTGCTGTAAGATGCATTAATAATTCATAGTATCAGACTAAGCCATTGGCTTTTAAGTTTAAATATAAAAATACTTAACCCATAAAAAAGTCCTTGATAATACAGTTACCAAGGACTTGATGACACATTAAGAGTAAAAGACGGTCTATTTAGACTTAAGCGGGAGCTTTGCCCACCACATGTAACGCTTTGATATTAACAAACTCTTTCATACCAAAACCGCCGTGCTCACGACCAAAGCCTGAATCTTTCACACCGCCAAAAGGCAGACCTGGATGTACTAGGCTATAACCATTGATATAGACCATACCTGTATCAAAATATTGGCTGGCCAGACGGATGGCTTTATCTTCATCTTTTGAGAATACACCGCCACCTAGACCATAACGGCTGTCGTTGGCAATACGAAAAGCATCTTTTTCATCTTTGGCACGAATTAACGAGGCCACAGGACCAAATAATTCATCTTTATAAGCAGGCTGATCTTCAGAGATATTCTCCAAAATTACCAGCGGATGATAAGCACCTTCTTTGGGCAGACTCTCATCAAGCTCGCTGCTATAAGCCACTTTTGCACCCTTATCGATACTCTCTTGCATCTGCTTTTGCAGTGTGTCACGCTGACTTGAGCTTGACATTGGACCGACATCCGTAGAATCCTGCATAGGATCACCTACGCTATAACCCTTAAACTTCTCAATCAATAGCTCACGGAACTTATCATATACAGCATCCACTACCACGAAGCGCTTAGCTGCCACACAGGTCTCACCATTGTTATACAGTCTTGCATAAGCACAGGTGGTGGCTGCTAAATCTAAATCTGCATCATCTAAGACGATAAACGCATCGTTTGAGCCGAGCTCCATCACTGTTTTCTTAAGCACTTTTGCAGCTTGCTGAGCCACGACAGCACCTGCTTTGTCACTACCGGTCAGGGTGACACCACGAACTTTTTTATTTTCAATAATTTTGCCAGATTGATCATGGCTAATTAACAAGGTTCTAAATAAGTCTTTAGGCAAATCAGATTCATGCATAATTTTTTCAATAAGCAATCCAGAACCTGTGACATTCGAAGCATGTTTTAATAAAATGCTATTACCTGCCATTAAGTTTGCAATGGTATAGCGGAATACTTGATAAGCAGGATAGTTCCAAGGCTGGATACCATAGATGATACCAATGGGCTGATAAGTAACGATACCTTTTTTGAGTCCTTCAAGCTCACGCTCATCATCCGCCAGTGCCGCCACGCCTTGGGCAGATGTAAAGTCACAAATACTCTTACACAGATCAATTTCTTGTAAGCTGTGCTTATAGGTCTTACCTCGCTCCTGTGTCATTAACTTTGCCAGCTCTTCTTTATACTCGTTGAGCTTTTCACCAATAGAGTTGATGACCTTAGCGCGCTCTTCCGTAGACACTTCTCGCCATTTCAAAAAAGCTTCGTGTGACGCATCAATAATGTCATTAACTTGCGACTCATTCATATAGTCATATGTGGTAATCTCTTCGCCTGTGGCTGGGTTTATAGTTGTAATATCTGACATGTTATTTATCCTTTTTATATTTATGCGATTGTCATTATCAGCTGATGTGCTTTTCGCTCGTCGATTGCTTCTCGCTTACCGACTGCATTGAATAGCATAACAGGGTCAATGACTTACAGCATTATGAGGATGTTAATAACTGTGTGGGATATGTTAATCAAACTAACCGAAACATAAACCTAATTTAGAACAAATGACTAATCATCGGAATGTCATCTTCTTTGGCCTCTTCATCGGCCACTACTTGACGCGCCACATGCATAATAAGTTGGCGTAACCAGCGATGCGCAGGATGATGCTGCAATAAAGGTGACCAGGCCATCGTTAGTTCAAATTCAGGTATAAAAAAGGGCGGCTCTTTTAATACGATACTGTCATTGGTGGCTTGCATACGTGCAACACGAGTTGGCAAAGTGGCAATCAAGTCTTTATTGGCAGCGAGCATGGCTGGCATCTGATAATGACGGGTAAAGACACTGATTTGGCGCTTTTGACCTAAGCGCTGCAAGGCTTGGTCAATAGAGCCTAGACCACCTGACTTATCGGGGTTAACCCCAAAACCCACCCCCATACCTGTTTTGGATACCCAGACGTGCTGTGCTTTTAAATAGTTCTTTAAGTTAAAGCGGTGCGCATAAGGACTCTCCGCCGACAATAGGCAGCTAAAAGTATCTCGCCATACCAATACCTGATGGAAGCTTTGCGGTATCTCATTAAAACGGTTGATCGCCAGATCCACACGGCCTTGCTCCATATCACGATAAGAGACATCAGAGGGCGTCAAAAAGTCCAAAATCACATTGGGCGCCTCTGAGCGCAGCGCTTTTACCAGACGAGGGACCAAAGTCGCCTCAGCATAATCTGAGGTCATAATCCGAAACACACGAGAGGTACTATAGGGTCTAAACTCTGTACGCGGCTCAAGAAGCTGGGTCAATTCAGCCAAGATTTCACGCACTCTGGGCTGTAATTCTAAGGCTCGTTCAGTCGGTGTCATTCCCTCAGAGGAGCGTACCAACAGTGGGTCATTAAACAGCTTGCGCAAGCGGCGTAGGATATTACTCATAGCAGGCTGCGTGATGCCCAGTTGTTCAGCGGCGCGAGTCACATTCTTTTCACGCAATAACACATCTAAATTTACCAATAAATTTAAATCGACTCTTTGTAGGTTCATAACACTCTCTGTAATTGGTATGGTTTTGGCTTTTGGGTTGCCGATTTTTAGGCTTTTTGGCGAAAATTTTAAGCTTTTTAACGTCAATACGGTCAACTGGCACAGGTTGCAATAATCAGGCCCAAAACTTAGGTTTTTGAAGTTAATTGATAAAAAAATAGCGGCACAATCATTTATTAATGCCTCTTATTATAGCTCAAAATCGGCTGTAAACCGTTTCTACCATTGTACTATAATTTAAATAAATACCCAAGATAACCTTCATAAACTAGATAAATTACCCTAATGTGGTTATAGTGATTATCAAGTGTTAAGGGCATAGTGATTAACCACTATAACTTCAGATAATCTGTAATAACGTTCAAGAACGATAAAAAGATTTTCTTTAGAAACAAACATTTACAAGTTTTATAACCGCATATCGAGGTTTACTGCTAACTTATTAGCCTTAACCTCATATTTTAAAGAGAGTTAAATAAAACTTCTTTATCTAACCGTTCAACATCTAGTAGTAAGAAGTATTTATTTCGCCTAACCCATCCTCAATCAAGGAGACAATTGATGTCAACTTATAAATCAGCTATTGACCATATCCGTGAAATTAAAGCAAAGCATGGCAACTGGCAGAATATCAGCGAATCTGATGCTGCTCGTATGATGGTTCAAAACCGCTTCAAAACCGGTCTTGATATCGCTAAATACACGGCTGCTATCATGCGTAAAGATATGGCAGAGTATGATGCAGATACATCTAAGTACACTCAGTCTCTAGGCGCATGGCATGGTTTTGTTGCACAACAAACTATGTATGCTAAGAAAAAATACTTCGGTACGACTGCTAAAACCTACATCTATCTATCAGGCTGGATGGTAGCGGCTCTACGCTCAGAGCTTGGTCCATTACCTGACCAATCAATGCACGAAAAAACAACGGTGCCTGCGCTAATCGAAGAAATCTACACCTTCTTACGTCAAGCAGACGCGAAAGTATTAAACGATTATTTCCGTGAGCTTAACGCTGCTAAAGAAGCCGGTCAAGATACTTCTGAAATCGAAGAAAAAATCAATAACTTTGATTCACACGTTGTGCCAATCATCGCTGACATCGACGCAGGTTTTGGTAACGAAGAAGCGACTTACTTACTAACTAAAGCCATGATCGAAGCAGGTGCTTGTGCTATCCAGATTGAAAACCAAGTATCTGATGCAAAACAATGTGGTCACCAAGCGGGTAAAGTAACTGTACCACATGAAGACTTCATCTCTAAGCTTAACGCTATCCGTTATGCATTCTTAGAGCTAGGCGTTGATGATGGTGTTATCGTTGCCCGTACTGACTCAGAAGGTGCATCACTTACTCAAAAGATCCCAGTATCTGAAGAGCCAGGTGACCTTGCTTCTAAATACATCGACTTCATCGACGTTGAAGAAATCGACATCGCTGATGCCAAAGAAAACGACGTACTATTAAAGCGTGATGGTAAATTAGTTCGCCCAGTTCGTCTAGCTAACGGTCTATATCAGTTCCGTGAAGATACCAACATCGACCGCGTTGTACTTGACTGTGTAACCGCTCTTGAAAATGGTGCTGACCTTCTATGGATCGAAACACCAACGCCAGACGTTGCACACATCAAAATGATGGTTGACCGTATTAAAGAGCAGCAGCCTAAAGCGAAGCTTGTATACAACAACAGCCCATCATTCAACTGGACGCTAAACTTCCGTAAGCAAGTGATTGCTCAGTGGGAAGAAGAAGGCAAAGACATCTCAGCATACGACAAGAACAACTTGATGAGTGCTGATTATGATGGTACTGAGCTTGACGCTGCTGCTGACCAAGCTGCGAAGAACTTCCAGAAAGATGCGTCACGTGAAGCGGGTGTATTCCATCATTTAATCACGCTGCCAACTTACCACACAACAGCACTTAGCGTTCATGAGCTTGCTAAAGGCTACTTCGGTGAAGACGGTATGCTTGCTTATGCAGCTGGCGTACAACGTAAAGAAATCCGTGAAGGCATCTCTTGCGTTAAGCACCAAGCAATGGCCGGTTCAGACTTAGGTGACGATCACAAAGAGATTTTCTCTGGTGACAACGCACTTAAAGCTGGCGGCGAGAAAAACACAATGAACCAGTTCTAAGGACTCTTTAGACCAAAGCTCTTTATAAAAGACGCTTCGTTCATCATTAACAAAGTCGCTCTAACCTCGGTTGGAGCGACTTTTTTTATGAACCTAGGCGCTTAAAGTACATACAAACTGCCCTCATTGTCTAAATTCTTATGCTCTTTTGGGCTATGATGATGCTTACAGACACTGTCATCAATCTGTCACGTTAATCCGCTTGTTATTGTGTCTAACATATCCTAGGATATTGAATAAATAGCTTCTTTTTTATAGCCCTACCCTTACAAAAATTATTAACCACAATAATTACTTACATAACTATTTTTATAACTGCTTCTATGAGTTTAGACTCGAGGACACATCATGCAAGAAATTGAGCTTAAGTTTTTAGTGCCAGAATATCGATTAGACGGCCTAATGCGTCAGACCAAAGTTAAATCCTCTCTCACCTCCTTACTCGCCGCCCATTATTTTGACACGCCAGATCAAGTTTTGGCTGCCAATGGTATGGCATTAAGAATACGCAAAGAAGGCGATCGCTGGGTGCAGACTCTAAAGTCTAATGGCGATGGTATGGCCTCACGCGGTGAGCAAAATAACGTCTTAGACAGTCAAATGGTCGCTGAAGCTTTGGCAACAGATACTCTCTCTCCTGATTTATCACTTTACGATACCTTAGATATTACTCAGCTCGTAGCTTCCCCCGATACCCGGCGCACCGCTGATGCCCTAGCCTGCCAATACATCACAGAGGTACAGCGCACGACCCGCTTAATCAAAAAAGACGACAGCACCATTGAGCTTGCTTACGATGAAGGCAGAGTGATCCACGGAGAAGACTCTCAAATCAGCCAGCCTATCCATGAAATTGAATTTGAGCTGATTGAAGGCGATTTGCATTTTTTATTTGAAACGGCTAAGACGTGGTGCCGACGCTACAACCTGTGCTTATCAACGGTAACCAAAGCTGAACGTGGTGGACTGCTGCTGGCCGGCAAGCAGCATGCTGAAGCAACAAAAGCTGATTTACGACAATTGGCTGTGCATAAAAAAATGAGTCAGCCACAGTTTCTGCGTGCTGTGGTGCATAACTGTATGATCCAAATTCTGCCTAATGCCAGTGCTATTGCTGATGGCAGTACCGATGGCGCGCATGTACACCAGTTAAGAGTGGGTATCCGTCGATTGCGTACCGCTTTGAGATTCTTTAAGGACTTCTCCTCTCAAATTAACCCTGAGTGGGGACCTATCCTTAAGCAAACCTTTAGCTTATTGGGTGATTATCGAGATCGCGAGTTGCTACAAACCCGCACTCAGCCTATGCTTGAAAAACTAGGCGGTCCGGCAGTAGATTGGTCTGAGGAACGGGCTGCCATCCGCATTAAACCCATCGATGCGGTACGTGCTAATGACTTTCAGATTACCTTGCTAGAATTGATTGAATATACCATGAGTCCTGCCAAAAAAGATCGCCCCCTAATAAAGCACAGTGGGACGGGCAGTAAGACTAAGGGCGCAAAAAAGAACCCAGCAAAATTAAGCACTCAGCAAGCCACCTCTGAGCTATTAGAGGCCTTATATACCAAGATTAGCCAAGCAAGCGATCAGTTTGCCAGTTTATCTACTGACGCTCAGCATGACGTCAGAAAGCGCTTAAAAAGCCTGCGTTATGTCAGTGAATTTACCGCTGCGCTTTATAAGGACAAAAAGTCCAAGGCATTTTTAAAGTATCTAGAGCCTGCACAAGAGATATTGGGAGAGTATAACGATGATATCGTGGGACAATACTTTTATGGTCAAAAGGCACAGCAAGACCCCAATGCTTGGTTCGCTGTGGGCTACTTTAGTGCGCAAGAGCTACACGCCGCTGATCAATGCGCTCAAAGCCTTAAAAGCATCAAAGACGCGCCTAAGTTTTGGTAGTCTATAGAGCTCTAGTTGGCGAAGCTAGCTTAGCTTAGCTTAGCTTAGTTCACTCAACATAAACATAAGCATAAACCACAAATGCTCTTATTAGGCTTTAGCAGCAATAAGAGCATTTTTTATAAGCTGACAAAACCCATTATTATTTAGCAATAATATCTACCGGCATACCCTCTTGCACCTGATCGAATAACCAAATCACATCCTCATTGCGCATGCGTACACAGCCATGGGACATAGGTACGCCCATTGGCTCAGTATCTGGCGTCCCATGAATATAAATGTAGCGACGATAGGTATCACAGCAGCCTTGCTCATTGTCGCCCTTATTTATCCCTTGTTCACAGCCACTAAGCCACAATATGCGGCTCAGTATCCAGTCTCTATCTGGGTGCTGCTGTGCCAATTGCTCATGATAAATTTCACCAGTTGGCAAGCGGCCCACAAACACGCTATTGATTGGCATTTGATCGCCAATTTTGCTGGCAACATAATGCTTACCAAGTGGGGTACATCCTGTGCCCTCTAAGCTGCCGATGCCGTTTTTGGCAGTAGATACAGAGAATATGCGCTGCGGACGTACCGCATCAAAGCTTGGGTTATAAAAAGCCAAAGTCTGCGTAGCGATGTTGACCGTGATTGTTGGGGTAGATTTTTCGACCATCTTTAAAGTAGGCATAACAGGTCACCTGATTATTAGAATAAAAACTTTACAAAACTAAAATTGTGATAAGCTGACATCTTATATAAGGACTTGTAACTGAGTATAATCCCCCTTATGATAACTGCAAATTATGCAAACTTGTAGGTCTCATGACAGCACTTGTCCCAACCCGTTTATCACTTTATGACTTTCTTGTTAAAGACACCTTGCCTATAGATGCGATATTCGCAGATTTGGGCACGATCTCTTTGCCACAAGCCCGAATTATTATCGAGCAAGGCATTCAAGCAGTGATTAGCGCCTTATTGGCCTATAACCAACTACAAGGTGCGGATGCGGTTCTAAAAAAACTGTTAAACCGCAGTCAAATCAAAGAGCTGCGCAAGTATAATGCTTTTAATTTCCGTACGATGCAAAGCGCTTTGCAACACGGCCAAAATGTCAGCGAAGCCTTGTTTTCCTCAAGTGATATCCAGCGCGCTGTGTGTCACAAATTAGCCGAGCAGGCTCAGCTTAAGCCCGGTCAAGCTCGACCTTTACTGTCGGCGCTGAGCGTCTTGTGTCTACGTGAAATTGCCATATTGGCAGATTTTGCTCATCTAGATGCCGCAGATCTTGATCAGTGGTTTAAGCAGCAGCCACAGTTTTTGTGGTTAAAGCGTGACCAGGCTGCCCTAGCCTCTGCACAACATATCTGTGACACCTACGCCTATCAAATACCAGATTTTGACCCTGACTGGCATTCAATCACCGGTTATAAGCTACCCGCTGCCACCCCCACTTTAAGCTTAGATCAGATGCCACATTATGCCAAGGTCATTGGACGCACAACCCAGCTATCTGCTGTGCCTAGTAATGAGCCGCTTATTGTGGATACTGCAAATAAAAGTGATATTCTCACCTTTTGTGCAATGGATAATATCGCCCTGCCTTATCAGCGCTGGATGCTACAGTTGGCTAAAATCTCAGAAATTTACCTTAGCCGCAATCGCTTAAAAATTGCGCCTGAACCGATCCAGCCTCCCTCTCGCCCCTTTGTCAACTTTATTTTTATGGACAAAGAAAAAGAAGAAAAGGCTTTCGCTTTCGCTTCTGCCTCTAACTCTACTGAGCCTACATCCTCTACCGCTTTTTGGAAAAACCCTGTGATTATCTTATTGGTGATTGTAATTGGCGGCTTAGGGCTTATGGCTGTGGGAAAATATCAGTATAAAAAATCTAAAATGATGCAAACCCCGAGCCCCTCTACTCAGATACAAGTACGTGATACTACAGCTCATTAGCACCCCTACTATTTATTCTACTGTTGTTCAATAGCGGTACGCACTGCTTAACCTGGCATAAAAAAGGACAAGTCTAATCAGCTTGTCCTTATTATGTCTGGATATGACTGCCGCTTAGAGCTGATCAATGGCCATTTGAGTCAGTACTCGGCCACGAGCAGTACGTAGAACATAGCCTTGTTGGATAAGATAAGGCTCAATCACATCCTCTAGAGTGCCTCTATCTTCAGCCATCGCCGCAGCAATGGCCTCTACACCTGCTGGACCGTTATCAAAGCGGGCATGTACCATTTCAATATAGCGGCGATCAAGATGATCTAAACCGCGTCTGTCCACTGCCAGCATATCGAGTGCACTGTCTGCAATCTCACCAGTTACCTCACCATTTGATTTCACCTGAGCATAGTCACGTACCCGTCGCAGCAAACGGTTGGCAATACGCGGTGTGCCTCGTGAACGACGTGCCACCTCCACCGCCCCTTCAGGCGTCATCACCACATTCATCAGACGCGCTGAACGGCTAACAATAGTCGTCAAGTCTTCAATATTATAAAACTCTAAGCGCTGTACAATACCGAAGCGATCTCTTAACGGCGAGGTCAATAGGCCGGCACGTGTGGTGGCAGCTACCAAAGTAAAGGGTGGCAAATCAAGCTTGATAGAACGGGCTGCTGGCCCCTCACCTATCATGATATCAAGCTGGAAGTCTTCCATGGCAGGATACAAGATCTCTTCAATCACCGGGCTTAAGCGATGGATTTCATCAATAAAAAGCACATCGCCTTCTTCCAAATTAGTGAGCATAGCTGCTAAATCACCGGCACGCTCAAGTACCGGACCTGAAGTGGAGCGAAGATTTCCGCCCATTTCACGCGCAATAATATTGGCCAACGTGGTCTTACCCAGACCCGGAGGCCCGAAAATTAACGTATGGTCTAACGCCTCATTCCTTCTACGAGCCGCTTCAATGAAAACCTCCATCTGCTCACGCACCACCGGCTGACCAATATATTCTGCCAATGTACTGGGGCGAATATTATTATCTACGCTATCATCCACCCGCTCTACAGGATTTATAAGTCTATTTTCCATAAGATATTTACATTCAATTTTGCAAAAAAGAGAGCAAGCTAAGCCTGCTTAAAAGGAGCGTTACATCATCCCTCACTGAGGGTTAAAACGTAAGTGAATAAGTTTCATAAAACTGGCGTCTTAGGATCGTTCAACATGCTCGAAAGCGCATACTCTAAAAACAAAACGCACAGACAAAAAAATTACGCTCTAGTAACAACTTACGATATACAATAAATAATCGCAAGTCATTACTATAGCGTAAGACTTAAAAAGAAAGAACCTTTTATATAATATAGATTTATCTTTTAAGCTTGACTGTGTCTATTGACTAGGCAGCAGCATGAAAATGCTTCTTTAAAACTTCAAGACAACGGGTAATTTTTGCCGGTTGTTGCTCGCGATCTAAAGTAACTGCATATAAAACGAAATGAGGTAGTGAATATTCTGGAATGACTTCTACTAGCTCACCAGAAGCCAATTCTTTTTGCACATCTAAAGACATCACACGTACTAAGCCATGGCCTTCTTTTGCCAAGGTTGTTGCTAAAAACACATTATTGGTTTGAATTCTAGAGGTGATCTTAACGCGGTTTTTCTTACCGGTTTCGATGCTGCTAAAATCTAGCGTATTAGGATCTTTCATCAAGTCAATGCTAATTAACTGATGGTTGGCCAGATCTTTTGGTTTAGTGATTTTTTCGTGCTGTCTTAGATAGTGCGGAGAAGCCACAAGCATCTGCTTAACTTCAGCCAATGGATAAGTAGCTACCGAGCTATCTTTGATTTGTGGGCTCATACGAATAGCAATATCCGCGCGCTCATCAATCATATCGATATAATGGTTATCTGCTAGGAAGTAGATACTTAAGTCATCATGAGCTGACATCCAAGTCGATAGAGCGGGAAGGATGTGGTTAACACCCAACTCTGGCGTCGTTGCAATACGCAGACTGCCTGCTAGCTCATCACGCAATTGGTTGACTTTGATACGCCCTTGGTCTGCAGCAGTTACCACATCTTTGGCTGACTCATAAAAGCTTGCACCAGCTTCAGTCAAGCTAAGCTTACGAGTCGATCTGTGTAACAGTACTACGCCCAAATCTTTTTCAAGAGAGCGAATTTGCTGGCTCACTGCACTGGTAGTGATACCTAATTGTCGAGCGGCTCCACTAAATGAGCCATGGCCGACAACACTGGCGAAAACCGCCATTCCTCGTAAATTGTCTAACATCATTCTTAACACCTAACTATGTAATTTAAGCAAGACAGTATACCTCATTTAAGTAGACAATTGTTGAGAAATTACAGACAAATGCCTACTTTTTTAGTTTTTTAGGTTTACTTTTTGTGTAAGACTATTACAGAATGCATTCAGAACAAATTAACAATTTTTTTGTGGGTTTTTTTCGACCTCAAAAAGCTTCAAACTGGTTATTTTCCCTTGTGCGTCATGGATAAGACGCTGCATCACGGGACTGTTAGTGATGAGCTCTTGAGCATAATTTTTGGCCTGAATTTCACGATTTTTTTGTCTGCTTTGTGGCAAAAGCTCAGCTTGCTCCGAGCTTAATGAGGTATCGATGGCAATCGATACTTGTGCCCCAAATTGCTGCGTCAAATGATTGGCCAAATGCTGAAAAATGCTCTGCATGTTTTTGGTATCAAAGGCAACTTTAAACTCGCTACGGCCACTAATTTCACCAGTCATAACCCCCTGTCGAGCCATTGCCAGCTGATCCTGCGCCAAGGCACCTGATTCACGAGCGGTTTGTAACCAATAGTCCCATTTATCTGGGGTCCACTCGCCCTCTAAAGTTTGCTCCGGGCATTTTAATAGACTACGCGGATCCTCAGCAGATAAAGTGATCTGCGGATCTTGATGTTCAACAGTATTTGAAATCACTGAATCAACCGGCGCCGCGTGTTCGGCTTCCGGGTGTGAGTTTTCAGTGGGCTGGGCTGACGATAATGATGTAACTGATGAACTGTCCTTCGTCTTGACTTGATCTTCCTGGTCTACAGAGATTAGCGGCTCTGAGTCGAGCGCCGATTTGGAAAGGCGTAATTCTAAATCACTTTTTCTCTCAAGGGAAGTATTAGTTGATAAATAATTACTATTATTTTGATAGTCACCATCAAAATCAGAACCTTCCTTAATATCAACAGCTTGCTCCTCTAATTGCGGCCTAGTATCTTGAGCCGTTGGCTCAGAGGCTAATGGGGTGGCAAAATCTGTTTCATTCAATGACGCAGGATTGATATCAGCACCAGATGTACTGCTCAGTTGATAATCGTCTTGATGGGTTTCAACATCGATATTTGCTGTATTATTAATATCAGCATCATTAACATTAGGCGATTGTGGCTCAATATTTGTATCCGCCATAGACTCAGTGCTTGTGGCGGATAAGGCCTGCTCAGTTAAGTAATCTTCAGCCTGGTCAGCGTTATTATGTGGTGCCTGCATCTCGATACTCGCCGGCTGGTCAGAGGATGCTTTATGCGCAGGTGTGTTTGAGCTCGCCACCGCCACTTCATTTAGCGCCAGCGGTCTAAAGGCCAGCAATCTTAATAAGCACATCTCAAGCGCTTGCAAGGGTGTATTGGCAAGCTTAATCTGCTCACGGCCTTGAATGACAATCTGATAATATAGCTGCAAGACATCCGGACCAATCTGCGCCGCCAATGCTGTAATCTGCTGAGCTTGCAGGTCATTGACGTTGAGTGAGACATTAGGCAGCAGCTGCACCATAGCAATTTGATGCAATAAATCAGCCAGTCCATCAAACATACTGCCTGCATCGACCAACTGCGCCCGCATCTGCTCAATGTGTGCTGAGAGCGCAGGCGCATTACCTTGATAGATATCCAGTAATAGGCTAATTAAGTCTGCACTATCAATAAGCCCCAACATGTCATTAACCGTCTCATCGGTCAATCGACCTTGACCAAACGCAATGGCTTGATCGGTTAAAGACAAGGCATCACGCACCGAGCCTTTGGCAGCATTGGCCAACTGCCATAACGCCGGCTGCGTAAAATCAATGTTTTCTTGAGTCAACAAATTAGCAATATGGTCACTAAGCGCTTGCTGCGGTAACGGTCGCAGTACAAATTGTAGGCAGCGACTGATAATGGTGATTGGCAGCTTTTGGGGGTCTGTGGTGGCCAATAGAAACTTAACATGCGCTGGCGGCTCTTCTAATGTCTTTAATAGAGCATTAAAGCTGTGGGTTGAGAGCATGTGCACTTCGTCGATTAGATAAACTTTGTATCGACCTTGAGTAGGTGCATAAGGCACATTATCAATAAGCTCACGCGTATCCTCTACCTTGGTGCGAGAGGCGGCGTCGATCTCAATTAAGTCAATAAAGCGGCCTTGATCAATAGCAACGCAGCTGCTACAAACCCCACAAGGCGTACTGGTTACCCCAGTTTCACAGTTTAGACACTTGGACAAAATACGGGCGATGGTGGTCTTACCCACTCCGCGAGTCCCAGTAAATAAGTAGGCATGGTGTAGCCGATTATGATCAATGGCATTAATTAAGGCTTTAGACACATGTGACTGCCCAACCAACTCGTGGAAGTTCTTTGGACGATACTTACGTGCTAAAACTTGATATTGCTGCGACATAATAGACAACCAAACCTATAACGATTAAAAAAATTGTGGATTAAAAGTGGCAAGCCCACCTAGGTGACTTGCCACTGATTTAATACATTACCTTGAAAGCAGACTACTAGCATACAGCCGCTGATACTAATTAAGCATGGGCCTGCTGATAATATCTTTTTTCAATATCAGACATCACTGAGCCTGACTGATGAAACACATCCATCTGTACCGTGACATTGCCTTTGCCATCATGATTTGACATGTCAAAGCCTAGGATAAAATACTCTTTCATTGCCGGATCTTGTAACTGAGCATTGATATCCATGAGTAAGTTTTGATGATTTTGTTCAATATACTGACGAGAATACTCAGCATTGGCATCAAGCCCATAAACCACAATGACGTAATGATGACCAAAGTCATTATAAGAGTGTTGATGACACAAGTAGCCGTTTAAACACTCTTGTTGTGACCGGGTCTCATAAGCCATCATCTCTTCGATGATACTCATGCGGGTATACATAGACTCAGCGACCAACAATTTAACTTGTGGTAAAGGTAGCGTATCTTGAGCGTCATGACGGCGCTTAGTCGTACCATTTAACAGCTTTTGAAAGATGCTAGAATAGCTTTGCAGCTTTTGAGATAATTCGGCATGCTTTTTTTCAAGCTCAGCTGGGATCTGGGCATTATCAGGCTGTGCCACCATATCACTCAAGCGGGTCTCAACCTTTGATAGTAGACCAATTTCTACCAGTTGTTGCTGTACTGCCACGGCGCGCTTAAAAAAAGCAGGACTTGCCAAAAAGTGCTGTGCTAAGGCATATTCACCCGAAAAATCATGAAAGTTCACCAGCTGTTCTAAGTGATAATCAAAGAAGCTTAATAAATCACTCGGCGTCTGCAGCAGCTTTATCATCTGATAAAAGCCATTTAAACTAAACAGCTGCATCACTCGGCTTTCATCATCTAAATCTAGCACGCAGTCTTCTTGAAAAAAAGTGCTGCCAAACTCGTGCTCTATTTGATAGTCCCTACCTTCATGGTTTAGAGTAATGGCAGTCAGACCCACATAGTGCACATTTGCCAAACCGTCATCACCCGATACCGGCAGCTCAAAGCGGCTGCTGATTTGTTGATAGCGCTTATTAATATAAGTGGCGGCTTGCTGAGTTAGCTGCGCCATAAACGATTTGGACACACTGGTACTTTCAACCCTCTCTACTTCTTCATGGGTGAGCACATATAAGCGCTGATTGCCAATTTGAAAAGCAAAGTCGAATTTTCCTGCACCGACTAAAGCATCGTCTGCAATTAAGTAAACCGATAAAAAGGTACGGTGAAACATCTGCAACCAATTAAAGCTTGCCACAGCAAGTGATTGTATATCCATATCAGGCTGCGGCTTGGATAATTTAGGCGCACCGCCTTCAGACAATGGATTAATTAACGGCCTTTTATTGCTCATATTGCGAGGGGTCGTGGGTACTGTGGGTACTGCCTGAATCGGCTCAGGGGCGTCTTCTGAATCCTGTTTCGCATAGCGTCTTTTATCATTATTTAACGCCACACTTTTTATTCTTTGGGCTGAGTAATTTGCCATAACATCCATTTAACCTAAACTGTGAATATATAATCAAGAGACAACGATTATTACTATACCGCTTTTTTATTCCTGTTGCACATGTGTTAATGGATTTATGGCAATTTTGGGCTATTTTTTACTCAAGTATAAGCGCCACTGTAAGCTCTGCATCCCATTGAAGATAAGGGTTTTCGCTATTTTTGACACCTATTTACTAAAAAAACATAGGACTGCCCAAGTAAGCAGTCCTATTAATTAAACTAAACACTGTGTGGTTGTGCTCAGTCAGTCTGACAAGTAACTCACTGAGCAGGTAAGTGTCAAACTTACCGCTTATCTTTTAGTGCTTGATGCGCATGTGCGGGAATAAAATCACATCACGGATGCTGGCTGCATCTGTAAATAGCATGACCAAACGGTCGATACCAATACCCTCACCCGCTGTCGGTGGCAGACCATAAGCTAAGGCTTCGATATAGTCTGCATCAAAATGCATCGCTTCATCATCACCTGCGTCTTTTTCTGCCACTTGGTTGTGGAAGCGTTCAGCTTGGTCAGCGGGGTCATTTAACTCACTAAAGCCATTGGCAATCTCACGACCTCCAATGAACAACTCAAAACGGTCGGTAATCTCAGGATTTTCATCGTTGCGACGTGCAAGCGGTGAGGTCTCAGCAGGGTACTGGGTAATGAAGGTCGGCTGACGCAGCTTATGCTCAGCAGTCTCTTCAAAGATAATGGTTTGCAGTTTACCAATACCGAAGCCTTCTTTGACTTGCTGCTTTAATACATTTTGAGCATAGTCAGCTAGGTAATCTCTGTCCGCTACTTTAGACATATCGAAGCCTTCGGCATACTGAGCAATGGCATCTGTCATGCTTAAACGAGCAAAAGGTGCTTTGAGACTGATGGTTTCTTCTTGATAGGTCAGCTCAGTAGTCCCTAAAATATCCATCGCCAGTTGGTTAAATAAACGCTCAGTTAAATCCATCAAGTCCTTATAATCGGCATAGGCTTGATAAAACTCAATCATGGTGAATTCAGGATTGTGGCGGGTAGATACCCCTTCATTACGGAAGCTACGGTTAATCTCAAATACCCGCTCAAAGCCACCCACGACCAAACGCTTTAGATACAGCTCAGGGGCAATACGTAAATATAATGGCATATCTAACGCATTGTGATGGGTAATAAATGGACGCGCCACAGCACCCCCTGGAATGGGATGCATCATTGGGGTCTCAACTTCCATAAAGCGTTCATTGAGCATGAATTTACGGATACCACTAATCACTTGGCTACGAATCATAAACGTATTGCGGCTAGATTCGTTGGTCATTAAGTCTAAATGACGGTTGCGATAGCGTGCTTCTGTGTCTGCTAGGCCATGGAACTTATTTGGCATAGGACGTAAAGACTTGGTTAATAAAGTAATTTGTTCGATATGAACGTATAAATCACCTTTACCCGAACGGCCAATATAGCCGCTCACACCAATAATATCACCCAAATCTAGGGATTTGATTAATGCTAGGCTGTCTTCATCGAGCTCTTTGCGCGCCACATAAAGCTGAATACGTCCTGTCATGTCTTGAATAACAATAAAGGCGCCGCGGTTTAGCATCACACGACCGGCAATGCTCACCTGAGTTTTGTCGCCATTGGCGGCATTTTCTTCGATTTCTTGTTTTGTAATGCCTTCGAACTGTTTTTGTAAATCCTCAGCATAATCAGTGCGCTTGAACTGATTCGGATAAGCGATTTTGCCAGCAGCGCTGATCTCGTCAAGTTTGGCTTGGCGCTGAGCAATCAGGTCATTGGTATCTTCTGCTGATGGGATTTGATCTTGATCGTTCGTTGATTGGTTAGACATTACAGTTTCCAAAGTTATTCAAAAAGGTAAATGGTAATAAGGATAAATGACTAATTTGACACGCTTAGCTGCTGTGCTTCAAGCGTTAAATACGTAATCAGCCTGAAGCACCATCATAACAAAGCGGCGAATTAATCGTCTCCACCCCCGATACTGGCCATTAAATCGGCCTGGTGTTCACGATTTAACGCATCAAGTAGCTCTGTTAAATCGCCTTCCATAATAGCATCTAACTTATATAGGGTTAAGTTGATACGATGGTCGGTCATACGACCTTGTGGGAAGTTGTAAGTACGAATGCGCTCACTGCGATCGCCACTACCCACTAAGTTGCGGCGTAGGGCATCTGCAGTATCGACCTGCTCTTGCACTTTGGCTTGCTGAATACGGGCGATTAGCATTTGCATGGCTTTGGCACGGTTTTTATGCTGACTGCGCTCTTGTTGACACTCAGCGACCACACCCGTTGGAATGTGAGTCAAACGTACCGCCGAGTCTGTGGTGTTTACGTGCTGACCACCGGCGCCGCTTGAGCGGAAGGTATCCATACGAATATCGGCTGGGTTTAGCTCTACCGTATCATCAATCTCCACCTCGGGCATCACCGCAACCGTACACGCTGATGTGTGAACACGGCCTTGGCTTTCTGTTTCAGGAACACGTTGTACTCGGTGTGCGCCTGATTCAAACTTTAAGCGGCCATACACATCATTACCTGATACTCGGCTGATAATCTCTTTATATCCGCCGTGCTCGCCTTCGTTGGCTGACAGCACTTCGATAGTCCAGCCTTGTGAAGAGGCATAACGCTCATACATACGAAACAGATCGCCTGAGAAAATAGCCGCTTCATCACCGCCGGTACCGGCACGGATTTCTAAGAAGGCAGGTACTTTATCATTAGGATCTTTTGGCAGCATCATGACGTTCAGCTCTTCTTCCATCGCCTCAATATCACGGCTGGCTGAGTCAATCTCCTCTTGCATCATCTCTTTCATATCAGGATCTGATGCGTCGTTGATCATCTCTTGTGCATCTTTTTTATCAATTTCAGCCTGACGATAGCGCTGCCACAAAGCGGTAATCTCTGACAGCTCGCTGTGCTCCATAGATAACTCGCGAAATTTATTATTATCGCTGATGGTATCAGGATCAGACAACAAGGCAGTCACTTCTTCAAAGCGGTCTACCATTTGATCTAAGCGTTCTCTTAACGAGTCTTTCATAAGTAATCTTTTCTTCAGTGAAGTTAGTAACGAGATATAGGGTCATACTTCAGTAACTATCGATAGTTAAGCTTAAGGTTGAAAGCTTATTAGGGTCATTAGTTTACTGATTTTTGATAATTATTTCGGTAATTATACGAGGAAGCTTTGTATAGGCTTTGCGCTATAAAAATGTAGCGACTTACACAAAGTGGCTAATTATAACAAATTTTGGCGAAAATACCGATACTCACGATGTTAAATTCATGGCCTAACGAATTAAGCAGGCCCAATGACCTGCTTAATCTTAGATAAAATGCACTTTATAACCAATGAGTTAAACTTTGCGCACCAGCACTGAGCCGATTGAGTAACCGGCACCAAAGGAGCACATGACGCCCAAATCGCCTGATTGCAGCTGATCTTTAAAGCGATGGAATACAATCACGGGGCTGGCTGAACTGGTGTTACCAAATTCATCAATCACAGTGGGCGCAAGCGCAGGGTCAGCATCTTTGCCGACCACACTGCGTAAAATTAGATTGATCATGTTTAAGTTGGCTTGGTGTAGCCACATCATTTTTACTTCTTCAGGCTTAAAGTTGTTCTCTTGCAAATGCTCACTGATCATCTCAGAGACTTTAGGGCATACTTCGCGAAACACCTTACGGCCATTTTGTAAAAACAGCTTATCCGTTACCGGTTCTTTTAGATCATGATACAGCTCAGTACCTGCTGCTAAATACTCGCATCTGTCTAAGAAGCTATATTCATTTTTGATATTGATTGAGAACTGAGTAAACAGTTTGCTGTCTAAAATCTCATAGCCTTTTGGTGTATCTAGCTGCTCAATAATAGAGGCCGTCGCCACGTCACCAAAGATAAAGTGGCTATCACGGTTACGGAAGTTTAGGTGCGAGGTAGTAATCTCAACGTTTACCACAGCAATTTTAGTGCCTAAGCCGCCTTTAATCGTACCCACTGCTTGAGCGATACCAAAGGTTGCGGCGCTACAAGCCACGTTCATGTCATAAGCGAAGCCGCCCACCATACCGATGGCATGTTGAATCTCAATGGCCAATGCAGGATAAGCGCGGGGTAAGTTTGAACAGGCCACAATAATTCCGTCAAGCTCAGTGGCCTCAAGGCCGGCTTCTGCTAAAGCTTGTTGTAGGGCATCTACCCCCATCTCAGCCATTAAAGACAGCTCTTCACCCAGCTTACGAGCCGGCAATACAGGTGCCATAATTTCAGGGTCTAAGATGCCTTTTTTGTCCATAACATATCGCGACTTAATACCCGATACTTTTTCAATGAACTCAGCCGATGAAGGCTCTAGTGCGTCACGGGTCCCTGCTTCAATTTCGCTGGCGTATTGAGTATTATAATTAGCGACATACTGGTTGAATGAGTCAACAAGCTCTTCATTACTGATGCTATATGGCGGAATATATAGACCTGTCCCTGTAATATATGTTTTCATATTGCTTCCTATTATTCTTAGCAAATTAATTATGTGTCATACTAAAAGTTATCACGCTCAAAGAGGTGAAGCTGTTTTTTTTATTGCGGTGTCAAGTGACTGAAAAACTAAGTTGCAGTATTTGACCCTCGGTTGGCATTTTAAGCACAAGCCTAATATTATGCCTGTTTTGTGTCATTATTCCTAATACTGAGTGTGATAAATTCTTTATCTTTTTCTATCTCAGCTTATTTATGGCGCAATTGATAACTATAAATTGCTATTGTTCAGTGTACAAGCGTTTATTAATATAAAAAGGTTATTTTAAAATGCCTATTAAGGTATCACAAGCTCATTTAGAAGCCGAGTTACAGCAGCACACACCAGCCGGTATTAAAAAGGTGCTTATCCTTGGTGCCGAAAGTACTGGCAAAACGACCCTATGCCAAGATTTGGCTCAGCATTATCAGACTCAGTGGGTAATTGAGTACATGCGCCCCTATTTGCAGCACAAATGGGACACCACTCAAAGCGTTTGTGAATGGCAGGATTTAATGCCGATCGCCTATGGGCAAGTTGCGACCGAAAATCAGCAGGCAGCGGTGGCCAATCGCTATCTGTTTTGTGATACCGCTTTATTTGAGATTATGGTGTATGCGTATTGGTATTATAATGAGTGTCCAGCCGCGCTTAAAGCTGCAGCACTGAGCCATCATTACGACTTGATCTTGCTAACGCAGGTGGATGTGCCTTGGGTGGCTGATGACTTACGTGACGCGCCCCAGCAGCGAGAGCAGATTACCCAAGCGTTTATCGATGCTTTAACTGAGCACAATAAGCCATTTTTACGCATTGGTGGGACACGTCAAGCACGGGTAAAGCAAGTTACCCAGTGGCTTGACGCTGGTTTATGATAAGACAGCTTTTGGATAAGCTGCGACTATACCTTAATTTTCTGTAATACAAAGTCAATGTCTTTATCACCTCGACCGGACAAGTTGACCAAGATGCTCTGATCAGCCGGCATGTCTTTGGCAATCTTCATTGCATAAGCCACCGCATGTGAGGACTCCAGTGCTGGGATAATGCCCTCCAGGCGAGACAGGGCCATGAACGCCTCTAAACATTCTTTATCTGTGATTGCTTCATAAGTGGCCAAATTGGCATCGCGCAAATAAGAGTGCTGAGGACCAACGCCCGGATAGTCTAGCCCTGAAGCGATAGAATGCACTTGTGCCGGCTCGCCTTTGTCATTAAGTAGCACATAACACTTAAAGCCTTGTATCTCACCTTTGACACCTTTAGTCATGGTGGCCGCATGATTCGGCGTATCTAACCCCTCGCCTGCCGGCTCAACACCAATCTTCTCAACGACATCATCTTCCATAAAGCCGCTGAATAGACCCATGGCGTTGGAGCCGCCACCGACACAAGCCACGACTTTATTAGGTAAACTACCAGTCGCCTGTAAGAACTGCTCGCGCGCTTCATGGCCAATAACCGATTGAAAGTACCCGACCATCTCAGGATAAGGCGCGGGACCAACCACTGAGCCAATGGCAAACATACTGTTTTTAATATCACCCAAATACGCCTCAAAAGCACTATCAACCGCCTCTTTTAAGGTGCCAGCTCCTTGTGATACGGGCACCAGATTGGCGCCCAATATTTTCATACGGCTGACATTAGGATGCTCTTTTTTGATATCGACCACCCCCATATGAATCTCGCAGGCCACGCCCATAAGTGCTGCCGCCGTCGCCAATGCTACCCCATGCTGGCCTGCACCGGTCTCAGCGATTACCTTGGTTTTTCCCAGTTTTTTGGCCAGTAGCACCTCACCTAAGCAGTGGTTGATTTTGTGGGCGCCGGTGTGGTTTAAGTCCTCACGCTTTAGATAAATTTGCGCCCCGCCGCAGTGCGCTGTCAGTCGCTTAGCATGATAAATCGGGCTAGGTCTGCCTACATAGGTCTCACGCAGGCGCTTCATCTCGGCGATAAAATCATCATTTTTAATAATTTCACGAAATCCAGTCTCTAGCTCATCTAGCGCTCGTGCCAGTTCAGGATGACTAATTTTTCCCCCAAACTCGCCATATAGGCCTTGGGTGTCTGGTAGTGTCGATGCGTGTAAACCATAGCTGTCTTTTATCTGTGTCATATTTGCCCCTAGCCTGCTCTAAAAAATATTTAAATAATGCTTTGTATCTACCTATCTATGCTTTCTATGCCTTAGTGTTTTTGTGTTCTAGTACACTGATACGAATTCTAAATTAACTTATTCTTCCGGTCAAGCCACAATATGACCTAAATTCTTGTAAACCTAGCACCGCAACTACAAACAAAAATATACACCCCCTTATAACCTAAAGGAATAATAACTCCTCTATTTAGCGCTAGACCTTATCCTACAAGTCTGGATAATAGTCTGTTTGTTTTGATTGCGGAGTTTGAGATGCTTGTTTTTGTCTTATTGATCCTCTTTGTTGGCCTGCTGTACGGTCTATGGCGTTATCATCGTCAAAGCGATTCGTTAAGCCGCAGTGTGTTTTTAGGCCTATTTCTTGGGGTGATCTATGGGCTGGTAATATCGAGCCTAGGATTGGATACAGAAAGCTTTTTACCTTGGGTAAATATCGTTGGTAATGGCTATGTGAATTTATTAAAAATGATAGCAATGCCTTTGGTATTTATCTCCATCTTGGCAGCCATTGCTCGATTAGAAAAAGCCTCTATGATTGGTTCGATGAGCTTTTGGATTATCAGCACCTTAATCATTACTACCGGTATCGCAGCCTTTGACGGGGCGATTATTGCCAATTTATTCCACCTTGATGCCAGCTCTATTGTGGCCGGTGAGCAAGAGATAGCTCGTAGCCAAAGTATCATAGAAAGCAGCAGCCAAGTGGCCGATTTGACCATTCCGGGCCTGATTTTAAGCTTTATACCGACCAGCATTGGCGGCACCTTAGCCGGTCTTGAAAGCACCTCAATGATTTCAGCTGTGGTCATCGCAAGCTTATTGGGTATCGCCGCTTTAACCGTTAATAAAAATGACCCTGAAAAAGGTGCCATGATTATCAAAGGTATCGATATCGCTCAAAGCTGGGTTATGGCGTTGGTAAGATTAATCATCCGCCTAACGCCTTATGGTATCTTAGCGCTCATGATTAAAGTCATTGTCACCACTGATGCCGGCGCTATTTGGCAATTGGCCAAATTCTTAATCGCCTCTTATGTTGCACTATTTATTATGCTTATTGTGCACGCCTTGATTATTACGCTTACTGGACGCTCGCCCATTAGCCACTTTAAGAAAATCGCTCCGGTATTGACCTTTGCCTTTACCTCACGTAGCTCTGCGGCAACCATACCGCTAAGTATCGATGCGCAAGTCAATGAGCTGGGTATTGCCAAGCCAATTGCTAACTTTTCAGCATCCTTTGGTTCAACCATTGGTCAAAATGGCTGTGCAGGTGTGTATCCTGCGATGTTAGCAATGATGATTGCCCCCACTATGGGCATTGACCCTTGGTCTATGAGTTTTATTGCCTCCGTCGTGGGCATCTCTATGATTGCCTCATTTGGGGTGGCAGGTGTCGGCGGTGGCGCAACTTTTGCGGCCATTATCGTGCTGTCCACATTAGGTATGCCACTAGAGCTGGCTGGCCTGCTGATTTCTATTGAGCCACTTATCGATATGATGCGTACTTTGGTTAACGTCAGCGGCTCGATTACCGCAGGCGTGGTCGGCAATAAGGTACTGGGTGATGTGGCGCATCATGCAGACTATCAAGGCCAGCCTAGCTGACTTTAACGCTGACTTTAACCCAGCCTATATTTAAGCTGTTACAAATCAGCCCAGCCATTAAATCTTACCGATATTCGCCCCATAATTTGAACACAATTTATGGGGTATTTTTATGCCCACACCCTTACGACTCTTTATACCTTCAATACAACAACACTACATTTAACAAACTATATTGGCTTTAATATTATTAACAGGAAAGCCCCGTACTGTGAAATTACTCTAAACCTGTCCAATTAAAAAACCTATTAATAATAAATATAAGGAGCTTTATAAACATGACTCACCCCAGCACAGACATTAACGCCGATTATGAGATTAATGACTTGTCGCAAGTCACCAATCTTTTTGACTTTGAAGTATTGGCAAAAAAGAAAATGAGCAAAGGCGCATTTGCCTACGTCTCAACTGGTGCCGGTGATGAAATTACGCATCAAAATAACCACCGTGCTTATGACCACATCACCTTAAACCCTAGAGTGTTAAATGATGCAAAAAAGCTAGATACTAAAGTGACCTTATTTGGTGATGAGTTGGCCTATCCAATTTTAGTCGACCCTTTTGCTTTCCAAAAAACCATGCATCCTGACGGTGAGCTTGCTACTGTCAAAGGCGCTGGAGAGGCCAAAACAGCTTGTGTCATTAGCTCCTTTACCACCACCTCTTTAGAAGATATTCAGCAAGTTGCGACCACGCCGATTTGGTTTCAGTTGTATATCCAAGATGACTTAGAATTTGCCAAAAAAGTGCTAAAACAAGCAGAAGCGGCTGGCTGCAAAGCGGTGTGTATTACCCTAGATTCTGTTGCCGCGGCTGTACGTAATGAAGAAGATAAGGTCGGCTTTGAGCTGTCTAAAGACTTGAACATGCCTTATAAGATTGGCCGGCCAGCCCCTGTCTCTTGGCAAGAAGTGGAAATGCTGATTGCTTATACTTCCTTGCCGGTACTGATTAAAGGCATCGTTAATGCTGAAGATGCACAACGAGCCCTTGATATTGGCGCCTCTGGTATTATTGTTTCTAACCACGGAGGGCGTAAATTAGATACCGCGCCGCCAACCATTGAGGCATTACAGCGAGTAGCTGAGCGTGTCGACCATAGAGTTCCCGTGCTCATCGATGGCGGTATCCGCCGTGGTACGGACGTCTTAAAGGCTTTGGCTTTAGGCGCTGACGCAGTGCTATTAGGTAAACCGATTGCTCAAGCATTGGGAGCAGCAGGATCAGAGGGTGTGGCCAAAGCGCTTAAAATCTTACAACATGAATTTGAAATGGCAATGACATTAACTGGGTACAACACCATTAATAGTATTGACCATTCGGTAATCTGGAAATAGCCCAATGATATTCATATTTTAATAGGGCGATCCAAGCGCTTATCCCTAAGTTTTATCTCTAGATATTTAAAAATCGGTCTGTCCTGCAGGCCGATTTTTTTATCAAAAGAAGCGCTGGGCGCGATTATAGATAGCCACAGATAACGGTTAAACTATTTACTTATGGATAAATATCTGTAATATAAACTCTACATTAATTGACATATGTCACCAAATTTTGGCCATCTCTGCTGATTCTTACTTCAATAAAGAGTTTTATTTATGAAAAAGATCGTTGCTCCTATTGCCTTGTTTTATTTTTGTTGCCCTGCCGCTTATGCAGAAGCGCCCAAGCTATTCGGCAACTTGTTTGTACAAGGCTATTATTCTGACGCAAACTTTGATGCAGATAAAAAGCAGTTAGCAGATAAGTATCCTACCTACCAAGGCAGTGGTAAATACGGAGAAGATGACTTTCATATCAAAACTTATAAATCAACAATAGGTCTTCGAGGTTCAGAACCTATTAGTGCGACCACAGACGTGGTTTACCAGTTTCAATTTGGTGTGAATTTGACCGAAAGTAATGGCTCAAGTGTTGATTTGCCCAATCGTAGTAACTATTTAGGCTTAAAAAATGATACATGGGGCACAATAAGAGCCGGTCGCTACTGGACCCCTGTGGATTTGATTAACAATGTCGTTGTTGCTAAAGGCATCTGGGACAATAACGGCACGACTCAATTGTCAAAAACCACACAATCTGTTAACGCACTAAACATGACCGATGCCGTACCTCGGGTATCTAATGTCCTCTTCTGGCAGTCACCAGAGCGTAAGGATTTGCCATTTGAGCTGTTTGTAATGTATCAGGCGGATGAGGATAATGAATACCACAATGGCGAAGGCTTTGGCAGCTATCTCACCTATAAGCCTAATAATGGCTTGGTGGCAAGCGTTGCTTATGACAAGGACCTAGAAATCTCAGGGTCTCTTGTGCGCGGTACCGCCACCTATGACTTAGCCAAATCCACTAACGTGCCTGTTACGTTAGGCGCCTTATACCAAGTGGCTGATTATGATGGCTACTCAGAAAAAGAAAAAGGCATGGTACTTAGTGCAAAGCTCGGCTTAAGCAACTTTGCAAGACCTGCCTCAGTATATGCTCAGTACAATAGAAGTACTGATTTACATGGTATCTCTGGCGCAGACTCTAATCAGATTGCGATCGGTGGTGAATATAACTTTAAAGATAACGTCATTGCCCATGCTTATATGGGTTATAACAAGGCAAAAGATGTGGAAGGATATCTTGGCACACAAGAGGATGCCAACGGTGAATTAACCCCTCTGTATGCCAAAGGTGACTCAGATTATTTTGCTATTGGCACAGGTCTTCAATACAAGTTCTAGTCCGCCGCTCTTAGCGCTTATTCATATAGATTAGGTTGGTGTAAAATCTAAGGCTGTTGGCCAACAAAGTCGCAAATGGCCCTAAAAACTGTCTTATGTTCTATTTTTCTGCCGATTAATTGGTTTTTAGGTTTGACAAGGGTCATAAAATCTATATAATACACATCCACAGAGCGAGGGTGATTAGCTCAGTTGGTAGAGCGTCTGCCTTACACGCAGAATGTCGGCGGTTCGAATCCGTCATCACCCACCACTATATTAGTTAGTGTTTAAACTTACTAATCGACCTAAGCAGCGGTAGTTCAGTTGGTTAGAATACCGGCCTGTCACGCCGGGGGTCGCGGGTTCGAGTCCCGTCCGCTGCGCCATATTTAAAACTTAATAAGCTTTATTTAGCTTAACAGTTTCAACCTCAAGTATTTATACTTGAGGTTTTTTTGTGTCTGTATATTCATATAACTTGTTGATTTATATATTTTTAATTCTAAAAATATATTACTGATCTACAGGTATCTTATTCTATGATTTTATTTATATGAGTCTGTTAACAGATAAGCTGGCTTGACCAAATAGTGGCTTTCTCGACTCAAATCAGGTGTTTTATCGTATTGCTTGATATTAATAATAGTCTCAAATCGGGCTTTCTATTCCCCACTATCTCATAGAACAAACCCTCACGCTCATCATCTTCAGCCTAGCAATACTATATTAGCTAAAAGCAGTTATTACTTATCTTAAACGTCACTAGCTGTCGTTTAGTGCTGTCAGCTCTATTGTTTGATTGTCTTTTTTTAAGTAGTATAAAACCATGTACTAAGAATGGCTTTATATACGAAGGGATATGATGACGAATAAAAATGCTTATACCGATAACAGCTTTTTCTCCTCTGATCTTAAGACCATTTTGCACTCTAAGCGTGCCAATATTTATTACCTCTCCCATTGCCGCGTCATGCAAAAAGATGGTCGTGTGCTGTACCTCACTGAAGACGACAAAGCCAATCAATACTTCAATATCCCCATCGCCAATACCACCTCTATCCTACTTGGCACAGGCACCTCCATCACCAATGCTGCTATGCGTCTGCTGTCTCAAGCCGGCGTGTTGGTTGGGTTTTGTGGCGGTGGTGGTACGCCGCTGTTTATGGGTAGCGAAAAAGAGATCTTTATCGAGTGGCTGACCCCGCAAAGTGAATACCGCCCCACCGAATACATTCAAGGCTGGATGAGCTGGTGGTTTGATGATGACAAACGCTTGCAAGCGGCGCAAATTATGCAACTTGCCCGCATTGAATTTTTGCGCTCAGTTTGGCAACGAGACAAAGACTTTAAACAACATGGCTTTGACAGTCAGCAGCCAGATATCGCAAGCTTGCTAGATACGCATCAAAGCCAAATTGTGGTGCAAGATAACGTTATGCACCTACTACAGCTAGAAGCCCGATTAACCAAAGCACTGTATAAACTTGCTGCGCAAAACACCAATTACAGTGGTTTTACTCGTGACCACGACGGTCTTGATAAAGCCAATGGCTTCCTAAATCACGGAAACTATCTAGCCTACGGTCTGGGCGCAACCACCGCTTGGGTACTCGGCATTCCGCATGGCTTTGCCGTCATGCATGGCAAAACCCGTCGCGGGGCATTGGTGTTTGATATCGCTGATATTGTTAAAGATGCGCTGGTGTTGCCCCTATCCTTTATTTGCGCCAGTGAAAACTTAAGCGAACAAGAGTTTCGCCAAGAGTGCTTAAATTATTTTACCCAATATAAAGCGCTTGATGAAATGTTTGAGGTGGTGAAGGGTTTGGCTTTGAAGACGGACTGGGAGATATAAATCATGCTCGTCACTTTTGTCTCTCAATGTGAGAAAAAAGCTTTAAAACGGACTCGGCGTATTTTAGATGCCTTTGCCAACCGTATTGGCGATAACGTGTGGCAAACTGCCATTACCGAAGAAGGATTAACGACGGTTAAACGCTTATTACGACAATCTGCGACCCGTTCAACGGCAGTCAGTTGCCACCGTGTGCGTACTCGCCAGCGTACCGAACTGGTGTGGATAGTGGGTAATAAACGCAAATTTAATGAGGTGGGTTTTGTGCCTGTGAATTGGACAACAAAAGAGGTTTTTATGGATTTACCAATAACAACGGCTAATATTTTAGCAAATACAAATGAACAGCCATTGAGCCAGCATTTATTTGCTGTTGGTTACTTGGGTTATAAGTTAATTGAAAGGTTAGATATAGATCATTCTAATTTAGCTAAAGCAGTATACATTGCGGGCATCTTGCACGATATAGGCAAAATTGATCCTCAGTTTCAAAACTGGCTAACGTCCAAAATCAAAAAACAGCCCAAAATAGACAATGAAGAAGATCTTGATTTACCAGACTTACCAAATGATGGTGTGCATATTGACTCTAGTATTAGAGGTCATACGAAATTTACATTTGAGAAGCATCCACGCCACCATGAGATATCTTGGTTACTTGCACAATCCATATTACCCACTGATACGCTAAATTCAGCACAAACAGCTCAGATTTTCCACGGTATATATTGGCATCATACCCGCCCATTTCGTAAAGACAATAGGTTCTTTTCACAAGCTCGTGGTATCCATAGGATATTCTCCAAATCTCTAGAAACAACTACATTAGAAAGAGTTATGGATGAGCTACAAGCCGTCTTAAAAGAAGTTCAGTTATTAAGTGAAGGTTATGCAGGTATTGACACTGAAATTAAAGACTTAACACCAAACTTTAGCTATAAATTTAACTTAACCCAATCAGACCTACCCAATTATAAAAACTACGATGACCTATCAGAAGAAGTAGTCGAGTTTACTAAAGACATAAAACCAAATGCCTTAAATAATCTTGTGCGTATGGCGGTTATCAGCGCTGACAGAATAGTCTCAAAAATGTCAAAAGAGGATTTAGCCGATTATTTACGAGAAGGCAATTTATATCAAGCACTTGATGCTGTTTTTCTAGAAGACAGTCACTTAGTCAATGAGATTGAAAAGTGCCTTGCAGGGTTTGAATCCCGTTTTCCAAATAGTGAGCGAAACCATTCACAAAACCTTGCATCAACTCAACTTGCAGACCTGAAGGATGAGGCTGAATTTGATGAGGGTGCGACTATTGGTGTACTACAAGGACCTGCGGGCTGTGGTAAAACTAAGATTGCTTTAGAGTGGGCACTCAAGACCAATGCTCAAAAGATTATTTGGGTGTGTCCTCGTGTGCAAGTCTGCTTAGGTTTACTGAATGATTTGACTCAAGAAGACTACTTACCTAATAGTCGTATAGAGATATTTACAGGAGAATATAAAAAAATTATTACAGGCGGACAGTCTATACAAGATGCACCCGATACAGTTGATAGTGACTACTTTAGCGGTGATATTGTCATTACGACAATCGATCAAGTCATTAATAATATTATTTCACATAACAAAGTAACGTCCATGGTGGACTTCATGCAAGCCCATGTGGTGTTTGATGAATTTCATGAACTGATACCGATGCCTGCTTTCAACTTATTATTTGCAGAACTGATTGAAGCTAAAAAATGTCGTGGCATATTAGCGAACACTTTGCTGGTGTCCGCTACGCCCCATGACTATTTTGTTAAAAAAGTACTTAATATTAAAGAGTCCTATTTTGTTAGAGTAGAAAGCTTTAACAGTGCAAAATATCAACTGCAATTTAGAAGCTATGATGAAACTGAAGAACCAAACCCATTAATAACAAATAAGATAGACACAGATAAAACTACCTTTGTAATTACTAATACTGCCCAAGATGCTCAGCTTGGTTTTCTACGCCATCAAAACGATGAAAACAGTATTCTTATCCACTCAAAATACACCCGAACGGACAAGGTAGAATGGTTCAATAAAGTATTTAACAGCTTTAAGAGAAATGGCAATGGCCAGTATCAGGTTTTGCGTAGCGGACCTATTGTGCAAGCCTCGCTTAATATCACCTGCGAGCAAATGTATACCGATTTAACCAGTGCTGAAAACTGGTTACAACGCTTAGGACGTCTTGACCGTTTTGGTGACAATACAGATATTAACCAATACATTACTGTCATTCCTCAATCGGCATTAAAAGGTAAGCAAAATAGTCATCAAGCAAAGTTTCTAGCCAGTTTGAATGTATGGAACAGTGCTTTAGCTTGGTTGAATTATTTACAAAACTATATGCAAGATAATGGTGACGACGAACCCGTTACTCTTAATCAACTTTATACGCTGTATAAAAACTTTTATAAAGATGACCAGTCAAAAATTGCTATTGAAGAAGATACCATAAAGTCCTTAAAACAGAGTGTGCAGTTAATTAACGATAAGGTTGTGGATCCCATTAGCGTACCGCCAAAATCTAAACGTTCTAAAGAGGGTATTGCTAAGATGTCTAAAAACTCATTGCGTGGAAATAATCGCTTTGTACAAATGGCAGTTTGTGAAGTAGATAATAATTTAAATCCTACTTTTATTAATCAATATGCTTATGATGAAGACTCTGATCATAGTAAAGTCACTATAGGCTTAACTGAGTCTGTAGAGCGCATCCAAGGTTATGGGGATGGGGCTAAAAACCTAGTCACCTTTATGCAATCCAAACACCATAATATTAAAAAAGAAGACGGTGCAAAAAAAGCATATAACGATTATGTACGATTAAACGAGGCTCGTTCCCCAGAATCCCCTATTTACCTTAGCTATACCACTGAGGACTTAGAGTCTATTGGTGGAGAACGGGAGCGCCACCCTTATGCTATGTATTATGTATTAAGTAAAAAACAACCCGTAGGCACAATGTCGATAGATCAATTAAATAATCCAGATTCAGTCGAAGACTGATTTATACCAACCTAAATATTAAATAACTCAAGGAGTAGAATAATGAATAAAGTTACAGGCATTAAAAGCGTAGATTTTAAAGTGGTCGCTCACGGACACGGTGTGGTCAACTGGAACGGACCAACAACTTTAAGTAGCGAGGGACGTACAGTAGATAATCACACTTTACCCAAGCTTCGGGGCTATACAAATCTAACAGGTAAAGTAAAAGAAGAAACGGGTTATAAATACAAAAAAGAAGCCACCGATATTGACTTTAAAGAAACGCCACTATATATCAGTCAAAACTGTATCCGTCATCATTTATTCCGTGACCAAGCTTTTGATTTGCATTTTGCGGGTGAAAAAAGCTTAGATAAGGTTATTGCCTCAATCACAGGTTTAGTACGAGGTTATGTTGTGCCTGCTAGTCAAAGCAAACGTACCAGCCCTCTACTTATCGAGGACTTTGTTGACCAACTGGGTAATGGTAATTTTGAACAGTTTGGACAAGCAGGTGAACGTGACAGCTCTTCTTTCTTTTCTAAAACGACATTTGGCGATACTAAATATATCTCTTATGGTTCGATAAGCATCGAGCAATTAGAATTTATTTCTTTGGATAATAAATTTGACCGTGCTGCCATGACTATTAAAGACAATCAAGGTGATGATATTGCTCAAAAAGTACAAGACTTTATTCAATCTTTAGATCCAGATAAGACGCCAAAAGCAACTTTTCATCCTAACTATGTGCGTAAAGGCACTATCTACCAAGAGGGCGAAGCAGGTATATTGCTCGACCAAGTCGCCATTGACATATTGGTCAATACAACGCTTGATATGATTAGAGATTTATCTATTAAGCAAGCCAAAGGCTATATGTATGTTGATAGTGTAGAGGTTGATTATAATGATTCTAATAAAATGATGCGTATCAAACGTAGCCCTGATGAAGCCAGCAGTAAGCCAAATACGGATTATGCGGTTTATTTTGAAGCCATTGATGAGAAATAGGATATGCTATGAAAATTGTTATAGATTATGAGGCATCATGGCGAAATTCATTTTTGGATGGCAGTAATGATGAGCCTTTACCCAAAAAAGGACGTGACTTTGTCGGGTCAATGACCTCGCTTAAAAACTCAGAAAACTATCATCAACGTTCGGTAACTAAAAATACGGTTTTAGGCATATTAAGCCGTTTAATTGGTGACCAACGTAAACTCTATCAGGCTAGGCAAAGTGAGCATTTTTACTTTGCTGATATAGAGGATAAGATTGATTTTAAAGATAACCCAAAAGTTATTAGTAATGAAATCGCATATATTCGTAACATTAAAGGCAGTACAGATCAAAACTCTTTTACGGGTATGATTAAAGTTAACGACCCTATATTCCAATCAGACTATTCACAAGATTTCTGGGGCGTCCTTGCTTTAGATATAGAGAGCTTATGCGACTTTATTATTGATAATACCCCTGTAACTATCGCTTTACCGTTTCAACTTGACCCGATATCTATATTAAACCAGCTTGAATTAATTAAGAAAAATAAACCTGTTGCTTATGAAGGTCCTATTAAACAAGCATCTGATAATCTAAGTAGTCACTTCGAAAAGTATAAACCGTTTAATAAAAAAGATAAGCAGCTTATCCTGCCTATGTATTGTTCGGCTCTATATTTACAATTACAGCGGTTAGAAAAACGCTATGATATGAGTAGTGCAAAAACTAAAGCGGGTGGCATAAGTGGTATTTCAAACAATGGCTTTACCCCTAAAGACTTTATGAAAACTTATGTGACGGGTGGAAAAAAGATCATTTATGGCAATCCCTTTGTGCGTGAAGAGTTTGTTAAGGGTGAGGGTAAGATAAAACAAACCTTAGCAAAAGCCAGTGGTCAGCTAGAGATAATTTTAGATATTGACAATGACCGAGCCAAAGACTTAAGAAGAAAGATAAATGATGCAGGTGTTTCTTCATTTTATTTAGGAAAAAAAGGCTTAGCGTATGTCTCTGATATCAGCCTAAACTAAAAAGGAAATACCATGAAATATTACCAAGAAATCACATTGATAGATGATGATCAGCCTTTGTATGATATTTGGAGTGACTTGTATAAACAAATACATATTGCCTTAGCTGACCTAGCCAATAATCATAGCATTCATAGTGTAGGTGTCAGTTTCCCTAATTATCGTTATGAAGAAAAGAAAAAAACAAATGAGGAAGGTGAGTCAACCATCAAAGCATTTGGTATTTTAGGAAACAAATTGCGTCTGTTCGCTCCTAGTAGTAATGAACTAGTTAAACTCCAGCTCAATAAATGGCTTAAAGAACTCAAAGATTATGTTGAGATTGGATATATTGAAGAAGTCGGTGACAAAGCTACCAGTTATATCAGCGTACATCGTTATCGCTTTAAACCTATAGAGGTACAAGCACAATCATTGGCTGAAAAGCTGGATATTAGCCTAGATGATGCACTGGCAACGGTCGCTAAACGCACGCCTGAAAAGCCAGTGCCTTATATTAGGCTGACCAGTGAAACCAATAAATCACCTTACTTACTTAAAGTGTTACAACAACCCGCGGATACACCAAAGCCAGGTACGTTTAATACTTATGGTATGAATGGCATGCGTAATAAAGTTACTGTACCGCATTGGTAAACCATGATTCAACTGGTCATGATGAATGACCCAAAAAGAGGATGTAAAAACCCTCTTTTTGACCTATTTAAAAACTCGCAATAAAATCAAAGGTTTATGATATAGCCAAAAAAGAGGGTAAAAACAGAGTTTTGCCCTCTAGGCTTTGTCATAACTTACTTTTTGGAGGTATAATTCCTCCTTTCACACCGCACAGGTGGCTTAGAAATGTTGTCGCACCACCTAGAAACTCGTTGTATTCTTTCACACCGCACAGGTGGCTTAGAAAAGTTGACATGAACGGCAACGAGATAACGGAGACTTTCACACCGCACAGGTGGCTTAGAAAACACAATAGAGCGCCGCTACATAGCGAGCAATCTTTCACACCGCACAGGTGGCTTAGAAATATGAAGCAATTAGAGGCGTTAGTGCTACAAACTTTCACACCGCACAGGTGGCTTAGAAAATTGGACTGACGGCAAGTATTTGCGCTTTAGACTTTCACACCGCACAGGTGGCTTAGAAATTGACGGCGCCGTTACGCTCGTTTAACTGCTTCTTTCACACCGCACAGGTGGCTTAGAAATTGTATTGTTTGAGTGAAAGATAGTCCATACCCTTTCACACCGCACAGGTGGCTTAGAAAGGTAAAACCTACAGACACAAAAAAACCCCTCTCTTTCACACCGCACAGGTGGCTTAGAAAAAGCGAGATGACTGAACAAGAGCGCTTAGACTCTTTCACACCGCACAGGTGGCTTAGAAACTTATATGTTCCCGTTGAAACCTGGCGAGAAGCTTTCACACCGCACAGGTGGCTTAGAAAAAAAAGTCAGCGTGAGCTTTACCACAGTGCCCCTTTCACACCGCACAGGTGGCTTAGAAAACAGCATCACGATACGGCTTAGATCGAAATCCCTTTCACACCGCACAGGTGGCTTAGAAATATCCGATATAGACTCCAAAGCAATGCCAATACTTTCACACCGCACAGGTGGCTTAGAAATTTAAGCGCACAAAACGCCTTGATAGCCGCCTCTTTCACACCGCACAGGTGGCTTAGAAACGTTGGTTAGGGTTGCCGTCGCTTTGACGTAACTTTCACACCGCACAGGTGGCTTAGAAAAGTATGAAGGGGATGAACTGATTGAGAGATTGCTTTCACACCGCACAGGTGGCTTAGAAATAGACTACCATCTAGTGAAACCCTAGTGAAAACTTTCACACCGCACAGGTGGCTTATGAGAGCCGTTAAAAAATTGCACTGCAATTTTAGGCTCGCAAGAGAAAATCCCTTAAAGGGGATTTTCTGAAAGCTCAACTTCCTAGTAAAACCTAATAAGATAAACCCACCGCACAGGTGGCTTAGAAATACTCAGTGAGTAGCTAACATGAGGATGTTCCCTTTCACACCGCACAGGTGGCTTAGAAAGTGGTATATGGCTCAGTAAGCACCGCCCCGTTCTTTCACACCGCACAGGTGGCTTAGAAAACTTGAGGGCTTGCCAGTGATAATACACTCTACCTTTCACACCGCACAGGTGGCTTAGAAATAAAAGCTATTCCCCACTCAATCGGTAATTTAAAGCAGCTTAAAGAGCTTATACTTTATAGTAATGGCTTACAAAGTTTACCTGACAGCCTCACTAATTTAAAACAATTAGAGCGTCTAGATATTAGTGACAACCCATTATCTCACTTACCTAACTCAGTAAGACATTTTATTATTGAACTGGGTAATAAGGTATTTAGCGTGAAAGATAAATAGACTGTACTGATTTTAGCTAATTGTGATATAGCCTTTAATTTTAGAAGCCCTTTAAATTAAGGTTTGTAGTGGCATGGTCAAACTAAACCATGCTTTGGACCAAAAAAGAGCTCTGACCTAATACAATCAAGTCAGAGCCTTTTATGAGTGAATCAATTACTAGAATCCTCTAGCGTTATCACTGTCAACGGTATAGAAGATATTAAAAGCGCTATTCGCCCCAGTTTTTATCTGCTTACCGGCTACTGTAGCACTGGCCTCAAAGTCCACCCCGCCCCCTGCACTTTCACCACTGGCGATATTGGGTAGAGTTAATGAGCGTATGGTTACTTGTTTATTAGTAACTGGCGTATCTGCTTTGGTAAGTTTTTGGCCACGTGGTTTGACCACCTCTCCTGCTGCTAAGTCCTTATTGACATCATCATAAATAATATCGAAATCTAACAACTGCGCTTGATCAAGTTTTGCTTGACCATCTACAACAGGAATACCCACCAAGGACTTGCTACCACGGTGAATCATTCGATTCTCAATAACCTGCCCATTATCCAGCTTTCTACCTTCTGCTGCTACTGAGTTGGTTCGCACTATGAACATAACTTTATATCCTGGTACTGCAGACTCTGCTTTTCCATCAAAAATATCTGCTACCAATTCTGGTGAGTTCTTCGCCTTATTAACCACGATACGGGCAGAGTTTTCATAAACAGGATAATCCTTGCCATCAATGGTCAAATAACGCGTGTCTTTATAACTGCTTTGCGTACTCATTATCCCATGGGTCATAGTCGTAGAGGTTGCGACAGGCGCATCGCTCACTACGGATGTCGTACTTTGACATCCAGCGGCTCCTAGAGATAAGAAAGCGATAGACAAGAGTGACGCAGCAGACAGTAGCGTATTGCGATAACCTGATTGTGGTGTTGTTAACATATTTTAGTCTCATAAAAAAAGGGGTTATAACATAAAAACGTCCCAAAACAAATGATATTGATAACTATTATCATTTGTTTTATTATTACTATAATGTTACAGATTGTCAACTCTCTACGCAGCTTAAATTTATTATTTTTGACTCTATTGGATGTCAGCGCACCTAACCTTATTAGATAGCTGGGCTGTTGCCAGATAGGTTAAATCTATTGAAGGATTACTCATGTCAATAACGCAAGCCAGCCGATCGATAGCAATGATGATGGCGGTTTTAGGAGCAGCAATGACGCCCAGCCATGCCAAGCCAGATTTAACTCAGACAACAGATATGACGCTGCTCAGTGCAAAAGATATAGGATATAAATTTGTCTATCATGATTTTAGCGCAGTAGCCCCTAAGACCTCACAGCAAGATAATTTGGCCGCGATACAAGCTTATGCCAAGCCTCGTCATTATCGAGTATGGCTGGCTGTTCCTTGCCAACCAAGCTTGTCACCCTCCCAAGAGTGTTTAAGCACCGCGACCAAAGTACTGTATATGCTTGATGGCAATGCTGCTATTGATGATTTAGACCAAGAGACACTGCACGCTTTATCTCAGGCTCAATCAAGCAATATGGCCCCAGCCTTAGTCTTTATTGGTTATCAGACGCCCTATCGGTTTGATGTGGATGCCCGAGCTTATGACTACACGCCGCCTTTATTTGATGACACTCATGAGCAAAAACAAAGCAGCGCTAATAGCAGTAAGGCATTTCAAGAAAAAGGTAGAGCGCGATTAAATGGCGGTGCAGAGCAGTTTTATGAGCTTATTGAACAAGAGATAAAACCTTGGGTTTATGAGCAGCTGGGCAATAAGCCGACACAGGAGGCGATCTGGGGGCACTCTTATGGTGGTCTTTTTGTGTTATATACCTTATTTAAGCATCCCCAGTCTTACCAGCAGTATTTTAGTGCAGATCCCTCATTATGGTGGCAAGATGGTGAGATGACTCAGTACTGGCAGGCATTTCAAAACCAGCCTATAACGCAGCTATCTACCCTCTCAACAACCAAGCAGTTACGACTTACTTTTAGTCAATCACAGCAGCAAGATGCGCCTGTCGCTAATACCTCCACAGCGAGCACAGCCGCTGTCAGTGGCCTAGATAAAAATGAGTTTGCTAATAATATCTGTACCATGTTCCAAAATAACGCGAGCTATCAGTTTTATAATGAGTCGCATGGAGAGCTATTTACCACCTCCCTGCTTGACAGCTTACAGCGCTTTTGACACCTTCTTGCTATCATAAAAAAAAGATCTGAACACGTGGTCCAGATCTTTTTATTCTATTAACAGCTGACTTTTAACGACTAAAAATCAAAACTGACATCAAATATATAAGCTCGGCCTGGCTCATTAAAGGTTCGAGCACCGGCATTGGTTCCTGTGCCCTCACGCATGATTTGCTTGTCAAATAGGTTTTTGATGCCTGCACCCACGGTGATCATATCGGTTAAATTATAGCGGGTGCTGATGTTAGCTAACGCATAAGGCTCGCGGTCTAACTTCAAGGTAGTCAGCTCATCGCCTGTCGTGACAGAGACGTCAGGAGCTTCAATAGCGCCATAATAGCTGACACCAAAATCAGCATTCCAGCGAGGCGTAATGTCCCAGTTTATATTGGAGTTCACCGTATATTTAGGAATTAACGATAGAGGCTCGCCATTGTCTTTACGCTCTGAGCGGATATTACCAGTTAGGTTGGTTGACCATAAGATATTATCTGTCACAGGGACTTTGACAAAGCCCTCTAGCCCTTCAATAATCGCCTTTCCTTGGTTCTCCCACTGGAAGACAGAGCGCTTAGTGGCTGAGTCTACTGCTACTCGGTTGATACCAGCGCCAATACGGTTATCGTAAGCGTTATGATAATAGGTTAAGCCGGCATTGAGACCTGTACCATCTTCATAAGTAAACGTCAGCTCTTTGTTCCAAGAGGTCTCATGCTCAAGCTCTGAGTTACCCAGTACCTGACAGCCTCGTTGATCGGTAGGCACCCAAGAAGGACAGCCATTACCCTTTGTATAATAAATATAGTTGGGGTCCAATCGGTATAGATCTGGCGCCTTGAAAGCGCGACTTATCCCTGCCTTTACAGACCAATTGGGGCTAAAATGCCACGTAGTATTTAGACTCGGTGACCAGTTGCTACCGGCCTCACTATGATAGTCATAACGTAGTCCTGGAGTCACATACCAATCTGGAGTGAGTTGATAGTTATCCTCTATATAAGCACCAATCAAATAAGCATCCGACTTTGGATCGCGCTTAGCAGGGTCGGTTTCTACATCGCCAAAAGCAAAGCCATCATCAAACGTCAGCTCAGATACCCAGGGGTTATTTAGCTTTTCGCCCCGAAATTCAGCACCTGCAGTTAAGGTGTGATTGTCATAAAAGATATCCCACTCTGATTTGGCATTTAGCGTATCATAGGTCGCTTTTTTCCAGTTAAATCCCTCTCCCTCAGGCGGCGTTTGAATCTGTCCTTCACCACCACCTGCAGTACCTTCAGCCAAGCGCTCATTATCGGTACGACTGAACTCTAGATAACTATTGCTACGGGCATCATCGTAATTGCCGCGATGGGTGAAGGCTGCACCATAGCGGCGCATCTTATTGGTAGAGTCACCGGCCAATAAATCCACTAAAGTATCATTAACGTTTTGAAACTGCGAATCACCTGCCCAGTGGTTGTCTTGAGTACTATAGCTCACCTCAACCCCGACAGTATTCATGGCATCTACGGCATATTCGAAAAGCTGACGCACATCTATATTTTCAACGCCTTCAACACCGGCCGCCACAGAGGCTGATGGCCCATCACGCCCCTCCACAATTTGTGCATCCTTGGCATTGATATAAGGATCATCTCCGTCGCTATCGTGGTAGCCAAGTGTGGTACGGAAGGACAGCTTATCGCTTAACGGACCTGCCATATTTATATTGGTGCGCCAGTCTTTGCCTTCCAAGTCACTCTCTGGAGACTCGTAATGGCCCGTGATTGAAAATTCTTTTTTTGTGGGAGATTTGGTAATGATATTCACGACACCGCCCATACTACCAGACCCATATCTGGCTGCAGCAGGACCTCGTAATACCTCAATACGTTCGATAGCACTTGGCGGCACCCATTGAGAATCACCGCGTGTGTCTTGTTCGCTGGCTCTACCAGGTCGAACTGCATTGCGAGAAGTCACAGGGCGACCATCAATCAAAATTAAAGTATTGTTAGGTCCCATACCGCGTAGGTCAATCTGGCGCTGGTTACCCCGCTGGCCGGAAGTTGAAGAACCTGACAGATTAACGCCCGGCATCTTACGTACAATTTCTGCGATATCATTAGAGACTGATGCTTTTTTAATAGCCTCTTCACTGATAACGGATAGACCGGCAGCTTGTTCAAGCTCCTCACGAGCCGCCTTCACCACAATAGCGTCAAACTCAGCAGAAGGTGTGTCTTGTGCGTCAGCGGTTTGTTGAACGTCAGCTTGCTGCACCGTAAGGTTATCGCTTTCAGCCGCATAAGATGTGGTACTAAGGATAGAGGCAATACTCAGGCTAAGCAGTGCTTTTGGTGTAATTAAATGAGCTCGTTGTTTTAAGTAGAGGTTTTTTGATTCAAAGAAAGCGGACAATGTTGGCATAAATGACAATCCTAATAGCACTTAGATACTATCAATACTTTTCAACAATACCGTTAGATTGCGATCGCTTACCCTGTGCTTAGACTGTAGCAAGATAAGTAAAAGTCAGTTGAAATAATAGCGTATTGATACCCACAATTTTCTCAAAACAGTCCACCCTCCCACTGTATAGAACAGAAAAGATGGTAACTGTTTGATAATAAAGCAGGCGTACTTTAGCAACATTTTTGTAATATTGCAAATAGTAATCATTATCATTAGCTTTATTGTTTATGATAAAAACTTAAAATTTTTTTGAATCTCGGCTAAAAACAATAGATAATTAAATACACATTAAATCTAAGCTTAAATAACATTCCCATAATTATGTCCAAGGATGATAACCAATGAATACTGTGATAAAAACAGCCGCCACCTTAACCCTAGCACTAACCTGCCTAAGCCTTACTATCCCAGCTTCTGCCACATTAAAATCCTTTTCAAACGACGATGCTTGTGGCTTTAAAAATGAGAAAGGCCAAGTGGTCGTGCCGGCCAAATATGATTTTTGTGGTGATATCTCAGACGGTATGGCATACGTGGGTAAGTCTGCCAACAACCCTGATAAAGATGCCTACTATACCGGCTATATCAATGAGTCAGGCAAATTGGTCATTCCCGTTAAGCTTGATACCCAGATGTTCTATCCAAATATCATCTTTAGAGATTTCCACGAAGGTGTTGTCGCCGTCTATAAAGATGGGCCTATGGGCGAAGATGGTAAATATGGCTATATGAATAAAGCTGGAAAACTGGTTCTTCCTTATCAATATCAAAAAGCTGGCGACTTTAATAAAGCTCGTGCTGTCGTCTGTAAGAATGACAAATGCGGGGTAATTGATAAATCTGGCAAAACCGTTATCCCCTTCAAATTCAATGATCTAGAGGACTATTCTGATGGTTTGGCAAAGTTTAGCACAGAGCCATGGGGTCAAGGAAAGTCAGGCTTTATCGATACTAACGGCAAGGTGGTAGTCAGTGCTAGATGGGATGCTGCGATGCCTTTTTCGCAAGGTTTAGCTGCTGTTCGAGTCGGTGATTATGAAAATGGCAAATGGGGCATTATTAATAAAACAGGCAAGGTAATTGTGACACCTATTTATGACAATGCCTATATCGAACCTGAAGGCGACGCTATGGATGTAGATGGCGGGGTTTATGAAAATGGCACTATTAACATGTATAACGTCGGCAACAATGGCTCTGTAACCCGCTATACCCTTAACACCCAAGGCAAGGTCATTAAAAAGAAAGTCTTCTCAGACTGGTATGAAGCACAAGCAGATCTTTATCGTTAAGGCCACGCTCTATCTACTTTCTTGCAAATGCGCGTTTTGCTTATGATGCTTGACCATATATTTACCAAGCAGTGGTAAGCAAAACGCCGGTAACTGAAAGGCGCCTAATAATGGTAAAAACAAAGCACCCATAAACGGAACGGTAATGGTATAAGCCAGTAACACATTACGCCCACCACATACTATGGCTGCGACAATGGCATTCTCATAACCAAAGCGCCGATAGATAACGTAAGCGCTGAAATAAAACAATAATGCCAATACAGAGCTAAGCGCTAATAAAGATAGCGCCTGCCACGGATCTTGATCAAAGGTACCTCGAAACCCTGCCATGAGCCCCAGCGGAAAAAGCATGAGCAGTAAGATATTGAACTGTCCAATTTTGGGATAATAGCGGGATAAAATGGTGGGGGCAATGAAGCGGCGTGCCAGCACAGCCAGACCCATCGGCATGATTATATACACCACCAAGCGCTTGACATAAGTCGCCAGATCTAAATGAGCATGTTTATCCCCTAACGCCCACAATACACCCAGTAGCGCACACGGCATTACCAAGGTAGCGGCAATGGTCTTTGCCATAGCCAGCTGAGCATCAAACCCTACCGCATTGACCAGTGCGCCACTGCCAAATAAAGGCGCTGTGGCACCAAGCCCAGCAATGGCCAACAGCAAATCACCTCGCACACCCAGCAGGTAACTTATGAACACCAGTATTAGGCTCATGCCCGCACTTTGAAATACAGCAAAGCCCCACACATAGCTTGTTGCAATGCGCTTGACTAATGCGTATTGATCAATACCCAGCAACGTAAAAAACATCAAGAAGAACAACACTTCAGGCAAATAGGCCAATACCGCATTGGATAAACTTGGGAAAATAAAACCCACAACTGCGCAAAGTGGCATAATTAAGGTGCTATGACGCGCAATAAAACGAAGCATGGCCTTGTTCCTAAAACGTATATTCATCAACGCTTATTTAGCCTACTGCCTTTGTGATACACATCAAAACAGCAGTAAGGTCTAAGCAATTCTTATTTTTAGACCCTACTTTATACAGTGATTCTTATTAGGTTACAAACCCTATCACTGTTTTGGTGCATAATCCTAAGTGACAACCCAAAACAGCCCTGACATACCGGTTAAATTAACGCTCAATCCAGGTTTGGGCATCAATCACTTCACCATACAAAAATTCAATAGCAGCCATAATGGTGGCATGCGCCTGAGCTGCTGGAACTTTGGTACCCTTAAACTCAAGATCAAGGGTGGCACAGGCATCATGGATTGTGGTGGTGGTATAACCAAAATCTACGGCGGCGCGGACCGTGGCGTCAATACACATATGACTCATCGCACCAATCACCGTTACCTGCGTTATACCCGCTTCATCTAGCAAAGTCTTAAGAGAGGTCTCACGAAAAGAGTTGGGGTAATGCTTCACAATAACCGTCTCGCCATCTATAGGCTTTACCTTGTCATTAATGGCCACACCCTCAGTGCCAGGTGTAAAAATTGGCGCATCGGCCGAGGGCATCTCATGACGAACATGGATAACGGTATGACCTTTTTGTCTGGCAGACTCAATCACCAAAGCTGCTTTATCTGCAGCAGCATTGATACCTACCAGCGGCAGTTTACCTTGCTCAAAATACTCATTTTGGATATCTACAACGATAAGGGCTTGTGGGTTCATAGTCGTTTCTCTTTTTTTTTAAATTAAGTGTGAGTCTCTATCATACAAGCACAGCGCTAAACTAACGAGTGTCTATATGGACACATAACAGGTCAATAACGACATCTGAACCAAAACCCACTGTTGAAACTGGTAGGGTGGTCTATAAACGCACCAGATAGCAGCCGTAGTTGGCCGGCGCAATCTGTTGGTGGTGATCTGTGCGTCTCTTAACCCACACCTAAAAACCTACAAAAACTTAACGCTTTCTTAACTGCTTATCCTGTACTATCAAATCAATAAAGCCATTTGGTCTCTTTCCAATACAGCGTTAAAAACTGAATTATTAAATTCTTAATGCCGGCATTTATAGGATGTAAAACAATTTTAATTCATTCAAGGATATCATTATGAAAGCTTTATTACTTACCGCTTTGGTAGCTTGCAGCATGGCTGTTACAGGCTGTACTACTCTAAAAAATGTCGCCGGTGAAGACACAACAGGTACGCATGACGTACATAGCATGCAAAACAACTCATCTCCTGTCACAAAAATGAATGGTGTATTAGTAGACTCAACCAACCATATGACCCTATATACTTATGACAAAGACGATCTTAACAAATCTAATTGTGGCAAAGTATGTCTGGTTGCATGGCCTGCCTTTTTAGCACCTAAAGCCTCAATGACTAAGGGTCAATTGACCACAATCAAGCGTGATGATGGTAAATATCAGTGGGCGATGAATGGTAAGCCTTTGTACTTCTATGCGAATGATACCAAGCCAGGTGATAAAAATGGTGATGGTAAATTTGGTGCTTGGGATGTTATCAAAGCTCAATAATTATTTTATCACCGAACAACTTAGCCTATATTTGCGAGTTTTTTAACCCACTAAGTTTGTTTAACCCACCAAAGAAGACGCTAGTATTATGGATGCTCGTACAAATTAATTTTTGTTCGAGCATTTTTTATGGTCAAATTAGCTGACAAAAATTACTATAAAAAATATATTTGACACCTTGGAAATATTCTATATAATACGCTCCTACATTCAGGGTGATTAGCTCAGTTGGTAGAGCGTCTGCCTTACACGCAGAATGTCGGCGGTTCGAATCCGTCATCACCCACCACTATATTAGTTAGTGTTTAAACTTACTAATCGACCTAAGCAGCGGTAGTTCAGTTGGTTAGAATACCGGCCTGTCACGCCGGGGGTCGCGGGTTCGAGTCCCGTCCGCTGCGCCATATTTTAAAACTTAGTTAACTTTTTTAGTTAAGCACAAAAGTTTCAACCTCAAGTATTAAATTACTTGAGGTTTTTTTGTGTCTAAAAAAAGGACATGCTAAACCTCACGTTTTGCTAGTTAATGGTTGCTGTGTAAATTAAGGGCACTGCACCGCACAATCTACTAGACCGCATTTAGTCGCCTAACAACATCTCTTATAAAATCAACAACAAAAAATAATGGTATCGCGGCTATGCATTCTCTATTCTATAAAACATATATAACATGCCAACCCCAATCTAATAACCCAATCTAATAACAAAATCCAAAAAATAAACCATAGGTGATGTATGCAGCATTTTTACCCTTTATATTTAGCCAATAAAGCCCACGAAGGCAGCGATGATGCGCTTGAAGTGATTAATAAATACAGTCAAGAGCCTGTCGCTGAGGTGGCCCGTGCCGATGAAGCACTATTAGAGGAGGCCATTGCTGCAGGGATTAAAGCAGTTCCTGAGATGCAAGCCTTAAAGCCTTATCAAAAGCAGCGTATTTTGCTGGACTGTGTGGCCAAGTTTACTCAAAGATTTGATGAATTTACTGAAGCGCTAATTGCCGAAGGCGGTAAGCCAGAAGCGGCGGCCAAAGCAGAAGTTAAGCGCTTAATTGCGACCTTTCAGTTCGCTGCAGATGCGGTCACCACTATGCCAGAAGGTGAGGTCATTCCCTTAGATGTGACCGAGGCCAGTGCTGGCTATCGCGGCTTTACCAAAAGAGTGCCTATCGGACTGTGTGGCTTTATTTCCCCCTTTAATTTCCCGTTAAACTTAGTGGCACATAAGATAGCGCCTGCCATTGCGGCCGGCTGTCCATTTATCTTAAAGCCGGCCAGCTATACCCCCATTGGTGCTTTATTGATCGCTGAGGTATTGGCGCAAACTGAGCTGCCTGAAGGGGCGTTTTCTATTATGCCCATGTCATCGAAGATAGCGGACAAATTAGTCACTGATGAGCGTATTAAGCTGCTCTCTTTTACCGGCTCTGATAAAGTGGGCTGGGATATGAAGGCGCGCGCCGGTAAGAAAAAAGTCGTGCTCGAGCTCGGCGGTAACGCGGCTGTGATGGTAGAGCCTGACGCAGATCTTGATAAGGCACTGCCACGGATTATCACTGGAGGCTATAGCCAGGCCGGTCAGGTCTGTATTAGTGTACAGCGGGTGCTCATTCACCAAGATATTTATGCCTCTGTAAAAGACAAATTAGTTGAGCTTGCCAAACAAGTCAAATCAGGTGACCCCAGTGAGGCTGATGTGGTGGTAGGCCCTATGATTGATAAAGGAGAGCTTGAGCGTATTCAACAGTGGGTGAAAGAAGCGGTTGATGCTGGCGCGACCATCTTGTGCGGTGGTGAAACCAAGGGCTTGGTGATGGAGGCGACCATTCTTGAGAATGTCAGCCACGAGGCCAAGCTTTATAAAGATGAAGCCTTTGGTCCGGTGATGATTTTAGAGTCCTATGAGGACTTTGAAAAAGGGATGGCGCTGGCCAATGATACCCGTTTTGGCCTACAAGTGGGTGTGTACAGTAGCAATATCAATAAAGCCTTGCAGGCATGGGATACCCTAGAGGCGGGCGGCGTGATTATCAATGATGTGCCCACTTTCCGAGTCGATAATATGCCTTATGGCGGGGTAAAAGACTCAGGCTTTGGTCGAGAAGGGGTGAAATATGCCTTAGAGGACATGACTGAGCTTAGATTGATGGTTGTTAAAGACTAAATCTATAGGCTTTAATGCTGATGCTTAAATGCGGTCAACACAAACAACAGCCCCATCAATAGATGGGGCCGTTGTTTATTAGGTTTGGCACTATTTAGTGCTGCGGAGCTTGGCGATAAATGAGATGTGATATGATATCTTGTTTAGCGGCGGCTTATCGTTAATTTATGGCTTGAGTCGATGTTACTGTGCCGGTATGAAACTTTAAAATCTGCCACAGTACCTCTTCATTGGCGACAATATCAGCCAAAGTGTAGTTATCCATGACCTTCAAAAATGCCCCAGTGGCTTCCGCAAAAACAGACTTTAGCTTACAAACAGGGGTGATGGCGCAGTAATCTGCAGGCTTAGGTTGCGCTTTGCTCTTTGAGTTACTGCGGCTTTGGGCATCACAGCCGGGCGCAGGAAAACAGGGCACCACATGAAAATCAGGCTCAGTTTGGCGAATGACTTCTCCTAAGTTGATGTCTTGGGCGGCTTTGGCCAGACGAATACCGCCATTTTTGCCACGGATACTTTCAATATAGCCAATTTGCGCCAATTGATGAATGATTTTGGTCAAGTGGCTGCGCGAGATTTGGTAGCTGTTGGCAATATCCGTAATAGTGGCTAGGGTATTGCGGTCGGGAATGACCGCCAAATACATCAGTGTACGTAGAGCGTAGTCACTATAATTGGTGAGGCGCATTAATTTTACCCCTTAAGTTAACGTAAAGCAGCAGGATAACTTGTTTTGTCAGTGCCGCTGCGATAGCTGTTATAATTATGTTGGCGAATCTAAAATTATTCTAAAACCCTAAGCAAGGGGGCGATATGCTAAATTACCTATTAATTGCACATCTACTGGGTGCTACTGTCTGGACAGGCGGCCACTTAATCTTATCGTTGGTGATCCTGCCCCAAGCTTTACGTAATAAAGAGCTTGGCGCACTGATGGCCTTTGAAGCGCAGTTCGAAAAAATAGGTATGCCCGCTTTTGTATTACAGGCGCTCACCGGCGTAGCGATGATACATAAGATGCTACCAGATGTGTCAATGTGGTTTGATACCCGTAATGACATTGGCCTACTGGTCAGTATCAAGCTAACCTTACTATTGCTAACCCTATTGGTGGCGCTGCATGCTCGCTTTCGGGTCATTCCGCAATTAACTGCGGCACGGCTTAACTTTTTTGCTCTGCATATCGTGGCGGTCACCTTGCTTGGTGTCTGTTTTGTGATAGTCGGCTCTTTATTTCGTACCGGTCTTGGCTAAGCAGCAGGTCTATTTACTCAATGGATGTGTCGTAATCACTAAGCTATTATACCTCTAATTGAGTATTGACTTCTATTACCCAAACAGTCCATCTTCTCTTTGCTTAGCCAGTATTGGCCAGTAGCTGATGCCAAACAGTACAAAGCAAGCTATCCAAGCACTTTGGGCCAGTATAACCCATGTTAAATAATACTCCAGTGCCACAAGGGGCATCACAACCCGAAAGATGAAGGCAAATACCATCAGGATAAAGATAAAGTTGACGGTCTTTGGCGGAGTATGAATGCTACGCCCTGTATGACCTAACGACACTCGAGACATCATTGACACCGTCATCATGCCAACACCTGATAAAGCCAAAGCGTGCACCGCAATGCTGTGCGCAAAGTTGAGCCAAGGCTGCACTGCAAATAAGACAAAGCTTAGGCACATGCCCAAAAAAGCCACAAATAATGACCACAATAGCGGCTTTTGCCATATTCTAGGCTGATACCAGCCTATAAGACGGACACCATTAACCAAAGCCACCACAGCCGCTGAAATACTGATGAGATAAGGTTGAGGGTAGAAAATATCGGCCAACATAAATATTAAGAATGAGCCAAGACTGAGCCCATCTAGTAGTTTGCTGTTTTTTACCTTAACCTCTTGATCGCTATCGAAGCTTAAGCCACGTTCAATAAAAAATGGCACCACACGTCGGCCAATGGTGAGCACAATACCCATGACTAAATAGAGGCCCAAATAAATTCCGACTCGAAAATAGCTTTGTTCGCCACTAAAAATGCTCCAGTAGCACAGCATATTACCTAAGGTAAGCAGCACAAGCTTTGAGACAATACCCATTTGTTTGTACTGCTTAACCGCAAGCACAGCCTTGATAACGGCATATGCACTAAGCAGCATAAATCCCATATCACCAACTATGGCTAGGGTGAGCCAGACAGTCTCATTACCTGCCAAGCCTACAGCTGACCAGCCAATACGCGCCAGCAACCAAAAGCCAAAGATGACGCCCAAACGGTAGCCATAAGGCATCATTATGCCGGTCCAAGTCTTAACCGCAGTCAGCAAAAATCCAACAATAATGGCCATGGCATAGCCATAGAGCATTTCATGGGCATGCCAATAAAGCGGATTAATATCTGCTGTCTGCATTGAGCTGTGGCCTGTGAACATAAGCATCCACAGCAGCATGGTAATAATGGCAAACACACTGCCACCAACAAAAAAAATGCGAAAGCCTAGGTTTAAAATAGCCAAAGGTGAGCTGGGACGTTGATTGGGAGATTGAATCTGAAGCATAGGGCGCCTCGTTAGGTGAAATTGCTCAAAGACAGCAGACTAACACCAAAAAAATACAGTTATCTATGGACAGATAAGGTGTAAACAACTGAAGCATTGAGCCATAATAACAAAAGATGTATTTATAATGAATGTTTTATTATAGCGGTTTATCTGCGCAATGGATAGCTGAAAATTTAAGCTTTGGATGGTTGCAAGATAAGCTTGGATCTAAGCTTGGAGTTAGGACAACATAAAAAAGAAAACCCCCTATCAAGACTAGGGATGATAGAGGGGGTGGAGAAAGGCGATTATTATTTTATTATTATTATTTTGTTTGGGTTAACCATTATAAAATCAAAAGGTTACCTGTTTTTTACAGCGGGTTATTAATAAATTAAAAGACCGGCGGTAAAGGCAATATTATAGGACAAATTACCTTTAAAGTAAATGATAATTATTATCAAATGGGTGTTTATCTACTGGGTATTTAATCCGATGTCTAAAGGCCGATTATCCAGTTTTTGTAAGGTGTTATAATGGCCCTTTAATCGATAATACATACCCACGGCGTGGGTAAAAAAGAGATCAGATATGGCACAAGATAAGAGGGGAGCAATGGAGCAATGGATATGAATTTAAGCGATGCAGAGCTGATGCGTTATTCACGCCAAATTCTACTTGAAAGCTGGGATATTGAGGCCCAAGAAAGATTAAAAGCCAGTACGGTGGTGATTTTAGGTGCAGGCGGACTTGGCTGCCCAGTGTCTGAAACTTTGGCACGCGCAGGTATCGGTGCTATTCATCTTATTGATGATGATGTGATTGAGGCCAGTAACCTACAACGGCAAACCTTATTTACCGCAGAGGATATTGGGAAAAGTAAGGCCAAAACTGCTTGCCAAGCATTGTCGCACATCAACCCTTTTGTAAAACTCAGTTATGCCACCGAGCGGTTACAGGCAGATAATGCCAAGCAGTTATTGCTTATTGAGCAAGCCCAAGCGGCAAGCGGCCCTTATTTATTGCTAGACTGTACCGATAATTTTAGCGCGCGCGACATATTAAATCGGGTGAGTGTCAAGGAGCGCCTGCCATTGTTATCCGCCTCAGCCATTGGTGTGTCTGGACAATTGGCTTTGTATGAGCCGGCTCAGAAAAGTGGCTGCTATCACTGCGTATTTGGTGAAACCTTAGGCAGCTTAGAGCAATCAGAGACAACTGATACCCAGAGCTGTGCCAATTCTGGGGTGCTGGCCAGTACCACCACTATTATGGGTAATTTGCAGGCCAATGCCGCCTTACAGTATTTAGGGCGGGGCAAAAACCCGCTGGCAGGTCAGCTGCTCATCTGGGAGGGTATTCATATGACGCAGCACAAACTGCATTACCGCCAAGACAAGCAGTGTGAGGTATGTGCCAAGCCTTATGACATTTAATAATCGATGTAGTGCTTAACCAGAGGGCTTAAGTCAATCTCTACGCCAAGATTAACCAAGTTCCAGTATTGGCCCGAAACCGTACGGTCTATCATCATGGTAGAAGCTGAGGGCTGAAATTGTTTGAAGTATTTAAGCCCCTGCTTGGCTTGAGAGATGGCCTCGTGATGAACTTGGCTGCTACCAAAATCAAAGGGTCCGCTATGATAGGGAGCAATAGATAGGGGTTTTAACCCAATCTCTAGCCACTTTTGATAAAAGCTGCCTGGTACCAGCACCTCATCGACTCGGCGAATATCTAGAGCAATTAAGTCTTGCTCAAGCGCGGTCACATCACCTTTTAGAGCATGCTTAGCAAAGCGTCTAAACAGCTGAATCTCAGCATCACTGTACGTACGAATCCCACCAAAATCATAAGCAATCACGCTGCCATCAGGACGAAAAGCGAAGTTGCCAGGATGTGGATCACAGTGCATGCGATACAGCTCAAAGATTTGTCCGGCGCTAAAATGAAACAGTCTTGTGGCAATCTTTTGTTTCACCTCATTGTCCCAGCCAGCAGCTACGCTTAATGGCTCACCAAGCTCCTCGGTCAAGGTTAGGATGCGCCGTGTCGAGTGGCTTTTTATCACTTTGGGAATAATTAAACCTGGATCATCGGCATGAAAAGCGGCAAAAATAGCCAAGTTTTGTGCCTCTTTGATGTAATCTAGCTCATCTTTTAGCGTATCACGTATTTCATTGAAAATTTGATCTTGTAGCTCTTTGCCCATGCTGAGCACACCGGTCATTTTCAGTGCCATTCTGACCTGTTTAAGGTCGCTATCGCAGTTTTTATCGACATCAGGATACTGCACTTTGACCACAACGTGTTGACCTGTGGGTAAAATGGCCTTGTGAACTTGGCCGATGGAGGCCGCAGCAAAGGGTTGCTCTTCAAAGTGCTCATAGGCCTGCTCAATTGGCATGTTAAGCTCACGCTCAACTTGTGACTTAATTTGCGAATAGGGCATGGCAGGCGCGTCATTTTGCAGCTTCTCTAGTGCTGCGGCCACCTCGGGGGGAAAGACTTCTTTGTACTGTGAGGCAATTTGCCCCACTTTCATCACCGCCCCTTTCATCTCTCCTAAGGTGTCAGCAATTTGGATGCCGACATCTTGTAGCATTTGCGAGCGGGCTTCTGCGCGCTTATTTTCATCACTAGAGAGACTTTTAAACGAGTTTTTAGCCGCCTTTCCAGCGATACTTGCGGTCATACCGGCAAGCTTCATAAACCGTTTGCTTGATGATGTCATAGTTTGCAATGCCTTAACCCTTAAAAGGGATGTCTAAAGGGGGACAAGTGAGAAGTTAGGCTCACTGTTATGAGCCGAGCCCAATGATATATTGTTTGTTTTGCAGCCTATTATAAGCGAAACCGGTAGTTTGTCAGTGTCATTTTGAGGTATTAAATGGCGATGACTGTCCTATGTTGCTCGTGGGTAAGTTATTTTGGTAAACGCTTAAAGGGTGACCAAAGCATAAAGCGTGGTCTACGTTGAGGCGGTGACCTAGGTTTAGGTCATTAGCTGTGCTTAAACGGCTCGATGGTGTGATTATTTATCTTCATCTTGCTGCAATAAATAGCTCAGTGCCATGTCATAACCCAGATGGCCTAAGCCGCAGATAACACCGACCGCTTTGTCACTAAAATACGAGTGGCTTCTAAAGGGCTCACGGCTGTGGATATTGGATAAATGCACCTCGATAAAAGGTTTGTTTATACCAAGTAGCGCATCACGCAGCGCAATGGAAGTGTGGGTAAATGCCGCAGGATTGATAATTACCGCATCAATTAAGTCTTCAGCGTCCGCTAAAATACCGTGATGTTGAACGGCATCGACCAGCTCGCCTTCATGGTTTGACTGAATACTAATCAGCTCAATATTTTGAGCATGAGCAGTCGCCGTTAAGCGCTGTTCAATATCTTGTAAGGTGGTGTGGCCATAAATGTGCGGCTCACGCAGACCGAGCAAATTTAGATTGGGTCCATTAATCAGCAAAATACGGCGGTGCTGAAAAAGCTTAGGACTAGCGGCTGTGGAAGGGGAGTGCGACATAAAGTGTTTTTTCCGTTATTTATTTTTCTGTTATTTAGAGCATATCTGATCACATCGAGTAAATCGCCATAGGCGAACCTATAAAGGCCAATAGTTATCATATGGCATTTTAAGAGATTTTAAAAAGTGATAGTCATTATTTCTTATATCAATACTAAAAGTAGGCTTTTAACTGGGCATTTACTCGATTTTGCCCCAAAATAGGCGCCTACACAGCTATAATAGCACACCTATTAAGTAGATATTAATAGGGCTTAACCCTAGATAATTAAAGACTTGGCGTAAAAATTAGATAAAAATTTTGCGCAGATAGTGTGAAAGTTATGTTAAAACACTTTGTGTTAATAAAAGGGCGTGCTATGATTAGTTTTAGATAACAAACATGTCTGTAGTGTTACAGAGATGAGAAAAGCCTGTTTTTAAAGGCAAATTATCGTTTAATGAGCAATATAGTACATCGGCTTTGTTATTAAGTGGTCAAGAGCCACTTCTTATACCCAGTGTTAGCATTTCAGGCTTCAGCTTATATGCTTTAATTGGGGTTAAATTGAAGTTTTGTTAATTAAGTTTTAGGAAGTAGATTATGTCAGCTCGTGAGCAAGGTACTGTTAAGTGGTTTAATGATGCAAAAGGCTTTGGCTTTATTCAACGTGAAAGCGGTGAAGATATCTTCGTTCATTTCCGCGCTATCCAAGGTGACGGCTACCGTTCACTTCAAGACGGCCAAAAAGTTGAATTTATCGTAACTGAAGGTGAAAAAGGCTTACAAGCTGAAGAAGTTACTAAAGTAGACGCTTAATTCAAATGCCGATGAAGCGTTTGTGATATTAAGCTGGCAAGCCCCACTTTTATCAAATGCTTTCCCGCTTTTATCAAACGCTTTCCCGCTTTTATAAAAAGCTTTATAAGTTAGACAGCCAATATGCCAAATCTTATAGCCGCGGTGCAGCGTAGGATTTGTTATGTTGGCTTTTTTTTGTTTGTGATAGTTGTGCCAGCAACAGCAGATGTATGGTTAACATAGATCGATTGTTACGGTACTTAGGATTAGGATGGGCAATAATTGGGTCAATAGCCTATAATAGATAAAGATAATATTAACCCACAAAGATTAAGGAAGTTTAATGGATGAGTTTATTACCTTTGCTGATTTGTCCTTAAGTGACAGTATCTTACGCTCAGTCAATGACTTAGGTTTTACCGAGTTGACCGGTATCCAAGCGCAGATTTTACCGCATACGTTAGCTGGGCAAGATGCCATTGGTCAGGCACAAACCGGAACAGGTAAGACAGCCACTTTTTTAATTACTATTAGTGAGGCATTACTAAAGCGCCCATTTGCAGATGATGAAATGCGTTATATTGGCGAGCCAAGAGCGCTGATTTTGGCACCCACTCGAGAGTTGGCTAATCAGATCTATGACGATGCCATTGCCTTGACTAAACACACCAGCTTACACAGTGTGTGCGTGATGGGTGGGATTGATTATGATAAGCAGATTGCCGCGCTAGACAAAAGCTATACCGATATTTTGATTGCCACCCCCGGGCGCTTGATTGACTTAATTTACAAAGGCCATGTGTTTTTAGATCGTATTGAAGCCTTTGTCTTAGATGAAGCCGATCGTATGCTAGATATGGGTTTTATTCCAGATATTAAGCGTTTGATGCGTTATATGCCGCCCAACACCGATCGTCAAAGCCTGCTGTTTTCGGCCACCTTTAACCAAGATGTGATGAATCTAGCGTATCAATGGCTTATGAATCCGGTGTTCGTAGAGATTGAGCCTGAGCATAAGACCAGTGATTTGGTTGAGCAGCATTTTTACCTGTTGACCGAAGCCGATAAACATCAAGCATTGACCCAGATTTTGGCGCAGCCTGAGACAAAAAAGGTGATCGTATTTGCCAATCGCAAGGATCAGGTAAAACGCTTATATACCAAGTTAAGCGCAGATCATAATGTGGTGATGCTCTCAGGTGATGTGGATCAAGCCAAGCGTGAGCGTTACTTGGATAAATTTAAAAATGGCAATGCTAAGGTACTTGTGGCGACTGATGTGGCGGGACGTGGCATTCATGTTGATGACATCAGCCATGTGGTCAATTACACCTTACCGGATCAGCCCGATGATTATGTACATCGCATCGGCCGTACTGGGCGGGCCGGCCAAAAAGGCATCAGTATCAGCTTTGTTAGTGAAGATGATGCCTTTAACCTGCCGGCCATTGAAGCGCATTTAGACCGCCACTTAAAGCTTGAGCAGTGGGGCTAAGCTTCTAAGTCAAGGTGTTTAAATTAAGGCTGGGTTGATGATGAGGTTGACTCAGCTGGCGGATGTTGGTGATTGCTCATATCTGTCATGTCTGCCATATTGTGATGGTCATGGCTGGTATCCATCGGCTCATCTGTCAAAGAATGATGGGGCATATCTTGGTGATTCATAGCATGGTGGGCGCTATCATTTTGACTAGTATTCATATCAGACATATCAGACATATCGTGGCCTGAGGGCATGTCTGCCATGTGATGAGCCTCATGCCCACTATCATGATCGGCTGCGTTGTTGATATGCATACTGTGTTCACTGTGCTCTGGCATGCTGCTGTCCATCATCTGATGTTGGCTATGCGCTGCGTGACTACCATGATGATGACCGTCGCCATGCTTCATGGTCAAAGGAATAAAGATAACAGCCAGCCCCGAGAGCAGCATAATAAGGCCATTTAATTGACGCAAACGAAAGCGGCCAATCTGTTTGTGTAGCCAGCCGACGGTCTCATGGGTGGCCACCAGCATCGGCACAGTCCCTAAGCCAAATACGAACATCAATAGCGCCCCTGAGGCCACGCCATTACCCACCGCTGCCATCAATAGAGCGCCATATACCAGACCACAAGGCAAAAAGCCCCAAAGCAGACCAGCGGCCAACGCCCGAGGGAAGGTGGTCAGCGGGAATACTTTTTGGCGCAGTGGCGATAATTTTTTCCAGATGCCCATGCCCACTTTTTCAAGCTTATTCAAAAACGGTAAGCCCAGCATATTTAGACCGATAAATGCCAACACTAACCCCAATAAAATCCTAGGTAAGTTGTTGCCCATCATTAAAGGTGCCAAAACTGTGGTACCAATAAGACCGGCTATCACCCCTAAAAAGGCGTAACTGAGCAATCGGCCGAAATGGTAAGTGGCGATAAGCATCCGCTTTTTTGTGGCGCTAACTTCCTGCATCGATAAGCCAAAAGCGGTCACAAGACCACCGCACATCCCTAAGCAATGCGGAGAGCCAAAAAAACCCATGGCCAAAGCGGCAACAAGTAAAGGTGTTGTCATAATACGTATCCAAAAGTTTATTAAGAATAAAAATCTAGGCGTCCATCAAGACTATTTATCGTGGGTCTCTACAGATTCGGCGGGGGCTTTATTGACCTTTTCAGGCTGTGCTTTTTTGGCAGGGGGCGGGGTGGAGAGTGCTTGACGTCGCTCTTGGCGGTCATCGAGAATCACCCGCTGTGATTCGTTATCTAAGTCTTCAAACTGGTTGGATTTTACCGCATAACGCACCGCCCAAATGCCAATAACAAACAGCATAAGGCTCAGCGGTATCAACAAATACATACTGACCATAACGAGATTTCCATTTTAATAGGGCGCCGCTTAATAATGAGGCGTCTATAATGATGAAAAGGAAGCTTATTTTGAGCCAACTATTATACGCTTGTTGGACGCTTAGTGCTGAGGTTTGCTTAAAGATTATTCAAATAAAGTCTTATCATATCGGTTAGCGGTCAAATGAGGGTATGATTGTGGGGATAGGTTTGGGGCAGCTGGTGATGATACAAAGAGTACGTACGCTAAAATACTTTGACATCTTCAGGCTTACGGCTACGTAGTAGGGTGTCAAAGCTGACTTCACTGGCGCGGCGACAGTTTTGTTGTGGCGCAAATACATCACGGGCATAAGCGGCCAACTCATATAAAGTGCGCCGTGAGTGCTGCGCATTATCTTTAGGATGTAGCCAGCTTTTTTGCATGGGCAAAGTCGCCACTATCGGGCTGGTATGAATGTTATTGAGGGCAAATTGACGGCGGGTACGCGTCATGTGATAGGCATCAGTAATTAAATAAACGTCAGATAAGTTAAGACGCTTGGCAGTAAAGCGGGCATTCTCGCAAGTATTCATGCTGGCATTTTCGGTAATGATATTATCAATGCCATAGTTAAGCAGCCAGTCACGCATCCAAGGTGCTTCTACCCCTGTTAAGATAATGGGCAGGGGGTTTTTTTTATAATGCCAAATGACCGTCTGCATCCGATTCAGGCTGTATTGATTTAAGACAATGCTATTGGGTGAAAGCTGTGGGGTGTTTTTTTGGGCTGGACTTGATGGCGGCCGATTGGCTACGTGGGTATCTGAGCCCTTATTTGCGATGGCGGATTTTTGACGGTTGGGCTTATGACCGGCTTCAGTGAGCCCACCACCGAGTACCACATAGGCGGTTGGCTCATGCTCTGAGCGCCAGTTTAAGGGCAGCGTAGGCGCAGTGGCTGACTCAGCTTGGTTGGCGTTTAGATCATATATCAGCGGCCGCATGGCATGATTGGCTTCAGGTATAGGCAGGTGATTTAATACCCACAGGCCTATCGTCGAAAACAGCGGGGTAAAAAAGCTGGCCACGCTTAGCATTAGCAGCATAATGACTGCGATAATACCTCGCTGCACTGCCTTTAAACTGCGCTGTAAAGCCTGACCCATGATTTCCACACTAGGTTTGTCGAAGAGAGCTAAGAATTATAGCCAGTTATGGGTGTGATTTGCCATTGTTTTATTGCGATAAAATTATGAAAAAAACAACTTTTGGGCGGGTTAATCCTCTACAAAAAAAGTTGATCACTTAAGGTGCGGCGGTATAACTGGCCTGCTCATCTACCCAGACTGGCTCACGCTCAAGCTCAATACCGAACTTGTCTTTAATGCTGCGCTGAATGAACTGCTGAGTGGCTAAAATATCCGCTTGAGAGGCAGGCGTGGTGCTGCCCAAAGCGCTGTGATTGACCAAGACTAAGGCTTGTTTGGCATGGGTTAAAATCGGATTGATACCTTGGCCTTTAAGTCCGGCAGTATCGATCAGCCAACCGGCTGCCACCTTAGTATGTGCCTCATCAACGCGGTAGCCAACAATGCCAGGATACTCATGTTGTAACTGTGCAAATTGCTCCGTGCCGATGATGGGGTTTTTAAAGAAGCTACCACAGTTAGGGAGAACAGCAGGGTCGGGCAGCTTTGATTGACGAATGTCAATAATGGCATGCATCACATCAATTGGGCCAATAGCTGAGCGATTATCCGCTTGAGCCAGACTCAATGCTAGGCAGGCCACATCACCATAATCGGCATTGACTTGGGTGGCGTCTTTGTGCAGTTTAAAGCCTACGCGAGTAATGAGCCATTGTCCGGCTTGCTGCTTAAATAGGCTATCGCGGTAATTAAATTGGCAGTCCGCTTTGTCAAAGTCATGCCATTTTTGAGTGGGTAAATGAAACGCTTTAATATGGGTAAGACAGTCCTCTAGCTGCACCCCATAAGCGCCAATGTTTTGTACCGGAGAGGCACCGACCAGACCTGGGATTAAGGCTAAGTTTTCAAGCCCATACCAGCCGTTATTGACGGTGTAGAGTACCAGCTCATGCCAGTTTTCCCCGCCCATAACCTCAAGGCTTACGCTGTGCTCATCTTCGGCCAAAACCTCTATGCCTTTGAACACAGGATGTAATACTTGAGCTTGTAGCTGTTTGGGTAGAATCACATTACTGCCGCCTGAGAGCACGAACAGCGGCGCATCACCTTCTTTTAGCTTGGCAATAGCCGGTTCAACTTGCGCCTCTTGCTCAAGGGTTATCAGTTGCATTGCTTGGCAAGACAGGCGCATAGTATTGTGTGCCAATAATTGGGCAGGGGCAGTTATCAACTTGGCCAAATTAAAATCAGAGTCTGCCTGATTTGAGGCAGTAGTCACAGAGGCGGTAGTGTGAAAAGAGGGGCACATAGGCAGCTTACGACTCAGTTTGGGTGAATAAAAAGGGCAATCAAATAAGGCGGATATTTACAAAACAACGGCTTACATCTGCCATGAGACAATCCAAGCGTCTACCGAAGATTCTAGGCGTTTAATGACCTCTTCAAAGCCCTCTTTACCGCCATAATAAGGATCTGGGACATCTTGCTTAAGGTAGCTGATGTCCACCTCACTCATCAAGGCCAGCTCGGCCAGTTTTGTTGTAGGGGCGCTTTGGGACACTTGATCTTTAATGGCTTGTAAGTCTTTTAGGTTTTGCGCATCCATTGCTAAGATTAAGTCAAAGTCGATAAAATCTTGTGGGCTAACTTGACGCGCCACCAGCTTGCTGATGTTGTAGCCGTGCTGCTTAGCATGCAGCTGCGCTCTGGGGTCAGGGTGCTTGCCAATGTGCCAGTCGCCCGTACCTGCAGAGTCGATTTTCATCGTAAGCCCAGCAATGGCGGTGCGCTGTCTCATGATACCCTCAGCCGTAGGCGAGCGGCAAATGTTCCCAAGACATACTAGCAATACAGACTTTGGCATAGCATCTGACATCGGCATAATAAAACCTTTAAATTTTTATAAATAAGTAGGTGCCGTGGCTTTGGGCTTACAAATAAGCGCTGCCGGCAATAGGGCGCTATTCTAACAACCTTGACCAAGAAACGATAGGGGCAGAAGCTTAACTGCAAAAAGTGAATAGGTGGTGATGACAAAGAAGCCAACTTGCCCTGCGGGGCGTTAGATTAGTCACCTTGATGTTTAAAGCGTTGTAAGTCTCGGCGCTGCTTTTTATTGGGCTTCGTGTCTGGGCGGGCAAGATTGGCAAGCTTACGCTGCTCGGCATAATATTCGCGGCGCTTAATACTCTCCTCGGTCTCCTCGTAAAGCGCTTGAGCTGCCGTGGCATTACCGCGCTGCACGGATAAGGCTGTCACCACGACGGTCTTTTCGGTCATGGCCGTGGCTGAGCCTTGGCGCAGGGTTAACTCATCACCGATGCTAATCTCTTTGCTGGTCTTAACACGGCTGCCTGCAAAATGCACCTTACCGCCCTCAATGGCCTGTTTAGCAAGACTGCGCGTACGATAAAAACGCGCCGCCCACAGCCATTTATCTAAGCGCACCTTTTGTAAGTCAGTCGTATACGTATGAGGTTTTTTAGAGGTCGACATAACAAAGAGTATTCCTATAGTAATGACAGTTAACTTACGCTTAAGCCAAATCAGCGCCGCCCATCTGCGCTAGCATCTTCAGGCGTTGTTTCTGGGATAATAAATTGCACCGGCACATAAGCCACACCATTTACCGGTGTGCCATGAATCATAAATGGGTGCAGTTTTGCTTTTTTAAATGCATCAAGGGCATAATTATCCAGCCTTCGGTCACCACTGCTTTGTGAGAGCTGGGTGTGTGTGATATTGCCCTCTGTATCTACCAAAATTTTGATCACGAGCGTATAGGAGCCGGCTATAGAGCGACTCAAAACCGCCCGTGGCACTTGTAAGTTTGGGCGAGATTTCCATGAGGCATGGCTCATAGAAAAATCATATATTTTGCCATCTGTTAAATCGATAAGCTCTGCTTGGGCCGGCACGAAGCCGGCAGCTAAGGCGATAACAAGACAGGCTTTTGCGGCAGTATTTTGCATGACTTACTTCAAAAACAGCTGGTAGCTGATGTTGTCAGATACTGGCGAGCACTCATAACCAATTTCTTGTAGGGTATCTTGTACGGCTCGTGAGCTGGTGGCCGTTGCCTGAATACCCACTAAGACTCGGCCATCTGCAGCGCCGTGATTGCGGTAGTGGAATAGGGTAATATTAAAGTCAGTGCCAAGCTTTTCTAAGAAGTTAAGCAAGGCGCCTGGACGTTCAGGAAAACTGACTTTAAACAATTGCTCATCTGCTAGGCCAGCATGGCCGCCGATTAAATAACGAATGTGAGATTTGGCAATATCATCATCGGTTAAGTCGTGTGCGTTATAGCCTGCCTCTTGCAAAGAGTTGGCGATGGTATGGCGCTCTTTATCCCCTTCTTTTAGAGCAATACCAACGAAAATCGAAGCCGGCTCTAACGAGTCAGGAGCAGCTATATTGCGTACTCGGTAATTGAATTCGGTGATGTTGCGGCCCTTTAAGTCTCGGCAAAATTCTAAGAATGCACCGGTGCGCTCAGGGATGGTTACCGCAAAGACCGCTTCTTTTTTCTCGCCAATTTCGGTGCGCTCAGCGATATAACGCAGGCGATCAAAGTTCATATTGGCGCCTGAAATAATGGCAACGCAATTTTTGCCGGTCAATTTATGGGTGCTTAAATACTTTTTCATACCCGCCAGCGCCAGTGCACCTGAGGGCTCAACAATATTACGGCTTTCTTCAAACACATCTTTGACCGCAGCGCAGACCTCATCATTACTACAGGTGACCACCTCCTGCTCGATAAGCTTGCCAGAATTATCGCTTTTTTGTAGGCTGACTACCTCAAAGGGTAAGGTACCAATCTGTGCGACGGCGGTGCCATCGACGAATAAGCTGACTTGGGATAATTTGACCGGTTTATTGGCCGCAATCGCAGCTTTTAAACTCGCAGCGCCCTCAGGCTCGACCGCAATGATTTTCACCTGGGGTGCCACATCACCTAAGAAGGCTGCAATACCAGCCAACAGACCACCGCCGCCCACAGGCACGAACACATACTCGACATCGCGCCACTGCTGATTAAGCTCAAGCGCGACGGTACCTTGACCGGCAATCACCAACTCATCATCGTAAGGCGGGATATAAGTGAGCCCCTCTTTGATGGAGCGCTCGATGGCGTATTGGTTAGACACATCGAAGCTGTCACCATATAAGTCAACTTTACCCCCTAAGGCTTTGACGGCTTGCACCTTGATATCGGGCGTGGTGGTGGGCATGACGATGGTATTGGTAAGGCCTAATTTGGCAGCTGAGAAGGCCACACCTTGCGCATGGTTGCCGGCTGAGGCACAAATTACGCCACGCGCTTTTTGTGCCTCAGTCAGCTGACTAATTCGGTTGTAAGCCCCCCGCAGCTTAAAAGAAAAAACAGGTTGTAAGTCTTCACGTTTTAAACGAATGTCATTGTTAAAACGAGCAGATAGCTTTGGCGCATAGTCTAAAGGTGTCTGAATAGCGGCATCATATACGGTAGCCTGAAGAACATTACGAACCCATTTTGAAAGCATAGATAATCCTAAAGGTTGAGTTGGGGGTTAATTGTGTTGTGCATTGCTTATTTGTTATAAGCTTATAGCTCACACAAGCTTTGACAATGGATTGCCTAGTGTAGATAGACAAAGGCAATAACGTTAAGTAATCATTAAGCCTATGCTGTTTTTTTTAATCGTGCAAGTTTTAGCAGCGAAATTATTGATGATAATAGGTTATTTGACTGATAACTTTTATTATCCTACGAAAAAAATCAACTTTGAGGGTAAAAGTGGCGAAAATACGGGGCAGATTTGATATTATGGCAGCTGATTATTTTCGACATAATATCTTCTTTACTTCATAAACAAAAAGGGCAGTTATGAGTCAGCAACTTAAGCTTAAACAAGAGGTCGCAAAAGCGGCATTGGCTTATATCGATGATGGTATGATTTTGGGTGTGGGCACAGGCAGTACGGTCAACTGCTTAATTGAGCTTTTGCCTCAGGTCAACCTAAAAGGCGCTGTGGCAAGCTCACAGGTGACCCAAGATAAGCTTGAAGCGCTTGGCATTGAAGTTATGGACTTAAACTATGTGGGTGAGCTTGACCTGTATATCGATGGCGCAGATGAAGTCAATCCAAACTTGCAACTGATCAAAGGCGGTGGCGGCGCTTTAACTCGCGAAAAAATTGTAGCCGCCGCTTCAAAACAATTCATTTGTTTAGTAGATGAAAGCAAATGGGTGACACAATTAGGGCGAGAGTTTCCGGTACCGATTGAGGTGTTGCCCCAAGCGCGCTCTTATGTGGCACGCCAATTGGTTAAAATGGGCGGTGAGCCTGTGTACCGTGAAGACTTCATTACCGATTACGGCAATGTAATTTTGGATACTTATAATCTAGACATCACGAGTGCCAGTGAGTTTGAAGCGCGTTTGAACAATATTGTGGGCGTGGTATGTAACGGTATCTTTGCGGCCAATCAAGCTGATAAGCTGCTAATTGCCAAATCAACAGGTGTTGAGACGTTACAGCGCTAATATAAATTGGCTACAGACAGCCAGGCTATTTGTGGTTAAATATAAGGGTGAAGTCAGCATGCTGGCTTTACCCTGTTTTTTTTGCTCGCACAAGGAAGTCGTTACCATGCCTTACATTACCCTTAACAACGCCCATATCTATTACGAAGACAGTGCCCCCAATGAAAGCCGCTTTGAGCCGCAGTATCGCAAGCCGGTGATGCTTTTTGCTCATGGTCTGCTGTGGGGCACACCGTTATTTGATAAACAGGTGGCTTATTTTCAATCAAAGTACCGCTGTATTGCTTTTGATTTTCGAGGTCAAGGTCAATCAGAGGTAACCAAAGATGGCTATGATATGGATAGCCTAGCGGATGATGCCATTGCTTTGCTAGAGGCATTAGACATTGATAAGTGCCATTTTATTGGGCTATCAATGGGCGGCTTCGTTGGCCAGAGGGTGGCAATCAGACGCCCAGATTTACTCAAATCTTTGATATTACTTGAGACCTCAGCTGATGCCGAAGACCCCAAAAAGGCGGTCAGCTACAATAAGCTAATGCGCGCCATCTCTTGGCTTGGTATCAGACGAGTCAGCAAAAAGGTTATGCCCATCATGTTTGGTAAAACTTTTTTGTCAGATCGCACGCGCCGCGAAGAGTATCAGTTGTGGCTAAGTCACCTAAATAGCAACAGCAAAAAAGGGGCGATACACGCCACACGCGGGGTGATACAGCGTGAGGAGGTATTGTCAAAGCTTGGTGATATAACAACGCCCACGCTGATATTGGTTGGTGATGAAGATGTCGCCACCCCTTATGATAAGGCGCAGCGCATCCACTTTGCTATTCAAGGCTCAAAACTTGCCGTCATTCAACGAGCAGGGCATACCTCAACGGTAGAAGAGCCGGAGCAGGTCAACCACAATATTGAGTGGTTTTTAGACCTGCTGGATTAAGGCAGTTGTCTTTACTGAACAAAACGAGCGTCAGTCATGTGACGCTGGCCTAGTTAAGCTTGATTTTATCTTTAAGCAAAAATTCCATTAAGGCTTTTTGGGCATGCAAGCGGTTTTCGGCCTCGTCCCAGACCACAGAGCGGGGGTCATCAAGCATATCATGTGAGATTTCCTCGCCGCGGTGGGCTGGCAAGCAGTGCATAAATAGCACCTCAGGGTCAGCTTTGTCTAACATAGAAGGCGTGACTTGATAAGGCGCAAAGCGGCGAGCCCGAGTATTTTGTTCGCTTTCTTGGCCCATGCTGGCCCAGACATCGGTGACAATTAAATGCGCATCTTTGGCCGCATCCTGCACATCATCAACCAAGCTTACGCAGTGCTTGAACTTTTCCATCAGCTCAGGGTTGGGCTCAAAGCCATAAGGTGCAGCCACACGAAGCTCAAAGCCAAACTGATTTGCCGCGGCCATAAACGAGGAGCACATGTTATTGCCATCGCCTACCCAAGTGACAATCTTATCTTTAATACTGCCGCGGTGCTCATAAAAGGTCTGCATATCAGCCAATAGCTGGCAGGGGTGGAAGTCATCGGTTAGCGCATTGATAATAGGTACAGAGGAGTATTGGGCAAATTTTTCTACCTTTTCATGCTCAAAGGTACGAATCATAATAATATCGACCATGCTTGAGATGACCCGTGCTGAGTCTTCAATCGGCTCACCGCGGCCAAGCTGGGTATCTTTGGGGGATAAAAAGATGGCATGACCACCAAATTGTCCCATACCCGTTTCAAATGAAATGCGGGTGCGGGTAGAGGACTTTTCAAAAATCATGCCCAAGGTACGGCCCACGAAGGGCTGATATACTTCGCCTGCATGCTGCATTTTTCGAAGCTCACTTGCACGCTTAATTAAAGCTTCAAGCTCGGCGGGAGACAAATCAAGTAGAGTTAAAAAATGGCGCACGCTCATGGGACTCTCTTTAAATCGGCTATTAATGGATAAGGGGTTTCGCTAAAGATAAATCAGTAAAAGCTAAGTTAACAAATAGATTAGTAAACTCTCAGTATAGCGAACTTTTTGGGGTTGTGAAAACAGTTCAAGGCCATTTATTTCACACACCTCTCATTAAATTCGCTTTAAAAATGGCCTAAGTACAATGTTTTAGTCCGCTAGAGCACTTCGCGCAGTGGCCGCTGAGTAACCCGGCACAATAATTCATAACCTAAAGTATGTGCAGACTCAGCAATCTCATCGACGCTGGGCGCACCGAGCTCAGGGTCGCCCCACAGCATTACTTGGCTGCCCACTTTGGGGTTTGGGACATCGGTTAAGTCAATGGCAATCATATCCATGGCGACGCGGCCAATGACTGGGCATTTATAACTGCTATGCTCGCCCGCCAACTGAACGCTGACCCAAGCTGAGCCATCTACCACACGCGGATAGCCATCTCCGTAGCCGATACTAACAATGCCTTTTACAATGGGGCGGTTGGCCACGAAGCGGCTGCCATAACCCACAGAGGTGCCCGCTGCAATATTGTGAATGGCCATTAAACTGGCTTTAAAGCTCATCACCGGTTTTAGCTTGAGCGTCTGAGCACTAACGCCTTCAACAGGAGAGCTGCCATACAGCATAATACCGGGGCGCACCCAATCAAAATGGCATGCTTTAAAATTTAAAATACCCGCTGAATTGCATAAAGAGGCCTTAATACTGGGGTCTACTTGCTCACGTAACTGCTGCAATGCTTGGGTAAAGGTGTCAATTTGTTTGGCATTAGAGGGATGGTTTGGTGCATCGGCATTGGCAAAGTGGCTGGTCAATATCAGCTCATAGCCTGCATCCACTAAGCTTTGGGCCACATCGCCTAATTCATCAGATTCAAAGCCTAAACGGTTCATACCGGTATTTAGCTTAAGCCAGACTGTACGGCAAGGCGAGTTTTCGGGCGGTAAATGATTAAGCGCCCACTGTACTTGGTCTTGATGATGAATGATGCTTTGGCACTGAGCCTCAATGGACTGCTGCCATTCTGTTTCGCTAAATACGCCCTCAATAAGCACCAAAATCTTGTCCCAGCCAAGCTCACGGATATGCTGAGCCTCAGTGAAGCACGCCACGCCGAGGCCATCTGCGTCTTTTAATGCCGGCAAGCAGTGTGCTATACCATGGCCATAAGCATCGGCTTTGACCATCGCCAGTACCTTGGTGGTATCAGACACAGTATCAATGACACAGTTTAGGTTATGGGTTAAGGCTTTAGAATCAAGAATTATTGAGGCACTACGCATGATTAACACTCACAGTTTAAATAGGGCTTGCTCACCCATTAAAAAATATAAGGCGGCTGAGCCTCAGTGAACGCAAGCTCAGTAGTTTTTTATGTTTAATTTTACTTTTTTATTTTAAGGGGCCAGATGTAGATTGGGATTAGCCCAAAATACGCCACAGTACAAACACAACAGCCACGATATAAAATAGCGGCGACAACCAACCAACAACTTGAGTGGCAATGGCAACACTGATGACAAACCCTGCCAAAGCTATCCAGTCACGGCGTCTGTCATTGAGCATATCCGCGCGGATTTGTTGTATTTCACGCAGTTGCTCATCTTGCCTAGCACCTTGAGAGGCCAAGCTTTGTAGTCCTTGGTCTAGCAGTTTGGGCACTTGGGCAGTTGACAGTAACAGCTCAGGTAATTGTTCGCGCAGCTGACGCATATTACGCACCGGATCAAGCTGCTCTTTTACCCAGCCGGTTAAGATAGGCTTGGCAAGTGACCAAATATCAAGCTCTGGGTATAAGTCGCGACCTAGACCCTCGACATGAACCAACGTCTTTAACAGCAGCATCAACTGCGGCGGGATACTCATATGATGACGACGGGCGATGTCTAAAATCTGCATCAAGACCCCAGCAAAGTCGATCTCATTAATCGGCTTTAATACCATAGGCGCTACAGTACGGCGCATATCTCGGGTGAGGGCATGTTTATCAGTATTGGGCGGTATCCAGCCAGCGCGGCTGACGATATCGACCAAGTTACTAAAATTGTTGTTCATCACCGCAAGCAGCATACGTGCCACAATCATCTGGTCATCGGGCGACAGCTCACCCATAATGGCACAATCTAGACCAATATATCGAGGATATTGACGATAAGCTTCAGGGGTATCGGCAGGTAGGGTCTCGACAAAGACGTTGCCTGGGTGCATGTCAGCGTGAAAGAAGTTATCACGAAATACTTGGGTAAAAAAGATGGTTAAGCCTTTTTCCGCCAGCGCGGCACGGTCATAGCCAAGCTTATCAAAGACTTCGGTGTGTGAGATGGGCACGCCAACGATACGCTCCATAACCATCACATTTTTTGAAGAGGCATACACTTCAGGCACATACATCATCGATGAGCCTAAGAAGTTGTTGCGCATTTTGGTGGTATTATCTGCCTCAAAGGTCAGATCCAGCTCATTGAGCATAATCTGACGATAGTCTTCGACCACATCAATAATGCGTACTGCTCGAGCCGCTTCAATACGGGCTGAGGCCCATTGAGCCAAGTCGCGCAGCAGTTCAAAGTCTGCCACGATTTGCTCACGGATATCTGGGCGTACCACCTTAACCACCACCTCGCGGCCATCATGTAAGGCGGCTGTGTGCACCTGAGCAATGGAGGCGGCGGCCAGAGGCTTGGTATCAAAGCGGGCAAATAAATCATTGATGCTATCCCCCAGACCCTGCTTAGCATCTTGGATTTGAGTGATAGCAATATTGACATCAAAGGGCTTCACTCGGTCTTGTAGCTGCACCAATTGCGCGATAATCTCGGGGGTGACCAAGTCGCGGCGGGTGGAGAGCAGCTGGCCAAGCTTTAAAAATAAGGTACCCATCTCCTCTAGGGCAAACTTCACCCCACTGGGCTGATGGCTTTTGCCCCAAGCGGCTGGGTGCGACTTAATCATACGGGCCACGGATTGTAGCTGCGGCGCATCTTCTAAAGGTAAGTGGGTATCAAGGCGATAATGTGCAGCGATGCGCCAAAGCTCAAGAAGGCGTTTGCGATGAGATAACAGCATGTAAAGCGGGCCCATTTTAAAAGGTGTGAAAAATATAGCTAAACGTTAACGCTATAAAGGCTCAAATAGTTGACCTTAATGATACCACGGGTCAATCATTTTAAGAATGGGTTAAGCGCCATTGTGAGCACAATTGTCCGCGCAGATTTATCGACTTAATCTTATATTCAGGACAAAAAAAGCCGCCTTGAGTCAGGCGGCAGTAGTTAGATACAAACCGTGAAGATAGAAGCTGTAAACAATAAGCCGATGAATAAAGGATTACTGAGTAGAGTTGGGCTCAGCCCCTGCTTTTAGGCGGGCTTGTTCCGCTTTTATCATCGCCAGGCGTGCCTCTTCACGCTGCACATCAGCACGCAGTTTAAGCAGCTGCTGCTTTAAGTCGTCTACTTCCGCCTCTACCTCAGGGTCCACTGGGGCATTACCAGCTACCTCATTCGCCCAGTCAGCGACATCATTAAAAGCATGCTTGGCGGTATGTGACACATTGCCTTTAAGAGACTTGATTAATAGGCCTAACTGCATCGCCGCCGTACTACCAATAATAGGCTCAAGTTGGCCGGCAATATCAGGATTAAACCCTGAGATAAGCTGCTTTAGCTGCATTAATATGCGGTAATCCCCCTCAATAGGCAAGTTGCCACTGGCATCTCGCAATAAGTTTAACAGCTCGGCTAAGTTTTCGACCTTAATGGTGCAATCTGGTAAGCTGCGGCCAAGGGCGGTATATTCTTGCCAAGCTTGGCTGCGCTCATCTTGCACACCGCCTGCGGTCTCAAACAAACCTGCGTGCAGGTGGCTGACCGGCTCAAATCTAATGTGACTGTCATTAAAATGCACATCTATATTAAAGCTCGGTACCGCCATAGTTAAGCGCAGCACTTTACCTGACAGCGGCAACAATCCCGCCTTGGTAATTTGATCGCTTAAGATCGCAAAGTTCACCAGTTTTTCTGCAGCAGTTAAAAGCAAAACTGTTATCATAAAATACCGCCTAATAAAGAGATGTGAGTCTGTTAAGTGGGTGCAGCGCTATAGGTTTTTCTTATCAAACCTGCTATTTTTTGAAGCCGCGATGCACCGCAACAATACCTGCCGTTAGGTTGTGATAGTCACAGTTTACAAAACCTGCATTTTCCATCATACCTTTCAGCGTTTGCTGATCTGGGTGCATACGAATCGATTCTGCCAAATACTGATAGCTTTCAGAATCATTGGCCACGATTTTGCCCATAAGCGGTAAGGCAGTAAATGAATAAAGATCATAGGCTTTTGATAGTGGCTCAAAGATAGGCTTTGAGAATTCCAAAATAAGCAGGCGGCCACCTGGCTTAAGCACACGGTACATAGCACGCAGCGCTGCATCTTTATCCGTGACGTTACGCAGACCAAAGCTGATGGTCAATAAATCAAAGCTTTCATCTTCAAAAGGCGATAAGGTTTCAGCATTAGCCAATACAAAGTCAACGTTATTACAGCCTGCGTTAATCAAACGCTCACGGCCGACATCGAGCATGGCAGCGTTAATATCAGATAAGACAACGCGGCCATTACGCCCCACTTCGCGGCTAAAGGCTTTGGCCAAATCCCCTGTACCGCCGGCGATATCTAACACTTGCTGACCGGCACGTACCCCAGATAAGCTAATGGTATAGCGCTTCCATAGACGGTGAATACCAAAAGACATTAAGTCGTTCATGATGTCATATTTTTTGGCCACAGAGGTAAAGACATCAGCCACTTTGGCTTGTTTTTCTGCTTTTTTGACTTTTTTATAGCCAAAGTGAGTCTCTTCTAGACCATCGGTGTCTGGGGTATGCGGGTTGTTGATGTCATCTTTTGGGTTAAAGCGTGGCAAGCCTGATTGACCTGTATATTTTACAAAATCATCTTCAGCAGGCTGATTGGTAGCAGACGCTTTGGGTGTATCTTGGCTAAAAGGGCGGGTGGTCTGTTGACCTTGCGGGGTGCCGGCAGGTAACTCGCTCACATCACTAAACTGGGTGTTTAACACAGTGGTTTTTTGGCCATCTGTGGCAGCACTTGACTGCAACGACTGCTGCACTTTGGCATTGGTATCTTGGTTGTGGCTCAAGCTTTGTTTTACCAAGTCATTTTGTAGGTTGGCTGTGTTGTCTAAGATAGGGTTTGAAGGCGTGGCGTTGTCTGATTGGCTCATTATCGATCCTGATTTTAATAATAAAAATTTAATAATAAAGACATGAAGGGTTTAAAAGGATTGGCGGCTGTGGGTCGCTACATAAGGGGTCGTCTTATATCAGTGCTGACTGTACCCTTAATGATACCTGAAATTAGTGGGGGATGCTTAAGCTGATCCCCCAATTTTGCCGCTTTCTCTGGTTTTGCCAGTCAAAGCACTGTTGACTGGGGCGCTCTTTTTAAAGCGAGTAAGGCATCGCTTAATTATGCGCTGTGTACTTGGTCAATAATCTGTAGTTCACGCTCGCAAAACGGATCAATAAAGCTGCCCACACTTTTTAATGGTTTCATGGCCGCAAAGCCTGAGTCGATGAAGTCATATAAAGGCTGAAGATTGCGCTTATAGGCTTGTTTTTTAGCCAGCTTAAAGGTTTTTTGCAAAATAAAAGAGTTCAAATACTTGTCACTGCGGTAACACACCTGCTTTAAGTCTTCAATTTGTTGACGGCGTGCTTGCTCATCATTGACCGCCACATAAGCGGCCTGCATATTATCCTCATTCACCTCTAGGTTATTGTCAAGCAGCCACTGCGCCAGTTTCAAATCCAATTTGGTTGAGGTAATCGCAGTCTCTACACCCAAGGTACCGGTCTCTAGGGCTGCAGTAGGCGCAAGTTTCTCAAGCTTTTGCGCTTTGGGTACAATCACCTCAAGCTGACGCACGATCTGATCTAAGCTGTCGCCACCGTACAAGTGATTTAAAAAATACTCAGCCATAGGTTTGTTTTTGGGCTGTGAAAATAGCTCAGCGTGGGTGCGGCGAATACGGTCTTTTTGCCAGTTTTGCACTTGGCTAAGCTTGGTAGTTAGCTCAGGATTATTATGGTGTGGCAACTCCCAATACTGTTTTAGATGGGTATTTAGATTAGATAAAGCAGACATACGATGGCTCCTAAACACTGTTCATTAAAAAAGGGGTAAGTAAAAAATAAAAAAATAGCTTGTTAAAATGCTAAACCGCCATTTGCGTTGTCACAAATTTATGGCATTGTAGTAAAAAATTGATTTATAGTTGGCTTTTTGGATGCCCACTTACATAAGTTACTCAAAGGCTATTTTATCAAACCTTATTTTAATTATGATAATACTATAAGTAAGGGCTAGATAATATCAAAGCCTAGCATGATTAATATGTATAAGGCCTGTATAAGCTGTTTTTCTATCTGAGTGTTGAATAGTTGCATGACAAGGGCTGTGGGTCATACAACAGCAGGCATAGATGCTAGATAAGTTATAAATGACACGTCATAAAAAATAAGACACACTCAATTGATTATTGGACGATTTGAATAATAAGGATTCACTGATGGCTAAGCAAAACCAAATCGACGCTAAAGAGATTCGCATTGACGCTGATCCTTTAAGCACCTTTCATATGGACGAAGAGACACTACGATTAGAGCTGGTTAAGGCGCAATATGCGCTACGAGAGACCCGTCAGCAAGGGCAAGCCACAGGGCTGTTGGTGTTGGTCAATGGTATGGAGCTATCTGGTAAAGGGGCTGCGGTGACTCAGCTGCGTCAGTGGGTCGATCCTAGACTACTAAACGTCGAAGCTAATATTGGCACCTTGCCTAGTGAGTATGAGCCCCTATGGCAAGCGCATGTGGCCAAGCTACCGCGCCATGGTAACATCACCGCCTACTTCGGTAACTGGTATGCCGACTTAATGGAAGGGGTGCTACAAAAAATGAAGCAGGATAAAAACAAATCTCAACACAATGAGCTTGCTGACTGGGAGGCATATCTGCGCGGTCAATTACAGGTCTTGTCTGAATTTGAAACCGACTTAATCAACAATCATACCAAACTGTTAAAGTGTTGGTTTCATATAGATGAGCGCACCTTAAAGTCGCGCCTTAAAGATAACAAGGCTGATCCTGAGTGGTTATATCACATGGACTGGCAGGATAAAAAACGGGTGAAACAGTTTAATGACATTGCCAAAATCATCTTAAGTCAGCAATCAGATTGGGTCATCATAGATGGCTCTGACCCTGAAGAGGGCGGGGATAAGCATGACAAAAAGTCCCATAAAGACTTGGGCTATAGTGAGGCGGCCAGCTTACAGTTTTGCCATGAAGTGCTGCATGCAACGCAGTCAGCTTTAATCAGCAGTCAACAAAATGACAGCAAACATCCTTTGGTATCGCAAGTCAGCCGCAATATCAATGCCGCCTTTTCATGGGCAGATGTGCCTGATAAGCTCACTGATATAGATGATCCTGATATGGGTAAGTCAGATTACCAAAAAGCTTTGATCAAAAAGCAAGAGCGCTTAGCTGAGCTATTACGAGCCCGTGCCAACTCTGAGGGCAAAGGCGGCAGACAGGGCAAATCTGCTGCCAAAAATCACCATGTGGTGTTTGCTTTTGAGGGGATGGATGCTGCCGGCAAGGGCGGCGCAATCAAGCGTTTGGTGGCACTGTTAGACCCACGTGAATATCAGATTTATAACATATCAGCGCCCAACCAGATGGAGCTACAGCACCCTTATTTATGGCGCTTTTGGCGACGGATGCCGGAGTTTGCGCCCAATCTAAAAGAGGAGCGCTTAAGCCGAGTGGCCATCTTTGATAGAACCTGGTATGGCCGAGTATTGGTCGAGCGCATCGAAGGTTTTGCCAGTGAGGCCGCCTGGCAGCGGGCGTATGAAGAGATTAACCGTATGGAGCGGGACTTAGTAGATAAAGGGACCATTGTCATCAAGTACTGGCTGGCCATAGACAAGCAAGAGCAGCTCGACCGTTTTGAGGACAGAAAAGATACGCCGCACAAGCAGTTTAAACTGACCGAAGATGATTGGCGCAACCGAGACAAGTGGCATGAGTATGTACAGGCGGCAGCGGATATGTTGGCGCGTACCAATACTAAGCATGCACCTTGGCATGTGGTGGCCACCAATGACAAGCGAACTGCACGTTTGGCTGTGCTTGATCATGCCATTGCTCAGCTTGAAAAAGTCATTAAAACTTAATCAAAAAAAACAGCGGTTTCAAGTTGCATCGGACAAGGGTATAATATGCAGAATTTATGCCCCAACAGGTATAATTGATAGTTATTAATGCCGACAACTTTCCCATAGACTTTATCAAGTAAGCCTTGATTGCTGGTGCGATCAAGGTTATTACAGTTGTCGTATGTCTCGATCAAACGGACTTGTACTAATTCATTGAAGCCCCGATCTCTCGGGGTTTTACATTTTCACATCCGATTGGCTCAGAAATCTCATGCTTCCAAAGTCAACTACATCAAGTAGCGCCCAGTTTACGGGTTCGAAAAAAGCTAATATACTTTTTGGTCTATTCCTGTTTGTCATGACCGCATATTTTATGTGGTGGGGCTTGGATTATACCAATCACCAGCAGACGCCATTATTTATCGTGGCTACCGTGTTTGGCATATTTATGGCCTTCAACATTGGGGGGAACGATGTTGCGAACTCCTTTGGTACATCGGTAGGCGCGGGTACTTTATCCATTCCGCAAGCCTTGGCCATTGCCGCCATTTTTGAGGTATCTGGGGCAGTGCTTGCTGGTGCTGAGGTAACCGATACCATTCGTAAAGGTATTGTTGATTTAGATGCCTTATCAGTGACGCCCAACCAGTTCATCTATGTGATGCTATCGGCGTTGATTGCCGCGGCGTTCTGGCTATTGTTTGCTACCAAAAAAGGCTTACCGGTTTCTACCACGCACTCCATTATTGGTGGGGTAGTGGGCAGCTCGATTGTTATGGGTATTCAAGTGGGCGGGCCTTCATTGGCATTTTCTACCGTGCACTGGGATCAAATAGGACAAATTGCTTTATCTTGGGTCTTGTCACCTTTATTAGGTGGTATACTGGCGTATGTGCTATATAGCCAAATTAAAGTCAATATTTTGTCTTATAATGACCGTGTTGAAGCCCGAGTTAAAGAGCTTAAAGCGGCCAAAAAAGCACTAAAAAAACGCCATAAAGAATGGATCAATGAGTTGGCTGAGTCGCTACAGGTGTCCTATACGTCCAAGATGGTACGTGACCAAGAGATTTATAAAGACGAGGATACCGAACGAGATGATCTAGAGACAGACTACTATCAAGAGCTTTATGATATCGAGCGTGAAAGAGACAGCATTGATACTCTAAAAGCATTGCGTCAATGGGTGCCTTTGGTGGCCGCATTAGGCGGTGTGGTTATGACTTCTATGGTGGTGTTTAAAGGCCTACAAAACGTTGATATGAGTCTAACCACGTTAAATGGCTTCTTGATCATGATTATGATTGGGGCGCTTATTTGGCTGACGACCTTTATTTATACTAAGAGTATTAAAGGCAAGCAGAAAGAAGACTTGGGCCGTGCGACCTTTATTTTGTTTAGCTGGATGCAGGTATTTACTGCAGCAGGCTTTGCTTTTAGCCATGGTGCCAATGATATCGCCAACGCTGTGGGTCCTTTTGCAGCCATCATGGACGTTATTCGTACCAATAGTATCGCCAGCGAAGCGGCGGTACCTAGCGCGGTTATGGTCACCTTTGGTGTCGCCTTAATTGTGGGCTTATGGTTTATTGGTAAAGAGGTTATCCAAACTGTGGGTACCAATTTGGCCGAGATGCATCCTGCGTCAGGCTTCTCAGCTGAGTTATCAGCAGCAGCGGTAGTCATGGGCGCCTCTATGCTGGGTCTACCTGTTTCTAGTACGCATGTGCTTGTGGGTGCGGTATTGGGTATTGGTATGGTGAATAAAAACACCAACTGGGGTTTGATGAAGCCAATCGGTTTGGCTTGGGTAGTTACTTTACCTGCTGCCGCTACCATGTCTATGGTCAGCTACTTAATTTTAAGCAACGTGTTTTAAGCGTATAGAGCCCCTAAGCGTCGCTAAATAGACTTAAAAAGCCCTCAATTAGTGTGAGGGCTTTTTTGTGTTTGGCTTAATAGCTTATTAAAAGATAAGGGGCTTAAACGTTTTTACCGTGCTGTTTTTGCTGAATGCTTTTAGCAATTTTATAGCACTCATTGATGTGGTCGTTCGCGATTTTTTTGAAAATCATATAGCCCATGGTAGCGGCCACAAGCTGGCCACCTAGTGGAATGAATTTGGTCACTTGCTTGGCAACAATACGGCCACCATAACCTTGAACTGTCTTTTTCACCACACCACGAGTTGCCATTAGGCCGGCAAAATCAACGGCACGGTTTTTCATCTCATTCCAATGCACTTCTTTGGCATCTAAGTCGATGGCAGATTCACGCTCAGAGATAAGGCCAAAACGCTCACTGATTTCAGGCAATAATTGGGTCAAAATACCTGCATCAATGGCCACGTCCATAAAAGGAACCGGAATAATGGCGGCGCCCGCTGAGTATTTGGCACGTTTTTTTACCAGTTGCTCACACTCTTTTTTTACTTGCTCTAAGTTTAGATCTGGATCAATGGTTTCAGGGAGTTTTTCTGCTGCAGGAACAGTTATCATAAAGTATCCTTAAATGAAGGGTGAGAAGTTATAAGGTTGCCCATTAAATGGCGTTATGTGCTAATTTTAAAGAATTGCACTTTTGACACAAGTGGCAGTTTGTATCTTTACGCCTGCTGTCACTAAATTTTGTAAATATATGATTATTTTATTTTAATACCGTTTTTGAGTATTTGACCCCATATTAATATAAACCCAACTAGAGTTGAATAAAGACCACCATGCTAAAGTTAACCCCCAGATTTACCGGCACCTTGCCTGATGATTTACCTGCCTGTTTTACCCAGATGTATCAACAAACCCCGACCCTGACGCGCCTATTTTTGGCACGTGGCATTCAAAGTGACCAAGACTTAGACTATGGGTTATCTGCGCTACTGCCCGCGCAAGGTCTGAGCGATGTCGATGAAGCGGTGACGCTGATGGATGAGGCCATTGAGGCTCAGCGGCGTATTTTGATTGTTGGTGATTTTGATTGTGACGGAGCGACCAGTACGGCGCTGATGATGCGCATCCTGTCACAGATGGGTGCCGTAGTAGATTTTGTGGTGCCGGATCGTTTTAAATATGGCTATGGCCTGACGCCTGAGATAGTACAGCTGGGTATAGAGCAGTACCAGCCGGATATGATTATTACTGTAGATAATGGCATCTCAAGCCATGAGGGGGTTGATAAGGCCATTGCCAATGGCATTAAAGTAATTATCACCGATCATCACCTCACCACTAAGAGCAAGCCTAATGCCCATGCTGTGGTGAATCCCAATCAGCTGGGCTGCTCATTTGAGAGTAAGGCCTTGGTGGGCGTAGGCGTGGCCTTTTATCTGCTCGGGCGTCTGGCCAAGTACCGCCGAGAAGCGGGGCGATCAACGGCCCAAGTGAGCCGTTATTTAGACTTAGTGGCCTTGGGCACCATCGCCGATGTGGGCGTGCTTGATCACAACAACCGCATCTTGGTCAATCACGGCTTGGCTGCGATAAGAGCAGGGCGCTGCTCGCTGGGTATATTGGCGCTGCTTGAGCTGGCGGGGCGTGATTACCAAAAGATGAGCGTACAAGACTTTGGCTTCGTCATTGGCCCCCGTATCAATGCGGCAGGGCGCATGGACAATATGCGTATTGGTATTGAATGCTTGATGGCCGATGACATGAGTGACGCCAAGCGTTTGGCCTTTGAGCTTGATAAGCTGAACAAGGAGCGCCGCTATGTTGAGGGCGAGATGCGTGAGCAGGCCGATGAGATTTTACGTCAGCTGCAGCCAAACTCAGACCGCAGTCAGGCACAGACGACTGATGAGCAAAGTGATGATAGTGATGATAGTTTAAAGCAACAAGCAGAGTCTTTTACTGATAAAGCACAGCCGCGCAGTTTGATTTTGTATCAAGACAACTGGCATCAAGGGGTTATTGGTATTGTGGCCGGCCGTCTTAAAGAAAGCCATTATCGACCTGCCATTGTATTTGCTCCGGCAGATGATACTCAGCTTGACGGGCAAGATGCGATTAAAGGCTCAGCACGCTCTATCCCAGACATTCATATTCGTGATGCCATAGAGCGCATCGCAGAGAGCCATCCTGAGCTGATTACCCACTTTGGTGGGCATGCCATGGCAGCGGGGCTTACGCTTAAAAGAAAGGACTTTAAGGCGTTTGCTGAGGCATTTGAGTTGCAAATGCAAAGTGTGGAAGCTTCGGTATTTGAGGAGCAGCAGTTCACCGATGGTCAACTGCTGGCAGAAGACTTTAGCTTACAGTTCGTTGAGGCTTTGACACAAAACCATATCTGGGGTCATGGTTTTGTGCCACCGCAGTTCGATGGTGTGTTTGACGTGGTGCAGGCGCGAATTTTAAAAGACAAGCATTTAAAGCTATCGCTAAAATACCCTGGGGTGATGTATCCTATTGATGCCATCTGGTTTAACTATGACCCCAAAAAATGGGATTACCGTGCCCAACAAGTACATGTATTGTTTGAGCTTAGTATTAATGAGTGGCAGGGTAATCAAAATATTCAGCTGATGGTAAAGGACGTAGCGGTCACCCAAATTAGCCCCTAAGCCGCTATGAATTAAATGACTATTTGACCAAGCGGATAGAAGGCAAATGCCAGTCAAAGCGCAGTGCCAACACGCGAATAAAGAAAATAACGCCGAGGGTGATCAAATCGTTCATACCGGTTTGCACCCCAAGCGCATCTAATAAAAAGTAAAAGCAGGAGCCAATCACGCTGGCGGTAATATAAATCTCTTTTTGTAATACCAGTGGAATTTCATTACAAATAATATCGCGAACCAAGCCGCCAACAATGGCCGTACAGACTGCCATTAAAATGGCAATGACCGGTGCCACGCCTTGTGATAACGCTACTTTAAGTCCAATGACGCTAAAAGCGGCCAGACCCACAGCATCAAAAAGCTTCAAGGCAGTATCAATCTTGTGATACAAATGAAAAAATATTTGTAGTGCCAATGAGGTAATGGTAATCACAATCACATAGTTCAAATCTGTCATCCAAAATAAAGGATGGCGATTGAGCACCACATCACGGATAGTTCCGCCGCCAATGGCATTAGCCATAGACACCAAAATACAGCCAGCGATATCAAACCCTTTGTGCTGGGCAAGTAAGGTGCCCGCGATGGCACACGCAATTACTCCGATCATATCGAAGATATAAATTAAGATATCGGGACTAACAATATAGTTTGGCATGGCATCATCACATAAAATCAAGCAAAGACAGTTGAGAGGGGGTATAAGTCGCTTATTATTCGGGGCGTATTATATAGTTAAAGTCTAACTAAAGGCAGTGTAAGCAAAATTAAAAGCCATTATTGTCATAAATAGCAGCGCCTAACTTTTTTATGCTGCAAATTAAAAGGCCTCTGAGTAAGAGACCTTTATCATTAATTGCCATGTGTTGTGAGCGTATTGCTAAAATGGCGTTATTTTAACACTCGAAGACCGGCTTTATTTTCACGTTTGGGCTTGTCACTTGTGGCAGGTTTGGACTTAGTAGGCTGAGCTTCTTGCTCCAAAGGGGTGTAATTATCATATTCACTGGGGTCAAAAGGCATGCCCACGGTCTGATCTTCTTTGGCAAAAATGGCCATAACTGCCTGCATAGGAATCCAAAGCTCACGTGACACACCACCAAAGCGGGCATTAAAGCTGATGTAAGTGTTGTCCATATTCATATTACCCGTAGCGCGACTGGCAATATTCAGCACAATCTGACCATTTTGTACATGCTCAGTAGGAATGACTAAATTGTCTTGGGTGGCATCTACTAAGATGTAAGGGGTTAATGCATTGTCCTCCATCCATTCATAAAAGGCACGAATCAGATAGGGGCGAGTGGGCGTTAAAGTCGGCTCTTGTGACATAGTCATCTCTTTTTATTTATTTGATTTACTGGGGTTATGAATAGGCTGACAGTATAGCCAGCCACAAGCTACTCGATAGACCTCAAAAAGCTTTCACGCTCAAAAATACGCTTTTGATACTCAAGCAGCGGCCGGATTAAATGCGCTGGCAACTCAATTTGCATCTCTTCTAAGCGGTATAGCATAGCGCCAAGCAGCACATCACACCAGCCAAAATCATCGGACATAAAATAGCTACTATTGCCAAATACTGGCGCTAATGTGACCAGTGCATCAGACAGTTTGCGACGGGCAATTTTGGCCTGCTCAGGATTGAGGCTGTCTTTATGGGTTAATAAAATACGCCCAAGCTTTAGCCAATCATTTTGAATGCGCCACGCCAATTGACGTTGTAAGGCTTTTGACTTAGGCGTATCAGGCAGCAGCTTGTGTCCGTGGTATCTGTCTTCAAGATACTCAAAAATAACGTTCAGCTCATAGAGGCTAAAGTCGCGATGTACCAATACGGGTAGGGTATTGTAAGGATTGAGTTGACGCAAATCCTCGGGACGTTCGCTGTCTAATAAAGACAAATAATACTTTAGCTGTTTTTCAGCCAACAAAAACCTGACAACGTGGCTATCGTAGCCATCATCGGCATACAGGACAAGCTGGCTATCAGGGATATCTCTAGGATCAATCATGGACTACAAAAGGCAATAAATAGACTAGCATCGTAACCAAACTGCTCAAGTTAATCAATAGTAGAATCTTTAATACCAGCCTGCAAGCATTCAACGCCATCCCTTAGATTTATAAAATATAGCCATAAAAAAAGACGATAGAGTAACCTATCGTCTTTTTTGGTTTGCTGAGCTATTTAGGCTTAGGCAGACTATTTTACGTCTTTCCAGAACTCTTTATTTAGTAAGTAAACTGGGATTAATAAAATTAGCAAGAAGATAATCACGAAGAAGCCATAGCGTTGACGGTCTTCACGAACAGGCTCTGCCATCCAAGCCATAAAGTTGACGAGGTCACCCACACGGCTGCGGTATTCTTCTTCGCCCAACTGGTTTTGTAAGTTCATCAAAACGTGAGGCATAGCAGCATTGTGCAGCACTAGGTTGTTCGCGCCCCAAGGACGGCTAGGATCTTCATAGAAGCTAAGTAGGTATGTGTATACCCAGTCATCACCACGTAGACGTGTCTCTAAAGATAAATCAGGTGGTGGCGCGCCAAACCAAGAGGCTTGAATTTCAGGGTCAATACCGTTGTCAATTTGATCACCGATTTGATCTGAAGTAACCAATAAGTACTTCTCAACCAATTCAGGTGGAATCTCTAAGTCTTGAGCAATACGTGAATGACGCACGTATTTAGCCGTATGACAGCCTGCACAGTAGTTCATGAACATGGTAGCACCACGCTGCAAAGAACCCTTGTTAGCAAAGTCGATAGGGGCTGTGCTACACGCTAAATGCTCTTCCACACCATCTGCGTTGGTAAAGGTGCCGCAGCCTTCACCACCTGCTGCTTGCGCAGAGGTAGTGGCGGCTAGTGTTAAAGCAACACCAAATCCGAAGCCGGTCAATGATTTAGTTAAAGCACTCATTAGTGACCTCCAGTAACGCGTTCAGGTGGCTGCTTACATGTCTCAATTGATGTATAAATAGGCATCAATAAGAAATATAAGAAGTACAAGATAGTAAAGATACGACCTAGGATAGTGTTCACTGGAGTCGCTGGTGCAACACCTAAGTAACCTAGTACTAAGAAGCTAACCACGAAGATACCTAGTGCAATCTTAGATAAAATACCTTTGTAACGAATAGACTTCACAGGTGAACGGTCTAACCATGGCAATAAGAACAACATGGCAATCGCACCACCCATTGCAATAACACCACCTAACTTATCAGGAACTGCACGTAAAATTGCATAAAATGGCGTGTAGTACCAAACTGGGGCAATGTGTGGCGGAGTCTTCAATGAGTTAGCCACTTCGAAGTTTGGTTTTTCTAAGAAGAAACCACCACCTTCTGGGAAGAAGAAGATAACAGCAAAGAAGATGATAAAGAATACCACGATACCCACTAAGTCATGCACAGTGTAGTAAGGGTGGAATGGAACACCGTCTAAAGGTACGCCGTTTTTATCTTTTAGCTTCTTAATATCAACGCCATCAGGGTTGTTTGAGCCCACATGGTGTAGCGCCACTAAGTGAATGAATACTAAGCCTACTAATACCAATGGAATGGCCACAACGTGTAGGGCGAAGAAACGGTTAAGAGTAATACCAGAGATTAGGTAGTCACCACGAACCCATTCAGCAAGGCCGTCACCAATGACAGGAATAGCTGCAGGTAAGTTAAGAATAACCTGAGCACCCCAAAATGACATGTTACCCCAAGGAAGTAGGTAACCGAAGAAGCCTTCTGCCATTAGACATAGGTAGATACCCATACCAATTAGCCAGATAAGCTCACGAGGCTTCTTATATGAGCCATAGAGCATACCGCGGAACATATGCAGGTAGACCACTACGAAGAAGGCAGAAGCACCGGTAGAGTGCATGTAGCGAATCAACCAGCCGCCTTTAACATCACGCATGATGTATTCAACAGAAGCAAACGCGCCTTCAGCACTTGGGTTAAACATCATGGTCAGCCAAATACCAGTCACTAACTGGTTGACCAACACAATCATTGATAAAACACCGAAGAAATACCAAAAGTTGAAGTTCTTTGGTGCGTAGTACTTCGACATATGGTATTCATACGTCTCAGTCGCGGGGAAGCGGGCATCAACCCAGCTCATCATCTTTTTACCAAAACTCATGATCATGCCTCCCCAATAGTTAAGATAGGACCATCAACACTGTAGTCAGGTATTGGTAGGTTTAGTGGGGCAGGTACACCGCTGTACACGCGTCCAGCTAGGTCGTATTTTGAACCATGGCATGGGCAGAAGAAACCACCGAACCAATCACCACCACCTAAGTCAGCTGCACCTACTTCTGGGCGATAGTTTGGTGCACAGCCCAAATGGGTACAAACACCTTCTACTACCAAGACAGTAGGCTCACGTGAGCGGGTTTCGTTTTTGGCGTATTCAGGTTGCACTGAAGCCTCAGATTGTGGGTCACTTAATAAAGGCGTTACTTTAGTTAAGTTGTCCAACATCTCAGGAGTACGCTTGACGACGAAGATTGGTTTACCACGATATTTCACCACAATCATTTGACCATCTTCAATGGCACTAATGTCTTGGGTAACGGCAGCACCTGCAGCTTCAGCCTTCGCACTTGGATACCAAGAGCGAACAAATGGCGTGGCCACCGATGCAACTCCTACTGCGCCAATAGCGGCAGTTGAAGCGATCAGAACTCTACGGCGTTTTATGTTGACGCCTTCGGCATGGCTCATTAAAAACTTCCTCCAGATAAAAGTCATGAAATGACGGCACCTAGTATATAAGTAACTCGTACAGTTTCATACTGGTATGTAAAACCCAATGCAATAAGAAGACAATAACTTTTACTTCCGCTGTGTTATTTGTCATTAATAATATATGTTGGGTTACATTGGCTTTGCCTAATATTACTAATTGTGTCTATTCTAAGCTATTTTAGTAATAAAATAAATTCGCATCTGTAAAAATAAAAAAACCCTTGAGTCAACAAGGGTTTTTTTGATATTAAATAAGCAAATACAACTCTGCCTATAAAATAAATTAACGTTTAGAGAATTGAGGACGTTTACGCGCTTTGCGTAGACCCAATTTCTTACGTTCAACTTGACGTGAGTCACGAGTAACAAAACCAGCTTCTTTAAGAGCAGGTTTTAAAGTTTCGTCAGACTCGATTAGCGCGCGAGTGATACCATGACGGATAGCACCGGCTTGACCATTGATACCACCACCTTTAACAGTAGCATAGATATCATAAGTCTCAGCTGAATCAAGTAATTCTAGTGGCTGACGAACAACCATACGTGAAGTTTCACGACCAAAATACTCATCAAGTGGTTTGCCGTTTACAACGATGTTACCAGTACCTTTTGATAAAAAGACGCGGGCAGTTGACGTTTTACGACGACCAGTTCCGTAATTGCGTTCCATAACTTACTCCTGATTATGCGATTAGATGTCTAGTTCTTTAGGCTGCTGGGCGGCATGTGGATGCTCTGTACCAGCATATAGCTTCAACTTCTTAATAGTAGCATAACCAAGAGGGCCTTTAGGTAACATGCCTTTTACGGCTTTCAAAAGAACTTCTTCTGGTTTATGAGCGATTAACTTAGTGAAGTTAGTCTCTTTAATGCCGCCAGGATAGCCACTGTGACGATAGTATTTTTTGTCTTGGGCTTTCTTACCAGTTACAGCAATCTTGTCAGCATTGATAACAACGATATAATCGCCAGTATCGACATGCGGAGTGAAAGAAGGCTTATGCTTACCGCGTAGGCGAGCAGCAATTTGAGTGGCAAGACGACCTAAAGTTTTACCTTCAGCATCGACGATATACCAGTCGTGAGTAACCTCAGCGGGCTTTGCACTTTGTGTTTTCATGATTAAACCTTAAGTTATCGAGTGAAGCAGTTGTCTGTGAAACAGCTAAACTGCTTCACTGTCGTTGAGAGTGTTGGGGGAAACGGGGCTCTCAAAAAACAGACGCACATTGTAGTCATTGGCTACAAAAAAAGCAACATAAGAATGTAATTAGCACAGATTATTTATTTTAACTAACCTGCGCATTTAGGCTTCTATTTGTATTTGAATTAAACTGGCAAAAATCTGCCCCATTTTTGTCTCTTTTAAAAGGGTGTAATTATACGCTAACCCTTGCAAGGTTTGGGAAATCTCTCGCCTATCTTCTAAATAAAATAAAGTATGTTTATTGACCAATTTATTTTCTATAAGGGCGGTTAATAAAGGTACCCATAGCTCTAAGTCGTAAGGCGGATCGACAAACACCAAATGATAGCCAAAAGCGTTGTCGCTACTTTGCAAGTTTGTCTGCTCCGCTACGCTTGCTGCACGGTGCTTGAGCGCTAAGGTAGGTATTAGGCTTAGGGCATCACCCACATGTACGGCTAGGCTTGATGCCGGCAGCTTTAAGCGCTCGGCAGTTTGCCCAAGTAAAGTGGCCTGCTTGGGTTGTAGCTCAATAAAAGTGACATAATGAGCGCCTCGAGATAAGGCCTCAAAGCCCAATGCGCCGCTGCCGGCACACAGATCTAACACGGTGGCATCATGGAGCTCAAATTGCACCCAGTTAAATAAAGTCTCGCGCAATCTATCTGGGCTAGGCCGTAGACCATCGGCATCAATAAAGGGCACCAATTGGCGTTTAAATTGACCGCCAATAATGCGCACCTGACCGGTAACACCGCTTTTGCTAGATTTTGCAGCAGTGTGTTTAACAGGCTGTTTGCTCATTTTCGAGCGGGCTGTCTTAACAGGGCGTTGGCGCTTGGCACTCATAAGCAAGACTCTCACATCTTTATAGTAGATTGACGGTATACAGGCAAGTTTTACTCAATAGATCTGTTAATTGCTTTGGGCTGGTTTTGGCTTGTCGGCAGATTTTTCAACAGGCTTGTCGCCAGGCTGAGTAGTGCCGCTCTGCTTTTGCTGCTCTTTTAGGGCTTCTTCTAGCGCAGCTTGGGCATCACGTTCGGCATCTAGGCGTGCTTTTTCTTCAGCCTTTTGCGCTTTTATAATAGCCAGCTCGTCGGGTGTAGGTGGTACGATTGGGTCGCTTTTACGGCGCAGTATCCAATAATCAAACAAGGCGCGGCCAATCGGTGCGGCTGTTGAGCCACCACCGCCACCGTTTTCGACCAAGACGGCCACAGCAATCTCAGGGTCTTCTACCGGTGCAAAGCCGGTGAACCACGCGTGGTCCCAGTGGCGCTTATCTAAAGCGGCCTTGTTATAGCTTTTGCCCTGAGCAATGGACTTGACCTGAGCGGTACCGGTTTTACCAGCGATGCGATACCGCGGAGTATAAATACCGTGACCGGTTCCTCTTTTAACGGTCTCCTCCATCGCATCGCGCATTTTTAGCCAGTCCGCTTGGGTGCCATTAAATTCAATTTGACCTGTCGGCCGATCAATAGGATGTACCTCTGCAGCACCTTCAGATCGCTTAAGCATATGCGGGGTAAGCTTCTTACCTAAGTTTGCGGTCATGGCTGTGGCATTAGCAACCTGAAGCGGCGTCGCCAAAAAGTAACCTTGGCCAATACTGACCGAAATGGTCTCACCCGGTAGCCAGTCTTTATCATAGGTGTCTTTTTTCCACTTAGGGGAGGGCATAACGCCAGATTTCTCACCTGGCAAATCAATACCGGTAGGGCTGCCAAAGCCAAAGCGGATCATCCAATCATGCAGTCTTTGAATGCCCAATTGATACGACAATTTATAATAGTAAGTATCCACAGACATGACGATAGATTTGGTGAGGTTAACCGTACCATGACCGCCTTTTTTCCAGTCACGAAAGCGGTGACTGTCGCCCGGTAGGGTAAAGTAGCCGGGGTCATAAATGGTATCATTCCAGCCCATTACCCCATAATGAATAGCGCCCAAACCCTCAAAAGGCTTGATGGTAGAGGCCGGAGGGTACATGCCCTGAAGCGCTCGGTTATAAAGAGGCTGATCGGGGTCATCGCGCAGCGCCCCATAATCTTTAAAAGAGATGCCCGAAATAAAAGGGTTAGGGTCAAAGCTTGGGTTACTAACGAAGGCTAAGACATCGCCATTTTTAGGGTCAATGGCGACAATAGCACCGCGGCGGCCATTAAGTTGTTCTTGAGCTACCTTTTGTAGGCCGTAATCTAGGCTTAAATAAATGTCATTACCTGGAACAGGCGGCGTGCTATCAAGTTTGCGCAGCACATCGCCATGGACGTTGGTCTCGACCGCTTGATGCCCAGGCTTACCGAGCAATAAATCCTCATAGTAATTCTCGATACCAATCTTGCCAATTAAATCAGTGCCTGCATAACGCTCTTTGTCTATTTTCTTAGACTCTTTATCATTAATACGACCCACATAGCCGATAACGTGCGCAAATAAATCATCATAAGGGTAGCTGCGCGTTAGTTTGCTTTGGATGCTCACGCCTTTAAAAAATGGCTTACGCTCACTAAACTGCGCCATTTGCGCATCAGTGATGTCAATTTTTACCGTGACCGGATCATTTTTATTTTTGTCAATGCGTGCCAAGATATCGGTAATGTCCTCTTCAGTTAAATCGAAGATAGGCGCTAACAGATGCAACGTACGTGCCGGATCCTTAATCTCATCTGGGCTAAGCATGGCTGTAAACACCGGCTTATTATCGGCCAGCAAATAGCCATTACGGTCATAGATATAACCGCGAGAGGGCGGATCTGAGATGAGCTTAACCCGGTTGTTGTCTGCTTGAGTGATGTATTTTTCGTGAGAATACACTTGCAAGTACCAATAGCGGGCCATAAGCACCGAAAGGCCTAAGAAGATAAATAGCGCAGCAAAAAAAATACGGCTGATAAACACCCGATTTTCTTGTCGAATATCTGAAGAGATAGGTTGTTTCATTAAGTGTATATGCTTAGCAGGCAAAAAGATTGGAAGGTGAGGGCTTAGTATGCGGGTAAAAAAACCAATATTTCTAATTATATCATACCAAACTGTGCTGCATGGTAATTGAGCGCAAATATTCAAAGACAGTTTTTGATGTTATTTATCTGAGTAGGAAATTTTTAATCAGCTCTTTTATTGAGCAAAATTAAACAGTGACTTATAAGATTAGGGGTTAACTATTGCACAATTTGATGATATCAAGCTATTATCAGTGCCTGCTATGATTTGCGAGTACGCTTAAGTAAATCAGTGGTGGGTGTGTTAGAATTTGGCACACAAAATGACCGATACACGGAAGTGGGTGTTTAACCTAAGTCTATAAAGAACAATAAAGAATAAGTGATATATCCAACATGTTCTCTTCTATTTGGCAAGTCTTAACCGCACATCCTGAATTTTTAGCGATGCTCACTATCCCGTTTGTGACGGCATTTGTGACTTGGGCGCATGTTTGGATGGCATTAAAAATGCTGTTTTATCCCATTAAGTTTTGGGGGATAAAAATTCCTAACCTACCGTTTGGCTGGCAGGGTATTGGCTGGCAGGGTATTGTGCCGCGTAAGGCAGGTAAAATCTCAGGGGTCATTGTTGATCAGACCTTATCTAAGCTTGGCTCACTTGATGAATTCTTTAAGGCGATGGAGCCTGAAGAGATGGCTGACTTTATTACTAAAACAGTCGACGCCAATCTTGAGCATCTTATTGATGAGATTATGAATGAGCGCTCTGCCTCTTTGTGGAGCAATTTGCCGTATGCATTAAAGCGCCGCATCTACGCGCATGCCCATGAGCAGCTTCCCATTATCATGCGTGAGCTTGTGGTAGACTTAACCCACAACGTAGAAGACTTGGTAGATATGCGCCAAATGATTGTGCGCACTATGGAAAATGACCGCCGTTTGATGGTCAATATGTTTTTGAAGGTGGGCCAAAAAGAGATCAACTTTATTTGGCATATTAGTGCGCTTATAGGCTTTGTGTTTGGTATCGTGCAGATGTTTATTTATCTGTTGGTGCCACAGCACTGGACAGTGCCATTTTTTGCTGCCATCTGGGGCTTTTTGACTAACTGGATTGCCATTTGGATGGTGTTTAATCCAGTAGAGCCGGTACCGGTTAAGTATTTAAGACTGTTTAAAAAGGTCAAAGGCTTTCCTTTTGTGGTGCCAGTTATCCCTCGTATGGGCACCTATTATTGGCAAGGCGGCTTTATGAAGCGTCAGCCTGAGGTGTCGGAGGTGTTCGCCGGCATCGTGGTGCAAGAGCTGGTAACCCTTGAGAACATCATGAATGAGATGATGTATGGCTATAAAGCGGCTGAGACCCGCAATCTGATGAAGCGCCATTTATATGGGGTGTTAGAGTCACCTGTGGTCAGCACCACTTTGCGTGTCGGCTTGGGGCGACGAGAGTTTGGTCAGCTCAAAAATACCATTATCGATAAGTCTATTGATGCCACTATGGTGCCTATCCGTGATCCGGGGCTTAATGAAAGCCGTGCTAGCAAGATTTATGGCCTGTTTTGTGAGCGTATTAAAGCGTTAACACCGAGAGAGTTCCAAAACTTGCTGCGCCCTGCCTTTAGAGAGGATGAAACCACATTAATTATCTTGGGTGGGGTGACGGGTTTTTTGGCCGGTTGGCTACACTTAATACTGGTCTTTTTCCCCATCAGTGGCGGTTAGATTTATAATTAGACCCATGACCGCTATAAGCCGCATCCTTATGCAGGGCACAAGCTATCTCTGTCTTAAGCGGCGTCTTAGGCAGGTTTTTCGGGTTAAGTGGTTTGTTACCAAGGCTGTTTATATGGCCCGTAACTCTATATAATAGCCGCTATAAATTGTCTTTGATAAAGCCACTCTATTGACTGAGTGGCTTTATTCGTCAAGAGCGCATAACTTACTAAAAAGGTTATCAATAGAGACTACATAATTAGTGATGTCATGCGTGCTGATAGACTAAGCGCAGTTAAGTTAAGCGTGGCCAATTAGGCAAAGACAAATGCTATTAAAATATGAGTAACACAAATATCAGTGTTCACCATGCCTTGAGTGATGGTCGACAATTTAAAGTTTCATGAGTATTCACACGCTTATTTTGATGGGGCAAAACCTGCCTCATGATGATAAATAAGCAACAGCGTAGTAGTTTTAGGGCGAGCGAATATGGTAATTACTGAGCTAGGGTATTTTGCTTTAGTGGCATCAATGGTATTGGCGTTACTGCAAGTGGTGCTACCAACTTTTGGCATTGTCCGGCAGCAGCCTCATTTGCAGCGTTTGGCTCCAAGCTTAGCTTGGGCACAGTTCGTGGCAGTAGGATTGTCCTTTTTGGCACTGATGGCTGGGTTTTATTATAACGACTTTACTTTAGTGTATGTCGCCCAGCACTCCAACTCTTTGCTGCCTTGGTACTATAAGCTATCTGCCACTTGGGGTGGCCACGAAGGGTCTTTACTATTGTGGGTAACCATTTTGGCTGGCTGGTCATCCATGGTGGCGTGGTTTAGCCGCGGCTTACCACTCAATATGCGTGCTCGCGTTTTAGTCATCTTAGCGGCCGTACAGTTGATGATGTTGGCCATGCTGATTTTTACCTCATCACCTTTTGATCGCACCTTACCCAATGTCCCTGTGGATGGGGCGGATCTAAACCCCTTACTACAAGACCCCGGCTTAATTTTCCATCCACCTATGCTATATATGGGCTATGTGGGAATGGCAGTGCCGTTTGCATTTTGTATGGCGGCGCTTTGGGCCGGTCGTTTGGATGCGGTATGGACGCGTTGGTCTCGCCCTTGGGCGCTAGCGGCATGGGGCTTTTTGACCTTGGGTATCGCTTTGGGCTCTTGGTGGGCTTATTATGAGCTTGGTTGGGGCGGTTGGTGGTTCTGGGATCCTGTTGAGAATGCATCCTTGATGCCTTGGCTGGCATGTACGGCCTTAATTCACTCGTTGGCGGTAACTGAAAAGCGTGGGGTGTTTAAAGCGTGGACCATTATGCTGTCTATCTTCGCCTTTGCGCTAAGCTTACTGGGAACCTTCTTGGTGCGCTCAGGGGTGATTACCTCTGTGCATTCTTTTGCTGCTGATCCCACGCGTGGTTTGGCCATTTTAGCCATCTTAGGGGTGGTGATTGGCTCAGGGTTATTTGTGTTCGCTGTGCGCGGATGGCGCTTGACCGTTGAGAGTCATTATGGTCTAAAATCACGTGAGACCTTATTAGTAATCAACAACATAGTAATATTAGTGGCCACCTTAGTGGTTCTATTAGGAACCTTGTATCCCATCATTGCTGACTCCTTTAATTTGGGTCAGGTATCGGTGGGCCCTCCTTACTTTAACGCCTTGTTCGTGCCTTTGGCATGGCTGATTTTATTGACTATGGGTATGGGCTCAAACTTGCGCTGGAAGCAAGACAAACGCCCGCTGCTAGGTGCTGCCACCACCATTTTGGTAAGCAGTGCATTGTTAGCCGGTATTATTACCTACCTCATTACCAAAAGTCTTAATGTCCAAATTATTATCACCGGTTTATTGTGTTTGTGGGTGCTGGGCTGGATGTTGTATGACATCAAAGAAAAAACCCGCAATGCACCAAGCCTTGGGCAAGGTCTAAAGCGTTTAAAAGCTCATTATTGGGGCATGCAAATTGCGCATGTGGGCGTATTGATTGTCGCTTTGGGTATTGGTGTGACTACCGCGCTGAGTGTCGAAAAAGATGTGGCAATGACGGTGGGCGATACTGTGGATGTCAATGATTACCACTTTACCTTAGTTGACTTCGAACAAGTGCGCGGCAAAAACTATGATGCCACTCAAGCGGAGATTAAGGTCGAAAAAGACGGTAAGTTTGTGACCACGTTATACCCACAAAAACGTGATTATGTGGTCAGTAGCATGCCTATGACCGAAGCGGGTATCCAAACCACTATGCTACGAGATGTCTATGTGGCCCTAGGCGAGCCGATTAATGTCAATGAGCCTGAGGGTAATTGGGCAGTGCGTGTGTATGTTAAGCCTATGATTGCATGGCTATGGCTTGGTGCCATAGTGATGGCGTTAGGCGGCATTATCAGTATGCTAGATCGTCGTTATCGCCTAAAAAAATCTTAATTAAGATTGGTTAGGCGTAGTCAGTCGTATACGTTAAGCTAGGTTCATAACTTGTTATTTAAGGAAGCTATAAATGTCTGATCCGGTCATGAAGAAGTCACAATTTAAGGTCTGGTTTTTAATTCCACTGATTGTCTTTGCAGGTCTGATTGTCATGTTCTTTGCTCGGTTGGGTAAACCGACAGAGGTGGTCATTGATAATGCGCTCAACCGTCCGGTTCCGACTTTTGACTTGCCGCTCTTGTCTGACCCTTCAAAAAATGTGACCAATGCAGATTTACCTAAGACACCATTTTTAATTAACGTCTGGGGCTCTTGGTGCCCAACCTGTATCGTTGAGCACCCTTATTTAATGCAGCTGCATGAGCAGGGCGTCCCTATTGTGGGTGTTAACTATAAAGATGAGCTTGAAAATGCCAATGGTTATCTGGCGGATGGTGGCGATCCTTTCTTATTTAGCTTCCGTGATTATTCAGGCAGCTTTGCCATTGATCTAGGTCTGACAGGAGCGCCTGAGACCTTTGTGGTGGATTCGGAGAATAACATTCGCCAACACATTATCGGTGAGGTGGCTGAGGAGAACTGGAAGGCGCGTATTGAACCTTGTGTCTCTTTGCTCAATAAGCTTGGTGAACAACAAGCGGATTTGTCTGCCGCAGATACCGCCAAAAATATCGCAGAGGTGTGTAAATGAATGCATCAAGCCTAACATTACAGTCATTTGGCCGAGCCCTGAAATATAGCCTAAGTATCTTGGTTCTGGCCTTTAGCCTTATGGGAATTCATACTTCGGCGCAGGCTGCCATTGAGGTGTATGAGTTTAACAGCCCCAGCCAAGAGGCGCAGTATAAAGCCTTGATTGAAGAGTTTCGTTGCCCAAAGTGCCAAAACCAAAACTTAGCTGGCTCTGACTCACAAATTGCACAAGACCTAAAGCGTAAAACTTATGAGATGGTCATCGCCGGACAAAGTGATGCGCAAATTCGCGAATACATGTATGAGCGTTACGGCGACTTTATCAGCTATAAACCGCCTGTACGTCCTTCTACTTGGATCTTATGGTATTTTCCACCACTGATTTTAATTTTATTGGTAGCGGGCTGGTTGTGGCGCACCAAACAAGGCCAGAGAAATAAGGCGTTGGCCACAGCACAGGCTGCTCAAAGTGATACAAAAGCGGCGAGCCGCCTAACCGATGCTGACAAAATTGAGTCAGAATTATCCAGTGAAGAAGCAGCCAAGCTAAATGCGTTACTACGCAAACACGGCTCAACATCTGATGCAAATAGCCCAATAAAACGCTCCGATAGCGATTTAAAATAGCCTAAGCTTTTATAACGCAGCAGTGAATGTAGGCTTCACAGCCTATCTTATGCGCTTTATACCTCAACTTGTAAGGAGTTAAATCATGCCAACATTAGTGATTTTTGTCGCGCTGGCAATAATATTGACACTTGTCTTGGCGGTTATTGTCTTAATGCCTTGGCTTAGAGTGGATAAATCTGCTCAAAATAATCAACTGATCGTGCTAAATATTGAGGTATTTAAAGAGCGTCTAGAGGAGCTAAAAGCCGACTATAATTTAGGCGGCATGAGTGAGGCTGAGTTTAAAACTCAAAAAACTGAGCTTGAGCGTCAACTGCTTTTGGCCAGTGATGATAAAAACAGCCTTATTTTGGACGATAACCTAGATACCGATTTGGCACATAATGGGCATAGCAGCAGCGCCATTGCCAAGGCCCAGCGTGAGCAAAGATTCACCCGCAGTGCCAAAGCACGCTTAACTATCTTGATCTGTGTGCCCATTTTGATGATCATGGCATACTTTTTGTCTGGTGATCGAACCGCTGTGACGAATCTGTGGCAAGCGCAAGATAAAGTGGGGCAGGTAGCAGATGACTTATTGACCGGCAAAATTGATGCCCCGCCTGAGTGGGCCACCGAAGATAGTATGGGTCTGATGGGCGCCATCCAGACCAACGTGCATCATCATGCCTATGACCCTATGCGCTGGATGCGATTGGCCGATATTTTAATGGCATTTGAAGCCAACGACCAAGCTTTAGAAGCCCAATCACGTGCTTATCGCTTAAGCCCAGAAGATGAAGAAGTCGCCGTTGCCTACGCTCAGACCAAGTTCTTCACCAGTGGCGGCATGCTAGATAGCAGCAGCCGTGAAGCATTACAAAATGTACTAAGAAAAAATCCAGAGCATCAAGGCGCCCAAATGCTTATGGCAATGGGTGAGGCCCGCTCAGGTAACTATGAGCAGGCACAAGCATGGGTTGAGCGTTTAAGACAAGGCATTGCTGCCAGAGATGGCGATCACAGTGAGGCTTTAAATAGCTTAAATGAGTTAAGCCGTAATATTGCTCAGCAGCAACAGGCAGCGTTACAAGCACAAACCTCAGGAGCCAAGAGCACTACAGATAGCGCTGCTTCTGCTCAGTCTGTGGCAGTTACCGTGACGTTAAACAAAAGCTTGGACAGTATGGTTGAGCCCAGCGATATACTGTTTGTGACCGTTCAAGAGGCCACAGGCGGTGCCCCATTGGCAGTGAAGCGCGTGCCGGCTACTCAGTTAAGCAGTGCAGTGAGTGGCTTTAATATCGAGCTTAATGACAATGATGCGATGATGCCTACCCATACCTTGTCAAAAGCTATGGCTGAAGGCAAGTCTTTGGTAGTAAAAGTCCGTATTAGTAAATCAGGGCAAGCGATGACAGCGTCCGGTGATTTAGAAGCCACTGATTTACCCTTAGAGTATCAGGGGGTAGCGGGTGATTTAAAAGTGGCACTTGAGATTAATAAACAGGTGCCTTAATGGGCATGGGTTTTGAGATCAGTTGCAACAAAGCTTTTCTCAAAACCGTAGGGCAAAGCACACACAGGGCATAACAAAAATAGGGTAAAATAAAATAACAAAGTGAGCCGTTACCCTAGCCATAAGCGTGGCTATGCTGTTGTCATAAAAGTGACTTAATTTTGACTAATAAGTTTTCGTTATATCGGTATTTATTATCAAAATAGCTTGAGCTTTTTTTCAGCACAATGTAAGGTATTTGTGTTTTATATGACAGGATTAAAGCGTCCCTAGTGGCTACTAGCGAATGAGAAGTTGTCACCACCTTATGATAAATAGTATATTTAGGGCTTGTGGTTATCGATGCTCAATTAATTTAGGCGCTTTATTTTTTGGATGATATTTGCTCATCTACACAACTTAAGAGGATTACGACTATGATGCGTATTATTTTGCTAGGGCCTCCAGGGGCAGGTAAAGGCACCCAAGCACAATTCATATCTAAACAATATGATATTCCACAGATTTCTACCGGTGATATGTTACGTGCTGCCATCAAAGAGGGCACTGAGCTTGGCAAAAAAGCAGAAGGTATTATGAAATCTGGTGGCTTAGTATCAGACGACTTAATCATTAATTTGGTGAAAGAACGTATCGCTAAGCCTGACTGCGCTAATGGTTGTATCTTCGATGGCTTTCCACGCACTATTCCACAAGCTGAAGCGTTGATTGAAGCGGGTGTGGACATCGATCATGTGGTAGAAATCAGCGTACCTGATGATGAGATCGTCTCTCGTTTATCAGGCCGTCGTCAGCACCCAGGCTCAGGCCGTGTGTATCACCTAAAATACAATCCGCCTAAGCAAGAAGGCTTAGATGATGAGACAGGTGAGCCACTTATCCAGCGTGATGACGATAAAGAAGAAACCATCCGTGATCGCTTAGCTACTTATCATGAGCAAACCTCTACTTTGGTTGGTTTTTACCAAAACAAAGCCAAAGAAGATGCCAATGCCCCTAAATATCATCAATTCGATGGTACCAAAGATATTGAAGTGGTTAAAGAAAATATTCTTAGTGCTCTAAAAGGCTAGTCTTCAACGTTATTTTAAGCATTAACGTAAAAAAACCTCAGTTCATCTTTGAACTGAGGTTTTTTTATATCACAATAAGCTGATTAAGCGTTGCCTTCACCATCAGTAACCTGCTGCTGGCTTTGAGCATAAGCTTGATCAAAGTTAACAGGCGCTAGTAGCAATTGAGGGAAGCTACCACGAGTCACGATATCACTGATGACTTCACGGGCGTAAGGGAATAGGATATTAGGGCAGTAAGCACCTAAAATTTGACCCACTTGATCTTCTGGGATGTCTTTGATTAAGAAGATACCCGCTTGATGCACTTCAGCGATAAAGGCAGCAGCACCTGCGTTTTGTGCATTAACGGTTACTGTTAAAATCACTTGATAATGATCTTCATCAAGTGGCTCAGCTGTGGTGGCCAAATTAATATCAAGCTCTGGTTGCCACTCTTTGGTAAATACTTCGGCACCGGCCACTTCAAGTGACATGTCTTTTACGTAAATACGTTCAAGGGCTAGTTGAGGTTGGGCTTGCTGTTCTGCCATGAAAATTATCCTTAGTTATGGGTTGTAAATTGTAAGCGGGGTTATCCGTTGAAAGTTAAATATCTGGCGTAAAATGATAAAAGGCGTGGGTGATTAGCCGTTTACCATTTCATCTAGTTTACCGCTTTGGTTAAGCTGATTTAACTGATCAAAACCACCCACGAACGTGTCGCCAATGAAGATTTGAGGGACAGTTCTGTAGTTATTGGTTTTTTTCATAAGCTCCATACGCTCATCCGAGCTGATATCATGCATACCAATTTCTTTAAATTCAATACCTTTTGATTTCAAAAGTTGTTTGGCATTAGAGCAGTAAGGGCAAATGGGGGTGGTATATACAGTAACAGGAGCAGTCATGTCATAATCCTTTTTGTTATTTATTAAAATAGGCCAATCATTAAATCAGCAAAATAGGGTAAGGTGATACAATCCTTGATTTTACTAAACTGGGCCTGGTTTATAATGGGTTATTTAACTGTTTTTTGTATTCAATGTATTACTTAAGATACCAATCTGACACAAGGGTGGCCTATAGGTGTCAATGGGCAAAGCGACTTCTTATGCTAGTCAATTAACGGGCTTTGGCTTTGCCATTTACAGTTTTAGTGGTTTTTACGGTGCCACCCACTAAAGGCATGCCGGCTGCCTGCCAACCGCCGATACCGCCATCTAGGCGAAATACATTAGGTTTGCCAATCATTTGTACGGCAGCTCCTGCTTGAAGGCCCATATCACAGACGATGACCACAGGGGCTTCAATGGCACGAATCTCTTCTAGACGGTCTTTAAGCTGAGTAAAAGGAATGTTGCGGCTGCCTTGAATGTAACCGGTTTCAAATTTCTTCTTGGCACGAATATCAATGATTTGTGCATTTTGTGAGTTCACTAAGGTGCCCAAAGTATTGGGAGACACCTTTTTACCACTGCGTTGGTTTTCTACAGTGAAGAACAAAAAGATAAGCACGGCCAATGTGCCGAATAAAAACGGGTGGTGGGCCATGAATTCAAGCCAGCGATCTAAAGACAAAACACTTCTCCAATAAAATTTTTATGGCAATTATTATAACGTGATAAGGCTATAAATGCATTAGCGACTGTAGACTATTGCTACTAGGGCACTCATATTTAATAAGTGGGGGTATCGGCCTCAGCTTGCAAGGTCACTAAGCTCTCTACCCGGCGCTGTAGCACCCTGCCTTCAGCCACCGCTTCCCAAAGTGCGCAGCCTTTACTGTTATGGGTATGCTTACAATCTCTAAACTGACAATCTGCCGCTAAGGCAGAGAGCTCAATGAAGCCTGCAATAATATCATCAGGGGTCAAATGCCAGATACCATATTCACGAATACCAGGCGTATCGACAATACCGCCTTGGGTCAAGTCGTCACGATTAAAGGGCAAAAGGCGACTGGTCGTGGTGGTGTGCTGGCCAAGCTTAGAGTTGGTGGATATGACGTTCACGCTTTGCTCAGAGTCTGGCAATAACGCATTGACCAAGGTGCTTTTACCGACCCCAGATTGACCGGCGAAGATAACCAACTTATCTTTAATTTTTTGCTGCAAGTCCGACAAGCCCAGCTGAGCTTTAGGCTGATCCTCACTTTGGGCACCATGTAAGATATTTTCAGGACAAGGCGCGGCGGTGAGTACCGTCTTATAACCTAGGTTTTGGTACTCATCTAGCAAGGCTTGGGTAAACGCATAATCTTCAATGGATAATAAGTCAGCTTTATTGAGCACCAATAGCGGCTTAACATCGGCATGATGACAGACCACCAAGTAGCGGTCAATCAAATTAGGCGCAGCTGCTGGCAAGGGAGCAAAGACGATGGCTAAGATATCTACGTTGGCGGCCACAGGCTTAAGCTTATGATAGCGATCGGGGCGTGATATTAGTGAGGTTCTAGGCTGCACCGACTCAATGCGACCAAAGCCGGTATTGGGATCGGCCACCCAGCGTACTTTATCGCCTGTGGCTATCATAGGTAGATTGGTACGCACATGACAGCGCCAGATATCACCCAGCTCAATGGCCTGCCAAAATGGCTCAGGCTCTCCTTCGACCACTTCAGGTCGCTCAGGTATGAGGGTAGGCAATGAGGTCACTTGCACCTCTAATTGCTTACCATAATGAGCCATTACTACGCCATCCATCAAGCTGCCATCTATCGATTCTTGTTGCTGAGCTTGCTGTTTATCAATGCGTCTTAGTTGTTGTTTGGTCAGCTTACGTTGTCGTATTAAAGCCATAAATTCAAATTACCTGTGGTTTGTTCTAAAAGAAGTTTTTTGTAATATCTGGATGGTCAATGAGGGTGAATGCAGTCTGGCTCAAGGGCTATTAGCATATCGCTTAATGACCGGCTATACAATAAAGTGACAGTTTACGCCTTCTAGGCGCACAATAGTTACGGCCAAAGCGTCGAAATTTGTTACCATAGAGGGCTGACGAGCTGGCAGCTTAAATCGATAGCGCCAAAGCGGATATCAAGCGGCAGTGATGCCGCATAGCGTGATGTCTCTTGTCGTGTGTCCTTGATGGTGCACCCTAGGCAATGTGCCCTGTATTGTACCCTGATTTGACGCGTTGTTTTGCCCCATTGTTTTGACCCTATGCGGCTAGTGTCTAAAATAACTAGTGGCTAAACAGATGGCCAAACGGGTGGCCAAAATAAGAGGCGCAGCGGGCTCGTGATGTTTTACAGGCTATCTATAATAGTTTATTACCGTGATTTACGCTTTAAATTAGCAGCGTTTATGTTTTTTGTATATTGGCAGGTTTAGGAAAAATTATGAGTGACCACCCCAACAAAATTAGAATTAAGAATCAAGGCAAAAAAGGGCTTATCTGGATTGATTTAGAAATGACCGGCCTAGACACAATGAATGATGACATCATTGAAATTGCGACCATAGTCACCGATGAGGATTTAAACATATTGGCAGAAGGTCCAGTATTTGCCATTAAAGTCTCAGACCAAAAGCTAAACGCGATGGATGACTGGAATACCAAGCAGCATGGGCAGTCAGGCTTAATTGATAGGGTGCGCCGTAGCAGCGTAACTTTAGAGCAAGCCGAGCAAGAAACCATTGCCTTTTTGAATAAATGGGTCGATGAGGGTAAATCCCCAATGTGTGGCAACTCAATCTGCCAAGACCGCCGTTTTTTAGCGCGTCAGATGCCGCAGCTAGAGCGCTTTTTTCATTACCGAAACCTAGATGTGTCCTCTATCAAAGAGCTGTGCTATCGCTGGCGACCTGATATCTTAAAGGGTGTTGAAAAAACGGGCAGCCACTTAGCGATGGACGATATTCGTGATTCTATTCGTGAGTTGAAGCACTATCGTCAGCATTTTTTCAAACTGTTGGATTAAGCACTTAAATAAAGGGCAGCGGCTTAACGGGTTGGCCACTCAAACGTAACCAGCTCAAAGCTTGAGCTAATCTGAGTGTCCAAAGCCAAGCCAATCACCGCTTGTACTTGTTCACAGCGGGTATCTGGGTCTAGGATACGCCAATCCCCGAGCACATAGCGTTTTTTAAACTCAAGGGTTTGAGAGCGGGCTTTGGCGTTTAACGCCAGGTGAGTTTGATGGCAGGCTGGGCGGTGGGTATGACCATGAATGAGGCCATCGACTTTTTTAAGAGCACAGGTGACCGCCTGCTCATTTACATCCATAATTTGTAACGATTTGGCTGATTTATCGAGCGCACTTTGACTGCGTATCTTTTGTGCTAAGGCTTGGCGCTTATGTAGCGGCTGCTTAAGTAATAGCCACTGTACCAATGGATTACGCATGACCTTACGAAAGCGCTGATAGCGTTTATCATCTGTACACAAGGCATCGCCATGCTCTAGCCGATACGTCATCTTGCCAAGCTTTAATAGATAGGGCTCATCAATCAGCTGTCCACCGAAGCTGTCACAAAAATCTTGACCGATTAAAAAGTCGCGATTGCCATGCATCACAAAGCTTTGGCAGCCTTTATTTTTAAGCTCAGTAAGTTTGGTTATGAGGGGAGTTAGCCAATGGCGTTTTTGCTCTGTAGCAGACAATGACAAATACGCATCGTCGCCAATCCAAGCATCAAACCAGTCGCCTAAAATATATAGCTGATGTACATTGGGCAGCACCAACACATCATCAAGTAAAGCCAAAAAAGCCTGCACTAAGGCAGGCTCATCAGCGGATAAATGCAAATCACTGATAACCACCCGATTGATATCATAGGGTCGGGTGGTTATCAGGTGATGATAGCTGCTAATAGCAAAATCTTGATTAGACATAAATCAGCTAAAACTTACTTATTCGCTGACCACAACCGCAGAGTTGATAATCACAGGCTCTTTTGGTACATCAGCGTGCATGCCATAACGGCCAGTAGGTACGCCTTCAATTTTCTTAACCACGTCCATACCGCTGGTTACTTTACCAAATACGGTATAGCCCCAACCTTGCATGTTTTTGCCAGAGTGGTTTAAGAAAGCATTGTTTTTTACATTAATAAAGAACTGACTGGTGGCTGAGTGTGGATCTTGAGTACGCGCCATAGCAATGGTGCCTTCCTCGTTCTTCAAACCATTGTCTGCTTCGTTTTCGATAGGCGCGTTGGTGCTTTTTTCATTCATGTCAGCATCCATACCGCCGCCTTGAATCATGAAATCTGGAATAACACGGTGAAAAATCGTACCGTCATAATGGCCTGATTTTACATAAGACACAAAGTTTTCAACAGTTTTAGGTGCTTTTTCAGCGTTAAGTTCGATTACGATCTCACCCATAGAGGTGTTTAGTTGTACTACTGGCATATCGCTCATTTGTGTATCCTTAGAATTTGTAGTGATGTTGGTACTGGGGGTTTGAGTAGCAGTGGTATTGGTACAGCCCATCAAAAAAAGAGGCAAAATTAAGCTACCAAAACCTAACGTTTTAAGTGTGCTCACAGGGTGTCCTTATCGGATGAAATGGGCTGGTTATTGGTTAAACTACCCGTTATGTCCTAAATATAAGTGATGAGGCAACCGGCACAATACCAAAAAGGTAGGGTTTATCACCTGTAGTTAGCGAATGAGTTCTCGCCAGCTAGGCAACAAAATGGTCAGTTATCCCCTTGTTTAAGAGCACAATGGGCTCTATATAGAGCAGATGCTCTTAAATTTAAAGGGGTAGTCTAACCTCTTTTTTTTGGGTTGTCATGTGTCTAGCTGTTACAGGGTTTGGTAAACCTGATAGAATGGGGCAAAATTATGAATGATACCCCCAAGTTTTATAATAGGAGAAGTAATTCGATGAGCACTGAAAATAATAAAGCGAATGCCTCAGCTGAGCACAAAGAGGATCAAAAAAACGATTTTATTCGTCATATTATTCGTGAAGATTTGGCCCAAGATAAATACAATCAAATCGTGACACGATTTCCGCCTGAGCCAAATGGCTACTTGCATTTGGGCCATGTCAAATCTATCTGTCTAAACTTTGGAATTGCCAAAGAGTTTGGCGGTATTTGTAATCTGCGCTTTGACGATACCAACCCCACTGCCGAGAAGCAGGATTATATTGATAACATCAAAAACGACGTACAGTGGTTGGGCTTTGAGTGGGCCGATCAGCCTTATTATGCGTCAGGCTACTTCGATCAGCTACATGAATGGGCCATTAAACTGATCAAGCAAGGCGATGCCTATGTTGACTTGCAAACACCGGAGCAAATTAAAGAAAACCGTGGTTCATTTAATGAGCCAGGTAAGCCGTCGCCACAGCGTGATACCAGCGTAGAAGAAAACTTGCAGCGCTTTGATGATATGAAAAATGGTAAATATGCCGAGGGTGAGGCAGTACTGCGTGCCAAGATTGATATGGCAAGCCCCAATATGAATATGCGTGACCCTGTTATTTATCGTGTTATGCATCAAGCACATCACCAAACGGGTGATAAATGGTGCATCTATCCGATGTATGATTATGCGCATCCCTTATCGGACGCCATTGAAGGGATTACACACTCCTTATGTACGCTAGAGTTTGAAGATCATCGTCCGTTTTATGATTGGGCTGTAGAGAAGATTGGCTTTGATGTACCACCACATCAGTATGAGTTTAGCCGTCTAAATGTTGATCACACCATGACCAGTAAGCGTAAGCTTAAGCAGTTGGTTGATGAGCACATTGTCAGCGGCTGGGATGATCCACGTATGCCGACCATTGCTGGCATGCGTCGCCGTGGCTATACGCCAGAAGGCTTACGTGATTTTTGTGACCGTGTTGGTGTGACCAAAGCCGATAGCGTGGTAGATTTCCGTTTGCTTGAATTTAGCATTCGTCAATCGCTTGAGAACACTACCGCGCGTGGTATGGCGGTATTAAAACCTCTAAAAGTGACCATCACTAACTTTGATGAGGCGTTAAGTGAGTGGGAAAGCCTAAAAGATGACGGCGTTAATGCGCGCTGGGATGAGGCGAGCAAGACCTTATGGATCAATCAGCCCAAGCACCCAAATATTGATATGGGCGAGCGTGAGATTCCTTTTACTGAAACCATCTATATCGATCAAGGTGATTATGAGCTTGAGCCGCCAAAAGGTTATAAGCGTCTGTCTCCTGAGAAGCCAGAGATTCGTCTGCGCAATACCTATGTATTGGCCGTGACGGAGCATGTGCTAGATGATGCAGGCAATGTGGTAGAGCTAAAAGCCACTATCGATAAGACGACGTTGGGTAAAAACCCAGAAGACCGCAAAGTAAAAGGTGTGATTCACTGGGTATCAGCCACGCAAGGCGTACCCGCAACCGTGCGTTTGTATGAGCATCTGTTTGCAGCAGAGAACCCAAGTGCGGTAGAGGACGTACATCAAGCACTTAACGATCAGTCTTTAGTTGAGCTAGAGGCAGTCGTTGAGCCCGCTTTGGCCAATGCTGAGCCGGGCACTCGCTTCCAGTTTGAGCGTGAAGGCTATTTTGTGGCGGATGAGGTAGAGCACAGCAGTGATAAGCCTGTGTTCAACCGCACTGTGACGTTACGCGATAGCTTTAAGCCAGAATAAAATAAATAGCCTGGTAATCTTTGATAGACTAAAAGGCGCTAACGACATCTCGTTAGCGCCTTTTTTGGGGTGGTAGCAGTAACATAAACGCCAGCACTTTACCCTAAACTATCAGTACCATACTGTTTGCGCTTGTTGCTGAAGAACCTGTCCAATCTGTCCATGGCATCTTCTAAATCTAATAAGTTAGGTAAGAACACCACACGGAAGTGATCGGGCGCATCCCAGTTAAAGCCCGTACCTTGTACCATCAGCACTTTTTCTTCGATTAATAAGTCCATCATAAACTGCATGTCATCTTCAATAGGGTAGATGCTGCGGTCAATTTTTGGGAAGCAATAAAAGGCGCCTTGCGGCATGGTGCATGAGATACCTGGGATGGCATTTAGACGCTCTACCGCCAACTGGCGCTGCTTGTATAAGCGGCCTGTTTCGGCCGTTAAGTCCTGCATGCTTTGATAGCCGCCTACTGCAGTTTGGATGGCATGCTGAGCTGGCACGTTAGCACACAAGCGCATCGAGGCGAGCATGTCTAGGCCTTCAATGAAGTCGCTGGCATGTTCTTTATTACCAGAGAGCATAAGCCACCCCGCTCTAAAGCCGGCAATCCTATGTGACTTTGACAGACCATTGTAGGTCAAAATCAGGACATCTTGCGCTAAGGTACACATGGGGGTGTGCACTGCATTATCATATAAAATGCGGTCGTAGATTTCATCTGCCATCAGGACTAAATTGTACTCACGTGCCAGATCGATAATTTGTAGCAGCACATCGTTAGAGTAGAGCGCGCCGGTGGGGTTATTGGGGTTAATTACCACTATGCCACGGGTCTTATCGGTAATTTTTGCACGGATGTCTTCAATATCAGGCTGCCAGTTATTCTCCTCATTACAGCGATAATGTACCGCGGTGCCGCCAGCAAGATTGGCCGCGGCTGTCCATAGTGGATAATCTGGCATGGGGATAAGCACCTCATCACCATCATTCATCAGCGCTTGCATGGTCATTACGATAAGCTCTGATACGCCATTGCCTAGGTACACATCACGCACATCAACCGCTGATAACAGCCCCTTTGATTGGTAATATTGTAAGACGGCCTTTCGGGCTGAGAAAATACCTTGTGAGTCTGAATAACCGGTCGCATTGTGCAAATTTAGCGCCACATCTTGCAAGATTTCATGCGGGGCATCTAAGTTAAATGGCGCGGGGTTGCCGACATTAAGCTTTAAGATGCGCTGACCTTGAGCTTCCATTTGCATTGCTGTTTTAAGGAGCGGGCCTCGGATGTCGTAGCAAACGTTTTGTAATTTATCAGATTTTTTTAAGGGCTTACGGATAGGGGCGGTGTTTTTCATGATGCTGTTGCTCGTACTTAGGTGAGAAGAAGGGGTCTGGATAACGCTTGGAGTAGCATTGGTGCTTGAGTTAATAGAGGGTGGGTTGCTGGCAAGGCTTGAGCGTTGAGTACTATTATCTGGCTCAGCGTTGTCTGCTGGCTCACCACGCAATAAATAGCCCTCAGAGCAGCCTAAGATATGAGCCAAAGCGGGCAGCTTGGAGGAGACAATCCCATTTATGCCACGCTCCCAATTAGATATGGCGCCACGACTGACTTTAGAACCGGACGCTGTCATTGCCGCAGCCAATTGCTCAGCCGTAAGACCCTTGGCCTTACGCAGCTTACTGAGCCTTGCGCCTTGTGCCTTAAATTCAGATTGCTCACTCATAACGGCTACTCTTTGTTGTTTGGTTTATATGCTTTTAGACACCGTCTAACCTAGGTGTGCTAAACAATTTAATGTAGAAATTCTCTAATGCAAGATATTATTGCATTAAATGGTTTTTTTCAATGGGTTGTAATGCAAGTAAATCTTGCATTACGAGAGGTGCGTTTAAAATCACAGAGGTGTCTAATAACAGGTTATTTATAAAAAGTATTTAAAATTAATGGCTTAGCTGTGATTAATGAGCCAGGCGCGTCTGCTAAAGGTATCCTATTGTCACGCCTATCTTTGATGATAAGAAGTTTTATGATTATGTAATCAAGCTCTATATTTGGTAAGATTAGGCAAAGGGGTGATTGAAGTTATCAAGGATGCCCGCATAATTGACAGTAGCGCACTCAAATAACTGATGATAAAAATACCAAAAGGACATGTTATGCAAGACTCACAATTGACCCCAGAAGAAATCGCCCAATTAACCGACGCAGACTGGCGGGCTCGCTTAAGCGATGAGGAGTATCGTGTGCTGCGTCAAAAAGGCACAGAGCGCCCTTTTACCGGCATCCATAATGACATGAGCGAGCAGGGCGTGTATCGCTGTAAAGGCTGCGGTGCCAAATTATTTGATTCAAGCAATAAGTTTGATGCCGGCTGTGGTTGGCCAAGCTTCGATGCCACCTTAGATGAGTCGGCCGTAGATGAGCACTTAGATACATCGCATGGCATGCGCCGCGTTGAGGTCACTTGTCGTAATTGTGGCGGTCATTTGGGACATGTGTTTCCTGATGGCCCAAGAGAAACCACAGGGCTGCGCTACTGCATTAATTCAGTGGCCATTGACTTGGAGCCAAAACCCTAAGTTCAAGGGTAGCGATTGCGGCTAAAATCTAGTAACTGAGGCTCTACATTTAAGGACTGAGCTTCTATTAATGATTGAGTAATGATTGAGCGTCAAGTCTTGGGCCGCCATTAATTTAAACAATGGGTAACACTGACAGGTGTTATCCATTTTGTTTTTTGTCTATAGTGGTAAACTATGGCGTAATATCGAAAAAACCTATTGACTCTAAGTTTTAGTGAGAATAATCATGCGAATACGTAAGCTGTTTAAATTTGAAAACGCCCATATTGTGCGTAACTGCAGCTCGGATAGATGCAAGCGCTCTATTCATGGACACAGCTATCAAATTGAGCTGATTTTGCAAGCAGACAGACTAGATAATGGTCAAATGGTATATGACTTTGGCCTGTTAAAATCCTCTATCAAAGACATTATTGATAGCTTTGATCATGCCATTTGTTTTTGGAACAAAGATGATCCTGAATACATTACAATGTGTAAAAAATTCAGCGCCCGCTGGATCAGCTTGCCGGTATCACCTTCAGCGGAGCAGTTTTCTCGGGTCATTTTCTTTTGGGCCCAAAGTATTTTAGAGCAGACCAAAATGGCCAATGGCGAGGCAGATGTCAGCGTGTATTCGGTGATTGCTCATGAGACGGCAACTGGCTACGCTCAGTGCTTTGCTGAAGATGTGAGCAACGAGCACATGGGTAAATTGGCGCTAGAGGATTTTGAATTTAGCGATCAAATCAAGCAAGAGTGGAGTGATCCGGCGATGTATGACAAGCTAAAAGCAGGTGAAGCTTTTATAAATCCTGAAGTGGCACTGCAAGTAAAATAATAATCAGCAGCTGATAACCAGTCATCAACCTATGGGCTACAAAGAGAATAAAAGGAGTGCCAATGACGCGCCGCAATGTACAGCTTACGCTAACCTCTGAGAGCGATACTCAGGCCTTGGCCAAACAGTTGGCCAAAGCCCACATCAAAGGTAGTGTCTGGCTATCAGGAGATCTGGGTGCCGGAAAGACCACTTTAACCCGCTACTGGCTGCGTGCCCTAGGCCATGAGGGCGCGGTAAAAAGCCCGACCTATACTTTGGTTGAGCCTTATGAGCTAAAAAATAGCACGAATGTGGCGGTTGATCGGGTATATCATGCCGACTTGTATCGTCTACAAGACTCAGAAGAGCTGTCATTTATAGGCTTTGAAGAGTATTTGGATGATGAGCGGGCGTTGGTAATTATCGAATGGGCCAGCCGTGCTGAGGCGTATTTGCCGCCGCCGGTAATGACAGTCACCCTTACTGTGGTCAGTGATGAGCAAGGCACACGCCGAGAGGTGAGCGTGGACTTTGATGAGGCTATTGATTTTGTTGCCCCAGATTAATAACTTGATCTTTTGCAGTGATTTGGATGCTCATATCCTTAATTATTTGCCCTAATTTATTTACCTTAATTTATTGGTCCTCATTTATTTATCGTCCAGCTTTGAGCTTTATACATGATGTTTCGCCGTAACCCGCTCGATGGCTTAGCCGACAATGGCCTACAGGTCAGCACTCAGGCTCAGCATAGCAATCGCATAAAAAAACTGCCGCCTTTATTGGTCAATCAGCTGGCAGCAGGCGAGGTGGTGACTCGGCCTGCCTCAGTGGTCAAAGAGCTGATTGAAAATGCGCTTGATGCTGGCGCGCGCCAAATTGATGTGCGCATTACTCAAGGCGGTATGGGCATTATTGAGGTGGCCGATGATGGCTGCGGCATTCATCCTGAGGATATGGTAATGGCGGTGACCCGCTTTGCCACCAGTAAAATCGCTGATGTGGCGCATTTGCAAGGCATAGCCACTTTGGGGTTTCGTGGTGAAGCACTGGCCGCTACAGCCGCTGTGTCCCGACTGAGCTTAACCAGCTGCTGTGATGACAGCGGTATTGGCCGACAGCTTAATGTGGCCGGTATTTTAGAGGACACGCCGCAATTGGTGCCGGTAGTGCATCGCCGTGGTACCACAGTAAGCGTAAAGGACTTGTATTTTAATGTGCCGGCAAGACGTGGCAATCTAAAGGCCATCTCGACTGAGTTTATGCACATCGAGACGGTGGTCAAACAGTTGGCATTGGTAGCAAGTGATGTCAGCTTTAGCCTTTGGCATAATGACAAACGTCGTTTTAATTTTGCCGCCATCCATGCTGAGCCGTCATCGCCGTTAACCGTATCTTCATCTAACCTTGCCTCAGAAGCCTTGTCTACCCAAGTGATGCAAGCCTTGCTGACACGATTAAAATCGGTGCTACCTCCAAGTCATGAGCAAGCAAGTTTATTACATGACAACAACTTGCAGGTGTTATCCTTAGATTTAGAGGCGCTGCGTGTGCAATATGAGGGCATGCGCGGCATCAACCGCAGCCAAGAGCCACTAGGCATTGAAGGGCTGATAATTCCAAGTAAAAAGGCACTGGCCAATCATCCTTATAAGCTGATTTATATCAATGGTCGCTTGGTCAAAGACAAGCGTATTGCCCAGAGCCTACGTGAGAGCATTAATGGCTTTGATCACATTGCCAGCCTAGGCTACGTGCTGTTTTTTAATCTGCCCAAGGCGTGGCTAAATCTTAATGTGCATCCCTCGAAGCTATGCATAAAAATCCAAAATCTGGCCAATGTCATGGCGCACTTTGAGGTGGGCGTGCGTGAGGCCTTGCAGCGTTGGCAGAAGCGTCAGCCGATAATACAGCCGATAGTGCAGCCGCCGCAATACCAGATCAACGCCCAAGCATCAGTGCAAGTGGCGCAGTCCCACTCTCACCAGATATCTGTCAGCCAAGGCTCTAAGCGGATTGCACCATCTAATCACATAGACTATCCGCACAATAGCAGTGCTACAGCGTCTGAGACGACAGTACCTCAGTTAAAACAGCCGGTACAGACAAATGAGTCGATAGCCTGTTATCAGACACAGGGCCACCACGGCCAGTATACGCAAAGCCACCCCCATGTCGTCTCTGATTCACGCTTATCAGGTTTTGACACTGTAACAGACTTGCCTCCTGTGTCTTTTACCCAAAAAGATGGCCCAGTGCAGTGCTTATATTTGTTAAAGGACAGTCTGTTGAAGGAGAGTCTGTTGAGTGACAGTCTTTTAAGTGATCAGCAGCTGGCGTTATTACAAATACAGCACACCCTGTATGTTTTTTTAGAGAGTGAGTTGATACGGTGGCTAAAGGCTAGCTTCTGTACGCTGCTAGAGGGCGAATGGCAGAGACACTATAAAGACTATCAAGCCTGCGTGAGTCAAGGGCAAAAACTAGCCTGGATAAACACCCAGTTACAAAATCTAGCTAAAGCGGCTCAAAACCAATGGAAGCAGCCTTGGAGCAAGCAATTGGCCGACCAAGCGCTTGGCGAGCTGCCTTTATCGCAGCTGATTCAATTAATACTAAAAAATGACCCGTAAAATCAGTTAGGTTTATGACAGTGTCCAAGCCGTTTATAACCGCTAATCCAATCAAAAAAAACCATAACCATAAGAGTAGATACCATGGGTGATGTTGATAATTTAAGCTTGCCAACAAAGCTGCCAGACAATGCGGTGGTGTGCTTAATGGCTCCCACAGCCAGCGGTAAAACCTCGTTGGCTTATGAATTGTATGAGACCGGACGCTTTGAGATTATTTCGGTCGACTCTGCGCTTATTTATAAAGACATGAATATAGGTACCGCTAAGCCCACACAAAGTGAGCTTGAGCAATATCCGCATCATTTGGTGGATATCATCGATCCGACGCAAAGCTATAGTGTGGCAAACTTCGTCAGTGACACACAGCAGCTTGTTGAGCAAATTCATCAGCGCGGCAAAATTCCGCTATTGGTTGGCGGTACCTTGATGTATTACATGGCACTGTTTAACGGCTTATCTCCAATTCCCGATACCGACCCAAACGTTCGTGCCCAAGTAGAGGCTCAGCGTCAGCAGCAAGGGATTGAAGCCTTGCATGACTATTTATCTAAGATAGATCCACCGCTGGCTGAACGCTTACCTATAGGTGATACCCAAAGAATTACCCGCGCCATCGAGGTATATCAACAAACCGGTAAACCCTTAAGCTATTGGCAGCAACTTCCCAAACAGGCCTTATCAGACAATCCTCAGCAGTACTGGCTGGGCTTAGCGGTCATGCCAGATAGAGCGTGGCTCCATGAGCGTATTGCCTTAAGGCTTGAGATGATGTGGGCAGATGGTTTTTTTGATGAGGTGGGGCAGCTGCTTACCAATTATTCATTGGATGCGCAGATGCCATCGATGCGCTGTGTGGGCTACCGCCAAGTCATTGATTACCTGATAGCCACCGATCATCCTCTGATTAGTCGGCTGAAAATAAACGGCCAATCTGTTGATAATAAAGGGCTAGAAGTGAATGAGGCGCACAAGTCAATTGCTTGTCAAGATATGAAAAATAAGGCATTATATGCGACGCGACAGCTGGCTAAGCGCCAATATACCTGGCTTAGAAACCTGGTAGCAAGCCATCAGCCCTCTGATACGCTGCAGACAAGCGGTGCACAAACTGAGCAAAAAGTGGTGCACAGCTTCGATACCATACAAGACGCTAAGGCCTATTTATTCTCCCGTCTTTAATAAAAGCACAATAAAAAGTGTCACAAAAGATGTCAAAGGCAATGTAGCCGATGCGTAAGTAATATATCTTGAGCGTAGTTCGCTATAAAGGGTATGGACTGGATTTTGAGAGTGAAAATAGCCCGCTTAATATTGTGAACATCAAATATAAGCCAGCCAAACGTATATAAAACCTGTGCTTCACTTTTTTTGTAAGACGAAGAGCAAAAAAAATGCTATGGTAAAGACAACTTAAGTATTGACAACTTCATTTAGAAATACAACCAATTAATAACGAAACGTAATAGCTATTTTGGGATTACAGTATTACCCTAATTACTTATTTGTCATCCATCTATAATAAATTAAAAAATTCAGGAGACATACCTCATGTCAAAAGGACAAACGCTTCAAGATCCATTTTTAAATTCTTTGCGCAAAGATCGCATACCCGTATCTATCTTTTTGGTAAATGGTATTAAACTACAAGGTCAAATTGAATCTTTTGACCAGTATGTGGTGTTGTTAAAAAACACGGTCAGCCAAATGGTATATAAGCATGCCATATCAACAGTAGTACCTGCCCGCAATCCACGTAGCAGTGGAGCAACACCGGGCGGCTCTATTCAACAACCTGCAGGCTACCCTAGTGCAGGCGGCTTTAGTGCACCGCCAGCTGCAGGGGGATTTGATCGAGGCGCGCCTGGTTTTGAGCCGGGCGGTTTCGCCAGTAAGCGCAGCGGCTTTAATCGTGGCGGCTTTGCCGATCGCGGTTTTAATCAAGAGCGTGGCGGCTTTGCCCAAGAGCGTGGTTTTGGGGTAGAGCGCGGCTTTGAAGGCGATCGTGGTTTTGATTCTGATAGAAGCTTTGGCGCCAGTCGTCCACAACCACAGCGCGGCTTCGATGAGCGTAGCTTTGAAAAGCGCGGCTTTGCAGCGCCCAACCAGGTCGATAATGATGAAGACTTAGGTGGTGGTTTTGGCAGTGATGATTAACTGTTGATGCTGATTTCAAGAGCAATACTCAACAGCCGCCCATTTAAATCTAACGGCTTTGAGTCAACAATAAAAAAACCTGCTTTCTGGCAGGTTTTTTTATGCCTAAAATCGGATAAGGTTAGATATTATTACATTCTATTGACATCTAGAGCTGCTCGTAGCTTGGTGGAATATGCTAAACTTACCCCTTATAGTAAGCTATGAAATAGACCTTGAAGCGTAAGGGTTCAAAAAGCGATATTCTAATAAAAAATTACATTCCAATAACTCATAAAGCCTGATTTTATTATGCAAACACAACTGCCACCGCCCACTTATGAACAGTATATCAAGTATGCGGTAGATGCTATCCGCACTGAGCAAGCTGCATTACAGTTACTAATTGAGCAGCTTGATGAGCGTTTTGTCGAAGCGTGCGAGCTGATTCGCAATTGCAAAGGCCGAGTGGTGGTCACTGGTATGGGCAAGTCAGGCCATATTGGCCGTAAAATTGCTGCCACCTTTGCCTCAACCGGTTCTCCCTCCTTTTTTATGCATCCTGGGGAGGCCGGCCATGGTGATTTGGGCATGTTGGTGGCAGGGGATGTGCTGCTGGCCATCTCAAACTCTGGTGAGTCTGATGAGATTAAGACCTTGTTGCCTGTGGTCAAGCAATTGGCCATTCCTTTAATCAGTATCAGCCGTGATAAGCGCGGTATGCTGCCTAAGTCTGCAGATGTGGCGCTCACTTTGGGTGCTTCTGAAGAGGCTTGTCCCTTGGGGCTGGCTCCCACTTCAAGTACCACAGCGACTTTGGCCTTAGGCGATGCCATTGCTGTGGCATTGGTACATGCGCGTCATTTTACCTCAGAGGATTTTGCGCTGTCACATCCAGCAGGTGCGCTGGGACGTAAGTTATTGATGCGAGTTAGTGACTTGATGCATCAGGCCCAAAAAGATTTGCAGCTGCCCTTGGTATCGACCGATACCACGTTACATCAGGCACTATTTGTCATGACCAATGGGCGCTTAGGCATGGCGGTGGTTATGGATGAGGCGCACAAGGTAGTGGGGATTTTCACCGATGGTGATTTGCGCCGTGCACTTGAAAAACACATTGATTTGCAAACCCCTATGTCACAAATTATGACCCCCAATCCCAAACAAATCTCAAAAGATATGCGGGCCTCAGATGCTTTAAGTTTAATGAACGAAAAAGCCATCAGCCAGCTACTGGTAGTCGACGAGCAGCAGCAGCTTGAAGGGGTGATTAGTATTCATGACTTATTACAAGCGGGCGTGAGTTAGGCGTGATCATAAGCTTGTTATCTTAAATCATAAAAGGCTGTGCGCTTTTTACAGCTGTTGAGCCACTAAATACTGTCTTATTTTTTAATACATTTCAATTCGCGACGACACATAGGGTAAGTAGATATTATGCAAGACTTAATCCAAGCTGCAGGCAAAGTAAAATTGTTGGTGCTCGATGTAGATGGCATCTTATCTAATAGCTATATTATTTATGATGGCGAAGAGATAGAGACCAAGTGTTTTAATGTGAAAGATGGCATGGGCATCAAAGCAGTAAAATGGGCTGGCGTTAAAACGGCCATTATCACAGGTCGATCAAGTCCTATGGTCAATAAAAGGGCCAAAGAGATGGGTATTGATTATGTGATCCAAGGCCGTGATGATAAGCTTGAAGCGCTTAATCAGCTCCTATTAGACTTGCCAATAAGCTTAGAGCAGTGTGCTTACATGGGTGATGATCTGCCAGATATTAAGGCCCTGCAGTCGGTGGGTTTCTCTGCTACAGTAGCTAATGCCCATGCTGAGGTATTAAGCCGAGTGATGATGGTCACCACGCGCGCAGGTGGAGAGGGTGCCGTACGTGAGGTTTGTGATTTGATTTTAAAAGGTCATGGCAAGTACGAGCAATATATTAGCCAGTATGTGCTTGATTAATCAGCACTTAACACCATTTATTTTTTGTTATGGTCATAAAGAGGTGTAATGAATACCCGATTTTTATTTATCCTATCCTTGCTTGTGGCAGTATTTGCGGTATGGTTTTATCGCAATCAGGGCGAGCTTGACTCGATTATCAACTTATCTACTACCAATATTGAGTATGAAGCTACCGATATTTTGGCAGTTCAGACCAATGATGATGGGGTGGCTGAGTATTCATTAGCTGCCGATACTTTGACCCATTATGCCGATCAAAACTTGGATAAATTGGAGGCGATGAAGCTTAACTGGCGCCCCAGTCCCAATCGCAGTGTGTTGATTAATGCTGACGAAGCGGTGATGTATCATGAACAATCCAAAGTGGTGATGACCAATAATGTGTTGTTCTCGAGCCAAACTGCCGCAAATAATCTGGACAATAAGCCGCCTATGAAATTAGTGGCTTCAGAGCTTATAGGCGATTTGGAACAAAAAAGGGTCTATAGCAACACGCCCATTAAAGTGACCCAAGGACAAAACAGCTTTGAATCTTCAAGATTTTTGGCAGATGTGAACACAGGTGATTACGAGTTTGCCCAAGTGGCGGTTACCTTCATGCCACCGGCCCGCAAAGACGTGCCCTTATTTTAGATAGCTGTCTATTTTAAATGACGACTTATTTTTGATAGCTACTTATTCATTATTGTAGATAGCTACTGACTTTAAATAATTACTTTAGGCCATAATTTAGGAAAAACATTGTGAATAAACGCTCAAATACGCTAGCGCCAATACTCTCTACCCCGCACTCACCAAGCTTGATACCGGTGCTGAGCAAAATCACGCTTTTTGCCGCCACTGCTTTGGCGTCTATGGTCTCATTTAATGCCAATGCTTTGCCCTCTGATGCGCAGCAACCTATCCATCTGTTGGCGGATAAAGCCACTTATAGTGAGCGCACCGGTGTCACCTCCTACTCAGGCAATGTCACCATTACTCAAGGTACTTTAAAGCTTGCAGCAGATAATATTACCGTGAATTTATCTAATAGCCGCAGTATCTTATCCGCTGTCGCCACAGGCCGCCCAGCCACCATGCAGCAAGTGGTCACCAAAGAAAAAGGCTTGGCTCGCGGTCAAGCCAACAAGATTGATTACAATGCCCAAAATGGTATTGTGACTTTGACCGGTAACGCCAAGCTTACCCAAAATGGCGCAAGTTTCGCCGGCAACGTTATTCGCTATAGCTTAAAAGTGGGTGACGTTGAGGCTACTGCAGGCGGCAGTCAGCGTGTTGAGCTTGTTTTCCCGCCCAGTGAATCCAATAGTCGTACAGGAATTAGGTAGGTTATGAGTAACTCTGCATCGAATGCCCCAGAGCCTGAAGTGATAAGCCCTTTAGAGAAAACCCCCGTGTCGATAGCGCAGCCGGTTAGCTCGGATACTGCGTTGACTATGCTTAATCTGGCCAAGCGCTACGGTAAGCGCTGGGTGGTAAAAGATGTGTCATTTAGCGTGGAGCCAGGTCAGGTTGTGGGTTTGTTAGGCCCGAACGGCGCTGGTAAGACCACCAGCTTTTATATGGTGGTGGGGCTGGTGAATATGGATAAAGGCATGGTAAAGCTTGGCAATCAAGACCTGTCTAAATACGCCATGCATGAGCGCGCGCGTGCCGGTATTGGTTATCTACCCCAAGAGGCTTCTATTTTTCGTAAGCTGACCGTACGAGAGAACATTCTTGCGATTTTACAAACCCGAAAAGACTTAGATAAAGCGGCGCAGGAGCAAGAGCTTAACAAGCTCATCGCTGATTTTAGCTTAGAGCATGTGTGCCATTCGCTCGGTATGAGTGTGTCAGGGGGTGAGCGTCGGCGCTGTGAGATTGCACGTGCACTGGCGGCCAATCCGAAGTTTATTTTATTGGATGAGCCCTTTGCTGGTGTTGATCCTATCTCAGTGAGCGACATCAAAGAGGTGATTGTGGCGCTAAAACGCCGCGGTATTGGGGTGCTGATTACCGACCATAACGTGCGTGAGACGCTGGCGATTTGTGAGCATGCGTATATCGTAAGTGAGGGCGCTATTATTGCCCATGGTACCTCAGAGGAGGTGTTAAATAACGAGCTGGTGCAAGAGGTGTATTTAGGCCGCGACTTCCAGGCTTAGTCGTCACCTATTGTCAGCGGGGGGTCAGCCGGTGGCATCACTATTAAACACAGCCTTTTAGACAATCCGTTATAGATTAAATCAGGCAGATGTCGTAGACGCATAGGCTTTTTAGCCCGTTGTTTATGGCATGCCCATACTTATTGCTATTTTCATTCTCCTCGCATCCTAAAGATAGCTGGCTGTTACAGGCTGGCTATTTTTAACGCCAAAGTTTGTCGCAATCGGCGCATCTTTATTAATCAACCATTTTGCATATGAGACGCCTCATATGTAGCATCACTTACTAAGGGTAGCGGTTATGGCCAAATCAAAATCAAGTTATGTCTGCCAAAATTGCGGCGCCTATTTTGGTAAATGGGCCGGACAATGCTCTGACTGTGGGGAGTGGAATACTCTTGTTGAGGCGCCCAATGTCAGCCTACCGCATCACAATAAGTCGGCGGCTAAAGGCGCTATGGCAGCACATACAGGCCCTAAGGTGTTGGCTGGTGCAAAGTCTGATCGTATGAATTATTCAGGCTCACAAAGCGGCGTTGTCACGTTAGGCTCAGTCAATGTCACCTTCGATACCCGTCTGCCTACTGGGATTAGTGAATTTGACCGCGTCCTTGGTGGCGGCTTAGTGGCCGGCTCAGTGGTGCTTATTGGTGGTGACCCTGGTATTGGTAAATCGACCATTTTATTGCAGACAGCGGCCAATATGGCAGACCCTGAGTCTTTGTCCGGCAGTGCATTGTATGTGACCGGAGAGGAGTCGTTATCGCAAGTGGCCATGCGGGCGCAGCGCTTAGGGTTATCCAGCGATCACTTAAAGGTCATGACAGAGACCAATGTGGAGACCATCTGCGCAGCACTGACCCAAGAGCAGCCTGCGGTGGCTATTATTGACTCTATTCAGACTATTTATACCGATGCCATAAACTCGGCACCCGGGGGCGTCAGTCAAATTCGAGAGTCAGCAGCAATGCTCACCCGCTATGCCAAGCAAACCGGTACGGCCTTATTCTTGGTGGGTCATGTGACCAAAGAGGGTACGTTGGCTGGGCCACGCGTGCTTGAGCACATGGTGGATACGGTGTTGTATTTCGAGGGTCAGTCTGATTCTCGCTTTCGTATGATACGTGCAGTAAAAAACCGCTTTGGCGCGGTCAATGAGCTGGGTATTTTTGGAATGACAGATACCGGTCTAAAAGAAGTGGCCAACCCTTCAGCCATATTCTTAAGTCGTTATGATAAGCCGATATCTGGATCCATTGTCATGGTTAGCCGTGAAGGCACTCGGCCGCTATTGGTGGAGGTGCAAGCGTTGGTCGATGATTCTGCGGGGCAGCCCAGACGTATGGCATTAGGCCTAGATCCTCAGCGCTTGGCGATGCTACTGGCGGTCATGCACCGTCATGGCGGTATACATACCAGCGGACAGGATGTGTATGTCAACGTGGTGGGCGGGGTAAAAGTGATGGAGACCGGCTCAGACTTGGCGGTACTGTTAGCTTGTGCCTCAAGTATTAAGGAGCGGCCGTTGCCCTCATCTTTGGCGGTATTTGGTGAGGTGGGGCTATCGGGCGAGATACGTCCGGTTCCCAACGGTCAAGAGCGCCTAAAAGAGGCAATGAAACACGGCTTCACCCACGCCATCGTACCCAAAGCCAATGCCCCAAAAAACCTTATGGGGCAGTTTAAGGGTATCACAGTGATAACGGCTGATCGCTTGGATGATGCCATTGACCGAGCTTTTGAAATTTAAGGCGCTGAGTGTTTTAAATTAGCGCTCATAATACGCGTAAGAATGATGCACCGGACCATGGCCATGACCGACATTAAGCTCATCTGCATGCGCTAGAGCACCCGTCAGATAAGCTTTGGCCTTAGCACAAGCTAGGCTTAAGCTGTCTCCTTGACTCCAAAAAGTCGCGATGGCGGCAGATAGGGTGCAGCCAGTGCCGTGGCTGTTTTTAGTAGCGATACGCGCCGCCTCCAGCCACTGACTTTGACCCTCTACCCATAACAGATCTGGAGAGTCTGGCTGATTAAGCAGGTGACCGCCTTTTAAAAAGGTGGCGACCCCTAAACGCTCTGCCTGCTCGAGCATCTGTTCTCGGGTGGTGGCCTCAGCTTCACCCAGTAAATCAGCGGCTTCTGGCAGGTTGGGGGTAATCAGCCCCACTTGGGGCAATAATAGCTCACGCAAGGCCGCCACCGCATCACTGTCCAGCAGTCTATCGCCGCTTTTAGCAACCATGACCGGGTCTAGCACTACCTTGGTGGGTTGGTAAGTCTGAAGCGCTTCTGCCACACAGCGGATGACCTCAGCGGTACCCAGCATTCCAATTTTTACCGCATCGACCTGTACATCGCTAAATACAGAATCTAATTGAGCACGAATTAAGTCAGTTGGCATCATCTGAATTTGCTGCACACCTTGGGTGTTTTGTGCCACCACGGCGGTGATGACACTCATCGCATAGCTACCATTGGCGCTAATGGCCTTAATGTCGGCTTGAATACCGGCGCCGCCTGTACAGTCTGTACCAGCAATAGTTAATACATTTTTAATCACCGCTACGCTCCTTAAAAATTAGGATGGTTATTGATAGCCTATCTTATGTTATCGCTGTGCTATCAGCAGCTCAGCTGCTTGCTTTGGATCATCGGCTGCACAAATCGCAGAGACTACAGCGATCCCATGACAGCCTGTTTGGTACACTTGCTTGGCATTAGCATGGTTAATGCCGCCAATGGCCACTGTGGGCAATACGCTGGCCTTGGATAAAGTGCTCAATCCCTCTAAGCCTATAGGCTCGGCATGATCTTGTTTGGTAGCGGTAGCGAATACAGGACCTAGTCCGACATAATCGAGCAGATCAAGGTGATGGTGGTGCGTCTGCTGTAACTGCGCTAAAGTATTAATAGACAGCCCCAGCCAAGCATCATGGCCTAAAATATTTCGGGCCTGTTCAACACTCAAGTCACCTTGACCGATATGAGCACCATCGAGTTTGGCTTTATGTGCAATCTGCACTTTGTCATTGATAACCAAAGGAACACGACCAGCAATGGCCTCTTTAAGCTCACAGGCTGTGGTATACAAAGCCTCATCGCTGGCGTGTTTGTCACGCAACTGCACTAGGGTTACGCCGCCATCGATGGCAGCAAGCACCGTCTCAATCAGTCCCTTATCAGCGCATAGAGCGCTATCGGTGACCAAATATAGCGATAAGGCATCGGCAGATTTATTATGTTTATTCATAAAGCGTTACTCGTGCTTGTTGAGAGACATCGGTTGCCTGTAGGGCATACAAACTATCGAGGAAGTGGATATAAAAGCTGCCAGGCCCTTGAGCAATCTGCATGGCGTGCTCAGCGGCCTGTCCGTAATAACATAAGGCGGTGACAGCCGCTTGTGCCATAGCCTTCTTATTGGTGCCTACAAAGCCGGCTATGAGCGCCGTTAAGGCACAGCCAATGGCGGTGACTTGAGTCATCATAGGATGGCCATGATTAATAGCCCAGCGGTTCATGCCATCGGTCACCCAGTCAATCTCTCCGGTAACCACCACTACCTTGGCATATTGGGTCAAGGCTTCAGCTGCTGCATGGGCCGCTGCCACGCTATCGCCGCTATCGATGCCCCTGCTTTGACTACTCATACCCGCCAGAGCCAATATTTCTGAAGCATTGCCGCGAATGACATCAGGCTGTAGTGACAGTAGCTGCCGGCAAGCTTGTTGCCGAAATGCAGTGGCACCCACAGCGACTGGGTCTAGCACCCAAGGAATGCCTTTGCTGTGTGCCATCTTGGCCGTGGCCAGCATGCTGTTTAGACGAGTTTGGGTCAGCGTACCGATGTTAATGGCTAGGGCATCAGATAAGCACACAAAGTCAGGGGCTTCTTGAATGTCATGTACCATAGCAGGCGAGGCGCGACAGGCCAAAAGCACATTGGCAACCGTATTATGGGCGACATCATTGGTGAGGTTATGGACCAAAGCAGATTGGTCTTTAAAGGCGTGAAAACAAGACTCGATGAATGGTAACTGCATCTTCCCTCCGAATAGGATAAGAGGGCGTTTAGAAACACACAGCATGACGGCACGCTTATGATAAAGGTGGCAAGTTAACAATTAACCCTTACCCAAAGATGCCGTTATCGCTATACACTCCCTACGCCAGTATAATCTGGATCAGGTTCAAAGGGTGCATCTCAGCCCAAGGGCGCCCCTGTGATAACTTAAAAACAAATAAAACAGCTGCTTATCATAGCTAAGATGGCTTTTTTTCACAAGGGTTTGAGCGGCCTATCTTGCTCAGTTTTTTTAAACTTAGGGCTTTGAAGTTGCCGACTCAAAAATTGGGCATAAAAAAAAGACCTGCCGTTTACGGTGCAGATCTTCTTTTGATCCTGGTTTTAGCCCACCAGGCCGCTTATCGACAAGCGTAAATTTATCACCCTGACTTGATTTAGCAACTGTACTTTTAAAAACCAGCAGCTTACTAAGATTAGCAGGATTAAGGTGAACCCACTCTTTCAATGGTCACATTGGCAATACCACGGCTTACCAAACCGATCTGCTTAGCAGCAGCATAAGATAAATCCAACACACGGTTACCATGGTAAGGACCACGGTCATTCACTTTGACTACCACGCTCTTACCGTTACCTTTGTTGGTGACACGTAAGTAAGTATTAAAAGGCAAAGAGGGGTGTGCTGCGGTTAATGAGTTCATATCAAAGCGCTCACCACTGGCAGTCTTTCTGCCATGGAACTTGCCACCGTACCAAGAGGCACGACCACTTTGTTTGAATTTGTTAACAGCATTTGAGGCTACTAACGTTAAATGAGATAATACATCATCGTTATCTTGGCTAACTTTACTACCTTTGGCATTCATCAATGAGCTGCTGGCAGCTAAAGAGGAGGGCTCAAAGGAGGTTTGTAATAAAGAGGTGGGTTGGCTTTTTTTGCGTGCTAACTCGTTGAGTACACTGTCGATATCGCTTGGGCTTTTAACGCTGATAGTTTGCTTAGAATCCGTAGCGTGAGCCAGATTAGTGGCTCCTACCATGCATGCTAGCGCACATAGAGCTGATGTGAATTTCTTCATAATTGCCTCGTAAGCATTTATCTTAAGTAATGGAAACTCAAAAGATTATGCATTTACTATAAAAATACTACTTAATTAAATAGCTTAAATAAAAATGGGTTAAATAAAAAATACTTATCTAAATTGTTAACATTGGCTATAAAACCATAGGAGGTAAAGATACACACGAAGTGTCACATTTAGATTTGCCAATGTTATCTTTTTGTAACTTAACATTAAGCAAAGGGGATTTGCAAGTGACGCTAGAGTTCAATTTTATAGATAATAGACCATTTTTTGATCTATGAATAGTAAAAATATTGAACTCTAGCTAAATAAAGGGCGCAATAAATTAAAATTTATTGGTTAAGCATTACTGATAAATAACTTCGATAATTTCAAATTCTACCAGGCCGCTTGGGGTTTCAATACGTGCTTCATCACCCTCTGATTTACCGATTAAACCTCGAGCAATAGGGGAGTTGACGGAGATTTTGTTGTTCTTAAAGTCTGCCTCATCATCGCCCACAATCTGATAGCGCTTTTGCTCTTCAGTGTCTAGGTTTTCGATAACCACAGTCACACCAAATACGACGCGGCCCTCACGTGGTAAGGTAGCCGGATCAATAACTTGAGCGCCAGAGAGTTTGGCTTCAATGTCACGAATACGGGCTTCACAAAAACCTTGTTGCTCACGGGCGGCGTGGTATTCTGCATTTTCTTTTAAGTCGCCATGTTCGCGGGCTTCAGCAATCGCAGCCGTGATGCGCGGACGATCTACGCTTTTGAGTTGCTTAAGCTCGGCTTCTAACGCAGCATGTCCTTGCGGAGTCATTGGGTAACGTTGCATATCATCTTCCTCATATACATATATGGATGAATAAATTAATAAACAAAAAACACCCCAGCACTCATCACTAAGAGGGTGCTGTTGGTGTCAGGCTTAGGTTAAGTTGTGTGTCGACCTTCTATTTTCAGCACTGAGCTAAAAAAAGACGACTTATAACAAAAATTGCTAACCGAAGCTGTCGATTAGCAATTAAAAAAAACATAAGGTGGTACGTTATCAAGCCAGTATATTAATGTTGAACAAAAAGCGACTGCTTAATAACAAGCCTAGAGTTATTAGCCTAAACTTTTTAGGGCAATAAGTCCACTTTTATATCAGGGTTTTCACATCAATAACGGTATCATATAAATGATAAGAGGTCTTATTATAAAAGCTCATCTTGGTTTGTATCGCTAAATTTTGTTACCGGCGACTGCCATGAGCTGTGACAATTTAGAGCCATCACAACACACAACAGCCACCCGCGAAACTTACGTTTTAGCTTTCAGTTTATAGTAGTCAAGCAGCTCACTTAATAGCTGCTTGCAACCCGTTGGCTTTATAAGTCTACTTTTGGCAGCTTTAATCAGACCAGTGACTAAAGTGCGGCTTCGTGTAACGCTTGTAATTTATAGACATCAAAAGGCAAGTCGATGGCATAAGACTTACATACCGCATCGGCTGCGCCTAAAGTGGTGACATAGAACACCTTGCTTTGAAGGGCATTGCGGCGAATTGAGAACGAGTCCTCTTGCGCTTGCTTGCCTTCGGTTGTATTGATAATAAGGTCGATTTCACCATTTTTCAAGGCATCAACGACATGAGGACGACCTTCAGTCACTTTATTAATGCGTTTGCACTCGATGCCTTGCTCGGTGAGATACTGCTCAGTACCTGCGGTGGCCACCAATTTAAAGCCAAAATCAATGAGCTGTTTGGCGATAGGTGCAATGTTAGGCTTGTCGCTATCACGCACTGAGATGAATACCGTCTTGGTCTCGCCCTGTTTTGGTAGGCCTGGTAGGCGCTCATTAGAGCCGATAATGCCTTTATAGAAAGCTTCACCGAAGGTTTTGCCAACGCCCATCACTTCACCGGTTGACTTCATTTCAGGGCTTAAGATAGGGTCCACACCTGGGAATTTAGCGAATGGGAAGACTGACTCTTTCACTGCAAAGAAAGTGGGCTTAATTTCTTGGGTGAATTTTTGATCCTGTAGTGAGGTACCAGCCATACAGCGAGCCGCCACTTGAGCCAGTGACTTGCCAATGCATTTAGAGACAAAAGGCACGGTACGCGCAGCACGAGGGTTCACCTCTAAGATGTAAACGGTGCCGTCTTTTACCGCAAACTGTACGTTCATTAAGCCTACCACGCCAAGCTCTTTGGCCATGGCCACGGTTTGAGCGCGCATCTCATCACAAATCTCATCAGATAGGGAATAAGGCGGTAATGAGCAGGCTGAGTCGCCTGAGTGAACACCCGCTTGTTCGATGTGCTGCATGATACCGCCGATAACCACTTCATTGCCGTCACTAACACAGTCTACGTCCACCTCAATGGCGTCATCTAAGAAGCGATCTAACAGTACTGGTGCTTCATTAGAAGCTTGTACCGCTGTGCGCAAATAGTGCTTAAGCTCTTCTTCGTTGTAGACAATTTCCATGGCACGGCCGCCGAGCACATAAGAGGGACGTACTACCAGTGGGTAGCCGACGCTGCTGGCCTTCATTAAGCCATCTTCCATGCTGGTGGCTAGGGCGTTTGGTGGCTGAATCAGATTTAGCTGCTGAATCATGTGCTGGAAGCGCTCACGGTCTTCAGCGCGGTCAATGGCATCAGGGGAGGTACCAATGATGTTCACGCCTGCAGCTTCTAAGGCACGAGCTAATTTAAGTGGGGTTTGACCACCGAATTGCACGATAACACCTTCAGGTTTTTCGATACGGACAATTTCTAGCACATCCTCTAGGGTGATCGACTCAAAGTACAAGCGGTCTGAGGTGTCATAGTCGGTTGAAACCGTTTCTGGGTTACAGTTCACCATGATGGTCTCATATCCGTCTTCACGCATGGCAAGGGCTGCGTGCACACAGCAGTAATCAAACTCAATACCTTGACCAATACGGTTTGGGCCACCGCCAATAACCATGATTTTTTTGTTATCGGTTGGGTTCGCCTCGCACTCTTCATCATAGGTTGAGTACATATAAGCGGTAGAGGTGGCAAATTCAGCGGCACAAGTATCCACACGCTTATAAACCGGATAGACCTGTAAGTCCCAGCGCTTTTTGCGCAGCTGCTTTTGAGATACGCCGAGCAGTTTGGCCAAGCGTAAATCAGATAGGCCTTTGCGCTTAAACTTGCGTAGATTTGCGGCATTAAGACCACCGAAGCCTAGCAGCTTAACCTGCTCTTCGGTTTTTACAATGTCTTCAATTTGAACCAAGAACCAAGGGTCGATATTGGTCAGTTTAAATACTTCATCAACACTCATACCTAAGCGGAAGGCATCTGCGATATAGAAGATACGCTCAGGAGTAGGGACGGTTAAACGGTTTTTAATCTCAGCCTTTACTTTGTCCTCGCTGATTTTGCCGGCTTTTAGAGCGGCAAAGTCGATTTGCTCATCAAAACCATCAGCACCCGTCTCAAGGCCACGCAGCGCTTTGTGCATCGACTCTTGGAAGTTACGGCCGATAGCCATGACTTCACCCACAGACTTCATCTGGGTTGATAAGATGTTTTCTGCTTGTGGGAATTTTTCAAAGTTAAAGCGTGGAATCTTGGTGACAACATAGTCAATAGATGGCTCAAAGCTGGCTGGTGTTTTACCGCCAGTGATGTCGTTTTGTAGCTCATCAAGTGTATAACCCACGGCCAGTTTGGCAGCGATTTTAGCAATTGGGAAGCCGGTTGCTTTTGAGGCCAGAGCTGATGAGCGAGATACACGAGGGTTCATCTCAATCACCACCATACGGCCGGTTTTTGGGTTCACCCCAAACTGAACGTTAGAGCCGCCGGTTTCCACACCAATCTCACGCAGTACGGCCAGTGACGCGTTACGCATGATTTGGTATTCTTTGTCGGTAAGCGTCTGAGCAGGGGCAACGGTGATTGAGTCGCCGGTGTGCACGCCCATTGGGTCGACGTTCTCAATGGCACAGATAATGATACAGTTATCATTTTTGTCGCGTACCACTTCCATCTCATATTCTTTCCAGCCGATTAATGATTCATCGATTAACAGCTGATGGGTGGGCGATAGGTCAAAGCCACGCTCACAAATCTCGATAAATTCATCACGGTTATAAGCGATACCACCACCTGAGCCGCCCATGGTAAAGGAGGGACGGATGATACATGGGAAGCCAAGTTTGGCTTGGATTTCAAAGGCCTCTTCCATGCTCTCAGCAGTTTCGGCGCGTGGACATTCAAGGCCAATACGCTTCATGGCTTGGTCAAACAGTTCGCGGTCTTCGGCCATCTCGATGGCATCTTTGGTTGCCCCGATGAGCTCAACGTTGTATTTTTCTAAGACGCCGTTTCTATCCAAATCTAATGCACAGTTAAGTGCCGTCTGACCACCCATGGTCGGCAAGATAGCGTCTGGACGTTCTTTATCAATAATTTGCTCAACCGTTTGCCAAGTAATTGGCTCGATATAGGTGGCATCAGCCATCACAGGGTCAGTCATGATGGTGGCGGGGTTTGAGTTGACTAAGATAACACGGTAGCCTTCCTCGCGAAGGGCCTTACACGCCTGTGCGCCTGAGTAGTCAAACTCACAAGCTTGACCGATAACGATAGGGCCGGCGCCAATAATTAGGATGCTTTTAATATCAGTACGTTTTGGCATAAGTCTCTCTTTTTTATATATTTAGTTCTGTGTCTATGGGTGACAATCAGCAAAATGCGTCGAGCGTATTGGCTGGTGATTAAGCCTGTTTGTTCTGCTGCATTAAGTCAGCAAATCTCTTAAATAAGGGCGCCGCATCTTGAGGGCCAGGGCTTGCCTCTGGGTGACCTTGGAAACTAAATACAGGTTTGTTGGTCAGCTCAATACCTTGGTTGGTGCCATCAAATAATGAGCGGTGCGTGGCTTTGACATTGTCTGGTAAGGTGGATTCGTCTACGGCAAAGCCATGGTTTTGAGAGGTAATCATCACCTTTTTGCTGGCCAAATCCTGTACAGGGTGGTTGGCACCGTGGTGACCGGTTTTCATTTTCATGGTCTTGGCACCGCTGGCAAGGCCGACCAGCTGGTGACCTAAGCAGATACCAAAGGTTGGGATGTCTGTCTCTTCAATGATGTGACGTACCGCATCGATGGCGTAATCACAAGCGGCAGGGTCACCAGGGCCATTTGATAAGAAAATACCGTCTGGGTTTTGCGCCAAGACATCAGCAATAGGCGTTTGCGCCGGTACCACAGTCACTTTACAGCCCAAATCTACTAACATGCGTAGGATATTGGTTTTGGTGCCAAAATCGTAAGCGACCACGTCATATTGATGATCAATATGCTCGCCAAGCTTTTTGTAATAGCCGCCGGTTTGGCTCTCGGTTACCCCATGTACGCCACGGTCTGCCAGCTCCCAAGTGCCTTCTGTCCACTCAAAGCCTTCAGGGTTGCAGCACTCTTTGGCCAAGTCCATACCTTCTAGGCCTTCCCACTGCTGGGCAATTTCGATGGCTTTTTGGATATCTTCTTCACTGATGGTCGCGCCATTGCTGGCAGTCATAATACAGCCATTTTGAGCGCCTTTATCACGCAGGATACGGGTCAGTTTGCGGGTATCAATCTCAGCGATAGCCACAGTCTGCTGGCGCTGTAAATAATCGCTTAAGCTTTCTGAATTGCGGAAGTTTGAGGTGGTCATGGTGGCATCACGAATGATTAAACCCTCTGCCCAAATTTGGTTGTTTTGATAGATGTTGCCAGATTCGGCATCTTCAACGTTGGTGCCTGTATTACCGATGTGTGGGTAGGTTAGGGTAACGATTTGTTTGGCATAACTTGGGTCAGTCAGGATTTCTTGATACCCAGTCATTGAAGTATTGAAGACCACTTCACCTACGCGGCTACCTGCTGCACCAATTGAGATGCCACGAAAAATATTACCATCGGCCAAAGCCAAAATAGCTTCAACTTCATTAGAGATATTGTGTGTTGTGTCTTGTTGTACGCCCATATTACCACCCTTATAATTCGTGTTTATCATGACCTAGTAATTGTGAAGGTTGCGGCTATGTTGTGACCTAAAAACCGCTAAGGCACAAATTTTAGTCGCAAAAAAAGCGAGTAGCACGATAACAGAAAACAACAATATCACTAAAAGAAAAGTCATTAGTGAACGTTGCAAACTGTGTCATGTCTACTCGCTTAGGTACAGATTTTGCGTATTATACAAAACCTGACTGCAAATGGCTAGGCAATCCTAAAAATTTTACATAAAACAAAGTTAGAATTGATAGTGAACCGCCAATTGATAAGACTCAGGGGCTAAATTGGCACTGATTAATAAGTCGTCATTGTGATAGCTTTTGGTTAAAAACATGCTGCTGGCTATCCCAAGCGCTGCGCCAGCCAGCACATCTGAGGTATGATGTTTGTCTGACTCTACGCGGCTGTAGCCCACAAATGTTGCACCAACATAGGCGGGTATACTGTACTCAAGTCCATAGCGCTTGTGAATAAAGCTTGCTCCCTGAAAAGCAATGGAGGTATGTCCTGACGGAAATGAGTCATTGTCACTGTGATCAGGGCGCTCTCTATCAATGCTCTTTTTTAATCCATACGTCACCACAGCATTGGTCGCAAAGGATTTATAAAATTGACTGCGCCCCTCAGGGTCATCCATATAATAGGTAGAGCCATAAGCCAGGGCGGGAATTGTGACGGCGATAACATCACCTGCAGTTTCGATGTCTGATTTTGCATACGCGGGGCTGGCAGCCAAAGCTGAGCCTGAAAGTAGTAAAGCGGCGGTAAGGTGCTTGTGATGCATCAAAGAAATCCTAAATTAAGGGACAACATTTAACTAAAAAGTGACAGATAAGCTGAACTGGCTCTATAGTACTATGCCAGCTTTGTATGACAGCGATATATCTTTGTCGTTTTTTGTGAAAAATTTGCTAATAACAGCTTAAAGCATTGATAATAGCACGGGATGAAATCTCAATGCACGAGCTCGTATAGGCTTAGATAACATTCTACTTAATGACGTTAAAAATATATGTAATTAATGCTAGCCTAGTCAGAGAACTGACATCAAGGTAGGGTCAGCAATAACCGCAAACAAATAACTTAAAAGGATGTCACCGATGATTTATAAATTTTTGGACAAAGCCCCGCAGTTTGCCACCCCTTTTCAAGGCTGGGTTGCCGATAGCGCCCGCGTGATTGGGGATGTGTATTTAGGCCATCAAGCCAGCGTTTGGTTTGGTGCGGTAATCCGTGGTGATAATGAGCGCATTCATATTGGTGATTACAGTAATGTGCAAGAAAATGCGGTGATTCACACTGATGCTGGCATACAGGTCACTATCGGTGAGTATGTCACCATAGGGCACTTGGCCATGTTGCATGGTTGCACAGTCGGCGATAATAGCTTAATTGGCATCGGCGCTGTGGTATTAAACAATGCCAAAATTGGTAAAAACTGTATTATTGGTGCCAAGGCATTGGTGACTGAAGGCAAGGAGATTCCTGACAACTCATTGGTGATGGGCGCGCCGGCCAAAGTGGTTAAAACCTTAACTGAAGAGCAGGTGGCTTTTTTAAAAATGTCAGCGCTGCACTATGCAAAAAAGTGTCAACAATTTAAAGCAGGCTTAGAGCCAGTGAGCGCACCTGAATAATGAAATGAGCATAAATACCACACATCAAAACGACGCTAAACACAACATATAAAACGATGGGCAGCTTTTACAGTGTTTAAGTATGGCCCATCCACTTATGACCCATGCACTAAGGAAAATACATGCAGCAAAGTGATGCCCAGCAAAAAGAATTGGCCTTGTTCGACTTAGACCACACCTTACTTGATGTCGATAGTGACTATCTGTGGGGCGAGTATATTGTAAAAAATGGCTTGGTCGATGAGGCTCAGTACCGCACTGCCAATCAAAAATTTTATGAGCAGTACATAGAAGGTACCCTAGATGCGACTGAATACAATGAATTTGTGGCTCAGTTTTTAACCGGTTTGCCTCTTGATGAGCTGTGTCAAATCCGTGAGGCGTATATAAAAACGGAAATTGAGCCACACATACGGCCAAAAGCCATTAGTGCCATCCAGCATCATATCGAAGCGGGGCATGACGTGGTCATTATTTCAGCCACCAATGACTTTGTGGTATCTGCTATCGCTCAGCGCTTCGGTATCGAGCCGGTCAATGTGCTGGCCACGCCGCTTGAGGTGCAGGATAATCGTTATACGGGCAAATTAACCGACAAACCCAACTTCAAAGAAGGTAAAATATATCATCTAAATAAGTGGTTAGAGGCCAAGCACGCACAAGGCACTCGTTACAGTAAGACTTATGCTTATTCTGACTCAAAAAATGATCTGCCTTTATTACAATGGGCAGATATACCAGTGGCAGTTACCCCAGATGAGGTGCTGCACGCGCATGCTTTAGCGCACCGCTGGGCAGTTGAGGACTGGAAATTATAACCTCTTGTCCCCAGTATGACGCTTTCACGATATTTATATGGTTGATAGGCTCATTAGAGGGGTAGGTCGATTTATGACACTTATCTACTTAATGAGCGCTATCCATTCATTCTTTTTTATTCCTTATAGCTGACAAACAACCGCGGAAACCCTATGGAAATTAACCAATATCAAGAACAAATCAAAGATTTAAGCGAGCGCTCACAGGACATGCGGAGGTATCTTTGACTTCGATGGTAAGTCAGAGCGCCTAGAGGAGGTTAATCTTGAGATGGCGTCGCCAGAGCTTTGGAATGACCCAGAGCGCGCGACCAAAATCAGCAAAGAAAAAAGCCAGCTTGATGCAGTGATTACTACCATTACCGGTCTAGACACTACTCTTGAAGATGCCGCTGCCATGCTTGAGCTGGCGGTAGAGGCCGATGATGAAGGCTTGCTTGAAGAGGTGCAAAATGAGCTTAATGCTGCCCAAGCTTTGGTAGAGGACTTAGAGTTTAAGCGCATGTTCGATGGCGAGATGGATGCCAATAACTGCTTCGTTGATATTCAATCAGGCAGTGGGGGTACCGAGGCGCAAGACTGGGCGGAGATGCTGCTACGCATGTATACCCGTTGGTGTGAGTCACATGGGTTTAAGGTTGAGATTATTGAGGTGTCAGCGGGTAGTGTGGCTGGCGTGAAATCAGCCTCATTTAAAGTCAGCGGTGATTATGCCTTTGGCTGGCTGCGAACCGAGACAGGCGTACATCGCTTGGTGCGCAAATCACCCTTTGATAGCAATAATGGCCGTCATACCTCGTTTGCTGCGGTGTTTGTGTCGCCTGAGATTGATGATGATTTTGAGATTGATATTAATCCGGCTGATTTACGTATTGATACCTATCGCTCAAGTGGGGCAGGTGGTCAACACGTCAACACCACCGACTCTGCGGTGCGTATCACTCACGTGCCGACGGGTACCGTGGTTCAGTGTCAAAATGAGCGCAGCCAACACGGCAACAAAGCCACGGCCATGAAGATGCTACGCGCTAAATTGTATGAGCTTGAGATGCAAAAGCGTATGGAGCAGCAGCAAGCCGTTGAAGATAATAAATCTGATGTGGGCTGGGGCAGTCAAATTCGCTCGTATGTGTTAGATGACTCTCGTATTAAAGATTTACGTACTGGTGTTGAGACCTTTAATACCGGTGCAGTATTAGATGGTGATTTGGATCAATTTATTGAGGCAAGTCTTAAAGCAGGATTGTAAACAGGCTCATCAGGCCCTAGGCGAACAGCAGTAAATAGGTACTATTCTTAAACAATTCTTAAACAATTCTTAAGCATTTTTTATTTGGTAAAATTTTACTTATCAATGTAGGCTAAGTGTCGTTCAGATTTTTTGGGCCAAGCGCCCAATAATCAAAGATCTTTAAGCATAACGATGCAGTAGGATGTCTTGAGCTTTTGATGATGGTTTTGTCTAGTCATCAAAGCGCACCACAGAGTACTTAATGTTAATCATGATAAGAAAACAGTTTAAGGAGCGGTCTATGAGAGTGTACTTTAGTCCTATGAGTCGTTTTGAGCCTTATGTATTAGCCGTCTTACGCATTGTCACCGCGTATGCTTATTTATTGAACGGCACAACTAAGCTATTTGGTATTCCCATGAGTGAGCACCCCATGCCTGAGGTGTTCTCATTTATGTGGACAGGCAGTGTGCTCGAAGTGGTGTTGGGTGTGATGTTATTAATCGGTTTTCAGACCAGATTGGCGGCGTTTATCAGCTCGGGTATGATGGCTGTTGCTTATTTTGGCTTTCATGCCCAAGTAGATAACTTCTGGTTGCCGCTGAATAATGAAGGGGAAGCGGCCGTTTTATATTGCTTTATTTTCTTATATCTATGGGTGCGAGGCTCGGGTGCTTGGGCGGTGGATAAAGAGACTTATTTGCCAGCAACGCACACGGATACGCGCCGCCACTAAGCTTAGCGTATGAATGACCCTAAGGGCTAATGGCTTGTAACATATCGCACATCACACCACTTTTAGTCTAAAAGGTGGCGTACTGCTGCCTGTATTCCATGCTCTTCAATGGTGCCTGTCACCCAGTCTGCCCTTTGTTTAAGTGCAGGCTGGGCATCTCCCATGGCCACACCAAAACCCACCACATCGAACATCTCTAAGTCATTAAAGCCATCTCCAATGGCCATTGCGTCACTAACATCAATACCAAAGTAATGGCAAACGTCCCGAACCCCGCGCTCTTTTGAAGCTTCAATCGGCAAAATATCACCGCCAATTTTATGCCAGTGCACCAGCTTTAATCCAAACTCTGCGAAATCCACGTGTTGCATTTTGTCTTTTTTGCTTTCAAAAAAAACCGAGCATTGATAGACCGGATGCGTTTTGTAATAGTCAGGGTCAATGATTGAGCTGGGATTATTGGCAATAAAAGCCCGTATATTCTCGTTATCATTGGCCCAAGCCAAGTGGGTTGCTGAATCAAATTTGTGAATAAGATGGTCTTGGCGACACAATTGATTGATATTACTGGCCTGTTCAAGTGTGAGTGGATAATGACTGATGATGCCGTGCTTATCAAAGCTGTATTGACCATTGGTACAGACAATGGCGTCAAAAATATGTGATTCAAACAGTGCCATAATATCTTTGGGAATGATGGACTTTGAGCGGCCGGTGGCGATGACTAACTTAATATCTGTTTTGGCAAGATCTTCTAAAGTGGTTTTGTTGTGCGGCGCGATGCTCCCATTGCGGCTTAAGGTATCGTCAATATCAAAGAATATAATCTTTGGGATAAATATAGGCTGAGTGGGCGTTACGTCGGTTGCCAAAATTTGAGTCATGACGGTCCTATTTTTGAGTTATCTGTTTTATCAGGTATCTGTATTTTTACGAATTTACGAACATGGCGGTATCAATTTGTTGTCTATGCTGGTGAGCAAGCCACCGAGCAACAACTTATTGTACTTAAGTATATGCAAGAGTATACGCAAGTATAGACACAGTAATTTTTCATAGCAACCATATAGAGAAATAGAGGATTGAACAGCAGAGGATTACAAATCAAAGACTGATGACGGGCTTTTGTACAGTCAAGGTTATAGACAATTTTTGTAGATGATTTTAAACTTATTTGTGTTTCATCTAAAATATACACGGTAAAAATCATTTATTTGGAGAAGTAGATGCCCGCTTTCGCTTTGGTTTGTGTTGTCATAGGTTTTATTATTCTATGGTTTTATGGTATTCAGCTTATCATTATCGCGTTTAGAGAGTCGATAGCGTGGGGCCTGATGTATTTATTTGTGCCTTTTGCTAACCTTTACTATGTGATTAGCCGCTGGGATAAATGTAAGTCTCCTTTTTTAAAGTCGCTGTTGGCCTTGCCTTTTATTATCCTAGGTTTTTATTTGCTCAATACCAGTATAGCTGGCCCAGGCTATGAAATGATTGACGGTCTAACTCAGCTCTAAGCGCTTAAAGTGGTGACAACCTCAGTGGCTCGCCTGTATATAAGGTATAATCAATAACACACTCATTTTTAGCAAGTTTTTAGCCAATGGCTTGCCGCTGCAAGGGCGGCTATTGAGCGTTATTCATCCCCACTGAGGCCTATTTATGATTAATACAAAAATATATCGCGCAATTTATAATTTAGCTGAAGACTTATTAGAGGCCGATAGCAAAAACGATCAAGCCCGCTTTGATAAGCTGTATGCTGAGCTTAAAGCCATTTGTGACGACAATGAAAATAGCGATAAAGACCATCCGGAGCAGTGGGAAACGTTGGCGGACTTTACCGCCGATCTGGATCAGGCATTGGTCATCTATGACAAAGCCTTGACCAAAGCCACTGCCATTAATTCCAAAGATCATATGTCCTCCATCGCTTTTTCGATGGCAGAGCTGCAGTTAGAATTGGGTCAGACTGAGGCGGCCATTAAGAGTCTAAAGCAGGCCAAAATTACGGCCAATAAAATCGAAGATAAAGAATTTAAGCAAGAGATTGATACGCTGCTGACCAAGTTATTAACTCATTAATTTGTTAGATCGATAAGGATGTACCTTGGACTGCTTAAACTTCCCCGCTATTGCTAATATCGATAATCCTCAATTGGCAGCTGATCTACAGCAGCTTCTGGATAACAAAACCAAGCCACTTGGTGCACTGGGCCGGCTAGAAACGCTAGCGCTAAAAATCGGGCTTATCCAAGGGACAACGCAGCCAAAGATTGTTAGCCCGCACATTCGAGTGTTCGCCGCTGATCATGGGTTAACCAAACATGGTACGTCGGCTTTCCCTAGTGAGGTAACAGCGCAAATGGTGCTCAATTTCTTAAAAGGGGGCGCGGCAATTAATGTGCTGGCTCGTCAGCATAATATTGAGCTCAAGGTGGTCGATGCGGGCGTAGCCACTAACTTTGCTGAATATGGGGTAGACCATCATCCGCAGCTTTTGGATTACAAAGTGCGCCTGGGGAGCCGTGATGCGCTCACTGAACCGGCCATGAATAGTGAAGAATGTATCGAAGCGCTTAAGGCAGGTATGCAGGTTGCCAAGTCTCTAAAAGGTAGTCTGTTTATTGCAGGTGAGATGGGTATCGGTAATACCTCAGCGGCAAGCCTACTGCTCGCCAAGTTAGAAGATACACCTATTGCCCAGTGTGTTGGCCGTGGTACGGGACTTGATGATGCTGGCTTACAGCACAAAGTTGACGTGCTAAGCCAAGTATTGCAGCGTTATGAGCACGTGACCACGCCACTTGAAGTGTTGGCGGCTGTGGGCGGGCTTGAGATTGCCATGATGGCCGGCGCCTTTATCCAAGCGGCCAGTGACCGACGTATTTTATTAATAGATGGTTTTATTGCCAGCAGTGCGCTACTGGTCGCAGAGCGTTTGGTACCCGGTGTGGCCCAATTTGCGATATTTGCCCATCAGTCGGTAGAGCCTGGCCACAGCAGGATGTTGGCGGCGCTAGATGCTGAGCCCCTACTGGGCTTTGAGTTGCGATTGGGCGAGGGCAGTGGTGCGGCGCTGGCGTATCCTTTATTGCAATCAGCGTGCGCCATTATCAATGAGATGGCAAGCTTTAGTGATGCAGGGATTAGCACGCAAAGTGAGCCAGGTTCACAAGCCAATATAGCCGCAGTTGTGGCCACTAGTGATGGGCAATAACGCCAATGTCTGTTAAGCACGAGTGGCGCTTATTACAGGTTGCTACTCAGTTTTTGACCCGCATTCCTGTAAAAATGGATAATTATCAGCCTGACTGGTTACATCAAAGCAGCCGTCATTTTTCGGGTGTCGGGCTATTGGTGGGCATGCTTTGCGCCGCTGTGTTTTGGGCAGTGAGCTTGGGGTTTCCCCCTTTGGTAGCAGCCATCGCCAGTACCACCTTTGGCATTAAACTGACGGGCGCTTTTCATGAAGATGGGCTGGCGGATACTTGTGATGGGCTTGGCGGCGGGCTTACTCGAGAACGCAGCTTAACCATTATGAAAGACTCTCGTCTTGGTACTTATGGCACCCTAGGCTTGGTGTGTGCTTTGTTATTAAAAGTGAGTCTGCTTGCGGCAATGCCGGTTATGACAGCCGTGGTGGCTTTGATTGTCGCCCACAGTGCCTCGCGCCTGTTGTGCACCTCGCTGATAGTGCTGCTGCCTTATGGCGGTGAAATAGAGCACGCCAAGGCCAAGCCCATGGCGCAGCAAATGACATTTAGGCAGTGGCTGGCAAGTGCACTGTGGCTGATACTTATTGGTCTGCTACTGCCCTTGTTGCTGCCACAAGCTATGCACAGTATCAGCTTAAAGCAATGGGTGCTGGCATTAATATTTGCCCTACTTGGGGTGACCCATATGTACCGTTTGCTTAAAAGACGCTTGCAAGGCTATACCGGTGATGGCTTAGGAGCCACTCAGCAAATCACTGAGATTGCTATTTATGCTGGTCTAGCGGCCAATTTTACCGGATAGATGTTTCTCTTATGCAATTATACATCTGGCGCCATCCTAAACCAAAGCAGGTGCAAGGGCTGTGCTTTGGTCAACATGAGGTTATGGTTGATAGGCGCAAATTAAAACGACTGGCGCATCAAATTCTGCGCTTTGTTAGAGTCAATCAATTGCCTAAGCGAATTTGGGTGAGTCCCTTACAGCGCTCCAAGCAAGTGGGTGAGTATTTAGCAGCACAAGGCTTTGAATGTCACGTCGATGCTCAACTGCTCGAGACCCATTTTGGCGCTTGGGAAGGGAGGCTTTGGTCAGACATTAGCAAAGATGAGATTGATCAGTGGTGTGAGCATTTTGCGGATTTTACACCCCCAGGCGGTGAGAGCCTACGCCAGTTATTTGAGCGAGTGGCGGCTTGGATTGAGCAGCAAAAGCAGACCCAAGCTGAGCTGAATATTGATGCTGCTACTACTCATGCTAGGCTTAGTCCCAAACACCAGGTAGTCTTGCATCAGACAGTCTTGCATCAGGCAGTCTTAGTCGTGGGGCATGCTGGCTGGATTAGTAGCGCAAAATTTATTCAACAAGGTCAACAGCCGCCTACTCAAGCAGCACACTGGCCGCGGTCTGTCGGTCACGGCCAATTGAGCTGTTTTAAGTTTTAACCTTGACGGCGCATTTGAGGTTGTGGGTTTTGTGCCTCAATTTGCTCTTCGATAAAGTGAGTGTCTGCATGATGCTCAATGTGATGTTCAATGCGGGTTTTTACTAAGGCAAACCAGTAAGCCGGCCATTTTTGATTGGGTTTGATATTGTTCACAATCAGAGCCACGACAATGAGCGCTACAGAGCCTGCCAAGACGGGCATGATCAAAAAGCCCCAATCATAATGCGTGGTTTGCGCGGTCAATAGCACCACTAAGGTGGTGGCGCCAGCAGGGGGATGGATGCATTTAAAATAGTGCATCAATGAGATCGATAAGCCAACGGCGAAGGCGATGGCAAAGATAGAGGTGCCAATATATTTTAAGAATACCAATCCCACAAAGGCTGCAATCAAATGACCAAATATGACATTACGCGGCTTGGCCAAAGGGGAGTGAGAGACAGCAAAGAGTAAGACGCAGGTGGCACCAAAGGGGGCCATAATCATTAGGTTGCCGGTATATTGGGTAAGTAACAATAGGATTAAAATCCCTAAGGTGCCGCCTATTAATGAGCGTAATAAATCTATGGCACTGGCATTTTCAGGTAGTTTTTCGGCCCTATCAAATAAAAAATGCATACACACCCCTAAAACAAACATCATGCGCTAAGCTTTTAATTAAAACGCTTTCAAATTGAAATATTTTCAGATTAAAAAAATTTCATCGTAATAGGTATAACCTGAAATATTTTTAACTGGGTGGCAAATATTAGCACAACACATCAAGGCGCAGTAGATGGATAAATATGCCTTAATGGGAGCATAAAAGTCACTTATGGAATAATAATGGACACACAGGCAGCATAGCGCTGCTTTTTTTTGTTATTATTTCAGCCTGAAAATGGGTATAAAAATAGGGCAGATAGCTGCGTGCATGGCTCAAAATATTGAGATTTTTATTGGCTTATGAGCATATGCTTTTTATCCAAAAGCCGAAGCGCGACTATCTATTTAATACCTAAACAAGCAACAGCGGTCTTAGATTAAGGTCTAAGACCGCTGTTTTTGCCGGTTATAAAGAACACTAAGGAGCAGTATGGAGATTTACGCCACCGCACTAACTTTGTTTTTGATTATGGATCCATTGGGGAATATTCCCATTTTCTTATCGGTACTTGATAAGGTGCCAGAGCAAAGGCGCAGATTTATTATTATCAGAGAGCTACTGATAGCCTTAGTGCTTATGATCCTGTTTTTATTTGCAGGTGGCAGTATTCTACATACCTTGGGGCTTAGTACTGAAGCGGTTGCTATTGGTGGCGGTTTGGTGATGATGATTATCGCCATTCGTATGATTTTTCCGAACCGTGGTTCAGTCATGGGCGATGAAGATGACGTAGACGGTGAACCATTTATTGTGCCTTTGGCCATTCCCTTAATTGCTGGGCCTTCTATTTTGGCCACGCTGATTTTATTGACTGAAAAAAACCCAGAGAGTATCCCGAAGGCGTTAGTGGCCCTACTTTTGGCGTGGTTTGTCTCGGCAGTTATCTTGTTCTTTTCAACCAAGCTGTACAAAGTGCTGGGTAATCGTGGTCTAAAAGCCATTGAGCGCTTGATGGGGATGATTCTAATCTCAATTTCGGTACAAATGCTGTTAAACGGTTTTTCTTCGTTTATGAGCTAACTGATCATATAGATACAAAAAAGCGCGCCTCATTGAGTGGAGCGCTTTTTTTGGCGCTAAATAATAAAGGGCCGTTATTAGCGGCGCCATTGACCGCCTACTATCTGACCACCTACCATCACCTCCTCTATTGGGTTTAACCCCATTTGATAGGCTAAATCTGCTGGGCGCTCGATATCCCATAAGGTTAAGTCGGCATCTAGACCGATTTCAATCCGGCCTTTGTTGTCTAAGCCTAATGCCTTAGCAGCATGCGTAGTAATCCCTGCTAATGCCTGTTCTGGTGTCATGCTAAATAACGTGCAGCCCATGTTAAGCGTCATTAATAATGATGTTAACGGGGAAGTCCCTGGGTTACAGTCTGTGGAGAGTGCAATTGCCACATTGTGTTTGTACATCGCCTGCATAGGCGGCAGCTGGGTTTCTTTTAGAGTATAAAACGCACCAGGTAGCAGCACTGCGACCACGTCATGCTCGGCCATCTTCTGTACGTTTTGCTCAGATAAATACTCAAGATGGTCGGACGATAAGCCATTATACTCAGCAACCAAGCCGCTCCCGCCCATATCGCTGAGCTGCTCAGCATGTAATTTAACCGGTAGGTTTAACGATTTGGCCACATCAAATACTTTAGCCATTTGCTCAGTGGTGAAGCCGATATTTTCAACAAAACCATCGACTGCATCGATTAAGCCCTCGTTATGCAAAATAGGAAGCCACTCACACACCGCATCAATGTACTCATCAGAGCCGTTTTCTTTGTCTTTATACTCAGTGGGTAGGGCATGGGCGGCAAGATAGGTGGTCTTGACTGTAATGTTGTAATCTTCACCTAATTGACGAGCCACTTGCAGCATTTTACGCTCAGTTTCCAAATCAAGGCCATAGCCTGATTTAATCTCAATCGTGGTCACACCTTCAGCAAGCAGTGCTTGCAAGCGGTGTTCGGTTTGGGCATACAAGGTATCAAAGTCCGCCTCACGAGTGGCGGTGACGGTCGCCACAATACCGCCGCCATTGTCAGCGATTTGTTTGTAGCTGACACCTTGCAGGCGTGCTTCAAATTCATTGCTGCGGTTGCCGCCATATACCAGATGCGTATGACAGTCGATAAGGCCAGGCAATAACCATTGGCGATTGGCATAAATAATTTTGTCATCAGCATCGGGCTGCATGATGGCTTGATGATAAGCTGCGCTGTTTAAGGCACTTTGACTGTCACCAATCCAGCTGATTTTGCCCTCTTTAATCGTCAACGCACCATCTATGATCTGACCATAAGGGCTGTGCGGTTTTGATGACGCTGATGGGTCAGCATTGGCCACTGCCAATGCTCTATCAAAACCATACTGCTCCGAAAACGTGGCAATATTGGCATGTAAAATCAGGATGTCAAAATCTTCTGGAAAATCTTTAATCATTGAGGATGCCATGTGAGACTCCAAAGGGATAAATGGGTTGGTATACGACTTATTAAGTGGTAGGCAATAACAAATGATGTTGAATCATCAGCGCCAACAGACGTGCTGTTACTTTACAGCTGCGAGCATCAATGTCATAAGTGGGGTTTATTTCGGCAAAATCAGCCATTTTTACTTTACCGCTTGTAAATATCACCTCAAGGCAGCGTTCGGCAAAGTCAAGGGAGATACCTTTGGCCGCAGGGGCGCTGACGCCAGGCACGATGCTGGCAGGAAAGGCGTCCATATCAATGGTGACGTATAGCACATCTACTTGATCGATAAACTGCTTAAGCTGCTGATCAATTGTCTCCCAGCTGTCTCGTACACAGGTGTCGTCACTAATAATAGTCACGCCAAGCTCATCAGCTCTGTCAAATAAAGCCGCGGTATTAGAGAACTGACTAATACCAATAGCGCAGTAATAAAAGGGCTGTCCGTGTGTTTGATTGTGCTCGGAGATTTGGCGAAATGGTGTACCAGAAGTGCCTTTTGGTGCATTGCGAATATCTAAATGCGCATCGAAATTAATAATACCAATCTTAGGGCTATTTGACTCAGACTGACCATTTAATGCCTGCCATAATCCCATATAACTGGCATAAGCAATGGCGTGCCCACCGCCTAAACCTATGGCTAGGCTACCTTGATTGATAATCTTGGTAACCTGCTGGCTATACAGGGCTTGAGTTTGCTCAAGCACCTCAGGCATTAAGCTGTCGTTATCATGACAGACAATGTCACCAGCATCAGCCAGTAATGTGCCATAGTCAGCCTTGCTAAATTTGTCTTGCAGCACAGGCGTGATAGGCAGCTTAGCAAACGTTTGACGAATGGCAGGCGGCGCATGGCGAGCACCGACACGGCCTAAATTACGGCGCACACCTTGATCGCAAGCAAAGCCCACTAAGGTGACTTTTGAGTGATGCTCACTCTTATCGGCTGCTTGACTGGGCGCCACGACTTGATACCAGTATAGTGCCCGCTGTGATTCGTCTGGCTCAGCACGTCCGCTCCAAAGGCTGGCATCAAAAGGTATATGCTCGGCACCAAGCTTAACATCATCAGTGCTAGGGTATGAGGTCGACATAATCAGTACTCGCAAAAGTCAGTATAGGGGTTAAGTTAGGTATTGCTAACACGCTTTATTCTTGCAAAAACCAGTCGGCTCGCAGCTCAGACCAGTGCTCATTGAGCGCAGCAGATAACACCAGTTGTTTGGCCGCTTCGATATCAGGGGCAAGATAGCGGTCTTTGTCGTAGAAGCTTACTTTTTCACGCAGCAGCTGATGTGCTTTGGTCAACAGCTCTGAGGTTTGCAGCCCTTTATGAAAATCAATCCCTTGTCCGGCGGCCAACAGCTCGATGCCGACGATGGTGGCGGTATTTTGTGCCATATCATATAGACGGCGACCAGCAAAAGTCGCCATAGACACATGGTCCTCTTGGTTAGCAGAAGTCGGAATACTGTCTACGCTGGCAGGATGGGCCAAAGATTTGTTCTCTGACGCTAAGGCAGCAGCGGTCACATGCGCAATCATAAAGCCTGAGTTGACGCCTGGGTTATCGACCAAGAAAGGGGGTAGGCCGCCATTTAAGGTGGCATCGATTAGTAGTGCCACACGGCGCTCAGACATCGAGCCAATTTCAGCAATGGCAAGTGCCAAAGTATCTGCGGCAAAAGCAACTGGCTCGGCGTGGAAGTTACCGCCTGAAATGGCAACTGGTCCATCTTCATTTCTAAAGATTAGGGGGTTATCGGTGACAGCATTGGCTTCGATAAGTAGCGTATTACCGGCTTGATTAATAATATCAAGACACGCACCAACCACTTGTGGCTGACAGCGTAGGCAGTAGGGGTCTTGTACTCGGTCGTCATTCTCGGTATGTGAGGCACGGATTTCACTGCCGGCGATTAAGCGGCGGTGTGCTTTGGCAACTTGGATTTGGCCGTGGTGGCCACGCACCTCATGGATACGGGCATCAAAGGGTGAGTCCGAACCACGCGCCGCATCAACCGATAATGCCCCGACCACAGTGGCTGTAGCGACCAAATCACGGGCCAAGAAATAACCACGTAAGGTCAGCGCAGTCGATACCTGGGTGCCGTTGATTAGGGCCAAGCCCTCTTTGGCTGCTAACGTGACAGGCTCAAGGCCTGCTTGTGCCAGTGCGTCTTTAGCAGACATCTCTTGGCCATTGATATAACAGGTTCCTTGACCAAGCAGGGTTAAAGTCATGTGCGATAACGGCGCTAGATCGCCTGACGCGCCCACTGAGCCTTTGGCAGGAATGTGCGGAATAATATTGTGATTAATCAGACCGATTAAGCCATCAATCACCTCACGGCGCACGCCAGAGAAGCCTTGGGCAAGGCTGGCCACTTTCATGACCATAATCAGACGTACCACACCATCTTCTAAGCGCTCACCGGTGCCAACAGAGTGCGACACAATCAAGTTGTATTGCAATAAGCCCAATTGATCATCACTGATACGCGTTTTGGCCAGCAGTCCAAAGCCGGTATTGATGCCATAAGCACTCTTGTCACGGGCAATGATTTCTTTGACGCAATCATGCGAGGCATCTATGTCTTTGTATGCGCTGTCATTCAGACTGACTTGTACCGGTGAATCATAAACCTGGCGCAGCTGAGCGAAGGTAAGCTTACGCGGGATGAGGCTTAGGGTTTGAGTGGAGGGCATGAGAAAATCCTTTATAAATTGTTATCGCTTGGCATTAATACCAAGCTCTATTTTTTATTTATTTTGCAAGACAAATTAGTTTTAGGCCATCCAAATACAAGGAGTTGGCCTAAATTACGCAGGGAAGCTTAGCGCATTATGGTCATGCATGCTGTGTTACAGTTTAAGCTATCCATCCGGCAGCAATAGCAATATGAGCAAAGGCAGCAGCCAATAAGATGCTTAAAATAGTTCGCTGAAGCCAAATGATGAGCATTTTGGGGATAGATAACGGAATTTTTGTCGCCAATATACAAGGAATCATCGCCGAAAAGAACAACACACTACTAATAGAGACCACACCGGCAACGTAGCGGGTTATCACATCTGTCTCGCTAAGTAGTAATGCCGGTAAGAACATTTCAGCTAAGCCGGCTGATATGCCTTTGGCCGCAAGCAAAGGATCAGGCAAACCACCAACCAAAGTAAATGGATACAACAATAAGCCTAATACCTCAAAGACTGGGGTATATTTATCTAATAGTAAGCCGGCTAATCCCACAGCAATAATAGAGGGGACAATAGCGGCGGCCATCTCTAAGCCATCTTTAAAGTTTGACCAAAATATCTTGGGGATATTGCTTGAGCGTCTTGAGGTTTGAATGCCTAATTCAAGGGCTGCACTTAAGCGGTTTTCCTTAATATCTACGACAGCTTGCGCCGAAGGGTCAGCATCATCATTACGCTCTTGGCTAATGGGTGGAATACGGGCGGTAATGGCAGTGACTATGAAGGTAATGACCAAAGTAGACCAAAAAAATAGGTTCCAAAGCTCCATTAAGCCTAAGGTTTTGGCCACAATTACCATAAAGGCGGCAGATACAGTAGAAAAGCCGGTGGCAATGATAATGGCTTCACGAGTAGAGTAGTGGCCTTGAAGATAGACGCGGTTAGTGATCAGAAGACCAATTGAGTAGCTGCCCACAAAGGAGGCAACAGCATCAATAGCAGAGGTTCCTGGGGTACGCCAAATGGGCTTCATAATCGGCTGCATTAACACCCCAATCATCTCAAGCAAACCAAAGCCAATCAGTGAGGCTAAAATAAGAGCCCCAATAGGTACAATCATACCCACAGGTAACGCCAACTTCTCAAACAAGAAGGGCATCATGTCTTTTTCCATAATGACATCGGGCGCCATACCCAGTACATACAAGCTGCCTAATATTAATCCAGCAATCTTTGCAGCGCTTAAGATAGCATGTGTCAAGTTTTCCTTATATTTACCAGTGACAATAGGCTTGATGGCGCCATAAGCCATGAGTAAAAATAATAATGCGACTGCGACAGCGTGTAAGTCATTGACCAAATACGAGGCGGCATGATCAAACAAAATGGTGCTTTTATCATTAATGGTAAATGGAATAAAAAACGTAGTAATACCAATAATACTAAAAACAATCAGCTGCAGGATGCCCCGTGACCGAGATAAAATTGGGTCGTCACTGATTAACGAGCCTGGCTGTAATTCTTGCTGATCTACGGTAAACATTTCAACGTTTTTATCGACTTCCATGATGACAAATCCTTGTCTGTAGCAATAAGTTAAAAATTGTTAGACTCACTGGTTGATAAGAAGCTGTTGGTTAGCAGCTTAGCGGCGTAATAACAGACGCTAACCAGAAAGCTTGTTTGCTTAATTTGCATACTTAGTTTTGTATACAGAGGTTTGTATAATTTGTATAAATGGTCGCTTAACTTGCCTATGTCTATAGACAAATTAAGCTTAGAGTATGAAGGCATAGGTCGATAAAAATAGTTATTTAATCATTGGTAGCTTTAAGCCGTAGTCTTTGGCAGTTTTGATGGCAAGCTCATAGCCGGCATCCGCATGGCGCATGACACCTGAGCCGCAATCATTAACTAAGACGCGTGCCAGACGTTTGGCTGCTTCATCAGTACCATCAGCAACAATCACCATGCCAGAGTGCTGTGAGTAACCCATACCCACGCCGCCGCCATGATGCAGTGACACCCAAGTAGCACCGCCAGCTACGTTTAGCATACCATTAAGTAGTGCCCAGTCTGATACCGCATCACTGCCATCTTTCATGCTTTCTGTCTCACGGTTTGGACTGGCCACAGAGCCGGTATCTAAGTGGTCACGGCCAATGACGATGGGGCCTTTTAACTCACCGTTTTTGACCATCTCATTAAAGGCAAGGCCGGCTTTATCACGCTCACCTAAGCCAAGCCAGCAAATACGAGCGGGCAGGCCTTGGAACTTAATACGCTCATTGGCCATATCTAACCAGTTATGCACGTGTTTGTTCTCTGGGAACAGCTCTTTGATTTTTTGATCTGTTTTGTAGATGTCTTCTGGGTCACCAGATAAGGCTACCCAGCGAAACGGCCCTTTGCCTTGGCAGAATAACGGACGCACATACGCAGGTACGAAGCCTGGGAAGTTAAAGGCATCTTTGACGCCCTCATCAAAGGCAACTTGGCGAATGTTGTTGCCGTAGTCGGTCGCAGGGATCCCCATTTGTTGGAAATCAAGTATGGCCTGCACATGAATCGCACAAGACTCTGCTGCTGCTTTGGCCAATCTTGGGTGCTGCGTGTCATCGGCTGCAGCGGCTTTCCATTCCTCTACTGTCCAGCCTGCTGGCAAGTAACCATTAATTAAATCATGTGCTGAGGTTTGGTCAGTGACCAAATCTGGTTTAATCTCGCCCGCTTTAGCACGTTTTACCATCTCAGGTAGGATTTCGGCAGCGTTACCAAGCAATGCGATAGAAACTGCATCACCGGCTGCGGTGTGCTTTTTGATGAGCGCGTAAGCGTCATCTAAATCTTTGGCCTGCATATCGACGTAGCCGGTACGCAGACGAAAATCAATGCTGGTTTGTTGACATTCGATGTTTAGAGATACTGCGCCAGCAAAAGTGGCTGCCAGTGGCTGAGCGCCGCCCATACCACCAAGACCTGCGGTCAATATCCAGCGACCTTTCCAGTTATCTGGGCTGGCAGTTTGTGCGCCTGCACCGTAATGCTGACGACCGGCTTCAGCAAAGGTCTCATAAGTGCCTTGGACAATACCTTGAGTACCGATATAAATCCAGCTTCCTGCGGTCATCTGCCCATACATCATCAAGTCTTTACGGTCAAGCTCATTGAAGTGCTCCCAAGTTGCCCATTTTGGCACAAGGTTTGAGTTGGCAATTAATACACGAGGCGCGTTTTCATGAGTTTGGAACACACCGACTGGTTTGCCGGATTGAACCAATAAGGTTTGATCATCTTCAAGCTCTTTTAGAGACTCTAGGATTTGATCGTAGCATTCCCAGTTACGCGCAGCGCGGCCAATACCGCCATATACCACCAAACTTTTTGGGTTTTCGGCAACATCGGGGTGCAAGTTGTTTTGAATCATGCGAAACGGTGCTTCGGTCAGCCAGCTTTTGCAGCTTAACGTTGATCCGGTAGGGGAGGCAATTTCACGGCTTTCATCAGTGCGGGTAAATTTATAGTCAGTCATGGTCAGTCCTTTGGGTCTGGAATAATAGATTTTAGATTTTGTATATACAAATTATCAGGAAGGAAAACAGGATGCAAGTTTTTTTTATGGCCAATTTAAGAGTGCCTTTATTTTTATAGTAAAATTTTTTATAACTAAGTTTGTTGTGATTGGCTAAATTGTATTATTATCGCTATATCAATGTTTATGGATGTTCACTCATTGTGATGAGTATTCTTTACTTTCCTTAATAAATAAGTCTTTTATCATGTCAAAAAAGAAAACAATGGTGTCAAAGTCTAATTCAAGAGCGAAGCCTGCCTATCAGCGTATTAAAGACAGCATTTTAAAAAATATTCATTCGGGAAAATGGCAGGCAGGAGAAGCCATTCCGACGGAACACGCTTTAGCAGATAAATTTTCTGTATCACGAATGACTGTCAATCGTGCGTTAAAGGAGCTTAGTGAGGAGCGAGTATTACATCGCAGGCAAGGTTCGGGCACCTTTGTGGCGCAGCAGCAATACAACCATACGGTGGTAGAAGTGCGCAATATCGCCGCTGATATTAAAGCCACAGGCAAGCAGTATAGTGCGCAAGTCATCAGTCAGCGCCGGGTCGCTGCCAGTGAAGTCAGTCCGCGAATCTTGGCATTATTAACCCAGCCGATGCTGGACATCTCTCCGACACCGACCACAGGTCTTGAGCGGCGAGAGGGCACCGATCTTATTGATGAGGTAAAGCTGGTACATATCGCCAATGGTAAGCCGCTACAATACGAGGAGCGCTGGGTAGATGCCTCATTAGTGCCGCAATTTATCGAGCAAGACTTCAGTGTGGTCAATACCAGCGACTATCTGATACAGCAGGCCCCACTACAAGGGGGTAGCTATACCATTCGTGCGGTGGCGGCGCCCAAGCCGGTGGCTAAGGCTTTAGATTTGGCAGTGGGTGCCCCTGCTTTATTGCTCAGTCGTCAGACTTTCTCAGCCGGCCGCGTGGTTACCTTTGTTAATATGTGGCATGCCGGTGACAGTTATCAGATTTCTGGCACCTTGTAGCTACTTTAGCGTTTGGCTTTGCTGACATTTATATCTGCCAGTGTCAGCTCTTTTAAGCCAAAATAAGTCACGCTTCGGCTGACTTTGACCTTGTGGGTAATCGGGTTAAGGTCGGCCTTTTTTAGTCAAATAAAGCCGTTACTAACCTGTCTATTAGGTTGTAAAAAGTCTGCGGCATAAATAATTTATGCGATACATATAGTCAAAGAGCATATAGTTATGCAATAATAGTATATAAAATTATATAATATATTTCTGTGTAACCTGAGTGGGTTGTATATAATACTTCTTTGATTGGTCTACGAAGGAGATATTAACTGTGTCAAATGCAATCGAACATGAGGCATCCAAACAAGATGACCGTACCAACGTGCTTAACCTAGATACAGGCGAATTAGATACAAGCAAATTAGATATAGCAGCGCTCAAGGCTTCAGCGACCAAAGCCTCAGCCTTACTTAAGTCGTTATCGCATTCAGATCGCTTATTGTTGTTGTGTCAGTTGGTGGAATCAGAAGCTTGTGTGCGTGACTTAGAGCAGGCAACGGGTATTAAGCAGCCCAGTCTTTCACAGCAATTGGGTGTATTGCGTGACAACGGTCTGGTCAGTACCCGCCGTGAGGGTAGACAAATTTTTTATAGCATTGCCAGTGAGGATGCGCTAGCTGTTATGGAAGTATTGTATCAGCGCTTTTGTGCCAAATAAGCACAGCAATGTGCAGATTAAAGCGATATTTTAACGCAAGATATGTCAGTCAAAGCAGTCACCTATACACAACTCAAGCGCACGACTTTAGGAGTATCACATAAAATGCACACGTGGATAGATATGGCAAACTTTACGCCGTGGAGCGCCTTGATTGGCGGTATTATGATTGGTCTGGCAGCGTCTATTCTGATTGTCGGTATTGGTAAAATCATGGGTATGAGCGGTATCTTAAAAAGCAGCCTAGTGAGCTTACCTCGCTTTAGCTGGCAGTTGATGTTTGTCATTGGGATGGCCATTACCACTTGGCTTTATAGCTTACTGATTGGATTTCCAGAGCTTGAGATGGGGCAACCGCTTTGGAAAATTATAGTGGCAGGACTATTGGTTGGCTTTGGTACACGTCTGGGTTCAGGCTGTACCAGCGGTCATGGTATTTGTGGTATTTCACGTCTGTCAGGTCGTTCAATCACCGCAACCGTTTTGTTTTTATTCAGCGGTGTGGTGACAGCCACTTTATTTGCGATGGTCTGATAAACCTTGCTTAAGCTATCTAATATCCTCTGTATCGAGATAATAATATGAGCACATCAAATAAAACCAATCCAATGACGCTAATCATCAGTCTATTATCAGGCTCTATCTTCACCATTGGCCTTATTGTCTCTGGTATGGTTAACCCAGAGAAGGTGCTTGGGTTCTTGCGCCTATTTCACGGCTGGGATCCGTCGCTCGGTCTGGTGATGGGCGGTGGTATTGCCGTTGCTATGCCGACTTTCTTTTATGTCAAATCACGTATCGCTAAAGGTGAGAGGGCGATAGACAAAGGCAATTTTGATTTACCCACGGCAACCAAGATTACACCGCAATTAGCGATTGGCAGTCTTATCTTTGGTATCGGCTGGGGCATGCTTGGATTTTGTCCTGCGCCAGTATTGGTAACGGCATTTGCAGGTTATATTGAGTCGATGATTTTTGTGGTCGCGATGCTGGCAGGCTTTTGGTTACATGCGAAATTAATCAAAAGCTAGGTGTTAATCTGAATCTATAGGGGCTGGGTATTCCTAATTAAATGGTCGTTTATTTTAATTAGTTGCATTGTATCAGTCTACTTTAGGTGGTCTATTATCTAACTATAGATGGCTCTTGGGTGGTTCTGATAGGGTATAGATATTACAGACTAATCAACCAACAACTAAGTTTTCAATAAACCATTCCCATACTGCATCAACAGCAGGTCGTGATACCGATGTGCGTTTACGAATAAGATAGTAATCAGGCTCAACGGTTAAATCTAATTCACTGACTTGTAGCAAACGACCCGCCGACAAATCTGCTTGTACGAACGCCTGACAAGCAATCGCAACCCCTTGCCCCGCTAAAGCCGCATCTAAAGCCAGCGCGGTTTGGTTAAATACAGCGCCTGGCAGATTATCTGTCGTATTAAGAAAACGTGGCCAGTGGTTGTGTGAATCATGTAGCAGTGGCATCTCTTTTAATTGCTTAAGTGACATAGGAAGCGTGATGTCAGCGACAAAATAGGGGTTAGCAACGGCTACCAGTTTTTGTTTGAACAATAATTGCGTATCAAATGACGTAGAAAATGGTGAACGGGTAAGCCGTACCGCTATATCTACCTGATCACGGTCGAAATCTGCAATAGATTCGGTGGCGACAGTACGTAGGTCAATATCAGGAACAGCAGCTGTTAGCGCTGAAAGGTTGGGCAGTAACAGCTTAGTGGCAAATGTCGGTGTCACACTAATGGTGACCGTCCTAGGCTCTTTGAGTATTTGAGTGGTGGCCTTTTTTAAAGTCTCAAACGCTCGCGTGACTTCTGCAAAGTAGATTGCGCCTTGAGCAGTAAGAGCCACTCCCTTTGGTAGCCTTTGAAAAAGAGCAAACCCCATCTGTTCTTCTAATATTCGTACCTGCTGAGCGACAGCCCCTTGTGTCACAAAAAGCTCATCTGCTGCCGCACGAAAATTTAAATGACGCCCTGCAGCTTCAAATGCACGTAATGCATTCAAAGAGGGTAAAGCGCGATAAGCATTTGACACAGCCACCTCTTAGACAATAGATTTTCTACAGTCTAACATCTTTTAATATCATGCGAGAGATTTAATCTCATTAGTTATTATAGGTAAACCAATCACTAATGGAGAAAATCATGACTATAGAAAAAGTGGCTCTTATTATGGCAGGTGGCTCAGGAATGGGTGCAGCAGCCGCTCGTAAGCTTGCTCAAGATGGTTATAAGGTGGCTATCTTATCATCCTCAGGTAAAGGAGAGGCGTTAGCAAAAGAGCTTGGCGGTGTCGGTGTCACTGGTTCTAATTTGGTAGATGCCGATGTACAGCGCTTAGTTGACTTAGCAATGGAGAAATGGGGCCGTATTGATGCGCTGGTAAACTCTGCCGGTCACGGTCCACGTGCGCCTATTTTAGAGATTACCGATGAAGACTGGCATCAAGGTATGGAGGTTTATTTTCTCAGTGCGGTTCGTCCGATTCGGTTAGTTACGCCGATCATGGTGGCACAAGGTGGCGGCGCTATTATCAATATTTCCACAACTTGGGTCACAGAGCCGACAGCAACCTTCCCAACCTCGACAGCGTTTCGAGCCAGTCTGGGTGCATTTACTAAGATTTTCTCTGATGACTATGCCTCACAAGGTGTTCGTATTAATAATGTCTTACCTGGTTGGATCGATAGCTTACCGGAGGTTGATGAGCGCCGTGAGAATGTTCCGATGGGTCGTTACGGTGAGGCGGAAGAAGTTGCTGCAACGATTGCCTTTTTGTTATCAGAGGCGGCTGGATATATTACGGGCCAGAGCATACGTGTTGATGGCGGTGTGACGCACTCTGTTTGATAAAGGTCAATGCTATGTTTAGAGCATACACAGCACTAATATTGCTTGGTGTGATTTGGGGGTCAAACTTCATTTTTATGAAGTGGGCCACCGCTTTGATCACGCCTTCTCAAACTGTCTTTCTACGAGTGTTGTTTGGGTTTATACCTTTAGCATTAATCGCATGGCGTCATAAAGTCATTAAACGGGGGCAACTTGTGTATCTGCCACATTTTATCGTCATGTCTGTGCTCGCAACCTCCTTCTACTATTATGGGTTTATTGCTGGTACTGCGTTGTTGCCCAGTAGTATCGCGGGGTTGTTAAGTGGCTCAATTCCTATCTTTACTTTTTTAGGAGCAGCGCTTTTTTTACCAGAAGAGAGACCCACTAAGCAGATGGCGCTAGGAGTTGCCTTAGGGTTTGCGGGTATCGCATTGAGTGCACGTCTATGGCAAGGCGGCATGAATATATCTCTTATAGGTGTTTTGTGGATGCTTGCTGGCTCTTTAAGTGTTGGCGCATCATTCGTTTATGCGCGTCGTTTTTTATCGCATCTAAAGCTACCCCCATTGGCATTAGCCACATGGCAGATTGGACTTGCTGTGATGACACTTGCCATGCTCATTGATTTTGATGGCATTACTCATATAGCGACAGATACTCAAGCATTGTGGGGAACAATACTAGGATTAGGTGTATTAGGTACAGGTGCTGCTTTCTTAATTTACTACTTTATTATTGAGACGCTAGGATCTGTACGTGCTGCTGGTGCAACGTATATTGCGCCTATCGTTGCTGTGATAATCGGTGCAATCATCGGAGAGATTATCACTTATGTAGAAATTATCGCCTTATTACTGATATTTAGCGGTGTACTGCTCATTCAGATAGGTAGAAAAAAAGTAAAGTGAATCAATAAAATAGAGGTCAACGATTAAAATGTCGGCGAGCTTAAGGGTTGCTATTTATTCTTATAACAGCACTTACGGTAAATAAAAATAACGATCCAAAAGCTCACTGCATGTACACCATGAAGTACACCGCGACTACCTAAATAACTCAATATACCGATATCATTAGCCTACAGCCAAAGATTCGAGTCCTCACTAGGGGCTTAAATCTTCGCTAAGTACACTAAGACTATCTTATTCAAACCATTGGTGCTATTGGTTTAAATATCTAAGCATCGACTGTGAATGAGAATGAGTGCTCACCAAGGGCAGTATTTTCCAGAGACAAGCCAGCTTAGCTTATACCATATTCAAATAGCGTTTTAGTACAAAATTTTAAGCTCAGCTCATCAGCAATTTGCGGTTAACTTGATTGTCCCGTATAATACGACTCACTTTATCAACCCACGCCATGACACACTTGTGTATTTGGCCACAACCTACGGAGGAATCAGTATGTATTTGTTGCAAAAAACTGTGTTACAGATGACGCAAAACACAATGAGTGATGACCTCGGTACGGTTGTTGTTAGCTTGAGCTAAGCTTATCCTACCTCGATCATTTCTCTAGGCCAACTACTGGTCACATTCCAATTTGCATTGTCTTAACTCATTGACCTTAGGTTAATGGGCTTTTTGCGTCTGTCATTTAACACAGTCTCACCCTCTATATTATGACTTACGTTACGCAAAGCACAGTATTTAATATTTAGAGGCGACTGGGTGTTGTTTGTGAAGCCTCTGGAACTACCGTACAGCAAGCGAACAAATAATAACCAGTCGTGATAACGCTTAATACAAAAAAACATATTCAAAGCGAATAAGTTTGGTTGAACAAATCTATGGTTCTAAACCGCTTATTCGACTAAAAAATAAAGGTAATAACAAAATGGGCATACAGCTAATTTTGAATGAAAACAGTAAAAAGGGTGTACCGGTTAAGGTATATACCCAAGATATCGCACAAGAGGCGATACAACAATTACGTAATATGGCGCAGCTAGAATTTGTGCATTCACACATCGCAGTGATGCCAGATGTGCACGTGGGCAAAGGCGCAACGGTGGGCAGTGTGATTCCAACCAAATCCGCCATTATCCCTGCCACAGTTGGGGTGGATATCGGCTGTGGTATGAATGCGGTGCGTACCTCGCTAACAGCCAGTGATTTGCCAGACAGTCTAAGAGCGGTGCGCTCAGCGATTGAGAAGCAAGTGCCGGTTGGCTTTAATATGCACAATCAAATCACAGCCAAAGCCTCAACCCTTGATCCGTTAGGTAAACGCTTAAAGCCAATTACCGATAAACATCCGGGGTTGCTTAAAATGCTCAAGGGTTTTGAGCGGACATGGGCGAAGCAGCTTGGCACCCTTGGCGGCGGTAACCACTTCATCGAGATTTGTCTTGATGAAAACAACGATGTGTGGGTGATGCTGCATTCGGGTAGCCGAGGTATTGGTAACTGTATCGGCCGCTACTTTATTAATTTGGCCAAAAAAGAGCATCAATCACGCTTTGGTCATGTGCCTGACAAAGATTTGTCTTATTTTGCAGAAGGCTCAAGCAGCTTTGATGACTATGTCGAAGCGGTGCAGTGGGCGCAGGATTATGCGGTGCAAAACCGCAAAGAGATGATGCGTTTGGTGTTAAATGCGATGCAGTCTAAGCAGGCAGGATTACCACACTTTACCTTGACCAAAGAGGCCATTAACTGCCACCACAACTATGTAGAACAAGAGACGCATTTTGGCGAAAACGTCTATGTCACTCGCAAAGGCGCTATCAGTGCTTACGAGGGTGAGCTGGGTATTATTCCAGGTTCAATGGGTGCTAAGTCCTTTATTGTGCGAGGTCTTGGTAATGAAGAGTCGTTTTGCTCATGCTCGCATGGGGCAGGGCGTAAGATGAGCCGAACCAAAGCATCTAAAACCTTTACCGTTGATGAACTCAAAGCGCAAACCGATGGCGTTGAGTGCAAAAAAGACAAAAGTGTACTCGATGAAATACCGGGTGCGTACAAAGATATCGACGAGGTTATGGACAATCAAAAAGACTTGGTTGAAGTGGTGCATACGCTAAAACAGGTGCTGTGTGTGAAGGGATAGTTATTTGGACTATTTCATCCTGCTACGTTGTCAATCTCGCTTGAAGTACTCAGCGTACATCAGCACTCGATTTCCTCGTAGCAGAATAAAATAGTAGCAAATAACCCTCTATAAAAAGGAGCAGGCAGTCCCTGCCTTTACAAAAAGGAAGTTAGGAGGGATCAAAGGCTTTTTTAAAGTTAGTCAGAAAAAGTAAGCAAAATAGGTCGCTCAACATATTAAGGAGAATAAACATGCTATCAATTAAAAAACCAAATTACCAATTAAACAATCAGCCAAATAAAAAATTAGAAGATTTAGGACAAAACTATGAGCTTAAAACAAACCTTAAAGCTGGCGAAACAGCTAGAGAGTCAAGCCAACAAGCGTGAGGCTAGCCCTGATAATACGGTGAACCTCAGCGCTCTAAAAGATGCAACCAAACCACGTAATCATGTTGTGTTTAATCCGCTACTTAAAAAGGGCGGCGTGCATGAAAAAGACAATATCGAAGCAGTACGTAAGAAAAAACGCCGTGAGACCAAGAAAATTCTGCGTCAAAAGGATTGGCTGTCAGAAATATAAAGGGGTTGATTGCTGCTATTTCAAAGTACTGGATTTATTTCAATGTACTAGATTCCACAAATGCTCATCCTAACTGGATGGGCATTTTTATTGGTAAACAAAACTTCACATTGCGCCAATCAAACCGCATACATGCTAAGCCTTTAAATTGATTAAAATAACCGCCATTAATAGCAGGTCAATGTTAATTACCGCTTATTTATACGACTACAATCGGCGCCAACTAAGGAGTCTCATGAGCCTATTTTTCGAAAAACTCGTCAATCCATTTCCCAAAATTGATAATCAAACCCCGCCAAATACCTTGTGGGGCTTTATTCGTTATCATAATCAGGGGTATGGCTGGGTATTTCTTGCATTAGGTGTATTAGAGGCACTGTCGGCAATGAGTGAAATTGCCATTTATGCCTTTATGGGGCAATTGGTTGATTTGCTCAGTGAGCATGATAAAGCGACCTTTTTGCAAAGTGAGATGCCAACCTTATTGGGTTATTCAGCCTTGCTACTGATAGCCATGCCACTCATTAACTATCTGCGCACCTCGCTTAGAAGCCGCACTTTAAATGGTAACTTGCCGATGAGTGTGCGCTGGCGCTCGCACCGCTACTTGCTTAATCAAGGCATGTCGTTTTTCCAAGATGAGTTTGCAGGGCGGGCAGCGACCAAGGTGATGCAAAGCAGTATGGCGGTGCGTGAAGTGACCTTGATTACGGTCTCGGTGATGGTTTACGTATTGGTTTATTTCGGCAGTATGCTATACGTATTAACCAACCTAAATACATGGTTTTTGGTACCTATGCTGGTGTGGCTGGGTATTTATACCGCACTGCAATTTTATTTTAATCCTAAAGTGCGTCAGTACTCGCAAGCGCAGTCTGATGCCCGCTCGACCATGACTGGCCGTATTGTCGATGCCTATACCAACATCAATACAGTCAAGCTATTTGCGCATACCGACAGTGAAGCAGAGTACGCGCGCGACAGTATGGATACCTATTTGCAGACGGTGTATAAGCAAATGGGTACGTTATCATCCTTGATGATAACCATGACCATTTTGAACTACATTCTTATCTTTGCGACCAGTGCGCTGAGTATCTATCTGTGGCTCAATGACTTGGTTGGCCTTGGTGCGATTGCGGTTGCGGTATCGATGGCATTAAGACTGCTTGGTATGTCACGCTGGGTGATGTTTGAGTTGACTGATTTGTTTGAAAGCTTAGGAACAGTGCGTGATGGGATGAGTTTACTGACCAAACCCTTGACCCTAACCGATAAAGCAGATGCTCAGCCGTTAGCGGTACAAGGCGCACAAGTTGATTTTAATCATGTACAGTTCAGCTACCACAGAGCGGGCATTAATGATGGCGATAGTGAGGCCGATAAAGAGTTAAGCATCTTCAAAGATTTAGATTTGCATATCAAACCGGGCGAGCGTATTGGTCTGGTCGGTCGCTCGGGTGCAGGCAAGTCAACCTTGGTGAATTTGTTATTACGGTTTTATGATGTGCAAGGCGGTAGCATTTGTATCGACGGGCAGGATATCAGCAAAGTGGCGCAAGAAAGCTTGCGCGAACACATTGCGATGGTCACGCAAGATACCTCGCTATTGCACCGCACCGTACGTGAAAACATCATCTATGGTAAGCCTGATGCCACAGAGGAAGAGCTACAGCACGCTATTAAACAAGCCAATGCTGATGAGTTTATTGATTCATTGGTGGATTTAAAAGGCAATACGGGGCTTGATGCGCAAGTGGGTGAGCGCGGGGTGAAGCTGTCAGGTGGTCAACGTCAGCGTATCGCCATTGCCCGTGTGCTATTAAAAGATGCGCCGATTTTAATTCTGGATGAAGCAACCTCAGCACTTGATAGTGAGGTGGAGGCGGCGATTCAAGAGAGCTTAGATAACTTAATGCAAAATAAAACAGTGATTGCCATTGCCCATAGACTATCGACCATTGCATCGATGGATAGGCTGGTAGTCATGGATCAAGGGCGCATTATCGAGCAGGGCACGCACCAAGAGCTGCTTGCAAAACAGGGTGTTTATGCCAGCTTGTGGGAGCGTCAAACCGGTGGCTTTTTAACCGATGAATAAAGAGGCTGACTGACGGCGAGTAGGTGATGAGTGCAGAGCGCGCACAAGCTTGGTATGACAGGTTAACCCAGCGTTCAGACGTGCACCTTAAAGTGCCATCTAAGTGCGTGTATCATCGATGGGTGTTGCCAAGACCCTGTAAATCCTGCTATAACACTTTGGTGTCATTGCCCTTCAATTTTTAAATCTAAGGATAATCTATGCCAAGCGTGAACCAGTATTTTGACAACAAAGTCACCTCCATTGCTTTTCAAACCGAGACGAAACCTGCCACTGTTGGCGTGATGGAAATCGGTGAGTATGAGTTTGGTACCAGCGAGTTTGAAACCATGACAGTCGTCAGCGGTGCATTAACCGTGAAGCTGCCAGGCTCAGATGAGTTTGCGACTTATGATGCCGGTCAAAGCTTTACCATTGATGCCAATCAAAAGTTTCAGGTAAAAGTTGCGGTTGAGAGCGCTTATCTGTGCACTTATGGCAAATAAGAAGCCGCGGTAACTAAAGATCAAAAAAGATAAAAATAGCAAAGCAGCAGACCTAAGTTTGCTGTTTTTTTGTTTGGTATGTATCAGGCATATTGACTGCTTTGTATTAATGATACATTTTGTATTGAAATAAAAAGGCAAATCGGTTAATAATAGACAGGTTAATAGGATGTTAACTTAACTCTTATCCCCCAGCGCCCAATATAGGGCATGCTAGAAGATGCTAAAGGAATAGCGACATGTCACTTACTACCCCCACATCACTGAACTCTATCAGTTACGCTGAATTTTATCAGCAGTTTGACCAACAAGACCTACTAAAACAAATATTCCAAGATCATCCTGAGGACGCGCTGAATGCTTATTTGGCATGCTGCGGCAGGCATGTGCGTAATGGCTTAGGTGATAAAGTGGCCTTGGTACATGAAGATACTAAGCAAAAAATTACTCAGCTTAGCTTCAATGAGCTAGATCAAAGAAGCGCCCAAGTGGCCAACTTGCTCAAAGCCTATGGCGTCAAAGCTGGTGATAGAGTAGCGACCATGCTACCGCGCACCCCAGAGCTGCTTATTGTGGTGTTGGCCACCTGGCGTGTCGGGGCAATTTATCAGCCTCTATTCACCGCCTTTGGGGTGGAGTCTATCGCTTATCGACTCGATAAAGCGGACACCAAGGTGGTATTTACCAATTTGGACAACCGCTCAAAATTTGATGAGATTGAAAACTTGCCTACGATGGTGTTGATTGAAGCGCAAGCCGCCGCGGATGCTAGTGGTTACAGCGATGATATCTTTGCCAAAGCCGAGCAGTATTCTGAGGTGTGTGAGCCGGTACTACTGACCCCCGATGCGCCATTTTTACAAATGTTTACCTCAGGTACTGTGGGCAAGTCAAAAGGTGTTAGTGTGCCTTTGGCCGCTTTGCCAACTTTTTATCTGTACATGCGCTATGCCATTGACCTGCAACAAACAGATCACTACTGGAACATGGCCGATCCTGGCTGGGCTTATGGCTTGTATTATGCCATTACCGGTCCGTTATTGATGGGCATTACCACTTACTTTAATGAGATGGGTTTTGATGCCCAGAACACCCTTGATTTCCTAGTCCGACATAAAATTAGCAACATAGCTTCCTCGCCAACTGCATTTAGAATGATGAAATCCAGTGGGGTCTTTGAAGGTGTGGCGGACCAATTGTCGTTACGTGTGGCCAATTCAGCAGGTGAGACACTCAATACCGAAGTGGTGGGCTGGGTGAGCGAAAACCTAGGCTGCAAGGTCTGCGATCAATATGGTCAGACTGAGACGGGTATGACCTGCTGCATGCATCATGCGTTGCAGCATGAGGCGCCCACAGGCAGCATGGGAATGCCACTACCAGGACATAAACTGGTGGTATTAGATGCCGATATGCAACCGGTAGAAGATGGGGTGCAAGGGCAATTGGCAGTAGTGGTTAGTCAGTCGCCAGCCTTTTATTTTAATGGCTACAGCTGGAATGAAAAACAGGCCTTTTTCGATGACTATTATTTGACTGGTGATGTGGTTGAGCGTCATCAAGATGGCACGTTCTGGTTTGCCGGTCGTGATGATGATATTATCATTACCGCAGGCTACCGCATTGGGCCCACCGATGTGGAAAACTGTGTGATGGAGCACGAAGCTGTGGCAGAATCGGCTGCTGTGGGGGTTCCGGATGAGATGCGTGGCCATGTCATCAAATCTTATGTGGTGTTAAAAGAGGGCATTGATGGCTCAGAAGATTTGGTCAATCAAATAAAGTCTTTGGTACAAAAGCGGCTGTCAGCTCATGCTTATCCGCGTTATGTGGAGTTTGTGACGGCATTGCCGAAAACACCCAGTGGCAAAATACAGCGTTTTTTATTGCGTCAATCAAATTGATAAATATGACTAAACCTGTTTAAATAAATGCTAAAGTTGTTTGACTGTTTGTTCGATTAATAACTCATAATTTAACCATAAAAAAGGATTTTAAATGAAGATTGCATCACAAGCTTTTATCGTAACCGGCGGCGCTTCAGGATTGGGTGCGGCCACCACACGTGAATTGGTCCAACGCGGTGCCAAAGTGGTTGTTGCAGATCTAAATGCACAAGCCGGTGAGGCACTGGTTAGCGAGCTTGGTGACAGTGTGCGCTTTGTGGCCTGTGATATTACAAAAAGTGAAGATGTGGAGCATGCCGTACAGACTGCCGAAAAAGAGTTTGGCGGGCTAGCTGGCAGTATCAACTGTGCTGGTATCGCTATCGTTCAAAAGCTGCTTGATCGTGATAACAACCCTGCTGACCTTGAGCAGTTTAACAAAGGGGTTCAGGTCAATTTGATCGGTAGCTTTAATGTGGCGCGCTTAGTGGCAGCAAGTATTGCCAAACGTGTGGCGGCCAGCGGCGGTCCTAACAATGAAGACCAAGGTATTATTATCAATACCGCATCTATCGCCGCCTTTGATGGCCAAGTAGGACAAGGCAGCTATGCCTCCTCAAAATCTGGGGTAGTGGGCTTGACCCTGCCTTTGGCACGTGAGCTGACTCGCCATGGTATTCGTGTGATGACCATTGCACCAGGTATTTTTGAAACCCCCATGATGGCAGGTTTACCAGAAAAGGCGCAAGAGCAGCTTAAAGCAAGCGTACCTTATCCCAAACGTTTGGGCATGCCTGCAGAGTACGCCAATTTGGTCGCTCATATTATTGAAAATGCCTACCTTAATGGTGAGGTAATTCGTCTTGATGGTGCCATTCGTATGACCTAATAGGCGATGATAATGAGCGTCTAAAATTAGCCCAGTGTCGATAATAAGCTGTCTTCTTAACCGAAGGCGGCTTTTTTGTGTGTTGAGGGGGTCACTTACACCAAGTAACAGATTCACTGCCGCCGGCTACTGTTTTAAGCGGCTTGTGCTATTTAAAATGGTAGTCGCTTTTTATAACTTATAACTTATAGCTTTATAATCTGACAGGAGTTGTATATGCCCGCTACGCCGTCCTTGCAACCGCCAAAAGCTGATACAGTGAAACAGGCCACTCAACCAAAACACAAGCAGCCAGACTCTGACTTGCGTCATGATTATGAAGCGCTGGCCAAGCAGGCGGCGTTACGTTATGTCAGTGATGAGCAGCCTGGCTTCACTCGCAAACGCTGGGGCAAAGGCTTTACTTATAAAGATGCGCTGGGCAATACGGTAAAAGACCCATCACTACGCAGCCGTTTTGATGCTTTGGCCATCCCGCCCATGTGGTCTGAGGTGTGGATTTGTGAGTATGAGGATGGGCACCTGCAATGTACAGGCCGTGACGAGAAAGGTCGTAAGCAGTATTTATATCACGAGCAGTGGAATCAGGTACGCGATATGGCCAAGTTTGATGCGGTAATGGGATTTGGTAATGTGCTGCCTAAGCTGCGCGCACAAGTTGAGCAAGATCTTGCGGCGCCAGCGCTTAGCCGTGCTAACGTATTGGCGGCGGTAGTAAAACTACTTGAAACCACCTTAATTCGTATCGGCAATGACCGCTATGCTAAGCAAAACAACAGCTATGGTCTGAGCACTTTGCGCAGCCGTCATGTCACTGAGACTGAGGAGGGGCTTGCTTTTGACTTTGTCGGAAAAAGCTCTAAAGCGCATCATATTGAGCTACAAGATGAGCGTTTAGTTGACATTGTTCAGGCGTGTTCTGATTTACCAGGCTATCGCATTTTTAAATATATCGATGAAGCTGGTGAGAAGCAGGTGGTCGAGAGCGGTGATATCAATGAGTATCTGCGTACCCATACTGGTTATGAGTATAGCGCTAAAGACTTCCGCACTTGGATGGCGACGGTGCTGGCGGCCGCTTACCTATATGAGTATGCCGATGATGAGGTGCTGGCAAGTGAGCCTGACAGTAAGCTGCGTCAGCAATTGGTGGTTGATATGGTTAAAGAGGTGGCGCGTAATTTGGGCAATACACCAAGTGTCTCGCGCGCCTCTTATATTCATCCCAAAATTATTGAGCGCTTTTTACAAGACAGCTTTATGGACGCTTATAAGCAGGGGCGGCGTGGCCGTAGCAAAAAATATCAATCGCTTGATGAAAAAGCAGTGTTGGCATTGTTAACCACAAACGAGTAATCTATCTCACTTTAATCTTGAATAGTTAGGCGCTTATAGATCAGCGCAGTACATCTTCTTTTAATGGCATTAATTTTTTAGACACTCGACCATGACTCGCTTTATTTTTGTCCCTGCGACATCGACTTCCACGTATCCGGCTTTAAGCGAAGAGCTTGAGGCGGCATCTGTGTGGCTACAGACCGTGTCGGCGGGCGACTGGGCTTGGCTTGGGGTCGCTATTCATATCACCCTAACGGTGTTTATGATCGTGCGTATCTTATCTACTCAGCGCAATAATGGGATTGCCATTGCGTGGTTGGTATTGTTATTTGCCATCCCTTTTTTGAGTATTATTGCTTATGTCTTGGTGGGTGAACCCTATTTGGGCAAAAGCTATAAATCACGTAACTCACAAGCCCAAAAAATGCTAAAGGCTGTCGCCAAACGTGAAGCGATTCAGTTGGCCAAAGTCGATGATACCTTGCCGCAGCGCTATCAAGGAGTCAGTCGTATTGGTACTTTTGATACTGGATTTGGGGTGTATGATAAGCACAAGATGCAGCTACTGACCTCAGCACAGGCCACGTTTGAGTCGCTAATTTCTGATATTAATCATGCCACCACCTTAATTTTGATGGAGTTTTATATCATCTATCCCAAAGGCCGGGTCCAAGAGGTCTTTGAGGCTTTAATTGCCGCAGCACAAAGAGGCGTGGAGTGTCAGATATTAGCAGATAGTGTGGGCAGTTTTAGCTTCTTTACTGATGACTGGCATAAGCGGCTAACGCAAGCAGGTGTGACCATCCATCAGTCGCTGCCAGTGGGGTTATTTAAGACCTTATTTAAACGTACGGACCTACGCAATCACCGCAAGATTGTGGTTATAGATGATGATATTGGCTATACCGGTAGCTTCAACTTGGTTGATCCTGAGTTTTTTAAACAAGACAAGGCGGTAGGTCAGTGGATTGACTTAATTATGCGCATTGAAAGTGAGAAACCGGTAAGTGTGGTGACCGCTTTGGCCGCAGTGAATGTGACTGATATTGGTGCTGAGAGCCTAACTAATTTAAAAGAGCTTGGCTTGCGCATTGATAACAATATTAATATTTATACACGCAAACTGTATCGTCCCAAGCCGGCCATTAATGATATAAATGATAAGGCATCGGGTTATCTATCGCGGCAAATCGCCTCTTTTAACTTAAGTGATGAATATGGTCATGACTTTAAGGCCTCTGATCAAAAAGTACAGGAGGGGGCAGACGAGAGGTTGCCGCAGAAGCTGGCAGGCTATATGCAGCAAATTGCCAACTTGCCAGCAATAGATAATGTCATGGCGCAGCTCATTCCTTCAGCGCCGCGCATTACAGAGCATGTGATTTATAACACCTTATTGACTGTGTTTCACCGCGCAGATCGACGCATTCAAATTACCACCCCCTATTTTGTCCCTGATGAGGCGCTGTTAGCGGCATTAACTACCGCGGCAAAACGAGGCGTGGAGGTGACCTTAATTTTACCCAAAAAGGTCGACTCGTTTTTTGTGCAGCATGCCTCACAAGCGTCGTACTCTATTTTGATGGAGGCTGGGGTTAATATTGCCTTATTTAATGGCGGTTTGTTGCATGCAAAGACGGTGGTGATTGATGATGACTACTGCTTATTTGGCACCGTCAATATGGACATGCGTAGCTTTTATCTGAATATGGAGATTAGCTTAGCGCTTTATACCCCAAGTATTGTGGCACAAGTTGTGCGCTGCCAGCAGGCGTATTTGACCCAGTGTGAGATGCTGGATCTGGCACACTGGGAGAGCCGGCCGACTTATAAGCGTTTATTTGATTCGGGCATACGTTTGTTTAGCCCGTTATTGTAGATATATTATTGATAGCAATCGCTATTTTAAACATTTTAAATGGGGTAAAATAACGCCTATTTTTTCCGCCATTGGTTTTATTTCTTTTTATAAGGTGATATTGGGTCGATCATGCCAGACAAAAATGCCACAACCTCCTCTGAACCACCCTCCGCCTTAAACGCAACTGCTGGCCAAAATGGCCAGGCCTTATCGCCGCCTTGGTATTATACTTTAGTGATAAAGCTGTTAAAGCCGCTGTATAGGATAGCGCTGTGGCGTCGGCATAATAAAGCCAATAAGACAGGTTTGCCTGTGGCTGATTACAAAAGTGAAATTGATGCTCGATATGGCCGCCGCTACCCGCTGCCGCCGCGTTTGGCCACTGCCACAGAGGTCAGTGAGCGCACTTCGGCCTTTTATAACACTCTCATTTGGTGTCATGCCGTGTCACTGGGTGAGACCAATACCATTGCGCCTATGCTCAAGCAGATGCTCAAACAAGGCGCAAGGCTATGGATTACCAATACCACACAGACTGGATTTGCCCGCACTGAGGCCTTGTTTGCTGAAGCAATAGCTGCCGGTCAAGTGGTGCACACTTTTGTGCCAGTAGATGACAAGGCTGTGATCCAAAAGTTTGTGGATAATGCCAAGCCAGATTTGGCCATGTTCGTTGAGACTGAGCTGTGGGCCAATATTTTAGCGGTTCTTAAGCAATCTAATATACCGTCAGTCTTAGTCAATGCCCGCTTATCCCAAAAATCTTATGACAACTATGCCAAACATGCTGCCGTTAGTAAGGGCATGGTCCACAACTTAACTATGATTATCGCCCAAGATGCCGACTCCGCTAAGCGCTTTCGTTATCTGGGCACTGACGTTGTTAAAATCCGCCGTGCCAACTCCTTAAAATGGTCGACCGGCTCCATGCAGCCAAAACCGCTAGATCAACTGCGCAGTGAATTTGCCGCAAATACTCAGGCTCTACAGCGGCCGATTTGGGTAGCCGGCAGTACGCATGATGGCGAGGAGACTGCCGTGCTTAATGCCCATAAGCAGCTATTGACTCAGCCGCATATGGCGAACGCTTTACTTATCTTAGTGCCGCGCCATCCTGAGCGCTTTGATGCCGTGGCTGAGCTGATTGAACAGACTGGACTTAACTACCGCAGGCGCAGTGAGCAGCAACTGATTGATGTCGATACTCAAGTGTATTTGGCTGATACCATGGGGGAGCTAGGTGACTGTTATGAGCTGTCTGATGTGGCCTTGGTTGGTGGCTCTTTGGTCAATATCGGTGGTCATAATCCGATTGAAGCGGCCAGTCTGGCTAAGCCCATCATCATGGGGCCTTATACCCAGTCGTGTCATGAATTGGTGAGTGAGTTGAGCGCAGCTGGCGCCCTAGTGGTGGTAGACGCCGCTGAAGGCCATGCCCAAAAGCGCAGTAATAAACAATCAGCGACTAAAGGCAGCGATGGGGGGCAAGCACCGGCGCCGCAATCGACGCTGCTGCAAGCTGTGCTTCAGTGGCTAGCCTATCCTGAGCAAGCACAGCGGGCCGGCCAACTAGGCGCGCAGCTGGTGGCCAAAAAAAGCGATGCCATGCAAAAGCAGCTAGCTATGATAGAGAGCTTATTGATTAAAAAGCAAATTTCCTTATCTGCTAAGCCAGATCCTAAACAAGAGCCGCTGGACCTTGATTACTTTAAAGTACGTACCCGTAGCGATGGCAGAGATGTGGACAGTGGCGAGCTATGAACCTAATTTTATTAGATCAAGCGGAGCCATCTAGCGCTCAGACTGTACTTTGTGATCCGGCTCAAATTCAGCACATACGCCAAGTGCTACAGCTTGGTGTTGGTGATCACTTAAAGGTGGGGCAAAAGCACGGAAATATAGGGACAGCTGTCATTAGCGAGATGCGCTCTAATCAGATAATATTGACTGATATGGTGTTAACGACTGCGCCGCCGGCCAAGCTGGATTTGACTGTCATACTGGCGCTACCTCGGCCCAAAGTCTTGCGCCGCCTGATTATGGATATGACGGCTATTGGTGTGCGAGATATTGTGCTGGTAAACAGCTATCGCACCGATAAAAGTTACTGGCAAAGCCCGATGTTAACTCGCCTAGATGAGTTTGTTCACGAGGGACTGCAGCAAGGGATGGACACGGTGCCACCCAATATTTATCTAAAAAAACGCTTTAAACCCTTTGTCGAAGACGAGCTGAGCCTTTGGGCACAAGCGCAGCAGGCAGTGGTGGCCCATCCTTATGCGGCGACAAGCTTTAGCGACTTGAGTGACCGCAATGGCTTGCCACAAATTTTGTGCATAGGTGCAGAAGGTGGCTGGATTGAATATGAAATTGAGCTGCTGCACAATAATGGCTGTCATAGCGTAAATTTAGGCGATCGCATCTTGCGTACTGAGGCAGCGGTCAATGCGTTATGTGGCCGCTACTTCTAAAGCCGTTGTCGCACATATATTTTTAATAGATAAACAGGTAAGCTGCTAGGCCTATTACAGGTTAAGTATTTTAACCTTGTTTTAATTTTTCACCCCACTGTCCAAAAAATCATAGGTCTTAGCCATGTTAAACCCTGTTCGTGCCAGCCTTCCTATTTTTGCCAAAGCAACCTTGGCGCTGATGGTAGCTGCGGTCAGCCTAACTGGGCTGGTAGGGTGCTCAAGCCGCTCAGACACAGATACTGCTCAAGATAAAAAAGAGCAGCCACTGATGAGCCAAGAGCGCTTTCAGGTAGGTACCGATCTTGATATAGCCATGCTCAAGCCGCTGAGCGATGCTTATAAACAAGAGACGGGCATTAGTATCGAGTGGGTGCCTGTGGATCGGCAAGTATTTACCATACATTTTGATGAAGAGCCGCCGTTACACTTCGATGTGCAGCTGCCCAAAGGGGTGGATATGCTAATGATGCACAGCGCTTATAGCTTAGCCGATGCCAATGCCAGTCATGTGCTGCAACCGGTGGGATCAGAGAAGCTCACCACCCGAGTGCCGGCGCAATATAAAGACCCCCAAGGCCATTGGTTTGGGGTGGCCAAATATGCAAGAACCTTGGTGTATAACCGCAATAAGGTGAACGAGCCTGAGCTCATTAACTACGCTGGACTTGCCGCAAAAAAATGGTACGGCCGCTTGTGCATGACCGATATTTATAGCCCAGAAAACCAAGCCATTGCTAAAATGATGATGTCGTATCGGGGCACGAAGCTGACCCCAGAGATTTTGGCCAATTGGCAAACCAATATGGGCCGCCCCTCAGCCAGTAATGAGGACATCTTAAAAAATATAGAGCAAGGCCGCTGTGATGTGGGTATTGTCGACAGCGATGTGTTCTGGCACCATGCCAAAACCCATCCCGACACACCCATTCGCTTAATGTGGGCCAATCAAATTAACCGCGGCACCCTGACTAATACCATTAGTATCGGTATGATTGATGAGGGTGAAGAGGTGGGTCAGGCATTGAGATTTATGGAGTGGTTGGTCAGTGACCGCGGGCAAGCGTTATTGGCTTTTTATACCAGTGCCTTTCCTGTGGTGGATATCAAAGATGACAGTATAAATATGCAGGCGCTGCGTCCTGAGTGGACTGAGTTTGAACCAGACCTCACGGCGTTGCCGGACATTATTGCCAATCACAGCAAAATTGAGCCGCTTAAAATGGAGCCTGAGCCGGTGCTTGAAGATAAAGCCGGCGCTGCTGCTAGCACCAAAGACAATAGCGAGGCCGAAGCAGCGGTACAAAACGATTTAACCCAGGCTTCTAAACAGGCTGCCTTACAGCGTACACAGGCTGCCCAATCTGAGGCAGCAGGGGGTACTACGCCGCCTATAGTGATGCAAAATGTAGAGTAAAACGGCTCAATGGGATGAGGTTTTAAATGAGATTGGTTAGTTATTGATAATTGTTACTATTTGTATTAAGATGCCAATCTGTGTTTAATTACAGGATTGTAACAAACACAGTTTAGACCAAACTAAAAATCAATTCTCTAAAGAGGCCAAAATGGGTACAGATAGACAAGTAACAGCAGTAGCACATTCAGGAGTAACAAAATACTCATTACTGAGTGCAGCTGTGATTGGTGCATTGGCATTAACTGGATGTAATAAGCCTGCAGATCAAACTCAAACTACTGAAACCGAAAACAGCGCAGAAGTGGCACCCACTGCTGACGCCAAAACTGTAACCATTTACTCCTCACGCAATGAGCAGCTTATCCAGCCTTTATTAGATGAGTTTACTAAAGAAACGGGTATTCCTGTAGAGCTTGTGACTGATGACAGCGGCCCACTTATGGCGCGTTTGCAAGCAGAAAGCACCAATACCCCCGCCGATATGCTATTGACTGTAGATGCCGGTAACTTATGGCAAGCTGCGCAGCAAGGCCTACTACAGCCTCTAAACTCTGAAGTTGTGAACAGCAATGTCCCTGCAAAATACCATTCAGTAGATGACTTATGGACTGGTCTGTCCCTGCGTGCACGTACTATTTTTTATGATCCAGCCAAAGTAAACCCAAGCGACTTATCTACTTATGCAGATCTTGCTGATCCAAAATGGAAAGGCAAATTGTGCCTTCGCACCTCCAAAAAAGTATATAACCAGTCTTTAGTCGCCAGCATGATTGAGCATTTAGGCGCTCAAAAAACCGAAGAAATTGTGAAAGGCTGGGTGGCAAACTTAGCCGCCCCTGTGTTTAGTAATGATACCAAGCTGTTAGAAGCCATTGCCGCTGGTCAATGTGAAGTTGGTATTGCAAATAGCTACTACTATGGCCGTATCTTGGATGAAAACCCAAGCTTCCCTGTAAAACTATTTTGGGCCAACCAAGGGGAAGGCGCTGAAGCAACTGGTACACATGTGAACGTATCGGGTGCAGGTATTATCAAATCCTCTGATAACGTAGAGGGCGCTCGTAAGCTGATTGAGTGGTTATCATCAGATACCGCCCAAGGCAAATACGCCAGCAGTGATAAAGAATTCCCAGTAAAAGAAGGAATTGATGAGTCAGACATGTTGCGCTCATGGGGCAGCTTCAAGCAAGACGACATCAATGTGAGCATCTTTGGCCAGCGTCAAGCTGAAGCGGTTCAATTAATGGATCGTGCAGGATACGAATAACCTATTATTGACATTAAAATAGTAGCAAGATTGTGACACTGCGCTAGAGAGAAAACCAAAATCAGTGCTAAAGTCAAAGGGCAGTGTTCACCGCTTGTCCTAGGGCTTGGCAATAGGGTTTTATGAAAGCAACTATCTCTAAAGGGTCCTTAATAGCGAAATCAATCTTAGTATTGGTTTCGCTATTTATGTTGATACCTGTCTTTATTGTTATGCGCTCTTGGCTTGAGCCCATGGCTGATATCTGGAAGCATTTGGCAGATTATGTACTGCCACAAGTACTCAAAAACACCGCCTTAATCTTATTACTTGTCACGTTGATTGCGGGTAGTTTAGGTACTTATTTGGCGTGGCTGACCAGCATGTATCGCTTTACCGGACAGAAGTTTTTTGTTTGGGCTTTAATGCTACCCTTTGCTATTCCTGCTTATGTGCTGGCCTTTGTTAGTGTTGGGCTTTTTGATTATAGCGGCGTGCTACAGACCACTTTAAGAGAGCTGAATATAACGGGCGCACTTGGGGCACAAATTCGTAGTGTCTGGGGTGCCGGAATTATCTTATCACTGGTATTTTATCCTTACGTGTATCTGCTGGCGCGGCAAGCCTTTTTATCCCAAGGCCAGCGTGCATTAGAGGCCGGACAAATGCTGGGACTTACCCGCAGACAGGCCTTTTTTAAAGTGGCACTACCACAGGCCATGCCTTGGATTGTGGGTGGTTTGCTGCTGACGTGGATGGAGACTTTGGCAGACTTTGGTGCGGTCTCAGTATTTAATCTAGATACCTTTACTACAGCCATTTACAAAGCTTGGTTTGGCTTCTTTAGCTTAACCACAGCTGCCCAGCTGGCCGCCTTGCTTATCATTACTGTGTTTTTAATTTTGATAATCGAGCGCTATTGGCAAAAAAAACGCAGCTATTTACCCAGCGCTGGCCATCGTCAGCGTGAAGAGCTTACCGGACTGCGTAATCTATGGGCCTTTGGCTTTAGCCTGCTTATCTTTATTTTGGCTTTTGGCTTACCGATGACTCAGCTTATCGTCTGGGTGATAAAAAACTATCACATAGATCTAGATGAGCGCTATTGGGGCTTTGTCAAAAATACCTTGGTGATAGCAGGCGCTACGGCCATCGCCATTGCGTTAGTTGCGCTATTGATAGCTTGGATGCTGCGTCAATACCCAAGCCGCAGCAATCAGCTGTTGGTATCTTTGGCTAACTTGGGCTATGCCGTCCCAGGCACGGTACTGGCAGTGGGGGTGTTTATTCCCATTGCTTGGATAGATAATTTATTAATTGCCCAGCACATTACTACCACTCAAGTGGTCAGTGGCAGTGTGATTGTCATGCTATGCGCTTTGGCCACCCGGTTTATGACGGTAGGCTTTCAGCCGATAGACCGCCAGTTGAATCGCTTAACGCCAAGTCAAGAGCAGGCGGCACAGCTATTGACCACCAACCGCTTGCAACGCTGGCGCCAGGTATATTTACCAGTGATTAGTCCTGGGGTATTTACTGCGCTGATTATGGTGTTTGTTGAGGTTACCAAAGAGATGCCAATTACGCTGATGACACGCCGCCAAGGCTGGGATACTTTGGCAGTGCGGGTTTTTGAGATGACCTCTGAGGGGATGTATGAACGGGCCGCATTGCCAAGCTTAACCATCGTCTTGGTGGGATTGATTCCGGTTATTTTGTTAATTCGTCAATCGGATAAAACCTAGCAGTGCTGCATAAAGCTTGGGTGACTCTAAGCCTTGATTTCTTCAAATATCAATAAGTTAGCTGTCTTAGTAGTAACTTGTTAGTGTGACAACCTTCTTATTAAGATAAATAGCCTAAGCAAAACGGTGGATAACTATGCAAACCAGCCCCAATCGCAGTGTGAATCATTCTCTTGAAAATGTGAGCCATGAGGACAGTGCAGATTATTTAGTGCTTGATAATATCAGTGTCAGCTTTGGTCATACTGAGGTGGTAAAGTCATTATCGATGCGTTTGAACCAAGGTGACATCGGTTGTTTGCTTGGGTTTAGTGGCTGTGGTAAGACCACGGCTTTGCGTGCCATCGCTGGTCTTGAGCAGCCGCATCAAGGTAGGGTGGTGCTCAATGGCAAAACCTTAACTGATATTAATCAAGGTAAGGTTACTGTACAGGTTATGCCAGCTAAGCGTGATATGGGTATGGTGTTTCAAGACTATGCACTGTTTAGCCATCTGACAGTCAGTGAAAATATTGGCTTTGGTTTACACCGCTGGAGCAAGGCAGATAAGGCGGCACGTATACAAGAGATGCTAGAGTTGGTGGAATTGACTGAACACGCCAACAAGCGTATCAATCAGCTCTCAGGTGGTCAGCAGCAGCGCATTGCTTTAGCGCGCGCTTTGGCGCCTAAGCCTGAGCTGTTATTACTTGATGAGCCATTTTCAAACCTAGATATGATGCTGCGTGAGTCATTAGCAGCCAAGGTACGAGACATCCTAAAGCGCACCCATACCACGGCCATCTTAGTCACCCACGATCAGCATGAAGCCTTTGCTATTGCTGATAAAATTGGGGTGATGCATAACGGTAAGCTTGCACAGTGGGCGACCCCTGATGAGCTGTATCATGAGCCCAGCAGTCCATTTATCGCCGAGTTTATCGGGGAGGGGGCCATGATTGATGGGGTCATTGAACAAGGTGTTATCAAGACTGCACTGGGGGATATTAAGCGCTATCCTGAGCCGATTCATGCCACTCATAAAGGCTTTGACTATGATACTTATTTTAGCCAAGGTGAGGTGTGTGAGTATGACTTTCCTAATGGCACCAAGATTAAAGTGCTCATTCGCCCAGATGACATAGTACATGATGATCATAGCCCTCAGCATGCCATGGTGGTAGAGCGGGTGTTTCGCGGTGCCAACTTCTTATATCGTCTGCGTTTGGATAATGGCGAGGAAGTGCTGTCTTTGGTTTCAAGCCACCATGATCACCCCGTGGGCGCAGACATAGGGTTTCGGCCGCTAATGGCGCATGTGGTATTGTTCCAAGGTGATAATTTAGAAGACATGACCACGTGGCAGCGTATCTAATGGCTGACACACTAATTAATTCATTCATTAATCGCAAACTGGTTAATCACAAACTAGATACTGACAGTTAAGCATCAAAAGAGGCCTGAACATGCAGGTAACGCCCCAGCCATTTATAAGGGGTTTGATCTGAATAGCGCAGCTCCATCTCAATTACAGCCTCAGGATTGGTGTGACCACCACGTTTTAGCGGCGCATAGTCATGAAACACACGCAGCCCGCTTACTTTATCAATCATAAAGCCTTGCGCCTTTAGCCAAGCGTCAGCTTCTTCATAGCTGACGGGGTTATTGGGCGTCAGGCTTTTTTTGTTGTCTGATTTGAAATTGGGGTTATTGAGCAAGTTAAAATTGCCCATAATCAGATTGCGGTATATGAAGCTTGCGGGGTTATAAAAGCACAGCGACAGTACGCCGGTAGGTGCAAGCCACTGCGCAAAAAATGGCATAATCTGTTGCGGCTCAGCCAACCATTCAAGCAGCGCATGACACAAAATCAAGTCATAGCTTTGTTTGTTGTGCTCCCCAAGCAAGTCCTCAAGCTGTTGATAGGGGCAGACTAACCAGGTTACTTGAGTCAACACGCCCAATTGTTCAGCACTTTTTTTGGCCTCAGTGAGCATGTTGTCTGAGATGTCATTGATCGTAACCATGTGACCTTGAGCGGCCAGCTGCAATGACAACTGAGCCAATCCAGCTCCCACATCAAGTATTTTTAATGGCCGCTTTAACTGAGCGGATAGCTGCTCGACTGTCTGAGCCAAGTCGCGCTTGAGCACTGCCAGACGAATCTCCCCTTTTAAGCCGCCATAGACTTTTTTGACAAAATGCTCGGTGATGGGATCAAAGTTACGGTCTTTATCTGCACTCATGTCAACTTAGCCTTTATCAAAAATAGGGGATAAAATGGGGTTAAAAAATCATAGATTGTAACCAAGTTAGCAGAATTTACCAACAAATATCCTATGCTTTTTGACGCAGGCTTAGAAGGTGTTTTTTTTCTGGCTGAAAATCACTGAATTTGGCAAGGGTTGTGGAGTTAATGTCAGTCAAATCGCCCGCTTGAGCGTAATTTATGCTAAAATACAGCAGGTAATTATTAGCATAAAAATTTAAAAAATAGTTTGCAGTTGTCCTCATAAAATTCGTGATTGCCGGGCTAAAAAACCAAGCCAAACTTCATGCTAAAAAATCACGCCCAAAAATGAGATCAGCTGCTAACATGGAGATGTATGTATGAGTGATTCGGTCAGTCCCATTGCCATCGTAGATGAGATGAAGCAATCCTACCTTGATTATGCGATGAGCGTTATTGTGTCTCGAGCATTACCTGATGTGAGAGACGGGCTGAAACCTGTGCATCGCCGTATCATGTACGCCATGCATCAGCTGTCAAACGACTACAATAAACCCTATAAAAAATCGGCCCGTGTGGTCGGTGACGTAATCGGTAAATATCACCCCCATGGTGATACTGCAGTGTATGATGCCATTGTGCGTATGGCGCAGGACTTTAGTCTTCGCTATCCCATGGTTGACGGTCAAGGTAACTTTGGTTCTATCGATGATGACCCTGCTGCAGCGATGCGTTATACCGAAGTTCGTATGACCAAGCTGACGCATCAAATGCTGGGTGATTTGGACAAAGATACTGTCGATTGGGAAGACAACTACGACGGCTCTGAGCGTATGCCAAGCGTTCTGCCTGCTCGTATCCCGAACCTATTGGTTAACGGTGCAACCGGTATTGCGGTTGGTATGGCCACCAACATGGCGCCACACAACTTAACTGAAGTATTAAATGCTTGCTTGGCCTATGCCGACAACCCCAATATCTCAAGTGAAGAGCTGACCAATTACATCTCCGGACCTGACTTTCCTACTGGTGGCATTATCTATGGCCGCTCAGGTATCGTTGATGCATACCGTACCGGTAAAGGCCGCTTACACATTCGTGGTCGCTATCATATTGAGCCGATGAGCGATACGGGTGTTAACCGTGATCGTGAGCGCATTGTATTTACCGAAATTCCTTATCAGTCTAACAAAGCCAAACTGATTGAGCGCATCGCAGAATTGGTTCGTGATAAAAAGATTGAGGGTATCTCTGAGATTCGTGATGAGTCCGATAAAGATGGTATGCGCATTGCCATTGACCTGCGCCGCGGTGAAGTGGCCGAAGTTATCGTCAATAACTTATTCTTGCAGACCCCACTTGAGTCAAGCTTTAGCATTAATATGGTGGCCTTAGATAATGGCCAGCCAAAGCTTATGACCTTACGTCAACTGATTGCCGCCTTCGTGCGTCACCGCCAAGAAGTGGTCACCCGCCGCACCATATTTGAATTAAATAAAGCCAAAGCCCGTGGTCATTTGTTAGAAGGTTTGACCGTAGCGCTGGCCAATATCGATGACATCATCGCGACTATCAAAGAGTCGGCCAACCGCGGTGAAGCTCGTGAGAAGCTATTGGCCCAGATTTGGGATTCAGGGACAGTTGTCGCTATGCTACAGGCAGCGGGCCGTGGCACGCTAGCGGCGGGTGACCTACGCTCAGTACGTCCTGAATACATTGAGGGTGAGGATTTAAAAAATCCGTTTGGCCTGATTGATCAAGGCAACAATTACCGTCTATCGCTTGAGCAGGTCAATGCTATCTTAGAGATGCAGCTGCATCGTCTAACCGGTCTTGAGCAAGATAAATTAACCGAAGAGTATCAAGACTTATTGCGTCAAATCGCTGAGCTTGAATCTATTTTGGCAGATTTTGATAAGCTGATGATGGTTATCAAAAATGAAATGCTTGAGATTTTAGAGAACTTCGGTGATGAGCGACGTACTGATATTGTTGACTCACGTACCGACTTTAGCCGTGAAGATTTAATCCCAGAGCAAACCGTGGTATTAACCGTATCTCGTACCGGCTACGCTAAGACTCAGCCTATTAGCGATTATGTGGCACAAAAACGTGGTGGTAAGGGTAAATCTGCCACAGCGATGAAAGAAGATGATGTGATCGATCACTTAGTGGTCACCTCAACGCACGCCACGGTACTTTGCTTTACCGATAACGGCCGAGTGTTTAGCTTACGCGGCTTTGAAGTACCGATTGCCAGCCGCGGTGCCCGTGGTCGCCCCTTAGTCAATATTATTGGGCTTGAGCCAGATGAAATTGTCACCACCATCTTGCCGATTCCGAATTTATCAGAAGAAATTGACAGCCATTTTGTGTTCTTTGCCACAGCGAACGGTACCGTTAAACGTGTCGAATTGTCACAATTTGCCAACATTCGCTCAAACGGTCTGATTGCTATTGGCCTAGAAGAGGGTGATAAGCTGGTGTCTGCACGCATTACCAACGGCGAGCAACAAGTGATGCTGTTTGCCTCAAGTGGTAAAGCCATCCGCTTTGATGAAAATGATGCCCGCGTTATGGGACGTACTGCCAAAGGCGTACGCGGTATGCGTATTGCAAATGATGAGTTTATCAAGTCGCTGGTAGTCATCGAAGAGGATGTGCAAGAGATTTTGATTGCTTGTGAAAATGGCTATGGTAAACGTACCCCTGTTGATGAGTTTAATGCCCAAAACCGTGGCGGCGGTGGTGTGATTGCCATCAAGACCAGTGAACGTAACGGCGCACTCGTTCGTGCCACTAAGGTTCAGCCAGAAGATGATATTATCTTAATCTCTAACAAAGGTACTTTGGTGCGTACCCCCGTGGCTCAAGTAGCAACCTCAGGTCGTAACACGCAAGGGGTTACCTTAATCCGTTTATCTAAGGATGAAGCCTTAGTGGCCATGGCACGAGTTGAAGATACCGGTGAAGAAGATGAGCTGGTTGAAGCAATGATTGAAGATGGCTTACTGACCGGTGACGTACTTGACGCGGATAAAGACAGTGACGTTGTGGACCACTCTGATACTCTAGAGTAGTTAGCTTGAGTAACAAAACAGTGCTATGACAACCCGCTTAGAGTGTATAGAATGCCGGCATAATCTGTCGGCATTTTTTATTTCATAATCAAGGATCGCTTATGTCTGATTTACATTTACATCACTTACAAAAGTCACGTTCGTTTCGTATTTTATGGCTTCTAGAAGAGCTGGGTGTGCCGTATCAACTGACCAGTTATGAGCGTAATAAATCTTTTTTAGCGCCTAAGAGCTTAGAGCGTATCCATCCTGTCGGCAAATCGCCGATTCTTGAAGTAAAAGGATTGGATCCTAAGCACCCTGATAACAGCACTGCTTTAATCGAATCTGGGCACATCATAGATTACCTCATGGCCAAATATGATACCAATTATGAGCTGCATCCAAAAACTGATGCCGATGATGCCGCTTGGCGTGACTATGACTTTTGGATGCATTATGCCGAAGCGTCTGCCATGCCAGCCTTGGTCATGCGCTTGGTATTTTCAAAAGTAGTGGAGCGCTCTCCGGCCCTAATTAAGCCGATCGCTAAAGGGATTCGTAAGCAAGTAGAAGCCTCTATGATTACTAAAAATGTTAATAATTCGCTAGAGTTGGTCGAACAAACCTTATCGAGTAATCAGTTTTTTGCAGGGAGCGAGTTTACGGCAGCGGACATTCAGATGGCATTTTTTGTTGAAGCAGCCAACTCAGGCGCAGGCCTTGATGAGGTGCGTTATACCAGTACTTTAAACTGGTTAAAGCGTTGCCAAGGTCGTCCGGCCTATAAAGCGGCAGTGGCAAAAGGAGGTAAGCTTGAGTTCTAAGCGTCAACACTCTCAATTGCACTCTGATGTACCCCAAAAACCGGAACTGCTCAAAAACAGCAAAATAAAGATTTTTGTCTTATTACTTTGTGTCGTCAGCTTCTATGCTGGGTGGCAAGCCAGCCGTTCGCACTTGGTCAAAGAGTGTCAGATGGCCGGTGCCCAAACTAGCGTTGAGCAAGGTCTGGTTTATTGTAAAATGCCTTAACAGCTGGACAAACAAATTTGGGTAAAAAAATTACCTAGATTATTGTTAAAATGACGAATATTGGATGTTATGTCCTAAACCTGCGTTCCTTTTTTATGAAGGGTTCGCAGGTTTTTTTTGGTCAAAATATTGAAAAAAACACAGCTAAATCTTATATATAACACTAATTACCCCTTGGTCATCGAAAAAATTTGACATTGTTAAAAAACAAGTAGGGATGACTTGAAAAGCTAAGACCCTAGCTGCATATATATAACAGAACAAAGCAATTTAAGTTAACAACAGGTGTATAGTATTTATGCCTTAAGTTAAAGATTGCTTTTAGACAATTGATATAAAAAATATAAAATACGCCTATTACAAGGACAATCCTATGAGATTTGATAAATTCACTCAAAAGCTACAAGCAGCGCTCCAACAAGCTCAAAGTCTGGCCATTGGTCGAGACCACACCAGTATTGGACCGGTGCATATTATGGCCGCTTTATTAGAAGATGAGTCTAATATCTCGGTGTGTCAGCAAGCCGGTGCCAGTATTCCGGCACTAAAAAATGGCGTGGCCAAAGCCTTGGACAATCAGGCAGTGATTGCCAATCCAACTGGTGAAGTCAACTTAAGCCCAGATGCGGTGAAAGTGCTTAACTTAGCTGACCGTCAAGCCCAAAAAGCGGGTGATGATTATATTGCTACCGAATGGTTATTATTGGTGTTAGCGGAACAAGGCGATACCAAAAAACTGTTTAATACAGCCGGTGTTACTGCTGAGAAATTAAAAGCGGTTATCGAACAATTGCGGGGAGAGCAGACTGTGGACAATCAAAATGCTGAAGATCAACGTGATGCGTTAAATAAATATACCATTAACCTAACTGAGCGTGCCGAGCTTGGTAAGCTTGATCCTGTGATTGGCCGAGATGAAGAGATTCGTCGTACCATTCAGGTGTTGTCACGCCGTACTAAGAATAACCCAGTACTTATCGGTGAGCCTGGTGTGGGTAAAACTGCTATTGTTGAGGGTTTGGCCCAAAAAATCGTTAATGGCGATGTGCCAGAGGGTCTGCGCCGTAAAGAGGTGTTATCGTTAGACTTAGGTGCCCTAATTGCTGGTGCAAAATATCGCGGTGAGTTTGAGGAGCGTCTAAAAAGCGTGCTCAATGATTTGGCCAAGCAAGAAGGCAATGTCATCTTATTTATCGATGAGCTACACACGATGGTGGGCGCAGGTAAGTCGGATGGGGCGATGGATGCTGGCAACATGTTAAAGCCTGCTTTAGCACGTGGTGAGCTACACTGTGTGGGTGCAACAACGCTGGATGAATACCGTCAGTATATTGAAAAAGATGCTGCCCTTGAGCGCCGTTTCCAAAAAGTATTGGTCGATGAGCCAACAGTCGAGGACACCATTGCCATCTTGCGTGGTCTAAAAGAGCGCTATGAGCTGCACCACGGGGTAGATATCCAAGACAGCGCTATTATTGCTGCGGCGCGCATGAGTCATCGTTATATCACCGACCGTAAGCTGCCTGATAAAGCCATTGACCTGGTGGATGAGGCCGCAAGCCGTCTGCGTATGGAGATGGACAGCAAGCCTGAAGCCTTAGGTAAGCTTGACAGCCGCTTAATTCAGCTAAAAATGCAGCGTGAAGTCTTAAAAAATGAAGAAGATGCTGGCGCTCAAGCAGAACGTAAGGTATTAGATGAGCAGATTGAAGAGCTTGAAAAAGAGTATGCTGATCTTAACGAGATTTGGCAGGCAGAAAAAGCGCTGGTCAAAGGTAGTCAGCAGCTAAAAGACGAGCTGGATAAAGCGCGTATTGCTTATGACAAAGCCAGCCGTGAGGGTGACTATGAGACCATGAGTAAGCTGCAGTATGAGACCATTCCGCAGTTAGAAAAACGCATCACCGAATCTGACTTAGCTGAGCAAAAAGAGCAGACGGGTGAAGGCAATGGTATCAAGCTGCTGCGCAATAAGGTAACCGATAACGAAATTGCTGAAGTGGTGGCGGCGGCTACCGGTATTCCGGTCAACAGAATGCTACAAGGTGAGCGTGAGAAGATGCTGACGATGGAGGAGCGCTTGCATGAGCGAGTCGTCGGTCAAGATGAAGCGGTGCAGTCAGTGGCCAATGCGGTGCGTCGTAGCCGTGCAGGTCTATCAGACCCCAACCGTCCATCAGGCTCTTTCTTATTCTTAGGCCCAACCGGTGTGGGTAAAACTGAGCTGACCAAATCACTGGCCAACTTCTTGTTCGATAGTGAGGATGCGATGGTGCGTATCGACATGAGTGAATTCATGGAGAAGCACAGTGTCAGCCGCTTAGTCGGTGCGCCTCCTGGCTATGTGGGCTATGAAGAGGGCGGTGTATTGACCGAAGCGGTTCGCCGTAAGCCTTATAGCGTTATCTTGTTCGATGAGGTAGAAAAAGCGCATCCTGATGTGTTTAACATTCTACTTCAGGTGCTTGATGATGGCCGTTTAACAGATTCACAGGGGCGAGTGGTGGATTTCAAAAACACAGTCATTATCATGACCAGTAACTTAGGCTCGCACAAAATCCAAGAGATGGCCGGTGATGATTATGAAGAAATCAAAGCATCAGTCATGGAATCTGTCGGTCAGCATTTCCGCCCTGAGTTTGTGAACCGTATCGATGAGATTGTGGTTTTCCATCCACTTGGTATGTCACAGATGGCCGGTATTGCCGACATCCAACTGGATCGTTTACGCAGCCGCTTAAAAGAGCGTGAGATGGACATCAAGCTGTCTGCTGATGCGATGCATATGCTGGTGGCTGTGGGTTATGACCCTGTGTATGGCGCACGTCCGCTAAAACGTGCTATCCAGCAGCAGATCGAAAATCCCTTGTCATTAAAGCTGTTGTCGGGTGAATTTGTCGCCGGTGATACTATCCAAGTGGATGTGGATGACGAAGATAACCTAGTCTTTACCAAAGCCTAACTGTGCTTAGAGCAGACGGATAGGCGACTGGATTTATCACACAGCACACCCCTTATCTACGTAAGTAGGTAAGGGGTTTTTTACTTTTAAGCCACAAGTCATCATATCAAGGCGGCTTAGATCAGTGACAGCGGCCAACACGTGGCTTATGATACTGTCGATTTAGTTAATATTATCTTCAAAGTAAAAACAGCAGGCCATGCGCAAGCTTAGTTAAGAGTAACTGAGCTTTTTTTATGGATAATAAAGAGGCGGCTTACTATTTACTAGGGAGACATGGCTTAGGTTAATTAATAGTATTTTCATACTTTGATAAAAAAATCAATTAAATTTGGTTAATTTATTACAGCAAACCTGTTGCAAAAATTGCTTATTATTAAGAGGATTGTTAAGGTGGCTACTTTTTAAAACAAGGTAGATAAATGAGTGAGTTGAAAATTGGTCGATTGGGTCCTTTTCCCAAGGTCAATAAGCCGGTATTTATAGCCTCAGTTGTATTGATTGTCGGGTTTATCATTTTTGGGGCTCTATTTCCAAAAGTGGCCAATACCGTATTTACACAAGCCCAAAGCTTTATTACCCACAGATTTGGTTGGTTTTTTATTGTGGTCATGAATGCTGCAGTGGTGATGTGTCTGTATTTAATTTTTAGTAAATATGGCGACATTCGTCTGGGACATCAGACCGAAGCACCGCAGTATAGTTTGCCATCTTGGATTGGCATGTTGTTCTCGGCAGGCATTGGTATTGGTATTATGTACTGGGGTACTGCTGAGCCAGTGTACCATTTTATGGCACCACCTTTGGGCGAGAAAGAGACCGTGGAAGCCGCCAAACAGGCGATGAACATCTCATTTTTGCATTATGGTATTCATGCTTGGGCCATTTACGCGTTTGTGGCGCTGTCTTTGGCCTATTTTCATTTTCGCCGTGGTTTACCACTGGCCATTCGTTCAGCGCTATACCCTATATTAGGTAAGCGCATTTATGGCGGCTGGGGCCATACGGTAGATACCTTAGCGGTATTTGGTACCATGTTCGGTGTGGTGACAACTTTGGGTCTTGGCGTGTTACAGATTAACTCAGGTCTAGAGGGCTTATTTAATCTGCCCAACAACATCACCATACAGATTGTGTTGATCGGCTTTATTACCTTACTGGCCTGTGGCTCATTAATGCTAGGCTTGGACAAAGGTATCAAGCGGTTAAGCGATCTTAATATATTTTTGACCTTTGTGCTGTTGGCTTTTGCTTTTATATTGGGCCCCAGTCAGTACATTATGGACAGCTTTGTCGAAAATATTGGTAACTATGTCCAGAACCTAATTCAGTTGGCCTTTTGGAATGAAGCTTACTCTAAGACAGATTGGCAGTCTGCTTGGACCATTTTCTATTGGGCTTGGTGGGTAAGTTGGTCACCTTTTGTTGGTGTCTTTATTGCTCGTATTAGCCGTGGCCGCACCATTCGTGAGTTTTTATTGGGCGTGCTATTTGTGCCAATGGCTATTTTATTCTTCTGGTTCACTACCTTTGGTGGGGTGGCGGTGAATATGGAGCTACTAGGTAACCCAGGCTTTATCGAAGTGGTGCAAAATGATTATGGTAATGCCATCTTCAAACTGATGGAGTTCTACCCCTTTACTCAGGCCACCACCTTGCTGATTGTGGTGATGATTGTGCTGTGGTTTGTGACCTCATCAGACTCTGCAAGCTTCGTGATTGATATGTTAACCTCAGGTGGTGATGCCAATCCTCCTAAGATTCAACGTCTATTTTGGGCAGTGGCTCAAGGATTGGTAGCTGCTATTTTGCTGGCAGCGGGTGGATTGGGTGCGTTACAAGCGGCAGCTATTGTGGCAGGCTTTCCATTTGCCGTGGTGATAGTGGTGATGATGTACTCCTTAATGCGAGGTTTAAGCCGTGACCGCTTAATCTTATACCGCGCTCATCAGTGGTTTATTACCGAGGAGTCGGCTGAGCATAATACTGCTGATGAATTCGTTGATGAAGAGCTGTTGAAAGGCCCTCCTAAGATTATCTCAGGCGATTAACAGCGCATAAGTATAGCGTAGCAAAAAAAATAGCCCACAAACGTGGGCTATTTTTCTGTCTGATACCAAAAAGCTGTCTGATAAAAAAAACAGAAAGCGGGTTAACGCCGATAATCTGCTCTATTTTTGCGCTGAGCCGGTTTGTACATATTTATCGAAGTTCTCAGCATAGTCATCTAAGTTGTCACTGAGCATTTGGCGATACTGCTTGGTATAAAACTCGATAATCTCTTGTTTTTCTTTAGCCAAATCACTGCCTTTAACGAAGCCGATTGAAGCCACAGAAGAGCTATAGCGAGCTGCAGCATACAACAAAGAGGCGCCTACTTGACCTGAGTGTGATTCTGGACCTAATTGGCTGTTGGCCAACTCAATGATGGCATCAGCACGTTTGTAAAAGGCTTCGATGTCTTTCGACAACTCAGGGGTTTGGGTGGTGTTATTGTCGGTCATAATAGATTCAACTTATTTACTTTAAAATTTAGAGCCGTTGTTTATTCTTTATAGCGCTTACTATGAGATATTGGCTAAATATTGGCATCTGCTCTTAGGATTTCGGCTTTATCGGTTTTTTCCCAAGTAAAGGCAGTCTCAGAGCCTGGGCGACCGAAGTGACCATAAGTGGCCGTCTGTTGGTACATAGGCTGCAGCAGATTTAACATGTGGGTAATACCATAAGGGCGCAAGTCAAAGTGGGTGCGGATAAGCTCAATGATCACCTCAGCGCTAACTTTGGCTGTCCCAAAAGTATTGACTGAAATGGAGGTGGGCTCAGCCACACCAATGGCGTAACTGATCTGAACTTCACAGCGCTCAGCCAGACCTGCGGCCACGATATTTTTGGCCACATAACGACCCGCATAAGCCGCACTACGGTCCACTTTTGATGGGTCTTTACCACTAAAGGCACCGCCACCATGACGTGCCATACCGCCGTAAGTGTCTACAATAATTTTACGACCTGTTAGACCGGCGTCGCCTACAGGGCCACCGATGACGAATTTACCGGTGGGGTTAATGTGATAGCGAGTACCGGCATGTAATAAGTCAGCAGGCAACACGTGCTTGATGATGTTTTCCATCACAGCTTCTTGCAAATCAGCTTGTGAGATGTCTGGATCATGCTGAGTCGACAGTACCACTGCGTCAATGGCTGATGGGGTACCGTTGGTGTATTTTAAAGTGACCTGAGCTTTGGCATCTGGACGCAGCCATTTTAGCTCACCTGAGCGGCGCAGCTCTGATTGACGCTCCATCAAGCGGTGTGCAAATTCGATAGGCGCTGGCATTAATACTTCAGTTTCGTTACTGGCATAACCAAACATTAAGCCCTGATCGCCTGCACCTTGGTCTTCTGGATTCATGCGGTCAACGCCCTGAGCGATTTCAGGAGACTGTTTGCCAATCATGTTTATAACGGCACAGGTTTCACCATCAAAGCCTAGGTCTGAATGGTTGTAACCGATACTGTTGACCGTATCACGGACGATACGCTCGATATCGATGTTGGCGGTGGTTGAGATTTCGCCCGCTAAAACCACTGCCCCCGTTTTTACTAAGGTTTCACAGGCCACACGGGCGTGTAAATCTTCACGCATAATAGCATCAAGCAACGCATCTGATATTTGATCTGCCATTTTATCTGGATGGCCTTCACTTACAGATTCTGAGGTAAAAAGTTGATAGTCATGCATAATGAGGGAGTCACTTATAGTCAGGGCTTGTGTTCAGGAACTTGCGATTTTCATCCGATAGAGTTTTAAAAAACATACGACAGAGCTTTAAAAAAGGCCAAGACGATAATCGATAAAATCTGACAAGACAAACGTAGAATTTAAAATAGCATATTTTACCTTGAAGTTGGCCAAAACTCTAGTGACTTGGCCACTATTCATCGGTCGAAAACGGCTTAGTTAGTTTTAGCATAAGTCAAAGCACAAAAATGAGCCCAAAAACATCACATCTCAGCAAATAGTTGTTTGTCTTTGAACATACACTCTGTATAAACAGGGCAAGCGCCGCATTTTGGAGTGCGTGCTTGACAGGTGTAGCGGCCGTGCAAAATCAAATAATGATGGGCATCGAGTATAAAATCATCAGGGACACGTTCAATCAGCTTATGTTCGACTGCCAGAACCGTTTTGCCAGTGGCAAGTCCCGTGCGATTGCTGACTCGAAAGATATGGGTATCGACTGCCATTGTGGGCTGGCCGAAGGCGGTATTTAATACCACGTTGGCGGTTTTTCGGCCGACACCTGCCAGCGCCTCTAAGTCTTTGCGGTTATCAGGCACCACGCTGTTGTGTTTATCGACTAAGTCTTTACAGGCCTTAATCACATTTTTGGCTTTTGAATTATACAGGCCAATGGTTTTGATGTACTGTTTCAAGCCCTCTTCACCCAGCGCATAGATTGCCTCGGGGGTATTGGCCACTGCAAACAGCTTGCGGGTGGCAATATTGACACTGACATCGGTAGCTTGCGCCGATAAGATAACCGCGATAAGCAGCTCAAAGTTACTGCTGTATTCAAGCTCTGTGACCGGCTCATCGATGGCTGCGGCCAGCTTCTCAAAAAAAGGGCGTACATCGCGATTGGGTAGGCGTCTTGATGGTGGGGTATCGGCTGTTTTGTGTTTAACCACTTTACTCATAACTCTACACTCATAAAATAGCTTGGCAATTAACCGGCAATAAGCATCAACTGCTGTTTGAGCGCATCAAGCTCAGCTTGCTTGGTAGCATTGGCACGCACGCTAAGCTGCTTTTCAAGCTTTTTGATTTTGGTACGTAGTTTGGCTGCAGCAATGGTGGCTTTGGCCTGATCTTCGTCAATGTCGAGGCTTTGATGCGAGGCATTACCAATCATGGTCTCTACCATACTAGTCACCGGCTTGGCATGGGTATTGTCTGTCATCTGCTGCGCCACACGGTTTAGGTGAGTGTGATAGCGTTGTCTTAAATGCGCCTGCTCTTTGGCTCTATACTCCGGCGTTTCAAGCGCTATATCGCGTGGCAGCTCTACCAGGTCAATACAGTCAACTGGACAGGGCGCTAGGCACAGCTCGCAGCCTGTACATAGGTCGGTAAAGATGGTGTGCATGTGCTTGCCGGTGCCAATGATGGCATCCACTGGGCATGCCGGAATACACTTGGTACAGCCGATGCAGTCATCTTCGCGGATAATGGCACGCACTTCAGTAGGGCGGCCGGTATGAGCATCCACAGGCCATTGTGACTGACGCACAGGCAGCGACTCACGGCCTAAAATATCAGCTATATCATTACTGACAGGCTGACCGCCGGGTACACACTTATTATGCGCTTCATCATCAACCACTATGGCCACTGCATAAGGCAGGCAGCCGTCAGGATGATCACACAGCCCGCACTGAGTCTGAGGTAAGATGGCATCTACAGCAGCAATGCGCTCACGCTGTTGTGCAGGCAGGCTCTCAAGCCCTAAGCGATTAAATAAGATGGGAAGGGCGTTTAATCGATCAGTGCTCACAAGTACCTCAAAATAAGTTGAATAAAATGAAAACAGGCCGTTTACGCCGCCAACACTTTGGCCAAACTGCTATTGGCCACCTGCATGGCATATTGGCCGATAGGGTAGTTTTGTTGGCGTGCGCTAAGCTGATGGTCAATGGCCAATAACACAGTGGCAAGGTTGGCAAACGTATCATACGTCTGCTCCTGTTTTTTAGGGTGCTTATTATCATCAATATATAAGCTTTCATCAAGCTGTAGTCGCAAGCGGTTAATCATATTGGCCGCATCGCTTAATGCCAAAAATTGTAGCGCACCGGCGAGTTGTTTGAGCGTCGCTGGGATCTGTTGTAGCAAGCTTTGAGGCTGCACAGATGCATTGGTGTTAGAGGCGTGTAAACTATCAAGATACTCACCAATTGCTTGCTCAAGCTGGCGAATAACACGGCGGCTTTGCTTAATGAGCTGTTGATAGGCGGTATCTAGCTGATAAATCGAAATATTAGCATTATTAATGTGTTGCATGGCGGCACCAGGGATATGTGCTTTGGATAAGCCTATAGCAGCATTCTCGGCAACCATCAGCTGAGACAGCAATATATCAAGCTGCTCATCATTTGGGAGATGCCATTTACCAATCTCATGAATGCTATTTTGTAAGCTCTGGGCGGCTTTTGGTAAGTTTAACAGCTGGAAGACTGAGGCCAGCTGTGCCAACTTATCTGTCGCGCTATTAAACTTAGGCACGACTGGCTGCTCTGAACCATCAGCAGATAAAGATACATTAATCTGGGCATCGATATCGGCTTTGATGTCATTGATTTGCTGCTGAATCAAAGTATGTATGGTGCCGGTAATTTTTTGATCGGGGCCATGCAAAAACTGCTTAAACTGTTTTAATTGCGAGTCACTTAATTTATTGGCAGTGACTTGCTGTCTTAAGCGGCCGGCAAGCTCACCAGGTTGCAAGCAGGCAAAACTGACAAGCTCAGCGAAGCGGCGATTATCGGTTGGCAAGTCGGTATTAAACTGCTGATCAATAAAGATAAACAGCCGCTTTTGTGCTGGCTGCAGCGGTAATAGTTCTGCCAAATGCTGGGTAGCCACTTGAGCGGCTCGCCAAAATAGGCTGTCTGATTGATCCGCAATAACCGTGCAGGCTTGATGCATGGCGCTAATCTTGTCTCGCTCAGAGTCGGTCAATTTTGAGGTTTTGGCACTCAATACAACCGCAAGGCCTGCGCGATAAGCAGTGGTAAGTAGCTCATGATTGAGCCCTAACTTAGCCACCGGCTGAAAGTTTTGGGCAGGATTGGCTAAGATTATATGTTGATAACCACTTAGGCCTTCTACACTGACAGCCGTCTCGCTAATTAGGCTGTGTCCTAATAAGCCATTAATTTTATTGATAATAGGCAATAGTAATGAGGGTTCTAGTGTCTCTTGAAGTAGCACAAACTCCACATAACGGGCCTGAATCATAATCGCTTCTAACAGACTTAAAATCAGCGCTTTTTTGCTATTATCACCGTGATCATAAAGGTGCTTAAACCCTGCTGATAATGCGTGTGCCAACTCACTACTGCCATAAAGTGAGATTAACTTAAACACTGAGCCTAACTGCGCCAGCATCGCCGCTGAGTCCAAAAGCAGTGAGGCCTGCGCTTTATCATTATAAAACTCACTTAGATGCTTTTCGCAATTATCTAAGATGATTTGGATTTCTGGGCGCAGCAGATAAAGCGCTGATAAATCAAAGTTTGTGATACTAATGGCTTGTGGTGGCGCTAAGCGCTGTGATGAGGCTGATGAGATCATAGAGGTTACCAAGTAATAAATAAATCCATATAGCTACTTATGGCGCGAGTATGTCCTTATTGCGTCTTTATCACTGTAGTACAAACTTAGCTATCAATCAATCACAGCTTAGCTTACGGCAAGATATAAGTTGTCGGCCAGACTAACATCATACACTAAGGGTCTACTAAATCCTTGCTGCTGCGCCTGAGTGGGGCGGACAAAAGGCTTTTGTAGCAGCACACTTGGCATCTGCGTGTCTTGGGTAACTTGATAAAAACAGCTAACCCCTTGGGTTTGGGACAAATTGGGGTATTTTTTTAATAACTTCGCCACCCACAGGACATGATCGCTTAGAGGGGCTTTGGCGGTAACCAGCTTATCTGCCAAATGCGCAAAGCTTGCGTGCGAACCTGCGCCTTCGCTTTGGGTATCTTCATCAATGGCTAAAGCAACCTGGCCGCCGGTCATGGCCAGATATACCTCGGCTAAAATCTCCGAGTCGAGTAAGGCGCCATGGAAGGTGCGATCCATCTTACCCACATTCAAGCGGCGTACCAAGGCATCCAAAGTATTCTTTTGGCCTGGATACTGCTGCTTGGCCAACGCTAAAGAGTCGGTGATTTTTATTTGATCAGCAAAACCGGTCAACCCCACTCGATCAAACTCCATCGATAAGAAGCTGATATCGAACGAAGCGTTGTGCGCGATTATCTCAGCGCCGAGCATAAACTCATATAACGGCTTGGCGATCTGACCAAAGGTAGGTTTGTCTGCCAAAAAAGCTTCACTAATACCATGAACTCGGATAACTTCTTCATCCATACCACGCTCAGGGTTGATATAGACATGCAGTTTCTCGCCGGTAAATTTGCGATCCACCAGCTCAATGATACCCACCTCAACAATGCGATCACCTTTTAGCGCATCTAGTCCGGTGGTCTCGGTATCCATAATCAGCTGGCGACCGCTAAGACCGCGGTTAATAGGCTGCGGCAGTAAGGGCTTAAAATGAGGGTTGGCTCGGCTGGTATCGCCATCAAATGCCACCTCTGGGGTGTTAGCTTCTAGTGGCTCAGCCATTTGCGGCGCCATAGCATCTTGCGGTGCCGCAGTGTCCCTCAAGTCTTGATCAGGTGTGGCTTGCGGCATCGGCTCAGCGTCTAATGTCTTATTGTCAAAGTCTTCAGGGTCTTGGGCAGCATAATAGTCATCATACTCAGCAGGCTCTTGGGTGTCAGCTTCCATCTCATCGAAGCCTAAGGGGTCGTTAAGCAGCCAGTCGGTTTTAGAATTATCAGGAGTCATAGAGGCAGTGTTCTTAATATTTTGAGAGAGCGGTGGGAGAGTGTCCGTATCAGTCAAGCCGGTGCTGGGTGTCAGGCTTGGCTTAGGCGTTTGAGTTAGTTTTTTTTTAAGTCCTCTGAGGAGGATAAAATACCACGATTGGCCAGCTCATCCGCCTTTTCGTTGCCTTCATGGCCTGCATGGCCTTTTACCCAGTGCCAGCTGACGTCGCGGCCGCTTTGCAAGCTATCTAAGCGCTGCCACAGTTCTTGGTTTTTAACCGGTTTATTCGCAGCAGTTTTCCAGCCCTTTTTCTTCCAGCCTTGTATCCATAGAGTAATGCCATTTTTCACATAACTTGAATCGGTCCAAATCTCTAATAGCTGATCCTTTGGGCTTTGTTGTAGCGCAACAATAGCACCCATCAGCTCCATCTGGTTATTGGTGGTGTGTTTTTCGCCGCCAAAATACTCCACTTGCTCTCCGCTGCTGAGCACCAACAATGTACCCCAGCCGCCAGGGCCAGGATTACCCTTACAAGCGCCGTCAGTAAAAGCTATGGTGGTATTGGGTTTGGGATGCAAAACAGACATAAAAGCTCACAGCAGATAAGATTGGCAAAAAGGTAGTCACCGGCCAATAGGAAAATAATCGTATTAGCCAAAAATCAGGCAGGTGCTGCCCAAATTGTGCCCTTAGTATAACAAAAATAGCGACGCTATTTGAGCTGGCGTAGTTAATATTTGATAAGCGTACCCAGAAGGGCTGTAAGTTTGTTAAAATGGCAATCTGCTTAACGGCTTAGACCCTTTTATTATGATTGGAAATACTATTTTGAAATCACTAAATTTATCCAATATAGCTTCTACCTTACTGTTAACGGGCGCTGCGGTGCTGGCAGGCTGTGATAGTCACGATGCCCCTGAGGGTCAGACCATGGACAGTGCAGAGGATGTAACCTCTGCTGCCTCTATCAAAAAGCATGCCGAGCTGTTTGCAGGCTGTTATACCGTCAGCCATGAAGAGCCAGCTCAAATTAAAGTCAGCGAGCAAGCGGGTAAGCTGGTGATGCAAATGAAAGAGCCCAAATCTGCCAATAGAGTATGGGATGATCCAGAGCCGCTTGAGCCAATGCCCTTAAAGCAGGTAGATAAGTATTTTCCTGTCAAAGCCGAGGACTTAACGGCCATGATAGGTCGTCCGGATAGAGTGCTGGTAATGGCGAATGTCAAGCAGGCGTATGTCAATATTGACCCCTCATTAGACAGTCCGTATTTGGGCTATATCTTGCAAGGTCAAAACACCATTTATAAAGTGGATTGTGATGACACACCAGCGCAAGAAATGCAGTCCAATCCGCCTAGCAATATAGCCGGTATGGAAGAGGTGGGCAATATCACCATTAGGCCAGCGGGTAAGGTTGAGTAGCTTGGCCGTTGTTTTTGTATCTTCGCTATTTTAAATGATGATAAGTTAGGTAGGCAAAGCTAAGCCTTATCGAGCCTATGGCATCGGTGGGGCGGCTTCATGAGTAGGAATTCAGCCATGGGTTTTTTAAATTATTTATTGATGGGCGCTTTGGCCTATGCTGCCGGCTGGGCAATTAGGCTGTATGTCTTAGAAAAAGGGCCAAGACCTAATCAGCCTTATGGGCTCAAACATCCCAAAATTAGACTGTATTTAGCGCTGTTTTTTGCCCTGATGCTGCTGATTTCTGTATTACTGGGGCGATTTGTACTGGGTCATGCCAGCCTTGATGTGCCTTTTGTGGTCGTCAACAGCCTTGTGGCGACTTTTGTGTTCTCTTTTGGCCTAAGCCCTGATCACATTCGTCATGACCTGCCAGAGTAGAAGATAAGCTGCGGGGTCATGACAGTCAGCTTAAGCGTTTTTGTTCATATGTTTTACCCATAAAAAATGGCGCTATGTATAGCGCCATTTTTTGTCAGTATTATAGGGCAGAATCTAATGCGGAACTAATGCTGAACTAAGGCTGAACCACTTTAGAGTCAGCAGGCTCAGTGGTGGTTTCTACCACAGAGATATAAGCATCGGTGTTGTTGTCGTTGTTTATATCCACTGGGGTTGCTTGTTTTTGTTCCACAACTTTCACAGGCTTTTGCTGCTCAAGCAGGTAAGCTTCTTGGGCGGTGACAATTCTTGGCCCTTTGCTGGCTTCAACAGCATTGACCGCTTTTTGCTTATTGGTCTTATTATCAAGGACATTGACCAGGTTTTGATATTTAGGGGTAGGTACTGCCACCGCACCTAAGTTGGCACCGCCACCTAACACTTGATACAGCTCAATCTGGTTATTTAGACGCTCTTGCTCAAGGTTCAAAATAGACTGCTGAGTGGAGAATAGTGAGCGCTGAGCATCTAGTACCGCTAAGTAGTCATCCACTTGCGCCTTAAAGCGGGCTTCAGAGATATCAAATAAACCTTGATAGTTCTCTTGTAAGCGATATTCTGCTTGAGTTCTGGCATCTAATGTCGCTCGATCTGCCAGTACATCGTTGACCTCTTTAAACGCCGCCTCTACTGTACTTTCGTAATTGGCAACGGCTTGATCACGCTCAATTTGAGCCACTTCATAGTTGGCATCACGCTGACCGGCATCAAATAAAGGCAATCTAATAGAGGGTCCAAACGACCAACTGCCAGCACTGCTCTTAAATAAGTCAGATAAGTCGCTACTTGAGTAGCCTAAGTTGCCTGTCAAACTAATAGAAGGGTAGTAGGCCGCTCGAGCCACATCAATATTAGCCCCCGCCGCTTTTAGATTGTATTCAGCTTGCAAGACATCAGGGCGGTAGCGTAATAAGTCACTTGGCAAGCCTGCGCTTAATACTTGGCTTGAAGTAATCGAAGGAATAGCGGGATCTGGCATCATGTCTTCGCTAATCTGGGTACCCACCAAGAATTTCAAAGCATTTTTGGCTCTTAATACGCCACTTTGAGCATTTAGTGCAGCAATACGAGCCGTCTCAGCAGAGGCAGCTGCTTGCAGCGAAGGCGCTTTTGAGTCAATGCCAGCTGCCAAGCGGGCTTGCGTAATGCGTAGCGACTCTTCTCGAGTCTGCAATGTACTAATGGCAAGCTCTAGCTGCTTTTGCTGATAGCTTAAATTGACATAGCTTTTGGCAATATTGGCAATCAAGCTGACCTGAGCGGTGTCACGTGCAGCTGTGGTGCTGAGGTAATTTTGCAGCGCTTGGTCTTTTAAGCTTGCCACTTTACCCCAAAAATCCAGCTCATAAGCCGCCATACCTAGGCCTACATTAAATCTGTCACTAGGGTTACGGTCATTGTTATTTGCACTACGAGAATAGTCACCGTTAAGCACTAGATTAGGCGCATCATTACTGTCAGTAATGCGGTACTGAGCTTGGGCTTTCTGAATGGCTAGGACAGCTTGCTTAACATCTTTGTTATTATCCAGACCCATTTGGATAAGCGCTTTTAGCTTAGGGTCAGAATAAAAGCTCTGCCAACGTACAGCCGCTAGGCTTGAAGGCACTTGGTTGTTGCCATAAAGCTCATAGTTTTCGCCCGGATTCAAAGGAATATTGGGGCGGGCTACTGTGGGGCTTGTGTCGGCCAGCGGAACACTTTGACAGGCGCTGATTGCGACTGTCAAAGCAGATAGACCAAACAAACGGGACCATTTTTTTCGGGTATGCATAACAGAACCACTCACGCTTCGACTTTTAGAATCAGGAATTAAGGTTACAGAGGTCGTCATTGAGTGTTGTCTCCAAGATTTGCTGGGGTAGAGGCTGCACTTGTGCCATTAGCTGAAAGAGCAGGGGTTGTCGCATGCGGCTGAGCAGCAGCGCCACCTGAGCCATCTTTTGGACCCTCAGGCTTATATTTAAATACAGAGCGTACCCACACATAGAACATAGGAATAAAGAAGATACCTAATAAAGTTGCGGTAATCACACCACCGACCACACTGGTACCAATGGCGTTTTGGCTACCGGCACCTGGACCTGTTGCTAAGTATAAAGGAACCACACCAAAACCGAAAGCCAGTGATGTCATGATAATAGGACGCAGACGTTGTCTTGCTGCTGTCATTACCGCCTCACGTAAGCTGTAGCCTTCCTCTTGGTGCTCTTTAGCAAATTCAATAATCAAGATGGCGTTCTTAGCAGACAGACCTACCACGGTTAATAAACCCACTTGTAGATAGATGTCGTTAGCAAACTGTCTAAACCAAGTTAGCACGACTGCACCCAACACCCCAAGCGGAATAACTAGCAGCACTGCAAATGGGATGGACCAGCTTTCGTACAAAGCGGCCAAACATAAGAACACCACAAGAATAGACAAGGCATATAGCATCGGTGCCTGAGCGCCTGATTTTTTCTCTTCAAGTGACATACCAGTCCACTCATAGCCCACACCTGGTGGCAATTGGCTGACCATCTCCTCCATAGCTGCCATGGCTTCACCGGTACTTAAACCTGGTGCAGCGCTGCCTTGGATGTTCATAGAAGGAAAGCTGTTGTAGCGCGTTAAGCTAGGTGAGGCATTTTGCCACTCACTGCTTGAGAAGCCGCCCATAGAAATCATATCACCAGTCTTGTTACGCACATACCACTTGTTAATGTCTTCAGGGTTGGTACGGCTGTCAGCTTCACCTTGAACGAAGACGCGTTTGATACGGCCTCTATCAACGAAGTCGTTGACATAAGATGAGCCCCAAGCTGTAGATAGTAAGCTGTTAATGTCGCTCATAGCCAGACCGTAAGCGGCCGCTTGTTCTTGGTCAATATTAACTTTGAGCTGAGGCGCATCTTCTTGACCATTAGGGCGAACACCAGCGACTTGATCATTTTGTGACGCCATACCCAGCAGTTGGTTACGTGCGGCTAATAAGCCGTCATGACCCACGTTACCCACATCTTGTAGCATTAAGTCAAAACCACTGGCGTTACCTAGCTCAGTAATGGCAGGGGGAACAATGGCATATACTTGAGCTTCATTTAATTGGGTAAAGAAATAGCCCATGGCACGTCCGGCCACAGCTTGGGCACTGTTTTCCTCCCCTTTACGATTCGCCCAGTCGCTTAACCGCACGAAGGCCAGACCCATGTTTTGACCTTGACCGGCAAAACTAAAGCCGGCGACTGTAAACACAGAGGCGACGTTGTCTTTTTCTTGACTGTCGTAATAGCCCCTGACTTTATCCAGTACTTCTTGGGTCTCATCTAACGTTGAGCCTGAGGGCAGCTGTACTAAGGTAATCATAATACCCTGATCTTCTTCGGGTAAAAATGAGCCAGGAATACGTAGGAAAACCACAGCCATAAGGCCAATGATTGCCGCATATCCTATTAAGTATAGCCATTTTAGATTGATACTCTTACCGATAAAGCGCTCATAGGCTTTACTGGTTTTGTCAAAGCTGCGGTTAAACCAACCAAAGAAACCTTTTTTCTCCTCGCCATGATTTTTTTGACGCTTAAGTAAGGTCACACATAATGCAGGAGTGAATATTAAGGCCACTAGGGCAGACAGCACCATACTGGTGATTAAAGTGATTGAGAACTGACGATAAATCACACCTGTTGAGCCGCCAAAGAAGGCCATAGGTACGAAAACGGCAGATAGAATGAGCGCAATACCAATAACCACTTTACTAATTTCGCGCATGGATTGGAATGTAGCATCTTTGATTGATATCTCAGGGTTTTCTTCTAAAATACGCTCCACGTTCTCCACAACAACAATCGCGTCATCCACCAGTAGACCGATGGACAGTACCATGGCAAACATGGTCAATACGTTGATACTAAAGCCTGCGACATACAGCACACCAAAAGTACCTAACAAAACAACAGGTACTGCAAGCGTTGGGATAATAGTCGCACGCCAGTTTTGTAAGAACAAGAACATCACCACAAATACCAGAGCAATTGCTTCTAGTAAGGTATGAACCACTTGTTCAATAGAAAGCTTAACGAATGGGGTGGTGTCATAAGGTACAACGGCAGTTAAGCCTTTAGGGAAGTTGGCTTCAAGCTGCGTCATACGCTCAGCGACAAGCTCACGGGTGGCCAGTGCGTTAGAGCCAGGTGCTAATGAAATACCCAAACCAGCGGCTTCTTTACCATTATATAAGGCATTGACACTGTAGTTTTCACTGCCCATCTCGACACGCGCCACATCACCTAAGCGTACTTGTGCGCCTGTGCCATCGGTTTTCACTAATATGTTTGAGAATTCTTCAGCTGTTTTTAGATAGCTTTGTACACTGACGGTGGCATTAATGACCTGCTTGTCAGTATCGGCTGGGGCTTGACCCAATTGACCGGCAGAGACCTGAGCGTTTTGGGCTCGAATGGCATTGACCACATCTGAGGGTACTAAATTATAGCTACGCAGGCGAGCAGGATCTAACCAGACACGCATTGCATAAGAGGAGCCAAATAAGTTAATGTCACCCACACCTTCCACACGGCTAAGCTGATCAACCACGTTTGAGGCCACATAGTCAGCAATGTCTGAGCGGTCCATAGAGCCATCTTCAGAGACGAAGGCTTGTACCATTAAGAAGCTGCTAGAGGACTTGTTAACGTTGACCCCTTGACGCTGTACTGTTTCGGGTAGCGAGCTCATGGCCGCTTGTAGTTTGTTTTGTACCTGTACCTGAGCGGTATCTGGATCGGTACCGTTTTCAAAGGTTAAGGTGACTGAGCCTGAACCGGTTGAGGAGGAGCTAGAGGACATATACATCAATCCATCTAGACCTTTCATGCGCTGCTCAATAATCTGCACCACAGAGTCCTCTACGGTCTGTGCGTTAGCACCTGGATAGGTGGCGCTGACCTTAATGGTTGGCGGTGCAATGCGCGGGTATTGCTCAATCGGCAAATTAATGACCGAAATAACACCCAATAGCATGACTAAAATTGCAATTACCCATGCAAAAATAGGGCGGTTAATAAAATATCGTGACATGATTTCTTCCTAGTCTGCCTATTTTTGAGTTATTTTGCAGCGTCATCTTCAGGCGACTTTTGCGCTTGAGGGGCTACAGGGCCTTTTGGCATTTCAGATTTGGCGGCGGGGGCTTGCCCTTGGTTAGGTGCGCCACCTGCTTGAGGGGCTGCGCCGCCTTCACTAGAGGTCGGTACATAAGGCTTACTGACCACCTCTTGTTCAGGCTTAACTTTGGCGCCACCAATGGCCACCACATTATCCCCTGATTGTAGGCCGTCAGTCACAATCCACTGGCCTTGATAAGTGCCTTCGATAGTGACATTACGAACCTGAATCTTATTGTTTTTATCAACAATATACACCTGGGTTTCACCCTTTGGCGTACGCATAATAGCGCTTTGTGGCAATAACACCGCGTTATTAATCAAACCTTGAATTAATCGGGCTTTTACATACATACCTGGCAGCAGCATGTAGTTATCATTTTTGAAAATAGCACGCAGGGTGACCGCCCCGGTATCTTGCTCAACCTTGGCTTCAGCCAGTGACAATTGGCCACGCACCGGATACGTCGATCCATCTTCAAATACCAACTCAACGGTGCTGGTACCAGCTTGTATTGAGCCTTTAGCTTGCTGTTGTTTTAGCTTTAATAGCTCGCTAGAGGACTGGCTGATATCAACATAAATCGGATCGATTTTTGAGACAGTAACTAAAGGATTGGCTTGGTTGGCGTTTACCAAGGCACCAGCGGTGACGCTTGAGCGCTCAGTGACGCCTGAAATGGGTGAGCGTACAATGGTACGGCTGATATCTAATTGACTGCCCGATAACTGAGCCTGCGCTGTGGCTACCGCAGCTTGTGAGCTTGCGATATTGGCTTGGGCTTGTTGTGCCGCCGCCTGAGCACTATTTAGACCTGCTTGTGCTGTTTTTAGCTGAGTCATGGCTTGCTCGTACTGCTGCTCTGAAATGGCTTGCTGAGCAACCAAGGGTTTAAGGCGACGCACATCAGCTTGAGCTTGTTCTAACAATGCTTTTTGTGACTCAATATTGGCCAAAGCATTGTTATAGCTTGCTTTAGCAGTCTCTACATTGGCCTGAGCCTGTTGTACAGCGGCTTGATTGGCGCCGGCGCTAGATTGGTAGTTTTCTGGGCTGATTCTATATAGAGGCTGACCCTTTTGGACCATGCGGCCTTGCGGAAATAAGATTTCATCCACCACCCCAGTAACTTGAGGGCGGATATCGGCAACCTCATAAGCCGCTGTACGACCCGAGAATTCTTGAACTAAAGGAACTGTTTGGAATTGTACAGGAATGACATTGACCACAGCGGGCGGCATTTGCTGCTGAGAAGCGGCAGCATCTGCAGCCTTATCTTTTTTGTCGCAACCGGCAATAAATAAACCAGATACAGCTAAGCTAATAGCAATGAAAAGGTGCGAGTGTTTCATGTAAAAAAACCTTAAATAGTGGGTCATCACAAGCAAATATTTGCTAGCTTGTTACGCTTAAGAATAATGGAAGTTTACAAATTATACGTACTTTAGCAATGATGAGTAAGGCACTTGTTTTAAATTTGTAAATATCCCTTGGCTCAGCCGATATCGACTTAGAATTATGACTGATAATCGTTATGCAGCTATACATAACTACCTATTTTACCCTCTCATTTGGCAGTTGTTTTTGAGTATAAGCACGCATTACCAAAAACTTTGAGACTTTGATTTTTTGGATAATAAAACCCACCTAAATGCTGTAAAGATAGGTGGGGTGCTTGTTTGGAAGGTCGAAAAGAGGTGAAGATAGGTTGACCAATTGGGATATTTAAGCCAATTATGCGGCCTATTATATATTACAAGTGTAAAGTATAACAAACTTTAAATGGTGTTTATGAGCAAATAAAGTTATAACGGGGTTAATAAAGCCAATAAAAAAGCAGCAGCCCATCAGTTACTGGTAGGCTGCTGCTAAACCACGCGGGGATTAAGCGCCGGTTATATTTGCACCGGTCATATTTAAGTATAAAATGTCAATGGGTGACGCTAGGCCAAACGTGAGCTGGCAAGCTGAGTTAATTGCCACAGACCTTTACGGTACTCATTGTCGGGCAGCTGCGCTAAGGCTTGTTGGGCTAATCGGGTCTCCTCCAAGGCACGATTACGGCAATACTCTAAGGCGCCAGAGTCTTGTACCAATTTTATCAGGCTGGCGGCATCCTCAACTTTACCGGTCTGAACAGCGATACGCAGCTTATCGTAATCGGCAGAGTTAATTTGTTTTAGGAGACGCAGTGCTACGATGGTAGGTAGTGTGGGCTTACCTTCAGCCAAGTCATCGCCTAGGTTTTTGCCCATAACTTCGCTATCTCCACTATAATCAAGGACGTCATCGATAATCTGAAAGGCATTACCAAAATGCTGACCGAAGTCGCTAAAGGGCTGCATAAATTCAGGTTTATCTTGCAAGATAGCCACGCCCGCGGTTGCCATCATAAATAGCCGTGAGGTTTTGCCGTCAATGATGTTCATATAATCTGTTTCGGTGGCTTCAGGATTGTGCTGGTGTTGTAGCTGTAGCACTTCACCCTCAGCGATGTCACAGGTGCCATCTGAGAACAGCTGTAATAAAGGTAAGCTTTGAAAACCCACCAATAAGTTAAAGGCGCGGGCAATAAGATAGTCGCCCACTAAGACCGCAGTAGGATTATCCCAAGTGGCATTGGCAGTAGGGCGGCCACGACGCATGCCTGACTCATCAATCACATCATCATGGACTAAGGTCGCTGTGTGTAACATCTCGGTGATGGCAGCCAAATGCATCGCATCTTTAGACTGCTCATCTTTACACAGTCTTGAGCACAACAAGGTAATCAATGGACGCATGCGTTTACCGCCGGCATTAATCACATGCTGAGAGACATTCATTACCAGCTGTACTTTTGAATTTAAGCTACCAAAGACCTGCTTATCCATAATGGCGAAGTCATCGGCGATAATTTGCTGGATATCGGCATAATCGAGCGTTTCATCTTTAATAGTTTCATCTTTAATAACAGGGGTATCGGTTGAAGAGGGCGTGTTTGGTGTGGTCATATCATTGTCAACTGAAGTCAAAAAGAGGTGAGGCATAAGATAAGGCTAATATAGACAGTTAACTCATATAAAGGCCATTAACCTCTACACGATATAGTAAAAGATAATTAGCTCAAGCCAACAGCACGTCACCTACAAATGCGTGATAGTTTATTGTGTTATATACTCAGGGTAAGATGGCCAATTTAAAGCACATGGCTTGCAGCGATCTTAAGTGGCGATATTGTAATATAGTTTTGTGTGCAGTAACGGTAAAATATCGTCTTAAGGTTGTGAGTTTGTCTTATTTACCCTTAATTATCTCAAGATGGCCATTGAAAGTGGCTCTTAAGCCAAAGTCAGTATAAAACAACATCATAACATAGGCTTAAATTGCAATCATCTATTGCAATTTAAGCCATAAATGCGTAGAATTCCGTCTTCATATTCAAAGCTTATGCAGTATTTGCTTTCATGACTCAATAAGGTTTGTGCTTAGTAGGCAGATCTTATAAAGCGTAAAAGTAAAATTGTTGCAAAGCTATTTTCTGTAACTTTCCCTGTCGTGTACGTAAATCAGGCAAAAGCTGAAGCGTTATTACAGACACCTTTTGGTATCTTGATAACCACGGCACACGGGTTAAACGGAGTCATAAGATGTACGCAGTTATTAAAAGTGGTGGTAAACAGCATCGTGTAAACGTTGATGAACTACTAAAAGTTGAGCTACTTAAAGCTGAAAAAGGCGAGACCATTAAAATTGAAGACGTATTAATGGTTGTTGATGGCGATGATTATAAAATTGGTCAGCCAGTTGTTGAAGGCGCAAGCGTTGAAGCTGAAGTAGTAGAGCACGGTCGCGGCAAAAAAATCCGTATCGTTAAGCACAAGCGTCGTAAGCATTATCACAAAGAGCAAGGCCACCGTCAGTGGTACACGCTTCTTAAAATCAAAGCGATTAATGTTTAATAGCTGGTAATCACCTTTACACTTATACAGTCAGTCACGTTAAGTAACATTAATTATTTTACAGTACTTATCGAAGTGCTTTAAGATTAACTGACTTATAGTAATAAAGTTTTATAAATTAGTCTCAGTAAGGAGATTTCTCATGGCACATAAAAAAGCCGCAGGTTCAACTCGTAACGGTCGTGACTCTAACCCAAAAATGCTTGGCGTAAAAGTATTTGGTGGTCAAGATGTTGTGGCAGGTAATATCATCGTTCGTCAACGTGGTACTGAATTCCACGCAGGCGCTGGCGTAGGCATGGGTCGTGACCATACTCTATTCGCTTTAACTGATGGTGTTGTTAAGTTCGACACTAAAGGTAAATTCAACCGTCGTTACGTTTCTGTTCAAGAAGCCTAAATAACGATCGCCTAATTATAAAGGTTTTGCCATTTTGTAGAGCTTCTCTAATTAGGTTGCGAATTTATAGGGTAGTGCTTAGTTAACTACCCACAAAAAAGCTCTGATAGCAATATCAGAGCTTTTTTTATGGTCTAAATTCATCTGATAAATCAAGCGGATAGATCATACCGCATAAAAAATAACCGCCAATTAGCACAACCTAAGTTAACAAAAAAGCCTTGTGTGTCACAAAATCGCGGATTGTCCAAAGCAAGTCATAACTGTGTAACAAGCCAGCAGTTTTATTTGCAAATTTCGTCTAGTCAGGTAATAAAAGAAATGGCACACTACCCATCAAGTTATACATCTTCTTGTATATAAGCTATCAATATAATAAAGACGGTGGTGATTTAACGTTGCTACGGTCATTACTTAACCCTTGCTTTAATTTTTGAAGGATAATTTACAACATGCAAAATTCAGTGAATCCTAAAAACAAAACAACAAAAATGATGAAAAATATTATGGGCACCGCGTTATCAGGTGCACTTATCTTTGGCATGCCGATGATGGCAGTGTCACAAGCAGCACAGGCGGCGACAGCAGCGGATAACTTAACTGCAGCCAAGCGTTTAAACGCGCTATTGGCTAATACTAAGAGCATGACGGCAAACTTCACTCAGACCACTAAAGGTGCCAATGGCGGCAAAAGTGGCCTCAGTGCAAAAAATGGTACTTTTTCAGGTAATATGAGTCTGCAACGCCCAAATAAATTCCGCTGGAATATCACCTCACCGTTTGAACAGCAAATCGTGACCGATGGTAGTGCCATGTGGGTATATGATAAGGACTTACAGCAAGCGACCCGTCAAAATGCCGATCAGCAATTAGGTAATACCCCAGCTTTACTGCTATCAGGCGACCCAAGTAAAATTGCCAGCAACTTTAAAATCACTCAGCCTGATGCCAAAAAGAACTATTATGTCCTTTATCCAAAAGCCAGCGGCAGTAACTTTAACAGTCTAGCGGTGAGCTTCAATGGTGGCAAACCCATTATGATGGTACTTAATGACTCTTTGGGCCAAGTGACCTCTATTAAATTTAGCAATGTAAAAGTTAACCCAAGCATTAATAGCAGCCAGTTTAAGTTTACGCCGCCTAAAGGTGTCGACATTATTAATCAGTAAGGGAATCGAAGAGACTCAGACAGTAGGCTGCTCATAGGTCATTGGCGTTTCTTACAGTCTGTTATTGATGACCTAATATTTTAAGTCTACTTTTTTAAGTATAATTAAAGTTAAATTTAATAAAACCCGAGCTTAATGCTTGGGTTTTATTGGTTTTGATTAAAGTGCTTTACATGGGGCGGCGTGCTTTAATATGGTCTGAACATCAATCTAGTCTCAGCATGCTTCACTTCAGAGCGTATAAAGTTTAGATATGATAAACTTAACTTTTGGATACGTATTTTCGCTATGACATAGTGAAGGTTATTCGGTTTAAACAAACTTATTTTTAAATCATTAAGATACAGTAATTAGTGAGGTTTAAAGGGATAAGAGGATAGAGCAATCTGGGTGATTATCATCCGTTTTTATTTGCTAACCTGCTGTCCACTTATCGCTTGGAGGTGAAGTGACCATGAATTCAAAAGTAAGCTGTGCTCCGCAAAAACGCTCAGAGCAAAAGCGTTCACGTGAGACCAAATGCAAAATCATTAAAGCGGCACTTGCTGAGTTTGCGTCTGCTGGGTTTGAGGGTGTATCAACCCGTACCATTGCCAGTAGAGCGGGAGTGAATCATACGTTAATCACTCATCACTTCGGCACCAAAGAAGATCTGTGGAAAGCGGCAGCTGCTGCTATATTTGACACGTATCTAAGCGAGTCAGAAAAGTACCGACAAAGCCTTGGCCATCTTGAGCAAATTGAAGTGGTTCGAGAATTACTCAAGCATTATATTAACTTTAGTGCAGAATTTCCGGACTTTCATCGCTTTATGATTCAAGCCAATCATGGCGACTCTGAGTTATTAAATTGGTTCACTGATGAATATATCAGTCCTTATGCTGACTCTGAGTTAGATCTATTACAACAGGCTCAAAAATTGGGCTTAATGCCAGAAGGGGATAGCTTGCACGTTCGATACTTATTTATAGGGGCAGTAAATTCTATATTCACCTTTGCCCCACAATTTAAGAGATTATCAGCAACAGACCCTTTTTCTAAGCAAGTAGTAGAGCGCCATGTGGAGTATGTGCTATCACTATTTTCTGGAAAAAAGTTGTAAATAACGGCGATGCAGCTATTCTACAAGCCTTTAAGCCACAGCGCTTATCCATTTTTTGCAAATAAAATCAACCCTATCATAATAACGGCTATACCTGTAAGCCCGATAAAAGAAGGCATGGGATTGTTTAAAAATACCATGCCGCCTATCAAGGCAAAGATCACCTCGCTGGCCTGAGTGGCATCCACCCCCGCAACTTCACTGGAAGTTTGAGCCCGCTCACGCGCGAACAAGAACAGGCTAGTCGCAATCACTCCTGATAATAAAGCCACCACGAGTGTATTTGTTATCTGAAGCATGTCTGGTAACTTTGGCTGTACCACGGCAGCTAAAACAAACCAAAAAGGAGCGCTGCCTAGCGTCATTAACCAAACCTTATTAAAAGAGTTGCGCAGTAACTTAGTATCTATGCTTGGAATAAGACTAATGGCTCGAGACAGCTTTGACTGCGGTAGCGGCTGCGACTCAATCACACAGTTGTTTTCATAAAAATAATCGGCCATATTTAGCGAGATAATTCTGGGCGCAAGTGTGGTCAGAGGCTGAAAGTCACTGTCCACTGACCAAAATTGTAGCTGGCTAATTTTTTGGGCTTGGTTGGCCCGTTGTGAGTTAATAACCCGAGCATTGTAAGAGGCCTGCCAGACCAATTGACTGCCTATGGGGTAACTAAAAGAGGCGATAAGGCAAGGCAGGGCGCCATAAAGCACAACATGAGATAACGGAATATCAATAATCATACCTGCCGGAGCGGACAGGGCTTCACTGAGATTCACTAGAATGACACCCAGTAAAAGCAGTGCAGCATAAGCGATAAGCTTTTTGTGAAAGCGGTGGCCAAAAGCCATAAGTACCAATAAGCTTGCCACAACAGTGAACATAAAGGTAGCGGCAACCACCCAGCCACTGACATGATCTGCGGCATAACATAGCCCAGCATAAAAAACACCAAAGCCAATACTGCCGGTGAGTATCCAAAATATCCAGTGATCGGTAAACAGTCGCCAAAGCTCGCCAATACGCCTCATACCATGTTGAGCTGCGATGACAAGCGTCAAAATAAGCAAGGTAAATAAATAGCGTAAACTGGCGGACCAAAACCAATGTCCGCCAACATTGCTCATTAGCTCATTTAGAATATAAGTTGAGCTAAAAAATGCACTGGCGATTAAGGTAATAACAATCAGCCTGACCATAAGTAACTCCTTGTAGCTCGGCTGTAGTGGGTTGTTTATTTATTTGCCTTTGGCATCGGCCCAAATGATTTTGTGTAGCTGTAACTGAAGTCTTACTGGCAGGGCATCTGCCAATATCCATTCAGCAAGTTCTCGCGCTAAATTGGGCACATCTACTGCTGCCACATCGCCTTGAGCATCATCATGGACATTAAACATAGGGGAGAACCAGACAGTGCCCACCACTTTATCCAGATTGTGCTCGGCCAATTTTTGTTTGGACCAGTCGTAATCGCTGCGATTCATAATCACAAATTTTAGCTGATCGTGCTGGGTTAAGTACTCTAAGTTCGACCATAGATTCTTATCCGACTCACCGCTACTGGGCGTCTTAATATCCATCACCTTACTGACGGCAGCAGGCACGTCTGCCACTGATAAAGCGCCAGCAGTCTCTAAAGAAATCTCATAACCCTCATCAAGCAGTCTTTGCATCAGTGGTATGGCATTGGGCTGGGCTAGCGGCTCGCCACCGGTTAGGCAGATGCGCTTACAAGGGTACTGAGCGATATCGGCCATAATCGCCTCTAAAGACAGACGCTCACCGCCTGTGAAAGAGTAGGTGGTGTCACAATACACGCAGCGTAATGGGCAGCCCGTTAGGCGTACAAATACTGTGGGTAGGCCTGCGGTAAGCGCTTCACCCTGCAGGGAGTAGAAAATCTCAGTCATGCGTAAGCCGGCTTCTGGATCAGTAACAGGAATGGCTTGGCTACGCAGCGGTGTATTTTGAGTCATAATGTGTGCCTTGATGAAAGTGGCATGATTTAACAACAGCCAAATCACGCCATAAAGCGATGAATCGATAAAAATGAATAAAGGTGCTTAGAGTTATCTAAGCACCTTATCTAAATCCGTGAGGCTAATTCTTTTCGTAAAGTAGGGGTAAACCCAACAGTTGTAACTGTCATTATCTGGCTGAAGTCAGTCAGTACCGCTCAGCAAGTAGCGTTTAGGTATCAGGTATCAGGTACCTAAGCCATCAAGCCATTAAGCCATTAAGCCAGACGCAGTAGCTCATTAATGCTGGTTTTTGAACGGGTTTGTGCATCGACTTTTTTGACGATAACGGCACAATACAAGCTGTGTGAACCGTCTTTTGAGGGCAGGCTACCTGAGACTACCACAGAGCCGGCCGGTACGCGGCCATAAGTAATTTCGCCAGTTTCACGGTCATAAATCTTAGTGGATTGGCCGATATAAACACCCATTGAGATAACAGAGCCCTCTTCAACAATAACGCCTTCAACAATCTCAGAGCGAGCACCAATAAAGCAATTGTCTTCAATGATAGTAGGGTTGGCTTGTAGGGGTTCTAATACGCCACCAATGCCGACACCGCCTGATAAGTGTACGTTTTTACCGATTTGAGCGCATGAGCCCACTGTGGCCCAAGTATCAATCATCGCGCCCTCATCCACGTAAGCACCAATATTGGTATAGCTTGGCATTAATACCACGCCTTTGGCGATAAATGAGCCACGACGTGCTACCGCTGGTGGTACAACACGGACGCCGGCTTCAACGAATTGCTGCTCAGTCCAGTTAGCAAACTTAGTGGGAACTTTATCATAAAACTGTACATGCTCACCGGTTTGCATAGGGTAGTTATCGTTCAAGCGAAAAGATAAAAGTACCGCTTTTTTGGCCCACTGATTAACGATCCATTCACCGTCTTTTTTTTCAGCGACACGTAGGCTACCGTTATCAAGTTGGTCTAGTACGCTATTTACCGCATCTTTTACCTCTTGTGGCATAGTCGCGGGGCTATATTCGGCACGTTTTTCAAAGGCTTGTTCAATAATTTGTTCTAATGACATAGGGGTTCCAAATAAAAGGGTTTAAGTGCAAAGCGTCCGATTAAACCGGAAAATAACGCTCAAGCTATTGTCGCTAATTTTTTGCTTATTAGCAAATCAGACCACTTAACAGTAGCGGTCAAAGTTTAAGACTGACTTATCTGTGTGTTTAACCAGCTTGCAAGCTCTGCATAGACGTCTTGCTTGTCTGTTTCATGCAGCGGCTCATGGCGCATGAGCGGATATATTTGACGACTTATCTTAGTGAAGCCTTGTTTTTTTAAGCGTTTGGTCAGTTTGCGAATACCTTTTCCCATATTGCCCACAGGATCATTTTCACCACTTACAAAAAACATAGGGAAATCATGGTCTATGGTTTCAGCCCAGTTTTGGTCAAGGCCGGTATCCATTAAGTTGAATAAAGTCCAAAACCCATTATTGGTAAAATAAAAACCACAAAGTGGATCATTTTCATATTCAGCAACCCCTTCAGGATTACGTGCCAGCCAAGCAAAGGGCGAGCTTGAGGATTTGTCTTTTAGTTGGGCATTAAACAGCTTAATCATTGCTGTTGCTAAAACGGGGTTGGGGCGTTTAGGCTGCAACTGATTGAGCACTTTGGCGATGGGTAATGCCAACTTAATCAAGGGGTTATAGTCACTGCTGCCCATGATTATGGCACCAGCAAATTCACTACTGTGCACTTGTAGCACATTGCGCACCACAAAAGAGCCCATAGAATGACCCATAATAAAATGGGGCACATCAGGATAATGAGACTTTAGCTGGTCAGCCATAATGACCGCATCTTTTAGCACGGTTTGTACCGGATATGACTTGGTAAAATACCCCAGCTCTTCGGCATTATTGATGCTGCGGCCATGACCCAACTGATCGTAGGTTAAAACGGCAATGTCTTGATCGGCCAAATATTTAGCAAATTTCTCATAACGACCGCTGTGCTCGGTCATACCATGGACTATTAATAAAGTGGCTTTGGCATTATTTTTAGGTGCATATAAAGTGTGATGTAGAGTATGCGCTTGATCTGAAGACAAAATGGTCTTAGCCATGGAAGGTCCTTATGAGTAGGCATTAATTTTGATCTGTTAAAAAGGTATTTATTTAGATGGTTATGATAGTTCTGGAGTCAACTCTAGCTTAATGCTATGAATGTGAGAGACTTTCTACCTATATTTGACGAATTTTTTGATAAACCGTATAAAAGATACTGTCTAGGTAGTCGGTTATGTGAATATTATAACTTAAATGGCGTGATTGCGTTATGCTGTCGTCTGCTTATCTGATGTATCGAAATGTTAGAATATATGATATAAATATTACTGATAAACAACAATGACAAGGATTGCACAATTTGTGTAATACGTTGATGGGTGATCTTCAGTTCACCTTTAGCCTAAAAAAAGGACATAATAATGACACAAAAACTATCTCTTCTCTCATTATCTAAAAAATCATTCATTGCTTCTACTATTTTATTAGTAAGCTTGGGTATGAGCGCTTGCTCTAATCAGAAAAATGAGACTAAAGAACAGAGCACTGAATCGGCAGCAGAAACAGCTCCAGATAAGTTGCAGACCAAATTCGTCACAATTGCCACGGGGGGCGCCTCCGGACCTTATAATATTATCGGCACTTCACTTTCAGAAATCTATGCCAAGACCTTCGGTGTGAACTCCAAAACTCAGACCACAGGGGCTTCTGTAGAAAACATTAACCTTTTGTCTCAAGGCAAAGTAGACATGGCGTTCGTCATGAGTGACGTGGTAACAGATGCCATAGAAGGTGTTAATAACTTTAGCGCACCTGTGAGCAATATCCAGCAGATTGCTGTCTTATACCCCAACGTGATGCAGGTAGCTGCTGCAAAAAATTCAGGTATTAATACTATTGAAGATTTAAAAGGGAAACGTATTGCAGTGGGCGATCAAGGTTCAGGTACAGAAGTCAATGCCCGTACTCTCTTAGAAGAGTTCGGCATTACCTATGATGATATCACTGTTGATTACTTAAGCTTTGCAGAAGCTTCGGATGCTATGAAAGCGGGTAAGATCGATGCGGCCTTCTTTAATAGTGGTTTACCAAACTCTTCGATCATGGAGCTTGAGCAAGGGTTCGATTTGAAGATGGTCAGTGTTGATCAAGATAAGCTTAAAGAAATTATGACTCGAAAGCCGTATTTTAATACTTTTGAAATTCCAGCAGGCACTTACGGTAATGATAAGCCAGTACCAACCGTGGCTATTATGAACGCACTTTTGGTCAGTTCTGATTTATCAGAAGAAGATGGTTATAAGTTAACTAAAGCATTATTTGACAATCTAGACGGACTAAAAAATGCGCATCAGGCCGCCTCTGCGATTAGCTTAGCAGACGCTCAAAAAGGTATGGTTGCACCTATTCATCCAGGGGCTAAAAAGTTCTATGATGAGCAAGCAAGTAAATAATACAAGACATTGGTTGCTGATTGCAGGGGCAGTTGTATTATCAATTGCCTCTGCATTTTTTATTTTATTTTGGCGTCAGAATGTCACTGAGGTTAGCACCCAAGGCAGAGTTTGCTACTTTACCGATCCTGAATTTCAGCTGCGATGGATACATTCCGTTGAAAAACAAGGGTGGGAGGAGTGGTATCAAAATAAGTCTAATTATTTATTATTAACAAAAACATATTTTAAGGCTTTCGGGGCAGGTACGCCTTCTACTGAAGAGGTCGAAACACAAAGTAGACCAGGTTTTGTTGGATATAAAATTAACAGGAAGTTTACACAGCTCAATTGGGTCGTTTCTAGATTAACTAAAGGCGAACTGCATTACGCTGAGCACAATTTATTAATCTATCAATGGGTACCAGATTATTCAGAGGTGATTATTGCTCCAAAAAGCTATAGTGTGATTGATATATTAAAAAAGGATGATTGTCATGACTACTCACAAGGAAGCACAAAATAGTGAGCAGGTAAATAAGCAAATATTAGAAAAATATGATAGAGAGTCAATTACTCGTCATATAGCCGAAGGACCCATTAAGTACTTTATAGCAGCTATCTGCATTTTCTACTCATTATTTCATCTATATATTACTTTTAACCCAATGCCTGCGCTGCTTCAAAGAGCGGTACACGTGGGTGTCGGTTTTGGATTGATATTTCTAATTTTTCCAGCCAGTAAGTCGAGCAGTAGAGCAAAAGTAGCTTGGTATGACTGGATATGGATGCTGTTGTCATTATCTGGCATAGCGTATCTATTTTATGCTTATCAAGATATTGTAACCTCTAGAGGAGGGATGGCCAACCAAGTTGATATTATATTTTCTATTATTACCGTTATTTGTGTATTAGAAGGAAGTAGACGTATTACAGGTTGGATATTACCTATTTTAGCGAGTATCTTCTTAATCTACCCTTTTGTTAGCCATTTAGATTTTATGCCAGATAGGTTACTAACCCGGCCTTACGATATGGGAGATATATTTGGTCAGTTATTTCTAAAGACGGAAGGTTTGTATTCAACAGCCATTGGCGCCTCAGTCACCTTTATTTTCTTATTTATATTGTTCGGTGCTTTTTTAGCAAGATCTGGCATGGGACAGCTGTTTAACGACTTAGCATTAGCTTTAGCTGGGCACAAGCAAGGTGGTCCGGCCAAAGTTGCTGTCCTCTCAAGCGGCTTTATGGGCAGTATTAATGGCTCAGCTTTATCCAATGTCGTAAGTACCGGGGCGTTTACTATCCCATTAATGAAGAAGGTGGGCTATCACAGAGATTTTGCTGGTGCGGTAGAAGCCAGTGCTTCAGTAGGAGGACAGATTTTACCACCTATTATGGGCGCAAGTGCTTTTATTATGGCAGAAACCACTGGTGTAAAATATGGCACAATTGCTTTAGCCGCTTTATTGCCTGCTGTACTTTATTATCTCGGAGTCATTGCTCAGGTTCATTTTAGAGCAGGGCGCCGCGATTTAAAGGGTATTGCTAAAGAGAGTTTACCTCGAATTAAGGAAGTGATGAAAGTTCGAGGTCATATGCTGTTACCTATCGTATTTTTAATTGTGCTGTTAATGAAAAATGTGCCTGTGGGTTATGCTGCTGCCTATACTATAGGATTTACTGTATTAATTAGTATGTTACGACCAGAGACACGTATGGGTATCAAAGACATCTTAGGTGCCTTAGAAGATGGAGCACGTCAATCTCTTGCAGTTATGGCGGCTTGTGCAGTAGTGGGTGTCATCATTGGGGTGGTCAGTTTAACCAGTTTTGGCACAGTAATGACCTCCTCTATTGTTACTTTAGGGGCAGGCTCGTTACTACTAACATTAATACTTACTATGTTAGCTTCTATGGTGCTAGGTATGGGGTTGCCTTCTATTCCTGCCTATATTATTACAGCCACGATGGCAGCGCCTGCCTTAGCAGGCTTTGATATTCCTATTTTATCTGCACACATGTTTGTGTTCTATTTCGGCATTTTTGCTAATATAACGCCGCCTGTGTGTTTAGCCGCATTTGCTGGTGCAGGTATAGCGGGCGGTGATCCGATGAAGACGGGCTTTCAATCTTTAAAGCTGGCGCTTGCTGGATTTATTGTGCCATTTATGTTTATTTATAATCCAACCATGCTAATGATTGACCCGACTGGTCTGGCTGTGACAGCCAAAGAGTTTCCATTGCCTCCAATAATGGATATTGCCATTGTCGCGTTGACTTCTATCACAGGGATTATTGGGCTTAGTGCCGCAGTTGAGGGTTACTTTAAAGGTTTGATGAACCCAGTTACACGTATAATTTTAGCGGCAGGTGCATTGCTTCTTATTTATCCTGAAACCATAACTGATATTATTGGTGGCGTGCTTGTATTTGGTATTATGGCGTTTAATATAAAAGCCAATAAGTCTAATAATAAGCCCATTGAGGTGACTACAATTTAGTTAGGTATAAATTGTCTTGGCTTGATAGTTATTGCAATATATTAAATAAAAGATCATAAAAAGGAGGCCCATGAGTTAGGCCTCCTTTTTATTTGATGGTATTTTACGAATTAAAATAGCGCTTAACAGCCAAGCTTACCCTCAGCTTCTAAAGCTTTTTTGCTGCGAATTGGGGCAGGGCAGTCTTCACCATAATACTGACGATCAGCAAAATAGCTTGAGCGAACCATAGGGCCTGCCCAAATGCTAAAGAAGCCGATTTTTTTGCCATAATCCATATAACGCTGGAACTCATCAGGATGGACATAACGATCGACAGGGGCATGGTTTTTACTCGGCTGCAAGTACTGGCCAATGGTAATCATATCCACATCGTGTGCTTTTAGATCATCAAGTAGAGCGTATACTTCTTCTTCAGTTTCGCCTAGGCCAACCATAAAGCCGCATTTGGTAGCGATATCAGGACGACGCGCTTTATACTGTTTAAGTAAGTCTAGTGAGTGCTGATAATCTGAGCCCGGGCGGAACGCTTTGTACAAGCGAGGCACTGTTTCGATATTGTGGTTAAACACATCAGGCGCGGTTTCGGTTAACAAGTCTAATGCCACATCCATACGACCACGGAAATCTGGCACTAAGATTTCAATTAAGCAGTTTGGGCTTAACGCTTTTGACTCATTGATGACATCCACAAAATGCTGAGCGCCGCCATCTTTTAAATCATCACGGTCGACAGAAGTAATCACCGCATATTTAAGTCCCAAGCCTTGAATGGTCTCAGCAGTATGACGAGGCTCATCTTTATCAAGCTCATTAGGACGACCGTGCGCCACATCACAAAATGGGCAGCGTCGGGTACAAATATCACCCATAATCATAAAGGTGGCGGTACCATCCCCAAAGCATTGCGGCAGGTTAGGGCAAGCGGCTTCCTCACAAACGGTGTACAGCTTTTGTTTTCGCAAGGTTTTTTTGATGCGATCGACCTCAGCAGGTGAAGACATCTTAACGCGAATCCAATCTGGTTTTTTAGGCGCTTCAACCGTTGGAATAACTTTAATTGGGATTCGAGCCACCTTGTCATAGCCACGTAGCTTTTCGCCTTTAATGGCTTTTTTTGGTTTAGGTGGTGCTTCCGGCACGAAGGTTTCTACTGTAGTTGTCATAATCAGCTTTTGTCCTAACCCTTGATAGTATTAGGGTTTGTTGGTGGGTCAAATTATAAAAATTATTGCGCTTATTATAGCAGATATTAGGTTAAACGCGGAGAATTCAACCCGATAACAACAGCAAAATAACCTTAAGTTAGTCAGCCTTAATTTTTAATTAAAGTGGATCTTGTAAGTCAATGCCAAGCTCGGTTAGGGCATCAATGGCGGCTCGGAACGCCTCTTGGGTGGTCGGCGCGCCGCAGTAAGGTAAGCTGTGCATGAGTACTTCACGGATTTCGGCAACGGTTGCGCCATTATTAATAGCACCTCGAACGTGACCTTTAAGCTCTTGCGGACTTTTTTGGGCAATTAAAAAAGCCAGGGTAATTAAGGAGCGATACTTACGCGGCAGTATGTCATCATCTTGCCAAGTGCTGCCCCAAGCGTGTTCGATAATCCAGTCTTGAAGTGGCTGAGTGAACGGGGTGGCAGTCTCTAAAGAGCGTTTGACATGCGCTTTACCCATCACTTGGGTACGAACTTCTAGGCCGTTTTTATAAAGATCGCTTTTTGACATCACTGATACTCCTAAATCTACGGTTAAAAAAATATAAAAAACAAAATATAAAAAACAGTGGGATTCGCTGCGGACGGCCTAGATTTGTTAAAAATAAGCCATTCTTTTTTGTGAGCAAGCTCAAGGTTTGGAGCATGATATGAATGACAATGGTCTCTTATTTTACTGTGCTTACCTAAAATTAATAGGGGCTATGCGTGCTCAATAGTGAGCTGCTGAGCGCTGAAATTATAATATGGGCTGTGCGCCTTGAACTATAGTAGGTATTTTTAAAATAAATATTGGATATGGCCTTAAAAAACCTAGCCTGTGACGTTTGGTGATTAACTTTTTGACCATTTTAGGCTATATTAGTGGCGAAAGTTAAACCCACCTGCAAGGTGCCGGAAGCCACCACAAAAATTTCACTATTGGCTATTTATAGTTATGCAAATTTATAGCTAAGCAAATCGACAATAGTGACCCATCCCAAGTGGAAGCAACCTAGCCTGCATAAAATAATGAAAGAGGACGCTTATTGTGTTAGACGCCTATCGTAAACATGTCGAAGAACGTGCCCAACTTGGTACAGTACCCCTACCACTATCTGAGCATCAGACTGCCGATTTAGTTGAGCTATTAAAAAACCCACCAGCCGGTGAAGAAGAGTTTTTGATGGACCTTTTGGTTAACCGTGTACCTGCCGGTGTTGACCAAGCAGCTTATGTAAAAGCGGCCTTTTTAGCAGCGATCGTAAAAGGCGAAGCAACCTCACCATTAATCACTAAGCAAAAAGCAGTAGATATCCTAGGCACTATGCAAGGCGGTTATAACGTATTGCCTTTAGTTGAAGCGCTAGATGATGCTGAAGTGGCTGAGAACGCAGCAGAAGCTCTAAAGAAAACCCTATTGGTATTCGATGCTTTCAATGATGTGACCGAAAAAGCAGAAGCGGGTAACGCTAAAGCCAAAGAAGTGGTTCAGTCATGGGCTGACGCTGAATGGTTCTTAAACCGTCCTGAAGTACCACAAAAATCGACTTATACGGCGTTCAAAGTAACGGGCGAAACTAACACAGATGATTTGTCTCCAGCACAGGATGCGTGGAGCCGTCCGGATATTCCACTTCACTCATTGGCTATGCACAAAAACTCTCGTGACGGCATCACTGCTGATGAAGAGGGCGTACGTGGTCCAATGAAGCAGATTGAAGCGCTAAAAGAAAAAGGCTTCCCTCTAGCGTATGTGGGTGACGTTGTGGGTACCGGTTCTAGCCGTAAATCTGCTACCAACTCAGTACTTTGGTTAATGGGCGATGATATTCCTAACGTGCCAAACAAACGTGCTGGTGGTCTGGTATTGGGCGGCAAAATTGCGCCTATCTTCTATAACACGATGGAAGACTCAGGTGCACTACCGATTGAAAATGTAGCTGTTGATAACATCAATATGGGCGATGTATTTGATGTTTATCCTTATGAGGGTAAAATCACTAAGCATGACTCAGATGAAGTACTATCAACCTTCAAACTAAACTCAAACACCTTACTAGATGAAGTTCGTGCCGGTGGTCGTATTCCATTAATCGTGGGCCGCGCCTTAACCAACCGCGCTCGTGAATACATGGGTCTTGAGCATTCAGACGTATTTGCAAAACCTGAGCAGCCTGCGTCATCTGATAAAGGCTTTACTTTAGCTCAGAAGATGGTTGGTAAAGCATGTGGTATGGAAGGTGTACGTCCAGGTATGTACTGTGAGCCTAAGATGACCACGGTTGGTTCGCAAGATACCACTGGTCCTATGACTCGTGATGAGTTAAAAGACTTAGCTTGCTTAGGTTTCCAAGCAGATCTAGTGATGCAGTCTTTCTGTCACACAGCCGCTTATCCTAAGCCAGTTGACGTTGAAACTCAGCACACACTACCAGATTTCATCATGAACCGCGGCGGTGTCAGCTTACGTCCAGGTGACGGTATCATCCACTCATGGTTAAACCGTATGCTTCTTCCAGATACTGTTGGTACCGGTGGTGACTCGCATACTCGTTTCCCAATGGGTATCTCATTCCCAGCAGGTTCTGGCTTGGTAGCTTTCGCAGCAGCGACGGGTGTTATGCCACTAGATATGCCTGAGTCTGTTCGTGTTCGCTTCGTTGGTGAGCGTCAGCCTGGTATCACCCTACGTGACCTAGTACACGCGATCCCATTACAAGCGATCAAAGAAGGTTATTTAACCGTTGATAAGAAAGGTAAAATCAACGAGTTTAACGGCCGTATCTTAGAGATTGAAGGTCTAGAAGACTTAACGGTAGAGCAAGCGTTCGAACTATCAGACGCCTCAGCTGAGCGTAGTGCAGCGGGTTGTACCATCACTTTATCTGAAGAGTCAGTTACTGAGTACCTAAACTCAAACATCACGCTTCTTAAGTGGATGATTGCTGAAGGCTACGGCGATGCTCGTACGCTAAGCCGTCGTATCGAAGCGATGCAAGAGTGGTTGAAGAACCCAAGCTTGATGCGTGCTGACGCTGATGCTGAATACGCCATCGATATGACCATCGATATGAGCCAAATCAAAGAGCCTGTACTGTGCTGCCCGAACGATCCAGATGATGCCAAGACTTTATCTGACGTCGCTGGCGACAAGATTGATGAAGTATTCATCGGTTCTTGTATGACCAACATCGGTCACTTCCGTGCGGCAGGTAAACTGCTACAAGAAGTACCAGCAGGTAGCCTGAAAACTCGTCTATGGATTGCACCACCCACTAAGATGGATGCACGCCAGCTAATGGAAGAGGGCTACTACAATACTTACGCACAAGCCGGCGCACGTACTGAGATGCCAGGTTGTTCGCTATGTATGGGTAACCAAGCACGTATTGCACCAAACTCTACAGCGGTATCTACCTCTACCCGTAACTTCCCGAACCGTTTGGGCCAAGGCGCTAACGTATACCTAGCTTCAGCTGAGCTTGCGGCAGTTGCTGCGGTACTTGGTAAGCTGCCAACGAACGAAGAGTATCAGCAGTACGCTGGCATGCTAAACAGCATGGGTGACGAAGTATATCGTTACATGAACTTCGATCGTATGGAAGAGTACACCGAAGAGGCGGATAAAATTAACGTGGCGCAATTGTCATAATATGACCTGAAAAACGCTTCGTTATTAAGCAAAACGTCGTTAAACAAAAAGGCCCCGTATCCTAAGGATACGGGGCCTTTTTTTGCTCGTCTAGATAGCAGTTTTTTGTTTGCAGTGCCTCAATAGTGTGAACTGCCGCTCATCTAAGCATCCGCTTTAGACAGCAGAACTTAATAAGGGGAGTTGGCTTTAGCTGTAGCGGTTACAATTGCTGCTAGACGTGTGAATGGCGGGTTCTATATACTGGCTTATGATAATAATTTACGTCAAATACTGGCCCAAAAAAGCACGCTAGCAATTATAAGCCCATCTACGCCAGTCAACCCAACTTGTTATAAAAAGAGAGCGATATGCAGTACGAGTTTTCAGAGGTGATTAACGGATTAAAACCCTCATTTATCCGCGAAATATTAAAGTTAACGGTTAAACCAGAGATTATCTCCTTCGCCGGTGGTTTACCAGATCCTACCTTGTTCCCACATCAGACCATCAAAGATGCCAGCAATGCCATGTTTGACCGCCAAGACAATGGTATCTTTCAGTATACCACCACTGAAGGTCACTTAGGCCTGCGCCAGTGGATTGCTAAGCGTTTCTCAGATGCTCATGATGTACAAGTCGATGCAGATCAAGTGATGATTGTGTCCGGCTCACAGCAAGCACTAGATTTATTTGGCAAAATCTATATCAACCCACAAGATGGCGTGGTAATGGAGGCGCCGACCTATCTTGGGGCAATCCAAGCTTTTCGTATGTACCAGCCTGAGTTTAAAGAAGTTGAACTGTTAGAGGATGGAATAGATACCGATCAGTTTCGCACTACCATGACGCAGTCAGACAGTAAGTTTTTTTATGGTATTCCAAACTTCCAAAACCCAACGGGTTTAACTTATTCTGCTGATAAGCGTCAGCAAGTGGCCGATATCTTACAAGATAGCGGCAAGCTGATGCTAGAAGATGACCCTTATGGCGCCTTATTGTTTGATGATCCAAATACTCAAGGTATGACCACTCGTCCGATTTATGCACTGGCCCCTGAGCATGTAGTGTATATGGGCTCGTTCTCTAAAGTATTTGTCCCCGGATTTAGATTGGGATGGGTAATTGCACCTAAGCCTGTGTTGGCTAAAATGGTCATCGCCAAGCAAGCAGCTGACTTGCACACCAACTCCTTTGTGCAGGAGCTGCTGTATCAGTATGTCACCACCAATGACTTAGATGCCCATATTGATGTCATTCGCCAGACCTATTCTGCTAAGAAAAGCTGCATGGTAGAGGCCATTCATACTTATTTAGGTGATGAGGTTCAGATGGCACCAGCCAATGGCGGTATGTTTATCTGGGTACGTGTACCGGGCGTGGCCGTGATGGATCTGCTTAAATATGCCATTGATAATAATGTCGCTTACGTGCCAGGTGAAGCCTTCTCATTGTCAGGAGAATATAAAGATTATATGCGTCTAAACTTCACAAGCTTAGATGATGAGCAGATTATTGAAGGAATTAAGCGCTTAAAAGCAGCACTGGATGCTTATCGTGCGGCTCAATAATATCGCAATAATTCATTGAGTCAGTCGTAATTTTGCAGGTGCAGACAGTAAAAAGTCACCGATTAATCGGTGACTTTTTTAACGGCTATTTTTACTGCTTTAGCTATCGCTTAACAGCTCGGTCAAGAATCACACGACTGATTATAAACCGGCTTACGCTTTTCGATAAAAGCCGTGATACCTTCGATGAAGTCATCCGTTTTGGCCAGTCTAGCTTGCTGATGCACTTCCATATCTAAGGCTTCATTAAGACCCATATAAGCGTGGGTGTTAAGCAGATGCTTCATAGTCTCTAATGCCTTGCTAGGCAGGGCGCATAGGCGATTGGCAAGCTTTAACACGGCATCATCTAGCTCATCGGCGCTGACCACGTCATTGACTAAATTTAAATCCGCCATGTCTTTGGCAGTAATCTTATCACCCAGCATGACAAGCTCAGTGGTCTTAGCTGGCCCCACCAGCTGATTTAATAAGTACACGCCGCCGGCATCTGGCACCAAGCCAATATGGACGAAGGCTTGGACAAATTTGGCATTGTCTGCTGTGATACGAAAGTCACAGGTTAAGGCCAAGTTCATACCCGCGCCTGCCACCGCACCTTCTAGCTTAGCAATAATAGGTTTATGGATTTTGCGCAGCAGCAAACTTACTTCACCGGCACCGGTGACCATGGCTGCCAATTTATTTGAGAGCGTCTCTTTATCAAGGCCTTCAGAGATCATCTCTTTGATATCGCCGCCACTAGAGAAGTTGCCACCTGAGCCTTGTAAAATAATGACACGTACCTGCTCATCATTATTCGCCTCTTCTAGACTTTGTATGACAGCATTTTTTAGCGGGGTACTAAATGCGTTAAGGCTTTTTGGGTCGTTTAAGGTAAGGGTAGCAATGTGATTATCAACGCGATACAGCACGATATCTTGAGACTGGGTCATAAGCGACCTCCTGACGAATTTAAGAAAAAATAACGAGTCAGCCAAGTTTGGCAAACCAAATTTGTTGATGATAAATGGGCACTTACAAAGCCACTAAGGCTATGCTCAGTGCCCTAATGCAGCACTTATATGTTATACAGGTTTCTGCTTAATCATACAAAAACAATTGGTTGCGTTCATAGCAAGATTTAGTTATTCGAGGTGGCCTTTTGTAACAGTTGTACGAATCGATCCACTTGCATCTCAGGTGTGGCCCAAGAGGTGACCAAGCGGGCGATACTAAAGCCGTTATCTAGCTGCTCCCATTCATAAAATTCGAAGTCATTTTTTAAGGTGGCAATCAGCGCCTGCGGCATAAGTGCAAATACTTGGTTACTTTGAGCAGGAACAAATAGCTCAATGCCACAAGATTGGATGCCTTCCGCTAACTTTTTGGCCATAGTGTTGGCATGATGGCACAGCTCAAGATATTTGTTGTCTTTTAACAATACCTCAAATTGTAACGCCAGAAGATAGCCTTTGGCCATTAAGCCGCCATGACGCTTTAGGTAAATATTAAAATCGGTGGCGATTTTTTTATTAGGAATGATCAAAATCTCACCGAACATAGCCCCCATCTTAGTGCCACCGAACCAAAATATATCGGTTAGCTGGGCATAATCAGCGATACTCATGTCCTTATCATTAGGATTAGCATGGCTACTGGCAATGGCAGCACCCAACCGTGCCCCATCCATAAATAGATACATATCATGCTTGCGGCAATAATCTGAGATGGCCTTAAGCTCATGATAACTATATACGGTACCAAGCTCTGTGGTGTTGGAGATATAGACGGCTTTGGCACGCACGACATGCGGCGTGAAACTGTGGCGAACTCGCACCTTATCTAAGGCCTCTATGGTCAATTTGCCATCTTTAGACTCCGCCAAAATAACTTTGTGTCCTGTCGCCTCAATAGCGCCGGCCTCATTGACCGCAATATGGCCGGTATCACAGGCAATGATGCCATCAATAGGGGTCAGCATGGCATCGATGCATACCAAGTTGGCCTGAGTGCCTGTAATACCAAAGTGAATGGCAATATCTGGATCAGACAGCTGTGCTTTTATTTGGTCGCGTACCCGCTCAGAGTACTCATCGAAGCCATAGCCTTTATGTTGTTGTAAGTGGGCATCGTGCATGGCAGTGATGATGTCAGGGTGGGCGCTTTCGCTATAATCGTTTAAAAAATGAAACATAACTTGGTTTTAAACTCTCTTAGATTAAGGTTTTGAATATTAAAAACAAAAAGGAGCTACTAAACAATACGTTAAGTAGCTCAAGGAAAACCCATCAACACGATGAGTCAGATCTATATAGGCGGCTAACGACTACTCATCATTTTCGAAGCTGGCATCGGCCATATAATGATCCGGCGTTAGATTAATAAAGCGAGTATATTGACCTTCAAAGGCAAGGCGAACGGTACCAATAGGGCCGTTACGCTGTTTGCCGATAATAATCTCTGCCACACCCTTTAAATCTGAGTTCTCATTATAAACCTCATCGCGATAGATGAAAGTAATTAAATCCGCATCTTGCTCAATGGCGCCTGATTCACGCAAGTCAGACATGATAGGGCGTTTATTAGGGCGGTTCTCTAAGCTTCGGTTCAGCTGTGATAAGGCAATCACTGGGCAGTTTAATTCACGGGCTAAAGCTTTTAAGCTTCGAGAAATCTCAGAAATCTCTTCTACACGGTTGCCGCTTAAGCTGGGTACTTTCATCAATTGTAGATAATCAACCACCACCATGCCCATTTTGCCATCATGATTTTTGGCAATACGGCGACAACGTGACCGCAGCTCAGAGGGCGGAAGGGCGGTACTGTCATCGATGTATAGGTTTTTGTCTTGCAAGTGGGTAATGGCATTCATCATGCGTGCCCATTCATCCTCATTCATTTGGGCAGAGCGCAGACTGGTTTGGTTAATCTGACCCCAAGAGGACAGCAAACGCATCACAATAGATTCAGCTGGCATCTCCATTGAGAACACCACCACGGGTAGGTTTTCGTGGAAAAGCACACCTTCGGCTAAGTTCATCGCAAAGGTAGTCTTACCCATAGAAGGACGGGCGGCGACGATAATAAGATCCCCAGGTTGTAGGCCTTGGGTCTTGTTGTTGAGCTCAGTAAAGGGGGTTTTAAGACCAATCATACCGTCTGGATTGTTTTTAAGCTCATCCATTTGTTCGACGACGTTGACCAGTACTGAGCCGATATCCACCGGACCTCGCTGCTCAGCCCGCTTGTTGTGCTGCTCGTTAATGGCGAAGATTTTAGATTCTACTGTGTCAAGAATTTCACTCACCCCGCGCTCACGTGGGTCATAGGCGAGTGCTAGCATCTCATTGCCAGTGGTTATTAATTGGCGTAAAGTAGACAGCTCACGCACCCGCTGTGCATAGGCAGTTAGGTTAAATAAGGTGCCGGGGCTTTGGGTTAAGATATCTGCCAGATAGCTTTCGCCGCCAGCTTGCTTGAGTAGTTTTTGGGAGCTTAGCCAGTCATGCACCATGACTGTGTCGTAAGGCTCATTAATTAATGCCAAATGCGAAATGGCGGCAAAAATATGCTGATGGCGGCCTGCGTAGAAGTCATCTTTTGAGACGATGTCAGAAATCTTATCAAAAGACTCCTCAATGCTCATTAAAGAGGCAATCAACGCTTTTTCGATATCAATATTATGGGGTGGCTGCTGGCTAAGTAGATCAGTTAAGCCAACATCATTGTTCTGTTGTGGGGCGGTTTTCTTTTTGCTATCGGCCATAATTTTCGGGTCTTTATCAGGGGGCTACAATATAAATAAGCTTGGCCATGTTGGGCTGGCAAGAAGCTAAGGGACAGTGAGGTTTTACGCAATAAACATTATAATTTTAATAGAAGATAGAGTGGTATATGGTGGGTATTGCTCTATATTTAAAGGGCTAAGCTAATATATGCTTTTGAGGCAGTAGGCTAGATTAACACAAGCCTTGATGACGGCACTGCTGTCTTTGCTGTTGTATATTAGGGCTAGAAGTTTATCACATTGAAGCTTGGTTCAGGCCAGATTTTGTTATCATAAAAGGGTTGCTATTTTAAAAAATGAGGCACAATTAACAATTGTTTCAGCCAAAAACCCACTCTAAATTTAATACCGCCACGGCTTAAAACCATCTGGCAGCATTTAACAGCAAAATATAAAAACCATCACTCTATGTCATCCATGCGATAACCATTAAGGCCACCTTTATGAGCACAACTTATCCGCTGACCAAAACCTCCTCTATCAATGTCAAACCTAGCACCGCCTCGTTGGTGGTTACCACAGGCGAGCCAGCGGGGATAGGGATGGACATCCTATTACAATTGGCCATGCAGCAAAAATTAGGCGAGCTGAGCTATCCGTTAATCGTGTTGGCTGATGAGGCCGCCTTACAGCAGCGCTTTGAGCTTATTTATGGTAGCGGTGTCTCTAAGCTAAGCGGGCCGCTTTGGCAGCGGATTGAGTCGGTAAATGACTTGCAGCAGATATCAGGGCAGACAAAAGGCAATGCTTTACCGCAGTTTTATTTGCTGCACGTGGGCTGTGCTGAGCCTGTGGTGGCCGGACAACTTAATGTCAATAACGCCGCCATGGTGGTTCAGCAGTTACAAATTGCGCATCAATGGGCAGCGTCAGGGGCTGCCAGTGCCATTGTCACCGGGCCACTGCAAAAATCGGTGCTAATAGATGCCGGTATTACCTTAGAAGATGGCGGTATGTTCACCGGCCATACTGAGTTTTTTATGCAAAAAAGTGGCTGCCAAAAAGTGGTAATGATGCTGGCCAATAGTGCCATGAAAGTAGCCTTGGTCACCATTCATATGCCCCTAAGACAAGTGGCTGATGCCATAACGGCAGACAATGTGCGTCAGACAGTGCGCATTGTTTTGAATGATTTGCGCCAAAAGTTTGGCCTGCCAAATCCTAAGATTTTAGTCTGTGGCCTTAATCCACATGCAGGAGAAGACGGCCATCTGGGCACTGAGGAGATGGATATTATTAATCCGGTGCTGCGTGAGTTTCAGCAGCAAGGGGCGAATATTTCACTGGCCATGCCTGCAGATACTTTATTTACCACCCGTCACTTACAAGATTGTGATGCGGTGATTGCCATGTATCATGATCAAGGGTTGCCGGTATTAAAGTCGCACGGCTTTGGAGATACGGTGAATTTAACTTTAGGGCTACCTTATATCCGCACCTCGGTGGATCATGGTACCGCACTTGATTTGGCAGGCAATTCGGCCACAAGTGATGTTCAGCCAAGTAGCAGCAGCTTGTGGCAAGCGCTTATCATGGCTGAGGCAATGGTCCACTCACAGCAGAAGTAAGCTGAGCTTTTTAGCCACAAGCTCACGCTTTAGCACTGCAAATTATGCTACACTAAATCCTTTTTTAATTGATAAATATCGACTTATGACGCAATCAGACACTACAAAACATCCGTTACACAATACCCTGCAGCGGGCAGCCAAGCACCAGCCTCGCAAACGCTTTGGGCAAAACTTCTTGCATGATGCCAGTATTATCAGTGAAATTGTTGACGCTATTGGGCTTAATCGTGATGATAACTTGGTTGAGATTGGACCAGGGATGGGCGCTTTAACTGAGCCGCTGCTAGAGCAAGTTGATGCGATGACCGTCATTGAGCTTGATCGTGACTTGGCAGGCAGTTTACGCATCCGTATTGGGGCCAACAGTCATCCAAATTTCACCATCGTGAATGCCAATGCGATGCAATTTGATTATCATAGCTTGTATGATGCTGACAGTGAAACTCCAAAAAAACTGCGTGTGGTCGGTAACTTGCCCTACAATATCTCAACGCCCTTGTTGTTCACCTTGCTTGAGTATGCTGATATTATTGAAGACATGCATTTTATGCTACAAAAAGAGGTGGTGGAGCGCATTACCGCAGAAGTGGGCAGTAAAATATATGGCCGTTTATCGGTAATCATGCAGTATTTTTGTGACACCCAATATTTATTAACGGTACCCAGAGGCGCCTTTAATCCGCCACCAAAAGTGACCAGTGCTGTGTTCCGTCTGCGCCCACATCAGGTGAAGCCGGTGCAAGCTGACGATGAAAAACTGTTCGCTTTGGTGGTGCGCGAAACCTTTAATCATCGCCGCAAAACCTTGCGTGCTATTTTTAAACAGTCCTCACTCATGCCCACGTTGACCGATGAAGATCTGGCGAGCATAGGCATTGATGGCAATGCGCGTCCTGAAACTTTGGATGTGAATGATTTTGTGGCGCTCAGTAACTTGGTGATTGCTAAGCAAGCAGAGCAAGAGCAGCTGTAGGCTGGCTGATAGATGCTTATCGTGTTTTATGTCTAATAAACAAGCGGTTCACAGAGTGTCTGCTATAAAAACTCACCTGCAATAAGAGTAAATACTATCAATTAATATAGAGTGATGCTATGAAGTACCGAGCCGAGTACGTAATCGGAGACCTACAAGGGTGTTATGCCGCTTATCTTGAGTTGTTAGATAAGATAGATTTTGACCCAAAGCAAGACAAGCTGTGGTTTGTCGGCGATTTGGTGGCACGTGGCGAGGACTCATTGTCAACTTTGCGCCATGTCAAAAATCTGTGTGAGCAGGGCGCTGCTGCCACGGTACTGGGCAATCACGATATCAACTTAATTGCGGTTTGGCGTGGTTTTGCACCTTTAAAAAAGAAGGACAAAACTGAAGATATTATTAATGCACCTGATTGTGACGAGTTGTTAAATTGGCTGCGTCGCCAGCCGCTGCTGCTTTGTCCAAACGAGCACACAGTGATGGTGCATGCCGGTATCCCACCACACTGGAGTATCAAACAGGCCAAACGCTATGCCCGTGAAGTCGAAACGCAGCTGTCTAGTAGCTTGTTTCAATTAAACCGAGTGTTGCCTAAGCTTTATAGTGGTGAGGCCGATGAGTGGTCAGAGCACCTTAATGGCTTTACTCGTATTCGCGCCATTACCAACTACTTCACAAGAATGCGTCTGTGCAAAAAAGATGGTGCGCTTGAGTTTAACTTTAAGTCAAGCTTAACCGATGAGATGCCTGCTGATTTTCGGCCTTGGTTTGAGTGGCAAGTGCCACGTGAGCGTAAGATATTGTTCGGTCACTGGGCAGCGTTAAAGGCCGAGGTGGATTTGCCTAGTGCCAGAGCTTTAGATGGTGGCTGCGTGTGGGGCAATTGCTTGGTGGCTTATCGCTTAGAAGATGGCAAGATATTTAGTGCCTCTGAGCGCTGCCCTAAAGACTAGGGACTGCAGCACACAAGGGGTAAATGCCAGACCTAAGCTTATCTTTAGTCAATGACAGGCATAAAAAATACGATGTTATCTTAGTTGATAATATCGTATTTTTTTGACCAAAACAAAGCTTAGGTCACTTAAGGCGCTGCTGAGTATTTACTGAGCAGTTAAGCCACCATCGACGATGAACTCTGATCCGGTGGAGTAACTAGAGTCATCGGAGGCTAAGAACAGTACCATGGCGCTGACCTCTTCAGGCTGAGCCACCCGTTTTAGAGGGATGCTTTTTGCGAAATTCTCTACGGCTGTCTTGGTGTCGCCTTGCATAATCATAGGTGTGGCAATCACTCCAGGATGCACGGAGTTGACTCGGATGCCATACTGCGCCAGCTCTAAAGCGGCCGCCTTACTCATGCCGCGCACGGCAAATTTAGAGTCGGTATAGCCGATAGCACCACCGACCAATCCATTAATAGAGGAGATGTTAATAATAGAGCCGTGCTCGCTCTTTTTCATTGAAGGTACCACAGACTTCATACCTAAAAATACCGAGACTTGGTTGATCTCAAGAATACGGCGGTATTCATCTAATGAGGTGTCTAATAGCGACTTTGCCATAGTAATACCGGCATTATTGACCAAGACATCAACGGGGCCAAAATGCGCCTCTGTGGTGCTCACAACGTGCTGCCAATCCTCTTCATCGGTCACATCATGCTTAATAAATAGTGCCTTATCACCAAGCTCAGCGGCCAATGCTTGCCCTTTTTCGGCATTAATATCGGTGAGAACCACTTTTGCGCCCTCTGTCAGACACAGGCGAGCATGGGTCTCGCCCATACCTTGGGCTGCACCAGTAATAATAATAACTTTGTCTTGTAAACGGGCCATCTTGCCCTCCCTTTTTTATAGTGAATTTATGCTGGGTGTCATCGCTAAAGACACACAGTATCGCATGGTGTCTTATGTGACGGATCATAGAAGATGTTTTACACCCAATAGGTCAGACTATAGTAGCCCAAGCAGCATAAGGTATTGTTTAGGGTTTGTAGGACATAAATAACCACAGTTAGCAGTGATACTCATGCCCCCAAACTTGCGAATTACTCAGGCAGTTTGGGAGGGTTTTTGGGTTTAGGTAAGGGCGTTTTAGCATTTTTGGTTTTGTCCTGTTTTTCTGGGGCAGCAGGGTCTATATCTTCGGTCTCGCCAATAGGCGTCATAACCTCTGTGACCTCGCCTAAGCTTTCTGCGCTCACCAGTTCAAACTCAGCATCATCAAGTACCACCACTTTTTTGTCAATTGTGGGCGGCTGATCACCGCTATGATCCAGCTTTTGTTGGAACTCATTTTTTTGAGCAGCTTCCTCTAAGCGCTTGGCATCGATACCGACGCCCTCAGGCATGATGCGTACACTTGACAGACGACGCACGGCGAAGTGTTTGGGAAACAGCTTGTTTTTTTGAGTCTTATTGGTATCTTCATGAATCATATAGCCTTGGCTGTCGATTTTGGCATATTTCATCGGCTCAGGACGCGGTAAAAAGAAATCACGGGGCTGGGTAAACAGATGGGTATACATCAGCTTACTTAGCGTCTTCCACTCGACCACTTCAACGCCTTTAGAGCGTAAGGCCACAATCATAGCCAGCGAGAAACTGACCAATAAGTTGGTAATACCGATTAAAACCACCCCAAGTAGTGAAATGATCACCAGACCAAACCCAAAGTCATCGGCTGGAATATTGAACATTCCGTGTGAGAAGTTAGCTGATGCAAAGGCAATATGGCGAATATCAAGCGGCATACCAAAGATAAAGCCGACGGTGGCAGTACTGCCTAAAAACACACCAAATAAGAAATTACCCATAATGGCGCCTAAGTTGTTTTCAACAAAAACCCCTAAGCGCTCAACTGAGTGTTTTGGCAAAAACTTAAGCAATAACTTATGACGGCTGATACGCTCACCGATATTGTTAAATAAAGCCAAATTGTCATAATAACCGGCAATCAGGCCGGACATAAATAAGAACACCCCAGCGATGGCAGCATGAAAAATAGCCAAGGAATGAAAAGGGTCTAAATCATGCAATAAGTGTTCTGCCTTATCGCCACCAATCATCGGCTCACCACTGACTTGTAGCCAAACAAAGGAGATAATGAGCGCCAGTGGCATGGCAATAAGGACGTTACCCATGATGGCGATAAATTGGGTACGTATGATGTCAACCATCAGCTCTGATAGCTTGGCCAATTGATGCGACTTCTTGCCCGAGCTGTCAGAGATGGTAGAGGCAATAGCAGCTGCGGTCATGGCAGGCTGCTTGGTAGCCACTGTACCGTGAATAATATGAATAAACACGAAGCCGAGGCCGTAAATCATACTGTTCACAAAAGCTCGGCTCATAGGCGCCAAATCTAGGTCGTAAGACAGGATTTTTATGGTGGCCATAAAGGCAATGATAAAGCCCCCAACCGCCGCCATCTTAAACATTTTTTTATAACCGGATTTGTCGGTGCTGATGTAGTGCTCACCGACACGACCCGAATTTTCAGTGATTTTGCGTGACAATAGCTTGGTGTTGTTATTGATTAAATAACCAATGCTGTAGCGGCGTTTGACACTGACGATAATGGCTTGTGCCAGCTCAATGATGGCGCGGTCACGATTTTTGTGATTATCAGCGAGCAGCTCACTTAAGATGCGCATTCTTTTTAGGCTTTGCTCAAGGCGCAGCAGCATATTGGTCAAGCGAATTGAGATACCCGTCTTATAAATACGCTTACGTACCGTACTCACGATATTATCGCACTGCTCAAGCATCACCAATAGTGGGGCAGGGTCAATTTGCTGCCGCGGTGTTACATCTTTGTAGTTGTCTAATTGATGCGCTTCTCGATACTCATTGGCAAACAATACCGCCTCTTGGTTTTGTGCCACAAAGGCAGCAGAATAGTCGAGCATCTGCGGATAGGCCTTCATTAAATCAGGGTGCAGGCCTATGCCACTCACGCGGTAAGATAAAATAACCATGGCATTTAAGATATTGTTTTTTGCGGTGGCAACCAAGTCAGAGTGTGCGTCATCGACCATCACCAAGTCGACCAGCTCATCCCATAGCCGGCTGTCGATGCTGGCAAGCCAACGCTCATCGTGTTTGCCATCGAATAAATAAGCCACAAGCTCAACAATAGAATCATCTTCTGGAAGCAGGGGCACAAAGCGGTGGCCAATTAGGCGCATAAGGCTATTGGAGAAGGTTTGATCTGATAAGATACCGGTATCGGTAAATAGCGACATGCGGTGGTATTTATTTAGTAAGGTCAACACGAATATGGCCAAGCCGTTGGCGTATTCTGGATGCTTACGTAGCAGCTCATTCAGCGCTCGAATCTGGTCATTAATACAGGCTGGGTTATCTTTATATTCGGTCTCTGATACTCGCAAAGTATCAATTAATCTTTTGAGCACATAAGGCTCAGGGGTGTCGCTTAGTGCATTTATTTTATGCAAAATATCTTTTAATTCTGCCACTTAGTTACCCTTATTCGATCAGATAGAGTGAAGGTATCTTAAAGTCCTAAAAATTACAATAACTTTAATGACATATAGCCCGTCGCAACCCGCTAAATCAACAAACTTATTGCAACTTTTTATTACCAAAAAAACCGCAACACACTACGACAAAAAAGACAGCTACGAGAGCTGTCTTCTTGCTAATTTGAGGGTTAATTATAGCGTATTTTAAGAAAATTAAATCTGTATTAAATAATTAGCTAATATTTTTTTCAAAATAGTCTAAGTCAAAGTCCATGATAGGATCGCTGCCTGTTTTTACCATATCTGCGTGTGCTTTGATACGTGGCAAGATACGGCCGACAAAATAGGTGGCCAGTTTTAGCTTGTTGGCGTAGAACTCACCTTCTTTGTCATGAGCAGCTTCAACCATCATAGCAAACATAAAGGCGTAGCACAGATAACCCATAGCGTGTAGATAGTCTACCGCACAGCCGTTGATTTCGCTCTTACGCGTGCTAATATTGGTCAGTACTGTCTTAGTTAGCTCTTCAATGGTTTCAGCAGCATTTAGTGTGGCTTGCTTGATTTCGTGGTCAGCTTTCATGTTGGCCACAAAGTCACGGATTTCGGCTAAGAAATTCTCAAGATACTGACCGTTGTTGCGCGCAATCTTACGACCTAATAAATCCAGAGCCTGAATACCGTTAGCACCCTCGTAGATTTGAGAGATACGGGTATCACGGACAATCTGTTCCATGCCCCATTCACGAATATAACCATGACCACCAAATACTTGCTGGCAATCTACCGTCGCCTCTAACGCTTTGTCAGTTAAGAATGCTTTAGCAATAGGGGTGAGCAGGGCAACGCGCGCTGCGGCTGCTTTGGCATTTTCAGGGTCAATGCTAAATTTAGATTCATCCAACTGTTTTGCGACATACATGGCAAAGCAGCGTGATGCTTCAGCATTAGCACGTGCATTTAACAACATACGGCGGACATCTGCATGGTGAATAATCGCATCAGCAGGCTTCTCAGGGCTTTGGATTTGAGTGTCACTACGACCTTGGCCACGATCTAGAGCATAAGCTGCTGCATTTTGATAGGCAAGCTCAGTGCCACCTAAGCCTTGTAAGCCCATAGTCACACGCTCATAGTTCATCATAACGAACATAGAGGCAAGGCCTGTGTTTTCTTCACCAACCATCCAGCCTTTAGCGCCATCAAAGTTCATCACACAAGTGGCTGAGCCTTTGATACCCATTTTGTGCTCGATAGAGCCTGCGGCCAATGCGTTACGCTCACCCAAGCTACCGTCTGCATTCACAATGAATTTAGGCACGACGAATAAAGAGATGCCTTTAGACCCTTCTGGGGCATTGGGGGTTTTGGCCAATACTAAGTGGATGATGTTCTCAGTAAGGTCATGCTCACCGCCTGTAATGAAGATTTTGGTACCAGAGATAGCGTAGCTGCCATCCTCATTAGGGGTAGCTTTGGTCTTGATGATACCCAAGTCAGTACCAGCATGCGGCTCAGTTAAGCACATCGTGCCGGCCCATTGGCCTGAGTACATTTTTTCAAGGTAGGTTTGCTTTTGTTCTTCAGAAGCTGATGCTAATAGACAAAGGGTTGCACCAACAGATAAGTTAGGATAAAGAGCGAAAGCTTGGTTGACGGTGAAAACCATTTCTTCAGTTAACATGGTCACCATTTTAGGGAAGCCTTGACCGCCGTATTCAGGGTCACCGCCCAGACCAATCCAGCCGGCTTCTGCATACTGCTTAAAAGCATCTTTGAAGCCGGTAGGTGTGGTAACCACGCCATCACCTTGGTAAGTAGCACCTTCTTCATCACCGGTGCGATTAAGCGGCAACAATACGTTTTTTGTTAGCTTAGCCATCTCCTCTAGCACCATGTTGACAGTGTCCATATCAACGTGAGCTAGGTTTTCGTTCGCTTGCCAAAATTTTTCAACGTCAAAAACGTCGTTTAGCATAAAACGCATTTCATCTAAGGGGGGATTATAAATAGCCATAAAAAGTCCTTTAATATTTTTAGAATTGTACTGAGCTAAGTTTAGCTTATAACAAAGCTTGAATACGGTTTGGTCACTTATAGATACAAATTTTTGTACAGTCAGCTTTAACAGACCGACTTTTAAGAGTCGCTGATGTTGTAGTACAGAGAGCAGTACATAGGCTGATACCGATAGGGTGGGCAAAATAAGTGCTACTGTCTCAAGAGTAGCACTTATTGGCCTAGCTATATAGCGGCTATGAGTACCTAATCATAGAAGCAGTTTATTAAAAAACAAACTGATCCACATCCATGCTCATGTAAGGCTCAGCGCCTGACTCGATACGGGCTACGTAAGTGCGAGTGCGTGGTAATAACTTGCTGTAGTAGAAGTGAGCGGTTTTGATTTTCGCATCATAAAAACCGGTTTCTGTGGTGCCATCAGCCAATGCTTTTTGAGACACAGCAACCATACGTGCCCATAAGTAAGCTAGGGTCACATAGCCACTGAAGTACATGTAGTCTACGGCAGCGGCACCTACTGAATCTGGGTTTTTGGTCGCTTGCTCACCGATACGAGCCGTTAATTCAGCCCACTCAGTATTTAGCTTTTCAAGAGGGGCAATGAATTCAGCCATCGCTTCATTGTCTTGATGTTCTTGACAGAATTTATGGATAACTTTGGTAAAGTTGGCCAGCATCTTACCTTGTGAGCCCAATACTTTACGGCCCAATAGGTCTAAAGATTGGATTTCAGTGGTGCCTTCATATAAGCATGCGATACGGGTGTCACGTACGTTTTGCTCCATACCCCATTCACGGATAAAGCCATGACCACCATATACTTGAACGCCATGGTTGGCAGCTTCATAGCCAGTTTCTGTTAAGAATGCTTTGGCAATTGGCGTCAATAAAGACAGCATTTGATCCGCGTACTGCTGCTCTTCGCCTGTGCCTTTGGCCACAGTATCAGCAAACATGGCCAAATAATAAACTAAGGCGCGTCCACCTTCAGCGAAGGCTTTTTCGGTCAATAGCATGTTGCGAACAGCCGGATGCACGATAATAGGATCGGCTACTTTCTCTGGCGCTTTAGCACCAGATAGTGAACGCATGGCCAGACGCTCTTTGGCATATTCTAGCGAGCCTTGGAACGCCACTTCTGATGCAGTCAGACCTTGAACGGCGGTACCGATACGCGCCACGTTCATAAAGGTAAACATACAGTTTAGGCCACGGTTTTCTGGGCCAATTAAGTAACCGGTCGCACCATCGAAGTTCATCACACAGGTGGCAGAAGCTTTGATACCCATTTTGTGTTCAATTGAGCCACAAGTGACTTGGTTGCGCTCCGCTAAGCTACCGTCAGCGTTAACGTTCACTTTTGGTACGATAAATAGTGAGATACCTTTGGTGCCTTCAGGGGCGCCTGGTAAACGGGCCAATACAATATGAATGATGTTATCAGTCATATCATGCTCACCGGCTGAGATGAAGATTTTTTGACCGGTAATGGCATAAGTACCATCGCCTTTAGGTTCTGCTTTTGTACGGATAATACCTAAGTCAGAGCCGGCATGCGCTTCGGTGAGACACATGGTGCCTGACCATTCGCCGGTGACCATTTTTTCTAAGTAAATGGCTTTTTGCTCATCCGTACCGTGGTGCTCAAGTGTGGCAATCGCGCCATGAGATAGGCCAGGATACATTGAGAATGACCAGTTGGCTGAGCCCATGATTTCGTTAACCACAGTACCTAAAGAGAACGGCATGCCTTGACCGCCAAATTCTTCTTCAGCAGCAAGCGCTGCAAAGCCTAGCTCACAGTATTGTTTATAAGCTTCTTTAAAGCCTTTAGGGGTAGTTACCTCGCCATTGTTGAATTGACAACCTTCTTCGTCACCGCTGCGGTTTAAAGGGGCAATTTCGTTTTCAGCAAAGCTGGCAGCCGCTTCAATATAACTGTCAATAATGTCACGCTCTACCTCTTGGTATGGCGCTAAGCTTTGGTAATGTGCAGTGCTGTCTAAAAGCTCATGTAAAACAAACTGCATGTCACGAAGAGGGGCTTTATATTGCATGAGGCTATCCTTAAATGATAATAGTTTGGTTGAAAACCTAGAGGTTTAGACTGAACAAATCATATTGTTTGCACTAACGCTTTGGCTTATCTGACCAGCGGGCACTTAAATAAGTACAGTTGAAGACCGGGTAGGTATATCAATAAAAAATGATTTGGGTACAAGCTATATAATTTGTTAACTATCAATGTCAGCAGCCACAGATAGGCAGAGACAAAATTATAAGTAAAGACTATAACTGCTAAATATAAGCTATGGCTATTGCTATCACTGATAAAAACTTTTCAGGTAAAAGATAGATGCTAAGCCGTTATTTTACAAGCAGTTGCACAGACTTATGGGTCACAAAAAATATATTGAATTAGCCATCGAATGGTTTTTACATCCAAAAAAACAGTAAATTCTGTATATAAAAACAGGGGTGAGCACCTGTTTTGACCCCGTCTTATTAAGCGGCGAGGCCAAATGCAGCAATGAAATATAGAAGTGTCAGGATAAGGATAAGGCGCGATAATGAGCAGTAAGACTGAGCAGAAGTGACAAAGAAAACCAATAGAGCTGTGATAAATAGGCCACTATTGTCGAAGCGACAGCAAGTCACTTAAAGTTAGCTTTGGAATTTAGCTTTGGAATTTAGCTCTGCAAGTTAGCTCTGGGCGGCGTTGGTACTGATGTACATCAACGTGGCCAGTGCCACCACAGGAGCAGTCTCGGTGCGTAGGACACGGTTGCCCAGCTGCCACGGCAAGTAGCCGGTATTGCGTGCCAATTGATATTCAGCCTCAGATAAGCCGCCTTCTGCGCCAATGAGAATGTCAAAGCGGGGGAGGCAGGCTGCCGTAGAGTCAGGGTTAGTGCCCTTTATATTAGCCGAGGCAAAGTGATCGGTTATTTGAGCGTTAACATCTAGGGTTTGTTGTTCTTGTTGACTGGGCACCGCCAATACCAAAGGTAGGATAGGCTGCTGTAGATACGACTGATAATAGTCTGCGTCATATAAGTGCTGCACCATGTGATGTACCGCACCCATCTCACCTTGAAGCCACTGCTCAATACTCAGTGGAGACAGGATTAAGGTGGGGCGATTGAGCCGGCACTGCTCACTGGCGGATAACGCCACTTGCTGCCAGTGACTGAGTTTTTTGTCCACCTGATTGGCTTTGAGGCGTACCTCGCCATGCTGGCTGGTCAGTAGCTGAATGGTAGTCGCCCCAAGTTCAGTGGCTTTTTGAATGGCATAATCCATTCTATCCCCACGGCTCATGACCAAGGCTATGGTGCTATGATAGTTGCAAGTATTTTCAGCAGTATCTTGATGGATAATCTTGACTGTGGCTGATTTTTTATCAATGCTTTCAAGCTCAACCAAGCTTTGACCACCAAGCCCGTCAAATATCCAGCTTTGCTCACCAACTTTGGCACGTAGCACTCGGCACCAATGGTGATAAATGTCATCGGTTAAGCGTAGTGAGTCGCCTAACGGCCGTTGATGCAAGGCCTCAATAGATGCAGTATGGTGCAAGCTTGAGTTGTAAAAAAAACGACGCATTTGATTAAGCCTGTGTGCTGAAAGAAGATAGCCCTAAAGATTCAACGAGACGCTTATTGGGTTCCACTCGGTTCATACTATAAAAATGAAGGGCAGGTACGCCTTCAGAGATTAAGATTTCGCATAAGCGGTGTACCACCTCAAAGCCAAATTCACGAATGGCCTTGCGGTCATCGCCATAGTCAGCCAATTGCTTACGAATATAGCGAGGGATATCAGCGCCGCAGCTGTCAGCAAAGCGAATCAGACTGCTGGCGTTAATGATGGGCATGATGCCGGCCACAAGGTTGTGTTTGTCAGTATCTACGCCGCGCTTTTCTAGCGCATCACGTAGGTATAAATAGCTCTCAGCGTTATAAAAAAACTGAGTAATGGCTGAGTTTGCGCCTGCATTAAATTTATTCACCAAGTTTTGAATGTCAAAGTCGAAGCTTTTGGCCTGAGGATGCATTTCGGGATAAGCGGCAACTTCAATATGAAAATGGTCAGCACTGTGCTCACGGATATGACGCACTAAGTCTACTGCAAAAGGCAGCTCACCCATGCCCACTTGGCCAGAAGGCAAATCACCGCGTAGCGCAACCATACGGTTGATGCCGATGGATTTATAGAAGTCTAATAACTCTGAGATCTGTACTTTGTCATCACCAATACAGGAGATATGCGGGGCAATAGGCGTGTTGGCGCGATTTTGTAGCGTCTCTACGATACCTAAGGTACGGTTACGTGTGGTACCGCCAGCACCATAGGTGACTGAAAAGTAACTGGGCGCCAATTCATTTAAAGCATCAAAAGTTTGGCAGAGCTTTTCTACGCCCTCACTGGTCTTGGTGGGGAAAAACTCAAACGAGAATCTTGGCTTATTCATGTCCTGTCCTTGATAAAAAATATACAGCGCCTTAATAAAATAAAGAGGGCCTTAATAAGAGGCTGAGAAATTATTCATTTCTCAGCCCTTAATGTAACCCGTCTACTGTCTAACGCTAAATACTAAAAAGGTTTAAGGTTAGTACTTATAGTCATCAGCTTTAAATGGACCTTCAACCGGCACACCTAGATACTCTGCTTGCTCTGGGGTTAGTTGGGTCATAACGCCATTGAAGCCAGCTACCATAGCGGCGGCTACTTCCTCATCAAGTTTTTTTGGTAATACTTTTACGTATAGACCCTTAGCACGCTCATCAGCGGGTAGCTCAGAGAATTTTTCTTGGTGTAAGTACATTTGAGCCAAGACTTGGTTGGCAAATGAGCCATCCATGACACGTGATGGGTGACCGGTGGCGTTACCTAGGTTTACTAGGCGGCCTTCTGCCAATAAGATGAGGTAATCGCTTTGATCTTCTGAGCGATACACTTGGTGAACTTGTGGTTTGATTTCTACCCAGTTCCAAGTATCACGCATGAACTGAGTGTCAATTTCAGTGTCGAAATGACCGATATTACAGACCACAGCGCCTGATTTTAGAGCAGCAAGCATGTGCTTATCACACACATGGTAGTTACCTGTCGTGGTGACAATAAGGTCGGTATCTTGTAATAGGCGAGTATTGATGCCTTCTGCTGAATCAGTGTTTTTACCATCAATATAGGGAGATACTAACTCATAGCCGTCCATACAGGCCTGCATAGCACAGATAGGGTCTACTTCTGAGACACGTACAATCATGCCTTCTTGACGTAAGCTTTGCGCTGAGCCTTTACCCACATCGCCATAACCGATAACCAGAGCACGGCGGCCGGCAAGTAACATATCAGTGGCACGTTTGATGGCATCGTTTAAGCTATGACGGCAACCATATTTGTTGTCGTTTTTAGACTTAGTAACCGCATCGTTTACGTTAATGGCAGGTACTTTTAGAGTGCCTTTATTAAGCATATCGATTAGGCGATGTACCCCAGTGGTGGTCTCTTCTGAGATACCATTGATGGTCTCAAGCATTTGTGGGTAGTCATTGTGAATCAGCGCTGTTAGGTCACCGCCATCATCTAAGATTAAGTTGGCATCCCAAAGCTGGCCGTTTTCTTCACCGCCGACAAATAATTGTTGACGTAAGCACCACTCATACTCTTCTTCAGTTTCGCCTTTCCAAGCGAATACCGGTACGCCGCTGGCCGCAATAGCCGCTGCTGCATGGTCTTGAGTTGAGAAGATATTACATGATGTCCAGCGTACTTCAGCACCTAGAGCGACTAAAGTTTCGATCAGTACGGCGGTTTGGATGGTCATATGAATACAACCAAGAATCTTGGCACCTGCTAGAGGCTGTGCTTCGCTGTAGCGCTTGCGTAGGCCCATTAAGGCTGGCATTTCAGCTTCAGCTAAAGCAATCTCACGGCGGCCGTAATCGGCTAGGCTGATATCGGCGACTTTATAGTCATGGAAGTTTTCTAAATTGGTTTTTGAATCGACGTTAGACACTGCGTCCATCTCGAGCTCCTTGGTAGAAAATAAAAAAATTAAGGGGAAGAAAACGCAGGTGTCGTTGTTTGCCAATAGCAACCAAAGCGTATGAATTTAGTAAAATCAGCTTAATCTATTGCGAACGCAGGGTCAGCAGCAGAATACTGGTTTATCAATTCAATCTATTTTTGTAACGCTATTTAATACGGGCTAACCGAGCCTGACAGTAAAGCTTAACCAACAATAAAATACATGCTATACTATATCGCTTGATTTTGCTGAACCGACGCAACACCTCTCGGCAGCTGCCTATTGTAATGGAAATGAGGCTCAAAGTCATCTGCTGTGTTAGCATTAATGATGTGCCTTGAGCGTGATTTATTTTCAATAAAGAGCATCCAATTAGGCGTCAAGATAAGTAGGTCCACTTACAAACTTTAAGCAAAAATTACAGAATCTCTATTAAAAGGTAACTTTTGGGGGATGACTTTAATTGTAAAAAAGTGTTTAATAGGCGCATATTGATACGAAAACCTCAATAGGGTGTCTCATGGACGAGCAACTTAAGTGATTTATATAGAACTGTGCATTGTATTTAAATTTGATATTTGAATTTGCACAGATCCAATATAGATGATGGCTTAAGTTGCTTTTTAGATTGTGGCCTCTTAATTTACGGTTCATTTAAGTTTATACTTTGGAGATGTTATGAAACTTTTTAAATTAACAGCAATCACTGCTGCAGTACTAGGTTCATCAGTAGCTATGGCTGCTAACACGGTTGTTGTTGACAACACTCAAGCTGGTAACGACGTCGTAGTAGTTACTGATGCGCAACCAGTTGGTTATCAGTATGACCAAAACGCTGGTGTTATCGCTAACACGACAGGCGCTTTAGTAGGTACTGGCAAAACTTTATTCAACACTGCAGTTCATCCAGCTGCTGTAAGTGCTGAGATTGGTACTTTAGGTTACGGTGCTAACATCGCTTGGGGTCTAAACGAAACTACTGAACTAACTGCAGGTTGGAACGGTTACAACGACGACGGTACTAAAGACTTAGACGCTAGCGATTCTTGGATCAACTGGGGTAAAGTATTAGGCGACGGTTGGGGTAACTTCGAAGGCGATATGAGATATGATATCGACGCTAGCAACCCATACATCGGTGTAAACTTACGTCCATGGGCTACTAACTTCACAGTGGGTACTGGTATCTTAGTTCCTGATAATAAAATTAAAGCTTCTTTAACTCCTACTGGTGATAGCGCACGAGTTAAAATTGATGGTGAATCGTTCACCATCAATAATGGTGAAACTGTTGATGTTGAAATTGAAAACAAAAACAAATTGGCTCCATACTTAACTGTTGGCTACCGTCCAAACATCAACCAAAACTGGGGTCTATTCGGCGAGCTAGGCGCAGCTTACATGGGTAAAATGAAAGCTGACGTTAAATCTAGTGCTGGTGATGTAGCGTTAGAAGAAGCCGCTAAGAAAGAAATCGAAGATGACAACATCTGGTACCCAATCGTTAAAGCTGGTGTAACTTACCGCTTCTAATAATTGCTTATCTTATGGCGATAAAAAAACGACCTCTCGGGGTCGTTTTTTTGTGCTTGTTATTTATTAAAGCCTTTAATTTATTAACGTTATGAGGCCGAACCCATATCATATACCACCGCCCAAGCATGTCTTGGATGATATAGGTATTGCCGGCTAGACTCGATAGAGTTGTTACTGGCGTGGTGAACACTTGCTAGAGACAAGGCGTTGGGCTGACGTGCCATATCTATTAAAGCTTGAGCTGGCAATAATAAGTCAACGCCTAAAGCGTGCATGAGATTTGCGGTTGTGGCACTGGCCGCCACTTGGTATTTGCCGTGAGCCTCTTTTAGCATCCATAATAGATTTAGCGCTTGCTGCTGCTCAGTGATAGGTAACTGCTGTAGCCAGTTTTGCTCATCGTGTGAAAAAAATCTTTGACCAATCTTAGTGGGTATGGGGTTTTGTTCGATATCAATGCCGATAGCCCCTACAGTACTTAGTGCACAAGCCACCGTATTTTGAGAATGAGAAAAGCTTACGGTATGGCCTAAAGGCTGCAGCCGATAAGGATAGCGTGACTCATCTAAGCTGAGCTTTATATTTAAGGCGGTTTGAGGAGGGATAGCACCACGGTTATATATGATATCTAAGTTGCAAGTAGCGGTAGTTTGCCTATCTATCTTGTTATTGAAACATTCATTAGCAATAGGCAATTGGTTAAGTAGCTTATGAAACAGCTGACGCACCGCCTGTTTTTGTAGCGTATGCAAGGTGGTCTTTTCAGAGGGCTTTGATAGATGGTTATAAGAGGCGCTTGAGAGTGTCGCATCAAAAAAAGAGCTGGCTATCCAGACACAGGCTTTTTTATTATCGACTGCGCAAGGCTGGCCTTGGGAATTAATGCCCCAAAATTGTGTGTCATATAAGGCTAAGTTCGGTTTGTCATAAAAGGTATTAGATGGCATTAATTTAAACTGTCTTATCTTATTTATAAAAAAGGTGAGATAGCGGATACGAAGTTCTGTAGCTGTCAATAAACATAAACCCAGCAAAAGCTGGGTTTATGTTTATTGGCCACTGTAACGGCTAAGTGACTTGCTTAGTTGTTTATTTGGTTACTTATTTACTTACTTACTGGTTACCGGCTAGACTGCTAACTGAATAAGTGACAGTGACTAGCGGGGTTCTTAGCTTAGTAAGACAGCTCAGCACGGCGGTTTTGGCTGTAAGAGGCTTCATCAGAACCTGCAGCCACAGGACGATCTTCGCCGTAACTGATGGTTTCAACGCGTGCATCCATAATGCCTTTTGAAGCTAGGTAGCTTCTAACGGCTTGTGCACGGCGCTCACCCAAAGCGTGGTTGTATTCGCTACTGCCGCGCTCATCGGTATGGCCTGCGACCAATACTCTGGCATCTGGATGGCTTGATAAGAAAGCGACTTGCTCATCTAAGATATTGGCCGCTTCTGCATCAATGTCGTAGCTGTCAAAAGCAAAGCGTACGACGCTACGCACGTTTTGAGCATCGGCTTGGACTTGTTCCGAGTTGCTGACCAGTGGCCCAGTTTGATAAGCAGCGTTACCAGGTACAGCCATAGGCGCTACCACGAACTCTGAAGTGTTAGACTTGCTGGCACAGCCGGTGGTAACCAATAGGGCGGCAGACACTAGGCTAATGGCTGAAATTTTAAGCGTTGAATACATATTTTTTCCTCAGATTACTCAAAATGGGGCACTAAACATAGCCTGCTATGATTTAAGGCCACTCATTGCGTTAGTTATTAAATCGTTGCACACCTAATTTTTAAATACTCATTTTTTAAATACTCATGTTTTTTAAATACTCATGGGTACTGGCAATGGCATCACTGCCGTTAAATAATGATTTATGAGTGTTTGGTAGCTTGAATAAGCCTATAGTTCGTTATTGCAAATATAGCACATTTCACAGAAGATGTTATTTTATGTAAGTAGTCTTACTGTAAAGTGATATTAGACAGATTAGAATAGTGACAAAGTTTAATAAAGATAACAAGCATTTTATAGCAGTGCGGGATGATTCGCTACGCAATTCTTCTGATTATCCGTATTAGGCCTGCTTTACCAGCGGTATTTGTCAAAGTTTTCTGGATTGGCCCAGAATCTGGCATTTAGCCAATCCGGCTGGCGTTTGTAATCATACAAATTAAATTGCCAGCAGTGGCTATAACAGTCATCGGACTCAGTGATAGGCAGTAAGGTATAGCCTAAATCATTAAGGCTAAACTTATCAGTGACACCATCAGATTTATCCGGCCCACCACAGTGGCCGCTGACGGCCAAAAACAGCAAGCTTTGTTCAGCAAACAAATCTCTTAATCGAGTGGCGATGAGTTTTAGGGTATCGGTGTCTTGAGGGGTTAATGGCTGCAATGGCTGATTGTCAATTAAACTCCCCTCAATAAAACAGCCCAAATCATAGCGCTTATTAAAGTTAATTTGTACAAAGTCTTGGGGACTATGGGTGGTAATCGCCAAATCAAGCTTATCTTTAAATCCTGTCTCAAGTGCTTTAGCCACAGCCTTGGTATGATCAGTGTTGCTGATTAATAAAAGCTCAAAACCAGCTGCGGTTTTGTTTGAGGCGTTATCACTATCGACGGTCTGCTGCTCAACTAAATGGGTAATGATTTGAGCGATATGCTGGGTCAAAGCTTCGAGCTGGGAAGTTGGGGCTGACATCATAAAAACTCTTTAAAACCTTTTAAAAACTTGGGTAGGGTGGCCGCAGTCTATTACAATAAGCTTGAAAATATGCTGAGTGTTACAATATAAGCCTTATGGCTATAAATGCAACGCTTAACTGTGGCTTGCTAAGTATTCAATGAGCGATTACATCGCATTGAACAGTCAACAATCCCTGCCTCTTGATCATTGCAATTAAAAAAAAGAGAACCTTATGAGTAGTAGTGTCAACAAGATTTATCTCAAAGACTATACCCCGCCAAGCTTCGCTGTGGATTCTGTACACTTAAATATTAAGCTGTTTGAGGATCATGCCACCGTAGACAGTGTGCTGAACATGAGTCGCCAACACCAAGGTGATTTGGTTTTATTTGGTCAAAATATGAGCTTAACGGCCATTAGTGTTAATGATCAGCCATTGCAGCCATCAGAGTATCAGTTAGATGATACCCAACTGGTGATTGCCAATGCGCCGGATACCGCTGTGGTTAAGATAAGCGTTCGTCATCAACCACAAAAAAACACCGAGCTTGAAGGCTTGTATATTGCCGGCGAGGGCGATGATGTGATGTTCGTGACTCAGTGTGAGCCTGAAGGATTTCGCAAGATTACTTATTACCCTGACCGCCCTGATGTGCTGTCGGTATTTACCACTCGATTGGAGGCGGACAAAAAGTTCCCCACCTTACTGGCTAACGGCGACTTAATTGAATCAGGTGAGGTGGCAGAGGACAGCTCGCGTCACTATGCCGTTTGGCATGATACCAGCAAAAAGCCAAGCTATTTATTTGCCTGTGTGTTTGCTGACTTAGCAGTATTAGAAGACCGCTATACCACCATCGAAGACCGTGAAGTCAAGCTTGAGATTTATGCCAAAGCACATGATATCGATAAATGTCATGTGGCGATGCAGGCATTAAAAGACTCTATGCAGTGGGATGAAGAAAACTACGGCCGAGCGTATGATTTAGACCGCTATATGATTGTTGCGGTGAGCCAGTTCAATATGGGCGCGATGGAGAATAAAGGTCTAAACATCTTTAACACCTCTTGTGTGCTGTCGAGTCCTGAGACGACCACAGATGCGCGCAGTTTTAGCGTGAAATCGATTATTGCGCATGAGTATTTCCATAACTGGACCGGCAACCGAGTCACTTGCCGAGATTGGTTCCAATTGTGTTTAAAAGAGGGCTTGACCGTCTTTCGCGATCAGTCATTCTCAGCAGATCATCAGTCGCCAGCAGTGCAGCGTATCGATGATGTGTCTATGTTGCGTGCCCATCAGTTCAGTGAAGATGCAGGCCCACTGGCGCATCCGCCTCGTCCGAGCAGCTTTGTTGAGATTAATAATTTTTATACGTCAACTGTGTACGAAAAAGGCGCTGAAGTGGTGCGTATGTTGGCCAATACCTTAGGTGAAAAATACCGTCAGGGTACAGATACTTACTTTGAGCGTTATGATGGTCAAGCAGTGACTGTTGAGGACTGGCTATCGGCGTTAAGCGCACAAGGTAAATCGGTTGAGCACTTTATCGACTGGTATACCCAGCCCGGCACCCCTGAGGTGAGTGGCCATCAAAATTATCAATACGATGAGCAGACCCAACTGGGCAAGCTGACCGTTAGCCTCTCGCAGAAGACTCGTCAAGTAGAGGGGTACGATGCCCCAAAAGCTTTGCCGATTCCTATTAACGCTGCGGTGTTTGATAAACGCACGGGCGCCATCATTGCAGAGCGTCTCTTGATGCTCGATGAGGACAGCCAGCAGTTTGTGTTTGACAACCTAGCTACGGTGGATGGCACTGAGCCTGTCTTATCATTACTGCGTGACTTTAGTGCACCGGTACAAATGCGCTTTGAGCACAGTGACGAGGATTTGGCCTTCTTGTTGGCCCATGAGACCAATGGCTTTAACCAGTGGCAAAGTGCTCAGGCATTGGTCAATCAGATTTTATTGAATCAAAAAGACCCTGCGGTTTATCTGGAGGCGGTGAAAAAGGCCTTTTTAAGCTTGGCTCAGACTGATGCCATGCTGGCGGCAAGAATTTTGGACATTCCTGCTGAGCGTGAGCTTGCCACCGCGGTCAATACCAACTATAAGCCTGAGCAAATGAAACAAAAATGGCAAGGCTTAAAGCAGCAATTGGCTGATATTCTGAAGGCGCAGTGGACACAGATTTATGAGCAGCTGCCTATTACGCAGTACCAAGATACGCCAGAGGCGCGTGGCCAACGGGCACTACGTAATGTGGTGCTGGATATGGCACTTACCGCAGGTATAGATGAGGCCCATGACTGGGCAAGAGCTCAGTATGATAATGCACGCTGTATGACCGAACGCTTGGGTGCCCTAAGTGCGATGGTCAATCACCAGCACCCTGATAAAGCTGAGATGTTAGCCGACTTTTATCAGCGCTTTAATCAAGAAGCCTTGGTGATGGACTTGTGGTTTAGCGTACAGGCCAGTGATGACAATGCCAGTGTGGCAGAAGTTGCCGCCTTGATTGAGCGTAAGGACTTTGACTGGGGTACGCCCAATAGAATTCGTGCTGTGGTAGGTAGCTTTGCCGCTCAGCCGACTAAGCTATGGACGCCGCAAGGGGTGCAGCTATATATCTCTGTCGTTAGAAAGCTTGATGAGACAAACCCAGTATTGGCTTCTCGTCTATTACAAGCTTTATCGCGCTGGTACACCCTCGCTGAGCCGATGCGTGAGCAAGCCAAGCAGCAGCTACAGCAGCTTAGCACCCAGATCAAATCTAAGAATGTCACCGAAAGTTTGCAGACCTTACTTAAGGCCGGCTAGAGCAGCATCATACACGCTGTTATGTGTCATTTATCGTTATCTGTCAATAAAAACGCCTAACATCAAGTTAGGCGTTTTTTTAATCTTAATCTGCTGTTAGCGTGAAGGTAGGACCTCTTTAATGGTGTTACGCAGGTTGCGTAAAGAGGCAACCGTACTGTCCCAGTCCAAGCAGCCATCAGTGATAGACTTACCGTATTCAAGCTGACTTGGGTCGCTGGTGAGCTTTTGATTACCACCTTTTAAGTGACTTTCAATCATCAGGCCCATAATCGATTTATTACCATTTTTGATTTGCTCAGCCACGTTTTGGATAACCATGGGTTGTAAGTATGGGTCTTTACCTGAATTGGCATGGCTTGAGTCAATCATAATCTTGACCATAGCATTGCCTTTTTCAAGCTCGTTCTCAGCCTGTTCAACCGAGGACTGGTCATAGTTAGGTTTGCCATTACCGCCGCGCAGTACCACGTGCGCGTAAGGGTTACCTTTTGACTTAATGATACATACTTGGCCATCGCTGGATAGGCCTAAGAAGTTGTGACCAGATTTTACAGCGTTCATGGCATTGACCGCGACTGTCATACCGCCATCGGTACCGTTTTTGAAGCCCACAGGACATGATAAGCCTGAGCTCATTTCACGGTGAGTTTGACTCTCTGTGGTGCGCGCACCAATGGCCGACCAGCTGATTAAGTCTTGCATATACTGCGGGGTGTTGGGGTCTAACGCTTCTGTGGCACAAGGTAGCCCTTTTTCATTTAAGTCTAATAACAGCTTGCGTGCCATACGCAGACCTTTTTCGATATCAAAGCTGTCATTCATGTCAGGGTCATTAATTAGGCCTTTCCAGCCCACAGTGGTGCGCGGTTTTTCAAAATAAACACGCATCACAATATAGATGCTGTCTTTTAACTCATCGGCCAGCTTCACCAGCTTATCTGCATACTCATGAGCCGCTTTGACATCATGAATAGAGCAGGGACCCACAACAACTAACAGGCGTTTGTCAGTACCATCAAGGATATTTTGGATGGTGGTACGGCCGGTAAGTACAGTGTTATAGGCGGCTTCTGATAAAGGATACTCAGCTTTAAGACTGGCGGGTGTAATTAGCGGGATAAACTGTTCAATATTCACGTCGTCAATGTCTGCTGTGTGGGTAGTCGATGTTGTGGTCATAATCGGTTTGCCTAGTTTAGAGTATTGTTAAAATAGTTGCTAAATTAATTATTGGTATAACGTTACAAGAATAACGGTTTGAATGTGAAATATGACTTAACAAATATAAATCAAAGGGCTTAATTGGAATAAATAAGTTTGCTCTACCGTCTTACTGTAGCACAAAGCTCAGATGGGCAGTAAGCTGTGGATATTTATCACAAATTAAGGCAACACCTATTTATCGTCTTAACTTTATTATGGGGGGTTAATTCAAGATTGACAAGTGCTAAGCGTGGCTAATTGCTTTATATGAGGAATAGGTAAGACAAAAATTTGTTATACTGGTGCCTATATTTACACAGGGGCGCTGCTGGGTTTGTCCCTGATTATTTCTAGGTCCATTTGATAAAAAAGTAGAGTTTGCCATGCTAGCAAGTGCTGCAAGTCAGCCCCTCTCAACATCCTCTTTTGACGCATCACTAAGTAAGCCTCTGGTGATTGGTATTGTGGCTGGTGAGGCTTCAGGAGACAGCTTGGGCGCAGATTTTATGGCGCAGATGAATAACCTATATGACAATGTAGTCTGGGTAGGTGTGGGCGGACCAAAAATGAAGGCGCAAGGTCTGCAGTCGCTTTTTCCATTAGAGCGCTTGGCGGTGATGGGCCTGGTGGAGGTGTTGTCACAGCTGCCTGATTTGCTCAAAGCGCGTAAAGAGTTGGTTCAGGCATTTGCTCACGCCAATATTGATTGGTTTATTGGTATTGATGCGCCAGATTTTAACCTACGTGTGGCCAAAAAGCTCAAGCCCAAAGGTATATTTTGTGTGCAATACGTCAGCCCCTCAATTTGGGCTTGGCGTGAGTCTCGTATTGAGTCCATTAAGCAAGCCACGCATTTGGTGCTGTGTCTATTTCCTTTTGAGCTTGAGGTATATCAGCGTCACAATCATCCGGCCATCTGTGTGGGTCATCCGCTGCTGCATAATCTGCCCAGAGAGCTGGTGGAGATTTCGACACTTGAGCAGCGCCGAGAGTTGGTGTGGAATAACTCTGAGCTGCACAGCTTTTTTGCTGAGCGTAAAGAGGACATCAGTCTTATGATTTGCCTGATGCCAGGCTCTCGGCGCTCTGAGATTAATGCCATTTTGCCGTTAATGTTAGATGCTGTGGCCCGCTTATTAATGGTTGATGAGCACTTATGCTTTGTGATACCGACCGTCGATAAAAACCATCAATATATCGTACAAGATTTAATCGATCGTCAAGACGAGTCGCTACGGGCAGCAGTGGCTGTGGCCTATGATGAAAGTCAGACTAAGGCTGATTTTAGTCAGTCTATCATGGCTATGTGCGACATGATTGTGCTGGCTTCTGGTACGGCTACCTTAGAGGCTATGCTGCTTAACCGTCCGATGGTGGTGGTGTATCAAATGAAAAAACTCACCTATGCCATTGCCAGTCGTTTGGTCAAGGTGCCTTATGTGTCCCTGCCCAATATTTTGGCCGGTGAGCAAATTGTGCCTGAGCTTATTCAGGATCAAGCGACAGGAGACAGTATTTGCCGTGCAGTAACCCGCCTGATGCGTACCAGAGTCTATGATGAGCAGCTTAATCGCTTAGCACAGACCACCGCTTGGCTGAAGCAACAAAGCAGTCAAACCCCAGTGTCAGCAGTCATCAATACCTGGCATGATTATCAAAATCAGCGGTTAAATGGTCAGCCATTATCCTAGCGGACAAAAAATTAATTCATAAAAAGATGTTGTGGTTATGATGGTAATTGAACAAAGTATTTATTCTTCCTCGCAAAGCACAGGTACGGCCCAAGCCAACTTAGAGCTGCCTTTATCATCGCCGCTTCATTTAAGCGGGCGGATAAATACCAAGGCGTTATTTAGCCCAGACAATCAGAGTCAATCTGGTGGGTTTGAGTTTGAAATAGGGGTAGATGAGGTCGGTCGTGGCCCTTTATACGGTAGTGTGGTAGTGGCAGCAGCGATATTGCCAAAAGCTTGGTCTGGGGAGACTGAGGTAGGCTTACTACAAGACACACCACTTGCGATATTGACCGATTCCAAAAAACTGACTGAGCGTAAGCGAGAAAAGCTATTTGAACCGGTAAAGCAGCACGCTTTGGCTTATCTGATCGTAGAAGTGCCTGCTGGCGTCATTGATGAGATTAATATCCTGCAAGCCACTATACTAGGGATGCGCGTAGCTTGTGAGCAGCTGATGGTTGAGATTACCAAAGTGTGGCGTGATGCATCTGAATTGCCGACTGCACCCTCAACACAACTCGGGTTTAAATTGCTGATTGATGGCAATAAAATACCTGATTTGGATGAGGTGCGATTGGCAACTCATGGTATTTGCTTAGCAGATATGACGGTCACACAGCCAGCAGGCATGGTCAAGGTCTGCGCTGAAGCTTGGGTCAAAGGCGATGCACGACATAATGCCATTGCCGCGGCCAGTGTCTTAGCCAAAGTGTACCGAGACAGACAACTCATTGCAGATGGGGCTCGATATCCAGGCTATGGCTTAGAGGGGCATAAAGGCTATCCTACGAAAGCGCATGTTGAAGCCATTGCTCGCTTAGGTGTATTGCCTGAGCACAGACGTAGCTTTAAGCCGGTACAACAGGCCCTTGAGGGCACATTAGCGGACACACACTATAGCTGATACGCTTAAGGTAGAGCAGGTTTCGGTGCGCCGCTGGTAACAATGAGTCAGCTACAGTTGTGGCTGATTTTGCTGTCGCTGCTGCGGCGGATGCTGGCGTAAATGCTGATGCAATATCTTACGTAAGGTGAGCACCGCCTCTGGGGTCTCTTGGATACTATGACCTCCGCTAATAATGGTCTCGCTGGCGGCCCCTTCTAAATGTGAGCTGCTATAAGGCACGATGCCATCAGAGGAAGCCGTGGATAGCGTCTGCGAGATATTGCTCTTTATATCCTCTAGTGCTTTGGCCTTGTCAGGATCTAAGGACGCTTTGTTGGCCTCCATTTCGTTGAGGTTCACACCGGCCTTAAGCGCTTGAGCCTCATCGTTATTTGATAAGGATGTGGTTGGCGTTGAGGCGATATTGAGCTTTAATAAGCCGTTATACAAGTCTGAGTCTCTATTGGCAATAATCGAATGATAAGTGATATTGTCGGCAATAGGTAAGTCAGCGGTGAGCTGCATAAATGAGGACTTATCACTTAACTGACTGGCCCCATTTTCAAAGTATAAGGCGCCTAAAGGATTGGCCGCCAATTCCCCTTCAGTGGCAATACTGGCAAGGTTGCCACGAATGGTTTGAGCAAAACCAATAGGCAACTGAACCACACGGCGCAGTAGCTGAGTAAACCAGCGATCAGCGAAGTCAGTCCCTCTAAAGGGTGCAGAAATAAATACCGCCGTATCCACGCTTTGTAATTGGTGTAAATGTAGTCTGTTTTTAACCTTTGATTTATCGAATTGATCCTCTAATAGTTTGTTTAAACGCAGATTGTTTTGCTGGGTATTTAGCGTATTAAATTTTTCTTCCAGATTTTCATTAGAGACCAACATGCGGCCAATAACCCCGCCCATGCTGTGACCTATAAGCACACTATTATGGCTAGCAAGATGAACCCCTTCTGGGTCATTCATATGATAGGTAGTCTCAATCAGCTGTTGAATACGATAACGATTCTCCAAGATAGGGATATTGGTGGGATAAAATATCTGCCATACCTGATAATTGTCGCGTAGCTTGGTGTCATTTGAGATATCGTTGGTGATACTGACCCAAGTTTCAGGGCTTGAGGCCAGACCATGTAACATGATAATTACCCGCTTATTAGGGTCATAAGGCTCTAACATGAACAGCTGCGGTAACGTTAGGGTTTGCTGTTTAGATAACAGGCTAAAGTAGCCAACGTTGTTTAGGCGGTTCTCTGATAGCCAGATACCGTAGCTTGCTGAAAAGTTGGCCGCCAGATAATACGGCTCCCCCAAGATATCCACACTTTTGACATGATGTGGGTTATACATCTTTATATCAAAATGTTGGCTATTTAACACCTCATCTAAGGTATTGCCGGCGGGTAAAATCATACCGGTTAACAAAAGATTGCCGGTTAAATGGATGCGGTCTAATGGATCCTCAGAGTTTAAGGTTTTGTTATCAGACTTAATCAGATTGGTTACTGACGTGTTTAAGCGATCATCAAATAAAGTAACATAGCTAATCCCAAAGCCTTCGCGCTCACTGATGGTGTTCAGCCCCGAAAAGCTTAGGTCATGGCTGGCATACAATTTATCTATGCTTTTGTTATAGCGGGTGGTGTTTTGTAAATACTCAGGCTCATTAGGCAGATATAAGTCGATAGAGGTCTCTACTGAATTTAAGTCTTTACTGAGCTGCTTGGTTGAATCTGTCTGTTGTGTGTGCTTCAAATCCTGATTGTCAGTATCGGTATTAAGGTCTTGCTCAATGGGCGGGAAGGTGAAGTTTAAGACTTTAATTTGATCGCCATATTTAATGCCATTGGCATATTGAGCACCCGTATTCATAGACAATTTAGCATCATCAATTAGATCAGAGCTAATAAAAGACGTCATTTTAGCGATTTGCTGGCTGTGGTCTTTGTTGGAATACAGCTGTTTTATAAGGGCATCTGAGGCCGCCTCATAGACATCTTGAGTTTGAATGTCTAAATTGGAGGGTAGGTTATTGGGTTTTACCGCCATGTTAGCAGTATTAGCGGCTTCAGGATTTAGCTGATTATAGAATAAATAGGCATAGCTGTACTTTATCGCGCTTAATAAGTTATTGCGATAGTCAGTATTGCACTGTCTTAAGTAGCTTATTCTTTGTTGTTCTTGCTCAGGGGTATTTGGTGCATTGGCATAATAAGTATCAATAGGTGGTCGTAAAATCTTCTCAACACAGTCCTCTAATGCCGAAATCTCTTTGGCTTTGGCCAGGTATAGCTCAGCATATAGCGCTAGGGCTTCTTTAGAGTCTTTGTTGAATAAGCCGGCATCAATCTTTTGTAGACACTCATCAAACTTTGGTAAGCATTCTCTAGCCGGCACACCTATAGATACCAAGACCGAAGCGCTCTTACTGCTTAAAGCATTTGTGGTGACCACATTACTGCGCTTTTTTACAATGGTCTGACTGGAGTTTTTTTTGTCAACAGATACGGTGCTACATCCTACTGCTGTCAATAGACCGGCGGTTAAGGCTAAGTTTAGAGTTAATCGTGCCACAATAAATTTTTTTTGCATAAAAAAAGCCATCAGCGGTAAGGGTGAGAATAAAAATTAAAAACAGATAAAGAGGATTAACAGTAAATGGCCAAAGCCAATCGGTTAACCATGTTGCAAAAAATTAGCTAAAAGATAAGTGCATAAAAAAAACCACTTCTATCTTGTAGGCAGATAGGGTTTGAGTCAAGTACTGTTAATGACTGAGTTTAACTTATTATCAGGTGGGTAAAATGACAGCTAAAAATAAAGCCACATAACGTGGCTTTATTGCTTAATGATTAAAAAACTTAGCACCGCTTATTGCTTACCTGATAAGTCCCAGATGTAGTATTTGCCATCTTCAACAATCTGAATTTGTTTGGCAATGGTGGCATCGTCAGGATGTTTTTGCTGCAGGGTCTTTAAACGAGAAAGTGCCGCAGGGCGGTTGTCATTTAATAAGTCGGCTTGCGCCAAGCTTTGCTCAGCTTCCTTGTAGCTTTGAGAAGCTGCTTTCATTAGGTATTTTTTACCCTCTTTAAAGCCGCCACCCTCTGATAGCATCATGCCATAAATAAAGTTGGCTTCAGCGCTCTCTGGCTGTCTGTCAATCGCTTTGGCAATAAAAGTACTGCCGCGCACTGCGTAGTCTGAGCCGAGATCTAGGTTACGACCCATACCATTTAATTTGGCCGCTCTTAGCAGTACTTCATAAGAGGCATCTTGGTCTTCGGCAAAAGGACGGATCCACTGCTCAAGCTCTTTTAGCTTCTCTTTGGCATAGTAGCGGTCTGAGTTGGTTTTAAATGTTGGCGGATAGTGACGTGCACTGGGGCTGATTTCTGCAATAAAATCATCTAGTAAACTGACATCTAATTGATCAGCTTGGTTGTTGCGTAACTTAGGAATAAGCACTGTAGGTACGTAGCTGACCGCAGAGACATTAACAGTTGGGGTAGGAATACCTGCTAAGCGAGTTTTGGTAATGTCAGTGGCACTTAGTAGGGGATCGTTTTGCAGTTCACTGGCACTATATTTGACACGATGTACTGTCTCTGAGCTCTGTGCGGCTGCTGCCGCGGCATCCATAGGTGTGGTATCGCTATTGGTATCCACAGTAGCGGCCGGGGTGTTGGTGGCGGCGTTGCTGCTAGAGGTAGGTAGTGCTTGACAGCCTGTTGCAGCCAGTCCAAGTAAAATCACACTCGAAAGAAGTTTTGTAGATACCTGCTTAGTCATTATTAGGTCCTTTTTTTTATGATAAAACTCAATGAAATGAAAGGGGTACAGCTTAATTAGGCTGCATAAAAGAGACGTTTAGCCCATAACCATAACAATTTTTTATGCGCCATTAAAGTGAGCAGATGTAACCGTAGTTAAAGCTTAGCGGCTTATAAATGATAGGCTAGGTTTTTCATGCGGTTGGCCATCCAGCGCATGGAAATACGAACCGGCGCTGATAACGCCTTGCCGCCATGATTTAATGCCGCCTCACGGTGCTCAAGCTCTTCAATATTCATTTGGGCTAAAATCTCTTTGCTGCGGGTGTCTTGCTCCGGCAACTGATCAATATGGTCTTGCAGATGCTCACTGACCTGTGCTTCTGTTTCGGCCACGAAGCCTAGGCTAAACTCATCTGATATGATGCCGGCAATCGCGCCTAGGCCAAAAGACAGGCCATACCAAACGGGCGTAAAGACGCTGGGGTGACTGCCCAGCTCATCTAAGCGGGTCTCGCACCAGACCAAATGATCAATCTCTTCATCAGCGGAGTGCTGCATGGCTTGTTTGACCAAATCATCTTTTGCAGTAAAGGCTTGGCCATGGTATAGACCTTGGGCACATACTTCGCCGGTATGGTTGATGCGCATAAGTCCCGCCACATGGCGAGACTCAGTGATAGACAGTTGGGGCAGGGCATCAGAGCTAACAGGAAGCGGGCGGGCGGTTTGATTTGAGTGCGGAATAATGGCGCGCAGACTGCTGTCAAATCCCACAATAGCACGGTCGATAATACTCAAGTTTTTTGCCATAAAGCCCTCTGTATCCTGTTAGTTATCAATAAGATAGGCGGTGAATATCACCCCATCTATCTAGCCTATTTAAGCTCTACACTAGCGCCATTTTCGATGTTGGCATACACCTCTAATACGTCCCAGTTGGTCAGACGCACACAGCCTGCTGAAGCTTGGCGACTGATGCCTTCAGGTACGGGAGAACCGTGGATACCATAAGAGGGTTTTGATAAACCCATCCAGACCACGCCTACTGGGTTATTGGGCCCTGGTGGCAACATAAATACTTGTTTTTTATCACCATTTTTCACAGTTGATTTATACCAAGGCATTTTCACCTTGTTAACAATTTTAAAGGTACCAGTCGGTGAAGGGGTGCTGGTACTGCCCACAGTGGTGGGATAAGTGGCGACCAATTGATTGCCATTATAGGCATAAAGGGTCTTGTCAGCTTTGTTGGCAATCACGCGGTTAATCTTAGCTTTTAACGGGTCACCCACGTTAATGACAGTAATGGTTTCACCTTCAACAAAGCGCTTGCCCTTGTTTAATTTTTCAAGATAACGTACGTCCATATGGAAGCGCTCACCAAGCATCTCTTTGATATCTTGGTAGTACAAACCTTTCATTTTTGATTTGGCTTCAGAGCCTGAAGGCGTTGGCGCTAAAGGTGTATTAGCGTCTTCCTTGGTCAAGGTGTATTGCACCAATACCGGCTGTTTTGGATTGATTTTTTTTGTCAACTCGTTCCAAGTGGCGGTATCCATTTTGCCTGTACTTGGCAGGCCGCGCATGGTTTGGAAGTTGGCCAAAGCCTTCGTGCTGTTCATACCCCAGCCACCATCGATCGGACCGGGTGAGGCATGGTTCCAGTCTAATAATGCTTGCATTTTGACCGACATCGCCGTGTTTTTGCGCATGTTAGGGGTCCATACCGCTTCGTTCACTGCCCGTGCATAATTAGATAGGTTCGTGGTTTTGTAGATTTTACCATCTTTATTTTCGATGCTCTTAATCGAGCTGTCATCTTTGTTCGGTGCAGCAAGCTCTACGGCTTCACCGTCACTTTCATCCTCTGAGACTTGTTCAGCGATTTCGCTGTTAACTTGTGCTTGTACTGCTTTATCTTCTGCGTCGTCGCTGTCTAGATCAGGGTCTGGCATTGCCGTACTTTGAGCATTCGCCATAGATTTGGCGGCAGCCGCTTTTTGGTTGCTCTCAGAGGTATTAATAAGCTGTTGTAGCTTGTCGACAGGCTTAGGCTGGGTTTGCACCGCCATCGCGCTGCTACTTAGTGCCATTAACGCGGCAGTAACCGCAGTTACCAAAGATTTTGGCGCAAAAAACGTGCTGCGAGGAGTTGGTTTTAAAGACATAGTCATACAGGTATTCACAATTAATAAAGAGGTGCTGCTATTATGCGATGAAAAAGGGTAACTGGCAAATGTTTACCACAAATTCTAAAGTAACAGTAACAATTGTGCGAGTTAAGCGGGCAGCTATAAGCTAATTGGGTGAACCCGTCTTGGATTATAGAGCAGCAGAGCCCCTTTTATCAGATTATCAGAGCAATGTTGGTTATAATAGAGCAAAATTGCTGGACAGGTATGCAAACAAAACTGAAATTTTCGAACGATTTCATATAGAATGTTTTATCAGTCCGATTTTTTCATTCAAATCTTTTAACTTAGCGCTTTAAGCTGATTGCTGAAAACTCAAAATAGCCTTTGGCTAATGAGAGTTGGAAGCTGAGCAGTTTAACAACAAGCTACGTGGGTAATTAAATAACCGTGGGTAATTAAATAATTATGTCAACAGATAATACTCAGCAAGACAATGTACAGAGCCAGGCCTTGGATTTAAGCAACTTAGATGCCGAAGCTTTATTGGCCCAGATTCAAGGCGCAAACAGTGGTGATCTAGAAGAGGATACATTGGCGCTAGATGGTCAATTTGACACCTTAATCGCTGACTGTGATGAGGCAGTGATTGCGCTTTATACCATCCGTGACTTTATTCGTTTTTGTGTCACTCAGCTGCGTAACTATGATGTGGTTGTGGCCCAAGGTACCAATGATGTGTTTGCTGAAGCGGCGGCGATTGTATTGCACACTTTATCGTTAGATTGGTCTGCCGATGAGCAGATTTTAGATTGCCGTCTTACTGCCTCTGAAAAAGCGGAGGTATTGGCCTTGTTGCAATCTCGTATTATAAATCGTCAGCCGCTAAGCTACTTGGTCAACCTAGCTTATTTTTGTGACTTACCTTTTTATGTCGATGAGCGTGTGCTTATCCCAAGATCACCAATAGCTGAGCTGATTCGCCAGCAGTTTTATCCTTATTTTGAAACCAACGAAATGGCTCAGCCGCTTGGGGCTGATTCTACCCCTGACTTGCCGTCATTTTATCTGCATGGCTTAGAGAACAAGCAGCTGTATCAACCTGAGCGTATCTTAGATTTGTGTACCGGCTCTGGCTGTATTGCGATTGCGCTGGCTAGCCGCTTTAGAGATGCGCTAGTGGACGCCGCTGATATTGATAATTCAGCGCTTGAGGTAGCCGCAGTGAACGTTGAGCACCATGGTATGGAGCATCAGCTTAATCTTATTGAGTCTGACTTGTTTGAGAAGATTCCTGCCGAAAATCAGTATGAGCTTATCGTAACCAATCCCCCTTATGTCGATGCTGCCGCCATGGCTGAGCTGCCCCCTGAGTTCATCCACGAGCCTGAGCATGCGTTAGCGGCTGGTCAAGACGGGCTGGACTTGGTTCACAAAATATTAAATGAGGCAGCCGATTATCTGTCTCCTGAAGGCCTGTTAGTGTGTGAAGTGGGGGATAGTGATTGGGCGCTGCGCCAAGCCTACCCAGAGATTCAGTTTAACTGGTTGAGCTTTGCTCGCGGCGGTAGTGGTGTTTTTGCCATTGACCGTGAGGAATTAATCACTTATCGTCATCTGTTTGAGGCTCAAGTGGCTCAGCTAAATTCATAATTGATTTAAGCCACATAAACCGTTTAAATAGAGCTCATCGTTGAGTGTGAGCGCAAATTAAGCCAATAAACACCCCGATAATTGATACCATAACTGATACGATAAATAAGATTGAGCATGATATGGCAGGAAATAGTATTGGACAAGCATTTAAGGTAACCACGTGCGGTGAGTCACACGGGGCAGGACTGATGGCCATCGTTGATGGGGTACCGCCTGGATTGCCATTAACCAGTGAGGACTTGCAGTTAGACTTAGATCGCCGTAAACCCGGCACCTCTAAATTTGCTACCCAGCGCCGTGAGCCTGATGAGGTAGAGATTATCTCAGGTGTGTTTGAGGGTAAAACCACAGGCACCTCTATTGGTCTATTGATTCGCAATACCAACCAAAAATCAAAAGACTATAGCGATATCAAGGATACCTTCCGCCCCGGCCATGCCGATTATACTTATAGTATGAAATATGGCTTTCGTGACTATCGCGGCGGCGGTCGCTCCTCAGCGCGTGAGACAGCGATGCGGGTAGCGGCAGGTGCCATTGCCAAGAAGTACCTAAAGCAGCGCTTAGGTATCGAAATTCATGGTCACGTGGTATTGATGGGCAATGAGGCGGCCGCTGTAACAGACCCGAATCAGATTGATTGGCAGTTTGTGAACAGTAACCCGTTTTTTTGTGCAGACCCTGACGCTCTGCCTCGCTTTGAGGCGTTGATTGAACGCCTGCGCAAAGAAGGCACCAGCTGCGGTGCGAAACTTGAAGTGATTGCTTCAGGCGTGCCTGTGGGTCTGGGTGAGCCGGTATTTGATCGCTTAGATGCCGATATTGCCCATGCCATGATGAGCATTAATGCGGTAAAAGGTGTGGAGATTGGTGATGGCATGCGTGTGGCTGAGCAGTTTGGTCATATTGCCCGCGATGAGTTAACGCCCGATGGCTTTACCGCCAATCATTCAGGCGGTATCTTAGGGGGCATCTCATCAGGCCAGGATATTAAAGTGAGTATTGCTTTAAAGCCCACATCCAGTATCACCACCCCAGGTAAGAGTATTAACCAGCAAGGTCAGCCAGTGGATATGCTTACCAAAGGTCGTCATGACCCCTGTGTTGGCGTAAGGGCTACGCCCATTGCTGAAGCGATGCTGGCCATTGTGCTGCTCGATCATTATTTGCGTCATCGAGGCCAAAATGCTGATGTCACCCAACCGGTGGCTCCTATTGCTTAAGCGCTACAGGTAATAGGTATCCGCAGCAGATAGGTGGGAGGTGATGGGCCAAAAACTTGGCCTTATCATCTCCTATTTTTTTGGCTCAGCCTTGAGTAAACAAAGCGCGGCTTGTGTCCATGTGAAACTTGGTATGACCTTTGCTACATGATGGCAGGCGAGCTTTAGTAGCAGTTTGGTAATAAACATTGTAATACAAGTATAAAATGCCAATATATAAAGGGATAGGATATAAAAAATCAGAGGATATTATGATGAATAACACCCTGCAGGACGAGTTTGAAACCAGCGATCAACGGGCGGATGCGACGCAAATACAGTCGGCTAAGGTGAGTGATGAGCAAGTTATCAACTGGATTAAATCTCGCCGCAGTATTGGCAATTTAAGTATTCCTGCGCCCACGAAGCGGCAGCTTGAGGCCGCCATTGAATGTGCCATGAGCGCCCCAGATCATAAGAAGCTACAGCCTTGGCGCTTTACCGTTACTCAAGGGCAGGCAAGACATGAGTTAGGCCGAGTCTTATTGGCAGCAGCACAGGCTAAAGCTTTGCGTGAGGGCAGTGAGCTTGATGAACGTAGCGCAGAGAAAACCTTAAAAATGCCGCTGCGGGCGCCCGTTATTATCACGGTAGTGACACGGATGAGATATCATGAAAAAGTGCCTGCCTTTGAGCAGCTATTAAGTAGTGGCGCCGCTGTACAAAATCTTATCTTGGCACTGCAAGCTCAAGGCTTTAGCACAGTTTGGCGTACGGGGCCTTTGGCCAATGAGCCTGCCGTAAAAAGCTACTTTAATGTGGGTGCAGAAGATTATATAACCGCCTTTGTCTATGTGGGCAGCAGCCACTGTGCCATGCCTGCCCGCGGTGACATTGATACCCAAGGCTTTGTGACTTATCAAAACGGATTATAACGGTAGCTTGGCTACTGCATAGATTTTTTATTGTTTATAACTTGATACTTTTATTATTTTAGCGAGAAAGCCATGTCAGATAATACCCAAAAACAACCAGATGCAGACGCCCAAGAGCATCAAAAATTGAAAAAGTCGGTAACGCCCGATGGCTCAGATAGCCATCAGAACGACCAGAACAATCAGAACAACCAGCCAGACGCGGCTCAAGCCGAGCGCCAAAACGAGCAAACGGGTGCTGAAACCAAAGCTGAAAAGCCGGTCTTTAATGCTGGTTTATTAAGCAGCTTATTTGAAAAAGCCACTAAAGTGAGTAAGGCTAAGCGCACCACCCAAACCTTAGATCCTACTGTGGTAGAGGAGACGGTGATGCACAATATGGCCAAGCCTCAAGGCACTAAGTCGCCACATACGCTGCGCTTGGCCTTTTTGGGTGGTGGCAGCTTTGGTACCGCTATGTCAAACTTGGCGGCACGTAATGGCTGTGATTCAACGCTTTGGGTACGCAACAAACGCACGGTTAAGTCGCTACAAAAAAACCGTGTTAATAAAAAGTATTTACCCGGCTATATTTTGGATGAGCGCTTAAAGTATGAGCATGATTTAAAGGCGGCGGTACAAGACAAAGACATTATCTTTGTGGCGGTACCGAGCTCTGCTTTTAGAGAGACTTTAAGGAAGATTCGTCCTTATTTAAGTGGTCAGTCGGTGGTTTCGTTGACCAAGGGTATGGAGAAAGACACCTTTAGCTTAATGAGTGACATCATCAGCCAGGAGCTGCCGGAGGTGAATTTTGGGGTAATGTCAGGGCCTAACTTGGCGGTTGAGATTATGCAAAACATGCCTTCAGCCTCTGTGATAGCCAGTGACTCTGAGCCTTTGCGCCATGCTGTACAGTCAGCGCTGCACAGTGCGTTTTTTAGAGTATTCGCCTCAGATGATATTAAAGGGGTTGAGCTTGGCGGCGCATTAAAGAATATTTATGCCATCGCCATGGGTATGGCGGCCTCCTACAATGTAGGTGAGAACACCAAGGCCATGCTATTAACAAGAGGTCTGGCAGAGATGAGCCGCTTTGGGGTGGCATCCGGTGCCAATCCTCTGACTTTCTTGGGTCTAGCTGGGGTGGGCGACTTATACGCCACTTGTAGCTCGGAGCTAAGCCGCAACTATCGTATTGGTAACATGCTTGGCAATGGCATGAGCTTGGAGGCTGCCATTAAGAAGCTGGGTCAAACTGCTGAAGGGGTGAACACCATTCAGCAAGTGCATGAAAAAGCCACTAAGCTTGGGATTTATATGCCCATCACTCATGCGCTGTATGCGGTTATCTTTGAGGATCAAGCGGCATTGGGTGTGGCACTAAATCTGATGGAATCAGGATTTAGAAGTGATGTGGAGTTTGTGATGCCGCATGAGTACAGCAATGAGAGCTTAAATGCCCAAATGAATGCCACGTCAAAAAAATAAGGAGGCCTTATGCAGGTTATTTTCATGCGCCACGGTGAAGCGCAGAACTATAATGATAATGACGCCGAGCGGCAATTAACTCAACTTGGCCAACAACAAGCGGCCGAAACCGCACAGCATCTGTTAAGTCAGTATCAGCCAGATGCCTTTGTGGTCAGCCCCTATGTTAGAGCGCAGCAGACCTTAGAAGCGCTGCGTCAATTTGCACCTGAGATACCGGTCATCGTACAGCCCAACATTACTCCAGGCGATGACCCGCTACAGGCACTGCACAGCTTAATGGATGTCGATGGTGAGTGTGTGGTGGTGGTGTGTCATATGCCGATTGTGGCAAAGATGGCTGCACAGCTGACCGCAGATGAGCCTGAGCCATTTAGTCTTGCAGAAGCTCGAATATTTGAAACTGTATTTATTGCGCCAAACATGGGCCATGAGATAGGGCGTTATGTGCCTAAGCAGTATTAGCAGCTTTATGGCTTAGCTAATTTTTTGCTGGCTGAAAAAACAACTTTAAAAAGGGGGCAATAATGGACCCGAAGCATTCTGATAATAATAGTGGAAAACCCACATTAGATAAGCCAAATCTTGATAGGCCAGTCTTTGACTCAACTGCTGAGTTTGGGCATTCAAACTTGGTGCGTCAACCCATAGGTGCGCCTGATATATTAAGCCATGAGCAGCAAGAGTCTTTGATTCGTTATAACCACATCACCTACTTATTATATGCGCTTAGCTTTTTTACAGCGGGCTTGATGTGGATAGTGCCTATTGTTATGAATTATGCCCGCCGCCAGCAGGCTGACGGAACTTGGCTTGCCACACATTTTGATTGGCAAATTAAGACCTTTTGGTACAGTATTATCTTAGGCATCCTAGGCATTATCATAGGTGTGATTGGCTTAGGCGGATTGGGGATAGGTGTGTTTGCCGATAGCTCAAATGTAGCCTTAGGCTCAACTGCTCTTACTGTGGTCGGCGGCATTATATTTTTGTTTTCAATCATTTGGCACATCTACCGTATTGTCAAAGGCTGGATAGCCTTAAGTGATAAGCGGCCTATTTAGTAAGTGGCCATAATAAACGTGCCAAATCTCACAGTGACATCAATCACTTAGCTGTATTTTAGCGGTTATTTTAGTGGTTATTTTAGTTGTGACTAATCGATGATTTGGCTTACGTATGCTGTTATAATCAATACCTCTTGAGTAGAACACAACTTATCTTGAGTAAACCCATAATTGATCGAATGTGCTTGATTGCCATCTTCTAAATCTACTTATTTCATAACAGGTTACCTAGCGTTATGTCCTACGCCTTACTACGCCCTTTCTTATTTAATTTAGATCCTGAACATGCTCATGAGCTTACGCTGCAACTGTTAGAAAAAGCGCACAAAGCTCGAGCGCTTGGTTTTATCTATTCTCAGCAGTCTTTGCCGACTGAATGTATGGGTTTGCAGTTTTCAAACCCCGTGGGATTGGCAGCCGGCTTAGATAAAAATGGTCAATATATTGATGCGTTGGCTGAGCTTGGTTTTGGCTTTATCGAAGTGGGTACTGTGACGCCAAGACCGCAGCAAGGTAATGAAAAACCGCGCTTATTTAGAATCAAAGAGGCCGATGCGATTATCAACCGTATGGGCTTTAATAATCTAGGGGTGGATCGCTTAATCCAGAACGTTCAGCGTGCAAAATACAAAGGCAATATCGGCATAAATATTGGAAAAAATGCAGTGACGCCGGTTGAAAATGCCGCCGATGACTACATATATTGCTTAGACCGCGTATATCCTCATGCCTCTTATATTACGGTCAATATCTCCTCTCCAAACACCAAAAATCTACGTGACTTGCAAAGTGGTGAGGCCTTAACTGAGCTGCTAGACAGCATAAAAAACCGTCATAGTCAGCTGGCAACAGAGTATGGGTTTTATGTGCCCATGGTGCTAAAAGTAGCACCAGACTTAACCCCTGAGCAGGTCGATTATATTGCCAACCAGCTTATTGAATTTGATATTGATGGCTTGATTGCTACCAATACTACGTTAAGTAGAACAGGGGTAGAGGACTTGCCGTTTGGTGATGAGGCAGGTGGACTCTCAGGTCGCCCTGTGGGTCATCTAAGTACCCAGATTATCGAACAGTTTTATGAGCGACTAGAGGGTAAGGTGCCTATTATTGGGGTTGGCGGTATTGATAGTGGAGATAAGGCGGTACGTAAGTTAAACGCTGGCGCTACCATGATACAGTTGTACAGCGGTATGATTTATCAAGGGCCAAAACTGGTGCAGCAGTGTGTCGAAGCCATTACCAGTCATCGTGATGCCATGATGCTTTAGTAAGCCATCAATTGATAAAACAACTAAAGTAGGCGTGGAGAGAGTATGGGGTTTTTAGACATTGTTATTGCCATTATGGTACTGGTAGGGTTGTGGCGAGGCTTTAGCGCAGGTTTTATTCGTAGCGCCATCTCGCTGGTAGGCTGGTTTATTGCCCTATTAGCTGCAACGCGCTTGGCCGATGATGTGGCGCCTTATTTAGCCAATGTTGTCAGCTCCCCCGTATTACAGATGGGTGCAGGCTTTTTGGCCGTAGTACTTATCGTAATGCTGGTGATTCAGATACTCACCATGCTGGTGTCTGGTATTGTCAAAAGCCTAAAGCTTGGTTTTATTGACCAGCTGGCCGGCGGGGTACTGGGTGCTTTTAAAAACCTACTTGTGGTGCTGGTGATGCTTAGTGTATCAGCGCCGGTACTGGTCAATACGGCCATGTGGCAGTCCTCTGTGCTTGCGCCAGAGCTACTGCCTTATGCCCCTTTTGCCAAAGAATTTGCTACCAAAGTGTTGGGTGAGGCATGGCAACAAATTGATGTGCCTGACTCGAAAAGCAATGATCCCTCTGCTGTTGATTCAAACTCAATGGAGCAGCAGTAAGCGGGTTGATAACCAAAAGCTGAGTGTTTTCAGCGATGAAGTGTAGTTTAGCCACCACTAAATGAATCTTTTAACCAGTAAAGACTATTTTAAAAGGATAGAGTATGTGTGGAGTTGTAGGTGTTGCAGCACATGAACCAGTCAACCAGATGTTGTATGACGCATTAACTGTACTTCAGCACCGTGGACAAGATGCCGCTGGTATCGTGACCATGAAAGATGGACGCTTTTTTCTGCGTAAAGACAATGGTATGGTGCGTGATGTGTTTATGACACGTCATATGTTGCGACTTGTGGGTGAGTTTGGTGTGGGTCATGTCAGATACCCAACAGCAGGCACTTCAAGTAGTGCAGAGGCGCAACCTTTTTATGTAAACTCTCCTTATGGCATTACACTTGCACATAATGGTAACTTGACCAATGCAGAAACCTTGGCAAAAGAGCTGTATCAAGATGACCTACGTCATCTAAATACCAACTCTGACTCAGAGGTATTATTAAACGTATTGGCGCATGAAATTCAGGCATTAGGCAAAACTCAGCCTACGCCCGATGACATTTTTGATGCGATCAGCTCAATGTATAAGCGTATCGAAGGCGCTTATGCTGTAGTGGCGCTAATTACTGGTCAAGGCCTGATTGCTTTTAGAGACCCTAATGGTATTCGCCCACTGATTTACGGCGAGCGTGAAGCTGCTGATGGCCGCATCGAATATATGGTGGCTTCAGAGTCAGTGGCTCTGACTGGATCAGGATTCAAAGTGGTTCGTGATATCAAGCCTGGTGAAGCCATCTTTATTGACCTTGATAATAAGATGCACACCCGTCAATGTACGGAGCAAAAAGAGTACACCCCTTGTATGTTTGAGTATGTATATTTTGCGCGTCCAGATTCTATTATGGACAACATCTCAGTATACAAAGCGCGTCTGCGTATGGGTGAGAAGTTGGCTCAGAAGATTTTGGATGAGTGGGGCAATGAGCACGATATCGACGTGGTTATTCCTATCCCAGATACGTCACGTACCTCAGCGATGGAGCTGGCGCTTAAGCTTAATGTGAAGTACCGCGAAGGCTTTATGAAAAACCGCTATATCGGCCGCACCTTTATTATGCCCGGTCAGCAGCAGCGCAAAAAATCGGTGCGCCAAAAGCTAAATGCAGTACCGCTTGAATTTAAAAATAAAAATGTCTTATTGGTCGATGACTCTATCGTACGTGGTACGACCTGTCATGAGATTATCCAAATGGCGCGTGATGCCGGTGCCAATAAGGTGTTTTTTGCCAGTGCCGCGCCACCGGTTAAATTCCCGAATGTCTATGGCATTGATATGCCAGTGCGTCATGAGCTGATTGCATCAGGTCATACGGTAGAAGAGGTTCGTGACATTATCGGTGCTGACCGTTTGATTTTCCAAGACCTAGATGACTTGATTGAAGCGGTACAAGATACTAAGCACAGCAAGGTAGAAGGTTTTGATTGTGCAGTATTCGATGGTAAATACATCACAGGTACCATTACCCCTGAGTATTTAGACTACCTGCAAGAGCAGCGCAACGATCAGGCCAAAAGCAAGGCAGGGGGAGTGGAAGTCATTGCAGATACGCCAGTGGACATGACTGGGGTACAAGAAAACTAAGCGAGGCGTTTAAGATCATTATCATCTGATAATATAAAGCAGATTGATGTTAACTAAAAAATTGCCCGCCAAGCTCACCATTAGTTTGTTATGATAAAAGCACTGCATAATTTATGCGGTGCTTTTTTTATACCCATAATAGACCACAGTTTCTTTATTTGACCTTTAATTAATAACAAACTAAAAATAAAATAGGACGGTTATGTTTCAGATATCTTTAAATAAAATTGCGATTGGCTCGCTGCTGAGTATCACTCTGGTAGCTCAAGCCATGACGGTACAAGCTGCCACTCAGGGCGTCAAACCCAGCCAAAACTCTCATCCACCCACACCCAAAGTGAATATCGTCAGCAAAACAGCGCCTATTTTTTATGGTTCACAAGGCGCTTATCCTTTTTCTAAGGCAGTTCGGGCAGGCGATACTTTGTATCTATCAGGCGAACTGGGTATGAAAGACAATAAACTGGTATCAGGTGGTATTAAAGCGCAGACCGCTCAGGCCTTAGACAATATCAATCAAACCCTGTTAAGCTACGGTTACCAAAGCTCGGATTTGGTCAAATGTATGGTGATGCTCACTGATATTAAAGATTTTGATGCGTTTAATGACGTGTATCAGAGCAAGCTAAGTAAGCCATATCCGGTACGCTCAGCCTTTGCCGTTAAAGACTTGGCACTAGGTGCTAAAGTTGAAATAGAGTGCATGGCCGTTAAATAGCCAGCTTAGGTTGGGCTAGTATGGATCATAAAAAAGACGCCCTGATACAAGGCGTCTTTTGGTGTTCTGGCTTTGGACAATATAACGGCTGCGCAATAACACAGGGGCTAGTAATAGCCGAGTACTTTCCACCAGATTAGACCAGAGCCAATCCAAACCACTAAGTTCACCACACTCATGATAGCGCCGACTGTCCACCACTCTTTTAAGGTGGTATAGCCTGAGTTAAAGATTACCGGAGCGGTACCGGTAGCATAGTGGGTGAGCGTCATCATGATGTTACCCGCGGCTGCTAATATGAGTGCATACAGCATAGGGGGCGCGCCTAGGCTTAAGCCGACTGCATAAAAAGCGGCGAACATGGCGGTCACGTGTGCGGTAGTACTGGCAAAGAAATAGTGCATGTACAAATAGACCAAGGTCAAAATTGCCACAGCGCCGACCCAGCCCACACCTGTTAGAGCAATGGCTGATTCGATATTGGATGAAAACCAACTGATTAAACCTAGTTTATTAAGATAATCAGCCATCATGACCAGCGCGCCAAACCATACGATGGTGTCCCACGCCGATTTTTCTTTTAGCACATCTTCCCAAGTCAATACGCCAGCCATAATCAGCACAGACAAGCCTAAAAATGCTGTGGCTGTGGCATCTACACTAAGCTGATCACCGAAGATAAGCGCAGGAATATTGGCCCAAAGCAGTAGCATTAGGGCAAACACCGCCAGCATAATTTTTTCTTGACGGGTGACGGAGCCAAGCTTGGCTAGGTTTTCTCTTGCATAGTTTTTGGCGTCAGGAGTCTCTTTAATCTCTGGCGGATACACCAGATAAATCACCAGTGGCATAATCAAGATACACAGTAGCCCCGGCACAAACATCGCCAGTGCCCAAGTGGTCCAAGACAGATGAATGTCGCTGCCTGTTGCCTTGTTGACTAAGTCGACGACTAAAGGGTTGGGCGCTGTGGCAGTAATAAACATACCAGAGGTAATGGGGTTGGCATGATAATTGACCATCGCCAGATAACGCCCCATCTTATTTTGGGTACCCTCTTCAGGCGTGGAGTGAAAGCTTAGCGCGATAGAGCGCATAATAGGATGAATAATCCCGCCACCTCGGGCTGTGTTTGAGGGCGTAATAGGCGCAATCATCAGCTCCGCTGCCGCTAATGAATAACCAATACCTAAGGTCTTTTTGCCAAAGATAGAGATGAAGTAATAGGCAATTCTTGAGCCAAGCCCTGTTTTAATCAGGCCACGTGATATCATGACCGCGATACCGATGAGCCAAATTAAGGGGCTTGAGAAGCTTGATAAGGCATCTTGCATAGCCGCTTTAGGCGTCTCAGCTGTCACGCCGGTTAAGGCCACTAAGGTAATACCGATAATGGCCAAAGCACCAATGGGTAAAGCCTTACCGATAATAGCCACGATGGTTGCCACGAACAAGGCTAATAAATGCCAAGCATTGTCGGTGACACCTTCAGGGGTGGGAATCACAAACCAAATAATAAGTCCTACCGCTATTGCTATTAGAGTAGGCCAAAGCTTAAAGGGAAATTTTTCAGGAGCTTCTGACATAAATATTCCTAAGTTAGTTTTTATTATAAATTAATACATCTTGGTTGCGCCATAAGACAATAGCGGCCACCACAAAGCGAGAAGCTAATAACCAATAAACCCCAAACCAGATGACCAGCATGGCATGCTCAGACCCATAAAGTGCGTACACTATATAGGTTAAAGGAAAGAAGATAGCCGACACGATAATGGCCACTTGACGGATTTTTGATCCTGCAGTTAAGCCAAACATGATGCCATCTAGCCAATAAGCACCAGCGCCCATTAATGGCAGTAACGTGGCCACATAACGATACTCTATGGCCAAGTCATATACCGCTGGCAAGTCGGTCATTAGGCTTAAAAAATAAGGCAAAACAAACGCCCAAATGATGCTTAACGATAAGGCCAATAGAAATGTAATGACACCAGTACGCTTGAGTGCAGTGATAAACTGATCACGACCCTTACGCGCCGCCGCCTGTCCTGATAAGCTCTCAGCTGCCACAGCAACCCCATCTAACGCAAAAGCGGAGATACTAAGTACTTGTAGCAGCAGTGCATTAGTGGCCATCACCAAGTCGCCTTGCTGAGCCGATAGACGAGTGATCCAAGCAAAACTTAAGGTAAGCAAAATGGTGCGGATAAAAATGTCTTTGTTCAAAGAAAACAAGCTGAGCATTTTATCAGCGGCATAAATTTGTTTGAGCCTAAGCGTTAAGTCTTGGGGTGGGGGTGACGCCAAAGCTTTGTGGGGCGAGGCGGCGGTACTTATACTTGCCAAGCTTTTTTTGGCCAAAATAAGGGCGGTGACACAGCCGGATGCATAGCCGATGACTGTGCCCAAAGCCACGCCTTCAAGACCCATATCAAACAGATACACAAAGCTTAAAGTGAGCACAATATTAATGATAGAAATAAGCAGCTGCACCATCATCATTTGATTGGTTCGGCCTTGTCCGGCAAACCAACCAATAAAAGCGTAGTTCATCAGTTCAAACACAAGGCCATAGTAGCGCACGCTTAAGTAGGTATGAGCAGCTGCACTGCTGTTTGGCTGTGCACCGAGTAAGTCAAGGCCCAGACTCAAGATATAGGGTCGACATACCCACAGTAGCGCCGCCAATATCAGCGCAAGACCCAAGGAACGGTACAAGATATCAGCCAGCTCATTGGGCGTAGCTAATCCGCTGGCTTGTCGACCCAAAGCTTGAGCGGCAAGACCAGATGACGCATATTGCAAAAAATTAAAGCTGACTAAGATAAGTAGCCACAGCTGTGAGGCAATGCCTAAGCCGGCCAAATTATAAGAGCTTGGAAAATGGCCCACCACACCCACATCAATAGCGCCTTGTAGTGGCATTGCAAGATTAGCAATCAGTACAGGGGCGGCAATAGCAATGATATGACGATAACTAAGATTGAGGGGAGCGGCTGAGTCTTGAGTCATAAAAACCTTAACTTTTTGATCAAATATGAAAGCAAATACAACATGGCCGGTCACAAAACATAAAAGCACCCTAAGGTGCTTTTATGGCTTGCGGCATATCAATTGCTGCATAAAAAATGTTAGGTGGGGCTAGTATCTCTTGGCAAAGATATTAACTCAAGAAGCAAGCTGTAACTTTAGTTAGCAAAGCTTCTTGAGTGATCTCCACAGACTTTATCTTAGTCTTCAAAAGCCTTAGGGTCGTTGAAGCTGACCACTTCTTCTTGGAACTCAGGCTTAACTTTTACGACGAAGTCATCACGCGATAAGCCTAAGGCTAACGGGATTGAGCTTGAGATGTACGTAGAAGAATAAGTACCTGCAATCAGACCGATGAAGAAGGCGAAGGAGAACCAGTATAGGCCGGCACCGCCTAAGAACAGCATCGCCAATACCACAACCAATACCGTAGATACGGTCATAATAGTACGGCGTAAGGTCTCTGTGAGCGATAAATCAATGATTTGCCTTGGGCTGGCATCACGCACCCGTCTGAAGTTCTCACGGATACGGTCAAACACAACAATGGTATCGTTCAATGAGTAACCGATTAACGCCAAGATGGCGGCTAATACAGTCAAGTCAAATGGAAACTGAAATAACGCAAACACCCCTAAAGTAACAACGGCATCATGCACTAGGGCCAATAAAGCGCCCACAGCCAACTTGAACTGGAAGCGAACCGCAACGTACAGCATCATCATACCCAACGCTGTGACGATGGCAATGAGTGAGCTAAGATATACCTCGCTGCCCACCTGACTACCAATGATGTTTACATTGCTAATTTCAGCATTGTTACCTGGTAAATCCAATGCTTTACCTAAGCTTTCATTAAGGCCAGCCACGTTATCTGACTGAGGGGGTAGACGTACCAAAAGCTCAGTAGTACCACCAAGATACTGTACGACAGCATCATCAAATCCAGATTTCTCTAGAGACTGAATGACCTCAGTCTGCTCTACTGGATTTTCATATTTGACATCTGCTGAGACACCACCGGTGAAGTCTAGCCCTAAATTCAAACCATTAATGAACAGCGCACCGATACTGATCAAAACCATCAGAATTGAAAAAATAGCCATCGGCTTTTCAAGCTTCATGAAGGGGATGATGCGCTTAGAACCTACCGCTTTAATGCCCCCTTCGGCTAAAGCGGCTTCATCTTCATAGACGTCTGCATCAAAGCCATTGCTGGCTGCTAAATCTTGAGAGGTGGTTAAGTCTGTAGACTCTGACACCGCACTGCGATTTGAGCTGTTATTTTTACCATCACGGCGAGGGCCACGTCTGCGGCGACGACCGCCTTCAATATAGTCAGGATGTGAGCCGCCTGGCGTGTTGTTCGGTTGGTCGTTTTGATTGTTATTAGACATTATTCTCTCCTAGCCTATGCTCAATTTATCGACAGATTTACGATTGCCATAAATCAGGTGAACCAAAGCACGTGTCACGATGATGGCTGTGAATAGCGAGCTTAAAATACCAATCGCTAGGGTAATTGCGAACCCTTTGATTGGACCAGAACCAATTGAGAATAAGATAATAGCGACCAATAACGTGGTGATGTTACCATCAAAAATACTGCTAAAGGCGCGGTCAAAACCGGCAACAATAGCAGATTTTGGCCTTACGCCCTCGGCAATCTCTTCGCGTATACGCTCAAAGATAAGCACGTTGGCATCCACCGCCATACCAATGGTCAATACGATACCAGCAATACCAGGTAGGGTTAAAGATGCCCCTAAGATAGACAATACCGCAATCATAATAATAAGGTTAAAGGCCAGAGCAATATTGGCAATCACCCCAAACAGACGATAGAACAAGATCATAAATAAGAAGACCAGTAAGTAACCAATCTTAGTTGAGAACAAGCCATCATCGATGTTTTGTTGACCCAGTGACGGACCAATGGTGCGCTCTTCTACGAAGTACATTGGCGCAGCCAGAGCACCAGAGCGAAGCAGTAATGCCAGCTCAGCGGCCTCAGCATTACTGTTTAAGCCAGTAATACGGAATGAGGAGCCCAGCACCGCTTGAATATTGGCTTGGCTAATGATTTTGGTCTCAGCGTAGGGGGTACGCGTCTCAATGGTCTCGCCAGTGTTTGGATCTTTGCTATAGGCAATTTTTTGTTTGTTTTCAATAAACAGTACAGCCATCTGCTTGCCAACAGCGCTCTTAGTGGCATTTTGCATCAGCTTACCACCAGCGGTATCTAGGGTAATATTTACCTCAGGTGCCCCATTTTCATCTAGACCAGAGGTGGCGCCTTGGACTTTTTCACCCGTTAAGATGGGCTGACGGTTTAGCAAAGATGGTGGGCCATCAAGTGTCATGTAAGGAAAGGCTTCGGTGCCTGCAGGAGGAATGCCACCTGCATAAGTGGTGTTCTCATCAGCAACTAAGCGAAACTCTAAGTTTGCGGTACGACCTAACACACGCTTGGCTTCAGCGGTGTCTTGGACACCTGGCAATTCAACCACAATACGGTTGCTGCCTTGCGACTGAACCAACGCTTCTGATACCCCAAGCTCAGCGATACGGTTACGTAGTGTGGTTAAGTTTTGACCCACTGCGTATTCATTAATCTCTTTTAAAGTTGCCTCATTATAATTCAGGCGCAGCGCAGGACCTTGATCATCCATCAATGCCTGCATGTCAAACTGGGCACCATGGTCACGCTGGATAATGCGCTGTGCTTTGTCACGCAGATCAACATCTTTAAAATGCAGTACTAAGCCTTGCTCCACCACGTTAATACCTTTGGCGGCCACACGCTCAGCACGTAAGCTGCTGCGCACATCATTACTGGTGGTTTTTAGACGCTGCTCTAAGGCTTTGTTCATATCGACTTCAAGAACAAAGCGCACACCACCACGTAAGTCTAGCCCAAGCTTTAATGGCTTGGCACCGATACTGCGCAGCCATTCTGGGGTAGTTTGAGCCAGGTTTAAAGCCACAACATAGTCATTACCAAGTTGTTGGCGCAGTACTTCTTGAGCTTTTCGTTGCTCTGCCCCGTTTTCTACACGTAACAAAGCACTGTTACCTGAGAAAGTGGGATCATGATAGGCGATACCCGCTTCATCAAGCAGTTGAGTGGATTGGGTTAGCACCTCTTCAGTCAGCTCGGTACCTGCTGAGGCACTGGTTACTTGAACCGCAGGTTCGTCAGGATATAAATTCGGCAGAGCATAAAGCCCAGCGATGACGAGCACGGTGACGATTAAGAAATATTTCCAGGCAGGGTAATGCATAGTAGCTTCTTCACTTGAGGGAAGGGAAACAGTAGAGTGCTATAGGCAGTCTTTAACAGATAAGATACGTATAAAACGAGGTGATAAGCGCTATTGTTAAAGCAATCAAATTGGGCTTATAACACTGAACTATAGTTATCGCGAGTGACGCACTCTAATTCATTTAACTAAAACATATAATCCAAAAACCACTCCCATTTTGCCGTCAAACCAGTGATGGTTTAGGGGCATGGGGTTGGTTTTTGGATTAATTAACGGTCATAATAAACTGTTATTGCAAGCCATCAATTGTGCCATTTGGCAAAACTGAGATGACAGAAGCACGTTGTATCATTACGTCGTTTCTATCGTTTAGGCTAACTACCGCGTAATCGCCTTCAATAGATTTGATTTTGCCCATTAAGCCGCCAGCGAAGATAACTTCGTTGCCAACAGCCAACGAGTCCACCATATTGCGGTGCTCTTTGGCGCGTTTTGACTGAGGTCTGATCACCAAAAAGTAAAAAATTGCGAAAATGGCTAATGGGAAAATCCATTGCATAATCATAGCAGGGCCACCGGCCGCTTCTGGAGCCGCGTGGGCCGCTTGAATAAATAAACTCATCTTACTTCCTTAAAATTCAATAAATAACAGGGATTAGCTGTCGGCGGCAAGGCCTACGTTAAGGCAGGTCACCGACCTAAGATTGCGCATAATCTGACAGGCAATTTATGCCGCCCTTCCTGTTATTGGTATATAGGGCTATAGTTGTCATAATTTAACACGCATAGTACCAAAAAAATGGCCTATTGATAACTATTACTTGTAATACAGCACGTTAATCCGTGTGATTCGGTCATTTTTCACAAAAAAACAGATTATGGCATAAAATGAATGCTAGCGGCATGCGCTTATAAAGCGTTATAATCGCATTTATTAGCGTATTTAATAAGTCAATGTCTATAATAAATGCGCCCTATTTTACTTTTTTTTCTAAATTTGATTATTTTGAGGTCACTATGCGTTTTGTCTTAATTGTTTTATTATTTTTGATTTTTGGCTATTCTTTGGGTCTGGTATTGGTCAACGGTAGCGAAGTGGCAGTAAATTTACTGTTTACTCAAGCGCCAGCCATGAACTTAGGTCTGTTATTAATTTTGTGTCTGTTCTTAGGTGTCGTGATCGGCATGCTATTGGCTTTATTGCTGTTTAAAGTACTACAAAACAAGTGGGAAATTGGCCGTTTGAGTAAAGAGAACAAGCGCTTACAAGAAGAGCTTGCTCAGTCAACCATCGAGATAGAGCGTCTATCAACCGTTAAGACTGCTGATCAGACCATCTATGTTGACTCACAAGCGGGCGTAGATCCCGTGGATACGACCGTTATTAGATAAGATAAGATGTTATAGCGATTAAAAAACGGCCTCAGGGTCGTTTTTTTTGGCCGAGTGGTTGAGTGACGGGTCATAACAATCGATTAACATGAAAACTAAGTGGTCAACTGTGGATTAATTTAGCGCTTTGCAGGCGCATCCTATATACTATTTATTTGCTCAAGCTTATCTGCTAAAGCGATTTAATTAGCTCATTTTATTATTTATGATACATGCTTAGGAGGCAATGTGACCCAACTTCAGCAGTCCAAGTCAATTCTGCAAAACAAACCACAATTAACCCGGCCCAATTCGCCTATTATTGTGGCGTTAGATAAAGCCTCTTTGAATGAAGCCTTGTCTTTGGCCGATCAGCTGGATCCTAAGTATTGCCGCGTAAAAGTGGGTAAAGAGCTGTTTACACGCTGTGGACCTCAAATTATCGATGAGTTACATCAACGAGGCTTTGAGGTGTTTTTGGATCTAAAATTCCATGACATTCCCAATACCACAGCACAAGCGGTATTGGCAGCAGCAGATATGGGGGTATGGATGGTCAATGTACATGCCAGTGCTGGTCTTGAAGCGATGCAGACAGCCAAAGAGCGCTTGGTAAACGGTGGCCATGAGACGTTATTGATTGCAGTGACAGTATTGACCTCTATGACTGAGGTGGGGCTGCGTCAGCTGGGGATCGATGTGCCGGTCAATGAGCAAGTTGAGCGTTTGGCGCTGCTGACTAAAGAGGCGGGACTTGATGGGGTAGTGTGCTCCGCTCAAGAGGCCAGTCGTCTCAAACAGCTTTGTGGGATGGATTTTCAATTGGTGACCCCAGGCATCCGTACCCTTGAGGATGCAGCCGATGACCAAAAACGTATTTGTACCCCAGAGCAGGCTATGAAAAACGGCTCAGATTATCTGGTTATAGGCCGCTCTATCACCCACGCTGATAATCCCACCCAAAAGATGTCACAAATTCTTGATACGTTATGAAACTACAACTATTAAGTGATCTTCATATCGACAGTTATGCCAAATGGGATAAGCCGCTGGGCCATATCCCAAAGACAGCGGCCGATATTATCTTGGTAGCCGGAGATACCGCCAACAGTGATAAGGGGATGGCTTGGCTACAGCAGCAAGCCATGCTCAATGAAACGCCTGTGGTGACCATTGCCGGAAATCATGAATATTTCTCAGAAGACATTTTGTGCTTCGATCAGCAGTTGGCTCAGTGGGATACTTTTGACAGTAACCGCATGAGTGGGCTAAAAGTACTACAGTGTGATCAGATTGATATCCAAGATGTGCGTATCTTAGGCTGTACTTTGTGGACCGACTATCAGTTTGGTGCCACCGAAGAGACGCGAGAGGTCGTCATGTCATTTATGCGAGACTACCGGCAAATTTACGCAGGCGAACAGTTATTCTCGCCTGAGATTTCGGTGCAGATTCATGCTCAGCACCGCGCTTGGCTCAAGCAGGCTCTAATAGAGGCACACAGTGAGCACAAGAAGGTAGTGGTCATGACCCATCACAGTGTCACCCCCAGATCGGTATCACAGCGGTACGCAGGTATGCCAAGCAATGCTGCATTTGTCAGTGATTTAAGTGCTTGGATGCACAAGCCCTGGGCTCCCAAGCTATGGCTACATGGTCATACGCATGAGGCTTTTGACTATATAGAAGGCAATACTCGAGTGATTGTGAATCCCCGTGCTTATCCTGGTGAGGTGAGTAGTACTCAATTAGAGTTTGACTGGTCAAAAATGGTGGAGGTTTGATACGGCGAAATTATGACAAATAATTCAACAGATAAAATCACAAGCCATGACGTTCGTTTGGATAACAAGTCCATACAGCCGGAGTTTGGTTCTGCCAAGCTTAACACAGGCGATTTAACACTCACTGACAATACCCCCAGTCTACATAAGACAGCGCCGGCGCCTGCTCATCTGCCACCGAGTATGATGCATTCGGTTAAGCATTTGCCGCATAATAATGAGCGGCTGATTTTATTCACCCGTCATTCTTTAAGAGAGCGTTCAAATGGTCAGGGCTTTGCCAGCTATGACTTACCGTTAACCCCACAAGGCCGAGTGTTGGCCAAGTCATGGGGGCGCTGGCTGGCAGAGTCTTTACCGTACTCTTTAGATACGCATAGTATTGCCAGCCCCATTTGGCGCTGTGTAGATACTGCCAAATTGATGCAAGAGGGGGCGGGGGTGAGTCAGCCCATTGCTCATGAGCCGCTATTGGTCGAGCCTGGTAGTTTGGTGGTTGATGCTAAGCTTGCCAATGCGGTGTTTAAAGAGATTGGTGCTTTAGAGTTTATCAATGCTTTTTTACAAAATAGCTTACCAAGTACTAAGCCTGCCAATAAAGGGGCTTTAGATTTATTATCTGTACTGTATCAATCGCAGCCACAGCCGGGACACTTGTCGCTGGCGGTCAGTCATGATACTTTGCTCGCGGCATTTTTGGGGGTTATGACCCAAAGCACAGGTATTACTTGGGATGATTGGCCTAAGATGATGGAGGGGATGTTCTTGTGGTTTGATGATAAGCCGTTTGAGCAGGCGACTGCCAACTTTATTTGGCGTGGTGAGAGATTTGAAGTACCCACACAGCGTTTAATATTGCCTTAGTCTGCCAGTCATTTAAAGATTTATGGCTAAATTTGAAGTCTGTATCTGACAAAAAAGAGCCCCTAACTTCATAAAAAGTTAGGGGCTCTTTTTTGGGTTATATCAAATCAATTAAGCTTTAAGTGCTTTGATTGCTTTGTTATAACGGCTCTTATGACGAGCAGCTTTGTTCTTATGGATAACACCTTTGTCAGCCATACGATCAATAACAGGTACTGCTTTGTTATAAGCGGCAGTAGCGGCATCATAGTCACCAGCTAAGATAGCGGCATCTACTTTTTTGATGTAAGTACGGATCATTGAACGCTGTGATGCAGCGTGCTGACGACGAGTGTTGTTTTGACGAACGCGTTTACGAGCTTGTGCTGAGTTAGCCACGGATGTCTCCTTGGTAGAGTTTAATTACTAAAATTAGGACTCAGTAATAATTACTGATGAATATAAAAATCAATAGTTTATAGCAAAAACTAATTGACGCAAAATTCTATTTGTAAAATAACACAAAACTTATCAATTAATGCCATTAAGCAAGCTTAGGGCAAGGCAATGGTAAGCTTTCCTATTTTAGCCATCATGGATCTGAGACTATCCATTGACTAGCAAATAGTTGTTGACACAAAATAGCTGGTTATCAGAGCAGCCCATCTAATAACATGATATTTAAGTCTAAAGGGTTGTGAGTAATCACTTATCTTAGCTTAAATCTAAGCGGCCGTTGTGTCATTTACACCAAATTGGAATATTATATTTGTGTGTAAATTAAAGCCGCCAATTTTAACAAATTTGGCAGCTTAATACAATATAAACTCAAGAAATGAGCGGCTTTTGGGGCATATTAATAGCACCAAAGGCCTATAGCGAGATTATTATTTTTCTAACTGCTTAGGATCGGCTTTAACCACTCTGGTTTTGGCAATCCTATCGTGAATACTGCGGCGCTCTTTATTTATAGTCATCACCACAAAATCAGCCAATAAAATCATAGGGCCTACCATGGGTAGAATATACAGTGCTGACGCAATGACGCTGCGCATTAAAATAACCTGAGTCGCTGAAGCCAGTTTTTTTGACTGCTCATCAACAATACGAATACCATTCACCAATTTACCAATGGTCTGCCCACGTCTTAGTAATAAGATCAGCTGAATGGCAAACAGCGCCAAAAACATAATCGAGGTCATTGAGCTTAAATGCTCAGGAACCGATTGCGCCAATTGGGTCATTTTTTCCATGTCGCCATTGGTGGCGGTAATTTTTGCAAAATCATAATTTAAGCCTGACAAAAAGGGTAAGTAGCAGGCCAAAAATAATAAAGCGTCGAGCAGTACCGCAAAAACTCGGCTGCTAATGCTGGCCAGCTGTGTGGGCGCGGCCATGCTGGCGGTCTGTTTTTTTAGACTAACTGGTTTATTGATATTAAAAGGCTTATTGCCTGAGGGCGATGTAGTCGAATGAGACTCTTTTTTGCCATAAAGCTCAGCCACAGACACTCGCTTTGGCGGTACTGAGCTTATGCTGCCATTTGGGTTGTAGTGATTTTTGCCTTGGGTCATTTCACCAACTTGCTGCCACTGTTCCATACCGGCATGCCACATCAGATCACTTAAGTCTACCTGACCGGTGGCAAGCATATTATTGAGCTCTGTGAGCGTGTAAGGACCCGCCTGAACTTGGTTTCTTGCTAGATAAATCTGCATTGATATAACAACCTTTTGTAAAATCAAAACCACTACTTAAGACAAAATTCATTAAAACAGTTAAATTAAAGTGTTTAAGCTATTTTTATGCCTATAGTTTTTATAGTTGGGTGTAGCGCGGTGGCTTTCAATCTTATTTATTATATTAAATGAAAACGACCACAATAATCAATAAAACTTGATAATTGTGGTCGCCGGATTAGAGGCTAAAGATTAACCTCTAAGCTGTCTGCTTTTCAGCGCTGTGCCTAATTAGCCATTTTGTTTGGCATTAGCATCATCGGCTAAGAACATCCAAGTGTCTAGGACTGAGTCTGGGTTTAATGATACAGAGTTGATACCTTGCTCCATTAACCAGTAAGCTAGATCTGGGTGATCTGATGGGCCTTGACCACAGATACCGACATATTTACCTTGCTTACGGCATTCTGCAATGGCCATTGACAGTAGTTTTTTCACCGCAGCATCACGCTCATCAAATAGATGAGAGACGATACCTGAGTCACGGTCTAGACCTAGGGTTAACTGAGTTAAGTCGTTAGAGCCGATTGAGAAGCCATCGAAATGCTCTAAGAATTCTTCAGCCAATAGGGCGTTGGTAGGTAGCTCACACATCATGATAAGCTCTAGGCCATTTTCACCACGTTTTAGACCGTTGGCGGCTAAGATTTCAACCACTTGACGCGCCTCATCAGTAGTACGTACGAATGGGATCATGATTTTAACGTTGGTTAAACCCATTTCATCACGCACACGCTTTAATGCACGGCATTCAAGATCGAAGCAGTCACGGAAGTTCTCAGACACATAGCGGCTAGCACCACGGAAACCAAGCATTGGGTTTTCTTCTGATGGCTCATACAGCTTACCACCGATTAAGTTGGCATATTCGTTTGACTTGAAGTCAGACATACGAACGATAACAGGCTGGTTTCTAAAGGCCACGGCTAGCGTTGAGATACCCTCAACCAATTTGTCTACATAGAAATCTACAGGAGAGGCATAGCCTGAGATGCGCTCTTTAATGGCTTGCGACACTTCACGTGGTAGCGTGTTCATGTTCAATAGCGCTTTTGGATGCACACCAATCATACGGTTGATGATGAACTCTAGACGCGCTAGGCCCACACCTGCGTTTGGAATTTGAGCAAATGAGAAAGCACGGTCAGGGTTACCCACGTTCATCATAATCTTAAATGGAAGCTCTGGCATAGAGTCGATAGAGCTGCTCTTCACCTCAAAGTCTAATAGACCTTCATAGATAAATCCGGTGTCACCCTCAGCACACGACGCAGTCACTTCTTGGCCATCGGTCAATACTTCAGTGGCATTACCACAGCCAACGATAGCAGGTACACCTAATTCACGAGCAATGATCGCTGCGTGACACGTACGACCACCACGGTTGGTGATGATGGCAGAAGCACGCTTCATAACAGGTTCCCAATCTGGATCTGTCATGTCAGATACCAGCACGTCACCGACTTGTACTTTGTCCATTTCATGGATGCTGTTTACCACACGTACTTTACCTGAGCCTACGCGCTGACCGATCGAGCGACCTTCGCATAAGATTTTAGCGTCTTTGCTTTGTACCAAGTAGCGTTCCATGACGTTGCGGTCTTGGCGACTCTTAACGGTTTCTGGACGTGCTTGAACGATAAATAGCTTGCCTGAATCACCGTCTTTGGCCCACTCGATGTCCATTGGTTGACCATAATGTTTTTCGATAACCAATGCTTGTTTGGCAAGTTCAGTCAGCTCTTCTGTCGTTAGTGAGAACTGGTTGCGATCTTCTTTTTCTACTTCGATGGTTTTTACTGAACGGGTAGTGCTGCCTTCATCGCCATACACCATTTTTTGATGTTTGCTGCCTAGGTTACGGCGGATAACAGCAGGCTTGCCCTCTTTTAATAGCGCTTTTGATAGGTAGAATTCGTCTGGGTTAACCGCACCCTGTACCACCATTTCACCTAGACCATAGCTTGAGGTGATAAATACCACTTCATCAAAGCCGCTTTCGGTATCTAGAGTAAACATAACGCCGGCCGCGCCAGTTTCTGAGCGAACCATACGCTGGATACCCGCTGATAGGGCAACACCTGCGTGCTCAAAACCTTGGTGAACACGGTAAGCGATAGCGCGGTCATTATAAAGTGATGAGAACACCTCTTTAATAGCGATCAGAACGTTTTCGATACCACGGATGTTTAGATAGGTTTCTTGTTGACCGGCAAATGAGGCATCTGGCAAGTCTTCTGCTGTGGCAGAGGAGCGAACAGCAACCGCAATGTCTTGGCCTTCGCTCATCACTTCAAAAGCGTCACGAATTTCTTGCTCTAGTGACTTAGGTAGCTCTTGTTCGATGATCCAGTTACGAATTTTTTCACCGGTTTCGGTCAATTTTTTGACATCATCAACGTCTAGGCTTTTAAGCTCATTGTTGATTTTGTCTAACAGACCTGTCTCGATCAAAAAGCTATTGAAAGCCGCTGCAGTAGTAGCAAAGCCGCCAGGAACACTCACACCTAAATCTGATAAGTGGCTAATCATTTCGCCTAAAGAGGCGTTTTTACCGCCGACTGTGTCGACGTCGTTTTTGCCTAGCTTGTCAAGGGTAATAACTTGCGGTGCTGTCATGATAACTCCAGGAAATAAGGTTATTTTTTTAAATTATAACGTTATTTAAAAAAATTGTGTAGGGTCAGTGCGCTGTGAGATTGGGCGTAGTCAACACTCTGACGGGTTACGGTAGTAGATTTGGGAATACTATAGCATTTAAGTTAATTGAGAGTCTATGTTACCCAGTTGTATCAAGGCTGAATTATGCCGTTTTTAGCCTTTAATAGCACAGGTTATAATGCAATTAGAATACAGATATTTATTTTAGAAATGATAGCTTTTTGGTTGTTTTTTGAACAGTTTTGAGCTTCAAGGCAGTTGCTAGTGGCTTTGCTATGGCTATTCTATGGCTATCAAAAATAAGGGCATTTAGCACACGGCCTAAATAAAACCTAAAAAAGACAGACGGGGTAATTGTCAAAATTAACTTAAATAGATCGCGATAAATCAGGTTAAGTTATTACATACTCAAAACTTATTACACACTCAAAACACCGATAATTTGATAAGATGCGCTTAGTTTATAAAATTTGGTTTTTAACGCTCTGCTGCTAAGGAATTTTATGGAAAATCTACTCAATACTCTGTCGGTAAAACCCACCATCCAAAATCGTAGTGCACTGGCTGTCGATGACAAGCCGCAAGTGATTCGGGTGGCCTTTTTTATCTCAGATGGTACCGCCATTACGGCAGAGACCTTAGGCCGCTCTATCTTAAGCCAGTTCGCCAGTGTGCCTTTTGAGACGCGAGTTATTCCTTATGTGGACACCATTGAGACAGCAGAGGCGGCGGTAAAACACATCAATGAAGCCTATCAGTCTACCGGTATTCTGCCTTTGGTGTTTGATACCATTGTGGATCCTGATATTCGTGCGGTGGTGAATTCTGCTCAGGCTTGTAATCTTGATATGTATGAGGGATTAATTGGCCGTATTACTGATGAGATAGGGGTAGAGCCAGACGGTCATTCAGGCCACGCCCATGATAATGTGGACTCAGAAACCTACAAATCTCGTATTGATGCGGTACATTTTGCACTAGATAATGATGATGGCGCTCGCACCCGTCATTATGATATGGCCGATATCATTCTAATCGGGGTATCTAGATCTGGCAAAACGCCCACCTCTTTATACTTAGCCTTACAGTTTGGTATTCGTGCCGCTAACTATCCGCTGACCGAAGATGATTTGTTTGATAACCAGCTGCCCAAAGCGCTACAGCCGCACCGTGGTAAATTGTTTGGTCTGATTATTGATACTGAGCGTCTTCAAAAGATTCGACAAGAGCGCAGAGCCGGTAGTCGTTACGCCAGTTATAAACAGTGTGAAGAGGAGCAGCGGGCAATTCAGGCAATTTATATGACCCAAAATATTCCCAGCCTAAATGTCTCTGAGATGTCGGTCGAGGAGATTGCTACCCGTATTTTACAAATTACCGGATTAAAGCGCCGTATTGGATAAGGCTACTTTACCATGACCTAAGGGTCAGTATTTGTTATAATGGCGCCAGTTTTTATTGGGCATTTTCACAGGCTCTAAAATAGCCAATATCAAAAAGTGATGCCGAAAAAAACATTTTGTGCCACTGAGCGATTGCCGTACCCACTGCAGCCAGAACTATAATACCAAAGAGGATGATATGTCTAAAAAACGTAAAGGTGATGAAACCAGCGATATTAACGATGACAAACAAAGCACTCAAACAGCGGCTAATGAGATTGGCAGTGCTGCACCTAGTGTGTTATCAGAAGTCAAAAAAACGCCTGTCAAAGCCAGTGACAGCTCGTTAGAGGACACCTTGTTTCATCCAAACCTCATCAGTCCATTAGATAACGATCGTATTCGTATCAATTCTGGGTTCACTCGCGACTCTGAGCGCCTAAAAAATGACAATCATGAGTATGAATATGATGCTGTCGTTGTTGGCGCAGGTCCTGCTGGGGAAGCGGCGGCCATGAAGCTTGCCAAATCTGGCAAAAAAGTTGTGGTAGTCGATGCCCGTAGTCAAGTTGGTGGTAACTCAGCCCATGTGGGGACCATCCCCAGTAAGGCGCTACGTCAGTCTGTGTTTAACTTAATTAACTATCGCCGTGACCCTTTATTCTCTCAAGGCTTAGACTATTATCAGGTACCTTTAAATAAGGTGCTGACCAAAGCGCGTAAAGTCGTGCGTAATCAAGTAGACACGCATACCCGTTTTTATGAGCGTAATCAGATTGAAGTGCGTCATGGCTGGGCAAGCTTTGTAGACAATCACACCTTGCATATCGAATTAGGTGACGGCTTAGGCTTTGAAACCATCACGTTTAACAAAGCCATTATCACAGTCGGTAGCCGTCCGTATCGTCCAGACTTGTTAGATTTTGATCATCCACGCGTGTTTGACTCTGACAAAATCTTGCAAATGGATTATGTGGTCAAAAAAATCATCATCTATGGTGCTGGCGTGATTGGCTGTGAATATGCTTCTATCTTCACCGGTCTTGGCTATAAAGTGGACTTAATCAATAACCACGACTCGTTGCTCAGCTATCTGGATAAAGAGATTAGCGATGCTTTATCGCATGACTTCCGTCAGTTTGGGGTATTGGTTCGTAATAACGAAGAGATTGAAAAGCTTGAAACCTATGACGACTGCGTTATTTTATATCTAAAAAGCGGTAAAAAAATCAAATCAGATGCCATTTTGTGGTCGAATGGTCGTTCAGGCAATACAGAAAGCCTAAACTTAGAGGGCATTGGCCTAAAAGCCAACAGCCGAGGCCAGCTCAAAGTCGATGACACTTATCGTACTGAGGTTGAGAACATCTATGCTGCCGGTGATGTTATTGGCTGGCCATCACTGGCTTCTGCCGCTTATGACCAAGGCCGCTGTGCAGCTGCCTTCATGGTGGGTGATGAAGATGCTGAGCCGGTATCTAGCGTACCTACTGGTATTTATACCATCCCTGAGATTTCAAGTATCGGTAAAACTGAGCAAGAATTGACCGATGAGAAAGTACCTTATGAAGTGGGTCAGGCTTTCTTTAAGCATTTGGCACGTGCCCAAATAATCGGTGAGCGTTCAGGCGTACTAAAAATCTTATTCCACCGCGAAACCTTAGAGATTTTGGGTATCCACTGCTATGGTAATCATGCCTCTGAGATTATTCACATTGGTCAAGCCGTTATGAAATGTGGTCACAATCTAGAGTACTTTGTGAATACCACCTTTAACTATCCCACTATGGCAGAAGCGTACCGTGTGGCTGCGTTAAATGGTCTAAACCGCGTATTTTAATCTAAGTGGTTCAGTGTTTAACTACCATAAAAAAGGAGACTGCTTGGCAGTCTCTTTTTTATGGTGCAATTACAGTTGCAACTTGTCAGCGGTTGGTGTTGAATAGTTGGATAAATACGACTGATGTTGAGGTAAACGTATGCCTCATATAAACCACAACAAATAAGGACATAACGATGAGCATTAAGCATTACGAAGACGATAATATTTTTGCTAAGATTTTATCGGGTGATATCCCTTGTCACAAGGTATACGAAGATGACAAGACCTTAGCTTTTATGGATATCATGCCGCAAGCTAAAGGTCATGTGTTGGTTATTCCTAAACAAAAAGCGGTAGAGCTTTCGCAGCTTGAGCCTGAGTATGCCAGTGCGGTACTGATGACGGCCAAAAAGGTGATGGCAGCACAGCGTAAAGTATTTGATCGTGAAGGCATTATTCAAATGCAGTTAAATGGCGCTGAGGCAGGTCAAACCGTCTTCCATTATCATGTGCATCTCATTCCCTCTAATATCCATGAGCTGGGTAAACATGCTGTGGTTCAAGCAGACATGGCAGAGCTTGCACAGCAGGCTGAGCAGCTAGCAGCAGCGATTGAGCACGCTTAACAGGCCGCTTTGGGCGCTGTGTATCTAAACCTTAGGTTTTGAGTTAACGCTTGAGTTTTAGGTATTAGCCCTTACAATAGCGGCAGGATAAAACGGGCTTGTCCTTATTAGGGCAAGCCTTTTTGTCTGCAAATAATATACTTCTTTTAAAATGATTTTTTGAGCGATTCAATGGCAAATGATATGACATTACCCACCACCTTGGCCGATCATCCCTTATTGCAGCCATTATATATTGGCGGATTAGAGATTCAGAACCGATTGATGGTGGCGCCTATGGCTGGAGTAACAGACAACCCGTTTCGACGCTTATGCAAGTCGTTTGGGGCCGGTCATGCCGTCAGCGAAATGATGACGGCTGATGCCACGTTATATGCCCATAAAAAGTCGTTATTTCGAGCCAACTTTGAGGGAGAAATTGCTCCCATATCCGCGCAAATTGCAGGCGCAGATGTTGATAAAATTGCTGAAGCGGCTCAGTATCAGGTCAATAATGGGGCGCAGATTATTGATATTAATATGGGCTGCCCGGCCAAGAAGGTGTGCCGTAAACTGGCAGGCTCTGCTTTATTAAAAGATGAAGATCTGGTAGCACGTCTGCTGGATGCGACAGTGGCCGCAGTGGATGCACCTGTCACTTTAAAGACACGCTTGGGCTATGAGAATGGACAGGAGAACATCTTGCGTGTGGCCAAACGAGCAGAAGAGGCGGGCATTGCTGCCATTGCTATCCACGGCCGTACTCGAGAAGACAAATACGGAGGTCAGGCCCGTTATGATCTCATTCGTGAAGTAAAGCAATTGGTTAACATCCCGGTGATTGCCAATGGCGACATTGACAGCCCCCAAAAAGCCATAGAAGTGTATGAGCAGACCGGCTGTGATGCCATTATGATTGGTCGTGCTGCTCAAGGTCAGCCTTGGCTGTTTCGAGATATCGCCCATTATTTGCAGACCGGTGAGATATTACCAGCCCCCAGTATTGAGCAGTTAAGACAAATTGTATTGACTCATTTACAAGAGCTATATGATTTTTATGGTGAATACTCAGGCTGCCGCATCGCCCGCAAGCACATTGCTTGGTATACGTCTGGTATCGAGGATTCTAACGCCTTTAGGCAGGCCATGTATGGCGAGGAGAGCACTGCTGGTCAATATAAAGTGGTGGATAAGTTTCTATCCTCTCATTCAGCTCGTGAAAGCTAGACCGGCATCAGTACAGACCAACTTTGGCTAGGATTCACCGCTCAAATGGGTTAAATTAGGCGTTCAGTCTTTGTTATGAGAATGAGTCCATGCCCGTAAGCCCTGCCAACCCCTCCGATTTTGCTTGTCATCCGGCTCAATCTACTAAGATTGACGGCTCATCTATTAATCATAATTGTGCTGAGCAATATGGCGGTGAGCCGGTGCTGAGCGTCAGTCACCTACATATTGCGCAGGCACACACTGTGCTGGTGCAGGATCTATCCTATCGGTTGTATCAAAAGCAAACTTTGGCCATCGTTGGCGAGTCCGGCTCTGGTAAGTCTTTATCGAGCTTGGCGCTCCTTGGCTTATTGCCTGAGAGCTTAAGCGTTAAGGGGACGGTCAGCTTACAGCAGGTAGGTGAGTTGCCCATCACCCAGCAGCCGGATGGCTTTGCTAGGCGTCAAGTTAAGCGTGAGCGTATTTTAAAGCAAATCCGCGGGGCAAAAATTGCGATGGTGTTCCAAGAGCCAATGACGGCCTTAAACCCCCTGCATACAGTAGGCAAGCAAATTGCTGAGAGTCTGCGCTTGAGTGGCCTCCCAAAATCTCAGATTAAAGCGCGCATTATTGAGCTGTTAAATGATGTCAATATCAAGCAGCCTGAGCAAAAATTAAATCGCTATCCGCATGAGCTCTCAGGGGGTCAGCGTCAGCGGGTAATGATTGCTATGGCGCTTGCTCAAAACCCCGATGTGCTCATTGCCGATGAGCCCACCACCGCTCTTGATGTCAGCTTGCAGCATGAGATTCTTGAGCTGCTTAATCGGCTAAAACAACAAAAAGGCATGGCGATGTTGCTGATCAGCCATGATCTGAACCTAGTACGCCGCTATAGCCATCAAATCATTGTGATGCAGCAAGGCACAGTGGTGGAGCAAGGGCTAAGTGAGCAGATTTTTAACCATCCCAAAAGCGCTTATACCCTGTCATTAATTAACCAAAACTTTGGCCCAGCGCTATCTTTATCAGATGATAGCGATACCGTACCTATTATTAAAGCCATCAACTTATCAATTGCCTTTGCTGCCAAAAAAAGTCTGCTGGGCGGGGTGAGTGAGTGGGCACCTGCAGTAAACAATGTCAGCTTTGAGTTGGCCCGTGGCGCCTCATTAGGTATTGTGGGTGAGTCAGGCTCAGGCAAGACCACCATCGCCTTGGCCCTGTCTCGATTGCTCAGTACTCAGGCTCAGGTAAGCGGCGAGATTGACGTGGCAGGCATAAAAGTAAATAGCCTAAGCAAAAGTAAGCTGCGTCACTTTCGTTCTACCTTACAAATGGTGTTTCAAGATCCTTTCGCCAGTATCAATCCACGATTTAACGTCATGCAAATCATTGAAGAAGGTCTATTGGTAAAAGGGGTGGACAAGGCTGAGCGTGAAAAGGCAGTGATTGACGTGCTACAAACGGTGAACTTACCGCCAGACTTTGTTTATCGCTATCCACATGAGCTGTCAGGAGGTCAACGTCAAAGAGTGGCACTGGCACGTGCACTGATTATGCGTCCAAAGGTTATCATCTTAGATGAGCCGACCTCTGCCTTAGATAGCAGCACCCAGGTGGCTGTGGTGCATCTACTAAGAGATATCCAGGCTCGGTTTGGTATCAGCTATATCTTTATCAGCCATGATCTAAAAGTTGTGCAGGCTTTGTGTCAGCACATTATGGTATTAAAGGCGGGGGCGTGTGTCGAATATCAACCCACTCAGCAGCTATTTGAGAATCCTCAGCATCCTTATTCAAAGTTACTGATTGATACCAGTGCCCATAGCCAGCAGTTTTAACCCATCAAAAAACCCGCCTATAAAGACGGGTTGATATCAGTAAACACGGTCAATGGCTAGGGATAGATAAGCGGTTTAGAGCTTTGAGGCCGGCAGCGCAGCAAAGAATTCGTTGCGGGCTTGCATATCCGTCTTAAAGTCGCCTAGCATGGCTGTGGTACGGGTGCTAGATAACTGCTTATTGACCCCGCGCATCATCATACACATGTGCGAGGCGTCCATAACTACAGCTACGCCGCGGCACTGAGTCACCTCCATGATGGCTTCAGCGACTTGTTGGCTTAAGCTTTCTTGGATTTGTAAGCGGCGGGCATACATATCGATAATGCGTGCCACTTTGGATAAGCCCAGTACTTTGCCATCTGGTAAGTAGCCCACATGAGCGACACCATGAAACGGCAGCAAGTGATGCTCACACAATGAGTAAAACTCAATATTATGCACCAATACCAACTCAGAGTTATCCGTAGGGAATACCGCATTATTGGTCACTTCAGTGAGTGATTGATGATATCCTTGGGTTAAATAACCAAATGCCTTGGCGGCGCGAGTAGGCGTATCTAGTAAGCCTGGTCGATTTAAATCTTCTCCAGTAGAGGCGATTAATTTGGCATAAAGATCAGGACTGGGCAGTCTGGGATCTAGGGCAGTTTTTAAAGAATTTGAATTAGAATCACACATAGTTATAAATAGCAAAATAGAAGAATGCTATAGCTTAACGGCTACAAATAAATTGTAAAGGTCTTTGTCAAAAAATAGCTGAGTATTTTTCACCTAAGAGATAAAAAAACACAGATTACTGTGAATTATGCTGACTTTTGTATTATTATGCACATCACAAAAGTCTGAGTGAACACTTGGTACTAAAAATGGAGTCCCTTTATCTTAACATCAGGTGGGGGACAATGATAAAACAACGAAAAATTATAAATAAGGGAGTAATAGTGATGTTATTACAAGGTAAACGTTTTGTGGTGACGGGTATTGCCAGCAAGTTATCTATCGCTTGGGCCATCGCTGAGGCATTACATAGAGAAGGGGCGTCATTGATTTTAACTTATCCCAATGACAAGATGAAAAAACGCGTAGATATGGCGGCAGAGGCTTTCGGCGCAGATTTGGTATTGCCCTGTGATGTGGGCTCGGATGCTGAGATTGACGCGTGTTTTACCGCTGTGGCTGAGCACTGGGAAGACGGTATCGACGGGGTAGTCCATGCCATTGGTTTTGCACCCGCTGATGAGCTTAATGGGGACTTCACTCAAGTGACCAGCCGTGAAGGTAGCGCCATTGCTCATGACATTTCTGCGTACAGTTTTGTGGCGCTGGCACGTGCCTCAAGAGCGCTATTGGCTAAGCGTCAAGGCTCATTGCTGACGTTGACTTACCAAGGCAGTATATCGGTTATTCCAAACTACAACGTAATGGGTATGGCCAAAGCCAGCCTTGAGGCCAGTGTGCGCTATTTAGCGGCTTCTATGGGCGGCGAAGGTATCCGCGTCAATGCCATCTCAGCCGGTCCAATCCGTACCCTAGCGGCCAGCGGTATCAAATCATTCCGTAGGATGCTTGATGTGAATGCTAAGATTGCGCCGCTACAACGCAATGTGACTCAGATGGAGGTGGGTAATACAGCTGCCTTCTTATTATCACCTTGGGCCTCAGGGATTACCGGTGAAATTGTATTCGTAGATGGTGGCTTTAATACCGTGGCTATCAGTGAGCAGTTGCTATCGCTGGGTGACGAAGAATAAGCATGCCATAACATCAAAGCACATCAAATAAAAAAGACGTTAACGAGGGTTAACGTCTTTTTTTATAAAACTTTGATTTAAAAATAAACTTAATTAGCTGTCTTGGCTATCTTCATGGTCTTCGTGATCATGCAGACCCTGCATCATATCTAAGGCGCAATCATCGGTACGCTGCTGGTCTTTTTTGTCTAAATGGTCTTGGTTAATATCATTACGCGCCATTTTGGTGGTTTCGTTAACGCTATTATCATCGGACATGGTGGTTCTCCTTGTTACAGCACTCCGTGCAGTGGGGGTCTATCTATGTGATTGATTGGTTGTTATTAAAAAATTATAAATAAGTCACTTTTTTATTATAAAACCAAATCAAACCTAGTGTGTTTACAAATGTAAACTAATATGGAGATGTGGTTAATAAAACCACCCACCGCACCTTAGTGTATCAATGATGTAACGCAGCGCACAAATTTTAAGCGCTACAGCCGATGATTACTGGGCATCGAAGTCCAGCCACACCCAGCTGTTTTCAAGCCAGCCCATTATTGTCTCAAGCGGCAAATCAGCGGCCAATAAATCCTGATAAGTTAGGCTTTGTGCATCCGCTAAGCGTTGTAATAGCTCGGCTTCACAGCCGCTTATGTCCTCTAAACGCTGACCGTTGGCAAAGACAGTGATTTGGTCTGCCTGTTGGCTATAAATGAGGCGGCTGCTGTAGTCTGTCTTAATGACGGCGCCCTCTTTAAGTGCCTGCTCCAGCTCTGAGACATCGAGCGCTTCTTCGGGCACCAGTAGCTCGTACTGGCGCTTGCTAACCACTTCACTGACGGCTTGTGCAATCAGCTGATCACCTTGTTCAGACTGTAGCTTGGCCAACAGCTGAGACTTAATTTGGGCAATACTTGAGGCTTCAAGTTGACCTGAAGGCTGCAAGGGCTGCTCTAGTAGCAGTGGGGTAAATAACGAGGGCTCAGCGGTCGCAATGTCCACCAAGCTATCTAGTACTTGCATTAGGTTTGGACGTCGAAAGCCAAATGAAAAAGTCAGGCAATCATCCTGAGCCACCCCGTAATGAGAGAGCTTGGGTGGCACATATAACACGTCACCTGGCTCTAATATCTCATCAAAGATAAGCTCACCCATGTCATCGAAAATACGAATGGGTTGATCGGCAATAAACTCAGTACCGGCATCACACACCTTGCCCAGTTGCCAGCGTCTGTGACCATAGCCTTGTGCCAAAAACACATCATATTCATCATAGTGCTTGCCCACAGAGCCGCCAGCAGGGGCGTAGGACACCATAATGTCATCACGCTGCCACTGCGGAATAAAGTTAAAAGCATGCCATAATTGACCCAGCTCAGGTGACCATTGTTCTAAGTTTTGTACCAACACTGTCCATTGCTCAGGTAAATCGTCAAACATTTCCTCAGATAAAGGGCTTTGCTGAAGATGCCACTGATCGCCTTGTGACGTCGGGTTTTGGGTCAGCAGCCGAGCTGTGGCTGCCTCATCTAGGCTAAGACCTAAAATATCATCTGGCTCAAACATGCCGGCCAGTTGTGGTAGGCCTTGTTTAATGAGTAAAGGTTTTTTTTGCCAATAGTCACGCAAGAAGACCTCAGGGCTGATGTTATCTGGCAGACAAAACTTAATGGTATTCATAAAAAAGGGTATCCATATTGAGGGTATAGGTGGCGAAATAAAAATATTAATGGGGCTTTTATGAGTGCAAAGAAAGAAAAAAATATAAAAATTGGGTGTTGTATCTGATTTTATTGCTTTATTATGAGCACTAAGATCAGACAAGCTATTTGTCTTTTATGTTTATTATTGCATTAAGGTATCTATGAAAAAACTCACCCTTTTGACCATTCTTATTAGCAGTCTCATGCTCCAAGCCTGTGTCCATAAGTTGGTCACTGTGCCGGTTAAAGTCGCCTACAAAACCACCAAAGGCGTAGTTAAAGGAACCGTTGCTGTGACCAAAGCCATTATTCCAGGTGGTGATGACGACGATAAAAAAGAGTAACTAAAATCTAAAGGGTTTAATACTCAAGATATACGTTATCAAGCATAAAAACCCTGCTTATCAAAGCAGGGTTTTTATTACGGCACTAATATTCATCACCTTTTAGTCAAGGCTTTGATTATTTATTTAGCTTGGCAATCCACTCATCGATGGCCAGGGCTTGTTCATCAGCATTACCAATATAGGTGGCAGGGGTCAGCTCACGTAAGCGGGCTTTGTCTGCATCTGGCACTGCATCTAATTCATTGCTATCAACAAACTCAAGCATTTTTTCACGGGTCATGGCCTGACCACGGGTTAACGCTTTTAGCTTCTCGTATGGGTTTTCAACACGGTAGCGGCGCATCACAGTTTGGATAGGCTCTGCCAATACTTCTTGAGCGTTATCAAGGTCGCTATCTAGCTTCTCAGGATTAACTTCCAATTTGCCAACGCCTTTTAGACACGCATCATAAGCAATCATGCCTTGAGCCAGACCAACCCCAATGTTACGTAGAACAGTTGAGTCAGATAAGTCACGCTGCATACGAGAGATAGGCAGTTTTTCGCCCAAATGCGCCAGCATGGCATTTGCCACACCCAAGTTACCTTCAGAGTTTTCAAAGTCAATGGGGTTAACTTTGTGCGGCATGGTGGATGAGCCGACTTCACCGTCTTTAAGTTTTTGCTTGAAATAGCCTAAGCTGATGTATTGCCAGATATCACGGTTAAAATCGATCAACACCGTATTGAAACGACGCAGCGCATCAAATAGCTCAGCGATATAGTCGTGTGGCTCAATCTGAGTGGTGTAAGGATTAAAGGTCAGACCTAAGCGCTCAGTGATAAATTGCTGTGCATGTGCGCTCCAATCAACCTCAGGATAAGCAGATAAATGAGCGTTGTAGTTACCCACGGCGCCATTGATTTTGCCAAGTAGCTCAACTTGATTGATTTGCTTGATTTGACGGGCTAGGCGGTAGGCCACGTTAGCCATCTCTTTACCCAAAGTCGTTGGGCTGGCAGTCTGACCATGAGTGCGAGACAACATAGGCTGTTTGGCATGTTCTTTTGCCAGTGCCACGATAGAGTCGGTGACCTGTTGCAATTTGGCAACCACGATGTCACGGCTGTCTTTTAGCATTAACGCATAAGATAGGTTGTTAATGTCCTCTGAAGTACAAGCAAAGTGGATAAACTCTAAGCTGTCCTCTAGCTGAGCATTACCACGAAACTTGTCTTTGATAAAGTATTCAACCGCTTTTACATCGTGGTTGGTGGTTTTTTCGATGTCTTTAATCGCTTGTGCGTCGTCTTCGCTAAAGTTATCAACGATGGCGTCTAAAAAGGCATTGGTCTCTTGATCAAACTTGGCCAATTCAGTGATGGCATCATTATCGGCTAAGGCTTGCAACCAACGAATCTCAACAGTAACGCGGGCTTTAATAAGGCCAAACTCTGATAAATGAGCACGTAATGAGTCAGCACGGCTGGCATAGCGACCGTCAATCGGAGATAGGGCAGTTAAGGCAGATAAAGAGGCAGACATAAATATCCTTTAGCTCAGTGGGTGAAAAACAAGAATAGGAAACGACAAACTGTTAACACAATAAATAAAAAACGGCTGCCGCGATGGACAGCAAAACTCAGATAAAACGTAAATCAAATACCGCTTCTGATTAGCGTGGTTTGCAATTATAGCAATTAATGACGCTAAGTGACCTTTTAAGTCTAATAAAGTCTAAAAAAGCAAAGTCTAAAAAAGCAAAGTCTAAAAATTGGCGCTATACCGAAGCTATGATATTAACGATAGCGACTATAGCGCTAACAGCTACTCAAACGACTCAATCACACCGCCGCCTAAGCACACCTCATCGATATAAAATACCGCAGACTGACCTGGCGTGACCGCACGCTGCGGCTCATCAAATATTACTTTTACGCGGCTGCCATCATCAGAGTCAGCAAATACCGTGCAGCTTTGATCAGGCTGACGATACCGAGTTTTGGCCATGCATTTGAGGCCTTGCTCACTAAAGATAGCAGCTGGCGCGATACGCTCAACCCAGTCAAGCTTATAAGCGGTTAGGCTTTGGCTAAGCAGCATCGGGTGGTCATGACCTTGACCGACAATCAGCTCGTTGTTACTCAAGTCTTTTTGTAGCACAAACCAAGGCTCTTCAGGACGGTCTTTGACCCCGCCAATACCAATGCCGCCGCGCTGACCTAAGGTGTAGTACATGAGGCCATCGTGCTTGCCAATAGTAATGCCATCATCGGTCACGATATTGCCTGGCTTGGCCGGCAAGTATTGCTGTAAGAAGTCTTTAAAGCGGCGCTCACCGATAAAGCAAATACCGGTTGAGTCTTTTTTCTTAGCCGTAATCAGATCATGCTCCTCAGCAATACGGCGTACTTCAGGCTTCTCTAACTCGCCCACTGGGAATAATGTCTTAGCAATCTTGTCGCCGCCCACTGCATGTAAGAAATAGCTTTGGTCTTTGTTGTTATCAAGCCCACGCATCAGATGCGCCACTTCAAGCCCATCTTCACGGGTGTAATTGACACTGCGGCGGGTGTAATGACCGGTGGCAATGTAATCTGCGCCTAGGGTCACAGCGTAGTCTAAGAAGGCTTTGAACTTGATTTCTTTATTACACAGAATATCTGGGTTTGGGGTACGGCCGGCTTGGTATTCGGCTAAGAAATGCTCGAATACTCGGTCCCAATACTCCATCGCAAAGTTTGCGGTATGTAAGGTGATGCCTATTTTGTCACACACCGCTTGCGCATCGGCCAAATCTTCCATAGCGGTACAGTATTCGGTACCGTCATCCTCTTCCCAGTTTTTCATAAACAAGCCTTCTACCTGAAAGCCAGCTTGCTGTAGCAGTACCGCAGAAACAGAAGAGTCCACACCGCCAGACATGCCTACGACCACACGAGTCTGGGCAGGATTGGGCACATCGCTTAGGCGTAGGGCGGGCAAATTATAGGCGTTATTATCAAAACCAGTAGATGTCGTCATAAGTATCAGAAACTATGCTAAAATTTGGGCTAAATTATAACACTGATAGGCTGATAATGATAAGAATTGGACAAGGTATTGATGTACACGCGTTTTATGACAAAAAGCTGGACGCACAAAGCGCCAAAAGTGAGCCCAATCAATTTGTTACCCTAGCGGGCGTGAAGATTGAGCACAGCCACAGTCTGCTGGCTCACTCTGATGGCGATGTGGTATTGCATGCACTTGCCGATGCGCTTTTGGGCGCTTTAGCACTGGGGGATATTGGTCAGCATTTCCCAGATACTGATGATGCCAATTCAGGACTAGATTCACGCGTGCTGCTGCGCCATGTTTATGATTTGATTCTCCAAAAAGGCTACAGCTTAGTCAATGCCGATATTACGGTCATGTGTGAGCGTCCTAAGCTTGCCAAACACAATATGGCGATGCGCCTTAATATCGCTCAAGACTTACAGACTCACGTTGATAATATTAGTGTTAAAGCCACCACTACTGAGAAGTTAGGTTTTATGGGTCGTCAAGAGGGTATTATGGCCAGTGCTGTGGTGTTATTAACAAAGCAGGTGTAAGCTGATTTTTTAGCAAAAGCTAAATTGAGATGACAGATAAGATGCATTTTCGTTGTATTTTTTGTTACTATCCCCATAAATACTATAATTACATATGAATGATATTTTTAGCCGCTACACCGGTTAGACGCCAGGCTATTGACGCCTAGCTGACTCGGTACTAGCATTCACCAATTTGTTAAACTGTAGCTTTAAAACTGTAGTTGGCAACCTTGTCTCACCATTAAGGAATTGATATGACAGACCAAGCCCAAGACATCGAAACGTTAATTCGTAACCAGATTAAAGAAAACCCAGTGCTACTTTATATGAAAGGTACGCCGCAGTTTCCGCAGTGTGGTTTTTCTGCTAAAGCCATTGAAGTATTAACTCAAATTGGTCGTCCATTTGCATTTGTTAATATTTTAGAAAACCCTGAAATTCGTGCCACTTTGCCAAAAATTGCCAACTGGCCGACTTTCCCACAGCTTTGGATTAATGGAGAGCTTATGGGTGGATCTGATATTATTCTAGAGATGTATCAATCAGGCGAGCTTAAGCCTTTAGTAGAAGAGCACAGCCCAGCTAACTAATCGTTTAGCAGCGGTTGATTAAAATAAGTTAGTATCAAAGGCCCCGGAATGATTCTGGGGTTTTTTTTGGTCAAGAATTTAAGAAGTAAAGCGATTTGAATAACAGACAAGCTGTTATGTTTTTGTATATGTGCCCTTTAGAACTGAGCACTCATCACCATATAGATAACAAGCAACATAAATAACAAGCAACCTAAACAACAAGCAACCACAATAAACGATAAACATATTTAGTGAGCCCTAACCCATATAGGCTGCTTTAGCTTAAATCTCGCTTAGCGATGCTTTATAAATTAGCTTTTATAACAGCGGTGAAACACAGGCAAGATGTCAGCTGAGATCAAGTGGGGTAACCTGTGGGACAAATACGGGCTTAATTAGGAAAATGACTATGACAGATGATAAATTACTGCAAAAAAGACAGCATTTAGAAGCGCAATCAGAGAAAATTATGGCGATTGCCAAAGAGCCGCACTCTTCTTTGAAGTGTATCCACCTATTAAGCGTGGCAGGCGGCGCGACCAGCGAGACTTATAGCGCCATTGAGCAGCGTATCGTCACTGATGATGATATCTCAGGCGCCTATCACCTTGCTTTAATGGCACAATCTACCCCAGACTTACCCGTAGATGCGCGTCAGCTTATTGAGATGGTGGTGACCAAAGGCGACAATGCGCAATTAATCTCCTTATTAAAGAATTTACCGGTACCGCCAGTTGAGGTGATTAAGCAGCGTCTTATCGACAGTGGCGATGAAAACGCCATTGCGCAGATGACCGCTTATCTTGAGGCCAATCCAGAAGGGGTGGGCAGCCAAGGTATGTTAGGCAGTGGCCAAAAAGAGCGTATCGTGCCGTTAAGCCCCTCGCAAAGCTAACTTTGTAAGAATTGATAACCACCTAAAGGCCCCATAACAGATGTTTTGGGGCCTTTTTTTATTTAAAAATCAGTACACTGTGCCAAGACAATATCTAAGTGGTTGTCGTCTCGCTGCCACTGCGCTCATTACCAGACACACGGGTTAGGGGTAAATATAAAATTAACTCGACGCCGGTGAACTGAATCGGTGTGGTGGGGCTATCAGGGTTAGTATCCGTATCCTCTAAGATAGCCTCTAGATTATGGACGCTGACATTACCGCCGTGACGCTCGATGACTTGTTTGACTAAGGTTAAGCCAAGTCCGGTGCCTTTTTTGCCTTGAGTGGGGCTGGCATTACCGAGGCTACTTACACCGGCTGCACCTTGCGACGAGATGGGAGCAGCTTGCGGCTTTGAATACTGATGCGAGAGGCTAAAATAGCGATCAAACACCTTACTTAGCGCATAGTCAGGAATAAGATTGCCATCATTGATGACCGACAGCTTAATATAATCAGTTTTTTGGATGGTCTGAGAGGTGAGGGTGATAGTGACCTGATTGTGAGCAAAATATAGAGCGTTATCGAGCACATTTTGCAACGCTTGCGTGAGCCAAAATTCATCCGCTAAGATGCTGTTGTTATCCGCTTGTGGCAGTTGGCATTGATAATTGATTTGCAGGCTTTGGTATTGACGCTGCATCTCATAACCGGACACCAAAGTCTTAATTAACCCATCTAGATTAATACGCTGCATGGCCAAACGAAAGGTCGGCTGCTCAATTTTGGCCAACAGCAGCAAACGATCAATTAATGACTGTAGCTTGATGCTTTGCTCGGTAATGGTTTGGCTCAACATCAGTCTGTCTTCACCGTCCAAATCCGTCTCTTCAAGCAGCTCACCGCTGGCACGAATGGCGGTCAGCGGACTTTTTAGCTCGTGGGTAAGGGTATGCACATAGTCAGTGACATAAGCACGGTTTTCGAGACGATGCTTCATGCTCTCGATGGTATCACTTAATTCATTGAGCTCACGCCCTAGATAAAAATAAGGCTTTTTGGTGTCTTGCGCCAATGACTGCGTATAACGGGTGACCAGTAAAGTGCTTTGTCTTAGCCACCAAGCAATTAGACCCGCCATCAATAAGGTGACGATACTGATGATAAGCGAGGCGGTTAGCATGCGCTGGCGAGTGGCATTAAGATAGGGTAAGACGGTGGAGGTGGGTTTGCCGATACTAACAACACCAATGATTTGCTGTGGGTCACTGGAGCTGTAGATGGGCTGGGCGACATACATGACTGACGAGCTTGAGTCTTCAGGATTAGTGCGTGTGGTCCGGGCACCGTATTTGCCTTGCAAGGTCAAATTGACATCGTTCCAGCTTGAGTAATCTTGGCCCTCAGCGTTGGCCTCAGGCATTATGTCATTGCCGTCCTTGGGTAAGGAGTCGTAGATAACAATGCCTTCGTTATTGGTGATGTACACCCGAAAGCTGCTGTGTGTCTTTTCGTGATACCAAGTACCAAAAGGTGCAGAAGCTGGGCGCGCTGGATCGATGGTTGTATTGTCTGCACTAGATGCGGGTTGGGCCGCTTGCTCCTTGGTGGGCAAAGTGGGTGCCAAAAACGCATTATCGAGCATCGACTGATAGTGTCTATCATAAATCTCACCGGACTCCACCGCTGATTGCAAGCTTGCTGCCAGCAGCTTTGAGGTGTCCACTAAGGTATCCTCGATAACTTGTTGGGTGATGGGTCGCACGTAGTTAAACAACTGATTGAACACCACTATGCCTGAGATAATCACGATAACCCCAACCGCTATCCATATTCTAAAAAATAAGCTTAAGTTGAGGATTTTTTTGGGTTTTTTGTCTTGAATCACAGGCGGAGTCTCTTTGCCAGTGGGGTGAAGTTTGGCGTACCAGTTCGCAGAGCCGGCTTTATTAAGCGCTTGTTTTGTCGCCTCGCTCAGCTCATTATCCTCATCACTCACGAACTACAAAGCCCATAGCCAAGACCCCGGTGGGTATGGATAATCTCCAAATCCTCACGCTCACTAATTTGTGCCAATTGCTTACGTATAGATTTAACGTGGCTATCAATGGTGCGCGCTAATCGGTGATCGGGATAATCACTAATCGCGTTTAAGAGCTGTTCACGGCTAAAGACACGCTCCGGATTGGCCAACAATGCCAACAATAATTTGCGCTCAGTATTGCTCAGCTCAAGCTTGTGGTCATTCCAGTACAAGGTATAGGTAAGCGGCTCGTAACGCCAAATGCCTGAATCTAACTCAAACAGTTGTGGCGTGGTGTCCTCAGCGCTGCTGATGTGCGTCTCGATGCTGGTGGCGGACAACTGCTCGCGGCGCCAAATGGCTTTGAGACGTGCTACCAACTCTCTGGGGCTAAAGGGCTTAGGGCAATAATCATCACCGCCCATCTCTAAGCCCAAAATTCTATCCACCTCGTCGCTGCGGGCGGTCAAAAATACAATAGGCAACTGCTTTAGTATCCCAATGCCCTCGCTGTGACGAATGTCTTGACATAAACTTAAGCCATCACCATCAGGCAGACCCACATCCAGCACAATGCCAGAAAGTGGCTGCTGCTGATCGTTGAAATGCTTTAGGGTAGGGATAACACTACTGGCGTTATCCAGCCAAGTCACTTGCCAGCCTTCGCGCTTAAACGTCACTCGAAGCGACGTGGCGATGGCAGGATCATCTTCGACGATCAAAATATGAGGGGCAGGAGATTGGCTTGCAGCGAAATTAGATAATGCCGTCATGAAAAATACCAGATAATGAAGCGAAGAGGGGCGAAAGCAAATTAACAGGCCTAATCCTAGCATAGCTGATGCCAAAATAGATGTGTTTCAGATGAGCAGACTATGAAAAATTAATGAATGTCAGTATCGTCAAATGAGTTCAGAGTCAATAGCAGCAATTTGAACTGGCATGTAAAAACGCCTACCCGCTGGGTGTGTTAAAATTACTAAGAAGTTTGTTAAATAGGTAACGTCGCGCAAGTTATTGACGGTGTGACGACACCCAGCGCTGATAATCCATAAAAATACGATAAGGATAATTATGACCCACTATTTAGATTGTGTTGTTGTAGAGCATAACCCAGCCAATAAAGACATTGATTGTACTGTGATTTGGCTACATGGCTTAGGGGCCAGTGGCCACGATTTTGAGCCTGTGGTGCCCGAGCTTGGCCTACGCAGCGATCTGGCGGTACGTTTTGTATTCCCGCATGCGCCCAATATTCCAGTGACCATCAATGGCGGCATGGTGATGCCAGCTTGGTACGATATTTTAGAGATGAGCTTAGAGCGTAAAGTGGATGTGGCACAAATTGAGAAGTCTGCTGCAGCCATTAATGATTTAATTAATCGTGAGGTTGAGCGCGGTGTGCCTCATCAGAACATTGTGATTGCCGGCTTCTCTCAAGGCGGGGCGGTGGCCTATCAAGTGGCTTTGACCCAGCCTGCGCCACTAGCAGGTCTATTGGCACTATCTACGTATTTGTCCATAGACGATGCAGCAAGCTTTATCCAAAACAAACAGCTGCCGATTAAGATTGATCATGGGACTCAAGATCCGGTAGTTCCTATTATTTTGGGTCAACGTGCCACAGACAGTCTAACGGCAGCTGGCTATGACGTAGATTTTTCGACCTACCCCATGGCGCATCAGGTCTGCTTACCACAGCTTCAAGCCATTGGTCAGTGGCTAAACAACGTACTGTAACCTCAGCCAAGACAGGGATGTTTGATGAGTGTATTAACCCAAGTTAATCAAAGCACGACAGCTCAATCTAAAAAATACGCAGTGGCTGCCGCTATGCTACTGGCAATGAGCCTTTTAGGGCTGGCTAACCGCGCTGCTGCGGCTGAGTATTACAACTGCTCTAATCCCACGGGCTGTCAGCTGATAAAGAGTATTGAGCCAGAGGACAACCTGACCGCCACACAGTATCCTGTGGTATTGGCACATGGCTTGGGCGGTTTTAATAGCTTATTTGGTATCATTAATTACTTCAATGGCATTCCCGAGGCATTAATAGCAGGCGGTAGCGAGGTGTATGTCACCAAGACCTCGGCCATTCACGATGCTGAGTTTCGGGGTGAACAATTGCTACAGCAAGTACAAACCATCACCGCTGTCACCGGCAAACAAAAAGTGAATCTAGTGGGGCACAGCCTAGGCGGCATAGACATTCGCTATGTGGCTGCAGTAGCGCCAGAGTCTGTGGCTTCAGTGACTGCAGTCGCCAGCCCTGAACAGGGCTCAAAAATGGCCGATTGGCTATTAAATCTGGTGACCAACAGCAGTGCCAAAAGCGGCTACGCGCCAGGTGAATACAATCTGCGGAGTCGGGCTTTAATTAACTTTCACAATGCTTTGGGACGCTTTTTAGATTACGGCTCAGGTATCAATCGCAAACAACTACAGCAGCAAGACGGGGTGCGTGCGGTTACCGGTTTGACCACAGACTATATGGCACACTACTACAATCGAAAATACCCTGCGGCCATGCCAAGTGAATACTGTGGTCAGCCGCCGGATAATTTTGTGGTCAATGATATTCCCTATTATTCCTTCTCAGGGGTGGGCACCATCACCAATGGTCTAGATCCGAGTGATTATCTGCTGTCGCTTACCGCATTGAGCTTTGGCAAAGATGATGCCAATGATGGGCTGGTATCGGCCTGCTCTAGCCGGATAGGCTATGTGATTCGAGATGATTATAAAATGAACCATTTAGACTCAGTGAATCAGATGTTTGGTCTGGTGGCTTGGGGTGAAGTAGATCCGATTTCGGTATATCGCGCCCAAATCAATCGATTAAAAAATAATGGCTTATAAAAATCAAACTGCTCCCGCTGTGTCTACAAGGTGCGACCCAATAAGTGGTAAAACCAAGCTATGAAAAATAAATCATGGATTAAAACGGCGCTTATTGTGCTTATTTTGGCCTGTGTGATAGGCGCTATTATCTTCTTAATACAAAGATTTAATACGTCTGATAAGCCGGCAGATACGGCAGCGACCCCCTCTAAGCGCTCCTCTTTAAACCATACTTTGCCAGTTCAGGCTGACAGTGAGGAGCAGATAATAGATTTGACTTATCCTGAGGACCACTTTGTCACCGGTGTTGAGCGGCTGCCTAAGTCGCTACAAGGCACACAAGTCGATGGTGAGATTATTGTCACAAAAGAGGGGCAACTGGTAGCTACGCCGGGCCTACGTCGCCTTTTTGATTATTTTTTGTCAGCGCTTGGAGAGGAGGACAGTGCCACCATCGATGCTCGTGTTGAGGCATATATTAGCAGTCGTACGCCGCAGCCAGCCGCTGATGCTGCCATAGATACTTACTATCAATACCAGCAGTACCTTAAGCAGGTGGCGGCACTTGAGAGTCGCTTGACCAATCAGCAACAAGCAACTAAAACATTGGAGGCGATGCAAGCAGGTGAGGTGGATCTTGCGCGTATTAAGCAGCAGCGACAACAGGTGCAAGCTTTGCGTCAGCAGATATTGGGCAAACCAGTTGCTCAAGCATTTTTTGCCGCCGATGATCAGGTGCAAGATTATAATATGGCCATGTTACAAATTGCCCAAGATAAGTCTTTGAGTATCGCTCAAAAGCAGCAAGCTCAGCAGGCCTATATTCAAAAACTACCTGAGTCAGCGACCAAGCAGCAACTACAGCAGCAAAAGCAGATTGAACAGCTTATTAAGCAGGCGCAGCAGATGAAGCAGCAAGGTGCCTCAGAGAAGCAAATATTTGAGATGCGCGCGAAGCTTGTGGGACCTCAAGCAGCTCAGCGTTTGGGTGCATTGGATAAAAAAAATCAAGACTTTGACCACAGATTTACTCAGTATCAGCAGCGCAAGCAGCAGATTTTGGCTACCAACAGCAGTGATAACAATAAACAGCAGCAAATTACTCAGCTTGAGCAGCAGCTATTTAGTGAGACAGAACAAAAGCGCTTAGTCGGCTATGAGGCTTACCGAGCATACCTTGATGACGGTCAACAGCCCTAGATTACTAAGCGGCTTAACAATATTAATCTAAAAGGACAGTAGTGCTCTAAAAGGACAGTAGCTCTCTAAAAAGGCGTGTTGTCTTTAGGCACAATTTGCCAAAAGATTAAGCTTAACAGTACGACGATCAATAAGATAACCAGCAGGCGTTTGGCCCAATAAGGCAATAGTGGCTTTTTATATCCCAAGTGTTGTAGATGGTTGTCTAATCCTGAGTTTAGCGCTTGCAGCTTAGGATTGTCTTTGATTTTTTGATTGGCAGCAGTATTGAGCTGGCTGGTAGTTTTTGAGACGGCCATCGGCTGTTTTTTGTTTTGTTTGGCACTAATGGCGGCCACATTTTTGTCTTGTTGCTGCTTGAGCTTTTGTTCATGCTCATCAATGATAACCTTGGCTTCACCCATGCCAATGCCTTGCTCTTCGGACAGCGTTTTTATGGCCATAACCAAGTTGTTTTTTTCAACCATTTGGGCGATGTGTTTGGGAAGTTTGGTAGACATAGTCAGTTCTCAAGGCATAATAAGGGCTTTTAGCACAGATAGTAACAAAAAAAGCACTCTAACTTAAGGTTAAAGTGCTTTTTTATATTCTATTTGCCAGTGTTATAACAGGCTTAATAGCAGATTATTTGTCTTTCCAGCGCTGAATAGCTTCTTTGATAACTTCTTTGGCTTCAGCCACATCGCCCCAAGATTCTACAACGGTAGTGCCTGCTTTTTTCAAATCTTTGTAGTGGCTAAAGTGGAACTCTAACTGCTCAATAAGACGTTTTGGTAGGTCTTCTAAGCTGTTGTAAGCGTTGCCGTTGTTACGGTCATCGGCAGGCACAACAACGATTTTGTCGTCTACTTCACCGTCATCAACAAACTTCATCACACCGATAACTTTGGCTTTTAAAAAGATACCTGTGGTTAGTGGTTGTTCAGTGATGATTAGGGCATCAAGCTCATCACCATCTTCATCTAAAGTTTGTGGGATAAAACCATAGTTGCATGGCTTAGCAAAAATAGCTGGCTCAACACGGTCAAGTTCGAATACAGCCAATTCGCGGTTCCATTCGATTTTGTGGTTGCTACCGGTTGGAATTTCAACAACAACGTTAATTTCGCCGCCGTCAACATCGCCTGCATCTAAAATCACGTTAAAATCTGCCATGTTTTTCTCCAAGATAGGCTCTAAAAAGAGCATTGATTTGTCATAGTTCTAAAAGTCATGCTGATTATAACAACTTTTACTTGATTGCCAAGTTATGACAATATTCCAAATAAACATTTGTCAGCGCAAGGTTTGTTATTTTAACACTTTTTGGTGGGCGAATAGATCAGGTCATGCACTGGTAAAACAGCGTGTGGCTTATAAATAAGACGGTCAGCTAGATAGTACAGTAGAATGCAGTGGTCCAAAACAACAAAAGCCCACTAAAAAAGTGAGCTTTTATCGGTTTACCAGTATTTACCAATATATGATATGGATATGGCAGACCTCAAGACAATACAAAACTAAAAAAGTTTAGATTTTATTTTCAACTTTGTCAGCAGTGTTAGTAACGCCTTCACCGGCTTTAGATACGTCTTGGCCTAGGCCTTTGAAAGTGTTACAACCAGATAGTACAACTAGAGCAGTTAAAGAGGCAAATGCTAACTTTTTCATAATAAGTCCTTAAAAGTTGAAAAAATAAATAATATAAATTCATCACTGTGTGCTAAGGATAGGTGTCTTCTGGATTAACTAGGTTAACCATCGAGTAGCGCTAACTATAAGTTAACACCAAATACTACGATAAAATACCTAACACTAGATGATCAGATAATAAAAACCTAGGTTTTACAGACATTTGTCGACTGAGAAAACGTTAAGTTTTAGAAACACAGCAGTTATCCTTAATTACATAATATATCAATTAGTCCAATAGCAACAACAGAGAAATGTGTGAAATTTATCTAAAACTGTCATAGAATTGTAAATTTCGATACACAGACGGACTATTTGTTTTTACTTCGTCTCATTTAAGGCAACATTTTATGACCATTCACATTGTGCTTGTGCACCCAAAAATTCCTAACAATACCGGCAGCGCCATCCGTTTGTGTGCCAACACCGGAGCTCAGCTGCACTTGGTTGAGCCATTAGGGTTTGATTTAGACGATAAGAAGCTGCGCCGTGCAGGGCTTGACTATCATGAATACGCAGCCATGCAAGTGCACAAAAACTGGCAAGTGGCGAAAGAGGCGCTACAAGCAGCAGGCTGTCATAAGATGGTGGCATTGACCACTAAGCTGAGTCATCCGTTTTATGAGTATGATTTTGGCGATAGCAATGCGGCTGAGCATGAGAGTATTGCTTTGGTATTTGGTTCAGAGACGGCAGGCTTAGCTGATGACATCCGAGCAGACATTGGAGAGAGCAACTGGCTGCGTTTGCCCATGTTACCAGACTCTCGCAGCCTAAATCTGGCCAATAGTATCAGCATCTGCTTATATGAAGTATGGCGTCAAAAAGGCTTTTATGGCGATGAAGGGCGAAGCACCGGATATACCGAGCTGACCCCTTATGATCCTAAATAACCGGTAAGCATTATAAGCAATTGGGCGGCTTGGGTAGCCCTGCGATGCGATTGACATGGCGGGCAACCAAACCGGTATTAAATAACTGCTGCAGTAATTGATTGCTGATATTGTGCTCAGGCAAGGTTTTCATCAGATACTTAATTAAGGGGCGGGTGGTCGGCGGGTGGTTAAACTGAGTGTGAAAGTCTCGCACCTGCTGCAAAATCTGATAATGCTGCTCGGTCAATTTTACGGATAGCGTATCTGCTAGCTGCTGCGCAATCTGAGGGGTCCACTGGGTATGGTCAAGCAAATGCCCCTCTTCATCAAGACCCAGATAAGCTAGGTCCTCTGAGGTGACAGCAGCAGTCTGTGAAGCGGGGCTGGTAGAAGATGAATTCATGGCTTGACTCATGGTTTAACGGCTTAAGGGAATACAAATTATGGGATAGATCGTCTTATGAGATAGGATAAATCGTCTTACGGGATAGAATAGATCATCGCATCCCACTAACTGAGTGAATTTAACGTTACCACGCGATCTACTTCTTGGGTTAATGCCACCCACTGCGCATCACTAATGACGTGTACTTTACTCACATCCAAATTGACCCGTGCGGTCTCATTAAGATGAGCCAAATCATCGGCCAGCACATAGAGCGCATGGATGTTTTCAATACGATATTCAGACTCATCATCACCGTTTAGCTCATTGATATACACTTGCAGCCAAGGCAGATAACCTGAAGTTTCAGCCAATAATAATAGACTGTCACCGGCGTGCCATAAGGGAGCCAGCTCTTTGACGGTGGCTTTAAGGGTATTCATTGGGGCCTGTAATTGAAACAAAGTGGACATGGTTTGGCTCTTATAATTTGGGAAAACACTGATGCGGATACAGGTTAAAAAGATAGAATCTGCTGAAAATTATTGGCGTCAAAATCTTCTGGAATGAAGTCGACTTGCTGCGCAACATCACCAGGCAACATGCCAAAGATCCAACTGCTAAACACATCGTCAGGTAGCCAAGCGGGCGCAATATCATACAAATCTAGTGATTTAATCATGCCATGTAAGCGGCTCTCAGGCTGCATTAATAAGCCAAACACAGAGCTGCTTAGCATCAATTGCACGTCTTGTCCGAAGCTTGCTAGAGTTAGGGCTAGGGCGCACCCTTCATAAGTAGCCGTTTCGGTGGCGGTGGTTAAACGAATAAGTAATGACACAGAACTTCCTTTTTTAATCTATCTTTAAAAACGAATAACCTTGGTGGCTAAGGCCATTTGCTCAGCCAGCTCCCCAAGTCCCACCAGCTCAAACCCAGCTGCTAAGTTATTGGTCTGTAGTCTGTGACGCGCAGCATTGTCCTCATCGGTTACGCCGCGGGTTAAGGCGGTACTCACACACACGGGTAATCTTTGCTGGTACGCGGCGCTAAACTGGCTCCAAAGCTGGGTTAAATCGGCTCTATCTGCACTCTGCCAACGTAGCGCATTGGCCGTATTGGCTGCATCTGCATAAAAGAAAATGGCCAACTTAGCAGGCGACACAGTATCCGCTTCTTGAGTATGCTGCATAAAGGCTTTGGCATAACGATAAGCATGCCACGCAAGCGGCTGGCTTGGGTCGGCGGTAATCAGTAATAACGTTGTTGTCGTCATAAAAGTATCAGCTTGTACAATAAAAAAGGGCGCATTTGGCGTTAATTATACATGATTTGAGCATGTTATAAGGACGCAAAGCCAACAAATAAGCTGCATAACTAGGTTAAGCTAAAACCTAGTCTGTCATTAAACTGTGATTTTACCGCCATAAAAGTGTCAACTATTTGTTTTACAGTAAGGCTATAGTCCCAAATTAGCAATCTAGTAGCAATCAGGAGGCCACATGCTAAATCATAACATGGACACCCGAGCAGCACCCCTTGTCGCTGACTATGGCTTTGATAGCTTATTGGCCAATTTAGCTTTAACTTTTGATAAGCAATATACTTTGACGGACGTCACTGCTTATTCAAAGCCACTACACATCTTACTGGTGACCGAGACTTGGACACCAGATATCAATGGTGTGGCGATGAGTTTGGGACGTTTAATGCAGCAAATCTCTCTACAAGGTCATCAGGTGAGCCTCATCCGGCCCAAACCCAAATCAAGTTCAGTCGATATGCCCATTCAAGGTCTTGGCACCCAAAACCTAGGGGAACAAAGCCGTAGTTTGGTGCTTAGCCATGATGTGCAGGTAAAAGGCATGGCGATACCTAAATATACTAATTTACAATTTGGGTTGCCGGTATATTTCACCATAAAAAAACAGCTCAAACGCATTGCTCCTGATGTGGTACATATTGCCACCGAAGGGCCTCTAGGATGGGCGGCGCTCATGGCTGCCAAGTCGCTTAATATTCCTGTTACCACCGGCTATCATACTCAGTTTCATGACTTTAGCCGGCACTTTGGACTTGGCCTACTGGCAGGGCCCATCATGGCCTACTTTAAATGGTTTCATAATGCCTCAAAAGCCACTTGTGTGCCGAGTAAAAAGACGCTGCATGACTTACAAAATCTAGGATTTAAGCGGCTGGTGGAAGTAGGTCGCGGCGTAGATTTAAAGTGGTTTAACCCCAAGCATCGCAGTGACGCACTTAGAGCACAGTGGGGGGCGCACACTCATCACACGGTACTGATTATGGTGAGCCGTTTGTCCCCTGAAAAGCAGATAGACTGGGTAATAGATGCGTTTAAGGCGCTACAGCAGCAACAGCTACATCGAGCGGTTAAGTTGATAATAGTGGGAGATGGGCCAGATAGAGATCGACTACAGGCAATGGCGGCCAACAACAAAGAGGATATTATCTTTGCGGGCACGCAGACTGGGCAGGCTTTGGCTGAGCATTATGCCAGCGCCGATGCCTTTGTGTTTGCAAGCCAAGTTGAAACCTTTGGTAATGTGGTGGTAGAGGCGATGGCCAGTGGCCTACCGGTGTATGCCTTTGATGATGCAGCCGCTGGTATGCTGGTCACCCCCGATAGTGGCCGGCTTGTGACGTTAGGTGATAAAGCAGGGTTTATTACTGCCATCTCGCAGCTGCCAAAAATGCAGTGTTTAAAAGAGCAGGGAAGTCATGCGCGAAAGAGTGTGGCTCAGTGCTCTTGGCAGCGCCCCACTGAGAAAATGCTGACCATGTTTTATCAAGCCTTGGCACCGAAGGCTACTATAAACCGAAGGCTACTATAAATAGTTAGATTAAAACAGTTAGACTAGACTATAGGCGCTTATGGCTGGTAAAACGAGATGTACACACAGAGTGATTAAATAGATGAGTATTTTTTACAAAATAAAGTAAACTCAATAACTTAAAATATGATAATTAGTTTTTATACTTTTTTAATGCGCCATAACCTAATAAGGGGATAAGCGGTGAAATCTAACCAAGCAAAGCCTTCTTTGGTGCGCCAACTGCCGCCAAACGTTGCGCCGAGTCCTGTGTTCACCTTATGTTCACGCAGTCCAGCACTGGCCGTTTATGTCAATCAGCTTATATCATGGGACACCACAGTGTGTATCCATATCAACCGCTATTCTACCAATTATGCTGTGGCCATCGTCTTTAAATCTATTAGCAGATTAGGAGATGGGTGGTTTTGGTATGCGATGATGCTGGCGGCTTTGGTTGTTTATGGTCAACAGGCTTTTTTGCCGATTATAACCACTTTACTCATTAGCCTGATTGGGCTTGCGATATATAAAGTATTAAAAATAAAAACGGTACGCCCCAGACCCTATCAAGTACATCAGGTGATAGTGCTCGGTGAGCGGCCATTAGATGTGTTTAGCTTTCCCTCAGGACACACCTTACAAGCGGTGCTGTTTAGCGCAACTTTAGGCAGTTATTTTCCTCAGCTGCTGCCTATCATGATGCTTTTTGCATTATTGGTGGCCTTATCGCGTATGGTGCTTGGCCTGCATTATCCTACCGATGTGCTGATTGGCGGTGCCATAGGCTATAGCTTATCTTTATGGGCACCTGATATGCAAAAGATGGTGGAGCACAGCCTGCTACTGCTGTAAGTAACCTTTGCTGTAATTAACCTTTTATCTTACGCTGAAATGAGGCTATTAGATATGAGAATTTTTGCTATAAGGATATAAAAATTTAACACGAACAGTTATCTTCTAAGTGCTTTTTATGTGGTAGGCTAATAGCACACTAGCACTTTTAAGGAGCCGTGCCCTATCATGCCCTCTGACCGTAGCCTCATTGACCAATTAACTCAAAACGTCCTTTCACTAAGCGCCCAGCACATAACCCAAGAGCACATTCAAGCACTTAAGATGGCCAGTCCTTTTGCTTATCAAATCTGGGAAAACAAGCCGGCTATTTGCCAAAACTTTTTGACCAGCTATCCTTTAGGTGAGCTGCTGACTCGCCAGCAAATCTGTGATTTGATTGATGATTACACCTTAGACGATGGGTTAGAGGGCGAGCTTAAGCGGGCCGATGAAGCCGGCGTCATGAAAGGTCTGCGCCGCTTGCGTGAGCTATTGATGCTGCGCTGGATTTGGCAGGACGCTTTGGGTCTTATTGCGCTTGAACAGCTGACTGGTGAGCTATCAGATTTTGCGGATAATTGTCTGATATTCGTTAAAGAGTATGTTTGGGAGCAATTGGTTGCGCGCTATGGCCGGCCCACATATATTGATGAAAAAGGGCAGCGTCAGTTCGATGACATGGCCATCTTTGCCATGGGTAAGCTTGGGGCGCAAGAGCTGAATCTATCTAGTGATATCGACTTAATCTTCGTACACCGTGCCCGCGGTGAAACCGATGGTGATAAATCCAAAGGCACCAAAAGTATAGATAATAAGCGCTTTATGATTCGCTTGGGTCAAAGCATTATTAAGATCTTAGATACTTGCACGGCAGAAGGCTTCGTGTTTCGAGTCGATATGCGCCTACGCCCTTGGGGTGAGGGCAGTGACTTGGCCATTCACTTATCGGCTTTAGAGAAGTACTTTGCTGCTCATGGCCGCGCATGGGAGCGGTTTGCGTGGCTAAAAGCGCGGGTGATTAATGAGGTTGACGATAGGTTTAATAGTCAATTAGAGAGCATCATTAAGCCGTTTGTGTTTCGCTATTATGTCGATTACAGTGCCTTTGCTGCACTGCGTGAAATGAAGTCTTTAATTCAAAATCAAGTGGCGCAGCGAGAGGACTTAGACAATGTTAAGCTCGGTGCCGGCGGCATTCGAGACATAGAGTTTGTGGTACAGGCTTTCCAATTAATATATGGCGGTCGTCACAGTCAGCTTGAGGTCAAGTCCTGCCTCAAAGCGATGCAGGCTTTAAACGAATTTGATTTCATCGATGATGATACTTACCACAATCTAGAGGCCGCTTATCGTTTTTTTCGCCGCGTTGAGCATGGTATTCAGGCCATTCATGACCAGCAAACTCAAAAGCTGCCGCACAATCCAGAATGCCAGCACAATTTGGCGCTGACCTTCGGCTTTGATAATTGGGATGCTTTTTTACAGCGTCTAAATGAGCATCGCCGCAATGTGCATCTCCCCTTTGATCGTATGGTGACTGAGCGCCAGACGCCTACCAATACCGCTGTTGCCTCCAGTGATGAGCTGCAAAGCTTAGATGAGGTGCTTAACGAGGATAACAAGGCCAAGCTTGAGCAGTTTTGGTCAAGCAAAATGGTGGCCAATCTATCTGAGGAGGCCAAACAGCGATTAGATGCCGCTTATCCTGTATTGGTGCATGCGTTACTAATTCATGAAGCCAAGCAGGGCTTAGCCAATGTGGCATTACCCAGACTTATCGACTTATTAGAGGCCATCTGTCGCCGCTCTATATATCTAGTGATGCTCGCTGAAAACCCAGATGCCACAGTTAATCTGATTCCCATGCTCTCGGCAAGCCCTTGGATTGCTGGCGAGTTGACCCGCTATCCGGTATTGCTTGATTCATTCTTGCAGCAGCGCTACCGCCACCTGCCGGACAAAGAGGAGCTTGCCAATATCCTGCGTCAGCGCCTTTTGCGCGTTGAGCCTAATGATGAGGAGATGCTACTAAACGTGCTTAGATTGTTCAAAAACAATCAGGTACTGGCTGTAGCCGCCAGTGATGTGCTGGCCGAACGCCCGATTATGAAGGTGTCTGACTCCTTGACTTATATTGCTGAGGTGGTGCTTGAATTCACCTTAGAGCGTGCCTTCTCAGAGCTGGTCAAGCGTCATGGCTATCCGATCAATATGCAAGGCGAGTCAGTAACCGAAGCGCACAACGGCTTTGCGATTATTGGTTATGGCAAGCTTGGTGGGATAGAGATGTCGTATACCTCAGATCTTGATTTGGTATTTATTCACCAGATTAATGAGCAGGCAATGACCACAGGGCTTAAACCGGTTAGCGGCATGAAGTTTACCGCGCGTTTGGCCCAGAAGCTGATGACCTATCTCAATACCCAAACCCGAGATGGGCGTGCTTATGAGATTGACATGCGACTGCGACCTTCGGGTAATGCTGGCATGATGGTAGTCTCAAGCCGATCCTTTGAGCGCTATCAATTAGAAAAAGCTTGGGTCTGGGAGCATCAAGCCTTAGTACGGGCGCGCGCCATTTGTGGTGACAGTCGAGTGATGCAGGCCTTTAATCATACTCGCAAACAGGTGCTCACGCGCAAATGTGATATTGCCGACTTAAAACAGCACGTGATTGAAATGCGCGGCAAAATGAAAGACCATTTGGGCAGCAACCCCTTAGCTCAGCAGCAAGGTGAGTTTCATTTAAAACAAGATGCAGGCGGTATTGTCGATATTGAGTTTATGGCGCAATATGGCGTATTGGCCCATGCCCATGACCACCCAGAGCTGGCGCAGTGGAGCGATAATGTCAGAATTTTTGAAAGCTTAGCGGCCGCTGGAGTGTGGGATGCTGAGACCTGTGAGGGACTTACTAAAGCCTATCTTCTACTGCGCGCCGCGATGCATCAGCTGGCGCTTGCTAACGAATCGGTGGTGGTAGATGCAGCGGTCTGGAATGAGACACGCGAGTATGTCATCTCTAAATGGAATGAGATAGTGGTGTAGCCTAGGACTCAATATAACCAAATCAAATGCGCTACAAAACTAAAAATTGATAGTCAATTTAGGTCGCAGTGATATACTAAAATGATTGACCTCTCCTAAATATGCTGTTTATTATAAGGGGAGATCATGCAGGCTCGATTGACGATTATTGGCGTAAAGGGAACAATATTATGAGTATGGCAACAACGGAAGGCAAGCTTTGGCTAAACGGTGAAATGGTCAATCAGCCTGATGCCAAAGTGCATGTGTTAACGCACAGTTTGCATTATGGTATGGCAGTATTTGAAGGGGTGCGTGCTTATCAAACAGAAGATGGCCGTACTGCAATCTTTAGATTAGAAGATCACACCGATCGCCTAATGGGCTCTGCCAAAATCTTTCAATTAAATGTACCCTTTGATAAAGCCACTTTGAATCAAGCCCAAAAAGAGGTCGTTAAACAAAATGGCTTTGAGTCGGCCTATATTCGTCCGCTTATCTGGGTGGGCGCTGAGAAACTAGGACTCTCCTCACGAGATAATAGTATCAATGCCATGGTTGCCGCTTGGAAATGGGGCGCTTATTTGGGTGAGGAGGGCATCCAAAAAGGAATCCGGGTTAAAACCTCATCCTACACCCACCATATGACCAACGTCACCATGTGTAAGGCCAAAGCAGCGAGCAACTATCCAGTGTCTATTATGGCCAACCAAGAGGTGACTCGCAACGGCTATGACGAAGCCATCTTGATGGACTCTCAAGGCTATGTGTGCCAAGGTTCAGGCGAAAACTTATTTATGGTAAAAAATGGCGAGCTACATACGCCAGATTTGGCAGGTGGGGCATTAGATGGGATTACCCGCCGTACGATGATTCAGTTCGCTGAGGATTTAGGCATTAAAGTGGTCGAACGCCGTATTACTCGCGATGAGTTTTATTTAGCCGATGAGGTGTTTATGACCGGTACTGCCGCTGAAGTGACGCCCATCCGTGAATACGATGATCGCACCATTGGTAATGGCGGACGCGGTGACATCACACAGAAGCTGCAGAGCTTATATTTTGATGTGGTACATGGCCGCAATGAGCAGTATATGGATTGGCTGAGCTTTGTTGATTAATTAAGCGGTATAGCTGTTATGCTCTAAGCCCTTATTTTAGGGATGGCTTAAATATAAAAAAATCCGGACATGATGTTCGGATTTTTTTTATGTGAAGTGTCCGTAGTTATTTTTTAAAATAACCACGATACCAATTAGCGAAGTGTTTGATACCCTCAGCCAACTCTGTATTGGGGGTAAAGCCGGTTAATTGGGTTAATGAGCTGGAGTCTGCGTAAGTCGAAGACACATCACCAGGCTGCATATCCATCATAATCTTCTGTGCTTCTGTGCCAAATTCTGCCTCTAATGTACGAATAAACGCCATCAAGTTTACCGGTGAGTTATTGCCAATATTATAGAGGCGATAAGGGGCAGAAGAGGTTTCTGGACTCGGATGTCGGGGGTCAAAGGTTGGTGCACCCACATTTTTGCTACCGGCCGGAGTGTCTAAAATCGCCAAAATACCCTCGGCAATATCACCAACATAGGTAAAGTCGCGGCTCATATCACCATGGTTGAATACTTTGATAGGGCGGTTATTAGAGATGGCATCAGCGAACAACATCGGCGCCATATCAGGGCGTCCCCAAGGACCATAAACGGTGAAAAATCTTAAACCAGTACAACGAATGCCAAACAGATGCGCATAAGTGTGTGCCATCATCTCATTCGACTTTTTGGTGGCAGCGTATAAAGAAACAGGATGATCAGTGTGATCTGAGGTCTTAAATGGTTGTGATTGGTTTAGACCATAAACCGAGGAGCTTGAAGCAAAGCATAAGTTATCTACGTTATGCTGGCGGCAACCTTCTAATATATTCAAAAACCCAACCACATTGGTTTCAACGTACACATGTGGGTTCTCGATAGAGTAGCGAACCCCCGCTTGTGCGGCTAAGTGACACACCGCATCAAACTGATGTTCGGCAAACAAGCTCTCCATCGCTGCACGATCTGCAATATCTAGCTTAATAAATTCAAAATTAGCAGAGGAGGTGCTATCACGGCTTGAATGATCAGCGGTCATCGTTTCAGCGTCTAACGTCACCCCCAGCTCGCTTAATCTGGCCATTTTTAACGAGACATCATAATAATCGTTTAGGTTGTCCACGCCAATAATCTGATCGCCGCGTGCCAATAGTTTTTGGCACACATGAAAACCAATAAATCCTGCTGCGCCTGTTACTAGTATTTTCATGCACTTATATCCGTAGGTTTCTTCGAGCTTAATAAATTAACTTACAATGAATTTAGTACTTTTAAGTGTATTTTTTAAGAGCACTAGGTCGAACTTTTAAAATCTATAGCATAGCTTGTGGGTGAGGATAATAACAAATAACCTGCTTTAAGCATATGATGCGACTTACAATTTCTATAACTTCTGTCATAGCGATGATATCTGAGAAAAGTATTTATAAATTACGCATAAATTCAACATCTTAACTATATAACCTTACCAGCTTTATTGTTATTATTACTTGCTTAGAATTTTCAACAAATCAAAAGTTATTAGTACTATAAAATTTAATTAACTTTGCTAAGTTGTTACAATACCTATTACTTCTATTTAAGGCATACATTGAGTCTATGAAAATACTGATTACTGGCGGTGCAGGCTTCATTGGTTCTGCGGTTGTTCGTCATATTATAAGCTGCACTGAAGATGAAGTGTTAAATATTGATAAGCTGACTTATGCAGGAAACCTAGAGTCATTAACGTCTGTTGAGGATAGCGCTAGATATCAATTTAAACGAATAGATATCTGTGATAGAGCCGCTGTTGAGCAGGTATTTGGAAGTTTTCAGCCAGATGCTGTCATGCATTTAGCCGCAGAATCTCATGTCGACCGCTCTATTGATGGACCTGCAGAATTCATTCATACCAACATTATTGGTACTTATACGTTATTGGAGGTCGCTCGTCAGTATTGGCAATCTCTTAATGAGCACAATAAGCAGAGCTTTCGGTTTCATCATGTCTCAACAGATGAGGTCTATGGTGACTTAGAAAATACTTCTGATTTATTTACCGAAACCACAGCTTATGCTCCAAGCTCGCCTTATTCAGCCTCTAAGGCCAGCTCAGATCATTTGGTGAGAGCGTGGCATCGTACTTATGGTCTACCAGTTGTTATTACCAATTGCTCTAATAATTATGGCCCCTATCACTTTCCTGAAAAGCTAATACCGCTAGTTATTTTAAATGCGCTTGAGGGTAAGGCGTTGCCTGTATATGGTAAAGGCAATCAAATCCGTGACTGGCTTTATGTAGAAGACCATGCGCGTGCTTTATATAAAGTGATTACAGAGGGTTTGACAGGTGAGACTTACAATATTGGTGGTCATAATGAGAAGCAAAATATTGACGTTGTAACGAGTATTTGTCAGATATTAGATGAGCTACAACCACAGGCGAATGGCCAGTCTTATGAGTCTCTTATTACTTTTGTTAAAGACCGCCCAGGCCATGATCTCCGTTACGCCATTGATGCTCGTAAAATATACAATAAACTTGGTTGGCAGCCCGAGGAGAGCTTTGAGTCTGGCATACGTAAGACAGTACAGTGGTATTTGGCAAATCTAGACTGGTGTCGACGTGTACAAGACGGTAGTTATCAACGTGAAAGACTGGGAGTACAGCCAGAATGAGTAAAAATATGAATACCAAGGGTATTATTCTTGCAGGTGGCTCAGGCACTCGCTTATATCCGATTACTAAAGGGGTTTCCAAGCAGTTATTGCCTATTTACGATAAGCCTATGATCTATTATCCGCTATCTGTGCTTATGCTGGCAGGTATCCAAGATATTTTAGTCATTAGCACCCCAGAAGATATCGATGGCTTTAAGCGTCTGCTGGGTGATGGCAGTCAGTTGGGTATTGATATTGACTACGCGGTTCAGCCAAGTCCTGATGGATTGGCACAGGCGTTTTTGATTGGTGAAGACTTTATTGGTGATAGTAATGTCTGCTTGGTTTTAGGCGATAATATCTTTTATGGTCAAGGCTTTACGCCAATGTTAAAAAAAGCAGTAGAGCGTCCAACCGGCGCGACTGTTTTTGGTTATCAAGTGAAAGATCCTGAGCGCTTTGGTGTGGTTGAGTTTGATGATAATCAGCGAGCCATCTCATTAGAAGAAAAGCCGGCTCAGCCAAAATCCAATTTTGCCGTCACTGGGTTATATTTTTATGACAATGATGTGGTTGAGATGGCCAAACAAGTACAGCCCTCAGAGCGAGGTGAGCTTGAGATAACCAGTATCAATCAAATGTACTTACAGCGTGGTGACTTGAATGTGGAGCTACTAGGGCGAGGTTTTGCCTGGCTAGATACCGGTACTCACGAAAGCTTACTGGAAGCGGGCATGTTTGTTGAGACGATCGAGAAGCGCCAAGGTTATAAAGTAGCTTGCTTAGAGGAGATTGCCTTTAATAATGGGTGGTTGTCAGCGCAGCAGGTACAAGAGCAAGGCGCGAAGTTAAGTAAAAACAGTTATGGACAGTATTTATTAGCGCTGGCAGAAGGCAGATTATGAGTTTGGTTCATTGGATAGATTTGCCAGTATTAGGTGATGATAGAGGCTCATTGGTAGCCATTGAAGCCTCAGATACCATCCCGTTCGAAGTTCAGCGGGTGTACTATATTTTTAATACCAAGTCAGGTGTTGCGCGTGGTTTTCATGCGCATCATCAACTGCAGCAGCTTGCGGTGTGTGTGTCTGGTAAATGCCGTATGGTACTTGATGATGGGCAAACCAAAGAAGAGGCGTGGCTTGACTCTCCTAATAAGGGACTGTTAATAGGCGATATGATCTGGCGTGAGATGCATGATTTTAGTGACGATTGTGTGTTACTGGTATTGGCCAGTGAGCATTATGATGAGTCAGACTATATTCGTGATTATGATGAGTTTTTGAAGGTGGTCAAGCAATGAGTTTCTTCATTCATGAAAAAGCGGATGTGGCTTCAGTCGATATCGGTGAGAACACCAGAGTCTGGCAGTTTGTGGTCATTTTAAAAGGTGCAATCATTGGCAGAAACTGTAATATTTGTGCGCATACGTTGATTGAAGATGATGTGATTATTGGAGATAACGTCACTGTAAAATCGGGTGTGTATGTCTGGTCTGGAACCCGAATAGAAGACGATGTTTTTTTGGGCCCAAATGCGACATTAACTAATGATCTTATGCCTCGATCTAAGCAATACCCTGATGAATTTTCAGGAATTACTTTGAAAAAAGGGGCGAGCATAGGTGCAAATGCCACAATACTCCCTGGTATAACTATAGGTGAAAAGGCGATGGTGGGTGCCGGTGCGGTTGTGACCAAAGATGTTCCCGCTAATGCTGTTGTGGTAGGTAATCCAGCAAAAATTATAAGGTATTTAAAATGATTCCTTTTTTAGATCTTAAAGCAGTAAATCAGCAATACAGAGATGAGCTGGTTGCGGCAGCTACGCGAGTGATTGATTCAGGTTGGTATATTGGTGGTAATGAATTAAGCCGCTTTGAAGATAGCTTTGCCACCTACTGCGGGACCAAACACTGCATTGGTGTGGCAAATGGCTTAGATGCACTAATTTTGACCCTTAAAGCTTGGATGCTTATGGGCACGCTGCAAGAAGGGGATGAGGTCATCGTACCCACCAATACCTATATCGCTAGCATATTGGCTATTAGTGCAAATCACTTGACACCTGTGCTGGTGGAGCCTGATGTTGTAACGTGTAATTTAAGCCCTGAAAAGGTACAGGCAGCCATCACTGATAAAACTAAGGCTATTTTGCCGGTGCATCTATACGGACAATTAGCAGATATGCCTAATATTATGGCACTTGCTAAGCGACACAATTTATTGGTACTAGAGGATGCTGCACAAGCACACGGTGCCAGCTTAAATGGTACCAAGGCTGGAAATTTTGGCAATGCGGCAGGGTTTAGTTTTTATCCTGGCAAGAATTTAGGTGCCTTAGGGGATGCTGGGGCAATAACCACAAATGATGATGAGCTGGCACAGACTTTAAGAGCTCTACGTAATTATGGCTCACATGAAAAATATAAAAATCTATTTCAGGGTGTCAATAGTCGTTTAGATGACATCCAAGCGGCTATGCTAAGCGTCAAGCTTGATTATCTAGATAGTGAGATAGCGCATAGACGTGCAGTAGCCAAAGTCTACTTAGATGGTATTCATAATCCAGCGATAACCTTGCCCGCCTATTATAGTGAGTCTCATGTGTGGCATGTATTCGTAATTCGCTGTGACGATAGAGACAACTTGCAAAGATATCTGGCAGATAACGGGGTGCAGACGTTGGTCCATTATCCAATTGCACCGCACAAGCAGCAGGCCTATCAGCAGTGGAATCATATCAGTTACCCAATAAGTGAAGCGATTCACCAGCAAGTACTTAGCTTACCGATGAGTCCAGTTCTGTCTATGGATGATGCTCAAAAAGTCGTTGAGCTTTGTAATGCGTATCGTTCATAGTTCACAAAACCATAGTTGACGAATTTGTGCGGTGCACTTATGAAACTGGGAGGAGAGGTGCAGATAGTGAAACAGAGCTTAGCCGGTGGTAGAAGTGGTGTATCCCAACATCTAAAAGAGCTTGAGTTTAGGTTAAAGCATAAGCGACTTGAGAAGCGGTCTGTTGAAGACATCAAAACGTATGTTTTGTTAAAAAAAGCAGAAACAAACAGTATCTCAAATAGCCCTAAATATAATAATCAATGTCATTATGAATGCAGCTATCAGCCGGTTGATATTAAACTTTACGAGTTAAGTGATGTTTATTGCAATATAGAATGCTCAAGCTTTGTTAGCGGTGATATTAAAAGTGTTTATATAGAAGAGTTTCCTTACATCTCTTGTCAAGACGCTAATTATAAATCAGGGTTTTTAGTACGTCATGATACAAAGAGTGCGTATATAAAAAACATAAGAAAAAATAGTGTTAGAGCTTTTAAAAGGGCGCTATTCTTAGGTGGCAATGGGTCATTTAATTTTTATCATTGGATGATAGAGATTGCCCCGAAGTTATTGGTATTAACAGATGAAGCGCTAACACAAAGAGCGGTCAACACCATCATAGTCAGTGAGTGTGTCCAAAAAAACGATAATTATCAGTGGGTATTACAGGGTAGTGTTCAAAATTCTGTGTCATTCCCCTAAACTATGTAAAAAATAAGGAATGACACCATGCAAAACTTTGACTTTAACGAAGCCTTAAAAGGCATCCAAGCAGGTAAACCTATCACAGGCAGTG